>Ga0233448_1000002_pt1 | contig 520889 bp, 447 predicted proteins | sample SI_124_October20_2_FD_183015 | JGI IMG/M metagenome (GOLD analysis project Ga0233448, IMG submission 183015) | Seawater microbial communities from Saanich Inlet, British Columbia, Canada - SI_124_October2016_150_MG | ecosystem: Environmental > Aquatic > Marine > Inlet | place: Canada: British... | reverse complement strand
CATATATGATTGAACCAAGCTGTCCGGATTTTGACTTCCTCGATCATAAGCGCAAACGGAATACCAGTATTCCACACCGTTGACCAGGTTTGAATCAGTGAAGGAGTGAACCAGGCCAGAGTTCTCACCCAGGCTTTGTGGAAAGGCAGGATCCTTGCCGGAAACATTTACACCGTATCTGTCCATATCCTCTTCTTCAGACCAATCAAATTGAGCAATGGGATTGTAACCAACTCCGTTCCCGTAGACATCAGTAACAACTTTCCCCCAGCTAACCCCCATATCAGAACTGCGGAATATTTTATAACCTTCGAAATCTGCTTCACCTGTCCATGCGTCAATAGATTGTTCAGGACTTGAGTCCCAATAAAGAGTTACCCTTTCATCACCCGGAGCAGCATGAACGTTTGGAGCATCAGGTGGACCTGAACCCTGAAAGTACAGGCGGTACATCTCGTTGGCTGTCTGGACGTTTTCCATAAGGTCGCTGAAGTCAGGGCTGTCCGGTACATCTCCGGCGTCACCCATGATAACACCCATTGAAAGGGTGACCATGGAGTCTTGTTTTAAATTAAAGGGGCCGCATGAGACTACATAATTGATGGCGTTACCAACCCGCTCCTCTTCATTCTCTGTTTCAGACCAGGCTGGATAAAAGGAAGCTAAGGAGTCAGTCCCTGTAAAATCAATACTCACATCCTCGCCATGGAAAAAGAAGGCTGGATCCGTAAGGTTCGTGTCCGCGGTGTCGCTGGTCATCAAAGCCCACCATTCTTCGTCAGTCTTTGGTGATGCTGCTCTGGCAAAATGATGAAAATCAGTAATGCCGATTTGCCCTGGCGTGTCAAACACTCTCAAGCCAACCATTCCCAGTGGGTCGTCAGTGTCAGCCCAGACACCATCAGTCGTATTGTTAAGATCATAGACATAAACAAAATCTTTTTGTCCATCCTTGTCGGTGTCCACAAAATTGATATAGTCGTGGTTGTCAAAGTCGGGTCGAAATTTGGCATAGAAGCCAACATAGATACTATCCAAGTCTTCAGGTCCATCATTGTAGATCTTAAAATCCCAAAAAATGATGTCCTCGGCATAAGGTCGGCCATAAGTATGGGCCGTTTGTTCTACAGTGAGCCCATGACTCCCTTGTGGATTCTGAAGGTCGTTGTATGTGCAAAATAGATCACGATCAGAGCTGAATTGATTGGCTGCTTCGGGAAGGCTAAGGGCATCAGGATGGTCAGCCAGAGTGGCAGAATCAAGATTGTTAATATCAACTCGAAAATATCCTGGCCAACCTATGTCAGGCCAACTATTAAGCAAGTCGCTGGACGCCATAAAAGGCGTGTCGTCAGAGATAGCTTTGATCTCGCCTGAATACTCTGTGTTGAGCGCATTGTCTGGAGGCAGCCAATCAAGTATCTTCGAGCTGGATTGGGTCTCTGTCTCCAAAACATCATTTTGGTTGATGCCCACCATTAATCCAAGACCAAAACTATATTGGCGATTGTCATCGGCGTTTCTGGGCCAATGCAAGGCGTTGGTGAAATAGACGTGGAAGCTGGAGAGGGTTCCGAAATTACCTGTGTTGTTTTGGATCTGTCCTTTATCCATAACCCCAACCGCTTTTTGAAAAATTCCAGCTGGTTTTGATAGAGACGAATATGATCTGTCTGTATGGCAGGAACTACAGTCACCTGCCTGTGTTGATGTCACAAGTACAGAGATAAAAAGCACTGTAAAGAAGTTCGATTTATTCATAGTTACCAACTCACACTCAACCCTAGCTTGGCGGCTCTACCTGGTCCAAGTTTAGCCGGATTTAAGTTACCATCATCATTAGCACCCACGAGTCCACTTGCACCCGAGTTGAATGGTTCCCCTGTTCTACTGCTCACGACAAGAATGTTTTCATAATCCGTTAAATTGATAGCTTCAAAAAATACTGAAGATCTCAACGACCCAAGATTTATGCTTTTCTTGACCCGCAAATCAAGGGTAAACGTCCAGGGTTTTCTAGCGGAATTTTCTTCAACTCGAATCGAAGGATCAACATACGGTGTGTATGGCAAACCACTACCGGCACTAATCAGCAGGTTAGCGTTGATATTTGATAGGGGATATAAACTACCAAGTTGAAAGCCTTCTTTAGCAAAGCTGCGTAGTGAAAGATTAAAAGACAGGTCGTGGCGTTGATCAAAACTGAGGAAATATTCTTTATGGGGAATCTCTTCATTGGTATAAGCAGAAAAATACCCGGCTATGGGTGAGGAGTTATTTCCGCGAGCAACAGAAAGAGTGTAGCTAAGATCGGCACCAAAATGTCCACTAAACTGTCGGTCAATACTCAGGTCAATTCCCTTGACGCTGGCGTAATCTGAATTGCTATACACAATAACTGTATTGGATTGAAAGCGTAGCATTTCAGTTGATAAAAGATCACGAATATCCTTAGACCAAACGGTTAATTCTAATCGGGTATCTGCCGATAAGGCTTGTTTTAGACCCACTTCAAAAGCCACCGTTTTCTGTGGTTTAACTTTTGGATTTCCAACCAACGGTAAAGATGAGGTAATGTCCTTGCTGGCATTATAAGTCATAGATCTAAAGTTTGGACTTTGGAAAAAGTGGCCATAAGAAAAATGAAAAACCGTATTGTCGGTGACGGGATAAGCCAGACCGATTCGCGGACTCCATTTAGTTTGAGACTCGGTTTCTACCGTTGGTGCTGGTCCCCAAGTTTGAGTTGTTGAATCAAACATGGTAAAGCGGGTCAGGTCTTCCCACATATTTATCTGTGGATTGATCTGATCAAATCGGATACCCAGGTTGAAGATCATAAAATCATATTCGATCTTGTCCTGCACGTAAAAGGAACCTTCTGATGGTGAGAACGAGGTGTCGTCTTTAAAATTGACGCCACCCTCCCAGGGTTCTTCTTCGGTATTGATCTCAAGACGGTGTTTGTCCAACAAGAAGCCGGTTTTTATCTGGTGTTGTTGATTAGCCTGCCAGGTAAGGTTAAAGCCTGTAGAAGCGGTAATACTCTGGTTGTTATTAATAATTCCCTCATGTCCACTTTCATAAAAATAAACAGACTTGTCCGTTGCGGGGCGTTCGTAATCTTCTGGCAACAAGGCCTTTACCCCAACTCTGGTACTCACTGACTGCTGGGTGACATGAATATTGTAAAATACGCTTCTACTTGGTGAATGGGTCAGCTTAAGAGCCAGTCGATCATTAGACTGATAAGTATGGGCATGATTTTCAGGTAAATACTTCCAGGTATGTGAATAACTCTGAGATAAACGACTCGTGCTATGCAAGTGGGCCACAAGCTTGAGTTTGCGAGTGATCTTGTTACTTAATTTTAACTGAACATCCTGGTTAATGTTTATGCCATAAGGTAATGGATTGTCAAGCTCGCTATAAAACATGGACGCAAAATAATGGGTATTTCCAATCGGAAGTGGGCCCCCAAAACTGAGACTAACTTTACCTTTAACAGGAAGGTTCACCATGGGAATTATTCCCGGTACGTAATAGTCATCAGGGGCATTATCAATATATGAGAACAAGACAGAGTCCTGTTGATCAGGATAAATATAGGCTGAGTCTACGTTTGCATAGCTTGGGTCTATATACTCAAAAGCTCCCGACTCATGATAGGGTGATTCGTTTAACTGGTCACTGGTAAATTCCATCTTTCCGCTAAAATCAGAACCACCTTCTTTTGTAACAATGTTTACCACGCTAGACATAGCTTGACCATATTCCGCATTAAAAGTACCGCTTATAACCGTCATTTCCTGAATAGCATCTTGATTTACACTACCGCTGAAATCCCCCTCCAGGGGGTCCCTTACAACAATACCATCGATCATGTATAAAATTTCTTTTGTACGCCCCCCGCGGACATGTATTCCTCCGCTTGCATCCTCGGTAAAGCCTGCCTGGGTAACCAGAACATCCTTGAATGTTGATACTGGCATAGCCACAATATCGTCAGCCCCCACCACATGAATGGTTGATGTTGCGTCTTTCTGAATCAAGGGTCGGCTTGCGGTTACAATTACTTCTTCTAAAGCATCGAGGGCAACTGGTTCAAGGACAGTATTTAAACGGGTGGTAAAATCAGAAATAACCTGAACCTCTTGATAAACAGCTGTCTTGTATCCGATCATCATGAATCTTATGGTGTAGGTCCCCGGAGGTACGTTGAGAATAAAGTAGTCTCCATCCAGGTCAGAAGCTGTCCCTAAAGATGTTTCATTAATGACCACATTGACACCAGCCATAATGGTTCCATCTAGTGAACTGATTTTACCAGCTATCTTCCCGCCAACCCCGGCAAAGGATACGCTTGTGAGAAGCACTAATATTAGTGCGGTGATTATCTTTTTATTCATTGTGGTAGGTAATGGCTGCCCCATAACGATTGAGACAGCCATTGAGTTTTATAATTATTTGATCATGAGCATGCTGCGACTGAGCTGCTCATTTCCCTTGCTTAGAACAACTAAATAGGATCCGGATGGTAAGGCCTGCCCGTTAACGTTTGTTCCGTCCCAGCTTACCTGATAACTACCCGAGTTAATGTGACCATTAACAAGCGTGGTAACTAGCTCACCTTTTACATTATATACATGCAGGGCAGCCTGTCCTTCTTCGTTTATATCAAACGAGATGGTGGTTGAAGGGTTAAAGGGGTTGGGGAAATTCTGCTCCAAGGTCATGACAACAGGTAGATTTTTGGGCTTATCTATAGCAACAGACCCATTAGGTTCAACTACGAAATTATCAAAGTATCCAGCTATACCATCGGTGTCCTGCTGGAATGCATATACTCCCGCCAAACCACTGGTCGTATGGCCAGCTGCGTCATCAACATAAGTTCCCAGATCCACATTATCATACCAACACTGGTAGGAGACCGTATTGTCGACCGCATTCGTACTCACTTTAACTTTCATATGATGCCAGCCCTCGGATTTATCTATACCTGTGGTTGAAAGGGCGTGGTGAAAAGTATACACAAAAGTCGATGTGTTTAATCGGTTATTATAGAGACGGAACCGATTACTGGAGTCAAAATCAGCTACCAGTTTGACATAGTAGCTTTTTGAGGAATCACCATAAGCGACAATACCAGTATAGCCTGAAGGTGATGGATTTTCATAAACATAAACATCTGCCTCAACCGTATAGTTGGCATCTAAGGTGTCGCCCATGAGCAGAATAGCTGCACCTGTATAGCTACCGTTAGTATCCTGGATATAGCCAACCTTACTACCTCCTTCTGCGAGAACAGCCGGAGCTGAAGCCATATCAATCGCCTGGATCATCTCTTCTCCGGCACGATACTGTTGCCAATCACTGACTACGCCATCTTCAAAATCTTCAGTGTATGATTGCCCAAAAGAGAACCCAAGGGTCAATCCAAACAGGATTAGTGTTAAAAGTGTAATCTTTCTTTTCATAAGAACCTCCTTAACGGTATTGAAGAGCTAAAGATAAAATCTTTGCTTTGGTATAACAAGCACTACAACACCTTATTTACTACTGCCATTATTAATTACCCTGCAAAATCATATCTAACATTTTTTCAATTTCATCTTCTGAGATTGAAGTTCGATCTTCTCCCCAAAACACGAGTCCGTGAAAAAGCCCACCAAGCGCTTTTAGTACCAGCCGTGATTCCATTTGGGGAAACTGTCCTGCCTTGCTTCCTTCTTCAATGAGCTCTAGAAGGACATTGTATAACCTTGTTTGATAAACTTTCCAGTCTGCTTTTTCATTCTCCTCAGGACGATTAGCCCTGGGAGCAAAGAACAAGAATTCATAGAGAGGACGATTCCCATTAACCAGCTCAGCAATTCGCTTTAGAATGGCTATAAAGGTACGTCGCGGGTTGTCACCACCCACAGCAACCTCTTCCAGGTCACCCCAAAGCATCAACCACCCTTGGAGGAGAAGTGCGTTGAAGATTTCTTCTTTTGAGCTGAAGTAGTAGTAGAGAGTAGCCTTACCAAAACCTGAAGCGCGTGCAATTTCATCAATCTTTGCTCCCGCTAACCCCTTTTCCTTAAAGACAGTGAGCGCCCCTTTAAGAATAAGTTCTTTTCTGGCTTCTCTTTCAATGGCTTTTCTATCTACCGTCATGTAAATCGTCCTCTTATAAACTCTTCGTTCTGCTTTTCGAACGCTCGGTCGAACATGTGCAAATTAAGTGCCAAGAACAAACAGTTTCTTCTCATTTCGCCGTTTCGATTTTTAGATGCTGGCCTAAGCCTTGAAAACTATAGGTTTTTCCTGAGTGGACTTGTCAGTGCTGGCCATTGTCCCTTGCCAATATTCCGAGAGCCCTTAAAAACAAGATAGGAATATTTCCCATAATGGGGAATCAGTTGACCCACCCGCGCTAAGGATGCTTTGTCATTAGAGATCACCACCAGCAGCTTTGCTGAGATCTCCGCTTCTTCGGCACTTAAAACAAAGGTATGGCCTTCCCGTTGGTATTCGGTTCCATTGATCGTAATAGTCTTGTCATTCATTTGAATTTTCTGATCCAGACCAGCAGGCAATTGAGTTGGGTTTAAGGTAATTATGGCGTAAGTCCCTTCTGGACCCAAAGTCAGAATTTCACCTCCGGATACTGGTGAAACATCACCTTCAGTAAGGTTGTCTCCAAAAGCTTTTAGGGATTCTTTCTCATTTCCTGAGTAATAGACAAAATGCTTTTCTGGGGCACCCATAACAGCCGCTACAATCGGTTCGATCTCTTGAGGATAAAGATGCCTGAACACGTTATAGTCAGGGTCTAGCTCGAAGGCGCTAATATCGCCATCAAGTGTAAACTCTAGCACTGTTTGTGCTCCTTCAACTTGAACTGTTTGATATTGATCTGCGGACCCCATGAATTTTATTGGAAGATTCAAAGAGTAGGCGCCATTCTCGGGCTGATTGACTACGAGCTTGATGTTCGTTTTCCCTTCGTTCTTTGAAGACTCCAGCAACTCAACACTCAGGTTTGCAGCGCCAACTGTATCCACCCATTGCGGAATTATATGCGTCAGGTTCTCTCCAGAGCTTTTTTCAAAGGCCTGGATCCAAACCTCCCAAGTCACTTTCTGGCCCCGGTAATCAGCATAAATATCTCGCCACGCTTGAAAGAAGTTCTCGGTACCAACATGATTCTCAATCATGTGAAAGATCATCATGGTCTTATTGTAACCGATCGTACGGCTTTCCGCATTATGACGAGCCACAAACTCACGAACAGGAAATTCATTGTCAGCGGTCACATAGCTTTTGTATTGTTTTAATATGTCCTTGCGGTAATCACGTGCACTGGCTGGACTGCGATTGAGCTTATAGTGATAATCTGCTCCATAGACCGTGAGGCCCTCACACCAGTTTCCTTTATCGTAGTCGACATAAATACTGTTTCCCCACCAGTTATGAAGCACTTCATGTCCTAAAGAGGTCATAACAATAAAAGGTAGTCGAATAACCTGCTGGCCCAGTAAAGTCCAGGCTGGCATCCCATAACCCGTTGGGAAAAAGTTCTCCGCCACAGTGAATCTTTCATAGGGATAGGGACCAATCATATCAGAATACATTTTAACATATTCTGCAGTGGCCGGTAAGTAGGTTTCAAAAAGACTGGTATCCTCTTCAAAGAAATAGCAATACACATCAATTTCATTTGCTTTGACATGCCCAACAACGAATGGGGCTGCCATAAACATCAAGCCGTCGGATTGGTAAGGGTTTTTCCAGCTTTGAATTTTTTGACCATAACTTACCTCACTAGAGATGCTATTTCCATCTGCAATAGATTCCCAACCCTCGGGTATCTTGGCAGTCACCTCAAAATTCATCAAACCATCATTCCCGCGTGGATAGTAATAAGACGAGGGGCTGAAATAGGCACCCCTGTCAATAATGGTGGCTGTGACTTCACGACCCACGTTTTGATTCGAAAAACGAACCTCTGAGACATCAGCCTGAAAGACGGATGAGTATTTTACACTAAAATTGACCTCTTTGGTCGTTTTTTGCTTAAAAATGACCCATAATGCGTTATTCGGGGGATCTAATGACACAATTTTAGAGGCTAACTTACTATCAAGGGTAGATATACTGTTTGAATCAAGCGTCTTAAACTCTAATGCTTTACCATCAAGCATCACATGGTCTACCCTTGCATTAGGGGTTAAATAAAACACGTTTACCCCCGACTTAACCTGCATTAACCCCTTGTCTTCAAACATTACACTGCTTTTTTCAATATTTAAGTCAAACTTGAGATTGTGGTCGGTAAAGATAACCTCGCTTACCTCAGTCGGCTTACATGACACCATAATTAGCACACTTACAAGCGTTATTAAGACAGCTTTAACCAGTCTCATTTTATACCTCTTATTTCTGTTTGTCGTCCTGCACAGTACAGACGCAGCATGCTGCGTCTCTCCAAATCAGCTCCCCTGGCTCGATTTACAGCTCTTTTCATCTAACCACTATAGAAATAGGATTCTCTGCCGATAAATATTTTGCAGCAACTCTATTGACGTCTTCAAGGGTTACCTTTTTTAAGGCGTTCAGCTGAGATTGGTCTTCGTTCATGTCGTCATGAAAAAACAAAGATGTCCCCAGGTAGTAGGCTTGATTCACACTGGAAAGTCTACGGAACATCATCCGCCCAAGGTACATATTGATCGCTTTCTGGACATCCGTCTCACTTATATCACCCAAATATTCCTTACTCATCAGTTTTGGGAATTGAGGAACCAGGACGTCTGTGTTTTGAGGTCTGGTGCCCAGTGTAATATAGAATAATACTTTATTGTCTCTTACGTTTGAGGTGGCGGACATTCGGTATGCCATCCCTTGTTTCTCGCGTACATCAAATATTATCTTATCAGAGAGCAACAGTGAGAGGGCTTTGATTGCTGCTTTATCTGCAGGGTCAATATCTTTAACAAATCCCCAGAACAAATAAGACCTCTCACCACCACCGGGAGTATCTATGGCAAAGGAGCTTGAAGGAGTTTGATACGCCTTCTCTGTCAGGGCGTATTCTTTACTCGGGGAAGTGCTTACACCGGACAACAACTGTTTTGCAACCAGCGTTGTTGGTTGTGGAGAAACAGCACTCACCACGCGATTGTTTGGCTCAAAATAGACCTTCGTAAAACTTAGCAGACTGCTATAAGTCAATTCCTTTGCGGCTTCTTCAACTTGCGCACCATACAGAACTGAATCTTTCAGTGCTTCAAACTGATCTTTAGCTTTATCTTTTCCACCGTGGGTCATTCCGCGCGAAAACTTGCCCTGTGCTATTTCAAATTCGGCTTGCGTTGGTACAAATCCATTCATTTCTGCATTAAGAAAGGCGATTGCTTCATCAAGATTCGCTGCCAAGCCCTCGACCCTGATATAGCCAAAATCAGGATGTAGATAAATATTGTCCATTGGAATCCAAGGGTTGTCATTTACCGTAAACTTCAAACCAAACTTTTTACCCAGTTCTTCTTTCTCAGGGGATTTCATGCGTTGACCAAAACAGTCATGCAGGATCTTTGCGGCATCCTGCCCAAATTCAGACTCATAGGCCGCTTTATATTTAAAGAGGTAGTGAATGGCCAATAACTCGGAGGCTGTGTTTTGTCTTACAACCAAACCCATCCCTTGTTCTGGTCCTTGAATCAGTTGTGTCACAACTTCACCGCTGGAAGCGGCATCTTCTTCGCCACTAGCATGGTGAAAAATGACAGCAGGTTCACTTTTGAAGCGAAACTTCTTTAATGTTTTGGCGGCCGACGACAATGTCATCTCTGTTGGAAGATCCAAGACACCATCAATTCCATCCACAGCAAAGGCATACGAGTTATAGATTCCAAACATATGGGGTTTTTCTGAGTTTCTTAAGAAGTCTGTCTTTTCTTTGGTTGCTAAAGAGGCGAGGGTAGCTGTTGGTATTCGAATCTTCACACCTTTTAATAAGTCATGCAACTGATCGTTAATAGTGGACGGATTATCGTAATCGTTCATGCCCACCTTAAAAGCAATGTATGCTGCAATTGGGCTTGTGTGTAGCTCAAGCTCAACACTCTCAACCACGTTGGGGAACTTCTGTTTGAGGCCTGATTCAATCTCATTTAATTGTTCTTTCAGTCCCAGCTCTAACAACGAGAAAAAACCTTCAGTTTTATCCGTTGGCAACTGATAGATCTGATGTAGGGTGTTTAACTCACCACCATAATATCGATCAAGCCATGCTCCAGGTGTGAGATTATTCCCGGAAACCCTAGTCATTCCTGTTTTCAAAATACTGTCTGTTGGTCGAAATACTGACCCGGGAGCGGCTGCCCCATAAATTCTGTTGATCTCTTTTAACATGGTTTCGCTGTCAAAATTACCGATGGCGCTTAAGATCATATTGTTAGGTAAGTAGGTTGACTGATAATAGTGGTTCACACCATCACGAGACATGTGTTCAATCGTGGCATAGGTTCCAAGTGTTGGCAAAGATAGGGCGTGTCCCTTATAGAATTCAGCAGACAGGTTGTATTCCATCTCTGTAGCTGGTTTTGACAGGCTCTGTGCAATCTCTTCAAGCACAATACCCTTCTCTTTTTCAAATTTGTCTTCAGGAAGAATGGAATTAAAAAGCATGTCAGCCTGTATCTCCATGCCTTTGATCTGATGCTCGGCCGGCATGACCATCATGTAGTTTGTATAATAGTCACCTGTATTTGCATTGTTATAGCCCCCAATCAAGTCCGTATCGTCATATAGCTCTCGTTGGGTTCTAGAGGTTGTTCCATTAAATAGCAGGTGTTCTAACATGTGACTCATTCCGCTCGTCTCATAAGTTTCATATGCGGATCCAGTTTTTACGACAACATTTACACCGACCATTGGCAGGGCCTTATTCTCAACCAACAAGACTTCCATTCCATTGTTTAGCTTGTGAATTGATACTCCCTGGCGGGAAGCTATAAGACTTGAAACGGCCAACAACGTGATTAATACAATTGATTTCTTCATATTTCTTCTTTCTTATAGTTTAATTAGAGTCTTAGCGTCCATCTGGCTCGGAATATCAATTTCCAGCAACTCCAAAATAGTGATGCCAATATCTGAAAGGACGCCATCAGCCAGCGTGACATCAGCGTCCAACTCCTTGGTGATGTAAAATAACTCGACCGGATTAAGGCTGTGGCTGGTTCTAACCAGGCCGGTTTCATAGTCAAGCATTTGATCCACATTTCCGTGATCAGCAGTGATCAGCAAACGACCGCCTTTTTCTAAAACTGCAGGAACAACCATTCCCAGGCACTCATCAATGATCTCAACGGCTTGAACTCCGGCGTCAAAGCTTCCTGTATGACCCACCATGTCTCCATTAGCAAAATTCACCATGATGAAGTCATGTTTCCCTCTATCCAGCTGGGCAATAAAGGTCTCGGCCACTCTATATGCTTCCATTTCCGGATGATCTGCAAAACTCGCCGGGTCAAATCGACCTTCTAGCTCTATCCGTTCTTCATTTTTACAGGGTGTCGTTAGTTTGCCATTAAAAAAACTGGTCACGTGTGGAAATTTTTGGGTTTCCGCAAGCCTCAATTGGTGCATCCCGGCGTCCGCAATGAGTTTTCCTACCGTGGGAGGAAGCTCGTGATCGTCATCTGCATCCTCGCCGAGCAGAAAGTTATCAAAACCATCATAATATGATGTCATTCCAACATACATGATGTCAAGATCCGCTTTCTTTGCCCCTGGATAATCAGGCTCAATAAATGATTTTGTTAGCTGGGTCGCTCTGTCTTGTCTGTAGTTCGTGTGCAAAATGACATCCCCGTCGAGAACTCCTGCATACCCACGCATCACAAATGGAGGTATATATTCATCAAACATATTCTCATTGTTCGGGGTTTTGTCTTCCTTCCATGATAGCTTTATTGTCTCCGCTATAGAGTTGGCTATGCGACCTTTTGCTGAAACAATACAGTCATAGGCCTGATCTGTCAGCTCCCACTTCTTAGCCCTATCCATCCCATAATAGCGACCCATAAATGTTCCGATGGATACATTTTGGAATTCATCTATGACGGACTGAAGCTTGTTCAGGTGTTCCAAAGCACTCTTTGGGGGCGTATCTCGACCATCAAGAAAGGGATGGATGACCACGTTTCCCTCGGGGTTTTCTTTCACAGCTTGGCGAATAAATTTGAAGAGATGGTCATAGTGTGCGTGCACGCCCTCATCCTGAAGCAGGCCTAAAAGATGTAGGTTGGAGTTATTAGTTATCCACGTGTCCATCATGGACTGCCAAAGCGCACCCTGATAGATTGTTCCGTTTTCAAGCTGGTCGTTAATACGCTTAAGCTCTTGAATCACAACCCTTCCGGCACCCATGCTTAAATGGCCAACCTCACTGGAGCCCTGAAAACCCGCCGGCAAACCAACTGCTTCTCCTGAGGCGCCTAAAATACTCTTCGGGTATGTTTTACGATAATGGTCCAGGTTTGGCGTTCTAGCAGCCAAAACGGCATTACCCTCAGCTCTTTCGGTGTAGCCCACACCATCAAGTACAATTAGTACAACTGGTTTCATATATATAAATCTTTCGTATAAAGTCTCATTTTCATTACGTGGAATTTAGGTTTTACCAAGAGTTTTGGAACCATAGACTTAAATGAATTTATCAATTGGGATGGTCGACACATGATTCTGACAACGCCTTTAGAACAATATCCCAGGCCTTCTCAAAATATACGTATGTCTCATTCCATTTTTCACCATTCAGCCATCCAAGGTGATCCAGCGTAATTTCAGTGTAGTTCTGGTCAATTTTATTGAACTGGACAACTACCCATGTTCTGTGGTTTTGATTTCTAACTTCAGGAATGGATGGGGGTGCGTTCCAGGAAAAGGTCAACATCTCTTCCGGCAGGAAACTTAGAACCTGACAACCTTCGCTTCCTCTTTCTCCCTCTGGGGCGTCCATTGAGAAATATATTTCAAAAGCGCCTCCTGGTTTTAATTCAATCCTGTTGTCGACTCCAATAAACGACTTTAAGCCATCACTTGTGGTCCATTTTCGCCACAATTGATCCTTTGAAGTCCTAATTGAGATACTTTTATGAATGTTTTTTGAATTGATATTCATGAGTCTTGACTCCTTTCCTTTAAGCTAATCCGGAATCAATATTGCTCTATGGATGATTTTAGCTGATTTCAAAATCATGTGATTGCTCTTTCACCTGTATCATTTTGATTTAATTTTCATGCTATGGTAAACTTAAACAAACTCAAAGCTGGATTGGTGGGCGCCGGTCATATCGGTCGCTTCCATACGAGACATCTAAGTAAGCATACTGATTGGGATTTTGTTGGACTCTTTGAGCCAGACAAGGAACGGTCTGCTTTAATTTCAAGCGAATTCGATGTTTATGCATTTTCAGGCTTTCATGAATTACTTCTCGCTTGCGATGCTGTCTTCATCACCTGTCCTACAAAATTCCATCATCTCTATGCGAAAGAAGCAATCCTGGCCGGCAAGCATGTCTTTATTGAAAAACCTATTACTCAAACCTTGAGTGAGGGTGAAGAACTGCTTTCGTTTGCCAAACAGCACAATGTGAAAATCCAGGTTGGTCATGTTGAGCGTTTCAATCCTGCATTGCTGGCATTGGATGATATTGACCTTGACCCGCGGTTCATTGAAGCTCATCGCCTTGTGAGCTTTGTTCCCAGGGGAATTGACAACCCTGTAGTTCATGAAAACATGATCCATGATATTGATATTATCCTGTCTCTCGTTAAAAGCCCGGTAAAGCAAATCCAGGCGAATGGTCTAGCCGTCATCTCTGAGCTTCCTGATATTGCGAATGCACGTCTAACTTTTGAAAACGGTTGTGTGGCAAATGTCACGGCAAGTCGTATCTCCCTGAACCCTATGCGTAAAATGCGTGTTTTTCAGCATGAACATTATATCACTATTGATTTCCAAAAAGGATCAACCGAAATGTACCAGCTGGCCAGGGAGCAAGATGAATTTGAAGCTGACCAGGTCATTCCAATGGAAGGCACTGACAAAGTTATCTTATACCATAATAAGGAGCTTCCACAATTGGATGCAATGTTTGCAGAGCAGGCTGCTTTCGCATTAGCTATTAATTCAGATCAAACGCCTCTGGTCAGTGGTCGCGATGGTCTTGAAGCCTTGAGAATTGCCGAACAAATCAATCAACAATTGATGGATCAAAAATAGACACCACACCAAAAAAATTCCTGATCGTCGCCGGAGAGGTTTCAGGCGATCATCACGCAGCCCCAGTAATGGCGGCCATTTCCAGGCTTAACCCTGAACATACATTTTGGGGACTTGGTGGTGACCACATGATCAAGGAGGGCTTAAATCCTCTCTTTCATGTAAGAGATCTGGGGGTTACCGGGTTTGTTGAGGTGATCAAACACCTGTCCTTCTTTAGAACCGTAATGTCCCGTGTTGTGAATGAGGTTATAGCTAATAAACCGAATGCAGCCATCTTAATAGACTACCCCGGCTTTAATTTGCGCTTAGGTTTGAAGCTGAAAGCACTTGGTGTCCCCGTTTATTACTATATTTCGCCCCAGGTTTGGGCGTGGAAGAAAAATCGAATCAAGGTTATGCGTCAATTCATAAAGCGTATCTTTGTTATTTTTCCATTTGAGTTGGATTTCTATAGTGAACAGAATATTCCCGTTAGTTTTGCCGGGCACCCTCTAGTTGATAAAATGTTTAACCTGCCTGAGAAGTCAGCCTTTTTCAGACAATATGGCTTGGATGCAGAAAAGCCTTTGCTTGCGTTATTGCCAGGAAGTCGTCGTAACGAGCTAAGCCGTCATTCAAGGCCCCTCATTGACGCGGTTAAATTACTGAGAGATAAGCACTCTGACCTTCAAGTTGTACTCGCCGGGGTTTCCACGCTGGAAAATAGTTATTACGAGTCTTTTAAAGAGATCGCCGGGCTTGTACTTATTCATGATGATCCCTACCCGCTAATTTCGTTTGCCAATGTGGCAATTGTGGCCTCTGGCACCGCCAGTCTTGAAACAGCCTATTTAGGAACGCCTCTTCTGGTAATATATCGCGTTTCTCCATTGTCCTATCTCATTGGAAAGTTGTTGATCAAAATTGATCACCTTGCTATGCCAAACCTGATTTTGGGAGAACGAGCTATTCCAGAACTCATCCAGAGAGACGCAAATCCAAGGACAATCGCAGGCCAAACCACACGATTACTCTCAGATAGTAACGATCGTAGACAAATGCTTGAAAAATTAAAGAAACTTAAGACATCGCTTGGTAAATCTGGCTGTGCCAACAAAATTGCCACACAAATCCTTACAGAGCTTGGTTAAAAATGGGACTAAGCCGGAAGACTCAACAAAGAATTGCCCGAATAGCTAAACGCTTTGGCGGGCTCATTGTTACCCTAATAAGCAAAAGTCTGCGCCTTGAAATTCGAGGCTGGAATCGAGTTTTGTTTCTACTTCGATCCGGGAAGCCTATTGTCTTTCAATTTTGGCATGGCGATATGTTTATTGCCTGGTATTTGACTGCTCCCCTTCACCCGGCTGCGATTGTAAGTCAGGCTGGGGATGGAGATATTGCCTCGGCTGTTCTAGAGGGTATTAATTTTGTGACTTTCCGTGGCTCCAGTACACGGGGTGGTCGGAAAGCATATTCTAGCATGATTCGCTATTTGCGAAAACAAAACATTAAGGTTTCAGCTTTCGCTTCCGATGGACCTAAGGGCCCCAGATATGTTATGAAAGCAGGCACTTATGTTGCAGCTCAAAATCTTGACGGATACATCATTCCAACAGCATCCAGTTCGAAGTGGGCCCTTCGTGCCAGGGGTTGGGATAAATTTATGATTCCCATTCCTTTTTCAAAAGCGATAGTAAGTTTTGGAGAACCTATAAAGGCCGATAAAACTATACGAGGAGAAGTTTTAAATACTGTAATAGCTAGTGTTGGTGAAATTTGTAAATCTCATCAGCAAACAATAGATCGCCATTATAGATAAGTTTTATGCGCACGCTTAACTATTTACATTCTGCTGCCTGGTTTTTACCTGTACGTATACTGCTTTCAATCGTCTACTTTTTTCTTACCGAAATGAGAAATAGGTTTTATGATTGGGGCGTTCTCCCTATTCATAGAATTGACACGCCCATCGTTTCAGTTGGAAACATCTCGGCTGGAGGAAGCGGAAAGACCATCATGGTTCAGACACTAATCAGGTTTTTTCAAGACAACCACATGTCTCCTGCTGTCCTCTCAAGAGGATACGGCCGAGAGACTAAAGGCTTACTTCTAGTCGCTGATAAAAATGGTCTTAATAATGATGTTCGTAGCTCCGGAGATGAACCCTATTTAATTGCTCGAAATTGCCCTGGAATTCCTGTCCTTGTTTCAGAGGATCGAGCACTTGGTGCCAAATATTTACTCGAGGAATCTCACCCTGATGTGATCATTCTTGATGATGGCTTTCAACATCGACGATTATATCGAGATCTCGATATTCTTCTTTATGACAGACAAAAAGATATTCCCTCTCATATACTTCCGTGGGGTAACCTGCGAGAGTCTGAAAAAAACACTCGTCGGGCTGATCTCATTCTAAACAGCAAGAGCGGACTTCAGGGAAATGTCAGCCATGACTTTGTTGTGGAAATTGCCGATAAGCTTGTTGGATATGATGGAGAGATGCTCTCATTTTCTGATGTTTCAGGTTCTTATGGTTTGTTTGCTGGGCTTGGTAATAACCCGTCTTTTTTTAGTGCAGTGGAGTCTGTCCTGGGTATACCAAAGAACAAACACTCTTTTCCTGATCACACATCCTATTCTGTAAACCAGCGCAATAAAATCCTTGAGTCTGATTGCGATATTTGGATTACGACTCAAAAGGATTTTGTTAAGCTTAACCCTGGTTTCTGCGAAGAGAATAACATTTACTACCTGCCTGTTATGGCTAAAGCCCCGGGAGCACTTGAACTCCTGTTAAAGCAATACTTTAAGTTATAGCTAGGGCCAAGATATTTCATGTTACCCACCCATATTTTGCTGTTTGCCTCGAGTTTGTGCTTGGACACGAGGTGTAATCGTGTTATTTGACCCTACAAAGATGATTTTACCTAATATTAGATTAATCTGTCCTTATGTTTAAACCCGCCATAAAAGTCTGCTGTATTAAGAGCCTGCCCGAGGCTCTTTTGGCCCTTGAAACGGGGGCTGATATGTTAGGGTTTGTTTCTGAAATGCCCAGCGGTCCAGGGGTCATTCCATTAGACGATATTGCTTCTATCATTAAACAGCTCCCACCTAAAACCAAGAGTGTCTTGCTAACCAGCGCTCAAACCGCTCAGTCAATCTATTCACAACATTCACAAGTTAATTCTTGGGGTATTCAGATCGTTGACTATGTAAATATTAGTGAGCTAGTAAACCTTCGGGCAATACTTCCTGATGTTCAGCTTCTTCAGGTGATTCATGTTCAAGACGCGTCTTCCATTCAGCTTGCTTTGAAGTATTCTCAGTATGTGGATTTTTTGCTCTTAGATTCAGGAAACCCTAATTCAACACTCAAAACATTGGGTGGAACCGGTGAGGTTCATGACTGGGAAATAAGTCGAGAGATCTGTGACAAAAGCAGCATACCTGTTTTTCTGGCTGGCGGTTTAAATACCGGTAATATTTTAGCAGCACTTGCTGCCACTCGTCCAGATGGTGTGGATTTGTGTAGTGGTTTACGAACTGATGACGGGCTGCAAAAAGATAAGATCATAGATTTTTTTAAGGTCCTTGAGGTGGCTTGTTAATTACGCTGAATTAAAAGAATTTCTTTTGTCCTTTAAGGGGTCATCTCTTACGTTTCCCTTTGATGAGAAAACCGCCGTTTTCAAGGTCGGCGGAAAAATGTTCGCCCTTTCGGGTACCGATAAAAAACCCTTAGCGGTGAACCTAAAGTGCGACCCTGATGATGCTCAAGTATTGCGCTCTCAATTTGAAGCGATTACTCCTGGGTATCACATGAACAAGGAACACTGGAATACAGTTTTGTTAGACGAAAGTCTTGACAAGGGATTAACACAAAAACTTATTGAGGATTCGTATCGCTTAGTAATCAGCACTTTAAGTTTAAAAAAGCGACAAGAACTTAGCTTTTAATTATTGTTCAGGAAATAGCCGGTATTTGTTCCTGTAAAGCACAGATAGTATAATAAGGATCAAAAACTTTTGAATAAGAAGCCCGTATTCATTTTGACCCAATAGACCACATCCGCATTCTGAATTGAGTTTGAAGATTAAAGAGTAAATACTTAATGTAACCCCTAGGGTTGTCAAAAGAGACATAAAGACAATTCCACTCAGAAACAGCCGTTCACTCCACAGCGATATCGCTGCATAAAACTCTACCAACATGGCGACTACCCCATAATACTGTAATACCAAAGGCCAACCGATTACCAGCAGGAACTCCCGGTAAGGAACCAGTCCAGCGTTAATAATGCTCTGGGATTTGATCATGGCCAAAAAGAAGAATACTATGGAGACCAACCAGCGCAGCGCCGGGATAGCATCCGTTTTTGAAACCTGTATCCTTTCATTAATCATTTGAATCTTGCTTGATCCTATTCAGAACAAAGGACTGGTTTACCTTTCCTGCGATCAACTCAGCAATGCTTATCTCTACAAGATAGTATTCATCGTCACCCAGCCATGAATCACTCTCTTTCATAACATAGAGATACATATTCCCTTCATCATCCCTGCCAAAGAAGGGGTAGGGTAATTGACCTGATGTCTTTTTCTGCCCATCCTTTGCATGGATATCATAATAGTAGGGGCCTTCAGGTCTTTCCCAGCCTTCTGGATTTTGGTAAAAAGATGTGACCAGCCAGTCATTGATTGAGTATAAAGCATAAAAAATCGAGTAACTACCTTGTTTTGACTTAAGTTTTTTGGCGTCCCCCTTAACAAGCATTTTTGGAATGGGCTTAAAATCATTGTTCTCGCAACGAAATTCCTTTTCTAGCTGCAAGGATGGTGAGTAAGATCGGATCAGATAGTTTTTTGATGAATGGATCAAATGAATGTTTGAGTCTTTATCCTGATCAACCGCCTGGTTGTCATATAGTTTGAGGTATTCCTCTAAGTCTACCCCTACCCGGTTAATTACATCCGCCGAGTCCACGGGTTCAAGCTTCTCATCATGCTTCCAAATTGTGAAGGCCTTATTTTCCCTAAAAAAGGCATCAAACTTATCCCTTGAATATTGGGAGGGCGTCATTGAGTTCTCATCATAAAGATCTAGAGCTTTTTCATAACCACTTAAGTGTGGTGAAATCAGGTAGATTGTTTCTCCTTCTTGTTGGCTAAACACTTTATAACTCGCATGTCCGGTGTGATGGGGTCTCTTTACTATAAGTTTACCTCCATTATTGTCAAATACACCTATCCGATATCTTCCGTTTGCAGGGTTGTTATATACACAGGCGTAGGTGCTAGAATTAGCAACCAGCGAAACTGGAATCATGCTATACCTTTTATTGGGAAGGACTCTAAATTCAGTAACAACATCATTGTTTACTTTGTCAAAATATACAACCCGTTTATTTAAGAGCAGTACGCCAATCTTGCTATAAAACAATTTTCCCGTGTTTGATGATGATGGCCACAAGCCCTTAGCTTCTGAAGTTGAAACAATACTGTCCAACCTTACTGTTCTTGTTGCAGCGACAGCCAACACGATACAAACCATGTTAACCATTATGCTTTTAAGTATTATCATTTTTCTTTTTCCTTGTCCGTGTTAAAGGGACTCCTTTCGGAGCCCCTTTCTTATTCTATGCCCAGGGGATTCTGAAGTTAATCCAAAACTCAAAATGGACACACTCCCACGCGTTCGTATCCTCACATATAATGTTACCGCCGGATCCAATGTAGCTGCGTTCTACTTCCTCTCCACCAGCATCCATCACAGCGACCTCTCCTGCTGTTACCATTCCAACCATCAAAAGCGCCACCAGCCCACTTAAAAGGATTCTCTTTAATTGAAACATATTGTTTCCTTTCCTTTGTGGGTAATATCTATCCTTGTGATAAAACATCACCCTGTTCGCTTTTTGATTTACTTGCTTCAGTTTTATGTTGAAGCACTTGGACCGAAAGACAATCAGGCAATTCAGTTTAAAGAATGCTATGCCAACAACACTGAAGTTGCAGCTGTCTAAATCGATTTTCTTCTTTAGTTTGTGTGAAGGGTTTGTCTTTCGACTGAGTAATTATAACATGCAGAAATACATAATGCAAACAAAAAGAGCCCGGTATTAAACTCAGGCTCTTTTCGGGATATGTTTTGAAAGCCAATTCTTATATAAATGTATAATTTAAGCCCAGAGCCATTGATTGTTTAATTTGTCGCTTTGCCGAGATATCTTTGTCATAGACCAATAAGACGTTAATGTTCATGTTCAAATATTTTGAGATCTTCACCATGAGCGTGTTGTCAAATTTAACATCAGTTTCCTCAATGCCATCAAAACCAGCAAACAATTCAAGCTTTGAATTGAAATTCGTGTTATCGTTTATTGTCAGTGCAATATCTGTTACAGACTCTGCTCCAAACTCTGACCTCAACGTCTCTATGGTGGATGTTTCAGCATCGTCTGCATAGGGCTTTGGATAGTCGGTCGTAACTGTTTGTTTTAGCGCTACACCTGCCCGGGTACTGATTCCTTCCGACAGAATCATTCCTGCTCCAAAACTTTCTCGAAAATAGCCAGGGTCTAAGAAAGCTGATATCTGATCTGCCGTGCCGCTTGAATAATCATAGCCTGCAGTCATTTGGCTTTCTCCCGTAACGGCAACAAAAGGGTTAATCTTTGTGCCAAGTTTATAAGTCATTACACTTTCATGCTTAATTTCATCAGCTGATTTCCGCATGTCGATGTCACCCGTTTGGGTAGCACCGTAGGCAACTTTTCCCGTGTTGGACCAGGAGGTTTTTTCTGTATCCTTCACAAAGCTATAATTCATGTTTAACTGCCATGCAAAAGAACTTTCTCCGCCTGCACTCCAGTTATCAAAACCAACCTGGGTCATATTAATACCACCAACCACAGACTTTTTCCACGTCTCCGACCCGTTCTCTGCAGCGATCAATACGTTCATTAAAGCTAAAGATAATATTATCAACACTACTCTTCTTGTCATGCTTATGTCCCTCTGTCTTTAACTCTTTAGCACCTAACGCTATAAGGGTTTTCTCGTTTCTTTTTGAAGTTGTGTCCTTAGCTCACGAACAGCTCTTGAAAGTACTTCATCTTCCTTCCTGTTCAAATTTCCTGCGGTCTTAAACAATAATGCCTCAAGAATCCCAATGGTCATGGTCGCTGCTTCCAGGTTCTTCTCTGTTCTTCTAGTTACAGGGTTTGGACTTAAACCTAATTGCATCGCCGCGCTAGTGTGTAACTGTGTTACCAGCAAAGTAAATAGTTCTTTCTGGTCTATTCCTTGTCGTGTCATAACCACCTCACACTACTGTTTGTTCTTGTTTAGTATCGTCTTCGTTTTGAGGGCTTGTTTTAACCCCCGAATACTTTCGTATTGCAGCATATATCGCATCATCCTGAAGGAAACATATTCAGGACCCAACAATCTCACCCCGCGAGCAATAAAAAATATTGGGGGCGTGAAAAGAATGTTCATAAATAATTTCATAAGGGGTGCGATCACCGGAAAGCCTTCAATTCGTACAAAACGGCTTGGTAGGCGGGTATACAGCTGCGGGTATCTCTCCAAAAGTTTTGGGATGCCTTCTTTTCCAAATTCGTATTTAGCTCTCAGGGAAGTTCTTAGGTCTGGGTGTTGGCAATAAGCAATGGCTTCTGGCTGGTACCGTATCACCCCGTCATCAAGCGCACCAATGCGATAGGCTAAATCAATATCTTCAGCTTCATGGTTGTTAATAAAGCCAAACCCAGAAGAACACGTCAAATAAACCTCTTTACGAATTGAAAAATTGCCCGTTCTTACATATCGTAGCGGTGGTGACTTCGTTTTGTTTTCGCTGCCTGCCCACCGCCGAGTATTGCGATAATCACTGTCGAGAAAACGATACCAACGACTCTTTTTAACAAACTCTGGCAAAAAGGTTTCACCCATAACCCCAACTGTGTTTGTCATACTGTATTGCCCTAGGTGATAAACAAGCAGGTCTGGCGACACCTCCATGTCATTATCTAAGAAGAGAACAATATCGTGCTTCGCTTTGTTAACCGCCAGCTTTCTACTGTCAGCTCGAGTCATCCGCTCTGTCGCAGAGAGAAGTTTTAATTCAAAGGAAAATCGGTAGCTTTTCAATAGCTCTTCGACCTTCTGGTTCAATCCTTGTAGAACGAGAGTCACTTCAAAATCAATTTCTTTTGACTTTAAGTGTTCACAACTCGTCAGCAACCGAACGCAACCACCAGGGTCGGCATTGCCATAAATGATAATGCTTATGCTAGGTAAGTTCATTGGGTAATTCCTGAATCCAACCTTGTTTAAGATAAAGCTCATACGTCGACTTAATCACAGCATCAACACCATGGGTTTTCTGGACCCACTCCCTACCGGCGACTCGTTTTTCTTTGATTGCGTTTTTATCCTCAACTAGTTTTACCAGGTCATCATAGATGGTCTCTTTGTTAATGTTCACAAATGGGTGTTGTCCCAAAAATGATTCGTATTGCGGCAATAGATTTGTAGCACAACACAAGCCCATAGATAAGGCTTCTACAGAATTCATTCCATAGCCCCACCCTCCTAGGTTGGCAACTTGATCTATGTATATGTCACATTCAGATTTAAGCTTTAATGTTTTATCGTGAGGCTGGTTTTCAATTAAAACAAACTCTATTCCGTGCGACTTTACTAGTTGTTGACAAGCGTTGATAATTATGTCTGATCCCTTCCAGTACCTGTCTCGGGTTGCGTGACATATTTTCAATGTAGGATTGATCTCGAAATTTGGTTTATGACTTTCAACCTGGTATGGCAGAAAAATATATTTAATGTTTTTATGTTTCTCTAGTAGGTCTAGCTCGCTGGTAGTGTTTATGTCGACAAGCTTGTCAATCCACGGGAAGACACCGCGTGTTCTCATGTCAACACCATGATAGTTTGCTACGATATGTTTCCCCTGGCTTTTCAGTTCCATTATGGGCCAGGCGGACGTTCTTAAAAACCCATGGCCACCCTCTAAATGATAGATGTCATAGTCTAAAAGCTTGTGTTTTTTAAATGCCCGTTTTAAATATGGCTTCCAAAGCTGATCCCTTAATTTGAAAAACATCAGACGGCCGAATGGAGGCTCCCACTGAGGGGGGAAACCTTTTGCTTCGGTATACAGATTGCTTTGGTTCAGGATCTTTTCCTTTGTATTTATAAACATTTTGTTCTTGGGTAATAGGGGAAGATCAAGACAAATATCCTCTGGAAAGCCTTCGGCAGTAGGAAATAACGTGACAAAGTGAGCTTCATTCCCAAGCTTCCGGTGCGCCTCCGTAAACAAAGAGAGCGTCCCAGACGAGTTCTCTGTTCTAAGGTATAATATCTTTAACGGGCGTCCCATGCATTCCTAACAATAAGGTGTAAATAAAGTCTGTATGTTTGTTTCTTGAGCACAACATCTTTTTCGATTTGTTTTTGTATCCGATGTTCTATTAGTCGTGTTACCCCGATAAACGATAACAGCCACCAGGTCTTACGCCAGCCAAGGATAAGCCCGCCAAGTTCCGGGTGTTTCTTTAAAAGCCTTGGAAGACCAATTTTTCCATACTCTGACAGGCGTCTTTTTATAGAGTTATGGTCTTCATTTTTTATACGTTTCAAGGGAATGTCCTCGATTATAATCCGTCGCTTAAGTCCCCGTTGATCCATGCGGTAGATCAAATCTAATTCGTGTCCACCATAATGCTGCATTACCTCATCAAACCCACCTAGCTGATTAAATACATCTTTTTTTATCATCGCTGCAGCAAACTGACAATTTTTAATATCCAGGTTTTCTGTAGATATCTTTACTCTTCCTTTTTGGTCCGTAACAAATCTCTGAAAGTTGGTCAAGCTCGCATTGGCATCGGCAAATAAGAGGTGTTGTGCAAAGTCAAAGTCTTTACTCGAAATAAAACTTATCATATCAAGAATATAGTGTTCTGGAATAACTAAAAAGAGAGAGATAAAAACAAGGTGCTCTCCCGCTGCTTCATTAGCTCCAATATTTCTGGCTCTTGCAGCTCCAACATTTTTCTCTTCCCTAATAATCTTCCAGTCTGGATTCTTGTGCTTTCCGAAAGAAAGCGGTACATTCGACCCATCATCAACAACGATCAATTCCCAGGTGTCATCTACCTGGTTTTCTAAAAGCTCACACAAAATTCTGTCCAGGTTCTGCTGGCTGTTAAATGCGGGAAGTATTATTGATATTTTTGGCTTCGTCTTCATCAATGCTATAACGTACTATTTATTACCCTTAATCTTGTCTTTCTTTAGTTAGCCTCGAGAAATCTTTGTGGGAAAATAATGCTAATCCTTACTGGATGAAGCATAATGTGCCCCGAATCCTTTTGGGTTTTAGCAAAAATCCGTCTTTACAGTTAATTTATTCCATCTAGATTAGCTGTCAATATGACGAACCAACACCAATCAGTTTCAAGAAGAAAGTTTCCATACCCATATCGAGCGATGTTCGCAATCGGAAGTGATGTTGACCACTCAGTATCCCTGACAGCATATCTTGAGTTTATGCAGTATCTAAACACTACTAAGAACACCGTTTATGGTCGCGGTCTTGATCTGGAGATATCAAATAGTTTTTGGTTTTTTAACGCTGAAGAGGATAAACAGTTAAGCTATTTTAGCGGAACCTCTAACCAAAAAAGTCAATTTTCTCACGCCTGTCGACACCTGTGGGCTTCTGGACATATTGATACCTTACATAGTTATGGAAACTTCAATGCTGGTGGATTTCAACGGGCCTTCGCAGAAAGAGCTCTTGAAGAGCTTGAAAAACATGGAGTGACGATCCCTGTTTGGATAAATCACGGAAATGATCAAAACCATCAGAAAATTGGTAATTACCAAGCATTCCATGGGGCAAAGCCAAATCAAACGGCTTACCATTTCGATCTGCTCAAGAAACACGGAACACGCTTTTTTTGGGCTGGTCGTACTAGCCATGTTCGCGGACAATCCACTACCCCCCAGTTTGGTGGAAACCTGGAAAGGGGAATCCAGAACCTCTTTGTAAGAACTAAATATCGAAACGTTGACCGACCCATGCCAGACAACGCGAACAAATTGCTCATGCGTACACGGCTTGAGGACAATAATCATTTTATAGAGTTTCAGCGATTTATTTCACGCTTTGGCGAGGTTAAAAACACTGATTTTCTTGATCTTGGCAGGCAACTCACCAAGTCAAATCTATCCGCGCTAATAAGACGCGAGGGTTATATGGTCTTATATACCCACATGAATGAGAATCTTCCTAAAGCTAAACCCCTTCCCTTAGCGGCAGAAAAGGGTTTGCAGTTATTAAAAAAGTCTTCGCTGGATAAGCGGCTTTTGGTTACAACCAGCTCTCGATTGCTTACCTATGCAGACATGACCCAAAACCTCGCCTGGACAACCGAATTTCACGCTGGCTTAACGTCTCTTCATTTATATCGAAGCGATGACTATCGTCTTCTACCCGAGGACTTGCAGGGCTTGTGTCTTTACTGTGACCACCCAAACAAGATATCCCTGTATATTGACAACAAACCCCTCTCTTTGCATATAAACCCCCCAGACATAAATGGACGTGTCTCCGTGAGTGTTCCCTGGGTGCCTCTTGAGTACCCGCTTTGATCTATTTGCTTGAGTCTTTTTCTCCCCGGGCTATCTTTCTTGCCTACAAAGGAGTTCTTCTTGTTTAGAGTTTTAGGTTTAATTATTCGAGTCCTTTTTTCTCCTGTTTTTTGGCGTCAAACCATTAAGCATTTTCGTTTTTTTATTCACAATAATGTGCTTGCTATCCCGAAGCTTGCTGCTCTTGGCGATGGTTCTACCATATCACCAACTGCATCACTCGCTTTTCCTGAGAATATCCATGTTGGAAAAGGGTGCCTTGTAAACCATAATGTTCGTCTCTATGCGGGTCCTGCTTCGAAAATTATACTTTCAGACGGGGTTATGATTGGCCCTGATGTGTTCGTGACCTCAGACCATTTTTCAAAATCAATGAGCAACACAAAGGATGCTCATTCTGGTAAAGCAGGAGATGTGTTTATTGATAAAAATGTCCGCGTGGGAGCCCACTGTATTATTCTACCTGGCGTATCAATTGGAAAAGACACCACTGTTGGCGCAGGCTCTGTTGTCACAAAAGATATTCCCGCAAATGTTATTGTCGCTGGTAATCCCGCTGGTATAGTAAAACAAACAAAATAACGCTTCTCTCTTTACTCTATTTGTTTAAAATAATGATCTGTGGCATAACTTTTAGTTTATTGGCGTGACTGTCTATCGCTTGAACAATTCTCGACCAATTTTCTTTAACGACAACACACCCACCGCGTTTAATAGTGGAAAGTAAATTAAAACCAAGACCATATTCAGCATCAACGAGTTATTCTCCAGAAACCCTGGGATAAAATAGAGAATCGCTACAAGTGAAAAGGTCTTGAACATTTTATTGAAGTTGTATGGAACAGGATAGAAACGACGGACAGCAAAATAGATAACTAGCCCCTGTATAAAATACGTGAGAACCAGAGCATAGCCTGCAGCCATAAACCCAAACTCAAAAACCGACAATAGTAAAATGTTCGTACTAATATTTACAAGAAATCCGATACCGGTAAACAGTGGTATATATTTGGTTTTCTTTTTGATGTAGGCGCCAACGATAAAGTTTTGTGATAACCCAAAAAGCATGTTTCCCAAAAGGATTAATGGAACAACCTGGAGGCCGGATTGAAATTCAGCAGCAATTATATAATAATCACCAAACGGTAGCTTGAGCAGTTCAATAAGAACCAGTGAAACCCCAAGAAAAATAAAGCCGGTTACCGCAACAAAAAGTGTGAATATTTGTGCGAAGATCTTTGGTGCTTCTGGATCCTCGCTCTTTGAAAGATAAAAGGGTTGCCAGGCAAAACGAAACGCAGTGATCAATAAAGCCATCACCACCCCTATCTTATAGCCTGATGCATATAATCCAACCTCCCCAGCTCCAAGAAAATGCTTCAACAAGAATCGATCGCTAACACTAATAAGAATTAAAAAGAAGACTGCGGGGACAGTGGGCAGGCCGTACTTAAGAATGTCTTTCCAGATTTTTATGTCCCAGTTAAACCGAAACTGGCGCAATAAAACCGGAGAACTAAACAGGAATTTTATTGATGAGCTAATAGCGTTAGAAAGTAAAATACCTGATAAACCCATATTTTTAAATGCGACAAAATAAATATTAAGAGATAGGTTCACCACCACCTCAGCAAAAACAATAATTACAAAATTAAAGGGTTTGTTTACAGCCCGGTAATAAGCAATTGGCAAAAAGGAAAGGGCGTCAAAAAGAATTATTATGGCTAAATATAATAGCATTGTTGAGTTTGGAGGAATACTGAGAACTGGCAGTGAAAACAGCGGTAGAACTAAGTATATTCCCAGAACAAATAAAACTGTAGAGCTCAGCAGGCTTGTATAAACTGTGTTTAGTATTTGCCGTTTTTTTGTTTCATCCTTTTCGGGAATAAAAAAACGCATAAACGCTGTATCCATTCCGTGTATAAAGAAAACATTTGTTAGGGCAATAAACGAATAAACAAGGCTATATACACCATATTCTTCAGTGCTAATCAGGTTTGTATAAAATGGAAGTAATAAAAACGTCATCCCTCGATTAAGGATGTTTCCAATTCCATAAACAAGAGTGTGTTTGGAAAGTTGTTTTATGCTTGAGCTCGTTTTGCTCATTTTTTTGGACCCCAAACCTCAAACGTCGATGTATACTCCTGGAAGTCAACTGGGTAATAAGACAATATGTTTAACTTCTTTAATAATAGCGGTTCTGATTTTCCTATAAATTCAGCCTTCAATTCAAGGTCTCTCGCGATACACAGAGAATCGAACCGGCTTACTATTAATTCCAGGTTCTCAACCCTTAAGCTTCTGCCTTCTAACCAAAACTTATTTACCACAAGCCAGTCTTGGAGGTCATCAGACCATGTGTCAGGAAAAGCCAACGATTTAATTTGTTTTCCAGAATAACGTTTAGATGCCCAAACATCCCAACCAACCCTCAGCCAGTCCGTATTTTGGCCGGCATAATACGGCTGTGTAATAATCCTGCCGGTGTCCTTTTTCATGTGTTCACCAGCCCAACGAAAAGATTTTTGCATTGTGACCTTGTCCTGAAAGTGTCCGTGTGCGTGCAAAAGCGTTCTAACAAACATCGGAAAAAAGAGGATTGTTGCGATAATTGCAAACGAAACAATGGGGGTTCGCCTTGGAGCGCCATCAACATTGTCTTTTGCTTGAAAGGCCTGAAATGTTCTAACAATGCCGTTTGCCCCAATGAGAAAAGTCGCTGGCATAATTGGCATTAAGAGTCTTGGTTTCACTCCAAAATAAATAACAGAAAGGGTCCCAAGAACTACCCACGGAAAGAACAACCAAAAAACATCTCTTCTTCGCTCTTTCCATAAACCATGAATCGCAAGGACTCCAAACATGGCCAATAACGGCGAGAAGAAGTCCCAGGTAAATAACATTCTATACCCGACCCGGATTATGTTCTTTATGTAAGTATTTATGTTGAAGATAAACTGCTGGCTGTAATCTAGCTGGCTGTAACCAATTTTTAACGGGTTTTCAAAATGAAGATAATTAATATATAATTGTGCAGATATACCCAGCAAGAAACCAAAAAAACCAAGTAGCCAAAATGACGGATAAAGATGAAAGGCCCATATTCGACGATCGCCAACCAGGTAGATCAAAAACAAGGGTAAAAAGAAAACATAATTCCAGCGAAACAGAAAGGCAATTCCAAGTAGGAAGAATGATAAAAATAAATCTCTTGGGCTTTGCGTGTCAAGAAATAAAAGCATTAAATACACTGCGCCAAGGAGCATAGCGAGTGCGCCTGGATCTGAAGCAGAGTTAATGCTGTGTATAAAAGGACTTTCGGCTAAAGATAATAAGACGGCACCGATAATGCCGGTTGCTGGGTTAAATACACGCTTACCAAGCAAATATGTGAAGGCAACTGCAATAAAGATAAAAAAAGCTCCGTGCCAAAAGGCTGCGGACTCTGGATGGGCCCCAAATAGTTCAACGATCAAGATGAACGGAACGAGTGTTAAGCTTGTTCCTATCGGCCATATGGGAGCATTCCCCTCAATGAGATATTTTCCGTTTTCAATTAAGCTTTCGGCTCCACTAAAGTAGGCAACAGGATCTCCGTTATAGAGATATGGACCCTGAAACGGAAGTCTCGGGATCAGCGTAATTAAAAACAAAGCGAACAACACCAGATAGTGCTGCTTGCGGGAGAATGTCCTTACAGTCAGCTTTACCTCCGGGCTAACTAAAACATCAACTCAAACGTATCCCTAAAGACACCGCTTGACCCGAAGTTTTCTTTGAAACGACCAAGCCCAAAATTCGGCTCCATATTTACAGTAAAGATTCCAAAGTCTAGATATTTAAATTGATTAGCTTGACACCATTCAATGATATTATAAAACAGTAGGTTTACCGCTCGCAGGTGTTGAAATGCCTCTTTATGACTAATATAGAAAGCCAGGACAACATCTTGGTTAACTGCAATATTCACGACACCCGCAACCATTTGATCCTGCCAAAAAGCGCCAAACAGTTTTATTTTATCTGGATAAAGCTCTTTTAGTTTTAATATCTCTTCTAGCGTATGGGTCGGTTTAACATTGTGTCGAATGGATAGGTTTTCATCAAGGATATGATAAAAGCTATTCCAGTCGTTACTTTCATTAACGGTTACGCCTTGTTTGATTGCTTTACGTACAGCCGTCCTGTGTGATGGCTTAAAGAAAGACAGGTTTTCTTCTGGTGTTTTCTCTATGGTCAAGATTGATGAAACGTCTCTTTTTTTGTAAACAAACCCGTGCTTTATCAGGGTAAAATCTAAATAGTTACTCACTCTGGTTTGATAAATTGCTGGAGGTAAGGTCATTTGAATTCTATCAAAGCCTCTCTCTTGTGCGTGGGCTATTAGAGCAGCAACGTAATCATAACTATCTTTTATCCCCATTTCTCTCTCGACAACAAGACCTCCATAGGAAGAGCCCTGGTGACTAACAAGTGATCTAATATTGTCCGCTCGATTTTCAACGGCAGGGAAAAGTGCCTTAACTCGACCCTTGTTCTTTAGTAAAAGGCTGTGGTCTACAAACCGGTCTCTTGGGTGATAACCGAGAAATTTTCGTTCGTGAAAGATGGTTCCGTTATTAGCCTCAGAAACAAACTGATCCCAAAGAACAGCATCGTCTTCCTTATATAAATGTATTTCTATTGACATAGAGACTTGTTAACCACCCCAATCGCTTAATACATCTTCAGCGTGAGTGGCTACTTTTACTTTATCATATATTTTATCTATTATACCTGACTCATTGATCAAGAAAGTCTTTCTAAACGTACCCATGTATTTTCTACCGTACATAGATTTTTCACCCCAAACACCGTAAGCGCTGACCATCTCTTTTTCAACGTCTGCCAGTAGGGGAAAGTTCAGGTTTTGTTTTGTGATAAAATTCTGGTGAGACTTTTCGTTGTCAATACTCACACCCAAAATCACAATATCATTATTTTTGTATTCTGAAATATTATCGCGAAAACTACAAGCCTCTTTAATGCACCCCGGTGTTTGATCTTTAGGATAAAAATAGATCACTAGTTTTTTACCTGAATAGTCAGCTAGTTGATGTTGCTTTCCATCTTGATCATTTAATGTGAAGGCGGGTGCCTTATCTCCTGCTTTTAGCATCTTTATTTCCTTTAATTATGACTTTAATACGGGTCCAGATAAGCGACGCAGTAATGCTTTAACTTCAGCATTAAAAATATCGTCATCGTTCATCTTGGCGACAACTGTTTTGCAGGCGTGTATCACTGTTGAGTGATCTCTACCGCCAAAGAACAAGCCGATAGACTTTAGAGAGCTGTGTGTCAATTCTTTTGAAAGAAACATAGCTGTCTGTCGGGCCAAGGCGACCTCTTGCTTTCGACCTTTTCCGTAAATATCGTTTTTTTTCACCCCGAAAGAGTCGCTTGTTTGGCCAATTATATCTTCCATGCTAACGGTTGGTTTGGCAACTTTACCTGTCAAATCCATCAAAACCCTGTGGGCAAGTTGAAGATTGATATCGCTCTTTGCTAATGAAGAATATGCCAGGAGACGTATCAAGGCACCCTGAAGCTCTCGAATATTACTTTCAATATTGGTGGCAAGATACTCAATCACATCGTATGGGATCTCAATTCCACTCTCCTCTGACTTTTGCCTTAATATGGCAATCCGGGTTTCAAAATCCGGAGAGTGTATATCAACCAGAAGTCCGGCTAAGAATCTTGACGTTAAGCGTTTCTGTAGGCCTATTTCATTGGGTGGGCGGTCAGTGGAAAGGATAATTCTCTTTCCGTTCATATGAAGATCGTTAAAGGTGTGGAAGAACTCTTCTTGTGTCCGCTCTTTTTTCTTGAAAAACTGGACATCATCTACAATAAGAAGGTCTGCCTTCCGGTATCGTTGACTAAACAGGCCAGCTTTGTTTTCTTTGATAGCACTAATGAAGTCCAGCGTGAATTTTTCAGATGATATATATAAAACCTGTTTTCCGGGGTTGTATTGTCGATATGCATTGCCAATTGCATGGAGTAAGTGGGTTTTCCCCAAGCCAACACCGCCATACACGACCAAAGGGTTATACATATTATTGTCATTAGAATTAACAACCGCTTCTGCCGCTGCCTTGGCAAACTGATTGTTGGGTCCTTCAACAAAATTATCAAAGACGAACTGTTCGTTTAGGTTTGATTCTCTTGCTGGCAGTTTTTGTTTTGCCTGTTGAGTTTCGAAAAAGAGTTCGGGCTGTGCGCTTACAGCATGATCCTCAAGTACAATGGAATATTCAACACGCATCGCTCTACCACTAACCTCAGTCAGAGTATTGGTGATGATTTCCCCATAATGGCTCTTCATCCAATCATAGAAAAACTGATTGGGCACCTTAAGGGTTAAAACCTCACTATCCTCTGCCAATTGTTTCATTGGCTTAAACCAGGTTTGAAATGTTTGGCTGGCGACCCGAGTTTCTAAAACCGTTTTTACGTTTTCCCAAAGCGCTTGACCCAAGGCCTACTCCGACACATATACACAAGTTATCAACAATTATATGATTTTGGTTTATTAAAAACCTCGTTCGCAAGGTAACCTGTGTTTTTACGCTGCAAATGATTATTTCTGTCAAATTAAAGATCAGTGTTGTTTAGTCCTTATTTCTTAAAAAGAGCGCCTTTCCTGTACGGTAAAGTCAACACTCTTGTCTTCCTTGCTATATTGAGCTTAGGCGGCAAGGATGGTTAATAAATACTCAAAAATACACCTTTTTTACCCTTTTTTGTTTAATGCACTTAAGTGTATTGAAAAATTGATTTTGCTAGTCTCTTTCTTATATTGGTCGGCTTTTAAAAAACATGTTATTATTGGAGTAATGATTTAGAATGAAAAGAACTTATCAACCAAGCCGGCGCAAACGTCGTAACAAACACGGATTTCGCGCTCGCATGAAGTCAAAAAATGGTCGCAAAATATTGGCCCGCCGCCGTGCAAAGGGAAGAAAACGGCTCACGGTTTCCGGTTAAACAAATCGACCGTAACGCTATTCCTGAATATCTGCAAAACGGTCAACGGACCACCATGCGGGGAATTACATTATACACAAAACCCACCGAGTCTTTGGAGGTGGGTTTTTTAATTCGCAGGAAAGCAGGATCTGCTGTACAGCGAAACAAAACCCGCCGAGTGTTTCGAGGACTGCTGCTTAACGCCATGCCTTCGTTTTTACCTCAAAGAGGTTATTTGTTTTTATTCCACCGGTCTTTTTACTCCGCCTCGGCAGTAAGCCCACACATTGAACAACTTGTTCACCGGTCTGCACATGCTAATTAACAAACTTTTTGTTTTGCTTGTTCGGGGTTATCAGCTCACAATTGGCACAATGCTACCAAACAGTTGTCGCTATTATCCTAGTTGTTCACATTATACCATTGAAGCTTTTGAAAAATTACCCTGGTGGAAAGCCCTTCCCCAGTCAACCTGGAGAATCCTTCGTTGTAACCCATACACGCAGGGTGGTTTTGATCCAGTTATAAAAGAATAAAGGATTTATCATTTCTCATGTCTGAACAAAACAGAACGCTTATTGCCATCGGCCTAATGGGTCTCATTCTTATGGTTTTTTTCTCTGACTGGTATCAGGAGCAAGTTGCCCCGGGCAGCACAACCGAAACCAAACCGCACATTGAGTCCTCTTTTACTCCCAGCGATACCTCTTACGAGGCTGCCCCTTTGGCTCAAGAGCAAGAGACTATTGTTGTGTTAAACACGCTTGACTCTTTGGTTCAAAGCACAACAACAACTGAAACAAATATTGTTGTCTTTTCTCCTTTATACGAAATGCATTTCTCTAATCGTGGTGGTGGTACCCTTGAAAAAGTTTACCTGAACAATTACCTATCCAAGGACAGTTCACGTGTTCAGTTGATATCATCAGAAGCTCAAGGTGTCCTTTCAAACCAGTTCATTGGGTATGAAATTGAAAGTTTCAACACTAAGAACATGCTTGCTACCAGCTCTCTCGGAGCTGAATCCCGTTATGACATTTCAGCGATTGATAGGCCTAATTCATTTTCCTTTGAATTGAGTCTAGGTGGTGGAGCAAAACTGGTTCGCACATTCACTTTTTACCCTGACAGCTTTCATTTTGATCTGAATCAGGAGCTGATCAATTTTGACCAGGTCAATGCGGGTCGCTATTTCTCAACATCATGGTCTGGTGGTGTTGCCCCTACAGAGCAAAACCGTAAAGATGATCTCTACTATTCAGAGATGTACGCCCTGCTTGGTGATGACCATGACCCCACAGATTACTCTGCAGATAAAACACAGGAGACAGAGGTTCAAACGGCTACTACAACATGGGTTGGTTCCCGCTCCAAATATTTTACAGCCATCATGATTCCTGAAATCCCAGTCTCTGAATTCAAGTCCGTTCGTTATCAAACCGGCGGGCCTGATGACCACTCTCAAAAAATCTTTAATTTTGATGTCCGGGACTCTTTTGATAGAAGAAGCGCTATCAGCCATTCAAACTACCGTGTCTACATCGGTCCTCTCGATTATGACGTACTGAAGGGCTATGGTCTATATTTCGAAGAGATGATGAACTGGGGTTGGTTTGGAATAATCGGGAAATCAGCACTTTGGGTTTTCAAAGCTATCTATAATGTGATCCCAAACTACGGTATCGTTTTAATCATTTTTTCAATTCTTGTCAAGCTGTTGCTTGCCCCGCTAACAAAAAAACAATTTGCCTCAACCCAGAACATGCAACAAGCTCAGCCACAAATTACTGCCCTTAAAGATAAATATAAGGATGACCCAAAACGCCTCAACGAAGAGACCATGAAGCTCTATAAAGAGCTTGGGGTTAACCCTCTGGGTGGCTGTTTACCTCTAGTGATTCAAATGCCGATCCTCATCGCCATGTTTAACCTTTTCCGAACAACCATCGAATTGCGTGGGGCTGCATTTAAGGGTCTTGAGTTTTGGATTTCGGATCTCTCGTTGCCTGACACGGTAGGAACTTTTATGGGGTTTGATATTAACCTTCTACCTGTGATCATGTCTGGGACCATGATGTTACAACAAAAACTCATGGCCCCTGCATCTAATGCGAACCCTCAGATGAAAAACATGCCCTATATCATGACCGCCGTTTTCTTCTTTATGTTTTACACTTTTCCATCAGGTCTAAACCTTTATTATACCCTGTTTAATCTGATGTCAATTGCCCAGCAAGCGCTTACCCCAAAACAGGTTCTTCCTGTTGTTGGTTCAGGTAAAGCTGTCAGCAAAAAGAAATCTAAAAAGTAGATTGATGGGTGTTTTGTGTTGCCTTTTGACCAGGACACGATTGCGGCAATTTCAACGCCACCGGGCACTGGAGGCTTGGCTGTTATAAGGGTCTCTGGACCACAATCACTCCAGGTGGTCACCCCTCTTTTTTCTGCAACAGAGAATCTTGTCCCCCGCCACGCCACTTTCGGTAAGCTGTCGCATGAAAAGCTCGGTGAAGGGGATTTTGATGATTGTGTCGTAACCTATTTTAAAGGGCCCAACTCTGCTACCGGTGAAGATCTTGTAGAGATCTCTATCCATGGTGGCGCCTTCTTACAGCAACGCTTACTTGAGGTTTTGCTTCAGGAGCCTTCAGTTCGTCCTGCTGGTGCCGGAGAGTTCACCTTGCGTTCTTTTTTGAACGGCAAAACGGACTTAAGCCGTGCGGAGGCTGTTGCAGATCTTATACATGCAAAAGATGCCGCGGCACACAAAAACGCTCGCCACCAGCTTGGTGGTGGCCTTATGGGACTCGTTTCCTCTATCTCAGAAAACCTGACCCACAGCTTGGTATTATTAGAGGCTGAGTTGGATTTTTCAGACCAGGAAATTGAATTTACCCCAACAGAAGCCTTGCTTCCTTCGCTTCAGGAAATAAAAGAAACAACCCTGTCTCTTCTTGACACCTATTATTATGGGCGCCGACTTGAAGAGGGCTTTAGGGTTCCTATTGTCGGCTCACCCAACAGCGGTAAATCATCTTTGTTTAATCAACTTTTAAAACAAGACCGAGCTATCGTTACTTCTCAGGCAGGAACAACCCGCGACACAATAGAGAAAGCCATCTCAATAGCAGGCCATACTGTCGTTTTGGTTGACACTGCCGGTCTCAGGGACACCAAAGACGAGGCTGAGCTCTCAGGGGTTGACAGAAGTAATGAAGAAATATCACGAGCTGATCTTGTTGTTTTGGTTCACGCCCCTGACACTGAAAATATTTCACTCTCCCTCCCAGATGACGCACAGCAAATTACTGTTTATAATAAGGTTGACCTTGACACCTCACCACCAAAGAATAAAGATATTTACACTTCCTGCTCAACTGGATCGGGCCTTGAATCCCTTCACAACGCTATTTATTCACATGTTATCAACATTTCGTCAAAGAATGTTCAGGGCGTGGTTTTAAGCAATGAGCGCCACCGTGATGTCTTTAATCGATTTTTGGAGCAGGTTTCCGCGTGTATTTCCGCAGCGGGGGCGTCACTGGGTCCTGAGTATGTGGCATCTGATTTACGCTTGGCTCTTGATATTTTGGGCGAGATCACCGGAAAGACCACACCAGACGACATCTTAAATCAAATTTTTAGCGGGTTTTGTGTTGGAAAATAACACTGCCGCTGTTTCACGTGAATCATATGATGTGATTGTAGTTGGCGGCGGTCACGCCGGCATAGAGGCAGCGCTGGCTGCCAGTCGGCTGGGAAGCCACTCCCTTTTAATTACCATGGAATTGTCCGCTTTGGGTCGCGCATCATGCAACCCAGCGATTGGGGGACTGGCTAAAGGTCACCTCGTTAGGGAGATTGATGCCCTGGGTGGCGAAATGGCCAAAGCTACCGACGCAACAGGTATTCAGTTTAAAATGCTTAACCGCTCAAAAGGGCGAGCCGTCTGGTCTCCGAGGGCGCAGATTGACAAACACGCCTACAGCGCCTACATGGTTGACGTGTGTGCAAACCAACCCAACTTAACCCTTTTTGAAGACGAGGCTGTGAGCGTACTGACAAGCAAAAGCCGGCAGATCTCTGGAGTGGTTACGAAAAGCGGGTCTGCCTTCACATGCAAGTCTCTTGTTTTAACCAACGGCACATTTCTTAACGGCCTGATCCATATTGGCGACATAAGCTTTTCTGCCGGCAGGATAGGTGAGTCTGCCAGCATCGGCATAACTGAGTCTCTCGTTGATTTGGGGTTTGATACAGGCCGACTAAAAACAGGCACACCTCCAAGAGTTAAACGCAGCAGTATTGACTTCTCAAAGACGACCCTGCAAAACGGTGATGAGCACCCAGAACCATTTTCATTTACAACCGAGAATTTTTCTCCACCCAACGAAGCCTGCTTTATAACCAAAACCAACAGCGATGCCCACAAAATTATCAATCAGTCGCTGGAGTTCTCTCCGTTGTTCTCTGGAAAGATTAAGGGTGTTGGCCCGCGATACTGCCCCTCGATTGAAGATAAGGTTGTGCGTTTTTCAGAGAAACCCTCCCATCAACTCTTTCTGGAGCCAGAGTGGTCCAATGCTGACCAGATCTATGTAAATGGATTTTCTTCTTCCTTACCTGAAGAGGTTCAGCTTGCCAGCCTTAGATCTATATCGGGACTGGAAAACGTGGAGTTTATTCGGCCAGGCTACGCCATTGAATACGATTTCTTTCCCCCTTCCCAGCTCAAGTCGACTCTCGAGACAAAATTGATTTCAGGACTCTTCTTTGCCGGCCAAATAAATGGCACCTCGGGATATGAAGAAGCTGCAGGCCAGGGTTTAATTGCCGGAATCAACGCAAGCAACTCAAGCAACAACAAAGAACCTTTTGTCTTGAAGCGAGATGAGGCATATCTCGGTGTTCTTATCGATGATCTTATCACCAAAGATACGGATGAACCCTACCGCATGTTTACCTCTCGAGCTGAACATCGACTGCTTTTAAGATATGACAACGCACACTTTCGGCTTACCAAATCAGGTTACCAGCTGGGACTCATCTCAAAAGAAAGATTTAGCGAGGTTGAGAAAGACATCTTGTTAGCGAGAAAGACAGAAACCTTCCTTGAGTCCACTTATATAAAAAAAGAATCTCTAGACAGTCTTGTTTTTAAACAAGAGTCTAAGCGAGAAAATCAATCACTGGCAAACCTGTTGCGCAGACCTCATGTAGAAATTGAACACATCTTCCCGTTATTGCCTGGGTGGATTAAGGAGATCAAGCCCTCGCTTTTAAGTCTTATAGCAACAAACACCAAATATCGCGGCTATATAGAACGAGAAAAACAGCAGGTTCATAAACTGTCAAAACACCAAAACATGCTAATACCAGCATCGCAAGACTATATGGCAATGGCAGCTATCTCCTTTGAGGCGCGACAAAAACTTCATAAAATTCAACCTGAAACAATTGGGCAGGCTTCGAGAATCAGTGGTGTTAGCCCTGCGGATGTTTCGGTTTTGTTGATTTTGTTGAGAAAAAATGTTTCACGTGAAACAACCTGATCTTTTTTCTATCACAAAGGGTTTATATCAGACCCTTGTGGGTGTGGGTGGCGTAGAGCCACCTGCCATACCCTTTTTTCTCCATGCTGGTGTGACGGACCAATCTGTCGTCCTTGTTATGCCAGACAAACCCTCTGCTGAACGAGCCTTGAATGATTTAAACGCGGTTCAGCTCGGGATAGATGTTAGCTTTTTTGGGAAGGACCTGGTTCATGGGGTTGATAGCGGCCAGGCCGGTCTTGCGCTGCGTTCTTTGTTTGAACAAAAACCTGGTGTTTATATAACCAGGCCCTCTGAATTATTAAGTGGCGTAAACAAGCAGTCTTTTGACTTTTTAACTTTAACAGCGGGAAACGACTATTCCCTTAAAGATATTGAAGAAAGACTTTCGGTTTATGGTTTCGTCAGAGACTCTTTTGTTGTAGAGCCGGGAGTGTTTTCGGTAAGGGGTGGCATTCTTGATGTTTTTCCCGGTGACAAAGACAAACCTCTCCGTTTAGATTTTTTGGGCAACACCCTTGAGTCTATCAGCGGTTTTGATCCTGCAACACAGCGCTCAGGGCGGGTTTTTGATTTTATAAATATCTTTCCGGAAAACATCTATTCCTCCGTTGAGCGAGATCCCCTTGTGGGTCGGGTGCCTTCAGGAGTACGCTTTTACCAGTTTAGGCCACTTATCGAGGACTCTGACTCTCTCGCCCTAGCTGATTTGTTGGCAAAAGAACGACCGACAATGAGCGTGTCTCTTTTACAGAAGAGACATGTTGCAGCGGTGGATTTTGATTTTGAGGTTCAGCCGGAGTTCCAGAGAAATCTCGATGCATTTAAAGAGCGCTTACGCGTTTTGAACGAAGATGGATACACCACTTTTCTATGTGCAGACAGTAAAATTCAGCTAGATCGCCTTTCTATACTTTTTGAGGGGTATGCATTTCACCGTCTTCGCTTGTCCTTGTCCTCTGGGTTTATTGATCACAAAAACCGGCTGGCTGTTCTGACGGATCACCAGATTTTTGGCCGCAGCAGAAAACGAAGTGTGGTTCCGCGGGCCTTTCCGGTAAAACCAGGTACGCGAGTTGAGGCTTTTGAAGAGGGTGATCTCGTTGTGCATCTGGATTATGGTGTTGGTCGTTACCTTGGTGTAGACATAATTCCGGTAAACAGGATTTATCGTGAGGTATTGAGTTTAGAATACGAAGCCGGCGATCGAATCTATGTTCCGGTTGAAAAAATGAACCGTGTCCATAAATATGAGACTCACTCAGACTCTCCCGCCAAACTAACCCGTCTGCGGACAACAGAATGGGACCAGGCGAGGCTCAAGACCAAAAAGGCCGTTGACAATTACGCAAAAGAATTAATGGCTTTATACGCAAACCGTTTTGTTGTTGATGGTTTTGCTTTTGGTCCGGATAATGATTTTCAACAACGCATGGAGGCCGCATTTGTCTATGATGAGACAAGCGACCAACTACAAGCTGTTGAAGAAATTAAAAAGGATATGGAGTCTGCTTTTCCAATGGATCGTCTTTTGTGTGGAGATGTTGGGTTTGGGAAAACAGAGGTGGCTATGCGTGCTATTTTTAAGGCGGTAAACAACTCTAAACAGGTGGGGGTTCTGGTGCCCACAACCATTCTGGCTCAGCAACACTATGAGACTTTTCTTGAGCGCTTTAGTGGCTACCCTGTAACAGTGGGGGTTCTTTCCAGGTTTAGAACCGGCAAGCAAATCAAAGAAACCTTGAGTGGTCTAGAAAAAGGACGTCTTGACGTGGTGATTGCGACTCACCGATTATTGTCCAAAGATGTTGTTTTTAAAAGACTTGGTTTGTTGGTCGTCGATGAAGAACACCGTTTTGGTGTAAAACACAAAGAGCGACTTAAAGAAATCAAAACCTCTGTTGACTCGGTTTCCATGACAGCGACTCCTATCCCCCGCACCCTTCAAATGTCTCTTATGGGGGCTCGAGATATCTCAACGCTGAAAACCCCTCCAAAAGAAAGACAGCCGGTAGAAACTCTTGTTGTCGCTTTTGATGAAAAAAAGATCCGAGAGGCGGTCTTGAGAGAAGTTGATCGTGGAGGTCAGGTTTTCTTTGTCCACAACAGAGTTGAGTCTATAGGTCTTATGCTTAAACGTTTGCAGGTCTTACTTCCTGGGGTTCGTTTTGGTGTTGGTCATGGACAAATGATTCCTCGAGAGCTTGAGCGGGTTATGTTGGGTTTTTTCCATAAAGAGTTTGACGTGTTGCTCTCTACCACTATTATTGAGTCTGGCTTGGATATTCCCAACGCAAACACCATTATTGTAAACAGGGCAGATGCCATGGGCTTGTCCCAGCTATATCAATTGCGAGGCAGGGTGGGTCGATCCCATCGAAAAGCGTGGGCTTACTTTTTGGCTCCCAATTTTAATCAGCTAAGCATTACAGCTATTAAGCGGCTTAATGCCCTTGAAAGGCACGCCCATTATGGTGGCGGATATGAACTGGCAATGCGTGATCTCGAAATTCGTGGCTCAGGCAATGTCTTTGGTACCGAACAGAGTGGACATATCTCAAATATTGGCTATCACTTATATACGAGAATATTAAAAGAGACACTGGAAGCCCTGAAAGAAGCCGGAGAGGGCGAGGAACAGGTTTTTCCTGTCCCTGAAAGCACTGTAGATCTACCCTTAAGTCTTCCTCCAGAATACATAGAAGATACAACCGAAAGAATTGCCTTCTACAGACGAATTGCCGACTCAAACACGCCAGTAATTCTGAACGACCTGCTCCGAGAATTAAGAGAGCGCTTTGGACGACCTCCGGAAGTTGTTTTAAACCTTATAGATGTTGCATTAGCCAAAATCTATGGTCAAATAATAGGCCTCCAGAGCTTCATTGTGAAAGGCGGACGGGTGCAGGGTGCTTTTTTACCAAACCATGTGGAACTTGCAGGCCCCAGGATCATTAAAGGTTTGTCCAAAACTTTGGGTGAGACGGGGATTAAAGTAGAGCTTATGAATAACAAAAGCCTAACTTTTATAATCACAGCCCTGGAGAACCAAAACTCCTTGAATCTTCTTAGAAAATTCTTGGAAAGCCTGGAGCGGTCGTATAAATTTTTTGACCAAAAAGATAAATGACAAGTATAATATAAACAAAAGGTTACATTTATTATGTCCCGACTATCCCTTCCCTTCTTTTTCTTAGTTTCAACCCTCTTTGTGGCTTCTTGTGCCAAAATGGATGATACGACACTGGCAACGATTGGAGACAAAACAATCCCTATGGAGGATTTTACCTCAAAAAACCCCGCATCACGCTTTGCTGGTAAGGACAATGATTTTATCGACTCTAAGGTTGATGAATTTGTCAAGAGAGAGCTATTTACGTACGCTGCTTTTGATCGTGGCTTGGACTCAAGCCCCGACATTGTAGAGAAAAAGACCGCGAACGAACTACGCCACATGCTTCAGTATGTCTACGATAAAGACATTCTGGGTGCAGTTATCTCCGATTCTTATTTAAGGGATATCTACGACCGCGGTGGTGAAGAATTAAAAGCCAAACATATTTTGCTGCAGTTCGAAGGGAAAACCCAAAGCCAGTCTCAACGCAGCAAGACAGATGCTTTGGCAGTGATGGGGCAAATCAAAAACCGCCTGTCCAAAGGCGAGTCTTTTGAGGGTTTGGCAAAAGAATTTACCGATGACCCTTCAGGCAAAACCAGCGGTGGTGACCTCGGTTGGTTCGGCTGGGGAAAAATGGTTCCACCTTTTCAAGATGCTGTCTTTGCTTTAAAGCCTGGTGAGATTTCGGATGTTGTTGAGACGGCATTTGGCTTTCACATTATAAAGCTTGAAGAGCGCCGGGAATTAAAAAGGGGCTCTTTTGAAGATGAAAAGCCAGGTTTGACACAGCAGGCCAGAAGAGCGAAGACTGCTGAACTGTCAGAGCGAGCAGCAAGCTTTATTGCCAAGCAAAAAGCCGATGCAAATTTTACTTTAATTACCGAAAACATACACGCTTTTTTTGTGATTTATGAAAAGTCCAGTTTCGCCAACCTGCCAATGGATGAGGCTTTTAAGGGGCTTTCTTTCGCCGCACCCCTTTTCAGGCTAAACAGCAAAGAGTTGGGTGGTGATTGGATTGTTGAAAGGCTAAGTAATATTGAGCCCTCACAAAGGCCGGCCTTTAGGAGTGAAAACCAGTTTGTTTCTATCTTAGATCAGCTTGTTATTCAGGCTTTAATTACTGATCATGGGTTTTCTATGGGTTATGACAAAGAAGAGGCTTTCATTGCAAAAATAAACAGTCTAATTGCTCGTTTTGTATATGATGCCTTCGTGAACAAAGAAGTCAATATAGCCCTGAACCCTGAAGACGATGCGCTCATGGCTTTTTATGAAAAGAATAAGACCGGCAAGTATATGGATAAGAAAAAAGTTCAAATCCGTGAGGTTTTTGTGAAGGATAGCCTTCTAGCCGTAGATATTAAGAAGCGGATTGATGCTGGTGAGGATATTGGTGTGTTGGCTCAAAGATATACCGAACGAAGAGCTGCCAAAGACAACAAGGGTGAGCTACCTCCTTTTCAAGAAGGTCGTTATGGGGTGATGGGGAAAAAAGCATTCTCTATGCAAGAAGGACAGCTGGCTGGTCCAATTTCTCTTGGAAATGGATACTCCGTTTTTCGGGTTGAGAACCACATTCCGGAACAGGCTCGTCCCTATACTGAAGTAAAAGGGCGTGTTAAGTCTGAATTAACAAGCGAGCTTCGCAAGCAGCAGAGCGAGAAGGTCCATAAAGATCTTTTAAAGCGTTATCCTGTAAAGGTTAATTACTCCGGTGTTCGTGATTTCTATGTTCCAGTCAAAGGAAAAGACGCCTAGTTCTGATGTTAAAGCCTAGCCTTATAATTACGTTTACTCTGTTGTTTGGGGTCTTGTCTTGTTCCGGCGATAAAGATGAGGCTCTTGTGGCAGAGGTGAATCACGAACAGCTTTCTCTAGACGAGCTGGTCTTGATGTACCCTGGTTTTATGGGGCTTGACAGCCTGCAAAAATCCTTATTGGCGGAAACATGGATTCGGGAGACCTTGCTTGCACAAGAGGCAGAAAGAAACCTGATCCATAAAGATCCTGTCTTCAGTTATCGTGTTGAAACATATCGCCGTCGGGTTTTAGCTGATAAACAGCTTGATGCTGTACTAAAGAACCGGGGTGGTGTTAACCGGTCTGAGGTTGAAGCCTACTATAATGAAAATCTGTCTTCATTTAGAAGACAAAGTAATGAGTTTTTTGGGTTCCATGTCCTAATGTCTACCCGGGACGGAGCCAGGGATCTTGAGAGAGCAATTGAGAGAGGCGACCTGGAAAAGAAACAGGCCCTTGTAGCTTTGAGGCCAAAAGAGACCGGTCTCTTTAAGGTTGAGAATCTTCTTCCAGAGGTTAAAGAGTACCTTCTTAAGAAAAAGAGAGAGGGTATTTTTGGACCCATCAAGTCTGATCTTGGATATCATCTGGTTGAAGTAAAAACCTGGTATGACAGGGGTTCTCTAAAGAGCCTGGATGAGGTCTGGGAGGAAATTGCTGCGAGGCTTTCTGTAAACCGACACCGAAAAGTCGAAGCTTCTTTGGTTGACAGCCTTAGAAAAGATGGTAGCATTTATTTGAATAAGGCGGTTCTTTACGGGACCCCTGCAAAATAGGTATTTTATGCGTAATTATTCCCTTTTAATAAGTCTCTTTCTCGTAATAAGTGTTAGCGCTCAACAACTGGTTGACGGTGTGGCAGCTATTGTTGGCGAAAAGGCCATTCTGTACTCCGAAATCGACCAGGTAACCCAACTGTTTGCTATGCAAGCACAACTACCTTCTTATGCCTCTCAGGACGCTATACAGCAATTGAGAACAAGGGCGCTAGAAGAGTTGCTTAACCAACAAGTTCTGCTTGAATACGCAAGACAGGAAACTATCGAGGTAGAGGATAGAAGTGTTGAGCTTCAGCTTGAGCAATCGCTCCAGAATATTGAACTACAGTATGGAAGCTTGAATAAGGCTGCTGAGGCTTTTGGGGTGGAAAGACATAAAATTAAGTCCTACTATGAGGACCAAATAAGAAACAATCTCCTGGTTGAACAGGTAAAGATGGAGCTTTTCAGCGATATTAAGGTCAGCCGTAGAGAGGTTGAGGATTTTTATGTTACCTGGCAGGATAGTTTTCCTGATAAAAACCCCCAGGTTGATTTCTCTATTCTCTCTTTGTCCATAGAGCTGGGTAAAGATAAGATGAACCAGCTTTCCGATAAACTCCTCGCAATAAAAGATGATATAATTTCTGGGAATATTTCTTTTGAAGATGCAGCCAAAAAATATTCAAAAGATCCCGGTTCAGCCGCTAATGGTGGTGATTTAGGGTTTGTTGGAAAGGGTGTATTTGTAAAACCCTTTGAGGAGGCAGCTTTTGCTTTGAAGGCAGGTGAATATAGCGGTGCCGTTGAAACCCAGTTTGGTCTTCACCTATTAAAGTTAGGGGAAATAAGTGATTCCCAAGTTCATGTTTTTCATATTCTTCTGATCCCGGAGCCTGATGATTCTGATAGAAAATTAACCGCTGAAAAGATGTCAAATATCCATAACGATATCGTATCTGGTAAAACCAGTCTTGCTGAACAAGTACAACTGTTTTCTACTGACGACTATGTTCGCTCTAAGGATGGCAGAATGGGAATAACAGATATTTCTCTTCTACCGGCTGATATCCATGAGTTACTCCTTAATATTCCCCTCGAAAGCTTATCTATGCCGATATTTAGTGCCGATCAATACCACTTAATTATCGTCCATGAGCGTGTACCTGGTGGCAAAGTAAATTTAACCAATCACTGGCCAGAAGTAGAGAGCATGTCGCTTGAGTTTAAAAAACGTGATCGTTATCAATCCTGGATCAATGATCAACGGCAAAGAATGTATATCCAGATCAAGTAGTGCCCTTCGTATGTCTGATTTAATGAGAGAGTGAAGTTATAAACATTTATTTATCTATTATCTAATTAACTAAGTTATTGTTTTTTATTCCCGTTATAAATATATCTCTTGTTTATCCCCATCATTCACATATTACTTATCCACAATCATGACTTAGGCTCATTATTTAACAATGATGTTATTAAGCGTTTTTAATTACACCATAGACAAACACATATCCACATTATGAATATAGATATCAACATCTATTTATCGTTATGTAAATAGCTATATCTAATTGTTTTTATTATATTTTAAATATTATGATTTAAAGTTATCAACATATTCATTCAAGCTAACTACTACTACTATCTAATATATCATAAACAATATTAGTATATAACCGACCCTTGAGTTCTTTTGTGAATTAGTGTCAAACAGTGTTTATGTGCATGTTTATGCACCTATAAGTGGTATATGAGAGCCTTCTTTCTGTTATTTAGAGCTAAAAGCTCTACCCTTATTATTTGGGCATAAATTAGAAGTTTTTATAAATAATCCATCTTCGTCCCAACAAAGCAATTGTAAGAGCATAGAAGCCAATTAATTTCCTGTCGCTTTTTGGTTTTTAGATACTAATATGCTCTTAATGAGGTGAAATTGAATTCAGATCTGAGACAGAAGATATTAAAAATATTGGTAGTGATCATTACCATATATTTATTCCTTCTTAGTATCAAACTGCTTGGCCATAGTTTTAAGCTGTTTGGAAAAGATTTCGCTGAAGCAATGTTGGAGACAACATCAAATCCTTTTACAGGTTTGATAATTGGTATCGTTGCAACCTCACTTATTCAGAGTTCCTCTACGACGACATCCATTGTTGTTGGTTTAGTAGCAGGTGGTGTTGTTAATTTGGAAAATGCCATACCCATCATTATGGGGGCAAATATTGGCACCACAGTAACAAATACACTGGTCTCTATGGGACATGTTGGTAGAAAGGCGGAATTTAAAAGAGCCTTCGCCGCTGGGGTGGTTCATGATTTTTACAATATCTCTACTGTAATTGTTCTCTTTCCTCTTGAATTAAAATTTCATTTTATTCAAAAAGTATCAATTTTATTAAATAATAAATTTGCTGGCGTGGGTGGCATGAAAATGTTTAACCCATTAAAAGCAATTCTAAATCCCGTTATTAAATTCATTGATAACTTAATTATAGATCTACCCTATAAGGAAATAGTGTTAATGATCATCTCTATCATAGCGATGTTTGTTGCACTTGCTTTCCTCATTAAGACGATTCGATCCCTGGTATTGAACAAAATTGAGATTATTATAAATAAATATTTGTTTAAAAATGATTTCTTAGGGCTTGTCTGGGGCGCGGTTATGACTTTTATAGTACAAAGCAGTTCAGTCACTACTTCCCTGATAGTCCCCTTAGCCGGTGCCGGAATTGTCAAACTGCGTAAAATATTTCCATATACCCTTGGAGCAAATATTGGGACCACAGGTACAGCATTACTTGCTGCACTCGCCACGGGAAATGGAATCGCTGTAACAGCCGCCTTTGCACATCTTACATTCAACATATTTGGTATTGCCATCTTTTATCCATTGAAAGCTATCCCCATCGGAATGGCTGAAAAGGTCAGTAACTATGTCGCCGAATCAAGAAAGAATCTTACTCTATTTTTAGTTGGATATTCAATGATTTATTTGTTACCAATTATGGTAATAATTTTCTTTTAATCTCTATTAAGGTGAAACTATGTGGAAAGAATTGAAACAAATTTGGTCAACGGACAATCTTTTAAATGAAGCCTGGAATTTGACCTATGAGGCATTAAATATTGATGCTGAGATGTTTAATGAGGCCGTCAAGGCCTTATGGGGTGAGAGTAAAAATGCTACACATAAACTTATATTCAAAAAAGATAAACTGGTTAATAAATACGAAAGAGATATTCGCAGGAAGGTAGTCACCCATCTTTCAATTCAAGGTGGAGAAAGCGCACCTGCAGGATTAGTCCTATCGACGATTGTCGTGGATGTCGAGCGAATTGGTGACTACGTAAAAAATATTGTAGACCTGACAGAAATACATCCAGGAGAGTTAAAAGACAGCAAAAAGAATAATCAGCTTTCCGATATTGAAAAAGCGCTAAAAAAGATGTTTATAAAAGTAAAAGAATGTATCGAAGATGGGGATGAGGATATTGCGCTAGAAATGTACTCCGAGACAAAAGAGATAGGAAAAATATGTGACGAAAATATAAATACTCTCATAAAGACAAAATCTTCTGATATAAGCAATTCAAGTGCTGTGGTATATGCCCTCTATTTTAGGTATTTAAAAAGAATCAATGCACACTTAAGAAACATAATTTCAAGCGTTATTAACCCATACGATAGAATTGGCTATAAACCCAAAAGCAAAAAATAAGAATGAATCAAGAAATTAATATCAGAAAAGCAACAGAAGCAGACATAGATGATATAGTTGCTTTTAATCTTGCCATGGCGCTGGAGACAGAAGGATTGCGCTTAAATGAGGCGACCCTATCAGCAGGGGTTAAGGCCGTATTTCAAGACGACAAAAAGGGTTTCTATCTTGTTGCTGAGGTGAAGGGAAAAACGCGAGGCTGTTTGATGATCACTTATGAATGGAGTGACTGGAGAAACGGCTTGTTTTGGTGGATTCAGAGTGTCTATATAGAAGAAGGATTCCGAAGAAAAGGTCTGTTTAAAAATCTTTTTAAGCAAACCCAGACTTTGACCAGGGATATAGAAGAAGTTGTGGGCACCAGACTTTATGTAGAGAAAGACAATATCCGAGCGCAGGAAACCTACCTGAACTTAGGAATGAAAAAAACGAACTATTATCTTTTTGAAGAAAAAAGGTTAAATAAGTAACTCTAGCGCTTGCATTAAAATTGATTTATCCTGCAAACCAATAATTATACCCAAGAACTAAGCACGCCACAAAACAAACACCCCAAAAGGGATAAATGCTTGTTGTTGGAATGTTAGAACGACAGCTATAATCAATACATACAATTATTTCTAGAAGCACATTTCCTGCTTGCAATGGATGGTGACAAAAAGTATCCTGTTTGCTGAACATTAAAGTCAGCAGATTAAGCGGGGTGAAAAGAATGTTTAAACACTTAATTGCATCAGCTGTTTTTCTAACAGCTATTGCATTGTTAGCAGAAGTAAACACAGAGGCAGAAATTGGAATTGATGACAGCTTTTTAGGGCAAACCATTCCTTTGAACCTTTCCTTTTTTGATGAAGACGGCGATTCTATTACGCTTGCCGAAGCTGGAGAAGGAAAACCAATCGTACTTGCCTTGGTTTATTACAACTGTACTTCCATCTGTAATCCTTTTTTGAATGCTATTGTAGATGTGATCAATCAATCCCCCAGAGCATTTCTACCCGGCGATAAATATAATGTCATCGCTGTTAGTTTCGACCCAGGTGAAGATCATGAAATTGCAGCCTTAAAAAAACAATCTTATTACAATCTATTTGAAGGGAAAAACGACATTCCTGAATCTTCTTTCAGGTTTCTAACCGGTGACTCGGCTAGTATTCAAACACTCACAGAATCTGTTGGTTTCAAGTATGTTGCAGACACCACGGGTGGCTTTATGCACGCCTCTTCAATAATTGTACTTTCACCCAGTGGAATTATCTCTCGCTACATTCGCGGGCTCTATTTTTTACCCGTGGAACTTATGGTGTCTGTTACCAATGCAATGGAAGGCAAGTGGGCACCTACGCTTCGTAAAATTGTCAAATTTTGTTTTGTTGAAGAACCAGAAGGACGCGGCTACTACTTTGATTTTCTCAAAGTAGCAGGGGTGTTGATTTTAGGATCAATTATAATCACAATGGTGGTTCTGACAGGCTTGCTTCGTAATAAAAAACCAGCGTTACCGATAAACGAAAACGAGGATTCCTAAGTTATGGAAACAACCGGGAGTAAAAACTATTTAAACAGTCATACCAATTCACGCTGGACCAGTGGTTTTGGGAGCTGGTTCTTTTCTACTGACCATAAGCGGATTGGAATCATGTATGGCATTACCATGTTCTCCTTTTTCTTTTTGGCTGTTTGGATTGGCTTTGTGATCAAGCTACAGAAATTTTATCCCGCATCCAGCGGATGGGAAATAATTCCACCAGAATTTTACGGACAGTATTTTACACTTCATTCAGTCATAATGATTTTCCTTTTCATTGTCCCGGGCGCCCCGGCAGTTCTGGGCAATTTCATTCTACCTTTACAATTAGGCGCAAAAGATGTTGCCTTCCCAAGGGTAAACCTGCTCTCGTTTTGGCTTTATTTGTTTGGCGCCACCATGGCAGTTCTCGGAATTTTGCTTGGTGGGGCAGATACCGGATGGACATTTACACCCCCCTACTCTGTAACAACCAGAACGGTTTCATTTTTCGGAGCTCAGTTTGACTCAGTATCCTGGATGTTAACGGCAGCTTTCATTTTGGGTTGGGGAACCATTCTTACGGGAATCAATTTTATTATTACCATTCACAGAATGAGAGCTAAAGGCATGAATCTTTTTAAAATGCCTCTTTTCTCCTGGTCACTATATGCCAGTTCCTGGATCCAGGTACTAGCCACCCCTGTTGTGGGAATTTCTCTGCTTATGATTGTCCTTGAAAGAATGTTGCCTATTGGCTTTTTTGATCCCAACAAGGGTGGAGATCCCATTCTGTTTCAACATTTGTTTTGGATATATTCTCATCCGGCAGTCTATGTTATGATTCTACCTTCAATGGGTCTTGTGAGTGAAATCATTCCAACCAACAGTCAAAAACCAATTTTTGGCTATAAGAGTATTGCCATTGCATCGTGTAGCATTGCCGGTGTTGGATATTTGATTTGGGCTCACCACATGTTTGCCACAGGAATGTCTAATGTTGCGGCAATAACCTTTTCCTTTTTAACCTTCCTTGTAGCAATTCCCACTGCGATCAAAGTATTCAACTGGATCGCTACGCTTTACAAAGCCTCTATTACACTTACTCCAGCAATGATGTTTGCGCTGGGTTTTGTGTTCAATTTTAGCATTGGCGGGTTAACGGGAATGTTCTTGGGGTCCCTCTCAACTGATATCCATCTTCACGATACAGACTTTATTGTGGCTCACTTTCATTATACCATGTTTGGAGGAGCAGCTTTTGGAATAATTGGTGGCGTTTTTCACTATTTCCCAAAGATGTTTGGGAAAATGTATTCCATGAAACTAGCCAAGGCGACTTTTGGGTTCATGTTTGTTGGTTTTAACTCACTTTTTATCCCCATGTTTGTCCTGGGCTATTATGGAATGCCTCGTCGTTATCACACTTACCCAGACATGCCCATATTTAACAACTTACAACAAGCATCAACAATTGGGTCGTGGATTCTGGTAACAGGTGTAATCCTCATGTTTATCACGTGGATTCATGGTTTACTAAAAGGCAAAAAAACGAATGAAGAAAACCCATGGAACTCCTCTACGTTAGAATGGCAGACGGCTACTCCTCCAACCCTGTTCAATTTTGAAGAGGACCCGGTTGTTACACGTGATCCGTATGATTATGATGCTTTTAGAGAAGAAGTGAAAAACGGAACTGCAAAGGGAGCATCTAATGAGTGAACAAGCATTACCCGTTGAAGTCTTTCATCATCACGATGAAGATGGAACACGCCTAGGTTTTTGGTTGTTTCTTTTTACAGAGTTGCTTCTCTTTGGCGCCTTCTTTATTGTATATGCTGTTTACAGAAACAACTATCTACCAGACTTTAAAATTGCTGCCGAAAGCTTGAATAAAGGAATTGGAACCCAAAACACAATCATCCTGTTAGCGAGCAGTCTTACAATGGTCTTATCGTTAAACGCCTTAAAAGCTAACCAGGTAAAACTGGCAAAAACATTTCTGCTTTTTACCATGGCACTGGGAACAGCTTTTTTGATCATCAAGGGTTTTGAGTGGAACGCAAAATTTGCCCACCACCTCTTTCTACAAACCAGTTCCGCTATAGCTGCGGGTGAAGGATCCCTCCTCTTGAATCCTGGGCCTGAGATGTTGCCAAATGGTCAGGTTTTGTTTTATGGTTTGTATTTTGTGATGACAGGAACCCATGCATTGCATATTATTGTCGGTGGTATCTGGATGGGTATCGTTTACTATTGGATAGCGAAAGGCTCAATCAATCCAGAAAACACAGGCGTTCTTGAACGCTGTGGGCTCTACTGGCACCTGGTTGATCTGATTTGGATCTTCCTGTTTCCCCTATATTATTTGGTTGCATAGAGGACTCTCACATGAATACACACAAAGAAATATTCAACTATCGAACACCTGTAATTGTATTTTCAGCCCTTATCCTTCTGACCCTTTTAACTGTCGCCACATCGTCGCTGGCTTTAGGAGAGACGGGAAGTATTATGCTGGCGATGTTTATTGCGTCAGTTAAAGGGTCTTTGGTATTGATCTTTTTTATGCATCTAAATCACGAACCATTAATCTTTAAACTTTTCGTCGCACTGGCATTTGTAACTCTAGCTACACTGTTCGTGCTCACTTTCGCTGATTATGCTTTTAGGGGAGTATCATGAACAATGGCCCAGCCTCAGTTTTTGTTGAAGAGGTAGATTTTGCCTTCTGGTTTATTACCACCGTGAGCTTAATCTTCCTGGTCTTTATTACAGGCTTTATGATCTTCAGTATAGTTAAATACAACAAAAAGAACAATCCGATACCTTCAAATGTTCATGGTCATACAGGACTTGAAATTGTGTGGACCATTATACCAACAGTTTTGGTGATGCTCTTCTTTTACTTTGGTCTTCAGGGCTTTCTAAAAATGAGAAACGTGCCGAAGGATGCCATGGAAATTCGGGTTGATGCAGGCATGTGGTGGTGGAAGTTCACTTATCCAAACGGACTAGAACAGTCAACCGAACAGGGCTTAACCGTTCCTGTTGATACGCCTATTTATCTTCCTCTTTATTCGGTGGATGTAGTACATTCTTTTTATGTTCCAGCTTTCAGGGTGAAAATGGATGTGGTTCCAAAAACAAAAAACGAAGATCCCAACTACACCTGGTTTGAGGCCAGCCTGGCCGGGGATTATGATTTATTCTGTGCTGAATATTGTGGACAAAATCATGCCCAAATGATCAGCAAGGTTCATGTGCTTTCAAAGACAGACTATGATGCCTGGTACGTGGCTTCGACGAGCAGCCAAGAAAAATTAAAAGCCGAATCTCCCAGAAAAGCGTTGTTGGTTTCAAAGGGCTGTATCGCTTGCCATAGTACTGATGGCTCTAAACTTATTGGACCGACCTTTAAAAACCTCTTTGGTAAAAAAGAATTTATTCTTACAGGAGGAGTTGAATCTGAGATCGTCGTTGATGAGGCATACCTCAAACAGTCAATAGTAGATCCGGCCAAAGATATCGTAAAAGACTTTCAGCCACTTATGCCCCCTCTACCATTAAGCGATAAAGAAGTTGGGCAAATAATAGAACATATAAAAGAATTGTCGGAGTAATTTTTGTCTTTATTGAACATTAACACAAAAAAAAGAAATGTTTAAAGCCTATACAGAACTGTTCAGGCTAAAACCCATAGGGTTAATTTTATCTATGGTTTTGTTTGCTCATTTTTTTGCGTTGGGCGAGACGGGTTTAGAATTTAACTGGACCGCACTTCTTCTTTTACTTGGGACCACAGGCATTGCAAACGCCGCCTCTTTTGGTTTAAATCAATATTATGAACGAGATGCTGACGCAAAAATGGAGCGAACTAAAAACCGTCCCATTCCTTCTGGTAAAATTTTACCAAAGATGGCCTTTGTTTCTAGTTTGGGTTTATTTATCGTTTCCATAGGTTTACAGTACGTGCTCATAAACGGGACGACAGCTTTAGCAACACTGTTGTGTGGCGGTATCTATATTTGGACTTACACGCCCTTAAAATCACGATCAAACCTAAGCACCTTGGTTGGCTCTCTCCCTGGAGCGCTACTCCCCTTTATAGGTTGGTTTTCAGTAACCCAGGGATTCAACCTTGTCATTGTCTGGATGTCACTCATGATCTTTCTTTGGCAGATTCCCCACACGTTTGTCATCATATTCAGATACAATGATGAATTTGCTTCTGCTGGAGGAAAACAACTTCCGTTCGTTATCGGCGAAAAAGCAGCTCTCAGGCAAAGTCTTTGGTACACCCTATACAATATTCCACTGATATTTATACCGGTTTTATTTAAGGTCTCTGGAGGGGTTTATCTTTTTACAGCAATTCTAGCCACATCGATTGCGGTTTTTCTCGTTGTAAAATTTTATCAACAACACAACGAGAAAAGCGCAAAAACCTTTTTCTTCTATATGTTGATCTACCTACCGGTGATATTTGTTGTTATGGCAACGAACAGGGTGTCTTAAAATAAAAGACAAACAGGTGATGGCGTCTCTAGTTGTGATCTGTATTTTAACAAACCACTTTTAACATCTCGCTTTAAAACCACAATATTGTTAGACTTTTGGTTTGCCACCAAGAGATAATTCCCCTTTGGTGACAAAGAAAAATTTCTCGGGCTAATCCCTCCAGAAGATTTATGGCCGAGTAGTTTTAACTCTCCATCCACAAAACTTACACGGAATACGGCGATACTGTCATGACCCCTGTTTGCCACATACAGGTACTTGCCGTCAGAAGAGAGATGGATGTCAGAACAGGTGTTGGGTTCGACATAGTTATTAGGCAAAGCGGAGCAAGAAGCGCCTTTTGTGTAACCACCTTCTTTGTCTCTATGAATGATTGTGATGGTTGAATTCAATTCGTTAACAACATAAAACCATTTGTTGTCAGGATGAAAAGCCAGGTGTCTTGGACCATCTCCCTCGTCAAGATCGAGTGTGATGGGTGTTGAGGGAACCAACTTGTTCTGATCAGGATCAATTCTTGAAAACCAGAGCTGATTTGTGCCAAGGTCAACTGAGATTATATCTTCACTGTTCGGGACAAACCAAGAAGAGTGTGCATGCGGTGCATCTTGACGTTCAGAAGTACCGGCTCCCGTATGTTGCTGTGTATCCAAAATGTCTGAGAGTAGTCCCTGGTCATCTTGTTTTAATAGACAAACATTACCGCCGGTATAATTAGCAGTTAGAATATACCCATCACGGTTAATAGCTACAAAGCAGGGATGGCTTCCACCGCTCGCTTTTTGGTCAATAAGATCAAGCGTGTCACCATTTATAATGAACGACTGTATAGAACCGAGATCATTTTTACCAACAACTTCATTAATAGCGAGGAGAAAGCTTGAATCTTTGTTTCGAGCTAAAAAAGATGGGTTCGTTGAGTTGGCCGCCAGACCGAGATTGGTCAAAGTGCCATCGGCATGAAACAGGAACTTGTAAATGCCTTGACTGTCGCCATCTGTATAGGTGCCTACATAAAAAGGGGAGGGGCTTGAGGATTGACTGTCATTTTGTGTCACGCTGGAGTTTTCGTTCAAGAAGAGCTCTCATCGGTGGCATCGGGTTGATTCTCGGGATTGACTTCAGTTTCGGTGTCACCCGCTTTTTTGCTTAGACGCTTGAGCCGCTTCTCTTCTTTTTTCTTTTTTTTTGCCAGGTCTTTTTGTCTTTTTTCATATTGATAGTTCGGTTTTGCCAAAAGTATATCCTTCTGTTATGGTGTTAAATAGCTAGGGCGAAAAAAGTTAATTAGCGCAGATGCTTTTACTATACAGAAAGAATCTACAGTCAGGCGCTATTGAGAAGGTCAAAAAGAGGTTAAATAACGTAGGAATACAAGAATGCGAAGGTCATTTTCTTTGCCCAAACATAGATCAGCAGAGGATACAAAATGGAAATAACCCGTCACTTTACAGCCACCACATTTATTGTATATAAGGACAAAACATTACTTCATTTACACAAAACACTAAACATGTGGTTGCCCCCGGGTGGTCATATAGATAGAGATGAGCTTCCTCATATTGCTGCCCTCAGGGAAATAAAAGAAGAAACAGGCCTCGATGTGGAATTAATACATGATGAGCCAAGCATTAAATCCGAAAATGCAGTAGAGATCCCAGGCCCCAGGCACCTGCTCTTAGAAAATATCAACCCTTTCCATCAACATATAGATTTGATTTACTATGCAAAAGCAAACACCGATATCGTTGTTCCAGACAAAGGTGAAAGCATAAAACTTGAGTGGTTCAATTCTGAGCAGCTGGAAAACAATAAAGTTGAAAACGATATTCGAATTCTCGGACAAGAAGCGATTAAGTTAATTTCATAGCCCTGACTACAGACAGCCCTAAATTGCGAAAATCTCTCTAACCCCTAGGCGAGTCCCTCTCTATCTTGCTAGCATGAGCCAAGACAACACCAAACACAACTTTAAAGCCTTTGTCTGGCATGCCACCTGGCTGGCCTTTACTTCGACCTTCACCGAAATCAACACCGTGCTTCCCGGAATGATTCTCGAGGTCGGTGGCAACCATATACATGTAGGAATACTAACTGCTATTATGGTTGGTGTTCCCATGTTGACCCAATTGCTTTTTGCTGGGTTTTTAACGCCTAAACCCCAAAAGAAACCATACCTACTGTTAGGTATATATCTTAGGGTCGTGGCGCTAGGTGGCGTGGGGTGGACATTAACGCGGTTTACGGATGTTGACCCGGTGGTCGTTATCTTTTTAGTTTATGGCTGGATGTTGATTTTTACCACTAGCGGCGCGTTTGCCGGTGTTTCCTACACAGATATTTTAGGAAAAAGTATTGCTGGAAAGGTCCGCAAAAAGTTCTTTGTCGTGAGACAATCCTTGGCAAGCATGGGGGTTTTAGTCTCAGCGTTGATCACACGACAAATCCTAAAACACTATGAATATCCGCAAAACTATGAAGTTCTCTTTTTTGCTGCTGCCATTGCTCTCTTTATAGCGTCTTTTGGATTTATCATGCTTAAGGAAAAATCAGTTGCTAGTCGTTTTGAGAGTAGCTCCTTTCTGGAAATTCTAAAATTTATACCAGGCTATATCAAAGAAGACGCTAACCTGAGAAACTTCATCATTGTGAACAATCTGACAGGATTTGCCACAACCCTATTACCCTTCTATGTTGTTTTGGCGAGAGATACATATTCTCTTGAGTTGTCAGATATTGGTAACTTTTTGTTAGTTCAAATTAGCGGTCTGATCCTATCAAACCTTCTCTGGTCGCGAGTCCTTAAGAAATACTCGTTTAAGGGTATTTTGTTAATTTGGATCACTATAGGGGCAAGCCTGCCACTCCTGGCATTATTGATAGCTACTTTTGCTTCTGAACCTGTTTTCTTGCTTATTTTCTTTTTGAGCGGAGCAGCAATGAGCGCCCAAAAAATTGCCCAAGAAGGGGTTTTAATCGAAATCTCTGAAAACGATAACAGGGCTCTATATTCTGGAATCAATGGCGCCTTCAATCTTACCATTGCCCTCTTTCCACTTATTTCAGGATTTGCAATCGCCTGGATCGGTTACGCCCCTGTTTTTATTCTGGGATCACTTGCCATGTTGTCAGCCAGTATTTTTGTAAAAAGACTTCAATGTGAGGTTCATGAGTCATGATTAAAAAAGCTGAGGCTGTAGTTCTTAAGACTTTAAATCATGGCGACACCAGCAAAATAATAACACTGTACTCAAAAGAAAGTGGTCGACTCAAGCTGATCGCCAAGGGTGTTCGTTCACCAAAAAGTAAGTCCGTTGGACTTTTCCAGCCCACCCGACATCTCCAGGTTATTTACTACAGTAAATCTAATTCTGAATTACAGCTTTTTAAAGCCGGAGAACTTATTGACGGTTTTTTTGGTCTTGAAAATGACTTTGACAGGCTCACGCTAGCACAGGTCGTTGTTGAACTTTTAGATCGATCGCTGGAAGACGAAGAACCCCATCAAGCATTGTTTGATTTGCTGGTGAACACACTTAAAAGACTCAGCGAGCCCTCAACAATAACCGCAAACAGCTATTGGTATTTTCATCTTCAACTACTAAAAGAGCTGGGCTTTCGACCACATATTCAGCATTGCTCTATTTGTCAGTCCGTGTTGGAAGAAGGAGCATCCATTGGCCGGGGAGTCACCTCTCTGGAGTGTGTAAAGTGTCACCAGCCCAACAAAGGGTCAACCTTTGTTTCCAGGGAGGTGTTGCTGGCCATGCAAAACATTCTTGATTCAGATTGGGATAGCGTTGGTGAAATTAAGCTCAACTCGTTAGAGAGGCGCTCACTTTGGGATTACATGTGGCGCTATACATTTCACCATATTGAAACCACTCGTGGAATGAAGTCGCTTAAGGTTTTACAACAACTATACGGATAGCCCAGTTATTCTTTAGGTTGAGATGTACCATCTAAAAGAATTGACAACCAGCGGGTTTCCTCAAAACTGGATAGAGCAATCTTCATTGACATGGTAAGGGGAACTGAAAGAATCATCCCCACAGGACCCAAGACCCAACCCCAAAAGAGTAATGACAAAAAGACCACTAGAGTTGAAAGCCCCAGGCCTTTTCCCATAACACGAGGTTCAACAAAACTCCCAATACTCAAGTTGATAGACAGATAACCAAGAGCCACTGCAAGGGAACTCCACGGCCCCAGCTGGATCAAGGCTAGCAGGACCGGCGGAATGGCGGCAAGGATAGAACCAATATTTGGGATATAGTTAAACATAAAGGTTAACAAGCCCCATAAAAGCGCGTAGTCAACACCAAGAATGGTTAGCCAGATCGTGGCAATTATACCCGTACCTAGGCTGGTCCAGGTTTTAATGACCATGTATCGATTAATATTTTCTGTAAAAACTTTAAAGCGCTCTACTTCTGGTGATTCAGAGTGTATAGCCCTCTCAAGTTTATTACCAAAGGTTGCCGCCTCTAGCAGCATGAAAACCACAACGAGTAATATTAAGAAGGTATCACCGAGTAGATTTCCCATGCCGGTTAACAGTTTTGACGTGAGCCGCATGGCAGCTCCGGGATCGATAAATTCCGTAAAAGTTTGATCAGAGATCTTTAAGCCCTTGGCTTCAAAAAAGGACAATAAGTCAATTGTTTTTGCTTTTAAACCTTGCTGATATGCTGGAAGGGAAGCTGAAAAATCGGTTAAGGAGGACCCAACCATAACTGCCACCAAGAACCCGAGGCTAACAATGATAATAATGATAATAATGATAGAAGCCCAAGTTGGAAGTCCCCGTCCTCGGAGCCAGTTAAGAAGAGGGGTAACAATGATAGCGATAAAAAGAGACAACAGAAATGGGATGAGAATATCTGTTGCTGCACGCAAACCAGCAACGACCAACACAAAAGCCGCCAAAGTTAAAAGAAGTCGTTGGGCTCTGTTAAAGCCGATATTTACACCACTGGTCATAAGGACCCCTTTTTTGTAAAAAGTTCATTAGACTCACAAGATACGCTATTTTTATAAAAATACAGAAAATTTAATGAGGGTAATTTGGGATATTAAGCCGGCCAACATTCTTTAAGTGGAAAAGTGTTCACCAAGGATTAATATCAATCCAATGCTACAATACATACTCAAACGCTTTGCACAGTTGGTGCCGGTCATTCTCGGGATCATCTTGTTAACCTTCATCTTGATGTACATTGTTCCTGGAGATCCGGTTTTGTCTATGGTAGGCGAACGATATGACGAGGAGACGCTTGAGTTATTAAGAGAACAATTCCACTTAAACGATCCTCTTTGGAAACAATTTGGTCACTACCTTTGGGGTTTGGCTCATGGAGACCTAGGGGTTTCATTTGTGTCACAAAAACCGGTAACAGATATGATCTTAGAGCGGTTTCCTGCAACAATGCTGCTTGCTGTTGGTGCTATGGTGGTTTCCATTCTGCTTGGAATTTCTGTTGGGATAATCTCCTCCATAAAACCTCACTCGTGGATTGATCGAACCAGCATGGGGTTTGCGCTCATTGGTGTTTCAGCACCAGTCTTTTGGGTCGGTTTGTTGTTGGTTATTGGCGCTCGATATGTAGGGTGGCCCTATCTAACAGGGTATGGATGTCTGCCCTACCTCATTCTTCCGGCAATTACTTTGGGAACCAGAAGCGCTGCGTTTTTAGCCAGAGTTACTCGAGCAAACATGTTAGAGGTTCTATCCCAAGATTATGTTCGTACAGCCAAGGCAAAGGGCCTGTCAAATTTTATTGTTGTGACCAAGCACGCTTTAAAAAACACACTCATTCCTGTGATCACCATCATTGGTGTTGATTTCGGATCTTATTTATCTGGAGCAGTTCTAACGGAGTCCATTTTTAACTGGCCGGGAATTGGGCGCCTGGCCTTGACGGCAATATTAAAACGAGATTTCCCTGTAATACAAGGCGCTGTACTGGTAACAGCCCTGGTTTTTGTTACGGCTAATTTTGTTGTGGATATCTTATATGGCGTTATTGATCCGCGCATAAGAGTTCAAAAGGAATCAAATGCGCGGTAGTATTACCCAAGAAACTCTGCGACAGCTTCGCAAAAATAAGACAGCCCTCTTTGGTTTGTTTCTGGTAGCTCTTCTTGTCTTTACTGGAGTTTTCGCTCCCTTTGTAGCACCACATAATCCCTATAAAGCGGATCTGGATATTAGCCTTCAGCCCCCGTCTACCCAATATTGGCTGGGAACTGATGAAGAAGGACGAGATGTGCTTTCCAGAATAATTTATGGCGCTCGCATTTCCTTAAAGGTTGGCATTATTGCCAGCTCAATATCACTAATGATTGGCGCTCTCCTGGGATTGATAGCAGGATTTTTCAGGGGTTGGATTGAAACCATAATCATGAGATTTACCGATGTAATGTTTGGGTTCCCCGCCCTCTTGTTTATGATTGGCATAACAGCAGCTGTGCCACGGCCCAGCATTGAAGTAGCCATGCTTGCAATTGGACTGGTGAGTTGGCCAGGCATGGCCAGAATCATGCGCTCGCAGGTCCTAACTGTGGTAGATCGTGAATATGTAATTGCAGCACGATCCCTGGGATATTCAAAGTTACGAATCATTTTTAGACACGTACTACCAAACAGTCTTGCACCCGTTGTGGTTGCTTTTACTATGAGTATTGCCGGTGCAGTTATGGCAGAGGCCTCACTTTCTTTTATCGGTCTTGGAGCGCAACCTCCCGAGCCCAGCTGGGGGTCAATGATTGCCTTTGGTCGAGTTCATTTAAGGGGAGAGTGGTGGATTTCAGTTTTTCCCGGAATAGCAATAGCACTCATGGTGATAGGGTTTAACCTTTTCGGTGAAGGCCTGCGTGATGCACTTGATCCCACCATGCGTAGTAAAACCAAGTAGTCAGAAAAGAAGGGAAAAGGGAAGCATGGATATCTTAATGCAGGTCGTTGGAATTTTAGGGGCAGCCCTACTTCTCTTGGCGTATTTCAATAACTCTACCAAAAAATGGACCACACACAACATGGCCTATCAGTTGGCAAACCTGAGTGGCGCATCGTTGATTTGTGTAAACACCTTCTATTTTACGGTTTACGGCCCCTTTATTCTCAATTTCTTTTGGGCACTCATCGCGCTTAATGGAATAAAAACACATTTATCCAGCATAAAAGCTTGATTCGAGATAGAACAGGGGGGGCATAATATGGCACTCAAAGACAAAGGTTTGTATAAAGGGTTTGACCAAGAAATGATCGATCGCTGGAATAAAGAAATCGATGAAAAATATGACCGTGAGAAGGTTTCCAAATCCAGACGCAACCTGAAGAACATGAGCAAAGATAAATTCCAGGATGTCAAAAAAAAGGCGATGATGTCACGCGGGTAATTTCTGAACTGATGAATTAGGGCGTACAAGCATCAGAGGTTCAAGACTGGATAAAGGAACACCATCTCTGGATTGAGAACTTCTATACCTGCCCGGCAGAAATGTATAGTGGGCTTGGGCAGCTCCATATCCAAAATCCTGAGTTCACTGATTATTACGAAAAGATCAAGCCAGGCCAGGCTGTATTTATGGCTGAAGCTATGGGGTATTACGCCGACAACAGCCTTTAAGAGGCGCCTTGCCTAAACAGAGAAACATTTGTCAATAACAGCTTTCTAGGCATTATTTTGTGTTTCAGGCAGGATAAACTGCTTGTCATGGTTTTGGATAAAATGTATCATGTTTGGTGTAAAAAACGTGGGGGTAATAACTGCAGTTGCAGTGACCAAAAACGTAGAAAACCCACATAAAAACAAAAACATGTAACACCCAAAAAAAAGGGATAAATCTTGGCTCAGATATTCCCCAAATGGACGAATAAAGCACCAACATATGTGCTAATAGGCATTATTTTGATTTCCGTAGTTAGCTTTATGCTGATTGACTATTACGCCTCCCCTATGTACACGGATGTTGGTTATCGCCCCATTCAACCCGTTCCATATAGTCATAAGATTCACGCCGGAGACCTTGGCCTGGACTGTCGCTTTTGCCATACAGGAGTAGAGATATCTCCTGTGGCCAGTTTACCGCCAACACAGACCTGCATGACTTGCCACAATATGATCAAACCGGATAGCGACAAACTGAAACTGGTTCGTGAAAGTATCGCGAACGAAACACCCATAGAATGGGTCAGAGTTCACAAATCTCCGGATTATGTATATTTCGACCATAGCGCCCATATCAATGTAGGTGTTGGGTGTGCAAGCTGTCATGGCTCAGTTGATCAAATGGAGGTCGTTACCCAAGACCAGCCATTAAGCATGGGGTGGTGCCTTGACTGTCACCGCGATCCAGATCTACATTTACGGCCCCTCAAAGAGGTAACCAACATGACCTGGTCTGCCCCCGCCAATCAACGAGAGTTTGCCACAAAACAGAAAGAGCTATTCGATATCAAAGCCCCGATTACTGATTGTACAGGATGTCATAGATGAGCAATACTATAGATAACAACATAAAGGGAAAAGCATACTGGAGAAGTCTGGACCATCTCGCTGAAACACCAGAATTCAAAGAGTTGGTACAGAAAGAATTTCCAGAGGGTGCTGACGAATTAAGCAGTCCGGTTTCCCGAAGGAAATTTTTAAGCCTAATGGGAGCTTCTATGGCCCTTGCAGGACTAACCAGCTGCCGTCGACCCGTTGAAAAAATCATTCCTTATGTAATTAAACCAGAAGAAATTACTCCAGGAAAACCTCAATACTACGCAACCAATATGCCTTTTGGTGTAGAGTCTTTTGGCCTTTTGGTTGAGAGTCATGAGGGTCGTCCCACAAAAATTGAGGGAAATAAAAATCATCCTGCCACAAAAGGATCGTCCAACGTATTCATGCAGGCTGAGATGCTCAACCTTTATGACCCAGATCGATCCCAGGTTGTCCTTAGAAATGGAAGTCAGTCTAGCTGGAACGCGTATAAAGCTTCCTGGAAAAAGGAAGCCGAAAAATATTTAGATAATAGTGGTGAAGGACTTGCTGTCCTCTGTGAGAGCTTCTCCTCGCCAACCCTTATGCGTTTATCTAAGGAGTTTTTAAAGAAATACCCTAAAGCTCAATGGGTTGCTTATGATAGCGTAAGTGATGAGAATATTTATCAAGGCCTGAACAACGCCACAGGTTCTATGGCTGCCCCGAAATACAGATTAAACGATGCGAAGGTCATTTTATCACTAGACTCTGATTTTCTACAAATGGAGAGTAATGATATTGAGCACTCCAGGGATTTCGCAACAGGTAGAAGGGTTCGTTCTGAAGAAGATAGCATGAATCGTCTTTATGTCGTCGAGGGAGCATATAGTCTTACCGGCGGTATGGCTGATCATCGTCTCCGCATACAAAGTGGTCAGGTAGCTATGTTCGTCGCTGCTCTGGCAACAGAACTTGGCGCTCAAGGATTAAACATCCAGGCTCCAGAGGTAAATGCAAGCTTTGACAAAAAATGGATCAAAGCAGTTGCTGCAGATCTTATTGCCAACAAAGGGCAGTCTTTGGTTTTGGCTGGAAGACGTCAACCGGCTCATGTCCACACACTGACAGCGCTGATCAATGATGTTTTGAGCAATACCGGAAAAACAGTTGAATATATTGTTAATCCAGATAGAAAAGTATCTGACACAGACGCACTTGTATCGCTGACGAAGAGCATGAAACAAGGCAAGGTTGAAACCCTGGTGATTTTGGGTGGAAACCCAGTCTATCAGGCGCCTTCAGATCTCGGGTTTGCTTCAGCGATGAAGCAGGTTGCCTATTCTGTACATTTAAGTTCACATGTTGATGAAACTTCATCTCTCTCGAGTTGGCATTTGCCACGCGCTCATTTTCTTGAGAGCTGGGGAGATGTCTCAGGCTACGGTGGCGCAGGAATAACACAGCCATTGATTGCGCCACTTTTTGATGGTAAAAGCTCAATCGATCTCATGGCTGATATGGCTTCTGAAGATGATGCATGGGCTTATGGTGCAGTCCGCGACACCTGGCAGAAAATTTTAAACGGCAATGATTTTGAAAAAGGATGGCGCCGGGTTGTACATGATGGTTTTTATGAAGTCAGTCGCGAGAAAACGGTTTCACTTAAAAAAGCTAAAGCCCAAAAGCTTGTCAATGAGAGTAGTTTTGACGTTCCTGTTGCATCAAGTTCGAACATGGAGGTTGTCTTTAATGCCTCCTTTAGAAATCTGGATGGGCGTTATGCCAATAATGGTTGGATGCAAGAACTTCCAGACCCCATCACAAAGGTGACATGGGATAATGTTGCTCTGCTCAGTGTCGGAACAGCCAAAGCCTTAAAAGTAAAAAATGAACAATTATTAAAAATTCATCAGGGCGACACCACTTTGGTTCTTCCTGTTTGGGTTCTACCTGGAATTGCCGAGAACACCATTGTTCTAGAGCTGGGCTATGGTAGAAATATTGGACGTGTTTCCCACGGTGTTGGAACTGATGTAAATGTGTTCCGGAAATCAGATGCCATGTCAATTGCTTCTGGATTCACAGCCGCCAGAACTATTGGACATCACGCCATTGCCTGTGTTCAGGACAATCATGGTCTTGATGAAGAAAAACTCGCAGCTGATGCGATTCAAAATAGGCTGCCAACTATTGTACGTGAAAGCACTATGGCGGATTATCAAAAAGATCCTGCCTTTGCAATGGCTTTTGCCGAAAAAGAAGAGCTCAGATCCATGTGGGTTGAGCATGACTATAGCGATGGAAATCAATGGGGCATGGCTATTGACTTGAATACATGTACCGGCTGTAGCGCCTGTACAATTGCCTGTCAGAGTGAAAACAACATTCCCGTTATTGGCAAAGAAGAAGTGAATAACGGCCGCGACATGAGCTGGATCCGTCTAGATCGCTATTTTAGTGGCGATGTTGATGATCCGGAAATGTTGTTTCAGCCCATCGCTTGTCAGCATTGTGAAATGGCTCCATGTGAGGGTGTTTGTCCTGTGGCAGCAACCACACATAGCGAAGACGGCCTCAATGAGATGGCTTATAATAGATGTATTGGGACACGTTATTGTGCCAACAACTGTCCTTATAAAGTTCGTCGCTTCAACTTCTTCAATTTCACCAAGGATACGCCCGAGATCGTACAAATGGCGATGAACCCTGATGTTACGGTTCGCTTCCGCGGAGTTATGGAGAAATGTACTTTTTGTGTCCAGCGTATCAATGTTGCTAAGATCGATGTTAAGAATGAAGGTCGTGAGCTGGAAGATGGTGATGTGGTTGTTGCTTGTCAACAAGCCTGTCCCACCGATGCAATTGCCTTTGGAAACATCAACGACCCGAATAGTGAGGTCTCAAAGGTTAAAGCGCAGAACCGCGATTATGCCTTGCTGGGTGAATTGAACTTACAACCACGAACGAGTTATGGCGCCAAGCTACGGAATCCTAATCCAGCGCTTGAAACCCCAGCTTAGTGATTGAACCCTTGAAATTAAATGGAACGCTAACGTGAGCATGTTAAACAAAAATCTTAAAAGAGATCCCGGTGCAGCCGAGGCTGTCGGTGGTGATGAATTACTGGTAACCGGCGGTCATACCTTTTCAACCTTGACTGACAAAGTTAGCGGGATCGTTGAAAAGAAAACACCATCTCAATGGTATCTGTTATTTGCCATGGCTGTTTCAGGCATGATGGTCTTGCTGGGCTCTATTGGCTGGTTGGTTTGGGAAGGAACTGGAGTTTGGGGTCTAAACAATCCTGTTGGTTGGGGTTGGGCCATTGTGAACTTTGTATTCTGGGTCGGTATTGGTCATGCGGGTACCTTGATCTCAGCTATTTTGTTTCTCTTGCGACAGCAATGGAGAACAGCCATTAACCGCTTCGCTGAAGCCATGACTATTTTTGCTGTAATCACAGCCTTGGTTTTTCCGGGAATTCACGTTGGAAGAATCTGGCTGGCGTATTACATGTTTCCAATTCCCAACCAGATGTTGATCTGGCCCAACTTTAGAAGCCCCCTACTTTGGGATATTTTTGCCGTTGGGACCTACTTTACTGTTTCCACCTTGTTCTGGTATGTCGGTTTAATACCTGACCTTGCAACCCTTAGAGATCGAGCAACCAACGTAAGAAAAAAAGTTTTAGGTTTTTTTGCAATGGGCTGGAGAGGCGGCAATCGTCAATGGCAGCACTATGAAAAAGCTTATCTTTTGCTTGCTGGTCTAGCCACACCTCTGGTTCTTTCAGTACACTCAGTTGTAGCAACAGACTTTGCAACAAGCATGGTACCTGGATGGCACACCACAATTTTCCCACCCTACTTTGTTGCCGGTGCAGTTTTCTCCGGTTTTGGTATGGTAATGACACTGGCTATTATTGCCCGTAAGATTTATGGTTTAGAAGATATTATCACAGTCAATCACCTGGAAAAAATGAATAAGATCATTTTGGTAACAGGCTCAATGGTTGGCTATGCCTACATGACAGAGTTCTTTATCGCCTGGTATTCAGGCAACGAATTCGAATTCTTTGCATTTATCAACAGGGCGCTTGGTCCTTATGCCTGGGCCTACTGGATCATGTTTTTGTGTAATGTGATCACACCGCAGATCTTCTGGTTTAAAAAAATAAGACGTAGTATCCCGGTCATGTTTGTCGCATCTATTTTTGTGAACATAGGAATGTGGTTTGAACGATTTGTGATCACCGTAACATCATTATCACGAGACTATTTGCCATCCTCTTGGGATTATTACTCCCCTTCCATATGGGACATGCTGACCTTTGTTGGTAGTTTTGGTCTTTTCTTTACCTTTTTCCTTCTGTTTTTGAGATTTCTACCCATGGTGGCTCTCTCTGAAGTCAAGGGTGTCATGCCTGAGGCCGACCCACACAACTACTCGCACAAGAACGGAGGTGCAAAATGAGTAAAACTCAAGGCGTTCTCGCTCGTTTCGCAAATCCTGCTGAACTGATTGAGGCAGCAAAAAAAGTCCGCGATGCGGGTTATGAAAAATTCGACTGTCACTCACCCTTCCCCATTCACGGGATGGATGATGCCATGGGCTTAAAGCGCTCACCCCTAGGATATATTGTTGGAGGGATGACAGTGACCGGGGCTATTGCCGGAATGTCGCTTCAATATTGGGTCGCGGCGATTGAATACCCCCTTGTCATTTCTGGAAAACCTTTTTTCAGTTGGCAGGCATTTTTTATTGTTACTTTTGCCCTGTTTGTCCTGTTTGGCGCTTTTGGATCCGTCTTTGGCATGCTCCACTTGAATCGCCTGCCAAGACTACATCATCCATTATTTTATTCTGAACAGTTTTCTAAAGTCACAGATGATGCCTTTTTTGTGAGCATTGAAGTTGAGGATAGTAAGTTTGACGAAAAGCGAACCCAAGAGTTCCTGGCCTCCATTGGAGGATCAGATGTTGAACTTGTGGCTGGCGAGTAAGGAGTTGATGATGAAAAAAACACAATCCCTTACAAAAGTCATCTTGGTGCTCAGCCTTGTAATTTTAATCGTCTCCTGTGGTCGAGGTGAGTTTTCTGAAAAACCACCTATTCATCTAAACCCAAACATGGATTCACAGGAAAAGTATAAAGCTCAATCCGAGAGCAACTTTTTTGCAGATGGATCCAGCATGCGGACGCCCGTAGTGGGAACTGTGGCCCGTGGAGAATTGCGCGAGGATGATGCCTATTATCGCGGTAAGGACAGCAGGGGCGATTTTATCAATAAAGCACCCATGGATTTCACTGACGAAATGGCTGAATATGGAAAAACAAGATACGATATTTACTGTGTTACCTGTCACGGTGTGAATGCTGACGGAAAAGGTAAGATCCTTGAGTTCAAATATCCTATTCCTCCAGCAGATTTTCATGCAGACAGAATTGTAGGCTTGAGTGATGGACACATGTTTAACGCTATAAGTGAAGGCTGGATGAATATGCCTTCTTTAAAGGCACAAGTATCCGTGGAAGATCGATGGGCGATTATCAGCTATATTCGATCAATCCAAAAGAAATAAGGTTTCGAGTAGATTATGAAATTTGATAATAAGACTTACATGTTATTAGAGACCGATTCTTTTGCCAAGAAAGCCTTGATGGCAGGAGCCGCTGGAATTCTCCTGTCGCTCATTGGTGCCTTCATGGATCACGCACAATTTTTCCAGGCGTATCTCACCGCCTTTACTTTTTTCACCACCATTTCACTGGGTGGACTTTTCTTTGTTTTGATCCATCACATTACGGGCGCGTACTGGGGAATCGTAATGCGTCGTGTTGCCGAGAACCTGGCCTGCACGCTTCCCTTAATGGGCTTTTTCATGATTCCACTTTTCTTTGGGATGCATGACCTGTTTCACTGGTCGCACGAAGAGGCTGTTGCCCACGATGCCATCTTACAATGGAAAGCACCCTATCTCAACGTGACCTTCTTTATCGTTCGTAATATTGTTTACTTTTTAATCTGGGGTTGGCTGGTTCGTGGTTTACGTAAACTATCCATCGCCCAAGACAAGGGAGATACAGAAGCTCTTGGTAAGATGCGTCGAATGGCCGCAGGAGGTACACCTCTATATGCTATCACAGTAACCCTGTTTGCCTTTGATTGGCTTATGAGTCTTGATCCCCATTGGTATTCTACCATCTTTGGTGTTTATATATTCTCCGGCGGTTTTCTGGGTGGCCTAGCTCTACTCTCGATCCTGGCAGGCTATTTACGCAACAATGGTGCTGGTCACATTATTACAGCAGAGCACACTCATGACTTTGGAAAGTTTCTTTTCGCCTTCACCGCCTGGTGGGGTTACATCGGCGGTGCACAATACTTCCTGATTTGGTATGGCAATATCCCTGAAGAGACCATATGGTTTCTCCACCGCTGGGAGCACGGCTGGAAAGAAGTCAGCTTATTTCTCATGCTCTTTCATTTTATTGTGCCTTTTGTTGTTCTCTCATTCAGGGCCGCAAAACGAATTCCCATTATGATTTTTGGCATGGCAGGCTTGTTTCTTACCATGCATTATGTAGATCATTTCTGGTTGGTCAACCCCGTTTTTAATGATCACCACTTTCACATCTCCTGGATGCACATAACGGCTGTCTTGGGAATCGGAGGTATTTATCTGGGCTTCTTGTTTAAGAAGATGGGTGGCGCTCCAATTATTCCCACGAGCGATCCAAAACTGCAGAAATCCATCGACCATACTGTTGCATAGTTTCTCAAACAAATAGCTTAAGAAGCCTCAGTTATTCTGGGGCTTTTTAATTTGATAGATGTGTTCGCAAAAACCTGGAGACTTGTGGTAAACAACAAGAAGCACGAATATCTTTCCAGCTATGAATTCACTAGACCTAAATACAAACTGGAGCAAAATTCAAAGACACTTTAACCGAAGCTTTGCCAGTAATTTCCATGTTTCAATTGCTTCTGTTGATAAAGATGGTCGACCGATAAACACACCGATAGGCAGCCTTTTTCTGAATAGAGATCAAACGGGCTTGTATTTTGAAAAATACCCAACGAAACTACCCAAATATGCTAAAGAAAAACCAGAGGTTTGCATCCTTGCTGTAAACAGCGGTGTTGTATTCTGGCTAAAAGGATTATTAAAAAAAAGATTTGATGTTTATCCAGGGGTTCGACTATATGGTGTTCTGGGTGACACAAGAGCCCCTACAGAAATTGACACAAAACGGCTAAACAATCGCATGCGTACGACCCGCTGGCTAAAAGGGAATTCATATCTTTGGGGAGACATGCAGACCATTAGGGTGGTGACGTTTACAAAGGGTGAAATGATTCAACTGGGAAACATGACCAAAAACCTGAGTTAATAAACATCCAATCACAAGCTCGCTTTATATAAAAAGAAAGCCACCATTGCTGGTGGCTTTCTTTTTATCAATTCAAATTCGTTAAATTAGAATTTGTAGTGTACTCCAAACTGCATCTGCCATTTAGAGAGAATTGATGTATCGTCGACATAAGAATCCGTTAAGTCAGTATTGAAACTGAAATAAGGTACGTTGTTCGCATCAACACCATTAACGGTAATTGGATTCCAAGTGGTTGACAATTGACGGACACCCCAGGCGGAGCTGATCATATTGCCAAGATTCATAACATCAAGTGAAAGCTGAATGTTATGATCACTACCAGCCACATTCAGACTTAGGTCTTGAATGAATTTAAGATCTAACTGAGAGAACCAAGGCAACATAGCGCTATTACGTTCGGCATAATCGCCACGACGTGTGCTCAGATAGTCATCCTGCTCGATAAAGGCGTCCAAGGCTGCCCATTGAGCTGCAGCATCTGCGGCTACTGTTCCAACCCCGTTCGCATCAACGGTTCCAAAATGGATATCGCTGGCATCTGAGGGAACATAGAGCAAGTCGTTATTCGCAATGGCATCTCCATTGAGATCTCCGGCATAAGTAAAGGAATAACGATTACCAACGCCTGTTTCAAAGAACAGCGCCACGCTGGAGTTCATGTTTCCATAACTCTTAGAATAGGTAGCCGAGGAAATAACTCTGTGCTTAAGACCATAACGAGAATGTGAGAAAATGGCACTATTAGGGCCATCTACGATAGCATTTCTCTGAAAGGCATCAGCAGCAATTTCAGCTGGAATTGAAGTCAAGTCCTTTGAGGTGATGTTGGTGTATGAAACATTAGCCAACAATCCAAAGTCAAATTCTTTGGCAAGCTTTCCAGTAAACGAGGTCTGGTGTCCTTCATCTGTGTTATCCAACACTATAGCGCCAGCATCCAGGAATGTATTGGATACGCCAGCAGCTGAGTAAATGTTGACCTCATTAAAACCAGCGAACATTGGTCTGGTATCACCTGTTCCTGACAAAGCGGCAGAAGGTGGTAACATGTTGTAGTTACGATGGACCACGGCATTCAGGTCTTTAGAGTAAATTGCTTCTAAAGATGCTAACCAACCATCACCAAAAGCTTTATCAACGGCGATATCATTTTTCCATACTTGAGGATAATTGAAATCATCAGCCGTCGTGTTGATCTGAAAAGTATACCATGGATAGAGCTTGGCATTGGAAGCCTGGTTGCCTAACCATACAAAAGGAATGCGACCGGTAAAGATTCCGGAGCCACCTCGAACCTGCATGGTTTTATCGCCATAAACATCCCAATTGAATCCAAGCCGTGGAGCAAACAGAGGTTTCCCTGAGGGCCATTCGGCAGGATTAACTGTGGCAGGATCACCGTTCTCATCTACCCAACCATCAAAATTAGTGATTGCAGTATCTTCTTCGATCTCATTGAGATAGAGAGGAAAATCAACCCGAAGACCAGCGGTGATTTTCAGGTTATCAGAAGCCCTGAATTGATCTTGTGCGTAGACACCAAGCTGACCAACATCCACATAAGCCCAAGCATAGTCATTTGCTTCAGCGGTAGCTGCAGCAGCATTGAAATCAATTCCAGTATCATCATTATTCAAGAAGTCCTGAAATACCAGGGATAATAGAACAGGTTAAATGAGTTGTCAAACTGCAACACCTCAAGGTTAACACCGGCTGTTAGCGTGTGTTTATCCATATAGTAAGTCAGGTTGTCAGTAAACTGAAAAACATCCTGATAGAGCCTATTGTGTGTAGAGAACATTTCTGAACCCATGGAGATTGCTAGATTTCCACTTCCGTCAAAAATATCAACCACAGGCCAACCAACTGACTTAGGCTCTCTTTCATCTCTGAACATGGTATAGCCAACCAATAGTTTGTTAGCAAGTTTGTTAGAGAAACGAGAATGAAGTTCTGCCACATAGGAGTTAATCTTATTGAAGATTCTATAAGAAGAGTTTTCAAAAGGAAGTCTATAGCTGGTAGGACCGCGACCAATAATAGCTTCTGGGTGAGGCAGGATATCTTTCCATGAATCCAGATAGTTGTAGCGGAATGTCAAGTTGTGTGACTCATTGATATTCCAGTCAATCTTGGCCAAGAGCTTGTTGTTAAAAGTCTCATGGTTGTAACCCTGATATTCACCAGGTTCATAACCCCAGTACTCACGGAGACGAGCCTGAACCAATGCAATTGAATCTGCAGAAACAGATGTAACGTTTGCACCTGTTGATCCATCATCAGCAATAAAACTGTGGGCAAGCTGGTCACGACGTTCAGCTTCAATATTGACAAAATAGAACAGCTTGTCTTTGATAATTGGACCACCTAGAGAAATACCACTTTGATTGGTTGAGAAATCAAGGTTCTCAACATCTGCATCACCCACCTTGGTTCCCACCATCGATTCATTTCTCAGGTAGTGATAGACTGAGGCCTGGAATTCATTGGTTCCGGATTTGGTCACAGCATTTACACCAGCACCGGTGAATCCACCTTCACGAACATCAAAAGGAGCGATTGAGACTTGTACTTGTTCAATAGCATCCAGCGATACAGGTTGTGCATCTGTTTGGCCACCGGGAACAGCATAATCCAAACCAAAAGGATTGTTAAAAATAGAGCCATCCAGAGAAAAGTTATTGTAAAGATTATTACGACCACCAAATGAATTCCCATCACTTTCAGGTGTCATACGGGTAAAATCTTTTGTGCCTCTGGAGATAGTAGGTAGAGTAGCAATTTGCTCTGAATTAATACTGGTTTTTGATCCAGTCCTGTTCGCATTGATCTCACTGTGTTCAGCTGTAACAACCACTGAACCCATTTCCATGGCTTCAACTTGCAGCGTGAAGTTTTGAGTCTTTTCAACGTTTAGCGCGAGGAAGACATCTTCAGCTTTTTGCTCTGAATATCCGATATAGCTCACGGTTAATACATATGGGCCACCAATTTTCATGTTGGGGATATAATAATATCCGTCCGTCATGGTTGAGGCACCGTAAACCCTTCCCGTAGGGAGATGTTTGGCGATGACATTTGCACCAACCAAGACATTTCCATCAGCATCAGTTATTTTCCCATTTACTCCTGCTGTTGTAACACCCTGACTGTACACCAGCCCGGTTAAAACGATTGAAACAATAAACACCCTCATGAACACTCTCTCCAAAGATGCGTTCATCTTCTTCATGCTGGAACCTCCTTCTGTTGTTAATCATTAATTAGTCACGGAATGTAGAGAGGTATTTATTAAAAACCATCTTATAAATCAGTCAGATTCTACACGGTGAACTAAGGGTCTTTTGGTAACAACACCAGCAGCAAACTAATTAGAAACAATGGTTAGCATTTTCACACAGGTCATGGTTATACAGCCTTAAATATTTTAACAGCAGTTTGGCAGGTTAATAATTATCAATGACAAGATCCAGAACCATGATTAACAGAACAGTTGCACACCCGTGTTATAATCTATAGTTTCATAAGACTAAAATAGATAGATATCGTTGAAAGGATAGAAATGCGCATAAAGAATTTTTTAATTGCTGTAACCTTAGGACTCTTCATTATTGGTTGCGCTGAAAAGGAACCAACATACCCCTGGATTTCTGACCTGGATACCAAGATGGAGGCTAACGGTAAAATAGTTGGTTACGAAGTTTCCGCCAAATGGTGAGGCTCCTGTAATCGGCTGGACGCCGAAACATTTATTGACCCTGCACTCATAGCATATGCCTCTGAGAATTTTATTTCTTATCGTGCTAACTCAGATTCCACTGAAGGAAAGGAGTTGAGGGAGCAGTTCAACATTCGCGCGATACCGACCTTTGTTTTTGTAGATGAAGAGGGTTTTGAGATCGACCGCATTCTTGGCTTTTTACCACCAGATGAATATCTGGCTGAAATGACCCGTATCCGCAATGGAATTAACACGGTTCCCGACCTCTTAAGTCGCCTTGAGGCAGACCCTGAAAATGCTGCCCTGTTGATGACTCTCGCAGAAAAAACTGAAGCCATGAGTGGACTAAAGGCCGCCATGAGCTATTGGGAGATTTTATTTGGAATGCAGGACATAGAAGCCGGTACTCGCTCCATGGCTGGCTTGAAGATGGCCCTATTTCATTCCCAGGAAAACAATAACCCTGAGACACTGGTCTCATTTATAAACAATGAAACCAACACTGAGATTCTTCCTGAGGCATATAACGCTTTACGTAATTTTCATCGTCGGGCAAAAGATAAAGCTGCAGAAGCAGAGACATATCGTCGCTTTGTTGATTTCATGTCTGGTACCCAGCAAGAAACGTCAGGTTTGTTGAATGGTTATGCCTGGAGAATGACTCAACTAGAGCTGAACCTAGAAAACGCACTTGAGCGAATAAATCAGGCCACAGCCCTTTTCACGGAAGAGGACACTCCTCGTGACAAAGCCCAAATCTTGGACACCAAGGGTGAGGTTCTCTGGAAACTTGATAGAATCGATGAAGCTGTCGCAGTAATGGGTGAGTGTATTGCCTTACAGCCAGATGATCCCTACTACAAAGAACAAAAGGCTAAATTCCTGGGGACAGATTAAACTTTCCAGATCTTAAATAAGCGGGATAACAAATCTCATCTAGATAAAAAAACGCCCCGCAATCGCAGGGCGTTTTTTATTATTGCTCTTGAACCTTTTTAGAACGAGAAACCAGTTTCGATACTTGTCTGAGCCACAACCTCACCAGAATCAGGATTTTCGGTATCAATTGTTCCATCACCGTTGATGTCGATATAGCTCTGGCGGAAGTCCCATGTGAGGGTTGCGCCACCACCAAGACCGATAGTGACCTGGTAACCCAGAAGAGTTCCTTCGCTAACAATCTCAAAAGGATCATCGACATTCATCCGCAAGATATATGCATTTGCCGCCTCAACCTTCGGAATTAGACCAGGTGCCAGACCAATAACGCCCTGAATGCCCTTTACTTCAGAACTATCAGAGGTCATATGTTGATAACCAGCCTGGATATTGACCACATTTAGGATATTGGCGCCAATGCTACCAAACAGACCCATCATTGAGGAGTTGTCATATAGTTTTTCATATCGAGTTCTTGGTGTTAAGCCAAGACTTCCGCCATAATCAACAAAACCGACACGTTCGAGATCGTAGTTTTTGTCGAATAGACCATAAACAAAATTTCCTGTCGGTGTTATACGAAACTCAAGACTGGCGGTAAGAAAACTAAAAATCTGAGCACGTAAACCTGGAGCAGTGGCCCCAAAACCATATTCTATCTTCTTTTGTGCTAAGTTATCGTTTTCATCAAAATAGTACATTGAGTCTGCAGTACCAAAATACTGACCTGCTTCTGCAAAAAGAACTAATTTGAATTTGTCCATTGACAAGATTGGATAGGCAACATCAAAACTTACACCACCGACAGTGCTAGGATTCTCACTTATGTCAAAAGGTGCAGGATCTCTGGTTATAAAGTCATCCCAGTTTCTTGATGGGTCAGGCGTGTAATTATCTGTCTTTCCATCACCATCGATATCCCATTCGTCCGGCGAGTTGTCAGCACGTCCATCGCCATCTGTATCAATGGATGCATCCGCATCATCAGGAAAAGCATCTACAAGGTCCGGTATATAATCACCATCTTCATCTTTTAAGCCAAGGTACTGATTATTATCAGCAACAACGGTTGCTCCAAAAGCCAACTTGCCCAATGAAAAGGTCCCGCGTAAACCTAAGAGACCCAGGCCGTTGCTTTCGCCACCAAAAGAAAACTCTTTATAGTTAGCAATAACGTTTTCTATACCAAAGTTACCAACCTTAAACCCAATATGATGACCTGTTTTACGAACAGAGGGATATTCCATCATATTTGAATAGCCATTCATAAATAGACCATAACCTAAAACAACATTTTCTAGCGTTCCGACCCGAACAAAGAAAGGATCGCCTTGTTCGCCCCAGCGAACATACATAATTTTGTCGACGATATCTTTAGCTTCATTCCACTCTTCATCTCGCATGTTTCCATCTTGATCCATATAGATAACGATATCAAGACCGATACCAAGCTTGCCAATTGAAATATCAGGGCGTAAGGCAATTTGGTTATATAGTTGTCCATCAATTGTTACAGCTCCAAGTGCACCATCCATTGCCAAGGCATCTCCGAACAAGCCGCCACCTTCTTCGGCTGCCTCTTCACCCTCAGGTTCTGGTGTGGTTGTTCCAGTAGTTGATGGTGGAGGTGCCGGAGCACTGGTCATCGCTTGATCATCTTCTATGACGCCATCATCGCTTGCAAGTTCTTCTTCAACGCTTGTTGAATCCGCAACAATCTCTTCTTCGGTTTCACCTTCGGGTTCAGCTGCCCCGAGGTCTTCCGGATCTTCTGGAATTGTACCCTCTTCTGTAGCTCCAGTTTCAATGTAACCATCGCTACTAGAGTTAACCGTTTGACCGGCACCAGCTGTGCTGATCATGCCTGTTAAGTTGTTCATAACATCCACGACACCTTCTAGAACAATCACCTGGTCTCCATTGTCAGGATCGGAAAGAGTCCAGAACTCGGTCCCTTTAATAGAAGCCACTGAGGTTGGTGTGTGAAGTTGAAAATCAAAGCCTGCCCCCTTTGAATATTTTGTAAGCGCTTGGCCGTAATCCAGGCGAACATGGTATCCTGAGCCGCTAAGGTCATCAACCATGGAGACGGCCACCTCTGTATTTTCTCTCAACTTGACCTGGCTTTTATCATCAAGAAGCAACATGACGGCAAAACCATCATTGACTTTGATCTGGTCATTGTTCTCGAGAATGGTACCCACGGTTACAGGATTATTATACGCTAATTCATCAGCCTTCTGTAGAAGGACCTCCCCTTGAACCTTGGAGACAATGGCAACCTTTTCGGCATAAACGCCACCCACCAAAATCAGGGCAAATAGTAAACTGGTAACAATATTTTTCATTAGGGATATCCTTTTTTATATAATGGTTGTTCTTTTACCTCAGTGCCGAATTTAACAAACTGACCAGTACCACCAAGCATTTTCCTCACGAGTATAAGGTTCTAGGGGCCACAGATTTAGGACGAGAAGAGGGTTAAAAACAATACTCTGAGCACACCTAGCGGCCCTGGGATCAATACTGAAGCAAAAAGTGGAAGTACACCTCATCACCGACAATTTTACTGTCTATGGTTTTAAAAACCGGGGGTTTGATGGTGGACATGTTGCCAAAAAGGTTTGGAGCATCAACTTGACCCATAACTTTGGGTGTTACGGTAAGAAAAAGCTCTTGTAGGATTTGAGCCTCAATCAGTTGTTGAAGCACTTGACCGCCGCCCTCCACCAGGAGGTTGGTAACGCCTTGTTGTTTGATATGATCTACAGTCTGGACAATGGTGCTTTTTTGATTGTTAAGATGTATGAATTTAACCTGGGCTGGAAATTCTTTTAAAAACAAACTTGGTTTGGCCCCGGTGAAGATGCTCACGGGAATGTCAGTGCGTTGAAATAGGTCAGCGTTTGGATCAAGATCAAGACTATGGCTCAAAATAAAATGATGCAGTTGGTGGTCTGCCTTATGTCCATGGTGAACTTTTGGCCAAGCCCGGAAGGTGCTGGCGCCGAATAGAACCCCATCGGCGGTATCACGTAGAGATTTTAAATGGTCAAGGTCATACCTGGAACCGATAGAAACAAACTGCTCCACATTGGCGGGTCCAATCTTTCCATCCAGGGTGCTGGCCATACAGGCGAAGACTCTCACAAGAATACCTCCATGCTTACAACATAGAGACAAAGGCTTTTTAGCGAAAGAAAAACTCAACATGTGATTTGTTTTTTGGAGAACCCCGTGTAATTTTCTGTTTCATGAAACGCAGCGTCCTTATTACAGTGTTTTTGTTCATGCTTTCAGCGTGTGAGCTCTTCACACCCCGAGAACCAGACCCACCTATCAACATTTCTGACCCCTATGCCTGGAAGCCACCCACCTCACCTGAGATCGTGCTGGAGAATCTCGCTAACGCTTTCCCCGCTCATAAAATCAATTATTTCTTGGACGTGCTAAGCCAGAGCGAAGAGGCGGGGGTGGGCTTTACCTTTATTGCTGATCCAGGGGAGGCTAGCTTACAGGGAAGTATTTTTGATGTCTGGGGTTATCCTGAAGAAGAAAAGTTTATCACACAATTATTTCAAATGTTAAGTGAGGATGGTTTTCAGAGATTAGACTGGTTCGATGATCAATTAAATCCTAATGGTGATTATTATGAAATAGTCGCTAACTATCAACTGTCCCTCGCCTACTCTGAGAGTGGTAGCGCTTTGCCCTCTTTGCTGAAAGGACAGGCGACTCTCACTATTATTCAAAACGCAGATTTACTTTATGAGATCTCAAGCTGGCAGGACTTTGCCGCAGATTCCCTGGCTAGCTGGACAGAACTCAAAGCTTTGGTTCAGTAAAACATGGACAGAATAATCACTGGAGCATTTATCTGTGTTTTTCTTGTGCTGACCATGGCTGGATGTTGGAATCCATTTGCGCCTACTAAAGGACTCCTAGACGGGGCGATAAGTCTCACATTAACTGAACAACGCACTCCAGACGAAGTGCTTCAAAACTTTCGCTACGCCTATATTTACAGAGACAGTCTGGTCTATAGCGAGCTCTTTGACACCAGCTTTATCTTTCTCTACTATGATCCAGGCATTGTTGGCGTGGGTGGCTATAATTATTGGGGAAGAGATACTGAGTTGCGAACAACAGGTCGTCTTTTTCGCGCCGTTGACCACTTTACCCTGGTTTGGAACGCCACCACTAGACAGGACACCTCCCAAAATGGAGAGATTAGCATTACAAAGAGTTTTGACTTGTCAGCAGAGGGGTTTACACCCATTAAGGGGAATGCTGTTTTTGACTTTGTTCAGCATTCGACATCCGGAAAATGGAAAATTAAACGATGGCAGGATGAGTCATTCTTTTAGAGCCTAAAGCTCAAGGTAGCATGGTCTGTATTTGACATTGCATCACACCACAATAAATTCAGGGCAAACAAGTAAGGAAATCACATGATCGTTTTGAATAAAAAATTTCATTTTTGTGCTGCACATCGTTATGGCAATCCCGCTTTGAGTGAAGCTGAAAATGAAGCCGTTTTCGGAGAGGATCTGCGTCTACATGGTCATAATTATGAGCTGACAGTATCATTAACTGGAGAGGTGAATCCAGCGACCGGGTTCTTAGCAGATCTGGGGCACGTAAAAGACATAGTAAAAAGGAATGTTATCCAGAAGGTGGATCACTCTCAAATAGATATCGATATTCCCTGGTTTAAAGGGAGGCAACCCTCAACCGAAAATATGGTCGTTTGGATCTGGAATGAAATTGAGAAAGATCTTCAAGGAGCCAAGCTTTATAGAATTCGATTACAAGAGACACCGAGTATTTATACTGATTATTATGGACCACAATAAGTGACAACGAACAATAATCCATCTCCAGAAATAGTTCAACGCAGAGAAAGAGTCTTTCTTCTGCTGGCTGGTATCTTTCTGGGAACCCTGGCCATGCTCAACATCTTGGGCATTAGCCGATTTATAAAGTTGTTCACTTTAAATTTTGACGGAACGGGAGACATTGTTTTTGCCGTCGCTGTAGGCGTTCTTCCTTATCCGCTAACATTTTTAGCAACAGATTTGATTAGTGAGCTCTACGGACGGAAACGAGCTAACTTTGTAGTCTTTGTTGGCTTGATACTCAACCTGTGGGTCATCTTTATTATGTGGCTCGGAGGTGTTATGCCAGGATTCGAAGCGTTGACCCCTGCAGGTGACATTGCCCGAGATGCAGCAGGGCGATTACCTATATTCTACGAGGTCAGGGCCTTGACCTTTGGGGCGGTAACAGCTTCCATGATTGCTTATCTGGCAGCGCAGTTTGTAGATGTCTATATGTTTCACTTTTGGAAGAATCTTACCAAAGGTAAGCATTTATGGTTACGTAACAATGGATCAACTATTGTGAGCCAATTGGTTGACACTGTGGCTGTTATCATGGTGACACATTACTATGCACATGCTTTACCGGTTGATGTTACCAAACCTATTTTTAACCAGCTGCTCATTTTTATTGTGTCCGGCTACACCTTTAAATTAATGGCCGCTTTAATTGATACTGGTCCTTTTTACCTGAGTGTGCATTATCTTTCACGCTATCTACAGGTCGACCCCATGGCGGACCATGATGGAGATAAATTGACCACCTCACAGGAGAAATAATGAAAGATTTAAATAAAATTGAAAAAATCACCCATCAACTTTTAACTGAGATTGGTGAAAACCCTAACCGAGAGGGACTTCTTCGAACCCCTCACCGTGTTGCGAAGGCGTGGAAGTTTATATCTAAAGGATATGATCAAAGCCTGGAGGAGGTCCTCAACGATGCTATTTTTGAGGATGAATGCTCAGAAATGGTGGTAGTGCGTGACATTGAATTCTTCAGCATGTGTGAACACCACATGCTGCCCTTTTTTGGGAAAGCACATGTTGCCTATATTCCCAGAGGAAAAGTGATTGGGCTTTCAAAAATCCCACGTATTCTTGAAATGTATTCAAGACGTTTACAGATACAGGAGAGAATCACCCATCAGGTGGCCCAGGCCTTGAATGATCTACTGGACCCAGCTGGTGTTGCAGTGGTTTTAGAGGGACGTCACCTATGCATGCAAATGCGTGGTGTGGAAAAACAAAACTCCTTTGCTACAACCTCTGCCATGCTAGGTGAATTTCATGATGAAGCAGAAACCAGAGCGGAATTCTTGAGTATTATTAGTTTAAGAAATTTATAATCCTGCGAACATTCAAGCAGGTGCAAGACTATAAGAACCATACTAACCAATAGAAGAGAGCGATAATGCCCGAGAAGCTAAAAAAGCTATTTAAAGATCATTTTAAAGAAGAGGTAACAGACCTTACACCTCTGGCAGCCCACGGATCAAACCGTGAGTATTTTAGGATCACGAACTCAAACAGATCAATTATTGGCTCCAAGAACCAAGACCGCCTTGAGAACGAAGCCTTTATCTCCTTTTCAAAACATTTCAAAAGCAAAGGCTTAGCTGTTCCAGAGATCTTCGCGGAAAAACTGGATGATAATATCTATCTACAGCAGGACCTGGGAAACGAAACCCTGTTTGACTATTTGTTGCGAGTTCGTAAAGGGAAAAAAGAATTCCCGGATGAATTGCTTAAAGCCTACGAAAAGGTGGTGGAGCGTTTACCGGAATTTCAGATCAAGGGCGGTCAGGGACTGGACTATTCAAAGTCATATCCCCACCATAGTTTTGATCGTCAATCCATGATGTGGGATTTGAATTACTTCAAATACTACTTTTTGAAATTGGCTCATGTTCGATTTAATGAGCAAAAGCTGGAAGCAGATTTTCAGACCTTCACGGCCTTTCTTTTAGAGGCTGATGGTCAACATTTTCTATATCGTGATTTTCAATCTCGGAACATCATGCTAAAAGATGGAGAACCCTGGTTTATTGACTATCAAGGCGGTCGTCAAGGAGCCCTGCAGTACGATATAGCATCCCTTCTTTTTGATGCGAAGGCAGACCTGCCTTTCGAAGTAAGAGAACATTTGTTAAATAAATATCTTGACGCGGTTGGAAAACTTGTTCCCATTGATAAAGAGGTCTTTACAAAACATTATTACGCTTTTGTCCTTATCCGCATTATGCAAGCTATGGGCGCTTATGGATATCGTGGATTCTATGAGCGCAAGACCCACTTCTTGCAGAGCATTCCCTATGCGATTCAAAATCTTGAATATCTGGTTAGAAAAGTTGATCTACCTATTGAAATCCCCGTAATGATGGATGTTTTCACTCAACTTATTCAATCCTCCGCCTTGCGTGAGTTCGGGAAGGCCAATTTGCAGCTCAAAATTCGGATTACTAGTTTTTCATATAAACGCGGCGTTCCTGTTGATGAACGTGGTCATGGTGGGGGCTTTGTCTTCGATTGTCGGTTTTTGCCTAACCCGGGAAGAGAGATTGCCTACAAACAACTCTCTGCGAATGACCAGGAAGTGATTGATTGGTTTGCAGACAAGCCAGACATGGATAGGTGGCTTAAAAGGATGTTCAGCATGGTTGATGCGGCTGTTAATAGTTATGAAGAACAGAATTTCACGGATCTCATGATAAGTTTTGGCTGTACTGGAGGACAACATAGATCAGTACATTCTGCCAACCGACTGGCTGCCCACCTGAGAGAAACTCATGATGTTGATGTCGTGTTACATCACAGAGAACTTGTTGATAAATAATGAACGGGATGTCGGTTATGTCTGTAAATAATAGGTTTGTGTCATGCTGAGCAAGCCTGTCTTGAGCGAAGCCGAAAGGTCGAAGCATCTCCAATGTATTATTGTGTGTCTATCCTTCGACGTAGCTCAGGATGACGGAGACTTACAGTTGTATAGAAAAGACATATCCTAGTGGTTTCAATATGAAAGCCATGCTCTTCGCGGCAGGAAAAGGAACTCGTTTACAGCCCCTGACCAACACATTACCAAAATGCCTTGTTAAGGCAGGCTCGAAAACCCTTCTTGAACACAATATCCTTTATCTGAAAAAGGCGGGTGTTAACACCATAATTGTCAATGTTCACCATTTGGCAAATCAGGTTGTTGATTTTATTGCGCAGCGGGATTTTGGGGTTGAGGTTCACATCTCTTTAGAAGAAGAGCTCCTGGAGACTGGCGGCGGCCTAATGAAAGCAAAAGAGCACTTTATAAACGAAGAGACTTTTGTGGTGTGTAATTCCGACGTCTTTACTGATTTTGATTTAAACGTTATGATTGAGATCCATAAAAGAAACAAGAACCTGGCAACTTTGGCAGTGTCAGACAGAAAAACGTCTCGCTATTTCAGATTCAATGAACAAGACTTGTTGTGTGGTTGGGAAAACCAGACAACAGGTGAAGAGATATCATGGGGTCATGTAGATTATCATCTTCAAGCCTTTAATTCTGTTCAAATCATATCCTCTGAGATATTCGGCCACATGGGCGGTTTTGAGCAAAAATTTTCAACGATTCCAGTCTATCTACAAGCAGCTCAAAAAGGCAAACGCATTGAAGCTTTTTCCATGAAGGGTGCCTATTGGATTGACATCGGGACCATTGAGAAACTCGAAGAATTACGTTCATTTTTAAATGAAAATCCAGGCGGGGATTCAAATCCCCGCCTGGTATTATAAAAAGGAAATTTGTATGGGCACAGCACACTATGAAGTCGTCATCATTGGTGGAGGACCAGGTGGTTATGTGGCAGCAATCAGAGCAGCTCAACTGGGTAAGAAAGTTACCCTTGTGGAGCGAGCAGCATTGGGTGGAATCTGTTTGAATTGGGGCTGTATTCCAACGAAAGCTCTCCTGAAAAGCGCTGAGGTCTTACGGTCTGCTCAGAAAGCAAAGAAATACGGAATAGGTGTTAGTGACGTCGAAGTGGATTTTCCAGCTGTTATCTCTCGCTCTCGACAGGTCGCCGACGCTTTGTCCAAAGGGGTCGCCTTTCTCATGAAGAAAAATGCCGTTGAAGTTATTGAAGGTTCAGCCAAATTATTGGGTGATCAACAAATTCTAATTGATAACAAAACTCAGATCAGTGCAGACAATATTATTTTGGCTACAGGCGCACGCCCCAGGCCCTTACCAAAGGTTCCATTTGATAAGGAAATTATTATCTCCTCAAAAGAGGCCATGAACCTAGAATCTATCCCAGAGAAACTGATCATTGTTGGTGCAGGGGCGATTGGTGTTGAGTTTGCTGATTTTTATGCAGCCATGGGTTCCCAGGTAACCATTGTTGAAATGCTACCCCATCTACTTCCTGTTGAAGATGAAGAGGTTTCAGTCGAGCTGGCAAAACTATTCAAAAGAAAAAAGATCAAAGCTCTCACAGAGACCCTTGTAGAAAACATAAGCATAACTGAGGGTCAAGCAGTTGTGACTTTGAAGGATCAGGCTGGACAAATCCAGAAATTACAGGCAGACAAAGTGCTGATTGCTATTGGCGTCCAGGGAAATGTGGAAGAGCTTGGTCTTGAAGAAGCAAACGTCGAGCTTGAAAAAGGCTGGATAAAGACAAATCATTATATGCAAACCAGCGCTTCAGGAATTTATGCCATTGGGGATGTTTCCGGTCCGCCTTGGTTGGCCCACGTAGCCTCACATGAAGGTATCACTGCCGTGGAGCATCTGGCTGGATTAAACGTGAAACCCATGCATTATGATAATGTACCGGGCTGTACCTATTGCACGCCACAGGTTGCTTCTATAGGTTTAACTGAGAAGGCTGCCAGGAAAGCAGGTCACGAGCTAAAAATTGGTAAGTTCCCATACCGTGGTTCAGGTAAAGCCATGGCGTCCGGTGAAACAGATGGGTTCACCAAGTTGATATATGATGCTAAATATGGTCAATTGTTAGGTGCTCATATTATTGGCGCTGAGGCCACGGAGTTAATTGGCGAAATTGGAATCGCTCGCTCCCTTGAAGTAACCCACGAAGCTGTTTTGGAGACAATCCACGCTCACCCAACCCTATCAGAAATGATCATGGAAGCGTCTGGCCTGGCTCTGGACCGAGGGATTCATCTTTGACGGGAAAAAGAATAGCTGGTGTTCCCGGTTACTTGGGAACATGCACACTATATTGTAAATAGTAAAAATGTAATCTCCATATATAGACATAATAGAGCATCTTAAACAACCTATGAATAAGCCATTCCCTAACACGCAAAACATCCTTAAAGACATTGAGACGGCCATTTCTCAGCCCAAATCCCTGAATTCAACACTCCTTCGAGTTTGTGAGATACTTGAAAGCGGAGTCTCCCACTATGATTGGGTTGGTTTCTACCTTGTGGAGCCGGGTGATCAGCTTGTTTTGGGCTCCCATGTTGGTGCCTCTACCGAGCATACAAAAATAGCCTTTGGTGCTGGAGTTTGTGGACAAGTGGCAACTTCGGAAACGCGCATGATCATTCAAAATGTTGCCCTTGAGGAGAACTACCTCTCCTGTGGCTCAAATGTTCAATCAGAGGTTGTCTTTCCTGTGATGAAAGCAGGCAAAATGATTGCCGAGCTTGATATTGACTCCCATGCTCTTTCTCCATTTACTCAGGATGATATAGATTTGTTAGAGGCCATTTGTTTAAAGCTGGAAATCTTGTTTTAGCCTAATATGTCCAAACTCCAAATTATTAAAAAGGGTCAGATTCCATACGAAGAAGCCTGGGCTTTTCAGAGAGAGTTACACGCTAAGCGTCTTGCCGGGAGTATTCCGGATACACTAGTTCTGCTGGAGCATCCACCCGTCTATACCCTGGGTAAAAATGCCGGCGATAAGAATTTGATAGATGCCCGCGATGCAGACGTAATTCAGAGTGACCGGGGCGGAGATATAACCTGGCACGGCCCGGGACAAATCGTGGGATATCCCATTATCAATCTAGAGGATCATAAAAAAAGTGTGTCCTGGTATATGCGCAATTTGGAAGAGGTCATTATTCAAACTATAGCGGCTTTTGGCATAGAGAGCGACCGCATCTCTGGATTAACAGGTGTTTGGGTGGGGAATCAGAAAGTTGCCGCAATGGGTGTTCGTTTGTCGCGTTGGGTGACTATGCATGGTTTTGCCTTGAATGTGAGACCGGACATGTCATATTTCAACGGGATGATACCTTGTGGCATCGAGGGCAAAGGGGTAACAAGTTTAAAAGAGCTACTCCACCGAGAGATCAGCATTGAAGAGGTGACTCCTCTATTAATAGAGGCTTTCCAAACCACGTTTAATTTTGAAAATATTATTGACGGTTAATGGAGATGTTGAGTGTCAGACACGTTTAAAGGCTATAAAAGAGAACACCTACTAAGTATTTTTAGGTTGATGGCTACTTCTCGGCGTATGGATGAAAAAATGTTGACCTTGCTCAGGCAGGGAAAATCATTTTTCCATATAGGTGCTGCAGGCCATGAAGGAGCACAACTTGCCTGTGCTCTCAATATGAAACCTGGCTTTGATTGGGCTTACCCATATTATCGCGATCAAGCACTCATGCTTGGTCTTGGAGCCACTGTTGATGAGATCTTTCTTGGATTTCTGGCAAAACGCGATGATCCAAGCTCTGGCGGTCGTCAAATGCCTCAACATTATGGGAGCAAAGCCTTAAATATCGTTTCCCAATCCAGCCCTACCGGAACGCAATACCTTCAAGCAGTTGGTACAGCCATGGCGGCCAAAGTAGCCGGAGAAGGCGCCATTGTTTATGTCTCTTCAGGAGAAGGAACTACCAGTCAGGGTGAATTTCATGAAGCCTTAAACTGGGCCAGCCGGGATAAACTCCCCGTGCTTTTCCATATAGAGGACAACGGGTTTGCCATCTCCCTTCCCAAAGCCTCACAAATGGCGGAAGGTTCTGTTTTTGACATGGTGGGCGGTTACCATAATTTGAATCGCCTTGAAACTGATGGTACGGACATCTTTACCGCCCAGAAAACATTTAGAAAAGCGATCTCAAGTGTACGAAGAGGCGATGGACCTGCCATTGTTGTTTCCAATGTTGTTCGCTTATTGCCACACTCCTCATCAGATGATCATCGTAAGTACCGAGAAGCAGAAGATCTGGCTGAAGACCAAAAAAGAGATCCTTTGGAAAAATTCAAAAAGCTATGTGAGGATGACGGAGTTATCACAGCTGACGAGTTTAGACAAATTTGGGATGATGTGGTTCAGGCCGTGGATGATGTGGCAGACAAAACTCAAAAAGCACCTTTTCCTGATAAATCTGAAGCCATAACTCATGTGGTCAATGAAACGGTATTGCAGATAGAATCACCAGAGCCTAAAACAAGAGGTGATGATATTGTTATTGTTGATGCTATTAACCATGCTCTTCATGAGGAAATGGCCCGCAATGACAAGATGATCATTTATGGCCAGGATGTAGCTGATGGCAAGGGTGGCGTTTTTACCGCAACCAAACAATTATCGACGGTTTATGGTCCAGATCGCGTCTTTAGTTCACCTCTGGCTGAGGCCTCCATTGTTGGGACAGCTGTAGGAGCTGCGGTTGCAGGTTTAAAGCCCGTGGTTGAGATCCAGTTTGGAGATTATATCTGGACTGCCATGATGCAGATCCGCAACGAAGTAGCAACCATGCGTTATCGTAGTAACAATGCGTTTACGGCACCGGTGGTCATGCGAGTTCCTGTGGGTGGCTATATTCACGGAGGTTTGTGTCACAGCCAGAGCATAGAAGGCTTTTTTATGCATTTACCGGGGATTCATATCGCCTATCCCTCAAATGCAGCCGATGCGAAAGGTTTACTGAAATACGCTTGCCGTATTGATGACCCGGTTCTCTTTTTAGAGCACAAGGGAATGTATCGTCAGGGTTTTGCAAAACGACCTGAACCAGATGAGGATTATTTGCTTCCCTTTGGTCAGGCCGCCATTGCCAGAGAAGGCCATGACCTGACCATTGTCACCTATGGTATGATGGTGCATAAAGCTGTTGAGGCAGCTAAAACCTTAGAGAAAACTCACGGCGCCTCCATCGAGGTAATTGATCTTCGAACCCTGGCTCCGTTGGATAAAGCAACAATAGGAAATTCTCTTCAAAAGACTAACAAAGTCATTGTAGCCTATGAAGACACGTTGACAGCCGGTCCAGGTGCAGAAATTGCCGCCATTATTGCAGAAGAATTTTTTGAACTGCTGGACGGTCCCGTGTTGAGGGTTGCCGCAAAAGACAGTCCTGTTCCCTTTAACTGGGATCTGGAAGATGAGGTATTACCCCAGACTGAAGATATTCGTCAAGCAGCCGAAAGACTGTTGGGGTATTAAAAGGACAGGTGAATAAATGATATTTGATATTGTCATGCCGAAGATGGGCGAATCTCTCACAGAGGGAACTGTACTGGAGTGGAAAAAGGCTGTTGGAGATACGATTGATAAAGACGAGATTTTACTTGAGATCGCAACAGATAAAGTTGACTCTGAAATCCCATCCCCGGTTTCTGGAACCATCCTCGAGATCATTGGGGTAATAAATAAAACCTATGATGTAGATGCTGTGATTGCCCGGGTTGAGACCAGCGATGATGTTGAAGCCCCAACACCCAAGAAAACGGGTGCTCCTAGCAGTACAGGTTCAGCAGCATCATTTGCAGCACCTCCGGTTAATATTCAAATGCCTCAATCCATGTCTTTTGGAAGTGATAGATATTACTCTCCCCTAGTCCGAAGTATTGCCAGCCAGGAAGGAATCAGCCCTGATGAACTCCAGAAAATCCCTGGAACTGGTTTCCGAGGACGCGTTTCGCGACGGGATATTCTTTTTTATCTGGAAACCCGAAATGGGACAAAAACTCAGACTCAGAAAAACTCAGGCCTAGAAGAAATCGGACTTGCTGACAGGGTGAGTCCAGAAGACGCTGAGATCATTGAGATGGACTCCATGCGCAAGAGCATCGCCAAGCATATGCGTCAGAGTGTTGACACCTCGGCACATGTTTACTCGGTCAGCGAGGCGGATATGACTGGCATTATGAATTACATTACTGAACACAATACTGCCTTCAAGGCCAAACATGGACATTCACTGACGGTTACCCATTTTATCACCCTGGCAGTGCGGGATGCCTTGTTAAAATTTCCCCTGCTGAATGCTTCTCTAGATGGAGCAAGAATTGTCAGGCATAAACACTTGAATATTGGTATCGCCGTTGCTGTTGGCAAAGGCCTCGTGGTTCCACCAGTCCGTAATGCAGAAGTGAAATCATTACTTCAAATTTCTGATGACATCTCAGAAATTGTAAACAAAGCCAGAGAGAAAAAGCTGACCCTGGATGATCTTGAAGGTTCCACCTTCTCTATCACCAATTTTGGTGTTTTTGGAAATTTGGCAGGTTATCCCATAATTAACCAGCCTAATGTGGCAATTCTGGGTGTTGGAGCGATCAAAAAGAGACCTGTTGTCCTTGAAAAGGATGCTGGTGATGAAATTGTCATTCGCCAAATGGGTATTTTTACCCTGGGCTTTGATCATCGTCTCATCGATGGTGCCATGGGTGGGCAATTTATTGAGGAAATCGTTTCTAACCTTGAAGGTGCTGTCGATTCTCTGAAAGGTATACACCTTTAAGTCTCAGAGACCCTTGGCGTTGTCATCCTGAGCTTGTCGAAGGATCTCCAGTTGACGACTAACTATTGTCTTTAAAGTAAGATTCTTCTCTACACTTCGTTTCGCTCAGAAAGACTAACTTAAGACTAATCTTTTAATGGCTTTTCCGCATAGAGGGTAATACTGAAAAGACCAAGCCCTTCTGTATTCCATGCTGTCCACTCTGACTCTGAAAGATATTGTTTCGCTGTTTCTTCCGGTATGTCAATGGAGCGTTCTTTTCTGATCTGAAGATTCTCGAAGCCCGCCTGTTTTACAAACGCCAGATACTCTTCTTTTGGAATTGCTCCAGCAACACAACCAGCATAAAGTTCAGCAGATTTTTTCAGCTCCTCAGGAATTGCTCCCTCTGACACGATATCGGAAACACAAAAATGCGCCCCGGGTTTTAGTACGCGATACATCTCCTGGAAAGCCTTCTGTTTGTCAGGCACAAGATTTAGAACACAGTTGCTGATCAGGACATCAATATGATCTTGTTCAAGGGGTATATCTTCAATATCACCCAGTTTGAAAGATACGTTATCCAGGCCAAGTTTTTGTTTGTTTTGGTTGGCTTTATCGATCATTTCTTGAGTAAAATCCAGACCAATTACAGAGCCGAATTCACCGACGATCTTCTGTACAATGAACACATCATTTCCAGCACCGGAACCGAGGTCTAGTACAGTATCTCCCGGTTTGATCTCTGCGTGTTTGGTTGGCACACCGCAACCCAGACTATAATCTGCGTCAGGGGTATATCCGTCGAGATTTACATAATCATCTGCCAAAGAAAAATTGGTTTCCAGTTTATTACGTACGGTTCCAGACCCACAACTACACCCACAGTCATCGTCTTTTACAATCTCGGAATATTTTTCTTTAACTAGGTCTTTGAGTTCGATGTTTTGTTCCATGATTATTGTCCTTATTTATACTTTATATCTAGCAGCACTTCATCTCTGAAAAAAGTTGAGTAAAGGCTGCTTTCGTTTTGGCCATAACATCATTGTTTAAACAATAGCAGGTTGAGGGCCCCTCAATTTCCCCCTTGATGAGCTTAACCCGTTTCAATTCCTTGAGATGTTGAGAGACAGTAGATTGTGATAGGGGTAAGAGGTCAACCAACTCTCCAACAACACACTGGCTCTTATCATTAAGAACCCGAAGTATCTTGACTCTAGCAGGGTGTGAAAGCGCTTTGGCGATGTCTGCCAATTCGATGTCTTGCGTGTTGAAAATGTCTGTTTTTGCTTGAACCATTATGGTGTTCTCCTATCGTTCATCGTGAATATACGATTAAACAAATGAATTAGCAAATACATTTTCGTATTAAGACAGAAAGAAAAAATTCAGTGGAGTCATGCTTTGCTTTAGAAACAAGGACTCCAGTCTATATTAAAACCGTGATGAAGAAGCAGACAAAACCAGCCTGGCTAAAAACCAAACTACGTAGTGGTCCCAACTTTCAAGACCTGAAGAGCATTGTAGGTGACAATAAGGTTCATACCGTTTGCCAGGAAGCCAAATGCCCAAATATTAGCGAATGCTGGGAACGCCGAGCTGCCACCATCATGATTTTAGGTGACACCTGTACACGCTCCTGTGCCTTCTGTGCAGTGAAAACGGGTCGACCTTCAGCCGTTGACCTGGATGAGCCTCGCCGTACAGCAGAAGCGGTAAAAAAGATGGGTCTGCATCATTGTGTGATAACATCCGTTGATCGTGACGAATTAGATGATTTTGGAGCTGGAATCTGGGCCGAGACGATTAAACAAATCCACTCAGAAGTTCCAGGGTGCTCAATAGAGGTTCTAACGCCTGACTTTCAAGGTGATGCTGTACACATTAAAACCGTCTTGGACACAAAGCCTGAGATCATGAGTCACAACATGGAAACCATCGAACGACTCCATCGCAGAATTCGTCCTCAAGCTCAATACCAGCGCTCATTAGACGTGTTGAGACAATCTGTATTAGCAGGACTGCAAACCAAGTCCTCCATTATGGTTGGGATCGGCGAAAGTAAACCAGAGGTCTTTGAGGTCATGGATGATATTCGGGATACGGGATGTCAGATATTCTCTGTGGGTCAGTATTTGCAGCCTACCAAAGAACATGAACGGGTACACCGCTTTGTTCATCCCGATGAATTTGAAGAGTATAAAGCTTATGGTTTAAAGATAGGGTTTTCATATGTGGAGTCAGGACCTCTGGTACGCTCCTCTTACCATGCAGATGAGCAAGTGCTACAGAACAAGGTCCTTCATCCTCAAGCATTGGTTTAGACTCATCGGCAGGCTATGAAACTATCAGTTCGCTATCGCAATCTAAGACCAGACGATTATCATAGTCTCTATAAGATATGGACAGAAACACCAGGCTTGACCACGCGAAAAGCAGACACCCAAGAAGGCTACAACTCGTTTTTAAGGCGCAATCCAGGACTCAGTTTTGGAGCTGAAATCGATGGAAAACTGATTGGTGGGATTTTAGGGGGTCATGATGGTCGCTTTGGATCCATTCATCATTTGGTAGTTCTTCCAAAATATAGGAAACAAGGCATTGGAAAACGTCTGGTTGAGCTTTGTTTAGATAAGATCAAGGCAGCTGGAATGGAAAAATGTCATATCTTTATTAATGGAGATAACCCTGAGGGCTTAAAATTTTGGATAGAGAACAACTGGATCGAGCGTGTTGAATTGGTTATGGCCTCATATATCTTTTAAACGAGACTAAAAAATTAAATCTTCCACCAGTCAAACCCCCTACCTGTTTATCAAATAAGCGATCACAAACACAAGCAAACCAAGCATAAAGGTGGCAGCAAGAAACATGATCTTCTGTTTTTTGAGCTGTCTCTCCTCCTTGGTGAGCGGTCTGATCTCGTCTATATGTTTCTTTTCGTTGGCGGTCCCAATGGCAGCCCCAATGGCGACGCCAACCCCGACACCAATCGCAATGTTATCCATAGCCAAACCAAGACTTGCGCCAATAGCAATGCCAACACCCATCCCCCTGCCTTGAAAGTATCCCTCAGGGTAGCCAGGATGTAACTTCCGAAGTTCTCGTTGCTTTTTGGCCAGATTGACAGCAAAACCACCGATGACAAGGATCATGGAGGCGATTATAACCATTAAAAAGATCCAGTTATTCAATATTTATCCCTCGCTTCCCTAAAGGTTATCAATTGTTGGATTAGAGTAAAAAGGGCTCAAGAAAGCCAAGGCTGAATATACTCTTGGGGATATATGACCACAAGCGAATGGAGACGACTATAAAGAACAGCAGTCCCCACCCACTTTTGAAGGATGTTCTACTCTGAGGTGACACTAACGGTATAAATTACAGCTCCTAAGGTTCCAATTCCGCCACCCATATTGAATTTACTCTTTTTGGTTTTCATAACATATTCGGAGTAGCCGGTCTCAAATTGCATCTTTTGAGTTGCGTCCATGTTTGCAGTGTAATGAGAAGGAACTTTTGAATCGGAATTAGCTACGATTAGATAGCCAAGACCCCAGCCAATCAGCCCTAATGCAAAGCCACTTACCAGGCCTCCAACTACGGCTCCTCCACCAGAATAGTCAGCTTTCGCTGCAAATTTTCCTTCCATGTAGTAATCTCGTACAGTTTCTTGTCCAAATGTGATGGTCGATGGTAATAGTAGTGCGATACACAATAATCCTGTCATCAACTTTGCGCTTCTGCTTTTGCTTTCCATTCTGTTTTCCCCTTATTATGATGTGTTTGTGCGACCAATATGTCGGTATCAATATTTAAACTCTGGCCTGTCTACAACATTCTTATAATAGATAATCGTCAGGACTGTCAGGTTAATAATCGCCCCCTTTATAGCCTGAGAGGTTTGAATTCTTTTACCCTCTTCCCGATAGCCTGTATAGTACTCATTGACCTCTCTTGTTACCGTTGTCTCTATATCACGCTCATTTATTGGTTCAGGAGCCATTGTCGATGCAAAAAAGACACCGATCCCTCCAGAAATAAGTCCCGCGCCAAACCAATATATTTTATTCACATCCTTAGCAACATCAATCTTAGCTTTTGCTGTCATGTTAGGCTGTGCATAGCCTTGAGGTATTAGAGTGAGAAATATTAATAAAGAGACTATAGTCTTTGACTTAAGATTTTGCATCAAACCCATGAACTAATAACATCCTTGTAGGTAAAGTTGTTTTGAATGCTGAAATCTAGGCTTTTTGGTTAAGATTACAAAGGGTTATCCAACAGTAAGAGTTAAAAGGTGTTACCAGATTCAGAATTATTTAAGCTCAAACTCAAATCCTAACCCAGGCAAGATTGCAGACTCCTTTAACTCTTCTCCAGTAAGGATATTCACCTCAGTTAAGATCCTTACACCTTGGGCTACATTAAAGACATACCCAGTTGAAATAATGGGATCTGATGTATTTCTAAACCCATGCTGTTCAATGTCCTCTCTTATGGTAAGTTCGTATGGATTAAGTAGGATTTTCTTAACCCCAAGGTACCAATTTTCCCGACCAATCATAATCATAGGATAAAGAGCATGAATAAAGTAGCGATTATCATCAGTTCCTGTCCAGGTAAAAACAGAATACCCTAGATCCATGCTCGTAATAAATGGTGACCGTGTAACTTCAGTCTTAAAATCCATAAATATTGTGCCAGGGAACGCGACCTTCATTCCGAAATCACTTCTGCTAGAAAGACCATACCTGCCCCCAATTTCAGGAAGGGGCCCCAGGCCGATGTTCCCACACATTGTGCCCTTGTTGATAGTTTGTACAGTATTCAGTGTTGATAGAGAAACACAATCAGAAAGAAAAAAGCTAATGACTATAAAACTGACCCCAATCAATGTGTTTTTCAATTTCAATAGAAACACCTGCTAAGTGTTAGACGATTGATTTAGTCCCATACAAAAAGTCCTCTCTTGGGTGTTTAATAGTGCAGGAATGTACGTAATATGATTAATAGTTCAATGGATTTAAGAGTACGGGGTGGCGCAGTAAAGACGCAAAGCATTGCGTCTCTCCAAGAAAAATTCGATATAGTACCCCACTAACCCATTATTTTTCTTGATACCTTTATTGCCGTTCCGGGTACTTCGACCAGTCGGCGTTTTCTGTCCTTCGACGGGCTCAGGATGACGAAAACTATGCCACGGTAGGTGGGCCAGACTCCGAAACTGAACCTCCTCAAACCAAAAAACGCATTGAACACATAAACCGAAACCCCCCGAACCTAATTTTCCACCCGTGTCATACTTCGAGTCTTTTCGCTTCACTCGACCTCAGCAAGACACGTGGGTGTTTTCCCATTGTAATTAATACATCAGGCAAGTAAACTGACCCCACCAAGAGTCCGTCAATCGACAAAAACAAACGAAGTAGGTAAATATGAATTTTCCCTGGAACATGTTTCTAGATCTCGGTGTTATTTCAATCGCATTACTACTGGCCACATTATTGAGAGCCAGGGTTAAGTTTTTCCAAACCTTTCTCATTCCTAACGCCCTGACAGCAGGCTTTATTCTCCTCCCCTTTTACAATTTTATCGCTCCAGTTCTGGGTATGACAGAGATTGGTCTGGGTGCCATCGTTTACCACCTGTTAAGCATTTCATTTATTGCCATGAGTCTGAGAAAACCGGCCTACACTAAACGCAAAGGTGACAAAAGCGTGGTGGGGACATCGGTTTCAATTATTTCTCAATACTCACTCCAGTCCTTGGTGGGCTTACTGCTGACCTTTTTGTTTATGTCTACCATTATGACAGAACTCTACCCCGCTTTTGGCTTTTTCATGCCTCTGGGTTTTGCTCTTGGACCAGGACAGGCATACGCCATTGGTGAAGGCTGGGCAACCATGGGCTTTACCGGAGCTCCCGATGTAGGACTCACTTTTGCTGCTGTGGGTTATATGTGGGCCTCTTTTGGTGGCGTTATTCTCATCAATATGGGAATCAAACGCGGCTGGCTGGGCAAGGAACATGTCGAGAAGATTCAGGCCAAACGTTTTCGCTCTGGAGTAATGGGTAGAAATGATAAACTTCAGGTTGGATCACGTCTCACCACAGAATCCGAAGCCATTGACTCCGCTAGTTATAATATGGCAGTCGTTCTCATGGTTTACTTGTTTACCTTTTTAATGCTGAAAGGCCTTGGCGTTTTGCTGGGGTTCGCTGGAAACCTAGGTAACGACTTGGCTGTTAATCTCTGGGGTATTAGTTTTGTTTTTGCTGCCATGGTGGCTCTCATTGTGAAAACCCTTATGATCAAGCTCAAGCTAGAACATACCCTGGACAATGGTAGTTTAACCCGCATTGCCGGAAATTCTGTAGATATCATGGTAGCTGCTGCTGTGGGTGCCATCTCTCTCACTGTCGTAGTTCAGTATTGGTTACCTATTCTAGTGATATCACTAACTGGTGGTATCGTAACCTTTATTTCAGTCATCTGGATCAGTTCCAGAATCTTTGTTGATTACCAGTTTCATCGGGCACTGATCATTTATGGTGCCTGTACTGGTACCATGCCAACTGGATTGGCTTTATTGCGTGTGGTTGATCCGGATTTTGAAACGCCGGTAGCTACTGACTATATGTATTCTGCTGCAGTGACGTTCTTTTTGGTAATTCCCTTCATTTTAGCCATCAATTTACCAGCCTACAGTGTCACCAAGAGTAACCCCATGCTCTTTTGGGCGGCAGTTGGTGTTGCCCTGGCCTACTTGCTATTTGTACTTATTTCTCACCGCGTGATTGGCGGGAAAAGGGCTTATGCCAAGCTTGGTAAATTGTGGTTTGAGAAATAGAATCCTGATTTAGGTTTATAAGTTATTGTTAAGTGGTTATCTTAACATGACTTAACAACAAAGGGGGATAAGATGCAGCGTGCTTATCGTTCATTATTTCTATTTTTTATCTTTTACGTATTGGCTAATGGCTTTGATTCAAAATGGGTAGCTGTTGGATCCCTACACAACTGGTATTCTTCAGTTGGTTGTGAACTTGAAGTCGGCCGGACAGGCCAAGTTAGTGAACAACTAGACGGTCGCCGTTTTCCAGCTCAGGATGATTTCCAGGATAGTCAGGCATCTAAGGCTTTATGGATTGGCAGTAGTAATTATGCTGATCCACTGGCAGGTATAACCTACCCATACAAGGTTGTTTCCATTGGTCCCCGTGGTCCTGTCGATCCTGTGGCTGTTCTCCCTGTTGAATTTACCAGCTATAGCCGTTTTGCCACGCCCCAGGTCTTCGTTGATGGTCAGAACGCTAGCTTAGATGTTCATATAGATAATACCCCTGACTTTATCGATCCTGATCTACCAGCTGATAATATGCTAGTAAATACAATTCACACATCGATTGGTGTGAGCATGACCAGGAAAATTTACGCTTTTAGCCATCCCCAACATGACAATTACATGATCACAGATTATGTTTTTAAAAATACAGGTATCATTACCGGTAGTGGAACAGTTGAAACACAGACCTTAACAGATCTCATGTTCTCTTGGATATACCGCAATGCCGTGAACCGTGAAGGAGCTGCCTGGGGGTCAGGTGATTATTGGATGCCCCAGAATGCAGGCTGGGGGCGGAATACAATGAATGAAGTAATTGGTGAAGGTTCTTTTCCAGACGACCCCTTTCGAGCTTACTATTCATGGCATGGGTTACACTCACAATCAATAAATGGTCATAATAATATTGGTGGTCCATACTATGGTACGAATGGTGATGGTCATTTAAGTGCACGTCAGTTTGTGGGTGGTGTTACCCTGCACGCTGATACATCCCCTAACGATCAAACAGATGCCCTTGCCCAACCCTCTACGACCTGGTTTCTTGGGTCTGATTCAGAAATTACTTATAATATAGACCAGTTTAATCCCGTCAAAATGCAGGCTCAATATGAACATATGTCATCGGGTCACCCACCCCTTTCCCATGCCGAAGAAGTGGGTAGTGGCTTTGCTGATGCCTGGGGAAATGATCCGGGAGGGTATTCTCAAACCCAGGGCTATGGACCCTATACTTTGGCTCCGGGAGACAGTATTCACCTGGTCTTTGCAGAAGGAGCTGCAGGGCTTAGTCGAGGGCTAGCTTATAGTATTGGCGGCAACTGGCTATATGGCTCTGCCCCATATATCCTTCCCGATGGCTCTACAGCAGCAAATGCAGATGAGTATAAGAATGCCTGGGTTTTTACCGGTGTTGATTCGCTCATGCAGACCTTCCAACGAGCTTTGGAGACATTCAATTCCGATTATGATATACCACTAGCTCCTCCTCCCCCTGAAAGCTTCCAGGTTTTCAGCAGTGGTGTTAGGGTCGATTTGGCTTGGGATGATAATGCAGCAAGTTACCCGGGTTTTGCCGGATATCGTCTCTTTCGCTGTGCAGGTGATCAATTTGGTTTTTATGAAGAGATCTTCGCTTGCGGTATCAATACGGCACACTCGGCAATTGTTAACAGCTATGAGGATTCGGATGTCAATATTGGTGAAAACTACTACTATTACATTGTCAGCTTTGATGATGGTAATACCAATGGTGGTATCCCCCTTTACAGCAGTGAATTCTTAACTAGAACCAGCGTGCCAGCCACCATCTCAGGTCGGGTATTGGTTGATGCAGATCTCTATGTGAACCCTACTGGAAGTGATGATAATAGCGGTTTAACTGCAGGTGAGCCCCTGCAAACCATTCAGGCTGCCAAGAATAGAATTTTACATAATGTCCTCCATCCCCACACCATTCATTTGGCAGTGGGTATCTATAGCCTTTCTAATTCTAATGAACACTATCCTATAACTATTGACAATTACCTGACAATACAGGGTGTTGGCTCCCTGTTGACAATTCTTGATCCAGAGGGTGGATCAAGGGGGATAAGTGTTTCAGGTGATAGTGTAAGAATTAGTGGTTTGACTATTCGAAACAGCAAGGCTCCTTTTTATCCTGACGATAAAGGAGGAGGTTTAAGTGTTAATAATGCGTCCCTGACTCTGAATGATGTCGTCCTTACGGGAAACCAGGCCAGCAGTGGAGGAGGTATATATGCTACGAATTCGAAACTCATTTTTAAGGGAGTTTCAATTCATGACAACCAAGCCTCTCGAAGAGGTGGTGGCATATATCTTTACCAGGATTGTCAGTTGGAGTTTTACGCAACAGACCTCTCTAATATCTACTCAAATCAGGCGGTGATCTCTGGGAATGACCTGGCTACAAATTTTAGTTTTTTGGGTGGTTCAACTTATGCTTTCTCTGTAGATACTTTTACGGTTGCTGATCCGTCAGATTACTTTGCTTATCCATCAGGATCATTTGCTGTAAGCTCAGTAAATAATGTGTTTCCACAATACGATGCAGATCTTTATGTTTCACCTGCAGGAGATGATGGAAACACAGGGTTGACTAGTATTGAACCCCTAAAAACAATTACTCACGCCCTCAAAAGCATCATTAGTTCTAGTGAGAATCAGCACACTATTCATTTGGCAGAGGGAACATACAGTTCATCAAGCAATGAGGAGCGTTTTCCGCTTTATTTGCGTGATGGTTTAAGTATGACTGGTCAGTCTTCTGAGAATACAAACCTGGATGGTGAACAGCTCACGTCGCTGATTCGCATTTATGATCATTCCGATGTATCAATCAATGATCTCTCTTTGAAGCGAGCCACCGATCGGGCCATCTATAGCTATTATTCAAGTTTAGAACTTAATGACCTTCTTATAGAAAAGAACAATGCTGATAGAGGTGCCGGCATCTATCTTTTGGGTACAAATCTCTCACTCTCTGGTGTCACCATTCGTTATAATTCTGGCGGAGGACTTTACCTTGGAAGCTCAACTCATGTTGTCTTTGACCCGGTCAAGCGCTGTAATATTTACTTAAATGAAACTGGGGATGGGATCGGCCAAGACATAGCTAGCTACCAGTTTAATGAGGTCGTAAATGTTATTTTGGATACCTGTACGCAAAAATATCCAACCTTGGAAACAGCCGCTCCTCTTGAAAAATTCTCCTTTGATATATTAAATGGCATTGTTCCCCAGATAGCCCACGACATCTATGTTTCACCTGAAGGTAATAATGAAAATAGTGGAACTTCATCAGAAGACCCTCTTCAAACACTTTCTCTTGCTCTGGATTTGATTTATGCCAATGCTGAAAATCCCCGAAAAATCTATCTTGCCGATGGCGTTTATAGTCCAACACTTACAAATGAAATATTCCCCCTTGTAGGAAAAAATAATGTTTCAATAACAGGAGAATCTGTTGAGAACACCATTTTGGACGGGGATAGCCTTTCCCGCCTAATTGCCCTGGATGAAATCAGTGAGTTCAAAGTAGAGAGTTTAACCATTCGCAATGGCTATGAAAGCCGTGGAGGTGCAATTTCATGTATAAACTCAGCCCCTGTCTTTCAGAGCATACTCTTTCTACAGAATCGGAGTGTCGTGGCAGCTGGCGTACTTGAACAACAAGAGTCTAGCCCTGTATTTATAAATTGTTCCTTTGTAGCCAATTCATCAGATGCTGGAGCGACGGGAGTCACAGTCTTTAACTCACCTTCCTATCCTGTTTTTATAAACTCATTGGTTTGGGAGAATGGATTAATTCCAATCTATGCAGGTGCTGGTCAGATTATTTTGGTAAATACCTTGATAGAACGCGGCGAGGCCAGTGTCCTTGGATTTTCACAGTGGTTTGGGCAAACTATTGATGCGGATCCTCAATTCGTTGGTGGTGAACCATTCAGTTATCATCTATCATCCTCCTCACCAGGCATTAATGCTGGTACTGCCTTTTTTGAATTGGATGGAGATACATTATTAAACCTGACGATCGATGATTTCACTGGAGATGCCCCTGATATAGGTGCTTTAGAGTCACCTTATTTGGTTAGTGTGAGGCCAGAGATACAAACCCCTTACGAGTACAGTCTTTATCAGAACCACCCAAATCCATTTAACCCCAGCACAACCATTTCTTATGAGATTCCGTCTGCTTCTGAGGTTACCATCAAAATCTTTGATCTTCGTGGCCGTGAAGTCTGGTCTTCCACAGAAAACCATCTAAATTCTGGAAAATACTCATTTACCTGGTGGGGTCAGGATTCAAGGGGTTTGGCTTTGGGAAGCGGCGTTTTTGTGGTACAAATGCGAACCAGGGAATATATGGCAACGCGGAAGATATTATTGTTGAAATAGATTAGCGAGAAAGGCTTTCAAAGCCTGATTAAAAGCCTCTGGCTTTTCAACCGGCAGGGCATGATGAGCTTCCTCAATCACAACCAGTTCTGCATGCTTTAATCTGTCTACAATAGCCTGTTTATCAGAGACGGGAGAATAGTCTTCATCTGAGGTAAGCACCAGAGCGGGACACTCAATTCTATCAAGTTGATCTTGCACGCTCCAGCCAATAATAGCTTTCATAGAATTCATGTAAGCCTTTGGGTCATTTTCAGCCCAGCGTGCAACAAAATCAGCTCTTAGATTCTCCTGTTCTGGTTTGATAAAAAGTCGTTTACTGATCACCCTCCCAACAGTTCGCATTCCTAATAATCGTAGAATGGTAAAACGTTGCCAAGCTTTGACCTTATCGCCCAGAGTGCGAAGGAGAAACTCAGGTTTACTATTAACGACTATCAGACTTTTAAGGAGATTCGGACGGTCAACAGCTAGCTGAAAAGCGATCATGCCTCCCATGGAAATGCCCACAACATGCACAGAGGGTAGTTCAAGTTGATCCAATAATCCGGCAATATCATTTGCAAACATTGAGATACTATAGGAACCGGGTGGCTTATCTGTCTGCCCATGTCCACGGACATCTACCAGGATAACCTGATAGTTCTTAGAAAAGAAATCAATCTGATTTTCCCAGTCCCGGGTGCTGGATCCAAGCCCATGAATAAACAAGAGTGGCTCTCCGTGACCAAGAACCTCATAATACATGTTGATATTGTTTACTGGTTTAAGAGGCATGGTTCAATTCTCCGTACTTGAAGATGTATCATCATCAATGGATTTGTTTTCGAGTCGCTGTTTACGACTTAAAGCAGCCCCAATTATAATCCCAACACCGATCCCGAGACCAATATTATCGATTGCTACACCGACTCCTGCACCAATAATGAATCCAGCTCCGATCATGTTGGCTGGCCGACGTTTTTTCTTCTGCTCAGGCTTGCTGATCATCCTATTCTCCACTCAACAAAATAATGGTTTCTTTGTCTTTAATCATGACTTGAGTCAATTTTCCCACGCAGCTTCTTCTGTTGGCTCCGTTTTGATTTAGTCTCAAGGCGTCTGCTCACAGAGGCGCGGGTTGGTCTGGTGGTTTTTCGCTTTTTGGGCAGTATTTGTGCCTTTTGTATAATCTTGTCTAATCGCTCAAGCGCTGCCAGTCGATTGGCTTCCTGATTACGATATTGTCGGGCTGTGATGGTGATTACCCCATCAGCCGAAATGCGTTGATCTCGTATTTTAAGCAGGCGGATCTTAATCTCTTCAGGTAAGCTTGAGTTTTGACTATCAAAACGAAGTTGAATGGCGCTGGCTACCTTATTCACATTTTGACCACCTGGACCACCAGCTCGAATTGCTTTTAATTCAATCTCGTTTTCAGGAATGCTTATGGGAGCGAGTTCGTTCATCCTTTATCCAATGACTGTTGATAGAACCCCTAAAGCCTGGATCTCGACCTCAACTTGATCTCCTGATTTTAGAGGAGGATTTAGGTCAAGGGGACTTCCTGAACAAAAAATGTCACCAGCTTGAACTCGAGTGGGCGAAGCTGTTTCAATCACCTTACTAAATTGAGTAGCCATCTGTTTAAAATGACCTTCTCCTTCCATCAGTCCATTCACACGGATCTGCATGTCCAAATTATAGCCACCTCCCAACTTATGGGATTCTAACTCATCGGCGGTCACCAGCCAGGGTCCGAGTGACGTTGCTTTCCCTTTGGAGAGTCCGTCATGGGCAGACGATTGAGCCTCACACCAATTGTTTGCCACACAATATCCGGCGAGCTCTGTCTGACCACGCTCTCCATTGGCAGCTATTATTGCTGCTATTTCCCCCTGGGGTTTAAGACCTGAGTGATTTAACGGAGTGTTATGACCAAATAAAGTTTGGGTATTGCCAAAAGTAAATTCAAGAGGCCATTCTTCATTAAAGGCATTGAAGTATCTTAGGTTTGGTGGATCAGGAACCGGAGCAAACATAACAATATCCGAGATAGGCAGGCTCAGTGTTCGATCGTGAACGCTTAACTTCTCAAAATCCAGAGAATTGAAAGCACTATGCAAATTTGTTAACAGAGACAGAGATCTATCCCAGCTTTCAAGCGCCAATTTCATAGAAGAGGCCAGGTTCAGAAAGTCTTGGGCTCCTCGGTCTTTTTTCATCCAAAGCGAGGCCCGCATAACATCCACAGCTTGATCTCGAAGTAGAAATGCGAGACGGGGTTCCATGCGAGGGTCTAATCCATATGAGAGTAATTTCATAATTACATTCCAGTTTTAATTATCATTAAAGATGCACCTTTAAGCCCAAGACCAAAAGAAAAATTAAAATAGAGCCCACATATTTTGCATTAACAGTCCACAGCATTAGATTCAGGTCACAGGTGTTTATAAAAAGGAGTTTGTTAGAATGTTTTCAAGAGCAATCGTGAAAAAACCATCAGAAAGCATGATCAACGGCTTAACAACTGCAGGGCTTGGAAAGCCAGATTATAACCTGGCGCTGAAACAGCACAAAAATTATGTCACAACCTTGGAAAACTGTGGCCTGGAGATAATAGAGCTGCAGGCAGATGAAAATTTTCCAGACTCAACTTTTGTGGAGGATGTTGCCCTGATAACTCCTCGTTGTGCTATTATTACAAATCCTGGAGCAATATCACGTAGAGGCGAAACGGCAGAAATGAGGGAAGTAATCCTGGGTTTGTTTTCAAGCGTGGAGCAAATCCTTTCTCCAGGAACTGTTGATGCCGGTGATATAATGATGGTCGGATCACATTATTATATAGGCTTATCTGAGCGAACCAATAGTGCTGGATCCAATCAAATGATAGAGATTCTCCAAAGCTACGGCATGACTGGATCAACCATAAAGCTGAACCAGGGATTACATCTGAAAACAGGAGTAGCCTATCTGGAGAATAACAATTTGGCTGCTAGCGGAGAATTTATAAAAGCGCCAGAATTCCAAGAATTCAATATTTTAGAAATTACAGAAGATGAGGGTTACGCCGCCAATTGTATTTGGGTCAATAACCAAGTTCTTATTCCTGCCGGTTTTCCGAAGACAAGAGACACGTTTAGCAGGGTAGGCTATGCTGTTATCGAAATAAACGTTTCTGAGTTTCAAAAACTTGATGGTGGTCTGAGTTGTTTATCTCTGAGATTTTAAACCTAATATTACCAGTTGATAATCCATATATTCAACGCTCAACAACAATAAATTATCAGCTTTAGCAAAAGAGAAGGAACAGAAACATGGATCTAAATCTCGCAGTATTAATTGATGGTGACAACATTCCTTCTGCTTATGTGAAAGAAATGATGGAAGAGATCGCCAAATATGGCAATCCAACCATAAAACGAATTTATGGGGATTGGACCAATCCGCATTTGACAAAATGGAAGAAAGTACTCCTGGAAAACGCCATCACTCCTATTCAGCAGTATGGATATACCACAGGTAAAAATGCTACAGATTCCGCTATGATCATAGACGCCATGGATATTCTGTATTCAGAAAAGGTGAATGGATTTTGCCTGGTTTCCAGCGATAGTGATTTCACGCGACTTGCCACCCGATTGAGAGAGGCAGGAATGAAAGTGTTTGGTATCGGCGAGAAGAAAACCCCGGAACCTTTCATCGTTGCCTGCGATAAATTTATCTATATTGAAATCCTTAAAAATCAGGCTGTAACCGGAGATGATACAGAGTCTGACGAGAGTGTTTCTAAAAAGAAGTCTAATATTGACAAAATAACACCCAAGGTGATCAAGTTGATCTCATCCACCATCTCTGACCTGGCTGATGATGACGGCTGGGCTTTTTTAGGTGATGTGGGAAATTTGCTACAGAAAAAGCAACCCAATTTTGACTCAAGGAATTATGGGTTTTTAAAACTAACGCCTCTAATTCGATCGATTAAGGAATTCGATATTGATCAGCGTGAAAGTCCGAAAGGAAAGTTCAAGTTGATCTACGTGAAAAACAACACCAAGTCGCGGGGAAGAAAGTAAGGCACAATCGTATGGATTTGAAAGCTTCGCTAAGTTTTCTCGATAAACTTTCTAAAAATAATGAGCGTGAATGGTTCCATGGAAATAAAGAACTATATAACGAAGCCAAATTAGAGTTTGAAACATTTATAAACATTCTGATCCCTCTGGTTAAAGAGATAGACCCAGAAGTAGATGTGTTTCATGCCAAAGAATGTCTTTTCAGGATTTTTCGTGATGTGCGTTTCGCCAAAGATAAATCACCCTATAAAACCAATTTTGGGGCTTTTATAGCCCGAGGTGGCCGTAAAAGTCAATTTGGTGGGTACTACGTCCATTTGGAGCCAGGGAACTCATTTGTAGGTGGTGGAGCCTATATGCCCCAAGCACCTTATCTAAAAGCTATCAGGAAAGAGATCTTTGAACATACAATAGAGTATCAGGGCATCATCAATAAACCAGCATTCAAAAAAACCTTTCCAGAGATTTATGGAGAGAAGCTAAAAACGGCTCCTCGTGATTTTCCTAAGGATTGGCCTGAGATTGACCTTCTCAGGAATAAACACTATGTGGTTACTCGTCAGGTTGATGACACGTTCTGGTCTTCAGGAAATATAGCTGACTCCGTTACAGATATTTTAAAAGTTCAAGCACCCTTTATTCACTTTATTAATCGAGCAATTGCGAGGGTGTAGAGGCATGGTAAAAATTTTGAAGATTGGGCTGTTCTTGATATTAGTGTTACCACTTATGGGACAAAGCTCCCGAAGAGCCATAGACACAGAAAACAGTATCGTTGAGTGGGTTGGCGCAAAAGTCACGGGAGAACACTCTGGCATCATAAGGTTATCCGAAGGGTACTTAGAGTATGATGGAGAGAAAATTCTAGGTGGGAAATTTGTGATTGATATGAACAGTCTGGAGAATCAGGATATTCTGAGAGATGACCGCAAAAGAAATCTGGAAAAGCATCTGAAGTCCGATGATTTTTTCGATGTTAGTAATCATCCCACAGCTGAATTCGAAATCAGCTCTGCCGTCGTCGCTCATAAGGTTAATAGCGAGCAAACGTATCGATTCTATGGCGACCTGACCATCAAGGGTATTACCCACGTTATCGATTTTGAGTCTGATGTGAAATTCACAGATCAGGGAGCCAGAGCAAGCGGTAAAATGATCATTAATCGCGCTCAATATAATATCCGATATAAGTCTGGTTCTTTTTATGAGGATCTGGGTGATCGTTTGATCTATGATGAGTTTTCGATCTCTTTTAATGTAGTTACTCAATAAATTCATCTCAAATCATATTATAATTATTGCATAACCCGAGAGAACAAAAACTGCCAAAAGTGTTGATTTAAAGGTGTTGGTTTACGAAATTATCTGATATTCACAATACATCTACTGGGGGGAGAAATACTTATGGCTCATCGCACGATTAAATCTGGCTACACACAATTATCCGACCGAATAAATCGCTTTCCCCAGGGTGCACCCCCATCAAAGACACTCTTCAAAATTTTAAAGATGTTGTTCACTGAACAAGAAGCTCAACTGGTTTCTCTCATGCCCATAAAACCTTTTACCGCCGAAAAAGCGAGCCGCATCTGGAAGATGGATATTCTAAAAACGAAAAAGATTTTAGAAAAGCTAGCTGGAAGAGCCATCCTGGTCGATATAGAGCAAAACGGTGAGTCTGTGTATTCACTACCCCCACCCATGGCCGGTTTTTTTGAGTTTTCTCTTATGCGAATTCGTGATGATATTGACCAGAAAGCTTTAAGCGAACTGTTTTATCAATATATGAATGTGGAAGATGATTTTATCCGAGAGCTTTTCACAAGAGGCGAGACTCAACTGGGTCGTACTTTTGTACATGAACCAGCGCTGTCAAACGAAAATGCGCTTCACGTTTTGGATTATGAAAGAGCTACACAGGTGATAGAAGAAGCTACACACAGGGGTGTCGGAGTTTGTTATTGTCGCCACAAGATGGAGCATATGGGTAAAGATTGTGCTGCTCCAAAAGATATCTGTATGACCTTTAACAACTCAGCTGCATCACTCATCAAGCATGGACATGCTCGCGACGTTGATAAGGTGGAGTGTCTTGACCTGCTCCAGGAAGCGCATGAGCACAAGCTGGTTCAATTTGGTGAAAATGCCAGAGAAGACGTGAACTTTATATGCAACTGTTGTGGTTGTTGCTGTGAAGCAATGATCGCTGCTCGTCAGTTTGCTATTCTCAACCCTGTCCACACCACCAACTTTATACCACTAATAGATGAAACTGAATGTAATGGTTGTGGCAAGTGCGTTTCCGCCTGTCCTGTAGAAGCAATGACTTTGGTTTCATCAAACAATCCAGCCAGGCCTAAGATGAAGATGGCGAAGCTGGACGAAGAGATCTGTCTTGGATGTGGTGTCTGTGTCAGGACATGCTCAAGAGAAAGCATTAAGCTGGAGTCTCGAGAGAGTCGTGTTATTACCCCTTTGAATGGAACGCATCGAGCAGTCGTCATGGCAATTGAACGAGGTAACTTCCAAGACCTTCTTTTTGATAACAAAGTTTTGTGGAGTCATCGCGCCATGGCTGGAGTCCTGGGGGTTATCCTTAAACTTCCACCTGTCAAACAGGTCATGGCGAGCCAACAGGTTAAATCAAGGTATATGGAAGCGCTTATTAGACGGCAGAAAGATTAGATAATAATTGTTTTAAAATTCAGGAGGCCAATCACAATGAAAACCCAAGCACTACTGCTTACACTTATCATGCTCGTTGGTTGCAGCAAGGACTTGTCTGAGCATGAGCGACTGCTGACTCCCCGCATAATCGATAAGCCAGCTCAAAGAATGTTGGTTTACGAGCTGGTTGGTGACCCCAATGAAGTGGGTGGCGAAGCCTTTGGGGCGTTGTTCTCTACCTTCTTCAAGCTTAAACGTCAGCACGACATGGATATGAAAGCTCCCATCGGACGTTGGCCAAAAGCACTGGAAACACCAAAGCATGAGTGGTTGGGTATCTATGGTCTTGAAGTAAGCAATTCTGTGTTGGAGATACCTGCAGAGATTCAAGAAAAGTATCCCAAGCTGAAAGTAGAAACCTGGGAATATGGAAAGGTTGGGGAAATTTTGCATATTGGTTCTTATACAAATGAACCTCCCACAGTCGACAAGCTTCATGAGTACATTAACAACAGCGGATACGAGATATCTGGTCTCCACGAAGAAGAATATCTCAAAGGACCAGGGATGTTTGGAAAAGGGAATCCAGACAAATATTATACAATTATTCGTTACCCTGTCTCAAAGAAGCCAGCGCCCGGGGGGGACATTGAAGAATCTGAAACTATGGAGGTTTCAAAAGAGTCAGTAGAGTAAAAGAAATTGATCCAAATCAATACGACCAAACTTTCAAGCTTGCCCATCGAAGCTTTTTGTCTATCATAGTAAAATGAGAAAAGATAGCATAGATGGGTTTCCAATGTCTCTCTCCACATTAAATTGAAATTCTATGAGACTTGACACTCAAATCAATTCCCTGCGTGGCGTTGGTTCTCGAAAAGCCGAAGCTTTAGCAGAGATCAATATTTTTACTACAGCCGATCTGTTGGAGCATTTCCCACGTCGTTATCTAGATCGATCTACGGTTACTTATACCACCGACCTACAAAAAGACATGAATGCCACTGTGGTAGGAAAGATCAGTGGCACCCAAATGCGACGCGGTCGAAAACGGTCCTATTTTGAAATGGTGGTCGCTGATGAACGCGGTTTTCTAAAGTGTCGCTGGTTTAATGGGGCGAAATGGATCCAGAAAAGATTCAACAAAGGTGATGTGGTTGCGGTCAGTGGTAAAGTTGATTTTTACGGCGGGTTCCAGATGGTTCACCCTGATTTCGATATACTCTCTGAAGAAGGCACCAACCCAATCAATACAGGAATTATTGTCCCGCTTTATCCCTCAGGGCAACAGCTACAGTCAGCCGGTTTGGATAGTCGGGGCTTTAGACGGTTATTGAGACCGCTCATGGAGGGCATTGAAGACAAACTCAAAGAGTTTTTGCCTGCCGATATTTTGAAAGAGAATACTTTGATGGGAATTGGCCAGGCGATTCGGGATATTCACTTTCCAGAAGATATGGATATGTTAAAAGCAGCCCGACGCCGGCTCAAGTTCAACGAGCTCTTCTTTATGCAGCTGCTTCTCGCTGTTCGCCGTCAAAACATGAGTGAAACGGTGAAGCAAAACAGATTCAAATCTTATGGGGAATATCTAGGCTCTCAATATGAGAAACTGCCTTTTGATTTAACGGGTGCCCAAAAGCGCGTCATGGAAGAGATCTGGGAAGACCTTAAATCTTCAGGCCCCATGAATCGATTATTGCAGGGAGATGTTGGTTCAGGAAAAACCGTTATCAGTTTATTGGCCGCTGCTATCTCGGCAGGGAATGGATATCAGTCGGCCATCATGGCGCCGACAGAAATTCTGGCTGAACAGCACTATAAGAACGCACTTAAGTTTTTTGAAGGCACACCCCTAAGGGTGGTCTTGCTTACAGGCTCTCAAACAGCAGCCCAAAAACGAGACCTGCGAAAAGCCTTAAAAGAAGGTTACTACCATATCGCCATTGGAACCCACGCACTGATTCAGGGGAAGGTTCACTTTAAAAATTTGCAGCTGGTGGTCATTGATGAACAACATCGCTTTGGTGTGTTACAGCGTGGAGAGTTATTAGAAAAGGCGGGTGAGGCAGATGTTTTGGTGATGACAGCCACGCCCATCCCACGCACGCTTTCAATGACCATTTATGGGGATTTATCAGTTTCTGTTTTAGATGAGCTACCAGCAGGCAGACAGAAGATCATTACTCGGAAAGTTGATGTTCATACACTTCCTAAAGTATATGATTTCATTAGAGATGAGCTAAAAGCTGGTCGACAAGCTTTTGTTGTTTACCCCCTTATTGATGAGTCAGAAAAAATTGACCTGGAGGCCGCAACTTTGGGATATGAGAAATTGGGTAGTCTTTTCTCTGAGTACAAGGTTGCCCTCTTGCATGGTAGAATGAAAGCAGAAGAGAAAGACGCTATCATGGAGCAGTTTTCTGCTAAGCAGATTCAGGTCCTGGTCAGTACGACAGTGATTGAAGTTGGCATCGATATTCCCAATGCCACGGTTATGCTCATTGAAAATGCAGAGCGTTTTGGTCTGGCTCAACTACACCAATTAAGAGGTCGCATAGGTCGTGGAGCACAGCGAGGTGTATGTGTTTTGGTTCAGCGGAAAATGACTCCTGAGTCTTTAGCTCGATTAAAGATCGTGGTAGATACCACAGACGGTTTTAAGATTGCAGAAGAGGACTTGCGGCTAAGGGGTGCAGGAGATATTTTTGGCACCCGCCAATCTGGACTCCCAGCTTTGAAAATTGCCAATATCTTATATGATGGTGACATCCTAAAAGAAGCTCGGAGGGTTGCTTTTGCACTGGTAAAAAGTGATCCACATTTGAGACAGGGTGTTCACAAGAAGATCAGAGAGATTGTGGTGGAGAGGTACTCCGAACTTTCTGGAATAGCAGGTATTGGGTGAACAAAATCAAGAGCAATCTTCGTGTGGTTTAATGGCTGGAGGAAACACAATGTTTGAATGGACACAAAAAATGCGAATTGATGGCGGTCCAATTGACGAGGACCACAAACAGTTGCTTGCTATTGCAAACCATGTCCTGGATTTGAATCACCCCAGTCAGGATGTAGAAGAATTAAAAGTGGCTATACGCGACCTTTATGAATACGTGAAAGACCACTTCAAAAGAGAAGAAAACCTGATGCAAGAGCTCGAATATCCTGACAGAGAAGTTCACGAGGAAAAACACCAGGAAATCATAAAAGTAATGAATGGTGCTCTCACTCAGTCTCTTCATATGACAGCCTTGTTGGGTAATTTCAAGGACATTATGAATGCTTGGGTTGTTGATCATATCATGACTGAAGACAAAAAGATTCAAGCGTTTATTTTGGGCCAAAAAGGAGTTTAACAAACAACTCATGCAGGCAGGCAAACCAAAACTATCACCAACACTTATAGCAGAACTGGATGTCCTTGATCTTGAGATACTCTACGGGAGTGACACCGAGAATTTTATAGACAAGGCAGATGATGTCACCATGCCCTCCTGGCCTGAGTTTATGCTGAACGATATGGTGGCGAACGAACACTGGACAACCTTAAATGTTAAACATCCCGATTTCCAATTTGCCCTTTATGAAAAACAGACAGGTTTGTGGATCGCCGTGGGGAACAGTATTCCTGTGCATTGGTCAGACTCCCTGGAAACCTTACCTGATGAAGGTTGGGATTGGGCGTTGCGGTCGGGTGTGGAGGACGATACTCCAGCGAATTTACTTTGTGCCTTAGCGATCCAAGTTTTGCCAAAATATCGAGGTAAGGGCTTAAGTAAATTAATGGTTCAGATCATGAAGGACATTGGACAGCAGTTTGGATACGATAAGCTGATTGCCCCGGTGCGGCCAAACAAGAAATGTGACTACCCCTTGCTTGCCATGGAAGAATACCTCACGTGGTCTCGAAACGGAGAGCATTTTGATCCTTGGATCAGGGTTCACCAGCGCTTGGGTGCACGAATATTAAAAGTATGTCCTCAAGCCATGCATATTCGTGGCACAGTTAAAAACTGGGAGGATTGGACAGAGATGTCCTTTCAGTCCGGCGGGGATTATATCATTTCAGGGGCGCTGACCAGCGTACAATTTGATGTGGAAAATGATTGGGGTGATTATGTTGAACCCAATGTTTGGATGTTGCACGAACGACAAGACTAAACCGACAAAAAGAAATAGAATTATATGATCATACTAGACCATCTTTCAAAAAATTTCGAAACAACCAGGGCTGTCAATGACTTGTCTTTACATATTGAAAAAGGCGAGCTTTTTTGCTTTTTAGGACCCAATGGAGCAGGAAAAACCACCAGTATTAAAATGATGGTTGGGCTAATGACGCCCAGCTCAGGCTCTATCAAAATGGGTGGCTTTGATATTGAAAAAGAAGCTCAACAGGCGAAGGCGATCATTGGTTATGTGCCAGATTCTGCTTTTCTGTATCAGCATCTTACCGGCTTAGAACTGATGACGATGGTGGGTCAGCTGTTCTCCATGGACAATGAGAGCATTCAACGAGAACAAAAGATTATCAGCGAACGTTTGTTTATGACAGAATGGCTTGGGGATCGTATCTCTGGATATTCTCAAGGAATGAAGCAACGACTGTCGTTTGCATCAGCTTTTCTTCACCAACCCAAAATCCTGGTCATTGATGAACCCATGGTGGGCCTTGATCCTAAAACGGCTCGTATCATCAAAGATATGCTTAGAGAAAGAAGCCAGGCGGGAGTCACGATCTTCATATCAACCCACAATCTCAATGTGGCAGAAGAATTGTCTGATCGTATTGCAATCATCAATAAGGGTAAACTGCTCGGTGTGGGTACAGTGGATTCTTTTCGGTCGGTCTCAGGAAAAAAAGAAAACCTGGAAGAACGGTTTTTAAGAATTGTTGAAGAAGAAGAACAGATACATGGACGTTGAGTACTTTGAGCGGCTTTGTCCTGTCCTTCGACCCTTCGACTTGGCTCAGGACAGGCTTACTCAGGATGACGAGCTCCGACACGGGATGCAAAACCGATGTTGGCGACTCATGTCCCAGAATATAAATGATTATTAAGGGTTAACTTCCATCGTAAATAAACAAGCACAACTACTCTTTCGAGTAAAACAGCAAAGCATGCGAGGCTTTCTTGCAGGTGTCTTCAAAAAGAAACGCCTAGAGATACTGGTCTCGAGTGTGATTGTCTTTGGCCTCATCTTTGGTGGATACAAACTGTTCATCAACGGTGGACAGTTTTTACTAGACCAAGGAGAGCTAGGAGAGGTCTTTCTTGACCGGATGTTCTATCTGGGATGGTCCGTTATTTTTTATCTCCTGGTCTTGTCTAATCTTGTGACTGGATTCTCCACCTTTTATAGATCTCCTGAGGTTGCTTTTCTCATGACCATGCCGGTTGAGAATACTCAAATATTCCGCGTAAAATTTACTGAAAATCTAATCTACAGTTCGTGGGCCATTCTTATTTTGGGAATTCCACTAACGCTTGCCTATGGTGCATTACAAGGTCTGTCACCTATCCAATATGGCATGGTGTTTCTGGCTGGTATCTTGCCCTTTTTGTTTATCGCCACCGTCTCTGCAGCCCTGCTGCTGATCTTGTTAGTGAGTTTATCGCGTTTCTTCAAAATGAAAACCCTATTCATTCTTTTAGGCCTAACCTTTACCGGTTTCTTTTATTTGTACTTTAATGTTAGCCAACAGGATACAGTTATAGGTGGACAACTAGGAAACTTCAGGGCCCTAGGACGCTATATAACCAATCTCTCTTCAAACCCATTTCCATTTATTCCAAGTTATTGGCTGAGTAAGCTTTTTTTGGGTGGTGAGAGTCTGAACTGGCTCGAGCGTGGTTATTTCTCAGCACTTTCTTTGACAACAGCAGCTCTTGGTTGGGAAGCAATCAGCTGGGTTGCCGGCAGGGCCTATTTCCAATCTTACCAGATAATGGAGGGACACAACTCCAGTAGTGGTGGCAATAAAATGAGTCGGGTCTTTCAGTGGTCCTGGCCAGGTGTTCAGGGACCAATGCGAGCCCTTATCTCTAAAGACCTCGTCCAGTTCCTACGTACTCCTCAACAGTGGGTTCAATTCCTCCTAATGGGCTTCTTTATTGTGGTTTATTTGATCAATCTTTCCAGGGGCAGGGTTCACTTTGGCGATTTGCTCCCCTTCTGGCAAACAGCCATCTACGTCTTTAATTTTGGGTTTACAGGGTTCATTATGGCCGCTCTTACTGCCAGATTCGTTTATCCTATGATTAGTATGGAAGGACAAAGTTTATGGATGCTCCAAATGTCTCCCTTTACTATGAAGCAGGTATTTATTGAGAAATTCTGGCTGGCCTTTTTCTCTCTTTTCACCCTGGCAGAAATTGTAGCCTTATCCTCAAACCATTTCCTTGGCCAACGAACTGAAGTCGCCATTCTATCCAGTGGATTTCTGCTCATGACGAGCCTGGCTTTGATCAGTATGTCGCTTGGATTGGGTGCTGTTTATGCACAATTCAACGAGACCAACCCAATGAAGATCAGTAGTGGATATGGTGGGATCATCGCTGTTGTGCTCAGCTTGATCTATGTGGCTTTTTCAGTGTTATCTCTAGTGTTTGTGATCAATATTCTTCAATCAGAAGGGCCGGGATTCTTCATAACTATCACCATTGGTTTTATGTTGGTTCTCACAACATTATATACGTATTTGCCTTTAAAGTGGGGCATTAAAGCTCTGGGTAAATATGAACCATAAACCTGTTTTAAGTGAGCGAGGCGCATCAAACAGGCTTTAAGAGAAAGTAGAAACTAATCTAGTCGTCGCTTTACTCGGCTGGGAATTGGTTTAGTGTTTACCTGATAGAGATAATGTTACGAACACTTTCATTTCCTAAACGATCCACCGCAGTAACAGCCAGCCTATCTAATATCTCAGGTGGAGTCATGGCATCTTCAGAGCGAATAGCATATGGTAAAACGAGAGATTCCTTCTCAGCTGTAAGAATTTTATAAGTCCAATGCCCCCCCCGCTGTAAATAGATCACCCATTGATTCACATCATCCTTGTCTTCATGTAGCCAGTGGATGTGGGCGTTTCCATCTTTGATCTCGACCTCTACCAGGGGTGTAGCCGGTGCTGTGTTGTCCAGCCAGGGAGAAGGTGGAATTAAAGCTGCATCAGAATAGGGTCCTTTAAGTAGAATATCTGCGATTCCCCCAAAGTTCCGTTGCAGGGCTTTCATTGAAAAATGAACATTACCGGGACCATCTGCAACAATGCCTCGGGTGATCATGATCTGGCTAAAATTTTCAAGAGCTTGAGCTTCGGTTTCAATTTTACTGGTAAAGAGTCCTGGCCAGAGATTACGATTATGGGTGTTTTCATTGGCCCACCAAGCCAAAAGAACAGGGAAGCTTTGAGGGATTTTACGCGTTGGCCAATACAGTTGAGGCGTCCAATAATCCACCCAGCCTTCGTTTAGCCAAAGTTTCGCATCAGCGTAGAGTTTTGCGTATTGATCATAACCTTTTATGGAAGCAGGGTTTCCCGGCCGCCAGATTCCAAAAGGACTTATTCCAAATTTAACCCAGGACTTTTCAGCTTTGATTCCATCATAAACCCGAACTATAAAGGTGTTTACAGCATTCCGACGCCAATCGTGACGCTCAAGACTTCCACCGGTCTTCAAGTAGGCTTCCCAGGTTCTGTCATCTGGAAAAGGATCATTTCCATAAGGGTAGAAATAATCATCAAAATGGACACCATCAATGTCATAACGTCGAACCACATCCATAACCACATCATAGGAATAATCTTGAGTCTCCTTCATGGCTGGATCTAACCAGTACTGCCCCTTTTCCAGTTCCCGCACTAACTCTGGCCTGGTGGAGACAACAGAGGTTTCATTCTTTTCTCCGCTGGGATGGTGTGCCCTGTATGGGTTGAACCAGGTATGTAATTCCATGCCCCGTTTGTGGGCTTCATTTACCCAGAATTCAAGGGGATCATAATATGGCTCAGGAGCCGTTCCTTGATCTCCAGTCAAAAAATATGACCAGGGTTCATAGGCACTTTCATAGAGAGCATCACATTGGGGACGGACCTGAAAGATGATAGCGTTCAAGTTTAGGATAGCTGCTGAGTCCAACAGACTTATGGCCTCTGCTTGCTGTTCTTCAGTACTCAAACCCGGCTTACTGGGCCAGTCAATATTGGCAACCGTAGCCACCCAGGCTGCTCTGAACTCACGGGGCACTTCAATCTCATACTTTACAATAACATCCTCAACAGGCTTGATGGGCACAACTCCAGGTTGAGTGCCAACGCATGTGATGAGAGTGAGCAGGACAGGCAATAAGATTAAAGGCAGGCCTGTTATTGGCTTCATGAGATGCTTCCTTGACTATGTTCTAACATTAAGAAGTTTTTCTAATTTCTAATTTCTAATTTCTAATTTCTAATTTCTAATTTCTAATTTAATGGTGGTGTCCACCAGCGCCATGAACGTGGCCGTGCTCAAGCTCTTCCTTGGTGGGTTCGCGGACATCCATAACCTCTACATCGAAATGTAAGGTTTGATCTGCTAGCGGGTGATTCATATCTACTTTTACATCTGCTTCACCAATCTCGATGACGGTTGCAATATGCGTGTGATCCCCATTGCTGACCTGAAACTGGGCACCGACCTGAATCTCATTTTTATCCTCAAAACGATCCAGTGGAATATCCTGAACGAGTTCTTCACTACGTACGCCATAGGCTTGTTCTGGTGGAACGATAGCGATCAGTTTATCACCTTTAACTTTGCCTTCGAGTTCTTTTTCCAGGCCTGGAATCAAACCACCTGCTCCATGTATGTAAGCCAAAGGTTCGCGTCCGGAGCTACTATCAATGACCTCTCCGGCATCATTGGTTAGGGTGTAGTCAATACTGGCAACTTTGTTTTCTGTGATATTCATAACATTCTTTCTTTTTTTACAACGAAGGAAACGAAATTAACGAAGCTGTGCTTTTGTCATCATTTTTTCGTACCCTTCGTCCAATTCGTTGTGATCTTGTTTATTAATTTTGACGCCCAAAGCACATTGAAAGTCTTGATTTGTCTATTCTTCAAGGACCAGGCTAAATGCCGTGGTCAACTTTAATACATTTTTGCTTTCCCGCTCAAGATTAGCAGCGAGTTTTTTTGCAATATTTTCCATAACCAGAAAACCAATTTGGGGATGATCCAGACAAACCTGCTGGAAGGTTTCTTTTTCCATAACAACGATCTCACAATCGGTGGAGGCGGTGACGGTTGCCGTGCGTAATGATCCTTCCATAAGGAGAGCCATTTCACCAAAAAAGGGTTTTTGCTCTTCACTGAGCGTGATAAAGGTTTTGTCTTTGGTGTCGCTTTCGTCATCACCAAGGAGGGTCAATTTTTTACTGATGGTGATGGTTCCTTTTATAAGAATCAGCAGGGTGTTCCCCGTCTCGCCCTCTTCCATGATCGAATCACCGGTTTTATAGGTAACTAAACTGGTGGCCGGACGATAAACGGCAATCTCTTCCTCTTTTAAACCATCAAAGAGATGGCAATTATTAAGATGTGGGATATAAGGCATAGGCAGTCCGGTGGTTAGTTAGCATTATATGGAGATTCTTCGCATTCGCTCAGAATGACACTATTTAAGTAAGATCATTTGTTCGCCGGCTTTGATGATATAGCTCTTCTCGGGGTTGATGCGAACTTTCAATTTGTGTTCGTCGTCCTGAGTACGGCCAGCGGCTTTGAGTTTGGCGGCAATAAACTGATCCAGGTAATCACCAGAATCAGCAGCCAGAAAATCGCCAATTCCAGCAGAGGTCTCTTCCTGGTATACGCCAAGAATGGTTGTGTTGTGCTCCTCAAATGAAAAGGCAAATAGCTCTCCATAGGATTTTCCAACCATACCCTCTGGAACAGGCTGAGTGATGAGCCGACTTTGATCTGTATTTAACATTTGAGAAAGGAAAGCAGGAATGCCAGGATTGTGTAACTGGCTGGCACCCATAAAGGCTCCAAATTCATCGGCGACAATGATTCCATCCGCTTTGGCTCTACGAAGCTTGGATCTGTTTTCGTGCTGAAGGATGTATGCATAAACTTTTGCTTTAGGAGCCAGTGCTTTAATAGAGTAGGTGGCCAGCGCAGTTTTCTCATCCGCTTCTGCTGCTCCGATTTTAATGAGGTTGGGCAGAATTAGAACAGCCTTAGCTTTGGCAATATTGGCTTTTGACAGGATCTGATCCTGAGTAAAATCACCACGGACAAAGCCAAGATGACTGGCATTGAGCTTGGCTCTCCAGGCATCGATCTCCTCTTCAGATAATTCATTAACCAGCACAATGGAGGTCTTCTCGTCCTTGTCCTGTTTTAGGAAGGCGTCAAGTAACTCGTCTGCCAGGTCATTCCACCCGCAGATTACAATATGGTCAGTATAGTTTATTTTTTCCAAACCTTTACCCTCTCTAATTTTCCGGGCTACAAAGATAGATGATATAGTGGCTGTGAAGAATGAGATCAGCGCCAGTGAAAAGAACATCATGATAGATGCAGCTATTCTCGCTCCAGGTGTCGCTGGGGTAAGATCACCAAAGCCCACAGTTGTCATGGTCACCCAGGCCCAATAGAAGGCCTCAAAAAGATTGGTGATGGTGCGATTCTCTGACCCGTAGTCCAGGAGATAAACAGCAGTAGCTCCGACAAGAAGGATAACCCACAGGATTATAATTAGATCCAGGACGCCCTCTTCGCGGAGACGTTTTATCCAGGCCAGCATTTCACGGATGATTTTCATTCGTCTTAAACTAAATCAAAAGCGGAAATGATGAAGAGATAACTTTAAGACCTGGTTTCTAAAAATAAGGGGTTATTGAGATCAAATTGGGCTTTGATAAAGCGATACAGCTACTAGTTTACTAAAGTACTAATTTAGTGAAGGAACATAAGAATGAAAATACCTGTAGACTTGAAACACAAGCCTGTCATTGTGTCTGAGGATTATGATAAAATAGATGGTCGGAATATTAATTCAGACGCAAAGGGCCTCTCTCTGGGTTTAGCTCAATGGAATGAGCGCGGAAACGTCGATATCTCAGCTAAGATCTGGCGCTATACTGGAGAGAAATGGTCACGGCAATCAGAAGAAATGCCACTGCATCGGGTACTTGACCTGGCAATTCTGATCGTAAAATCAAGAAAAGTATTTTTAGAGCGCTATCATAAAAACGAAAAAGATTACCCTGACTACCCAACCCTTGATAGAATAGGCTTACAGGGTGGCGCCATGAATGTTGCGGTCTGCAAGGACAACTCTCAAATCGAAGGCGATATGGATCTATTCGAGGCAGCCATCTCTAAAGATGATGAAATTATTAGCGAACGCTTAAATGTGCTAGGCGGGCTACTAGCCGATCTGAAAGCAGGATAATAGAAAATTGAAAAAACTCAGTATGAGGAAGGCATCAAGCCTGTTGATTGCCAGCCTTCTAATTGTGGCCTGTACGGGACTGGATGACAAGCCCCTGCCAAGCGATGCCAGAGGGCAAATATATATTAATGGATTTGAGCTGAATGCTCAACGGAATTATCTCCTGGTTAACCTGATCAATAAGAGCCCCTACACCCTCACCTCATGTAAGTTTCAAGTAAATATCTATTCAATAGCTCAAAGCCAGGAGGATCCCTTGATTCTCACAGAAGTGAGTGCTGATGATGTGAAAGATGTTGAGGGATACGTTCCAGTACTCTCGGAGAATTTTTTTATTCGGGAGACCTTAAAGCCAGGCTACAGCACAGAAGTATACTTTGAATTTAAGCTGGATGATCTGAGTGAGCGAAATGTTTTCACGCAAGAGATTATCGAATTGAAAGGGAAAGTCTCGCCTTAAGCCAGGTCCAGGATCACACCTGGAGACGAAAAATGAACATTCCCAAACGCCCAAAACCGGTCAGGCTGAATATCCTTTAGTCCATCAAATAGAATACTAAGCCTTGCTATTTATTTTCCATGAACTTACGTTGATACACTCTATGCTACTGAACAATCAAAGAAAGGGATAAATTCTCATGGGCGATAAAGGCAGTAAAGACAAAGGTAAAAAAGAACTTCAGAAAAAAGCGGCACATACACTAAAAGAAAAACGTAAACTAAAAAAAGATAAAGCCCAGGAGAAAAAGGGTCGCTCCTATTCTGACACATGATATTCTAGGCAAGATTACTTTCGGGCAGCGAAATAGGCAGGCCCTTAATTCAGCCCAAGCGTTAACAGAGACAGTTATTACGAACCTGATCCACCATGTCTGAAGATGCTTCGGGTTGCCTCTTTGGGAAACCGTGATAAAGCAATACCTTTCCAAACAGATCAATTTGAGTTAAGCTTGCAGGAATGCAAAGTTAGGCAATTTTCATAAGTGAAATTGTTGAGCTAGAAGTACGACCAGATAGAGAGCTTGTTTTTCCGGCAACACACATTCAAGTAAAACAAACAGGATTCTTTTGCCCCTTTGACTGTGGCAGAAACAGCAATCCGATTATATTGTCATAGCAATTATTCAAATAAAGGAGATTTATTAAATGCGTAAAATGATTAAGGTCACGATACTGATTGCCACCATAGGCTTTTTATTGGTATCACCAAGCACGCTCAATGCCCACTGTCAGGTCCCCTGTGGGATCTATAATGATAATGCTCGCTTGCAGTCCATGCTGGAAGACGCGGCTACTATTGAAAAAGCAGCCCGCCTCATTAATGAGTTAGCCGGCAAGCAAGACGCCCAATCCCAAAACCAACTGGTTCGCTGGGTAAACACAAAAGAGATTCACGCCCAGAACATTATTGAGACCATTAGCAATTACTATTTGACACAGCGAGTTAAGTCTAGTCAAAAGGACTATACCGAACGTCTGGAAAAACATCATGCTGTGATTGTGGCCGCCATGGAAGCCAAGCAAAATGTAGACGCAAAGACAGGTGCAAGTTTAGTAAAAAGCATTAAAGCCCTGTCTGGCTATTATCCGGAGCACAAGCACTAAGACGGCAATGGAAACGCTCGCCTTTAAAAAAAAGCCACTTGATCTTTCCACCATAAATATTGAGGGTGATCGGGTCAAGCTGCTTTCCATAAATGAAAGCTATACGGAAGCGATATTCAAGGAATTCACGCCAGAAATTACGCGCTATATGCTCCCTAAACCTGCTGAAGTAATTGATGAAACCAAAGTATTTATTTCGGCATCATTAAAAGGAATGAAAGCTGGCAGGGAATTGGTTCTGGTGATTACAGCTAGCGAGAATGGAGAATTTTTGGGCTGCTGCAGTTTACACGGGAGAAGCAATCCAAACACTCCCGAGTTCGGAATCTGGCTTAAGCACTCAGCGCACGGCAAGGCTTACGGTTTAGAGGCGATCAAGATTCTGGGTCGCTGGGCAGTTGAAAACATTGATTTTGATTATGCCATCTATCCTGTTGACCGAGCTAACATCCCAAGTCGAATGATACCAGAATCAATGGGTGGTGTTGTCATTGAAGAGAAGCTGGTCAAGACGATGCGAGAAGACGTTCTTGATGAGCTGGTTTACAAAATAATGCCAAAAGCGCTGAAATAACCAAGCGTTAGAAATGGGATGACAAAAGTTCCAGGTGATATAGCATACGTTCCAGTTATGATTCTGTGGTATAATATATCCAAGGAATTAGGGGTTTAAAATTTGATCTTAGATTATCTACCATCGTCACTGAGACACCTGTTATGGAATGTGAGAATCTTTGCATTACGCCTGAAAATTAGGCTTAACAGGCTTCGTTCTCAAGAAGAAGTCTTTCGTTTTACCTGCAATATTTGCGGGGGGATATCAGTTTCACCCTTAAACCTGGTCAAAAACAGGGAAGCGCCCTCCTGTACCTCTTGTGGATCGAATCGACGGTTTAGATCCATCATTTATGTACTACTTAAAGAGTTAACAGGTCGAGAATCAAAACTGGTAGAGATTGAAGAGCAAAAACAGCTCAGCGGAATGGGTTTAAGCGATGCAAATGTGTATGCCGCTGGGTTATCCAAGAAATTTGACTACACGAATACTTATTATCATAAAGAACCCCAACTTGATATAACATCAGTCAAACCGGACAGGCACGAAAGTGTCGACTTTATCATCTCTAGTGATGTGTTCGAGCATATTCCCGTTCCCGTAGAGACCGCATTTGATAACCTATACAAAACATTAAAAAAGAACGGCCTTTGTGTCTTTTCAGTTCCCTACAAGCTGGATGGAACAACCGAGGAGCACTTCCCCGACCTATATGAATATCACATTGAGTCGGCTCACGGAAAAACAATCCTGGTGAATAAGACACAGGAAGGTCAAGTTCAAAAGTTTGAAAGCTTACGTTTTCACGGAGGTCCTGGAGCCACACTGGAAATGCGACTTTTCTCTCTCAACGATTTAATTGAGAATATGAAAAATGCTGGATTCACTGACATTAAAATTCACCTGGAAAATGTACCGGAATTTGGCGTGTTAATCGAGGAAAACACAAGGTCTCACATTATTTCAATGCGTAAACCCGAATAGAACTTTATTGAAGGTTTTTAGTTGGAGAGTTGATCAGTTTCGATGGTCATCACTATTTGATAGCTGAGCCGAGAGCTCCAGCATTCGTTCTTTTTCGGCCGTACTAAGCTGTTCGTAACCAACCTGGGTAATCTTATCAAGCAGTGCATCCATCTCTTTCCGCAAATCAGAAACGCTCTCTACTTTATGCCAGCCCTTTTTCTGTGTTTGTCTTGAACGAGCTGTTGATTTCTCTTGTACAATACGAAACTTAACAAGCTTGTCGAGCCACTGTTTCCAGGGAATGTTGAAACTTCTGTATCGACCACTTCTTTTTAAATAGATCAAGCCAACTACAAGCCCTCCAAGATGAGTTATGTGGCTGATTCCATCGCTGTTTCCAATGGAGGCAAAGGTCATAAATCCCATAAAGAGCATCAGGTATTTCACCTTAACTGGCACTACCAGGTACACTAAAACCTTTCGGTTGGGGTAGGTCATAGCATAGGCTAGGAGAATCCCATAAACGGCACCACTGGCACCGATAATAGAAGGTATATAGCCGGTGCTTCCAAAAAGGACACCGATGAAATAGGGTACCAGCGAAAAGATTCCAGCACCGACACCGGTGATCATATAATAACGCAGAAATTCTTTGCGACCCCAGAGACTCTCTAGCTCAGAGCCAAACATCCATAGCATGAGCATATTGATGGCGATGTGCCAAAAACCAGCGTGGAGAAAGAGATATGTGAAGGGCTGCCAGACGCGGAAACCGAAGATCACATTATGTGGGTTTAAGCCAAACCACTCAGCCCAAGCTTGCATGCCGCCGAGCTGAGTAATAAAAAAGACAACAGCATTAGCGATGAGGAGCTGTTTCACCCCATCCCCCATTTTACGAGGACCGAATTGCATGCGTGGTGGACCTTGTGGTGATTGCCATTGATTCATGTTTTAGTATAAGAATATTACAGACGATTAAAAGGAGCTAGCTAATAAAAAATCTATTTCAGCCACAGATGAAACACAGACGCCTCAATTTGTGGCTGGTGAAACGTACTTCTAAAATAACCTTTGGCCAATAGAGCCATAAAACCTCTCTGTGTTCTTCGTGTTCTCTGTGGTTTAGCTTCAAAAATTAAAGCCTACTCACCCACTCCATTAATTGAGCGGTGAGAAAGCCAAAATAGAGACCCAAAATATTCCCCATAACGCCCATAAGTAGTCCAACTGGGGCCATCCCTTTTTGATAGACTGATGCTACAATAGGCGCCGTGACAACACCGCCAATGTTGGCCTGAGAACTGGTGGCAATCAAAAACATGGGTGCTTTAAGTAATCGGCCAGCGAAAAATAAGACGGTGGCATGAATACCGATCCAGACAACGCCTACAGCTAAAAACATAGGTGCTTCTGTGATTGCTCTAAGATCGGCTTTAGCGCCGATGGTTGTAAGCAGTAGATAGAGGAAAAAGTTCCCCAAGTGAGAGGCACCGTGTTTCTCAAGTTTTGCAACGGGTGTAAAAGATAAGCCCAGACCGATAATGGAGACCAGGATAACGGTCCATCCAAAACTAGTCACAACCTTGCCAAGATCAGGGAGCATCTCCCCCGCTTTCAGGCTCAGAAAACCCAAACCTAGACCAATAACGATCATAAAAATCAGAGAGGAATAACTCAAGGGAACGGACGGGCTTTTATCTGAATTGGCTAGATGTTCACTGAGCTCATGAACTGGAGAGTCTGTCACTTGATTCCATTTGTCAAGTTTGGATTGAAAGGCGGAAAGAAAGATGACAATACCCATCCAACCATAACCGATAACAGTATCTATAATAATCATAACACCGAAAAGTTCATCTCGAACATCAATGGAAGTTCCAATAGCCACCATGTTTGAGCTACCACCAATCCAGCTTCCTGACAATGCGCCCATTCCCTGCCAGGCATCTTCAGGGAGCCAGGCGCCGAATATGGCGAGACTAACAACCCCGCCAAGAACAATACCAAGTGTTCCGGCGAACATGGTTCCCAAAGCTTTGGGTCCCAACTTCGTGATTGCTCTTACATCAGCAGAGAGCAGCAATAAAACCAGTGCTGCTGGCAGTAAATAGGTTTTGACCCAAGTATAGAGAACGGATTGTTCCGGTGTGATGCCCACAGTCGTGGAGATCATAGGCAGAAAATATACCCAAATAACAGGAGGGATGACCTTAAAGACTTTTTGACTCCAGGCTTGTTCCTTCACAAAATAGATCAAACCCATGAGGGAAACGAGATAGACGAGTAGTGCAGTTGGATCTTGGATCAGGGGCATGTATTATTCTCTTGGTTATGGTTTAATGTGCAGTGTAGAACTGTAGTATGCTGTGACTCTACTGGGAATCTAAAATCGATTGAATTTCTTCATCGGTCATACTGAATTCTCGGGCTTCTTTTGCCAGATGGCGCCAAACCAGGGGCAGACCAAGAAGGAGTAATCCCAGAATGAGATAAAAGGAGAGCGGCTTCATGAAAAACAAACCGGAGATGCCAACAATCCCAGCGACGATAGTAGTTGCTCTTCCATCTCTAGCTAGAATGCGTCGTCGTTCATTTAGGGCGGCTTGTAGCTTGTCAACTTCCGTTAGGCGACGATCTGATTCATTGAGTTGTCCAAGTACGGGATGATTGTCAATTTTAGTCATGCTTAGTTTCCTGGTTTTCAAAATATACTTCAGTGTACCGGTTGGCATTTGGCATAAGGTGGGGAACATAGCCCTTAAGGTTGGGCTGAACAACTGTGTATGCAATAGGGTACCACATAAAGACATAGGGAGCTTCATTGACGAGAATACTATCAATCTGCTGAGCCAGGCTAGTTCTCTCTTCAGGAGAGGCGCTTCGCTGAAGCTTTTGAATCAATGCATCTACAGAGGTGTTTGAGTAACGATTTCTCGTAGCTGCTGTTTCAGTATGAAAGAGGGGTGCCAGGAAATTTTCTGCATCAGCATAATCTGCCCACCAGTTCCCCCAATATGCGTCTGTTTCACCTTTTCGCATGGCATCTCGCATCATGTTCCAGTCGTTCCTGACTAAATGAACCTTAAACCCGGCTTCGCTTAGGTAATAATGAATAGCTTCGATGGTTTGGGAAACAGCCGCGCCAGGATCAACCCAGAGGTCAAATTCACAATCATCATTATAGCCCGCCTCCCTGAGAAGCTGGCGAGCGCGGTCAGGATCGTATGGAAGTGTTTGTCGACTACTGTCATAAGCAGAAAGGCGTGGTGGAATTGCCCCTAACGCCAGAGTGGCACTGTTATGTAAAACGCGCTTGATGATTTTCTCCCGGTCTATAGCTAGGGTAGCCGCCTGACGTACGCGAATATCATTAAAGGGAGGCCGATCAACATTCATAGCTAGGTAATAAAGACCCAGTTCTTCTAGTTTATGAATGTAGGGTTTCCAGATGGAGCTCCGCGTCCAATATTTAAACTCTGAGTTAGGTATTGCCATCACATCCAGATTACCTGCTTCAAACTCTAAAGCAGCAGTTAATATCTCTCCAACATTATTTAATAATAAACCCTCGAGTTTTGCTTTGCCATCATAATAGTTTTCGTTTCGCTTGAGTCGAATATTCTGGTCAGCCTTCCATTCAGAGAATACCCAGGGCCCGGTTCCCATGGGTTGCTCCTTTAGGTCTTCACCCCAAGAGCTGGAGACGATTGCGGTAGCAGGGGCACCGAGGAAGCCGAGGAATGGCGCAAAAGGGCTCTCCAGGGTCAATTGAACCGTATCTGGTGAAATACGCGAAATACCTTGTATTGTATCAGCCTGGCCTCTCATGAAGGCTGTTGCACCTTCGATTGGAGTAAGCAGCCAGGTTTGTGGGGATCGCGTGTCTGGATCTAAAACTCGCTCGAATGAATGTTTAACATCAGTAGTGGTGAGTGTTTCGCCATTCCAAAATAAAACACTATCTTTTAGTTTAAAGGTATAAACTAAACCATCATCTGATATGGTCCACGATTCAGCAAGGCCCGGTTCTATTTCTGTGCCAACACCAAACTGCACGAGATTGTTATACATGAGTGAAGTTAAAACTGCTGTTGTTATGTCAGTAGATAAAGCGGGATCAAGAGACTTAGGTTCTGTGGTAATGATAAGGTTTAGGTAATTAGCATACGGATCATCCGGGCAGCAGGAGGAGATGCTGAGGATCAACAATAAAGCAAAGCCAAACAAGTAGGATTGTTTGGAGGAAGCGCTCTGTTGACGGTCACTGATGGACATGTTTGATCTCATAGTTAGGTTATTGTCTAGCTCAATATTTTTTAAAGGTGAATTAAGATATCCAGAAATTCATGAATGTGAAAATAAATGTAAGGGATATGAAAAATGACTTGACTGACCGACTGGCCGGTCATATTTTATGACGTAATCATACATAGAAAGGTAACCACACCATGACTCCCTTACAAAAAGACCCGGCAAAACCTGAGGCAATTATACGAGCGGCCATACATGTTTTCGCTCGAGATGGCCTGGAAAAAGGCAAAATAGCTGATATCGCCAAAGAGGCCAATATCGGCAAAGGTACTGTCTACGAATACTTTAGCAGTAAGGATGAGATATTTCACGCTATTGTTGAAACACTCATGGGTGACATGATAGATGCTTCTGAAAAACTGTATTCAATGGATCTCACTCCCAAGCAGACCTTGTTGACTTTTATGCGTATGAATACCGAAATTATTTTCGAGATGGAAGATGCCATGTTGATTATGACTGAGATTTGGGCTCAGGGAGCTAGAGCCATTAAACGAGGTGAGCATGAACCGGCGGGGCTCTCAGAGGGTTATGATAAGCTGAGGGGCCTTGTGATTAAGATTCTAGAGTCAGGGGTCAAATCGGGTGAATTTCGTGAAATGAATTACGACGGTGTTGCCACCCTATGCTTGGCATTCATTGATGGTTTTGTCTGGCAGTTCATGCTCAATAAAGATAAAGCCGCTTTTGAAACAGCACTTGCGGAAGGTATTGAAAGCTTCATGAAAGGACTAGAGCCATGAGACTCCGCCTAATTATGATCACCTTTCTTGGACTGTCAACCCTCTTCGCTCAGACACCCACTGCTGCTGAAATCATTGACCGCGTCACAAGTATCATGTCACCAGAGAACACTTATTCCAAAGGATCACAGACCATTATTACCAGTTCCGGCAAAGAACGGGTTTTTGAATTTGAATCCTGGTCAAGTGGAAAAGGAGAGAGCTCCCTTACCCGCTATACAAAACCGGCAGCCATTCGTGGGCAGGCATTCCTTATGCTAAATAACGCTGATGATATCTGGAGCTACTTTCCCAGGACCAAGCGAGTTCGAAAGCTGGCTTCCCATGCTAAAAAACAAAAGATGCAAGGCTCTGACTTCACTTATGAGGACATGGGTGGTGGAGATGTGTTTCAGACAAAATTTAAGGCGACCATCCTGGCGGAAGAAACTCGAGATGGTGAGCTTACGTGGAAAATTGAACTAATGGGCATCCCCGAGGAGGAACCCCCTTATCCAAAAATCGTGCTTTGGGCGCGTCAGTCAGACTATTACCCCATCGCCCTGGATTACTATGATGAAAACGGTTTTAATTCCAAGTCTCTCGTCATGTCTAATATCCAAATGGTTGAAGATTACCCAAGTGCCATGATGATGGTGATGACGGATAACAAGGAACGGTCCAGCACAACTATGCGAACCCTTGAAATCACCTACAACTGGGAACCACCCAAAGGTTTCTTTTCAGAAAGGAATTTGAAAAAATGAAAAGCTGGGGGATAATTCTTTTTCTACCTCTCATGCTCTGGGCTCAACCAGAATTTTTCGGATATTTCGAATCGGAGGCTGACCTCATGCAGCTTGGAACAGTGAATTATAATTTTGGCTACAATAAATTTCGTCTTGATGTTGAAGCGCGTCCTAATGATAATGTGCTTATTGGAGCCAATGTCAATATCCAGAAGTACTGGGGAAAGACCAGTTGGAATATCTATGATTTTCTACCGGGGTATGCCAACTCTGGCTTGGTTCAAAACATAGAATTACAAGACACCATCATGGTGGATAATGTCTATATGAGGCTCACATTTCCGTGGTTGGATATGACCTTAGGAAGACAACAGATTTCGCCGGGTGTAGGCTATGCCTGGAATCCAACCGATATTTTTAATTCTAGATCGCTCCTGGATCCCAGCTACGAACAGACTGGAATCGCGGCTATTCGATCTGTTGTTCCACTGGGCAATCGTTCTTCATTTGAGATGGTGATGATCCCAGCAGATAATTTTGAGAATGCGACAAAACAATTTTGGCTGAATGGTGGCTTTGGTCGTTTCGACTTTTCACTGACTACTGCCCAACAACAATGGCAATCATTGCATGCTTTCACCTATGGATATGGTGAAGAAGATGAGAGATGGCTGCATGGGGGGTCACTTGTCGGAGAGATACTTGGATGGGGGGTATGGACAGAGTTTGGGGTAAACAATATTGTATACAGCAGTTTTTATGAGCTCTATAGTAGTTCGAGCATAATTGCCTATGAACCCCCGATAGATTCTTTCAACGAGTATGTTTTTGGGCTAGACCACACCTTTGATAATTCAGTCTACGTTCTAGGTGAATATTTACACAATGAATATGGTAAAGCTAAAGCAGATGAATTGATCATTTATGATTATTTGTATAGCTTAAGTGGGAAATCCCATAGTCTCATGCAGGACTATGGCTTCCTCTATCTTATGCACCCCACTTTTGATCTTGTTAGCCTGAGTGCCCTGGCCATTGCCAATTTTAACGACAATAGCGGGACCTTTGCACCCCAGTTGGACTGGAACATTTTTGATGACACGAACATCTCACTGCAGGGAAGCCTATTCTGGGGCGAAGAGGACACAGAGTTCGGACTACAGGACTGGGGATTGCGACTCAGACTGAGAAGTGATTTTTAATGACAAGACACGAACAGCACAAATCATCACGAATTAACACGAAAGAGTATTTATATACACCCGATGTTAGTCCAGACAGTTCATCGTATTTGTGCTATTCGTGTCAAAAAAACAGTCTCTGCGCGCTCTGCGAGAAAGCTATAATTCTTTTAATAAAAAGGGGTGGAACATGAGAGATAGATTAATCAAGAAACTAGCCGACCTGGCTGTAAATAAAACCAAGCTAATGCTCTGGGGTGTTGGGCTTGTAACTGTAATTACCATGGTTCTTTCAGGCGGAATGTCTATGACCCCCAAATGGTCTGATATGCTTCCGGAAGGTGATCCACGAACCATAGAATTTGATCGCATCCTGGAAGAGTTTCAGTCAGCCTCAAGTATTGTGGTTGTCGTGCAGGGAGCTGAAGAAGACATCAAGGCTTTCGCCAATGATTTAGCACCCAGAGTGTTGGAACCCCTGACCATTCCCGGAAAGGATACGGAGCCCTACGTATATGTTCGTAGAGCGGATTACCTGGCCGACCTGGATTTCATGAAAGAACACGGTTTCATGCTCATGAAAGAAGATGATCTGAAAAACCTGAAGGATGTATTTCAGGATCCTGGTTTATCAGGACTACTGACCAATATAAACAACAGTTTCGAAAAAGAGTTTATTCAGCCGGAAGAATCGATTTCCTCGAGAGAGGAAGAAGATGGAGCCCTAGTCTTTTTGAATGGGATTAATAGCTGGCTGGGAGAAATGGAGCAGACCCTCCAAACCGGTAAAATTGAGGCTTCTGCAGCTGAAAGCGCTGTAGACAGACTGCTTCTCGGAGAACCCTATTTCCTCTCTTATGATCGCCAGGCACTTATCATGAATCTGATCCCCACTTTCAGTATGCTGGATGCATTCATGATTGTGGATGGCACTGATGCAGTCCAGGGGGTACTTAATGATGTTCTAAAAGCACACCCCAATGTGCAGGCTGGTCTCTCTGGAGCCATAGCTGTTGGTCGAGATGAAATGGTCTACAGTACCCAGGGACTTGAAATATCAATGCTGCTTTCAATTTTTGCAATTGGAGCACTGTTGTTCTTTGCCTTTAAAATGTGGGATGCACCCCTGTTGGCGCTAGCGAATCTGATTATTGGATTGATCTGGGCAGCAGGCGTGGTGGCCATCGTTGTCCCGGTTTTAAATATTATGACTGCGATGTTCATGATCATTCTCATTGGACTGGGCATCGACTTTTCTATTCATGTTATCTCTACATTCACAGAAATGCGTACCCAGGGACTTTCATTGGAAGAAGCTACATTAGCAGGTCTGGAGAAAAGCGGAAAGGGAGTTTCAACAGGTGCAATTACCACCGCTGTCGCATTTCTTGCTTTAATGATTGGTGACTCGCGTGCCATGAGTGAACTGGGGCTGGTTACTGCCATTGGTCTTCTGGCTGTCATGATCTCAACCTTTGTAGCCCTTCCAACCTTTCTGGTTGTAAGAGAAAGAAGTAAAGAACGCAAAAGAGCTAAAAAGGGAATTAAGGAACAGCCCCCAAGAGATATTACTTTTAAGGCCTTGGGAAAAACCGGGAGCTTCATACAAGACTACCCTTGGAGTTCTATCGCTGCTGTTGTTGTGATCACCATATTACTGGCATTTTCAGCTGGAAAAATAACATTCAACCACAACATGATGGATCTGGAGGCAGAAGGATTGCCCAGCATTATGCTCCAGGACACTGTGCAGGACAAGTTCGATCTAAGTATGGATTTTGCCTATCTGGTTTCAGAAAGTGTTGAAGAGTCACGTGCATTAAAAGAAAAAGCTAAGGATTTACCGTCAGTGGCTACTGTAGATGATATCTCAAGCTTTTTACCTTCAATGGAAGAACAAGCGGAAAGGATCCCTCATATCCTGGAGGTTCGAGATCTCATGAGTCAGGCTCATATTTCTCCGCTTAGGACGAAAGACATGGCCACAGTCCGTCAGGAAATCGAGCGTCTGGAAATGAACGTGATGGAATTTCAATCCATGGCTTTTCTCGGTGGACAGGACAAGGTTTTTGCTCGGACTACAGAAATTGTTGGTGATATCGAAGGAACACCAAGCAATACCATATTCACCAGGCTGTATCAACTAATGGATCAGGGAGACAAGCTGGTAAGCGATCGTCTGAATGCATTCCAGGATGCATATGCAGACTATTTTGCCGCTAGCGTAATCAATATGACCAATACAGATCCACTGACCCTGGATGTGTTGCCGGTATCAATTGTTGACCGCTATGCAAGCAAAGATCGATCACTCTTTCTTACAACGGTATTACCATCTGGAAACATTTATCAGGACCGTCTTTTTCTTGAGCAATTTGCTGGAGAGCTAGAAACGGTAAGTGACCGTACAACAGGAATGCCGCCCATCATGAATGCTCTGATTGAGATCATTGGTCGTGATGGCAGGAATGCAGCCATACTGACTCTGGTGCTTGTCTATCTCATTCTGCTTATGGACTTTAGGTCTTTTGGATATGCAATAGCAGCTCTACTTCCCCTGGCAGTTGGAGCCATCTGGATGATCGGGCTCATGCAGCTATTTGGGCTTCAGATCGACATGATGAATGTCATGGCCTTGCCGCTGATTCTGGGAATAGGAATAGATGATGGAGTGCATGCCGTTCACCGCTGGCGACTGGAAGGTTCTCGCCCAGCCTATACTGTAATGTCCAGCACTGGAAAAGCTATTCTACTAACAACATTGACGACCATGTTAGCATTTGGCTCCATGGCATTTTCACCCTTCAGGGGATATGCAAGTCTCTCGTATGCACTTATTTTTGGTGTAGGGGCTTGTTTTTTAACCACAGTCATTATTCTATCTGCAATCATGGGTATCAAGGACAAGAAAAAAGCTGCGTAGATATCGATTATTAAAGACAGGGTTCAGTCATTGCCTGTGAAAGCCAGTGACTGGACCCGGTTATAAACCGGACAAAAGAGAACTCAATCATCTATAAATTGCTTCAGAAAATAGTAAGTGTAAGCAGTAGGACTGGTAGACTCAGACCGCAATCATCCTTCTCACGATTTTGGTGGGGTTTCGTTTATTTACTCCTCTTCATGAATTTCTGGCGGATCATCTTTCTTGCATCTCAGGCAGAGTTTTTAGAAATCGCAAACTGGAGAATGTACATCCAGTCGTTCCTTATTGGTTTTCGCCTGGATGCCGTTGTGGCCTCCTATCTTGTCTTACCCATTGGGCTGCTGCTTCTCCTGAAGGCATTCAAGATAAGGGAGGAGATATTTAAGCGAATTTCGTTCATGTATTTCTATATCCTGTCTATGCTCATCTCTCTCGTAAATATCGTAGACATTTTCATTTTTCGTGAATTCAATACCCATGTGAATTTTCTGACAGTGAGTTCTTATGTGGTCCAGAAGGACAGCATGAGTTTCATTTTTGAGGAGTATCCTATCTTCTGGGTCGCTGTGGTACTTTTACTTCTGACCTGGTTGGTCTCCACTATCTACGCCAGGGTTCGTGACAGGATAGAGGATAAACCAGCCACCCTGATCACCGGATTTGCAGGTGTTTTTGTATCCATCTTGGTCCTGGGAATCAGTCTCCGCGGAGGTTGGCAGGAAAGACCCATTGACTGGGGACATGCTATGTTCTCTAAGGATTTTATCAGCAATCAGACCGCGCTGAATCCCCTCTTCTTTTTTGGTCGCTCCTATGTTCAGTTCTCATCAGCGAGCAGCACCCAGGAATTGATCAATTTTTATGATGATGCAGATGCCTTTCGTTTGACCCGGCAGCTGCTTGAAGCTCCTAGAGCTGAGTTTCTCAATGAAAATACCATGCTTCGGAGAAATGACTCAAGCATAGAAAAACCATATAATATCATCCTGTTCATTCTGGAGTCCCATACAGGCGCTTTCTCTGGTTATATCAGAGAAGATAGCTCTTCCATTACACCAAATTTAGACCGTATGGCAAACCAGGGGATTGCGTTTACAAACTGCTATGCAAACGGGAAACGTTCTGCCCATGGTATCAGTTCAATTCTCATGTCTTGGCCAAACCTACCCGGCCTCCCGCTTATTTCGAGAATGGAATCGGTGAACGAAGCTCCAAGTTTAGGAACGACACTTCAGGGGATTGGCTACGAGACCATTTTTATGTATGGGGGAGATGCCCAGTTCGACAATATGAAGGGTTTTGTAACGGCGAATGGCTTTGACCGGATCATTGAAAGAAATGACTTTCCCGGTTCTCAAGAAGGGACCAAATGGGGTATCTATGACCACCACGTTTTTGACCACACACTGGAAGTGCTGGATCAGGCATCCAAACCGATCTTCCTGACCCTTTTTACCACAAGCAATCATCAACCCTGGACCATTCCGCCTGAGTATGAGGAAAAGATACCGGTCTACTCCGACACCTTATACAATCGCGGTAAAGTCCATCGCAGTATGTCTTATGTTGATTTGGTTCTGGGTGAATTTATGGATAAAGCCTCTGGGATGGACTGGTATGACAATAGTATTTTCGTTTTCATCGCTGATCACAGTCTGTCCGTTGCGAGAGACCAACTACAGGGCATGAGAAATGCCCACATCCCATTTGTGATCTATGCTCCGGGATTACCCCTGGAAGCTCGCAGGATAGACATGCCGGTCAGTCAGGTTGATGTGGCACCGACACTCCTTGGTCTCATTGATTACTCCCAGCCCTATACCTTTTTTGGACAGGATGTCCTGTCCTCAGATTCCACACTTGCCTGCAGGATAACTGGTGATGAGGCTTTTTGGTTAGAGGGCAATTACCTCTATACTGAACGCCTGGGTCAAGACGCTAAATTATATGAGGTGACCTACCCGATTGAAGCAGTACAGAAAGAAGTGGACTCAAATTCACCGCTATTCAGCTATTATCAACGCCACTTTCGATCCTACATTCAAACCGGATCAAACCAGTTTGAAAAATTCAGAATAAACAAAAATTAGATTCTACCCTCACAGTCCGATATTTCACGCAGTCAAATATGATTGGAACAATAGGATAAATGTTGGGTTAATGACTATGTCGAATAGCTTATTCGAGAGGACTTTGTCTCGATTCTAAGAGACATCAGTTTTACATTAGATAAACAGAATTGAGCCCAAAAAAGAGAGAGAATAATCATGTCACAACAATGGGATTCAGCACCAGAACTAACAATTGATACCAGTAAAAATTATATAGCAGAGATCGTTACAAATAAGGGCAGTATGACCCTTGAGCTTTCTGCACAACATGCCCCCAAAACAGTAAACAACTTCGTATTTCTCGCTCGCGAAGGCTATTACGATGGTGTTAGTTTCCATCGGGTAATCCCAAATTTCATGGTACAGGGTGGCGATCCAACTGGCTCAGGAATGGGTGGTCCAGGCTACCAGTTCGAAGATGAATTTGCCAACAATCCTTTACGTCACATAGATAATGTGATCTCTATGGCCAATGCTGGTCCCGGGACAAATGGTAGCCAGTTCTTTATTACCCACGCTTCCCAACCTCATCTTGATGGTCGCCATACTGTCTTCGGAAAGCTCACTTCTGATGTTGCTGTTCTGAACAGCATTCAGGGTGGTGATGTTATGGAAAAGGTTACGATTACAGAAGGTTAATATTTACAACTCAAGGCTGGGATTCAAATCCCAGCCTGGTAATAGCCAACATAATCATTTCCCGTGAAATACCCAATGCGCCGCAAAGACCGAGAGCTCTCAACAGAAGATGCCATGACCATTTTAGACAATGGTGAACATGGTGTCATCTCTTCTGTGAGTCCAGATGGTCAACCCTATGGTACCCCAGTTAGTTATGTTATATACGATGGGTGTATCGATTTTCATTCGGCTACTGAAGGTCATAAAATCTCAAACTTTGAGCATGAAGTTCGTGTCTCATTTTGTGTTGTTGGAAAGACGGAGATCCTTCCCGAAAAATTCTCTACTCGTTATGAAAGCACTATTGTCTTTGGGAGAATCTCTGAGCGTGAAGGAAAAGAGAAATTCAAATCCCTTCAGGCTTTAGCTGCAAAATATTCACCAGGCCTGGTTAAAGGGGGTGATGACTATATCGAGGCTTTAGACTTTAGGACGCGGGTCTTTTCTATTTCCATGGATCAAATCACTGGCAAGGCCAGAAAGTAAACCTGTAATCCTTAACCAATTCGGTATGGCGGTGTCTAACAAGGGTTATATTCAGCCCACTATAAAGATGCTCAATGATTGGAGAATTAAAGAATGACACATAAAATGAAGCAAATAAGTATCCTTTCTGCGGTCATCGTGATCTCAGTTGGACTGATGTTATTGCTCATATCCCTTAAGTCCACCCCAAAAAGAAAACCACCGACGGACACCCGCCCTGTAATCAATACCTTAACAGTAGAAAACAGCTCTATCCAACTCACAGTTCCTGTGATTGGAAGACTTTCAGCACAGCAAAAAGTCGACATTTTGGCAGAGGTCACAGGCGTGCTGGAGGTTAATCACAAAGAATTCCTTACAGGTCAGAGCTACAAAAAAGGTGATGTGATGTTGCGGATCAATCTGGAAGAAACGTTACTGAGCTTAAAAGCCCAGCGAAGCAGTCTTCTTACCGCCATTGCAGCACTTTTACCTGAACTGAAATTCGACCACCAGGAAAGCTATAAACAGTGGAACGACTATCTGCAGGACTGTGATATTGAAACAAGAGTAAAACCACTGCCCCAGCCCCTAAATGAACGTGAAAAACTGTTTGTCGCTGCGAGAGGTATTTTTACCAGTTATTATCAGATCAAATCCCTGGAATCCAGATTGGGAAAATTCACCATTCGGGCACCTTTTGACGGGGTCTTGATCCAGAGTAAAATCACGCCCGGAAATTTGGTTCGCGTGGGACAATCCCTGGGAGTCTTGATCAATCCTAGTGTATATGATTTCGAGACCAGCGTCAGTACTGATGAAGTTGATCAAATTAATGTTGGCGATAAGGTACAGTTGGAGAGCGAGAACATTAAAGGTTCGTGGACAGCCACTGTTACACGTGTGAATGTGGGGATGGACGAAAACAGCCAGATGGTAAAGGTTTTTGCCGAACTTTCAGCACCAGAGCTCCGAGATGGCATGTTTCTTCAAGGCATGGTGTTGACCAGTTCCTTCGTTGACGCCCTTAATCTGCCCCGAAAAATGCTTCACAATGGGAACGTTGCCCTGGAGTATATCAATGGCGCAATCAAATACCGTGAAGTTGATGTGATCTCGACTCAAGGCGAAAATGCCGTGGTCAAAGGACTTCCCAACGGGATATTATTATCCACGAAAACCTTGAATCTTTATGATGGTGCTGAGGTGAAAGTTTCAGGCGCAGAAAAAGACAAGCCTATAGATCCCACAAAGAAGAAAGCCTAGGGCTCTAGACCCATGAAAGGCATCATTCAATATTTCATTAAATATTCCACAGGTGGGAATGTATTAATCCTGTTGATCTTGTTTCTAGGATGGTTTGGGTTTTCATCTTTGCGCTCAACACTGATTCCCCAGATTGATCCCGGAGTCATAAATATTACCACGGTTTACCCAGGTGCTTCCCCAGAAGAGGTGGAACAGGGTGTGATCCTAAAAATTGAGCAGAGCTTACAGGGTCTTTCGGGGATCAAAAAGTTAACCTCTATCTCAAGAGAAAACCTGGGAACTGTGACAGCCCAGCTGGTTAGTGGAGTTGACGCTGACCTGGTCCTACAGGATATCAAGAACGCTGTGGATGGAATCAGCTCATTTCCCACCAGTATTGAGCCGCCAAGAGCCAGCAAATGGGAGTTTCGCTCAGATGCCATTGATTTTATGATCAATGGTGATGTTGAACTAACCCAGATCAAGCAAGCGGTATTGCGTGTAGAAGACGACCTTTTAGCGATAAAAGGGGTCAGTAAGATTGAGATTAGTGGTTTTCCGGATGAAGAGATTGAGATCGCATTCAGAGAGAATGACCTGGAAACTTATGGAATTTCCCTGTCCCAGGCAGTTAGTGTAATCAAAAATACCAACATTGATCTTACCGGAGGAAATATTCGGGGAGAATCCGAAGATCTGAGTATCAGAACCCGACAGAAAAAATATTATGCAATCGATCTGAATAGCATCGTTTTGAGATCTCACAGTGATGGGACTGTACTCCGCCTATCTGATGTCGCCGATGTAAAAGAGCAATGGGCTCAGGATCCAAATGCTGTTTATGTGGACGGAAAACCAGCGGCACTGATTAAGGTTAAATATACCAGTGAAGAGGATATCATCCATGTCGCCGATATCGTTGAAGACTATGTAGAAAAGTTCAACCTGAGGAACGATGTTCTTCAAGCTAAGATCCTTGGAAACCAGGCTGACTCTGTTCGGAGCATGCAGGCCATTCTGGCGAATAACGGTATTGTCGGTTTCATCCTGGTACTCATTTTTCTTTCCATGGCGCTAAACCCGAGGATGGCATTCTGGGTTGCACTTTCAATTCCAATTTCTTTTTTGGGCATGTTCGCCCTGGCAGCCCTTTTTGACATCACATTGAACCGTATATCCATGTTTGGAATGATTCTGGTAGTTGGAATTTTGGTTGATGATGGAATCGTGATTGCCGAGAATATTTACCAGCACCATGAAAAGGGTAAACGACGCATCCAGGCTGCAATTGATGGTGCCTTGGAAGTGCTTCCAGCCGTAACGTCTGCTATCATCACAACCATGATCGCCTTTTCAGCATTTATGCTGATCGAGGGTACCTTTGGTCAATTTTTCAAGGAAATGGCTTTTGTCGTCATGGCAGCACTCTTTGTTTCGCTCATAGAAGGCGCTTTGATTCTGCCGGCACACATCGCCCATTCAAAAGCATTGAAGGCAGACAGAAAACCTTCCTGGCTTGAAATCAAATCCACTTACTCTCTGGCATTGCTAAGGGATAATTGGTATGCACCAGTCTATAAAAAGGCTCTTGAAAACCGCTTGATCACACTAACGGTAGTTACTGGTCTTTTTCTCATCACCATTGGAGCAGCTATTGGAGGTGTGATACAAATGGGTGGGAGTGACTTCGAGAACCAGAGCCATTCTGATGTAAGCCTTCAAATGCCACCAGGGACACCTGAATCAGTCACCCATGCAACCTTGCTCATGCTTGAGGAAAAGGCACGTGAAATCAGCGACAGGTTTTCAAAAGAAGAGGGTAAGGAAGTAGTCACCAGCATCGTTAACCAACAAACAGCCGCAGATGTAGGCGGAATTTCCGTCAATTTTATTGATAGTCGAGAAAGAGATTTTCTTTCAACCGATTTTTCTAATGCATGGCGACAAGCAGTGGGGCCCCTGCCTGCTGTTGAGCGGATCAACTATATAGAATCATCACAATTTGGAAAAGCTGTTTCTATTTCACTGCTTGGGGAGGATGTTGCAGTCCTTGATCGAGCGGTGGAAGAATTTAAAGCAGAGCTGAAGAATCTTTCCGGACTAAAGAATGTGATCGATGATAACCAACAGGGAATGCGTGAAATAGAGATCGTGCTGAAGGAACAGGCACTCCTGTTAGGTTTGGATATTCAGACGGTGATGAGCCAAGTACGAAATGGCTTTTATGGAGCTGAGGTCCAGCGTATTAATCGCGGAACAGAAGAAATTAAGATCTGGGTACGATATGCTAGAACAGACCGTTCTTCCATCGGCGACCTGGAAACGATGCGTATTCGAACAAGCACAGGAAAAGCCTTTCAATTAAAAGATATTGCTGATCTTCAATATACTACCAGCCTGAGCACCATTCGACATCTGAACGGACAACGCCAGGTAACAGTGGAAGCGGACGCATTAAATAAATCCATTGACCTCGGCATGATTAAAAAAGAGGTTGTCTCCGTTATTCTCCCAGGAATATTAAATAAATATCCAGGGGTTAATTATTCCACTGGTGGTCGCGAAGAGCGTATGAGTGAAGCGAAGGAATCTATGATGAAGATTCTCCCAGCCATTCTGGTGCTTCTTTTTTCTGTTATCGCCTTCACTTTTAGGTCATTTGGTCAAACCGCTATTCTCTTTATGCTAATTCCCATCGGATTTATTGGGATCGGATGGGGACATGCCATTCACGGCACGCCCATTGATATGCCATCCTATTTTGGGATTGTGGCTCTCATAGGAATTCTTGTTAATGATTCCATAGTGTTTATTGAAACGCTGAATCGTCGACTGAAGCGAGGTATGAATTACATGGAGGCAATCTATGAAGCTGGGCTTTCGCGTTTTAGACCGATTTTCCTCACATCTTTGACAACCATTGCAGGGCTCGCTCCTCTCATTATTGCCAATAATCCTGATGCCCAACAGACTGTACCTATGGCCATCGCCGTCGCCTATGGCCTGTTTGTTTCAACCTTCAGTACCCTCCTGATTTTACCAGTGCTGTTGAGTCTCTTCAATGATGTCCGACGTAGGGCGACGAAGTTGAGAACGGGAGTTATGCCCACAGCAGAATCTATCGAAAGTGCTGTCAGGGAATTGGAAATTGATGCTCAATTTGCAGAGGGCAGCAAATAATACAATAGCAAGTGTCCTGGTTTTAATTCTCCATCTCTCGATTCATCTCTGCTATATTTCAGCAAAGCAGACTAACAATGATATCGATAAGCCATCTCAGAAAAAAATTTGGCAACCTACTTGCCGTGGACGACCTGTGCCTTGAGGTTCATGCCGGTGAAATTCTTGGATTTCTTGGTCCAAATGGTGCCGGTAAAACAACTAGCATTCGAATGATCTGCGGCTTACTAAAGCCTGATGGAGGTGAAATTCTCTGGGGGAATCAAGCGGAAGCGTTGAGATCACAAATAGGTTACTGTCCTCAAGAAAATATTTACTGGCCACGTCTTACTTGTTTAGAACAATTGGTCTATATGGGACAAATGCATGCTGTCCCCTCCCATGAAGCAAAAAAACGATCGCATTTCCTTCTGGAGCAATTAGGACTTACGAAAAAAAAAGAGGTCTTAGCCGAAAAACTTTCTGGTGGAATGAAACGTCGCTTAAATATAGCACTCGCTTTAATCCATGAACCACCCATTCTGATATTAGATGAACCAGAATCCGGCTTGGATCCTCAAAGTCGAGTCATGGTTCGTGATTTGATCAAAGAGCTATCTCAAAGCAAAACGATAATTTTAACAACCCACAATATGGATGAAGCTGAAAAGCTGGCTGATCGGGTTGCCATCATTGATCATGGCAAGCTCCTGAAACTGGATACGCTTGAGAATTTGAAGCATTCAATTGGTGAGGGTGACTTACTGGAATTCACGATTGAAAATGAGCTGGACGACAAGTATAAGGAAAAACTGAGACAAGCGCTTTCTCCCATCAGCAAAGAGCTTAGTTTTTTTGGAAACTCACTGAAAATCCAGGCTATTGATATACTGGAAAGAATGTCCGAGATCACCACCATCCTAGACCAACAGCAGGTCATGCATAGCAGTATGCAATTAAGGAAGACCTCTCTGGAGGATGTATTCATTCATTTAACCGGGAGGGCATTGAGAGAATGATACTATTAGGTCTTTGCGAAGGAGTAAGGACTGAAGCAATCTCTAATCTGAGATCACCGCGCTCACTATCATTCGCTCGCGATGACTATAGGGGAGTATTAATTAAAACTCTCAGCGGCCCTGCGCTCTCCGCGAGAGGAAAACGAAATTAGAGAGACAATGGTCTGGCCAATAATAATAAAGAGCATTAAGGAACAACTCCGGAACTATTGGATTCTTCTACTCACCATTTCCATGGCTCCCTTTTTTGTCTTTCTTTACTACTTAATTAATGAGGCTAGCCAACCCAGCTATGATGTGCTTCTCTTGAATCTGGACGAGGGATTCATTTCACAGGGGGACACCATAAATTTGGGAGCAGAGTTTCCTGCCCATATGAAGTCTGTAATTATCGAAACCCCTGAAGTTCGTCTTAAATTGAAACTGGCGAGCGATAGAACCCAGGCGTTTACCCGAATGAAAAACAGAGGCATGGACGCCCTGTTAATTCTCCCTCACGATTTTAGCCACAGACTCCTGCAACCCACAGGACAACTTCCTGAAGTTGAATTCGTCGGCGATTTAACCAGTTATTCCTATATGATCTCAGCAATATGGGCGGGAGAGATATTGGACAAGTTCACCTTATCTATAACCGGCAATGCGCCGCTGTACACGATCAAAGAAACGGCTTTGGGATATTCAAGCAAGGTCAGTGAATTTGATCTTTGGATGCCAGGCATACTTATTTTGTCAATCATCATGCTCATGTTTTCTGCCACCATTGCCATCATAACAGAAGTAGACCAAAAGACCATTTTGCGCTTAAAGCTATCAAGAATAAAAGCCTGGCAATTTCTCGTTGGTGTAGGTGGCACACAGGTGATGATTGGTATTATTGCAATTCTGCTGACCCTGGCTTCAGCAGTGACCCTGGGATTTGAGATGCGAGGCTCATTTTCTCTCTTCTTACTGATCGCTGTGCTCACCAGCGTCAGCATGATCGCATTTAGCTTATTGTTGGCGTCTGTAATACGGTCTGTCACAGATGTCCTGGTGGTAGGCAACTTTCCTCTCTTTCTGTTTATGTTTTTTACTGGAGCTGCTTTTCCCATTCAGGCGAAAGCCTGGTTTTACATCAAGGGATATGCTTTGAGCTGGCAAAGTTTAATGTCTCCTACACACGCCATAAACGCCTTGAATAAAGTCAGCATTATGGGTCTGGGTTTTAACGACATTCTCCCGGAACTCTCAGCGTTGTTATTCGTAACATTGATATATTTTGTTATCGGCCTGTGGGCCTTTCAAAAAAGACATTTATAGATAAAAACAAGACTGTTGAGAGTGTATAATTCTATGGTTTACCTAATTCGGTACATTTGGACAATAACACTGGTTTTGCCGCTCACGGGTATTGGTCAGAATATCAAAGGTCGAGTTTTTGACCAAGAGACAAACGAGGCCATTCCTTATGTCAATATTGGTGTTCTGAGAGGTGATCGCGGGACGGTTTCAGATGATCATGGCTATTTTTTTCTGGATTTGACAGGTGAGGTCCAAGACAAAACGCTTCGGTTCTCATTTATTGGCTATGAAAGCTATGATGTTTCAATCTCAGAGATCGCTCAGGGCTGTTCAACATATTGTGATATCCAACTTATCCCCAAAATATTGGAAATGCAGAAAGTTGTGGTTTTCCCTCGAGAATATGCAGAAAAGGTTGTGGGTAATCCGAATCCTATAAAAAAGGCCTATGCTGGCTTTGCAAACGACAGTCTTGGCTATGAGATGGGAATTCGAGTTAAAATAAAGAAACGCCCAACCCTTTTAAAAGAGCTCCGACTGCACGGTTTGGCAGCGTCCTATGATACAGTTTTTTATCGTCTGAATGTCTATGAGATGAAAAACGGTAATCCAGGTCCGAATATTCTGAAGGAGCCTATATATATCACGTTGACTGACTTCACCTCCGAGGATATTGTTATAGATTTGATACCTTATCATATCATGGTTCAAGATGATTTTGTGATCTCGCTGGAATATGTCAGAGAGCTTGGCGAGGGCAGTCTCACGCTAAGAACCGGCTTCCTAAGCGGCAAAACCTTTTTCCGCAAAACCAGTCAGGGGGAATGGCATTCAATACCTCTGGGTTTGGGTATGAGCGTTTTAACGCGCTACCAGAAATAAATTACACATAAAGCATAGATTACAATGCAGATACATGTCACGTTTAACAATCAACTTATCCATGGTTTTTGGGAATAAAAACTACAGCAGGCACAAAAAAATCATTCTAAATTACAGGCTGTATGAAAAACAATTTATTAAAGAGTAGAGGCCTGGACTAAGTCATGGCCAAAGGCATGCAGATAGCGGATGCTCTGAAGCAGCTCGGAGTAAGCAAAGAAGCCACAGAACAGGATGTAAAGCTAGCCTATAAAGACCTGGCCAGGATCTGGCACCCAGATAGATTTCAAGGTGATGAGCGCCTTGGTGCCAAGACTGAAGAACAGATCAAGATCATTAATGAAGCCAAAATGGTCGCTCTGGACTATTTAAAAAAACATGGACATTTCCGATTTGTAAATAGAGGTGAGAAACAAAAACAGGGTCAAAGAACCTCCTATGACACACCTCCCGATCAAGAAACAACCACAGAAGAGCCAGCTCCAAAAGCAGAAGCGCCAGAAGAAGAGATGGAAAGGCAGCAACGTGTTGCTGCAAGTTATAAGCCCAGTCACGCTTCCTGGATTGTCACCACATTATTACTTCTAGTGGTAGGTGTTTTTTACATGATAGCATCTTCTCTGTCAGACTCACCAAAAGACCGGGTTGAAGCCTATCTAAATCAACCAAAAGTGGAAAGAAGACCTCCCCTTCTCACAATCGTAGATAGTCTCAAAGATGAGTACGCTGAGGAAGAGGAAGAAGATGAGGAAAAGTGGACCTTCCTTGATACATTTTTCACTTTGGGTTCAAATAAAGAATGGGTTTCCTTTGTTCAGGGTCCCCCTCTAAAGATAAGTGGTCCACATTGGCGCTATGGTCACTCAACGGTGTTTTTCTCAGGTGATTCAGTAATAGGCTGGATATCATCAGAGCTTAGCCCCTTATATATAGATATGCTGCTTGATTCCAGCTGGAATGATACCCTTGAGTATTTTAGTATTGGCGCCAGAAAAATAGACGTAGCAGCCTTACACGGTGCTCCTGACCTTCTTGATGGCAATAATTGGTCTTATGGTGAAGCACAGGTTCGATTCAAGGCAGATACCGTTGTTTCGTGGAAGAATGATATTAAAAACACCTTGCTAGCTGTGGAAATTGAGCCACCCGAAGAAACAGAAGAGTCAGAAGACAAAGAAGAATTAGACGCGAATGAATGAAATTCGTACGATTTAAAGATAAACACCAATTTCCCCTTACACCACCACATGCCACCGTCTAAATTCATAGCTTGATAATTTGGAAAGATACACGGGGTTCATTGCTATTAACCTGGAGATCCTTCGCTTGGCTCAGGATGACTAAACCAAGACCAAGACACACAAAAAGACTTTGCGCTCTCTGCGGTTATAAAAAAGGGTATTGTAGACCATGACACAAGAATTGAGTAAACGTTACGATGCTTCTACCATTGAGGATAAGTGGTATCAGCACTGGCTAGAACAAAACTATTTCCATTCAGAGCCAGACCCTGAAAAGGAACCATATACCATTGTCATTCCTCCACCCAACGTGACAGGCATTTTGACTTTGGGTCATGTTCTCAATAACACCATGCAAGACATCTTAATTCGCTGGCGTCGGATGCAGGGCCGAGAGGCTTGTTGGATTCCAGGTACCGATCATGCTTCCATAGCAACAGAGACCAAAGTGGTCAACATGCTTCGCGAAAAAGGAATTACCAAGCATGAGATCGGTCGGGATGAGTTCCTAAAGCATGCAGTCGAATGGAAAGATAAATACGGCGGCATCATCATCGAGCAGCTTAAAAAACTGGGTGCTTCCTGCGACTGGGAACGAGAGCGCTTCACCATGGATGATGACTATTATAAAGCAGTCCTCCACTCCTTTGTTGAACTCTATGAAGCTGGTTATATCTATCGCGGAAAACGTCTGGTTAACTGGTGTCCCGCAACAAAATCAGCTATCTCAGATGAAGAAGTTATCTATCAGGAACGCAATAGTCACTTATGGCATATGCGCTATCCTATTAAAGATTCAGAGGATTACCTCGTTGTAGCCACAACACGCCCTGAGACCATGTTGGGTGACACCGGAATCGCCGTTCATCCCGATGATGAACGCTATAAAGATCTTATCGGAAAACACGTGGTTTTGCCTTTAGTCGGTCGTGAGATCCCCATTTTTGCCGATGATTATGTTGATAAAGATTTTGGAACTGGCTGTGTCAAAGTGACCCCTTCTCATGATCCAAATGACTGGGAAATGGGTAAGCGACATAACCTTGAGTTTATTAATATCTTCAATGAAGATGCCAGTTTAAATGAGAACGTCCCAGGTCGTTTTATTGGACTGGATCGTTTTGAGGCACGAGAAGCTGTTCTTGAACAGCTAAATGAATTAAGCCTCATGGATAAGATTGAGGAACATGTTCACAAAGTAGGCTATTCTGAACGAGGAAATGTACCTATTGAACCCTATGCATCAGAGCAATGGTTCATGAATATGACTGAGCTGGTCAAACCGGCATTATCTACTGTACGTGATGAAAAGATAAAATTTCATCCAGCCCACTGGACCAAGACTTACGAGCACTGGATGACCAATATCAAAGATTGGTGTATTAGTCGACAGTTATGGTGGGGACATCGTATTCCGGTCTATACGTGTCAGGATTGTGCTGAGGTAATGGTGCAGGTTGAAGCGCCTTCTGCCTGTAGTAAATGCAAGTCAACATCATTAAAACAAGATGAAGATGTTTTAGATACCTGGGCAAGTTCCTGGTTGTGGCCACTAGCGGTTCATCAATGGCCTGAAGAAGACAATGACCTGAGCTATTATTATCCTACCAACGACCTGGTAACGGGTCCCGATATTATCTTTTTCTGGGTTGCTCGTATGATCATGGCCGGATACGAGTTCAAAGGCGATATCCCTTTTCAAAATGTGTATTTCACCAGCATTATTCGCGATGGCCAAGGGCGTAAAATGTCCAAGTCTTTAGGGAATTCACCAGACCCATTAGATCTAATTGCAAAATATGGCGCAGATGCATTACGCTTTGGAGTCATGCTGATCGCACCCAAAGGGCAGGATATCCTGTTTGCCGAGGAACGTCTGGATGTAGCCAGAAATTTCATGAACAAGGTCTGGAATGCCAGTCGCTTTGTTTTGATGAACAAAGATTATGAACTAACTGAAGATCATCTAAACCCCGAAAAATGGCAGGAGCTTGAGTTGGCTGATCGGTGGATTCTCCATCGACTGAATGCCACTATTGAACGGGTAACGAACCTTTTAGAAGGTTTCTCTTTTGATGAAACAGCCCGTGCGCTTTGGGATTTTATCTGGAACGATTTCTGTGACTGGTATATTGAGATGATCAAAATGAGACTCTATGATGGATCTCCTGCTCAAAAACAAGTAGCCATGTCTGTAGCTGTTTACGTTTTACGAGATATCATGAAAATGCTTCATCCCTACGCTCCATTTATGAGTGAAGAGATTTGGCAGCAGATCAAATTGCCAGGAGAACCAGATTTGATCGTCGCTGCCTGGCCCGTGGTTAGAAAAGAATTTCACGCTCCAGAGGAAGCGCAACAAACGAACTTTCTCAAGAAAATTATTACTGCTGTTCGAACCATCCGCTCTGAAATGAGTGTCCCGCCATCTCAGTTGATCAAATTGGTGGGCAGAGTTCACTCGCAGGCACAATTAGATATTTTAACGAAGACAAAACTCACCATCGGGAAGTTGATTCGTTCAGAAGACATTGAGTTTGGATTAAAAGTCGGTAAACCGAAATTTTCAGCTTCCGCCATGGTGGAAAAAACAGAATTATTTGTACCACTTGAGGGTCTCATTGATCTTGAAAAAGAGATCGAACGTCTTGAAAAAGAGATCCAAACCACAGAAGGATTATTGAAGTCAGTAAAGGGTAAATTAGCCAACAAGAATTTTGTGGATCGTGCGCCAGAAGCCGTGGTCACCAAAGAAAAAGACAAGCTGGATCATTATACACAATCTATAAAAAAATTGGTAGATCACCTGGAAACCATGAAGGCACTCTAATTCCGACACAATACAGCGAGATAAAGAAGATCCTGTGAGTTCCGAGACCCCAGACCATCTTGGTTTTGCCTATGAGATCAATAAAAACGGAACCGTCTATATTCAGCGCTTCTCAAAAAGGGTGACAACCTTGAGAGGGTCGAAAGCGATAAGCTTTTGCGAAAAAATTCAAACCCTGTCAGTTGACCAACAGCAGCAATACATGGCAAGATTGACAGGCAATTATAAACGCGGAAATGAGAAACCACAAAAGCTTTAAGATTAAAAACCTACCAGCCTGAGGGAAAAACTATTCCTCTAAACAAACACCCTAAACCTTTGCTCAACAATTTCAGCCCTTGTCCTCAAAGCGTTACAATCCCCCGAATGATTGGTAAACTTCAAAAGAGATACTATATTTAAACCTAACCAGAAAAGGGAAGTTGAGGTGGTTTATGAGAACAAGCTTTGAACGCAAACTATGGCTTGGCATAATTATCCTATCTATGGTCACGCTCATTTCTCAGTGTGCATGGTTCAGAGGTGATATTGTCACCCCTGACTTGATCAAGCCCAGCCCGGTTGATGGTTATGATCAGCTGAGTACACGAATCTATTACCCAAAGGGCATTCGAGAGCAAGGCATTGAAGGTGTCATAAAGATCAAAGCCAAGATATCCCAAACGGGAGTGGTTTTAGAAACCAGAATTGACGAACCTTTGCATCCCGAGCTAGATAAAATTGCTGTAAACGCCATCCAGAGAACCATGTTCTATCCAGCCACTAAAGATGGAGAACCGTTGGAGGTATGGATATCCATACCCATTGTGTTTGCCCTTAGGGATTGGCAGGCAAAGAGTTCACCTTTTTCGAGTTTTGAAATGCTTGTCTATCCAAATGCCTCCTATAAAAGTTTCAAAGTACAAATGCTGGGAAAGATCAAGCCTGAGGAAGATTTGCCGCTACGGTTTGAGCTTCTCCTGCCCCTGAATGCAGAAAAGACTTGGGCAAATAGTTCTAATGGAAGCATTAAAACTGAGAGAGCCCGAGATGAAAATGGGGAGTGGTTAATATTTCAAATTAACGAAGGCCAGTTTGACGTTGGCTTTAATTATGAGCCTATCATTGGTCAGGACGCCCAAAATTTCAAGTATCAATTAATGCTGAACCATGCTTTACCCACCTGGGAGTTGGCAATGATCTATGGCGACCAACAGGTTGGATTTGATCAAACACCAGATAGGGTTAGCCACGAAGAAGATGGAAGCATGCGCTTTTCATATGATCTTGAAAGGCTTGAAGCCTATGAGTCAAGATATCTGACGCTTTCTCTGGTAAAATAGATTTACCGACAAATTACCTCGAAAACCAGGTCTGATCTTACGGTCTTGAAATGACATAAGATTATAACGAGGAAGATAAGTTTTTTCAAATGACACTAATTGCATGGCATTTGGGGTGTTTAATATTATTTTATCCAATAAGAATGAACCCACAAAGATGTTTTAATTTAGGATTTTGCCATGCCGTTTCGATTGACCAATGAAGGAGAATATGCAGTACGTCTCATGGTCTACCTTGCTGGCAGGAAGCCAAATGAACTGATCTCCGCAAGAGAGATCGCTCAAAATCAGGATATCCCTCAACGCTTTTTACGATCCATCGTTTCCCAGTTCGCCAAACAGGGTTTTGTAAACTCGGTTCAGGGTAATGGGGGTGGTGTCAGGTTGGCAGAGGGCGCAGAGAGCAGAACACTCTTAGAGGTGATCGAGGCGGTTGAGGGGCCGATCTACCTGAATGTCTGTATGCAGGGCGCAGAGGTTTGTAAGTTTTCCAGTCACTGTGCAGTACATCTCGTATGGCACGAAGCACAACAAGCGGTTCAGAAAATTCTGGGAGGCAAGACTATTGCCGAGCTTGCCCAGGTCAATCTAACTTCTCTCCATGGGGCTCTGATTCCAGGCGCTGGTCAAATGTGTGGTGTTCCTCTCACAAGCAATAATACTGAGACCTCACAATGACCGCTAATCTGGACCCAATTCAAGCTTTTGCGGGCTCCACAACTGAAGCGCAGCATGATGGCGCTTGCTTTCATTGTGGCGATGAATGTCCAGATAACTCCATAGCTATTGGAGGTAAATATTTCTGCTGTCATGGTTGCAAAACGGTGTTTGAAATTCTCAATATCAACGAATTATGCGAATACTATGACATCGAGAATACACCTGGCATTTCACCTAAAAAAGATTTGATCACGGACCGGTTTTCCTATTTGGATGACGATAGTATCCGAAAGCAAGTGCTGGAATTCTCTGATGGGAAGGTGGAAAAAGTTACTTTCCATACACCAGCCATGCATTGTGCATCTTGTATCTGGCTGCTTGAAAAACTGCATGACATGGATGAGCGTGTTTTAAAGTCAGTTGTTAATTTTCCCAGGAAAGAAGTCTCTATCATTTATGATAAAGATGAAATGTCCCTAAGTGAGGCCGCAGCTCTCCTTTCATCCCTTGGTTATGAGCCTCTAATAAATCTCGATACAGTTGGTAAGCGTGAACAGTCATCCGCTGAGAAAAAGCTCTATTTGAAGATTGGTTTAGCTGGCTTTGCTTTCGGGAATGTGATGATTCTCAGTTTTCCTGAATATCTCTCTCGCTCCGGAGATGTTGACCCCGTTTTTAAAATGGTTTTTGGGTATCTGAGCCTAGCTCTTTCACTGCCGGTGCTACTGTACGCCGCCAGGGACTATTACAGTTCCGCTTGGGCGGGGATTAAATCTAAAACCGTAAATATCGATGTACCCATCACCCTGGGAATCGGCATGCTGTTTTTTAGAAGTGCATGGGAAATATTGACCCAATCAGGAGCGGGCTATCTTGACTCATTTACTGGTCTGGTCTTTTTTCTCCTCGTTGGACGAATTTTTCAACAAAAAACTTATGACGTTCTATCTTTTGAAAGAGACTATAAATCATTTTTTCCGCTTTCTGTTACCAGGAAGGTCAATAATACGGAGGCGGTTATTCCGGTGTCGAAGCTAATGCCAGGGGATCGAATTATTGTTCGAAACCAAGAACTTATCCCTGCAGATTCTGTCTTGTTAAAATCGGGCACACTGGTAGACTATAGTTTCGTGAGTGGAGAGTCTGACCCCGTAGTGAAAGAAGCGGGTGATTTCATCTATGCTGGTGGACGGCAGGTTGGTACAACTATTGAGCTGGAGGTGATCAAAGAGCCATCTCAAAGCTATCTCACTCAACTATGGAATAACGATATTTTTAACAAACCACGTCATTCTCGATTAAACAAAACCGTAAATCAGGTAAGTCACTATTTTACTATTGCCGTTGTGGCAATTGCATTAGCTGCCTCACTTTATTGGCTCCAGTATAGCACGGCTACTGCAATCAAGGTTTTTACTGCTGTACTTATTGTTGCGTGTCCTTGTGCTTTGGCGTTGTCTTCACCATTTGCCCTGGGAACAGCCCTGAGAATTTTTGGCCGCAAAGGCTTTTATGTCAAAAACACCGATGCTGTTGAAGCCCTTTCGAAGATCAATACAATTATCATGGACAAAACAGGCACCCTGACTGAGCCAAATCAAGATACCATTGAATTTTCAGGAGCTACCCTTTCAGCCAATGAGCAGCAGTGGGTAAAATCATTGGTTCAACACTCAACCCATCCCTTGAGTCAGAAAATCTTTCATTCATTGGATGCAAAACCCTCCTGCCAGGTTCAGTCATTTGAGGAGATATCGGGAAAAGGTGTTAAGGGAGTCATTTTAGATCACGATATCAAGATTGGCTCCAAAGCATGGCTTGGATACGAAATGGTAGATGCTGATAGTGAAGATTTAAAAACAAGAGTGTACTTAAGTATTGATGGCCAGGATAAAGGGTCATTCTTGATCGCAAATAAATATCGTCAAGGCTTAAGGCCTATGCTAAGCACGTTGCTAAAACGATTTAAAATGGTATTACTCTCAGGGGATACTGAACGTGAAAAAGCCACCCTGGTTAACCTGTTTGGAAAAGAACAGGATTTATATTTCCGTCAAACGCCTGAGAATAAACTGGACTTTGTCGCCAAAATGCAAGGCGAGGGCGCCCATGTATTGATGGTAGGTGATGGCTTAAATGATGCTGGTGCTCTCAGGGCAAGTGAGGTCGGAGTGGCTGTGACTGATGATGTGACTGCGTTCTCTCCAGCCAGTGACGCGATACTGACTGGCAAGAACCTGCATTTATTAGAGACTTTTATCAATATGTCTCAGGCTACCATGTCAGTCATTATTGCCAGTTTTATAATTTCTATTTTATATAATGTGATCGGCGTTGGTTTTGCGGTTAGCGGTAAACTTTCACCCCTGGTTTCTGCTATTCTTATGCCGGTAAGTTCAATTTCGGTTGTGGCGTTTACAACGTTTGCTACAGGCTTGCGTGCACGTATGCTGGGATTAAATTGAAGAAAGAATCGGAACAGAGATGTACGTGATGTTCTTACTTATGGCAGCCAGTCTAACGGCTTCGCTGATATTCTTAGCGGCATATATCTGGTCAGTTAGGTCGGGTCAGTTTGATGATAAATACACCCCTTCGGTGCGAATGTTATTTGATGATAATAAGAAATTGAAGAAAACGGATCCCGATTCTGATTCGGGGGATAACGAGGAGGAGAAAAAATAATGGAGATGGAAAAATTCCGTTACGATAATCAAATCGTACGAATGTTTTTCTGGGCAACAGTTGGCTGGGGAATTACTGCTTTTTTAATTGGTCTTCATATTGCGTTAGAGCTACCAGCACCTTGGTGGAATTTCGAAACATCTTGGCTGACATTTGGTCGTCTGCGTCCACTACATACCAATGCAGCAATTTTTGCCTTTGTTGGTAACGGTATCTTTATGGGTTATTACTATGCTGCCCAAAGACTACTTAAAGCTCGGAATTTTTCAGACATGTTGGGAAGAATCCACTTCTGGGGTTGGCAGGGAATTATCGTCGCTGCCGCATTGACTTTACCTGCCGGAATCACAACAGCTAAAGAATATGCCGAGCTGGAATGGCCAATTGATATTGCCATCGCCCTGATCTGGGTTGCTTGGGGTGTCAATATGATTGGAACGATCATTAAGCGCCGTGAAAAGCATATGTATGTCGCGATTTGGTTCTTTATTGCAACCTTTGTCACAGTTGCTATGCTACATATTGTTAACTCTTTTGAGGTGCCTGTTAGCATGTGGAAGAGTTATTCCCTTTATGCTGGCGTGCAGGATGCCTTGGTACAGTGGTGGTATGGTCACAATGCTGTAGCCTTCTTTCTCACAACACCCTATCTGGGTTTAATGTATTACTATATGCCAAAAGCAGCGCAGCGCCCAGTCTATTCTTATCGGCTTTCTGTGATTCACTTTTGGGCATTGATCTTCCTGTATATCTGGGCAGGTCCTCATCACTTGCTTTACACATCAACTCCTGATTGGGCTCAGACTCTGGGAACAGTGTTTTCAATTATGCTCATCGCGCCTTCGTGGGGTGGCATGCTTAACGGCTTGTTAACACTGCGTGGAGCTTGGGATCGGGTTCGGCAGGATCCAATTCTGAAATTCATGGTTGTTGCTGTATCGGCTTATGGTATGTCAACGTTTGAAGGCCCTATGATGTCTTTGAAAAACTACAATGCCATCTCACACTTTACAGACTATACGATTGCCCATGTTCATGTTGGTACTCTAGGATGGAACGGTTTATTGACCTTTGCCATTCTTTACTGGTTGGCTCCTAGACTATGGAACACAAAACTTTACTCTGTAAAATTGGCAAACGTTCACTTCTGGCTGGCCACTTTAGGTTTGATCTTTTATGTCATTCCAATGTATTGGACAGGTATTACACAAGCTTTGATGTGGAAGCAGTTTACCCCAGAAGGAATCCTGGTCTATCCAAACTTTCTGGAAACAGTACTCCAGCTGGTTCCAATGTATTGGACTCGCGCATTTGGAGGAACTCTCTATTTGACGGGTTCACTTGTCATGCTTTACAATTTGATTAAGACGGCTAGGGCCGGCGACCCGATACCGGATGAAGAAATGGAAGCTCCTGCATTGCAACCAATAGAGTCTGTGCCGGGCGAGTTTAAACATCGCTGGATTGAAGCACGTCCAGTACCATTTATTATCTTAGCGTTGGTTGCTGTTGCTATTGGAGGAATTGTAGAATTTGTTCCCATGTTCGTGGTCAAATCCAATATCCCAACGATTAGTACGGTTACGCCGTATTCACCATTAGAGCTTGAAGGTAGGGATCTATATATCAAAGAGGGCTGTGTTAATTGCCACTCCCAAATGATTCGTCCCTTTAGAAGTGAGACAGAACGTTATGGTGAATATTCAAAAGCTGGTGAATATGTTTATGATCATCCTTTCCTTTGGGGTTCAAAACGTACAGGTCCAGACCTTCACCGTGAAGGCGTTGGAAAACTTAGAAAACCAGATGCTTGGCATTACAACCACATGGAAAATCCACGCTCTATGAGCCCAGGATCGATCATGCCAGTGTATCCATGGCTTCTGGAACGAAGTAACGATTATGCTCATCTTCCAAAGAAGATCAGTGTAATGAGAACTTTAGGGGTTCCCTATCCTGAAGGATATGAAGACCAGGCTCTTGCTGATCTCAAAACACAAGCAGATGGGATTGTGGCAAATCTTAAAAATGCAGGCATTGAAACAACCTGGGACAAAGAGATTATCGCCATGATTGCTTATCTTCAAAAACTAGGAACAGGAATTCTCCCTAAATAGGGAGGGTTTGATATAAAATGATAAGTCGAATTTATCCGGGAGCAGAGGGCTATGCGTTCTTTCAAGGACTATCCTTAGTCCTCTTCTTTCTGGTTTTCATTGGTGTGATCTATATGATCCTCACTATGCGAAAAGGCTATATCGATAAAATGAGCAATATGCCCCTCGATCTCGGGGATGACCAAAGTACTAATCATGGAGGCCATAAATAATGGGCAAAATCACGAACGAATTGATCGATCACGATTTCGATGGAATTCAAGAATATGATAACGACCTTCCCGGCTGGTGGAAGGCGCTATTCTTGATTACCATCATTATTTCAATAATCTATGTTCCATATTATCACCTGGCGGGTGATCTGCAGGATGTTGAATATCAAAAAGAAATGGGAACTTACGTAGAGGACTCTGAACGCGGAGCGATGACTGCTTATACTTCACCATATGCTGGTGATGGTGAAATGACACCTGCTCTTCGAGCAAGCATTAATGAGGTTCTGGATGCTCCTTTTGATGATCAACTTTTAAGGGCCATGGGGAAAGCAAACGTCGATCAACTAGCAAAACTGGAAGCTGCCTTTCCAGAAGCATATGCTGTATATGCTAGCGGTGGAGCACCAACCCCTGCTACTGTAGCGGCTGCTCCAGAAGAAGCTTCTGCAGAAAACCTTGCTGTCCTAACTGATGATGCAAGCTTAACTGCCGGCAAGGAAATCTGGGATACACAATGTTTTAGCTGTCACTTAAATGATGGTGGTGGTCTTATTGGTCCCAATATGACTGATAACTACTGGATTCATGGTGGTGATATGGCTTCTATAGTCAACCTTATAAAGGTTGGTGTGCCGGCTAAAGGAATGATTCCCTGGGAATCAACATTGACTCCGGATCAGATCAACCAGGTTGCCAGCTTTATCAAGGTTAAACTTGTAGGTACAAGCCCTGCTAATCCCAAGGCAGCAGAAGGTGATCTTTTTGAAGGATAATCTAGCTTAAATATAATCAGTAAAAGGAACTCAAGCATTGCGCTTGAGTTCCTTTTGCATATATATTTAACAAGAAACAATAGTTACAAGAAGGCAAGTAAATGGGTGATGCTAAAAGAAAACTGACCAATATTGACAATCCGTCAGAATTCAGGGACAGGATATCCTCAATAAATGATGAGGGTAAGCGAAATTGGGTCTTCCCTCGTCAACCCAAAGGTCGATTTTATAACGCCCGCAGCTGGTTCTCCTATCTACTTTTAGCTATCATGTTTGGTGGTCCATTTATGACCATCAATGGACGGCCTTTCCTTTTACTTAATATTATTGAGCGTAAGTTCATTATCATGGGCATGGCGTTCTGGCCTCAGGACAGTTACATTTTTGTTTTAGCAACCCTGACTTTTGTGGTGGGAATAGTTTTATTTACGGTAATTTTTGGTCGGCTTTTTTGCGGCTGGGTCTGTCCGCAAACAATCTTTCTGGAGATGGTCTTTCGGAAGATCGAATTTTTAATTGATGGCAGTTCCAACAAACAACGAAAACTTAAAGCCCAGGCCTGGAATTCAGAAAAAATATTCAAACGTGGTTTAAAGCACGGCATCTTCTTTGGTTTGTCATTTATCATCGGAAATACCCTTCTTGCATATATAATTGGAATCGATGAACTCTACAAAATTGTAAGCGAACCGGTTTCTCAACACATGACCGGCTTTAGTGTAATGCTGGTCTTCACAGGCCTCTTTTACTATACCTATGCCTCATTTCGCGAACAGGTATGTACTCTTGTTTGTCCATATGGTCGCTTCCAGTCTGTACTGCTTGATGATAAGTCCATCGTTGTCGCCTATGATTATGTTCGAGGTGAAACCCGAGGTAATCCCAAAAAAAATAAAGATGAGGATCTTGGCGATTGTATTGATTGTAATCAGTGTGTAGATGTTTGTCCCACAGGAATTGATATTCGAAACGGAACCCAGCTGGAATGTGTTAATTGTACAGCCTGTATTGACGCTTGTGATAGTGTCATGGAGAAAGTGGACAAACCTAAGGGTTTGATTCGGTATGATTCTTTCGATGGAATAAGTAAAGGCGAAAAACTAAGTCTCACTTTTAGAAATATTGGCTACTCAGTCATATTAGCTATCCTGACGGTCTTTTTTGTTGTTCTGCTAGTCACCCGATCGGATGTGGAGACGACTATCTTAAGATCCTATGGAACACTCTATCAGGAGCAGGAAGACAATCACTTTACAAACCTTTATACGTTTAAAGTTTTAAATAAAACATTTGATGAAATTCCCGTGCGTTTTGAACTAATAGAGCCGGTGGGCAGTATTAATATGGTGGGCGAATCACTATTAGTGGGAAGCCAGGATAAAACTCAAGGAGCCTTCTTTATTGACCTCCAGGGAGATAAGCTTACTGGAACAGAGACAAAACTTAAGATCGCTATATATACCGGTGACCGATTATTAGAAACAGTAAAGACTTCATTTATGGGGCCACGAAACAAATGACAAACGATCAAGCTTCCGGAAAACTATGGATGTGGGGAGTCACGGGCTCTATAACGGTATTTATTCTATTTTTCGCGGGTTTCGCTATTTGGACCTACCAGAGTGCTGTTGAATTGATGTATGATAACTACTACGATAAAGATATCGTTTTCGAGCAACAGATCCGAAGGGTAGAGCGCACTCAGGCTTTAGCAGAGAAGCCCCTTGTCCGATACTATCAGGTAGGTAAACGACTCATGCTGAAATTCCCAAGAGGAATGGCAGTGCAAAACCCGGAAGGAAACGTACTTCTTTTTCGTCCCTCCGACCTCCATAAAGACAGAAACTTTCCTCTTATGCTAGAGGGAGACACACTTCAACTTATAGATCTTCCTAATCTAGATTTGGGGCTGTGGCGGGTCAAAGTGGATTGGAAAAGTGATGGCCTGGAATACTACTATGAGAGAGCATTTATGGTTCAGCAGGTCCCATAATGTCTTAGGTTTGGTGATTGTGGAATGTGTAAGAGAATCCAGTATCTGAGTCAAATAACCCTTGCCGAAGATGTGAGTAGAGTTAATTTTTTCCAAATTGTCTAAGGAGATCTATCATGGGGCTGAATCGTTGGCTCATACTCATTATAATTAGCGCGCTCACACTCTTTTCGTGTAGTGAAGATCCAGATGTTTTGTATTCAAAAGCTGAGACAGAAGCAGCGCTTGGATCAAGGCAAGCAGCCTTGGATTATCTCATGAAGATTCAACGGTCTTCTCCTGAATACACAGAAGCATATCTATTTGCTGCTCAATTATTTTTGGAAGACAACAACCTATCAGAAGCGGTAAATCAATGTAAACGAGGTTTGGATGCGAAAGCAGACTCCACAATGATTTTACGTTACATAGGTGAAATATATTACCGCAACGGAAGTATAGAGAGCGCTTACCAGTATTATCGAAGGGCGGTTCAAACAGATAAAAATAATGTAGATGCCCAGATCAGCTTAGGTCAGATCCTTAACGAGAAAGACCTTTATGAACAAGCCGTCATCCATTTTAATAAGGCCCTGGAATTAGACTCAGCAAACTATAATGCCACGGTTGGCAAAGCCATCACCCTTGGAAGATCCGGAAAGAATGCGAAGGCCATCGAGCTGTTGGAAGCAGCCATCCTTGACGAGCCCATGATGGGACCAGCTTATGGCGCCCTAGCCATGGCTCAAGAAGAAACGTCTATTGAAGACGAGGCTATCCTCGATAATTATAAACTAGCTGTGAAACTTGAATCTTCAAATAAGCCCAGCTGGGAAGCCTATATAGAGTTTATGCTCAAGGATCAGGACAAGCTGGGGGCGATCAAAGTAATAAAAAATTATTTGCAGCATTTCCCCAAGGCTTCAAAAGCCAGACACCGCTTAGCAGAACTTTATATTGACCTTGCTAAAACTGAGAGTTTATCCTGGCTGGAAGCAGCGCGTCAGCAGTGCGACCAAGCCTTGATAACAGACCAGAATGATCACTACAGCCATTCACTATTAGCCACGATCTACCTGCTGCAAGAGAAGCCCCGCTTGGCTATTCTGGAAGCGCAATTGGCCTTTGAGATTAACCCAATTACTGCCTACAGGGAATTGGTGGACCAGGCTAAATTTTTCTCCAACTGATTCATTCGGATTCAAGAACGACACAAGACACTTTCTGAGTCGATGGCCCTAATGGCTTTCTAGGTCTGTGAGTATTAAACCAAACATCGTTTATTAGGATTTAATATGACTAAAACAATTGTTGTGCTAGGGGCTGGAATGGTTGGTAGAGCCATGGCTATCGATCTAAGCAAAAAATACCCTGTCGTCATCGTAGACCGAGACCAGACCTCTTTAAATAAGCTGGCTAACATCCCAAACCTATCTGTCAAAAAGGCTGACCTCAGTGATGCTGAAGCTCTCACGGCATGCATCCAGGAAGCCGATATTGTTGTAGGTGCTGTTCCTGGCTTTATGGGTTACCAAACCTTGAAAACCGTGATTGAGGCTGGAAAGAATATTGTAGACATCTCCTTCTTTCCTGAGGATCCTTTTGATCTGGATGAATTAGCAAAATCATGTGGAGTGGTTGCAGTGATGGATGCCGGGGTTGCCCCCGGTATGAGCAATATCATTTTGGGGTATCATAATTCAACCATGCAGGTGACTGACTTTGTATGTTACGTTGGAGGATTACCGGTTGAAAGATCATGGCCGTTTGAATATAAAGCGCCATTCTCTCCCATCGATGTCATCGAAGAGTATATCCGTCCTTCTCGTCTGGTGGAGGAAGGACAGATCGTAGAAAAAACAGCCCTTTCAGAACCTGAACTGATTGATTTTCCCGAGGTGGGTCAGCTGGAAGCTTTTAACACTGACGGTCTGCGAAGTCTGATCAAAACCATGAACATTCCCAACATGAAAGAGAAGACCCTTCGATACCCAGGTCATATAGAATTAATGAAGGTGTTTCGAGAAACAGGATTCTTTGATCAAGAGGAAGTTCAAATCGGAGATCAACTGGTTCGACCCATTGATCTCACTACTTGCCTGCTCTTCCCAAAATGGAAACTTGGAGATGAGGAGGAAGAGTTCACCTTGATGCAGGTGAAGGTCAAGGGGCTTGAGAACCAGCAACCCGTAGAATATAAATACAGCCTCCTTGATCGCTTTGACGTCAAAACAAAAACTGCTTCAATGTCCAGAACCACGGGCTACACCTGTACAGCTATTACCAGACTAGTTCTTGAGGGGCACTATCAACACCAGGGAATAAGCCCACCAGAATATGTAGGCGCGGCAAGAGGCTGTTTTCAGCGGATTTTGGAAGATCTAGAGCAGAGAGATGTGATTTATAAGCTTGAAGAATCGAGCTAATTATGAATAAGCTCACTAATGAACAGACCTTAAGTGTATTGCTCTATGCAGGTGCTGGCTATTTTTTGGGTGTTTCCATTGTTCACATGCTGGGCCTAAAGATACCCGGCTTATTCGTCTATTTTAATGTTCCTTCATACGCCTATCAGGATCGGATTATCTCCTTTCTGGCTTTTGGCTGGTCAGCCTTCTTTTATCTGGCGGGAAAGAGATTGAACGCCGACCTGATTAAGATGATTTTACTTATTGGCTTGGTGGCTTTGATCGTTTTATATACTAATACATTTATAACAGATTTTAAGCAGCTGGATAATTCCATTGAACGAAATGCGTTTATCTGGATCATTTCAAGTCTTTTTTTCTATTGGTTGAGTCTGGTTATCTTTAGCCAAAAAATACAGACAGTTAAAGCGAGAGAAACGACAAACTAGCGATGAAAATAAAACGCAATGCTAGAACGATCTTGGTGATCATGTTGGTGTTGATCTTTTTCTCCAGTGTGGTCATTTGGCATGATAAACCACCGGAAAGACTTGATCGTAAAGGTAGACTCGAACTGATAAATAGGCTCTCCCTGAATAATGAAAATCTTGTGATGTTTATCTCCCAGCAGAGTGAAGGTGCTTCCTTTTACAGTATTGGCATGAAAGGAAAGCCCTGGCCCATAGACCTGGCCCGAGCCTGTTACCCTGACCCAATCGCTGCTCGCTGGCAGTTTTCAGAGGTGAGGGATGCTTATTTAAAACCCATTCAAGTTTATCGCTATCGTAGCCTGCTTGACTTCTTAGACTTATTGTATATGGCAGAACAGGAGACACCCGGAACTATGGAGAGCTTAGACTTCAAGGCTCACATACTTAGGGAGGAAAATGTTTTGGGTCTTTCTCTCAGGTCTGTCACCGCAATGATATTGGCAATCATTGGCTTGATGCTGGTGAGTACCGTTAAGCCCAAGAGCTAACCATAAAGAAGCTATTTATTAGACTTTTTTGAAGACCTGATGCTCCTCACATGCTTTATAAATACCTCCATTGAAATGGATGCAATACTCTCGCCGATCAGGTCCAATGGTAGATCCTCAAGTTTTCTGAACCTCACGCAAGACTTACCAACATCAAACCGTTTTCCTGTCTCTCGATATGCCTGCTCAAAGCCCTTCTGCTTATCTGGGTACATGTATATCCCAGACAAATAAACTGCCATATGATTTTTCTGCGAGGCAAGGGCGGCATACATTAGAGGTTGCTTATTATAGGTGTCGGGGTAATGGCTTAAGGGAACTTGATAGACAATCATACCCCAGTTCATAACTTCCTCATAGCCACTGGGGAGATTCTCTAGAATAACATCTCTTACCAGGCTGATTTGATTTCGTCTATCCTCGGGAAGTTCAGCTAAATATTCAAGAGGTGTGTTAGCGTCTGATCTCATATTACTCACCTTTTTGATTGTGGCTATCTTTTTCAAATTGAAAAGTGATTCATTCACAATCGTGGATTGTCTTCCAATTTAACAGATCGCATCTAAATTCATTACGGCAGCACCTAAAAAAACTATTTTTTCTCATTCTCGAATGGGGCGTGTATACAAGTAAACGACAGGACCTATGAAACGACGAATATATCTAACCCTATTAATTTTCTTGTGGTTGACACTCTCCGGTCGACTCATTTATACGAGCTACTTTCAAGGTTCAGCAGGATATATATCTCTAGAAACAGGACTCAAGGAACTTCCTGATGAATCGGAATGGATGAACATTTTTCATGATGGACGGAAAATGGGATATTCTACTTATACTATTGAGAATAAGGGACAAGCCGGATATAAAATAAAAAGCTCCTCCCACTTAAACGTGGTCTTTGGTGGGCTGGAATCTGAAGTTCACTTGGAAAGTGCAGCCTCAATCGATACGCTTTTCCGCTTGAATAATTTCAGTTTCTGGATGCAATCAGATCAGTATTCCACGCGAGTTGAAGGCAGTAAATCAGGCACAACAATGAGCCTGAACTTTATTCAAGGCGAAGATACCAGTGTGAGCCAGATTGAGGTTCCAGAAGATCTATATACCTATACAGCCATTCAACCCATGGTCGCCAGTAAGGGAATAGAAATTGGCGAGACCATTAAGGTTCCGGCTTATGATCCCATGTCCAATGAAATGGCAGATGTGACCATCAGTCACGAAGGCAAAGAGATTCAAGAAATTGCCGGTAACAACATGATCTTGAATAAACTCCGCATCGAGTTTAAAGGTATTCCTTCCATCATGTGGTTGGATGATAATGGTCTGACCTATAAAGAAGAAACCATTATGGGTATGACCATGGAGCGTACCACACCGGAAGAGGCTATGCTGAGAGCTCAAACTGCAGAAGTTGATCTAGTAAGTGGATTTGAGATAAAGCCAAGTCACACTCTCAACCGTGTAAGCAAGATTAAAGAACTGGTGCTAGAGATAGAAGGGATTAGCCCGGCGACCCTGGAAGCTCTGTCTTCAGAACGACAACAAATTGTAAGTACGAATCCTTTAAGATTAAAACTATCGACAAAACCATCAGCGGTTGATCCAGAGCAGCTAAAGGTTCATTTAAAGGCTTCAAACATGATCCAAAGCGACCACCCCTTAATTGTAGATCAGCTGAATAAAATATTATCCGGCAAAGAGACTCGTACCAAAGCCAGCCAAACCATAACTCAGTGGGTTTATGGCTACCTGGAAAAACGACCGGTCGCCAGTATTTCTGGAGCGGTTGAAATCTTGAATACCGGTGTTGGGGATTGTACTGAACACACAACCTTATATACCGCCTTGAGCAGAGCTGAAGGGATACCAACAAAGGTGCATATTGGTTTGGTTTATGTGCAGGGTCGTTTCCTGTTTCACGCCTGGCCTGTTGTGGCTATCAATGGAATATGGATCGATGTGGATCCTAGTCTGAATCAGTTTCCAGCAGACGCGACTCACATTGCACTACTGGAAGGTGATTTTGAAAACCTAACGGACCTCATTCCTATTTTAGGAAATATTAAGATCAAAGTTATTGAACAACAATATTAGTAAAAACGATATGCTAGATGTGATATTTCTCGTAGATGGTCCATATGTTTCGGACTATTTAAAACAAACTATTTATCAGCTTAACATTCCCGTTGTTAAAACATCTGAGGCTCAAAAATATCTCGATGAATCAAAAACTAACTTTATTAGTGAAGCAGGTGCTAATTTAAAACTATCAGAAAACCCGAACCAAATAATATATACAAATTCAGAAAATACGTTGGATTGGATATATGCACATGACCACAAGGGTGCAATGGTCGGAAGTATTCATAAAGCAAAGGACAAAGTCCTGTTTCGGAAAGTGCTTGAACCACAAAACCCTGAATTCTTCTATCAGGAGGTCAAGTATGAGGAAATTGATTCACTAAATATCCAAGAGATCCCACTCCCGGTAATCATCAAGCCGGCGATAGGTTTTTTTAGTCTCGGTGTGTACAGTATCCAGAAATCGAATGAATGGAAAGACATCATAACTCAAATCCATGAGACCAGTAGGGATATTAGCAGGCTCTATCCTGAATCAGTTTTAGACAACACCAGATTCATTATTGAAGAACTCATCGAGGGTGAAGAATTTGCAGTAGACTGCTACTATGACCACAATGGTAACGCTGTAGTCTTAAATATGATGAAACATCTGTTTGCCACTGAGACGGACATGAACGACAGGGTGTACATTACTTCAACTGAGATATTGAGTCAATATCTGGTGCCTATCCAAAACCACCTGACTACCATTGGAAAGCTGTTGGGGTATCATGACTTTCCGGCGCATATTGAACTGCGGATTAAAGCAACAGGTGAGATAAATACAATTGAAATTAACCCCCTTCGTTTTGGAGGTTGGTGTTCAACACCTGACCTGGCACAACATACGTGGGGAATAAATATATATGAATTGCTCTTCAAGGGCCTAAAGCCGGACTGGAGTAAAATTATATCCCAAAGGGGAGGCAAGGTTTACGCCTTGGTTGTTTTAAATAATAGTACGGGTGTTTCGGGGTCTCAGATTAAAAGTTTTAATTATGATCAGCTATTAAGAAAAATCGACACACCCTTTGAATTAAGACAAACGGACTTTGGTCAGTTTCCAGTCTTCGGGTTTTTAATGTGCGCAGTGCCTGAAGACGACCTGAGTGTTCTGTATGAGTTATTGCACTCGGACTTGAGTGAATATATTAAACTAAAGTAAAATCGTGAGTTAAAATAAGTCTCAGACTAAAGCTAAAGCTTGCTCCAGATCCATCTGCAAATCCTCAACATCTTCCGTACCAACAGCCAATCGAACCAGCCCATCTGTAATGCCAGCGTCCAAGCGCTCATCTCGCGGTATATTATGATGAGTCATTGAAGCCGGATGCTGAATCAGCGATTCATAGCCGCCCAAGGACACAGCAAGCTGAGGAATTTTGACATTGTCCAGAACGATTTTGCCACCTTTGGCGCCACCCCTTACTTCAAAGGCGATCATTGATCCATAGCCCCTCATCTGCCGATTTGCCAGGTCATGTTGAGGGTGAGATTTTAATCCGGGATAACGAACCCATTCAACTTTCGGGTGAGCTTCAAGAAATGCGGCTAGTTTTCGTGCATTCTCTTCACCTCGCTGGACCCGCAAGGACAAGGTTCTCATGCCACGCAGGACCAGCCAACTCTGATGGGGATCCATTGTACCCCCCGTCGCAATACTCACATCCTTTAAACGGGCAAAATCTTCCTCGGTTTTTGTGATTATCACACCACCAACTACGTCAGTATGGCCATTGATGTATTTGGTAATGCTGTGGAGTACAATATCGGCACCCAGGTCAAGTGGGTTTTGCAAAATGGGGCTCATAAAGGTGTTATCCACGACAAGAATGGATCCATGATCATGGGCTATTTTAGCGCAGGCAGATATATCTGTAAGCTTTATGGTTGGGTTTGCTGGTGTTTCTATATAGAGCAGTTTTGTGTTGGGTCGCATAGCTTCTCGAACTTTGTCCAGATCAGTCGTGTCGACAAAGGAATACTCTACTCCGAAGCGGCTAAACTCATTTTCCATCACCATTCGAGAAGAACCATAAACGGCATCTGTGCCCACCATGTGTTCGCCTGCACCCAAATAGGTCATATAGACATTTGTGACTGCTGCCATGCCTGTAGCTGTGGCGATACCGGCGAAACCATGTTCCAGCTCGGTAACAGCTTCTTCAAACGTATTTATGGTTGGGTTGCTAACGCGGGTATAGATATAACCTTTTTCATCTCCAGTGAAACAGCGAGCCCCATGATCTACATCGCGAAATTTAAAAGTTGATGTTTGGTAAATTGGGACCGAAACGCTGCCGTGTGTAGAATCTGGATTCTCGCCAGCGTGGGTTACTCTTGTATTTATACCTTTTCCCTTTAGGTCAAGACTCATAATGATTCCCCGTTATTAATAGTTAGCAAATCTGATAGTATGGAATAGCCGGTCTCCATACTTCCGGCTCCTGGACCTGTGATTGTGATGTCACCTAGAAGGTCAGTGGAAAATGTAATGGAATTTGTTGTGCCCATGACATGGGCTAGAGGATCGCTAAGGGCTAACTTCTCAGGCTTCACTTCTGCATGAATAGTCTCTCCCTGAAGTTTAAGTGTGGCGATTAGCTTCCAACGCTCTTGGTTCTGTTTTGCCGATTGGATATCTTCAGGCGTGATGCTGTTAATGCCGGTCCGCTTTACCACGTCTAGCTGAAGTGTGGTTCCCATGAGAATATTGGCCAAAATAACAAGTTTAGCTTGAGCGTCATAACCGTCGATATCTGCTGTATGATCGGCTTCCAGATAGCCCAGGCTCTCTGCCAGTTCCAAGGCCTGTGTATAAGGTGTGCCAGCCTCCATCTCGCTGAGCATGAAATTGCTTGCCCCGTTCAAGATTCCGCGAATGCCCTGAATTGTGTTGCCAGCCAATGCTGTTTTTGCAAAGCTGAATACTGGTGTGCCACTTAGAACAGTGGCCTCATTAAGAAAAAATCGATTTTGCTGAGAGGCCAAAGCCTTCATCTCATCATAGGCAACTGCTGCAGGACCTTTGTTTCCGCAAATCACGTGCTTCCCAGTTTCAAACGCAGCCCGACAATGGGTCAAAGCAGGCTCTGCAGACTCAATATTTGTGTGGGCGAGTTCTACAACAACAGTTGCGTTGGAATTCCTAATCATGGTCTCAGCATCCCAGTCATTAAGGTGCTCGGAAAAGGGACCGGCTGTTTTGGATAGCTCAAGCAGATGAGCCAGTAAGATTCCCTGTGGTTGATACATAGTACCTCGAGAACGAGTAGTGACAGCCACTATCTCAAAATCAAAACCATGTTCATTCAAAAGTTTATCACGTTTATCATGCAGGATCTGACAGAGACCCTTGGCAACAGTACCGAAACCTACTAGAGCGATAAGATGTTTTTTTGGTGTCAAGAATCTATCCTTTGGTGAGTTTATCGTTTGAGTTCGTGGTGGAGGATGGGAAGCGGGTCTCATGCTTTAAAGTGGAAAGCACAACCATGGTTTTCAGGTTTTGCACCTCCGGAAGGGCTGTTAGTTCGTGTAAAATGAAGTTTTCGTAGTCTGGAATATCCCGGCTGGCAATTTTGAGCATGAAATCAGCTCCTCCGGTAATATGGTAACACTCCATGATTTTATCTAGCTTTGTAATAGCCTTGATAAAGCGTTCGACATTTTCACTCCCGTGCCTTACCAGGGTTACCTCGACGAAAGTAAAACAAGTAAATCCCAATTTGCCTGGATCTACCAAAGCAACATAGTTTTTAATGAAGCCCTTGTTCTCCAGCTTCTTTACTCGTTCCAGGGTCGGTGGTGGTGACAGATCGATTCTTCTGGAGAGTTCTGCATTTGAAATTCGACCCTCTTCTTGGAGGATTTCCAAAATTAGATTGTCAGTTTTGTCAATACTCATAATAGCCTTATAAACAGTATGTATTTATATAATAATCATAATAAATATAACGCTAAGCACAAAGATAACAATAGTTATGCTTTATAGTAGATTGGCGAATAAACGCTAAGAATATTGTTTTTTGTGTAGGTTGGGCTTTACCCTATAAGAAAATATCCTAAATTCAGCTTCGTTTAAGAATTTGGATAAGGGAGGAAAGATGTTATCACATAAAAAAACTGTGAGACTACTGGGGTTGGTTTTGGCATTCCTGCTTGTTGCTGGTGCACAGGCTCAGGATTTGACACAAGAATTTGCAAAAGGGAGAATCTTTTTAGCCAACGGATTAAATCTGGAGGGAAAAAATCTACGTTTGACCATGGAGTCAGCAACTCTTGAGATCATGGGTCAGGACCAGACTTTCTTATTCGAGGATGTTATTCAGATCATGGCCAAAAAAGGCAAAGCAAAACGATTTGGGCGTATCTCTGCAGGCTCATTTATGGGCTTGATCCTTTTGGCCGCGTTAACAAATCCGGAGGATGCAGCAGATGACCAGGACGGAACAGACGACGGTACCCAGAGTGAAGAAGGTGGATTAGGCGGACTCCTCGTTGTGGGAGGTATTTCTTATGGTGCCGGGTATTTGCTTGGACATATCAGCGATGACTGGCGGGTTGTTTATCTAAAACGGGGGTAACGGGAGTCGTTTTTGAAAACAAAGGTTCTTTTTTTATGTACAGGTAATTCCTGTCGCTCGCAGATGGCCGAGGGACTGCTACGAAACTTGGCTAACGATAAATACGAAGTCTTCTCAGCTGGTGTGGAGCCCAGCAAAGTTCACCCGATGTCAATTTTGGCAATGGATGAGCTCAAGATTGATATCCGGAATCAAACATCAGATGATGTAAAAAGTTATTTGGAGACAGGAATAGACATCGTGATCAGTGTCTGCGACCAGGCAGCAAAAACCTGCCCAACTTTTCCTGGTGATGTTCAGCGAATTCACTGGAGCACAAAAGATCCCTTTCATGGTTGGGATGTGGATGAATCAAAACTCCCGGATTATCGACGGACCAGAGATGAGCTTAAGGAACGGATTGAGAAATTCCTCATTTCTTCCTCCAATTAAATGACATTTGTTTATACGGCAATAGAATCCCCAGTGGGACATCTTTATCTGGCTATCTGCGAAGATAAGCTTTGTGCGCTTAGTCTTGGTCAGGAAGCCAAGGAAAAACTCTTTGAACAACTAGTCTCAATGAATCCTGAGGCTGAGATAAAGGAATCCCAATCGGCTTTCAAAATTATCATCAAGCAATTGAATGAATATTTCACAGGACAGCGGACTGAGTTTGAAATTCCGCTTTTATTTGAGGGAACAGATTTCCAGAAAAGTGTCTGGAGTGAATTGATCAGAATTCCTTATGGAAAGACCATTTCATATGGAGATTTGGCTAATCGCATTGACAAGCCTGGAGGTATGCGAGCGGTTGGAGCTGCCAACGGTCAAAATCCTATCCCGATCATTGTCCCCTGTCACAGAGTCATTGCCGCAGATGGCTCTTTAGGTGGCTATACAGGTGGCTTGGAAATCAAGCACAAACTATTGGATCTAGAACAGCAGAAGTTCACACCGACACTGTTTTAATGACTACCTAGACCATATCATCCTGAGCGAGCCTGTCGAAGGATCCCCCTTTAATGGCAGGAATTTATGTGCAAAGTGAGATTCTTCTCTCGTCTTACTCGCTCAGAAAGACTAGACCAGAGAAGGTGTGCTGCTAGAGGAGGTTCGAAGCCAGCTCCGCCAATGCTGACCTTTCCCCCTTTTCCAAATTCATATGCGCGTATAAGCGCTGACCTTTGAAGCGATCGATCAAGTATGAGAGTCCGTTGGATTGGCTATCCAGGAATGGATGATCGATTTGGAAAATATCACCGGTAAATACAACCTTGGTGCCCTCTCCAGCTCTCGTAATAATGGTCTTAATTTCATGGGGTGTCAGGTTCTGAGCTTCATCCACAATAAAGAAAATCTTCTGTAAGCTGCGTCCTCTGATATAGGTCAGGGGAGCGATCACTATCTTCTCTTCTTCTACCAGCTTATTGATCTTTTCGAATTCAGAATTGTTATTTAAATACTGGTTTTGGATCACCTTGAGGTTGTCCCAGAGTGGCTGCAAATAAGGGTCTATCTTGGATTGAATATCTCCAGGCAAATATCCGATATCCTTATTACTCAAGGGCACGATGGGTCGAGCGATAAAGATCTGTCGGTATGATCGTTTCTTTTCCATGGCAGCGGCTAAGGCCAGAAGTGTCTTGCCGGTTCCGGCTTTTCCAGTAATGGAAACCAACGGGATATCATCGTTGGTAAGAATATCCAGAGCAAACAACTGTTCTGCATTACGAGGTAGAATGCCATGTGCTTCTCTCTTATCAAGACGTTGTAACATATCCTGAAGCGGATTATAGACAGCTAAAGCTGATTTTTGTTCATTCTTCATGATATAGTGGTGCCAGGGTTCAGGTAGACCTTCTATTGCGGTCTCATCAAAAGGGACTTCAAATGGCGTTTTATACAGCTTATCGATGAGGGCAGAGTCTACATGTTCTTCAATTGATTTACCCGTGTAGAGCTCATCAACACTAGCCACTTTATCTGTAAAATAATCTTGAGATTCTAAACCAATGGCTTTGGCTTTCATCCGGAGGTTAACATCTTTACTAACCAGAACCACTCGCTGCTTATCCTTTTTTGCTAATTCATAAGCAGTGTAGAGAATGCGATGGTCAGTTATATCCTCGGTAAAAACGCCAGCTAGATCCTCGCTGGTAGAATTGATCTCAACTCTAAAGATACCCTGTTTGAGCCCTAATTTGACGCCCTCTTCAAACATTTTCTCACTAGAGAGCTCCTCTATGGCTCTAACAAAAGCTCTGGCATGATAATTCAGGACATCATTGCCCTTTTTAAAATGGTCCAACTCTTCCAGTACCGCCATGGGCAGAATAATATCATTATCTTCAAAATTGGAAATACAGTCACTGTCGTGTAGGATAACATTGGTGTCCAGAACGAGGGTTTTCTTCATAAAGGCTCCTTTTTCAAGTTGAAGTGCTGGAATTTAACATTATCCGGTGAGTAGTGCATACTGGAATTCTTCCATCTTGGGCACAAATAATCGACCCATTATTTAATCTCACGGTTATTTTAAAGCTTCTATTGATACGCAAAGATCTGGAGACTGACAATGAGTACCAAGCACTATATAAATCGTTCTGAAATAAAAACATACCTGGCCAAGGTTGATCCGGATGTATTGAACTACATAGTTCAATGCGAAACTCAAATAGATAAACTGGCTGAAATCGGCTATCAACTTTCCTACGAGCGCCATCTACCCACCCTACTCAATCTGATCATTGAAGAGAGTATGAGAATCACCAACGCTGATGGTGGCACCCTCTATCTTGCTACTGAGGATGACCGCCTGGCCTTTGAGATCATGAAGAACAAGACCATGGGGACTGATATGGGTGGTATCAGTGATACACCCATTCCTGAGCAGATCTATCCGGTCAAACTATATAATCCTGATGATGGGAAGCCAAACCATAGTAATGTTTCAGCCTATGTCGGCCTCACCGGTAAAACACTTAATATTCCAGATGCCTATGAGAACCAAGAATTTGATTTCTCTGGAGCAAAGGGCTTTGACGAACGTTTTGGATATCATTCTCAATCATTTTTAACAATCGCCATGAAAAACCATGAGAACGATATAATCGGTGTACTTCAACTGATCAATGCCACCGAATCTGATTCAAATGAGATCATTCCCTTTTCCACTGACATGCAGAAGCTCATCGAGTCTTTGGCCAGCCAGGCTGCAGTGGCTATTACCAATGTTCGCCTCATCGAAGGGCTGGAAAATTTATTAGAATCATTTATTCAGCTAATTGCTGATGCCATTGATGAAAAATCACCTTACACCGGAGGGCATTGCTCACGTGTTCCTGCTCTGGCAATTCTGTTGGCTGAAAAGGTGAACCAAAGCACCGAAGGCATGTTCGCTGATGTTCAATTCTCGAAAGAAGATATGGATGAACTTCGGATCGCTGCCTGGCTCCATGATGTAGGTAAGATCACCACACCAGAATATGTGGTTGATAAAGCCACCAAACTGGAAACGATCTATGACCGAGTTGCTGAACTAAATGCTCGATTTGAGGTTCTCAATCGCGATGCTGAGATTAAATATCTACGAGCTTTGGCGAAGACACCTGACAAGACCGAACAAAAACAATTAAAGGATGATTTTGATGCAACCCTGATTCAGCTCGAAAGTGATAGGCTGTTTTTGAATCAGTGCAACACGGGTGGTGAGTTTATGGCTGATGAGCTCAAAGAGCGCGTCAACACAATAGCCACGCAGAAGATCGTATTAAACGGAGAAGAACAAAATCTCCTTTCTGAAGATTGGGTCATGAACCTGAACATCTCAAGAGGTACTCTGAGTAACTCGGAACGTGACAAGATTAATGATCACATTGTGGTAACTATTGACATGCTCGAGAAGCTCCCCTTTCCAAAACATCTCAAACGCGTTCCGGAATTTGCCGGTGGTCACCATGAGACTATGATTGGAACGGGATATCCCAAGGGATTGACAAAAGCTGATATGTCAATCCAGGCCCGAATCATGGGTATCGCTGATATTTTTGAAGCCTTAACCGCCAGTGATCGACCTTATAAAAAAGGAAAAACCCTGTCAGAAGCCATGCGAATTATGGGCTTCTTTAAGATGGATCATCACATTGATGCAGATTTGTTTGATGTCTTTTTGAAAGAGGGTGTTTTTCAAACCTATGCAGACGAATATTTAGATGCCAAATATATCGATGAAGTAGATGTTGATAAATACGTTGAGATGCAGCCGAAGGAGCTGGCGAGTTAAATATTCCCGAGACTTCGAGAGCCTCAGCGACTACCTCAATATTCGGTTAACGAATCATTAAAAAGGGGAAATCATGGATTTAAAACCACATGTAAATAAACTCATGAAACGTGAGATATATACTTATCTGACAATCTCATTAGTAGTGATACTTGCATTTTTGATTATTCAGGCTCTGGTGGTCACTCTGGATGATGAGGTTACCAATAATGAGTATCTAAAATTCGTTTGGACCTGGGTCATAGGTGCGCTACTCTTGATGTGGGGATTGGGACCCTGGCTTTCCTATTTGTGGATAGTCAATTTAGAATATTCCATCGAGGATGAACGTTTGGTGATCCAAAAAGGAATTCTCACCAAGAAAAGTATCAGTATTCCCTACTCTGCAGTGACAGATTTTACGTTGAGTCGCTCACTCTATGAACGCTGGATAGGTATTGGAACACTGTTGGTACAAACGGCCGGACAAGGAGCTCAGACAGGTGTTCATGAGGGTAAACTTGAAGGCTTAACGGACTTTGACGCCCTTTATACAACGCTGCGGGGAAAGATCAAGGCGTTTCGAGGTATGAAGCAGGAAGAGAAAACGGAAACACCGACAGGTAATGCCAGCGACTCAGAGGTCCTGCAATCAATTCTAGAAGAAGTAAAACGGATTGGGCGTAAGCTGGAGTAAATTCCGTAGACTGAGGCTCTCGAAGTCTCCATCATAACGAGTTACGATAATTGGGCGCTTCGAGAGCCTCAACGTCCGATTATTGTTCAACTAAAGCAGTCGAACGCCCTTTGACTCCAGTTTGATTAGACGTTTTTTATAGAGACTTCCTAGGGAGCGTTTAAAGATTTTTTTACTCATCCCGAATTTCTCATAGATCACTTCAGGTGATGTCTTATCAGTCATCGCCAGAAAACCTTTATTGGCTTTTAGAGCATCCAGGATCTTCTGGCTGGCGCCATCAATATATTTATTCCCGCTTTGCTCCAAAAGAAGATCGATCTTGCCGTCAGAGCGAATCTGTTTGATATATCCAGCTACCTTTTGACCTTGCTCCAGAGTCTTGAATACCTGGTCTTTAAAGATTAATCCCCAGTATTCCTCTTCAATGATGGCTTTGTATCCTAGGTCAGTGCGGTTGACGATAAACAGGTCGACTTTTTGACCTACCTTGTAGTCTGGAAGATCCTTCAGCAGAAATTTATCCAATTTAGCAGAAGCAACGATGCGATTGCTGACACGATCATGGTAGATGTAGAAAACATACTTCTCATTTATTTTAAGCGTGTGGCTTTGTTCGCGGAAAGGAACCAGTACATCTTTTGGTAATCCCCAGTCTAAGAAAGCACCCATTTTGTTGGTGTCAACCACACGTAAACTGGCGAACTCGCCAACTTGGGCTTTAGGCTTTTTGGTCGAGGCAATGATAATGTCTTTTGAATCGAAATAGACAAAGACTTCCAGGGCGTCACCGACTTTAGTACCCTCGGGAACCTCACGTCTTGGTAGTAGAATATCGCCTAATTCTTCACCATCCAAGTAAACCCCAAACTCCACTTCGCGTAAGACATGTAGAGTATTCAATCTTCCAATTTGTGACATAGCAACCCCTTCAATTCTGGCAACAAGTTAAGGTCATGTTGGATGTTTGAAATTAGAAACTGGTAACTGGAGATAGGGGTTTTAAAATTGACATGAATAACACTAATGCTCATAGAGAGTATGAAAAAGACTAGAAATAGAACTCTTTGCGCTCTCAGCGTTCTCCGCGAGAAGGGAAACTTAACGAGGAAATTTTACTGTGCTGTCCATAACCAGCGTGACGGGACCTTCATTCGTGATAGAAACCTGCATCTCAGCGCCAAACTCGCCTTTTTCAACCTCGATACCCTGTTGCCAGAGCTGATCCATAAAATGCTCATATAAGGGAATTGCCAGCTCAGGTTTAGCAGCTCTAGTGAATCCGGGTCGCCGTCCTCGTTTGTAGTCAGCCAGGAGCGTAAATTGTGAAATAACCAGGGCTTTGCCTTCAACATCTTTGATGGACAGATTCATTTTTTGATCCTGGTCCTCAAAAACCCTTAGACAGATAATCTTCTCAGCCAACCAATCAGCATCTTTTTGTTCATCATCATCAGCGACACCCAGGAGTATGACATAGCCCAGAGAGATCTTCCCTCGGGAACGTTGAGAGATCTTAACCTCTCCCTCACTGACTCTTTGAATGACTGCTATCATAGATTATGCTCTTTTTTGTTGGACATTGAGGAGGTCGCTGAGGCTCTCGAAACGCTCCCGAAAGGTTCATTTGTCGTACTGTTACAATGAGGCTTTGAGAGCCTCAGCCTCCAGATCTCTATTTCACCCAGACATTATCTTGCCCGAAGGTTTCTCGGAGGCTACTGATAAAACTACGGTTTGCCGAAACACGCATACTGCGGGCAACCATGAGGCGTTCCCTCTGGTTCTTCTCCCTTAAGTGAAAGATCAAATTGCAGGCGCCGGAGTAGCGTCGTGCAAGATTCTTGGCGTCTTCTAATTCACTCCCACCTATATCCTCAGGATCAAAAGCCACATGCACCTCTCGAGAATAGTCACTCTGGGCATCTTCCAGGGGTAGGACCTTATTAACCAAAACTTTCACGTCATCATCGCTGCGTTTTGAGACGCGACCCTCAACAAAGACCAGAGAATCATTCACGATATACTCTTTATATTTAGAGTAAGGATCAGAGAAGGTCAGCGCTTCCAAGGATCCATCCAAACCGTTCACAGTAAAGAAGGCCATCTGGTTATTACGCTTATCATAATGAATTTTTAAGGATGAGACAATTCCGCCGACACGAATATCCTGCTCATCTCGGACAGAACTCAAATCCAGAAGATCAATTGTGGAGAAAGCTTGAATTTCTTTTTCATATCCTTGCAAAGGATGGCCAGTAAGATAAAACCCAACATACTCACGTTCCCGGTTCAGCATGTCTATGTTATTCCAGGATGGCGCTTCACTTAATTCCGGTTCACGGATCATAGCGGATTCGCCACCGGTCCCGAATAAGTCGGTTTGATTGGTGTTTTTCAGGGTTTGAACCCGCTGACCATGGTGGACTGCATCCTCCACGCTCATAAATTTATCCCAACGTGCTCCAGGAAAATTATCCATGGCTCCACTACCCACCAGTGCTTCGATCACGCCCTTGTTGAGATTCTGAGAATCGACGCGTGAGCAGAAATCAAATATTGATTCAAAACTGCCACCTTCTTTCCGTTCCAGCATGATGGCTTCGGCGGCTTTGGAGCCCAAACGCTTAATAGCATTCAAGCCATAGATGATACTTTTCCCCTCACCGGGAGAGAAACGCACATTGCTGGAATTGACATTAGGAGGATTCACCTCGATTCCCAGCTTGCGACATTCAGCCAAGAGCATCTGGATCTTATCCGTGTTGTCCTTCTCAGAGCTTAAGTTTGCAGCCATGAATTCTACGGGATAATGAGTCTTCAAATAAGCGGTCTGGTAGGCGATAACAGAGTAAGCGGCAGAGTGACTTTTATTAAAACCGTACTCAGCAAATTTTTCGATCAAGTCCCAGATCTTGGTTGAGAGTTTCTCGTTGATATCGTTCTTCTTGGCCCCTGAAATGAATTCACCCTTCATTTCATCCATAAGGGCTTTGATCTTTTTACCCATGGCGCGGCGCATCAGATCAGCTTTGGAGAGTGAGAAGCCGGAGATTGTGGAGCCCAATTGCATCACCTGTTCCTGATAAACGATAATCCCGTATGTTTCCTTGAGAATCTCATCCATGAGAGGGTGAAGTGAGCTGACTTCTTGCTCGCCATGTTTACGGGCGATGAAGTCATTAATATTGCCCATAGGACCAGGACGATACAGAGCATTCATGGCAATGAGGTCACCCAGGGCAGTGGGCTTGAGTTTCTTCAGATACTCGCGCATGCCGGTTGACTCAAACTGGAACAGACCAATGGTTAGGCCATCGGCAAATAGTTGGTAGACTTTGGGATCATCCATGGGGATGTTCTCAATGTCGATTTCAACATTCTTAAATTCTTTGATCAGATCAATGGCTTCTTGAATGACAGTTAGAGTTCGCAAGCCCAGGAAGTCAAACTTGATGAGACCCACATCTTCAATGGCTTTCATGTCATATTGACTGGTAACGGAGCCATCCTTGGCAGACTTATACAGAGGAATGTAGTCAGTCAATTTTCCAGGTGCGATAACCAGACCGGCAGCATGCTTACCGGCATTACGGTTCATGCCCTCCAGGACTAGTGAATAATCAAACAGTTTGGTATGAACTTCGTCCAATTCAGAAGCTTGTTTTAGTTCAGGGCTCTTTTTCAAAGCTTGTGGGAGTTTGATCCCCAGTTCTTCAGGAACCAGCTTGGCGATACGATCGGTTTCCTTGATGGGTACTTCCAGAACTCGACCCACATCCCGGATAACTGCTCGAGCTTTCAGCTTATTGAAGGTGATGATCTGAGTAACCGAATCATGGCCAAAGCGATCCCGCATATAATTGATCACCTCTTCCCGGCGATCATAACAAAAGTCGATATCGATATCAGGCATACTGACACGATCAGGATTTAAAAAGCGCTCAAAAAGCAGATCATATTTCAGGGGATCCAGGTCTGTGATTCCAAGGGAATAGGCAACCAGACTTCCGGCAGCAGAACCACGTCCGGGACCTACAGGGATTTTCTGGTTCTTGGCGTATTTCACAAAATCATGGGTAATCAAAAAGTAACCGGGGAAGCCCATTTTCTTGATCACATCAAGTTCGTATTCGAGTCGTTCCTTGTACAGGTTATCAATATTTTTAACCCGACGCTCCATGCCTTCCCAGGTCAGACTATCCAAATGGGAATTGAGTGACTTCCCTTCTGGAATAGGAAATTCAGGCATATGATTGACACCGGTTTCCAGATTGAAATTACACATCTCTTCAATCCGTAAGGTGTTCTCAACAGCTTCAGGAATATCCTTGAACAACTCTACCATTTGTTCGGCACTTTTGATGTAGATGTCTTTGGTGTCGTACTTCATGCGCTTGGTGTCGCTGACATATTTTCCGCGACCAATACAGATCAGGGCATCATGTGCTTGATGATGATCAGCGCTGACATAGTGGGCATCATTGGTAGCAACCAATGGAATGCCAGTATCTCTGGACACTTTCTGGACCACTTCTCGAGCGATCGCTTCCATTTCCATCTCGCGTCCATCCAGGGTAAAATGACGTTGTAGCTCCAGAAAGAAATTTCCACGACCAAAGATCTCATCATATTCCAGCGCTTGTTCTTTGGCGCGATCATAATCTCCTCTGGCAGCATGGTAGGTTACCTGGCCGCTGAGACAGGCTGAGGTAGCTACCAGTCCCTCGGAATATTTGCGTAGCAGGTCTTTATCAACCCGGGGTGTAAAATAGAAACCATCCAGATAAGCCATGGAGGTGAGTTTGAGTAGATTGCGATAGCCCGTTTCGTTTTTGACCAGCAACACCAGGTGGTAAGCTCTTTTGCCTTCGGTATAGGTCCGTTTTTCGGTGTGGGCTCTGGGAGCCACATAGGCTTCCATGCCGATAATTGGTTTGATGCCGGCCTTGGTGGCTGATTTATAAAATTCGACGGCTCCGAACATGTTGCCATGATCGGTAAGAGCGAAACTCTTTTGACCTAATTCAGAAACCTTGTCAATGATTTGATCAATGCGAGCAGCACCATCCAAAAGTGAATAGTGTGAATGATTATGTAGGTGGACAAATTCGGCCAAAAGTGTTCCTTAGCTTCCCCATTACGTACATTTCGAGAGCCTCAATGTTCGAAATACGACGGAGGCTCGGGTGTCACACTGAGCCTGTCGAAGTGTTCTCGTAGCCCCGTCAAAAAATCTTTACATCGGCCGCCCAAGATAAATGGCAGCCAGCCCAACAAAAATATTGAGTTTTAGAAATAATTGAATTCGGCTGTAATTTTTATGCTCTGGATATTTATAAAGCAGGATCATGGCAAAGAGCATGGGAATATCGATTCCAATGAGGACAATCCAATAATAGAGATAGTTGTAGCTGCCAAAAAGAGCGGGAAAGAGAAAGAATTCAATGGAGATCAACATAAGCACCATGACGAACTTGACCGTGGCCTGCTCTCCCCAAACCAGGGGAAGCGTACGCGCACCTGATTGTTTATCACCTTCCATATCTTCCAGGTCTTTCACCAGTTCCCGAATCAAAGTGAAGCCAAAAGCCAGAGCAGCCATAACCAAAGTTGTCTCAATTTGACCAAAGGCCGAACCCACGTAGATGAAGGCCAGTCCCAGCATGAATGAAACCACAATATTACCAATGAGCGGTAGGCGTTTGAGTTTGTAACTATAGGCGATAAGCAAAGGCATGGCGATAAAGGCTGCGATATAGAAGGTGATCATGGAAATCAGAGATGCGCAGAAGATTCCCAAGGCAAAGAGGTTGAACATATAGACCCGAGCAAAAGAGACTTTCATTTGTCCTGCAGGTAGAGGCCGATTTGGGCGATTGATTTTATCGATCTCAAGATCATAGATATCATTTATAATGTTCCCAGCACCATTGATGAAAATCACCGACAGGATGAGCAAAGAAAGCGTCTTGACCTGGTTCAGTTCTCCCAGAATAGCCGTTGTTAGAAACACCGCAAGGGCGGCCTGGAGCAGATTTAAGGGTCTCAGAATGGTGATGAAGGCTGGCATGATGCAAAGTAATGAAAAATGTATGAAGTAGAAGGGTTTAAGAGTTTTATGGGTTTTTGTGTTGATGAGTTTCGAGGTTCCGGACGCTGAGCTTGCCGAAGTGCCCGGAGCATCAAAAAGGTATCTGGATTAACGAGTCTTTCTGAGGGAGTTTAACATCCGAAAGAATCTCCATTTCTGGTTAGGAGCTAGATGTTAGGTGTTAAGATCAAAAGCCTAACCGCAAAGAACGCGAGGAACGTAAAGGTTTAGAAAAAAGCATTGAATAAAAGACATAGGGTAAATGGATGAAACTGGATCATCTATACTTAAAGAGCTACGATGAATAAAAACCTTGAAATTTGTAAAACTATACCCTAACACCTATCTTGATCTAATTGTATTCGAATGCATTATCAGTAAATGTGAATATCATCAATTGAAAGGCAGAAATTTTTGTTAATAGAAAATACCTCTGATTTAGCAAGGTTCATCAAAAACATTGGAATGCCCCCATATGTCACAGTAGATACTGAATTCATGTCTGAAAAGACCTATTATCCTCAGCTATGCCTGATACAAATAGCACACGGAACACATTCAGCCGTTATTGACCTACTCAATGACCTCGATGTTGAACCTCTCATTGCCTTCTTGAAAAACCCAAACATTGTAAAGGTTTTTCATGCGGCAGACCAGGATATCGCCATATTATGGAATGAATTCAAGTTCATCCCCTCACCTGTTTTTGATACGCAAATTGCCGCTATGGTTTGCGGGTTTGGAGATCAGGTTTCGTACGGACGACTCGTAAAGGCGTTTACAGGGGCTGTATTGGATAAAAGCTCACAGCTTGTTGATTGGTCCAAGCGCCCCCTCCGGGATCGGGATGTAAGGTATGCTTTGGCAGACGTTACACAGCTGTGTCAGGTTTATGAGGGTCTAAAAGCTGACATTGATAAACGAGATCGAGCAAGTTGGATCGCAGAAGAAATGCAAGATCTGTTGGACCCAAAGCGCTACGAATATATTCCTGAGACCCAAATGAGGAAATTGAGATTAAGGAGCCAGACGCCACGACGTCTTGCCCGGCTACGTGAATTGCTTTCCTGGCGAGATGAACGAGCAAAAGCCAAGAACCTCCCCCGGAGCTGGGTTCTTAAAGACACTACACTTCGTGATATGGCTTCAAATCCACCACGAACCATTAAGGATCTTGGACGAGTGCGAGGAATTGGCAACAATGCCCAGGGGACATTTGGGCAGGCGATATTGCAATGCATCCGCGCTGCAGATGACTTGCCTCTGGCAGATTGCCCGGCGGTTGATTCGGCAGTTTCAGAGGAGCCGGCATCTGAAAATGCCATCGCCCTTTTAAGGGCTTTGCTCAAACAGGTCTCCGAAATAAACGAAGTTGCACCCCGATTGTTAGCCACAAAGTCTGACCTGGAGCAGATCGCTCTGGGTGACAAGAGCAGACTCGATAAAGGCTGGCGCCGTGAGGTCTTTGGGAAACTTGCCAGCAACCTGGTAGCCGGAAAAATTGCCCTAACCCTGGTAAAGGGTAAAATGGAGCTTATTGATATATAGTAAATCCAAAATGATGAGTTTCTGGGTTCCGGACGCTGAGCTTGCCGAAGTGCCCGGAGCACTATTGCGGTATCTGGATTGATGAGTCATTCTGAGGAACCGGAGGTGACCGAAGAATCTCCATCTCTGGTTAGGAGATAGATCTTAGGTGTTAAGATCAAAAGCCATTGCCTTTCTATCCCAAAACCCTAGCTTTGAGCATTCAATTGAGGAATAATAAGAGACCACTATGACTGATATGATAGCATCTATCCACAAAGCGACTCATTATTTAAGCCACGACTTGTTCGGTGGTCCCAGGGTGCTGGGGTTTAACTGGGTTATCAATTTCCAAAAAGGCATGACCCTTTTCTGGGTTTTAGGCTTGATGTTTCTTTATGATAATTTCTCCATACAGGCCTGGGTCTATCTGGCCTTACATGGTAGCTATGGTTTGATCTGGATCCTTAAGGATCTCATTTTCCCTGACAAAAAATGGCAGACAAAGATCACCTTTGGTGGTGGATTGGTGGCAATTCTCGCCGTTCTGGGACCTTATTGGGTAGCGCCTTACCTCCTTATTTCGCCCATTTTGGGTGAGGCTCACACGGGGGCCAGCCAAATCTGGATGTCCCTAGCAGTTTTTATGTACGCCATGGGGCTGACCTTCATGTTGACGGCAGATGCCCAAAAATTCTACACCCTGAAAGTCAAAAGGGGGCTCATTAAGACCGGACTGTTTCGATTTATAAGACATCCTAACTATCTGGGAGAAATGATGATCTATGGTTCCTTTGCCCTACTAGCTTGGCATTGGCTTCCCTGGGCGATTTTAGTCTGGGTTTGGTTGGGTTATTTTTCTGTTAACATTGTTATGAAAGAAAGGTCCATGTCTCGTTATGAGGATTGGGCTGAGTACAAAAAGCGTTCGTGGTATTTGATTCCTTATATTTTCTAAGTTTCGCATGAAAAAAAGCCACACGGCTCGTGATTCTGCTTCCAAGTCCTAACATCTAACACCTAATATATAGGCATCGACGCACGTGGAGCGTAGATGTGCCTAACCCAGAACTCTCAAATATGACACAATTTATTCCAGGGGTAATCGTTCATTATAACCCATTGAAATATTAGCCAAATCACCTACATTCCCGCACTGTTTATCAAAGAGTGAGGGAATTGCATGGATTCACCCCAAAATGCTTCAGAATTTAATATGGTAAGGGTGTCTTATACGGACTGTATAACAGCCCAAAATAAGTTCATAACTCTGTACAAGTCTCTAGTGTAAGGAGTTTCATAATTACCCTAAGAATTTTATCAGTCAAAAATGACAAAACGGTCATGTTATCCAGATCGTATAACCATTGTTAGGTAGAATAAATAAAAATAAGGGAATCCAAAGATGGCAGATTATCCGTATACTCAAAATGGGAAAAACCTCCAGAAATTTCTTTTACACATTCAGAATGCTGGAGTACCAACAAAAGTCACCCAAAAATACCTTGAACAGATTGGTTTTAGGGGTAAAAACGACAGACGCATCATTGGAGTAATGAAAAGTTTGTTTTTCATCGATAGCACTGGGACTCCGACGGAAAAATGGTCGACGTATAGAGATAAAGCCAATGCACCGTACTTCATGAAAGAAGCAATACAATCGACTTATTCTGACCTTTTTACTACATATCCAGATGCACAAAATCGTGACGAGGAAGCACTAAGAAACTACTTCAGTGTAAGTACGGGATTAGGAGCAAAAGCTGTAAGTCTAATTGTAGCTACCTTTAGATCTCTTTGTGAATTAGCTGATTTTGAACAATCGACTTCAGGAACCCCCAAACTAATCACACCTAAACCACAACCTGTCCCTGGCATAGCTGCTCAGCCTCATCCCATAACAACTAAAGCAGTTACCGGCTCAGGGACAAATGTAAATATTAACATAGAATTAACTATCCCAGCCACCGATAAACCGGAAGTGTATGAGAACTTTTTTGCGGCAATGAAAAAGCACCTTCTGACAGATGAATAAGTTTATTCAAGATATTCAAAAGTGGCAGGTGAGGACGAAGACGTTTGAGTTGAAAGCACATTCAATACTCGGGTCTCACGAGGCTTCACCATCAAGAGTTGTAATTCTTGATGAATCATATCAAAGGTTGACCGACATCAGTGTTAAACAGGACGAGCTATTCAGGCAGGCATTACGATGTGTTGAAATGGGATTATATCGCGCTGCACATGTGATGGCTTGGGCAGGTTTTATGGATTTTTTAGAAGACAAAATCTGCGAAGATGGGTTGGTAAAACTGCATACTATCAGAATCAAGTGGTTAGCCAAAAACAAGGAAGAATTGCGCGAAGAGGTGAATGAATTTCAACTCATTGATGCTGCGAAGGCGCTCTCGCTATGCACTAAAACCCAATCTAAGGCATTACATGGTCTACTAAATAAACGGAATGAATGTGCACATCCGAGTGATTTTTTTCCTGCTTTGAATGAAACACTTGGATATGTCTCAGAGATCATGAAGAGAATAGAGCAACTAAAAGAGAAACATGTGACATGATCTACCTAACAAGCTGCTTAGAGTGTGCTCGCTAAAATGGGTCGGTTATCTAGAATGATGTCGTGGGATAGGAGATGCAATGATCTACAGGTTTGATACAAAATGTCCTGGGTGTAGCTCACCAATTGGATTGCGGATCAGTCGGGGAAGGCATTCTGATCAACCATTTTTCTATGTATGTTCAGTCTGCAATGTAGCAACTAGAGGGAGCTTACAGGTTAACGAGCAGGAAATGGCTCTTGAATTAGAAGATGGTGAGCTTTTCGATTTAGACCCAACCGTGGAGCAGGTCTATACACTCGATCCTGGATTTCCAACCCCCTCAGATGCTCGATCGATGAGCGACGACGGTGGATCACCATTTCTCTTTAACTCTGCAATTTTGGGTGAACGCTTTCCAGAGTATTCACACAGAGTTTCAGGCTTTTATGATTTTTATGAAAATTCTTGGTTAAAGCTAAAAAGATTAACTCAATTCTTCCTTGATTCCAATTGGCAGCGATTTGATGCTTTATTAGTAGAGATTATTGACAGTGAACCCACCGAAATTACAGATTTAATCAGGTATGACTCCATATACCGTTTCTACGATATCGCTTTAGCATCTATGGCGGTTTATCCGCTTCACGCTGAGATGAGAAAGGAGTGGAACGGTTTATTTATCCCAACTGGTAACCATGCAGAAGAGATTGCTGCCTATCAAGAAGGGATCATTTCAGATCCTGAGTATTTGCAGAGTAGAAAATCACTCTTCGGGTGCCTCCAAGATTACATAGAATTGGGTGACGCATTAATACCGGGTATCGCCATTGAAATGTATCCACTCCATCATTCACAATATGGTGACTTAAGAATATATCGGGATAATTTTCCAGTATTGCGTGACCTATATGTGCAAAGCTTTGAGGCATGCATACAAGCCCTGACTTTTGTTATTGAATCGTTAAATGTAATCAAGAGGGGTAATCCCCATTCCTATTTAGATCAAGCTGGCATTAGACAGACACCGAGAACTAGAGCTCAGTTTAACAGGTTAACTGCTGAAAAGAAGCTACTCTTTCTTAGTGAACTACCTTTATGGGAAAGTACATGGAACTCTTCACTAGATAGACAATCGCGCAATAAAATTGGTCATCGACAAATTCATCATGATCTCTCAAGTGGGACTCTGAGGAGGGAAGGCCAGGACGACATCCCTTATATTGATTTTATCCAATCTGCTCAAAGAGTGTTTTACCCAATAGTTGGTTGTTTAAATGCATTAAAAATTGCAGAAATACATCACTTGATTCGTGTCAAGAATGAGAATGCTGAATCCACCTAACAAAAGTTTAGAGCTGACTCACAACAGAGTGGTGGTCGAGGAAAATAGATTGCAGGGATACAGTGTTTATACAAATTGAAAATAGGTTGAGAAGCAGCTCAAGCCTAAAGCGCTAGGCTGATAAGATTTATAATAAATTGGAAAAGGAGTTATTTTGATAAAGCAAAAGCATTCAAGTGTATGGGGGGCATTAAGTAAGCTGTTTTTGATCGTTAGTTTACTTGTTATTTATTCCTGTGATCAGGATAATCCTATTACTGAAGTTGAAACTGAATATCTAGAGGTTGATGTTATCGGAGCGGACTACTCACTCGAAACCATACATTCTACGTATTTTGGGGAGTTAACCGATAAATACTATAACACAATGACACTTGACCTATTTATGAATTCACCCACACTGCATAATCAAATAGAACGATTACTTATATATGATTCAGTCACTGGATTAGGTTGGGAATTTTATGGCGATTCCTTGGCGCATATGTTCAATGAAGATTTAGGGGCTTTTAGATTTCAACATTTAAAATTTACAAACTCCAATTACTCACCGCGGGATAGACTTTTCGAGGTTCAACTCTACGGGGCGAATAATAAGACCACGAAGAACGAGTTTGAATTGTTGATCAAGGATGGATTTCCTCGATCAATATATACATCAAATTCCTGGTATGATCATGATGTTCTATCCATTCAATTAAGTAGCAATCTCCCAGCTGAATGGGAAGCCAATGTACAGTGGAATGACAACCAGTCCAATCTTGGCAGCAGTGTAGTAGAATACCAAAACACACATGAATTATTGATTAATGATGTCCCAGAACAAGCGACCTCATTTTATTTACGCTTCTCATATAACCTAGATGGGATAGCGAGGTTACTTATTACTGAGGAAGAACAAATTCAAGATAGATTGCCATCGAATTTACTGCTTTTTGAGGATGAACGTGAAGTTGACCAGGCAGTTCAGCTGTCATACAACGATAGAATTGTGCTGCTAGACATAGAGTCAGAAGAAGTATCAACAATTGAATTTGGTGTAGTAGGACAGCTAGGAGCAAGGTCGCTTCCAAGCCCTCCAAAACTACTTCGTCATTCAGAGACAGATTTAGCATATATTGGATTAACCAATGGAAACATATACTCCTATAGCACTGAAACATTTGACCTTAAACTAGTTCATAGTTTTGCTGGTGACTTAGAAGACATGCTAGTTGTTGGAGCGTACCTGGTTGCCAATTTAGATGGGGGGGATTATTGGACAATTAACCTTACAACTGGTGAAGCAGTAGAATACACTAGTCATACCTACTATGATGCTCGAGGTATGGTTTTTAACCCTACAAAAGGAGTGTTGTATTTTCTGCGGACCGGGGTAAGTCCAACAGATCTACATCGTTTTAACTTTGATATAAACACAGGTGTTTTATCTAATCACTCTGACTCACCTTATCATAGTGATTATTCCATGTCTACACCACTCTTCATTATTTCTCAGGATGAGTTGCTCTTGACCAGATCGGGAACAATGTTTTCATGCAATGCAAATGTTAGTAATGACCTTCAGTATGTGGGTGATATTGGTATGTATTTAACGGATATGAATATTTCCCCTGATCTTCAAAACTTGATGATCTTAAGATTAGACAATGATTATTACTATAACTATGGTGAACATTGTTCCTGCCTAACGATAATCGATATTAATAATTATGAACTAGTCACTCAACAAGACATATATGGATCACCTTTTAGGATGTTTAGCAAAGGGGATAGCGTCTTCATATTAACACATTTAGATGAAATTGACCGTTACGGGGGAGTATTACTCAGCTATAATGAGCTTCTAAATAACCCAGCGTCGCTAAATATATACTATTCACAAAAAATGTTCTAAGGCAATGAATGTGATCCTTTTCCTGTCACTAAAACTACACTCTAACAAGCGCGTGCTACAGACTCGGCATTTGATTGGCAAACAAAGAATGATTGGAGGTGTCAGAAATATCAAAGATATCAGCCTCGCAGTAGAAGCGCAGGACGTTAGTCAGAAATAAAGGATCCAGTTATGTTTAAAAACACTTTCGTTATACTTATGGGCTTTTTAGTCTGGGATTGTGAAAGTGAAGATCTTCCTTCCGCTGAGAAGGTCGAAACCTACAAAATTGAAGCCCTGGATGTTGAGGGTAAAACAATAACCTTTGCGGTAAAAAGTACAGGGACCTCAAGTTGTTGGGGATATTCACATTTTGAACACAGCATTTCTGATTCGATCGTCTTTATAGATGTTTATGGGCAGGTTACCACAAATGATCCATGTTTAGCAGTACTGATTACCATAGACGCAACATTATCAGTGACTGTCCCCAGTACTGGGGAATTTACATTTAAATTTTGGCAGCATAACGAGAGCACACTTGATACCACTCTTGTTATTGGCTGATTATAGAAATATCAGAGAAGATGCTATCGCAGTAGAATCGTAGCGTCCTTATTCTCTGTGGTCATATAATAACTCTAATGTATAGAAGGGTATTGTAATGAAAGAAGTGCTAATCGCTCATGCTTCAATTCTAAAGGAAATCCCACTCCTAATTGCTGATAGATATAAAATTCCATCGGATAAGATTAAGTTGGTAAACATCTCAACGATTAACGAGGGCATTATGACTTTCCAGCTCTCATTCTACTACCCCGACAGTGACCCCGTGAAAGAAATAGCTCTAAATTTTGAGTTGAAAGATAGTTCTCCACACTTGCTATATTTTGAGACTCTAACAGGCTTGAAAGGGTATGAAAAGACGAATGAATATCACGGGTTAAATAACGAAATCGTCAAATATATTACCACTAAAGCGGACATGTAGAATGTGCAACAAATCGAGTCTGTTTCTGGAAGCAGCTCAAGCCAAGGGCATTAGGCATTTGGAGGGGAAAAATGAATAAACTAATATACTTCTTTTTGTTCGCTGGAATAATTTATTCCAAAGATATCAACAAAGGTTCTGTTGCGTTTAAGTTCAACTACGGTCACGGAAAACACTCAAGCGATATCACACTTGAAGAAGATAGTTTTGTTAGAAGAAATAATATTCAGGGTGTTCAATATGCTTCACCCCTATCAGATCCAGTGTATTATCCCATGGAGTACAGCTATCGAAATCAATACTTCACAGGGGAGCTTCAATACTTTCTACAGAGTCATTTAAGTGTTGGAATAAGTTTTCAAAGCTCGGCAATATTTCAGAAAATTAATTACCCTGAAAAATACGCATCATTCGAGCTAGAATCAAAATTGCTTAAACAAATCAGTTTTGGACCCATTGTTGAGCAATGGTTTCCCCTTTCCGATAAATTTGGAGCCAGTGTCTCTTACAACCTCCTTTTTTCCACAGGTTATTTAAACAGAGTTGCAGCTCTGGCCGATGGGCAAATTATTGGAAGTGATTTGAGGCAATTGATTGGCGACCTGGGGGAAGAAATAGAGATCAATGGCTTTGGTTCAATTATTGGAGCCCAGCTTATTTACAACATAAGCTCAAATCTTTTGCTATTCACAAAGGCTGAGTTTGCCTTCTCTCGGGTTAATTTATTAGATGATCCAGTATACTACTATATGACTTCATCAGATAATCAAGGTGTTGGGCTTTCGTTGGGGATAGCGATTATAGGGTGAGAAATCATAAATAGCTAACAAGGAACAGGAACAGACTCAACCACAAAGTCGTTAATAAAGCTAAAAAGGGGAGTAAAATGCAGCACAGACTCATTTCACAATTGCTTATAATTTTCATATTATTGGTCTCGACTACACGAGGTGGTATCTTTGACTCAACCGCTGTTTATCCACCAAAGGCAGGATCAAAAGCGCTGGACTTTGGGTATAGCATTCAGTTTGGATATCAATTCTAGAGAAGAACTCCCCAAAGAACTCGTATCTTTGGCTATTAAGCATCATGCGAAATACGTAAAAATTAAGGATCATAGGACATGCCCAGAATCATCGAATCACCTACCATTATTGAATCAGTCGGGAATAAGCCAAAACGCATCGAAGAATATGTGGGTCGGGTCAACTCAGACCATGCTGATGTCAGTGTTGCTCGCATGGTTTCTCCATCAGGCTGGGTTGAGCCGGGTCAACGACCGGAGTTTGGCGAGATAACTTTGGTTTTAAAAGGACAACTCCACATAGAGTATGAAGGTGGTGAACATGATGTGGTGGCCGGCCAATCCATCGTCACAGAAGCAGGCGAATGGGTTCGCTACAGCACACCTGGATCAGAAGGTGCCGAGTATATAGCGGTCTGTCTACCGGCTTTTTCACCGGAGACTGTGCACCGGGACGAGTAGTTAAGCATATTTGATACTATACGAAGGAGATTTCATGAACTTGATAAAGAGAATAACTATTGGACTACTATTCATTGTGGGGAGTCTTCCCTTGATTGCCCAGGAACAAGCGGACACTGTCTTAACCCGCGCGCTTCAGTTCCAATATAGGGGTGATTTGCAGTTCACCTCTTTTGATGGGAATACGTTTTCGTATAAGAAAATGGTAACTCCTGTAAATGAAGTACGCTATTCTTTTGACCTGTCTACCAGCGGGCAAGATGAAACAGCAAAGAATACGATAGAGGAATTCTTCACAGATTTGGATAGTACTGGTCTAGAGATTACGGAGAGGGATTCTAGAATATTTAGGTTGAGTGGGTCGGTAGGGTATTATCGTTTAAAACATAAATACAAAGTGAAGCATGTGAGTGGCTATTTTGGTGGTGGACCCAAGCTCTTCCTTTCATATGTCAGTGCCGCATATGAAAATACAGATGATAGCTTTGACGCTTTCATACTCGGTAGAGTGAGTAGCTCATGGAGTACCCAGCTCGGTTTTACTGGGATCGTCGGTTGGGAGTGGCATGTAAGTGATGCTGTCAGTATCACAGCAGAATACAGACTTTCTCTTGTGGGGGGCTACTCTGAGAGCACAACCGAAACCCGTGATGTTAGAACGGGTGATGCTTTATGGACGAGTACTAGTGTGCAAGAAAAACCAAACCTAAAACTTTCACCAGGAACGCTGATTGGTGTTTCACTGTTCTTTTAATTGACGAGTAGAAGGGGGCTAGAGTCTTTCTCATGAAAAAAAGCAAAATGAGCATTCTGCTTGTACTATTGTTCACCATCTTGTTAGGCCAGGTATGGTCTGCAGAAATCAGACTGAAGAACGGATTAGTGATTCAGGGTGTTTTTATGCAAGCCAAAAAGAATAAAGTCTACATTGAGTATGGCGACACCCTCTTTGTGATTCATCCCTCCGTAATTTCAAACTTTAGTCAAGATAGTGTCAATATCGAGATCAGTAAATTGATTGAGATGGAAGGGGAAACGATCAACTTTAACTCCTATAAGGAGTTTGTTAGGATTAGTAAGTCCAGCTTATTCTCAGAGTCGGTTGTCAGGGCAGTGATTGCCTCAAATGAAGCCGGAAACGTTGGTCTTGCCCCTCCACCTCTTATAAATCACAAGCTAGTTGTCAAAAAAACGAAGTATCTAGCAACAAGACCCTTTTCCCTGTTAAGACTTTCCATAGGCCTGGAGTATGGGGTTAGAAATCTATCAAAAAGTTCAGAGACCAGAATAGCGGTAAATGCTATGCCTAAGCTTGAAAATCCAACACTACTTGGGGGCGGATTGACTTCCTGGTATTCTGCTTATATGGGGAAACGGAATTATTTTAATGAGAAAACCAGGAGCGCTTACCTCGGATATGGTCTGGGTGCTGCTTTCATTGAGCAGGTCTATACCAAGACCTTTTTGTGGATTGACTTACCACCGAAACAATCAGAAGAATTTTACTTTTTAGGTCCGTATACCGAGGTTGGTTATACAGGGCATCCCGGCGAAAACTCTATCACCCATTTAAATATTTTGCTCATGCCTTCTGTCATGTACCAACGAGGGGAAAGTACGGGAGGAGAGATTGAAAGGGCCTTTCGCTTGTATCCTTCAGTCAGTTTTAGTTTCGGAATTTTTATTAAATAATAGTAATTCTGCACTCTTCAAAGCCAGATAAATGTTGCTAACAACTTGGGTAGTTCAGGCTGGCGTTCAAACGGTTTAAGGTTGTTTTTGCTATTCATGGTTTCCTCCGGTCTATTTTCAACCCATCCTCACTTCCCAGATAGTTTTGCTTCTGTCAGACAATAAGCTCATATTGTCTGGATGAAAACTATACATATCATAGCACTATCCCTTATTCTTGGAATATTCTCAGCCGCCAAAGCACAAACAGTATCTATAACCTTCCGGGTAAATATGGGTTACCAAATAGAGTTGGGGCAGTTTGATCCAGCAACAGAGTTTGTAGATATCGCCGGCACCTTTAATGGATGGGGGTCAACTCCCTTAATCAAGCTGTTTGATCCAGATGGTGATAACATTTATGAAATTTTAGTCAGTGGATTCACCCCCGGCTCAAGTATCGAGTATAAATATCGCTACAATGGTACCTGGGACGGAGTTCGCGAAGAGTTCCCCGGCGCTGGTAATAATAGACTTTATACGGTCCTACCGGATGCTAATATTGTCTATGTCTGGTTCAACAACGAAGTCTCTCCAACAGGATCCCCTGTAGCTGATTTTACAGCCAGCTCCCAATCCCTGTTCGAAAACGGCATGGTTTATTTTGAAAATCTTTCTGCAGGAGCCATTGATACTTGGGAATGGACTTTTGAGGGTGGCTCCCCGGCAGTTTCTGATAAAAAGGAACCTGTGGTCATTTATCCTACCATGGGAGCCTTTGATGTCACCCTGGTTGTGAGCAACGCTACTGAGAGTGACACATTGACCATGTCAGATTATATCCAGGTACAGTCAAGGAATACCAGCGAAATTTCCTGGTGGAACAATACCGTATTTTATGAATTATTTGTCCGTAGTTTTTATGACAGTGATGGTGATGGCATTGGAGATTTCAAGGGGGCCATCCAGAAACTTGATTACCTAAATGATGGTGATCCCAACACAGATACTGACCTGGGCATCACAGGAATTTGGCTCATGCCCATCAGTCAATCTCCCAGCTATCATGGATATGATGTCACCGACTATCGTTCCATTGAATCAGATTATGGGACAATGAATGACTTTAAGGATTTCCTGGCTGCAGCTCACGCTAGAGGAATTAGGGTCATTATAGATTTTGTGATGAATCACAGCTCCGATCAGCATCCCTGGTTTCAAAACTCAGTTCAAAATGTAAACCAGTATCGCGATTTTTACCGCTGGTCAGATACCAATCCTGGCATTACCGGACCCTGGGGACAGCAAGTTTGGCACTATAACTCGGGTGACTATTATTATGGTTTGTTTTGGGGGGGCATGCCTGACCTGAACTATGAAAATCCTGCTGTCAAAGACAGTATGTTTGCAGCCGCAGATTACTGGTTAAATAATGTGGGTGTTGATGGGTTCAGGCTGGATGCAGTCAAATATATCATTGAAGAAAACAATCAGCTGGAAGATACGGAAGCTACTTTTCAGTTTTGGGGAGAATTTAATCAACATATTAAGCAGACACGACCAGATGCTTTTACTGTTGGTGAAGCCTGGACGAACACGACCACAATCCTGAAGTATGTCACTCAGGATCGACTTGATTACTGTTTTGAGTTTGACTTGGCTTCGGCCACCCTCAATGCTGTCAACTCCGGGAATGCTGATGGCTTGGCAGCTCAAATGCAGAAAGTCTACAATCTTTATCCACATCATCAATATGGCACCTTCTTGACAAACCATGATCAAACCCGGGTAATGAATATATTCGAATCCGATATTAGTAAAGCCAAAACCGCAGCAGCCCTTTATCTCACCTTTCCCGGCGTCCCTTATCTTTACTATGGTGAAGAAATTGGTATGGCCGGAGACAAACCTGATGAATACATCCGGACACCCATGCAATGGTCAACATCAGCCCATGCTGGATTCACAACAGGCTCACCCTGGTTGGGTGTAAATAGTAATTATTCTACCAGAAATGTTGCCACTGCAGAGGCCGACTCGGCATCCCTTTTAAACTGGTATAAGCAACTGATTTCAATCCGCAATCAGGAGCCCGCTTTACGATTGGGTGACTACTCAAGCATCATCAGCTCGGAGTCTTCTATAATGGCATTTTTACGTCACCTTGAAGACGAAACTATTATGGTAATTGTCAATACCAGCGCTGAAAACTTTCAAGGATTGACTCTTTCCACTCTAGGTGGGATGATCCCTTCCGGATCATATACCTTGTTAAATTTATTAGACGACCAAGACTCATTGTTGGTGACTGTGAATTCCATGGGTGAGATTGAGAACTTATCCGTTAATGGGCATGAAGCATTGATCTATTCATTTTCTAAAGGTGCATTAACAGAGATAGAAGCTGGAATGTCTAATATCGCTGATTTTCAATTACATCAGAATTACCCCAATCCCTTCAATTCTAATACCCAGATTAGCTACAGCTTGGCTAATACTGGAAATGTTTCTTTAAAGATATATGATGTTCGAGGTCGAGAATGGGTAACTCTTATTGATAAAGTCCAGGAAACGGGACATTATGAAATTGCTTTTGATGCCGATAACATGGCAACAGGGGTCTATTTTTATAGATTAGCCATAGGAAATAGTGAGATTAGAACCCGAAAAATGGTACTTATCCGCTAGAGCACGCAATTTCTTGGTATGAGACGCCTAAATATCCGGGAGTAATATATATAGATCACTTTCTTAAGTTTACTGGGGGCCAATCATACAGAGAGGAGTCTAGTTGTGGACAATGAAATAAAAAAGCTTGAACATCAAATCTACGAACTAAACCTAAAGCTCAATGAGCTTCAGAAAGCGAATCCTAGCGAGAAGGTTAAGAACTACACCTTCAAAACGCTGGATGGCGAGACAACTCTCCTCAATCTTTTTGGCAAGAATGACAAACTACTTATGATCCATAATATGGGTCAGGGTTGTCGCCACTGCATGCTCTGGGCAGATGGATTTAATGGCTTTTTGCCTCACCTTGAATCTGCAATGGCAGTAACTCTGGTTTCCAAAGATCCGCCGGAATTACAGAGACGTTTTGCTAATTCAAGAGGCTGGCGATTCAACCTGGCTTCCCATGGCGGTGGTGAATATATCCAGGAACAGACCGTAACTGTCGGTGAAAGCAATTCACCTGGCGCTGTGGTTTATGAGCGCGTAGGAGATGAGATTTACCGCAAGAATAGTAGTGAGTTTGGACCCGGCGACCTGTATTGTTCTATGTGGGGCTTGCTTGGTTTGGCAGGTCTCGGTGAAGCTGAATGGACACCTCAGTATAATTATTGGCAGCGACCTCAAAAACTGGATGATGGTGGCTTGAACGTTTTGGGATAGTTAATTGCGTGAAGGGTGAACCGAAGGCTTCCAAAACTGCCAGCTGCTGAGCAACAGGGCCGTCCCGATACTTATATCCAGGGCAGCTACGGCAACCAAATAAGTGTAATTCCCCTGAGAAACACGTGATAGCGTTGCGCCCAGCAGGAGCATAAGCCCAAGTGCAATAAAGAATTGATAACGGTAAAACTGCCAGAGCTTGGGTTCTTGTAAGCCATCAATTCGGGTCAAGTTTTTACGGCAACTTCGGATAAATATCAATCGGGTTTTGATTACCCCTACCAGGATACCAATTGCCCATGAAAGGCATTTCCCAGAGCTATCAGGTGCCAGATCTTGAGCATTAGCAGCCAACTCGGAACCTTTAGTCAATAGAATAACAACTCCGATGTACCAGAGGATGGCGGCTAGTATTTTTAGTGTTTTGTGCGAGGTCGTCATCGTGTTTCAACTTAAGCAGGTATTGTTGGGAATAAAGAGAATCTGAAACAGTGATTATGCTCTAAGTATACCCTTATATTCAGACATAATATCAGCCACACTGCGAATCTTTTGAATACCGGCTACACTCTTCCCTGCTTGGAGGTAATGGTGGTACGCCCCTACTTTGTCTGAATCCTTCTTCAGGGTCCGAAATGATCGTAAAGAATAGAACATGCGCATATACTTCTTCGTCTTGAATCCCCGTAACATCCATCTGGCAAAAGGACCTGCTTTTGCCCCCATGCGCCTGATTGCTTCGGTTTCAATGACGGAAACAGGGACACCGGAAAGTTTATCAGTCAATACGATGTCTGACTCCTCTGCATCAACGATGGCCTGTTTATAATCGGTGTGTGCAGTACATTCATTACTGGCGATAAAGCGAGTTCCCATTTGAACACCTGAATAGCCCAAGTTAAGCATTTCAGCTACTTTTTCTGGGTCACTAATTCCACCGGCTGAGATCAAAGGTTTCTCAAATCCGATTAAGTCATCCAGCAGTTGTTTGGCACTCTCAGTTCCGGCATGGCCTCCTGCATGATCATTGACACAGATGAGACCATCTACCCCGCCGCTGATAGCCTTGTCAGCCCATTTCTTGCTGGTTGTATTGTGATAGACAAGTCCACCATGGGCATGAACTTTATCAACAACAAATCGAGGATTACCCAGGGCAGTAACAAAAAATTTAACGTCTTCCTCCAGAGCGATATCCAGCCAGGCTTTGATTCGATCCAGGTAACGCTGAGAGCTTTTCTCAATAAGGAGATTTACACCAATGGGTTTTTGGGTCAGGTCTCGGATATAGCGCAACCCATCTCTGAAATCATAGCCATGGACATAGGTAAGGCTTAAGGGTTGAACCACGCCAATTCCTCCAGCTTCAGAGACCGCAGCCACAAGTTCTGGGTTGGAACAGGGATACATGGCTCCCCCGATAATTGGGAGAGAAATGCTCAAATCATGGCAAAATTGTTCAGCTTGTTTCTGCATCATCTGCGGCCTGGTCCAAGTTGAAACTGTAAAGTTCCTTTACGCGATCAGACAGCAGGTAATATCCACACCATGCTGAATAGACAGCCAAAGCAACAAGAATGAAAAGTAGCCTGATCCAATCATCCCCATTTGCCATTCTGGCGCTAACATATTCATAAGTAGACCATGACCAAACAAGAGTGGCATAAAAGGCAACCCCCTGCAGAAGCTGAATAACCCAGCGTTGCTTGATAAAGAACAGGAAAGGAATAAGCAGTATGACAATTACTAAAACATCTTTACCCGCTCGTGAAAAATGCGCAGCGAGTAATAGGATCATAAATGTGTAGTTAATGATTTGAGCTTTCAATGAAATCCCCCTTATGGTGTGAAGCGACCCGCTATGACGCGCGGATCACCGTTATAGTCTTGAATAATTTCCAGATCATGAAATCCTTTTTCCATGAAAATACTTAACACTTCTTTTTCTTGATGAGACCCACCGAACTCAAATAGGAAGGAACCTTTTGGATTCAAGAGTTCTGGCAGAATCTCTGCGAAACGTCGATAAAAAGTGAGTCCATCATGCTCATCAAACAAAGCTTGGTGTGGATCAAACTCCGACACTTCTCTCTGGAGGTGTGGTTTCTCTTCTGGTGCGATGTAGGGCGGGTTGGAGACGACAAGATCAAAACGCTGACCAAGACTTGGTAAGCGTTCGAGGATGTTTGTTTCCTGGAAGCTGACCTGTGTTTCATTGAGCAGGGCATTTTCTCGAGCTAGATCTAAAGCTTCAGTTGAAATATCCACAGCCAGTACATCTGCTTCTTCCAGCTCCTGTGCCAAAGAAATAGCGATACAGCCTGATCCTGTTCCAATATCGAGAATACGTGAGGGCTTGTTTTTCAGAAGGGAAATCGCTTTTTCAACGAGAACCTCTGTTTCTGGTCTAGGGATCAAGGCGGCTGGACTGGTCTTGAGCGTGAGATTCATAAATCCGGTTTCTCCAACAATATGTTGGAGGGGTTCCCTAGTCCCTCGCCGACGGACATGTTCTCTGTATTCATCCAGTTCGTGTTTTACCAGGGGACGATCAAAATACAGATAGAGTTCCAGCCGATCTTTTTTAAGGACATTGCCCAAAAGGATCTCAGCATCTAAACGGGCATCGGGAACGCCTTTTTTTGCGAGAAAATCAGTACTCGACTTAATGATATCTACTACACGCCAAATAGTCATGTGATGAACTTAGTTTTTAAGGGTTGATTGTTAACAATAAAATAAACACCACAGGTGGAAAAATATAGTTTATTTTTATGTACCGTTGTGAGTGCTTAATCTAACTTAAGCTGAATATTCTCATCAAAGATGTCATTTCACAAAGGGACTTTGTTGGTTATAATGTAAAGATGATAATAATAGTTATATATAGAATAGACAAAGGGGATAAATAATGAAACATGAACTACCTGCATTACCATATGCACAAGATGCTCTAGCGCCGGTAATTTCGGCTGAAACGTTAGATTATCATTATGGAAAACACCATAATGCTTACGTAACAAACCTTAACAACTTGATTCCAGGTACAGCCTTCGAGGACATGCCTCTGGAAGATATTATTAAGAATGCCTCAGGCGGTCTTTTCAATAATGCTGCTCAGGTTTGGAATCACACTTTCTACTGGAATTGCCTTTCGCCTAGCGGAGGTGGAGCACCTTCAGGTGATCTTGCTTCAGCCATTGATGGAGCCTTTGGGTCCTTTGATAATTTTAAAGCGGAGTTTACCAAAGCTGCTGCTACAAATTTTGGTGCAGGTTGGACCTGGTTGGTCAAGAATGCTGACGGTTCGCTTGCCATCGTTTCAACAAGCAATGCTGGAACACCTATGACCGATGGACAGACAGCACTCTTGACTGTTGATGTTTGGGAGCATGCCTACTATGTAGATTACCGCAATGCTCGTCCAAAATATCTGGAAGAGATCTGGAAATTGTTCAACTGGGATTTTGTTTCGGAGAATTTCGCGAAATAATTCCATGTAAAAGCTCCTCTCGCAAAGCTCGCAGAGTCGCAGAGAGTTGATTTTTTACAGCACATGTAATCGCAAGAAAGGCCGAGATTGCTCTCGGTCTTTCTTTTTAGTTTATTAAACAACCCCCAGCGTCATTCTGAACGAAGTGAAGAATCTCCTTTTTATAGGTAAGTGAATTAGAATCAATAAGAAATCCTTTCCTTCGACTAGCTCAGAACAGGCTCGCTCAGGATCACTAACAGGTCCGGTTCTAACCTAAAGAGCTTGCCATCCCAGCAATACACCCCATATTTTCAGGTCAAACAATTCAAGGGGAAATACATGTTCCGTACATTCAAAATAATAAGTATACTCATTCTTATCACTAGCATTGCCTACTCAAAGAGCATCCGCTATAAACTCTCTATGCCTGAACCACACACCCACCTGATGCAGGTTGAAATGCAGTTGGATGGAGCGAAGGGTAAAGAAATTATTGCCATGCCGGTCTGGACCCCAGGATCATACATGGTCCGCGAGTACGCTAAAAACGTCCATGATATCAGTGCTCGCAGTGTAGATGGTTCGAAACTGAAAATCAAAAAGATTGATAAAAACCATTGGGAAGTAAACGGTAAACGCGGTCAGGATATCATCATTTCATATGATGTCTATGCCTTTGAGCACAGTGTTCGCACTTCCTATCTGAACTCTGATCATGCCCTGGTTGTCCCAGCCGGCGTATTGATGTACTGGGAGAAAAATGAACAGCGCAAACATCATTTGCATATAGATCTACCAGAGGCTTGGTCGAACATAACCACAGCTCTTGAACCCTTTAATAAACCTGGAAACGTTGACTATATTGCTGAAAATTATGATGAACTGGTAGATTCTCCCCTGGAAATTGGCAATCACCGAGAGATCGAATTTGAAGTATTGGGAAAACCACACCTCCTGGGCATCTATGGAAGCAGCAATTATGTAGATTCTGTCCTGGTTGCTGATTTTACCAAAATTATGGAAGCTCAAGCTGATATATTTGGTGGTTTACCCTATGATCACTATGCCTTCATTGTTCATGCAGAAGAAGGCTATGGAGGATTGGAGCATGCTAATTCATCGGTCAACTATATAAGACGTTGGTCGTTCAATGACGATAAGCGATACAAACGATTTTTGGGTCTGATCTCACATGAATATTTTCATTTATGGAACATAAAGCGAATCTATCCCAAGGGTGTTGAGACATTTGATTATGACAATGAAAATTATCTCGATGAACTCTGGGTGGCTGAGGGCATTACCAGCTATTATGATGAACTCATTTTGCTGAGGACGGGAATCAGGGATAAAGACTCCTATCTTGATGTAATCAAGAAGGAGATCAATACGCTGGAAGGTCGACCAGGACGGTTTCATCTATCTGTTGCAGAAGCCAGTTTTGACGCCTGGATCAGACATTACCGACCCAATGAGCATTCAAAGAATTCGAGTATTTCCTATTACAATAAAGGGCATTTGTTGGGGCTTCTATTGGATTTCAAGATCATCGATGCAACAAATGGACAGTCGGGACTTGATGACGTTATGAGAAGCTTGTATCAGGATTTTGCTGTGAAACAAAAGGGTTATACCAGTAATGATGTTAAGCGTGCCTGTGAGAAGACCAGCGGCTTAAAACTAAGCCCGTTTTTTAATGACTATATCCACGGTGTAGAGCCTCTACCCTATAAAGAGGTCTTTGCTCTCGCAGGGCTTGAAATGGATTCAACAACTGAGAAAAGTGCTTATCTGGGTGCGACATTCAAGAGTCAAAATGGTCGGGTGACGATCACAAATGTGGTTGAGGATTCTCCTGTCTGGGATGCTGGTCTCAACGTAAAAGATGAACTGGTGGCAATTGATGGATTCAGAGTTAAGTCTGTATCACCGACCTATCTAGGAGAGAAAATCCCTGGTGATCGTATCGTCTGTACAGTGAGTCGAAACGGAATACTCCGGGATATTCATCTGACTGTCGGCTTTACTCCAACCACGATTTCGTCCTTAAAACAAATTGAAGAACCGAGTGAAAATCAGAGGCTAGTTTTTGAGAAATGGTTGGGTGTGAGCTGGGATGAAGAATTGGAGAAATCATCGTCGCATGAGAATGACTAAAATGGGTTCTAGTATGAAGACATCGATCTTATCAGTGCTAGTCGGCCTAGGATTTGTGGGCTGTATGTCCACATCTCCTGACATTGAGCTCAGGGAGTATCCAAGACCAGGGGCTCTCTCATCGACCCTCACTGATGGGCCACATCTCATTTATGATGGAGATACGACCGTATTCCTGCGAGGAGTCAACGTTGAAGGTCAGATGCTGCTGGATGTGAAAAAATTTAGCAGGTCAGAACTTCAAACTATCATAGTACACAAATCAGGTTTTCTACCCAGAAGTTTTGAGGTTGAATTAGCTGAGGCGCCCATAAAAGAGGCTACCTACTATCCGCCTGCAGAAAAAATCTTTGCTGTATCAGATATTGAGGGAAATTTCAACACGCTTGTCAATCTCATGCAGCAGCATGGCGTAATCAATGAGCATCTGGATTGGAGTTTTGGGTCAGGACATTTTGTAATGATCGGAGATGTATTTGATCGCGGCAATCATGTCACCGAGATGCTGTGGTTATTATACCATCTCGAAGCCCAAGCGCTTGAAAACGGTGGCTACGTCCACCTGCTCATGGGAAACCATGAGGCATTGAATTTGAGAGGCGATTTGCGCTATATAGAACCCAAATATACAACTTTCTCAAAACTAACAGAAGAACTGCTTGGAATAAATTATGTAAGTCTCTTCAGCAATGATTCTGAACTGGGGCGTTGGTTACGATCAAAAAATGTGGTTGAAAAGATCGGGAATAAATTGTTCGTCCATGCCGGTATTTCGCCAGATTTGATGAGAACGGGGTATTCCCTGGAAGAGATCAACGAGCTATCAAAAGAGATGCTTGATACACCTAAAGCTGACTTTACAGGATCGGATAGCTTGATGTGGGGCAAAATGGGTCCTTTTTGGTACCGTGGCTATTTTGATGTGAATCGGAAAAGCTGGGGTCCAAAGGCTTCCCAGTTAGATGTTGATCAGATTGTTGATCAATTTGAAGTCAGCCAGATCATTGTTGGCCACTCTCATGTAGACAAACCAGAACTGCTCTATGAAGGTCGTGTCTGTGCTATAAATGTTGTTCCCCCTGCAGATCATCTCATCTCAGCACCCCCCTGGCGTGCTTATGGTGTGTTAATACAGGGGGATGATTATTTTATTGCTGACGAGGATGGATTGCTGACAGATATTATGGAGTAGGTGTTTCTTTCGTCATTCAAAGCAGCGCGAAGAATCTCACTTTCAGGACAGTAATTGCAATCCATTGGAGATCCTTCACATTCGTTCAGGATGACACGAGTAATGTGACTTTGCGATCTTGGTGCCCTTTCCGGTTAAAGAAAAATATTTGCAGGATTTGTGGACATTTCGAGAACCTCAATGTCCACAAATAAAAAAACCCGAGGAGACCCCGGGTTTTAAAAATCAACTAGTGTTATGGCTTAGCTGCCGTACTTGCTAGTCTGGCGACTGCGTTTGGCTGCTTTAGCCCGACGCAAGCGGCGTTCTTCTGTAGGTTTAAGGTAGAAGGAGTTCTTCTTAACATCTTTCAGAATACCAGCTTTTTCGTATTTCTTTTTGAAACGTCTCAGGGCCTTTTCAAAAGGCTCATCCCGTTTAACGGTTACCATTACTGACATAGTGCGATCTCACCTCCCCTCAAATTAACCTAAATAGGTCTGCAGTTTACGACTACGGGATTTATGCTGGAGACGCTTGATGGCTTTCTCCTTGATCTGACGAACACGTTCCCGCGTCAGATTAAATTCTTCACCGATCTCATTCAGAGTAAGTGCATACTCGCGATCGATACCAAAATACATACGAATCACTTCACGCTCTCTGTCCTTTAAGGTGTCAAGAGCGGAGCGTATTTCTTTTTTAAGTGAATCAGACATAAGATCGAAATCGGGGGCATCTTGATGCTCATCCTCGATAACATCCATGAGTGAATTTTTTTCTTCTTCCTGGAAAGGTGCATCCAATGAGTGATGGCGTTTGGAAATGCGAATGGCGTCAGCCACTTCTTCCGGTGCCATTTCAAGCTCTGCGGCAATTTCTCGTTCAGTAGGTGTCCGTTCCAGCTTTTGTTCAAGACGATCTGAAGTCTTGGAAATTTTTGAAATGGTTCCAACCCGATTCAAGGGAAGACGAACAATACGTGAATGTTCTGCCAGAGCCTGGAGAATAGATTGACGAATCCACCATACAGCGTAAGAGATAAATTTGAAACCACGGGTCTCATCGAACCGCTCAGCGGCTTTGATCAATCCCAGGTTACCTTCGTTAATAAGATCTGTTAGTGGCAATCCCTGGCCCTGATAATCTTTAGCGACAGAGACCACAAAACGGAGGTTGGCTTCAGTCAATTTTTTAAGCGCAAGACGGTCACCCTGCTTAACTCGCTGAGCTAATGAGATCTCATCTTTTGGGTCCAGTGGTTCATACTGACCAATTTCCTCAAGATATTTACTGAGGCTGCGATTTGTGTCTCCACCGATCCGTTTTACTTTTTTTGCCATAGGCTCCTTCTCTCGTTGCCTTGATCCCAATAGAAGCAAAGCCAACGAAATTAATTTTTGACCCCTCACCTGTCAAGTTAATAAGGTCTTCTTTTTCAATAAAAAATAGGACTTTAAGCTACAATATATTGGGGTTGAGATAATACATTTCATAAAACATGGGTTTAAGACAGAAACTTTTCAGAGTGTGATTTAATTCCGACCACTTGTCGTGGTGTAGTGTGGCAACACAAACCTGCCTGTATAGGTCAAAACCTCACCCTGCAAAGCTATTATTCTCTTTGCGCTCTTAGCGAACTCTGCGGTTTAAAATGAAATTGAGATTGCCACGCCATCCTTCGCTCGCAAAGACGATAAAAATGAATTCTGAATTTTCGTCTGCTTCGTTGTTAAGAGAAAGAGAATTGCTACGCTCATTTCTGCAGAATCTCAAACCAAGCCCCATCGATATACTCAGGACAACGATTTCCAAGGAGACAATCTATTAATCTCGACTTCGACTGTGAGTAATATAGAAAACACTAAACGCTTTTAATCCGTGGGAATCTGTGTAAATCCGTGGCAGGGATGAACTTGTTTTGTGGAATGCATTGATTTATAGGGTAAGCAAGAAAAGCCTTTACCAAAATCATCTAGAGACTCATTTTGTCAGCCAAGCATTAAAGGATATTATGGATCAAAAAATTGAAGCAAAGAACCATTTTTATGATGGTTGGATATATAGACAATTCATAGACCCCTCCCTGGCGGGAATTCGTAAGCGGATCGCCAAAATTGTTCCAGCTGGAAGCAGTGTCATTGATGTAGGGTGCGGTACTGGTGACCAGCTATTACATATTGCTGATAAAATCGTTCACGGTGTCTGTATTGAGCTTTCTGAAACCATGGTGAAAACCGGGCGTAAGCAAGCTAAGCGGCAAGGGGCCGGGCATTGTGAGTTTCAACTGGCAGATGCTACCGATCTTTCTCACTTGGAAGATCAAAGTTTTGATTTTGCCATGAGTAGTATGGTCATCCACGAGATGCCTGAAGAAAAGCGAATCCCGGTTCTTAAAGAAATGAAACGTTTGGGCAAGCAACTTATTCTGGTAGACTGGATCAACCCGCAACCTTCTAATTGGAGGTTGGTAGGAACTCATATGGTTGAATTCATGGCTGGCTGGGAGCATTACTCTGGATTTAGATCCTTTATGAAACAAGGTGGCATGCCTAAACTTATAGAAGCGGTCGGCCTGGAGACTATTGAAACTCAGATTACCACCAAGGGAACCATTCAACTGTGGCTGTGTAAGGCTGTTAAAAAGGATTAATCGAGGAAACTCCGTGAATTACCTGGCTCACCTCTACCTCTCTCCCGAAGATGACCTTTCTCGTCTGGGAAACATCATGGGTGATTTCACTCGCGATGTGGATCAGGATGCTCTGCCAACGGAAGTTCTGGCCGGGATCCGAATGCATCGGTCGGTGGACGTGTTTACAGATTCCCACCCCCTCGTGAGAGAACTCAGAGCAAACTTTAGCAAGGAACGCAGACGGTTTGCCGGTGTGGCTCTGGATGTGGTCTTCGATCACTTTCTGATCAAACACTGGTCACGCTATATGGAGAGCGACCTAGACGAGTATGTGAATGATTGCTATAACGCTCTGTGGAGACAGAAGAAACTTATGCCGCCACGTATGGAAATGGTGGTGAGTTGGATGATCAGTAAAAACTGGATAGGAACGTACACCCGACTTGAAGGTGTTGGTCGAGCTTTGGATGGCTTGGCAAGTCGCCTTAGAATCAAACATGATTTCTATGGTGTAGTAGATGAGATAGAAAACAAGTATGATCTGATTGAACAGGGGTTTCTGGAATTCTTTCCCCAGCTTGAATCACATGTTGATGAATTAATTAAGATGAAAGAAAATTAACCTTAAATCCGGGGTAAACTTTTGTAATATTGTAGGCTGAAAATATGAGAGGAAATCAAATGTATTTTAAAAGTGTTATTATAGTGAGTTCAGTACTTGTAAGCTTGGTTGCTTGTGATTCAAAAGAGAGAGTCAAAGCACCAGAGCAAGGTAAGCAAGTGGCTGCCCCACAAGAGTCAATGAGCAGTAATCATAAGATTCATGTTGAAGAAGTTATCGTTGCTAAGAGTTATACCTATTTAAGAGTGACTGAGGGATCGAAGGAATATTGGATTGCCACTGCAAAACAACCGATTGAAGTCGGTATGACTTTATACTTTGACGAAGGCTTGGAGATGAAGGAATTTGCCAGTAAAGAGTTGAATAAAACGTTTGACTCGATTTGGTTTGTGGGACAGATGAAGGGTATTCCAAAGACCATGGCGAAGAACAGTGATGCTACCTCACCATATGGTGGCAAAAAGAATGCAGCTGATTCTGGCATTTCAATAGATAAGCTTGCTGGTGGTGTGACTGTGCAAGACCTGTTTGCTTCTCCAGCCTCATATGAGGGTAAAATGGTGAGCATCAAGGGAAAAGTCACCAAGTTTAATGCTAATATCATGGGTCGGAATTGGGTTCATCTCCAAGACGGAACTCAGTCTGGCGAAAACTATGACCTAACCATTACAACGAAAGAAATCGTAAAGTTGGGTGATGTGGTTGTTTTCAATGGAAAAGTAACTCTGAATAAAGATTTCGGTGCTGGTTATAAATATAGTGTGATTCTTGAAGAAGCTCGCATAGCGACAGAAGGCTGAAAAGTTTAGGGATTAAGACTTATAAAAAATGGCGAGGATAATTCCTCGCCATTTTTTATTTACCACAATTTATTGAAGTGATTATTTGAGTAAAATCATCTTGATTGTTTTACTGAATTCTCCTGCTTGGAGCCTGCAAAAATACACTCCTGTACTTACAGGTTGTCCCCACTGATCAACTCCTGCCCAGCTAAGATTGTACCACCCTGCTGCAAGTTCTTTTTCTTCAAACTGGAGTACAACCCTACCGGTGATATCATAAACCACCAAGCTGGCCTTGGTGGTTTCCATGAGACCATAGCGAATGTTTGTGCTTGGGTTAAAAGGGTTTGGGTAGTTTTGGTGAAGCATGTGGGTGAAAGGTCTTTGTTCATGAGGATCAACACCTACTGTATAAGGTGATTCAAAAGCACCAATATCAGGTGCATTCCCCATAAACTTATCACGTGCTATATTGATCAGTGTATCACCTTCTAATACAAATTGGGTAACTCCGGCATCAATGGCAGGTGAACCAGGCATCAGCTCATAGCTTATGGGGTCTCCATTGACAAAAAGAGGGTCAGAATCTAGAATCTCACCTAACCATTGCACTGAAGGGAGTGCTGCTCCCTCACCACCTTCTATTAGACAATTTGCTAAAGTAGTTACACCGGGAGCATTGCTAATGATTGGATATATTCCGTTGTTCCAAAAAAGTGAATTTATAAACACAGGGTATGATTGTGAATAAAACATTAAGACTCCTGCAGCTCCTAAATCAGTAGTGTTATTTATAAATGAGCAGTTTACAAAAATGGGTCTTGTTTCATTGTATGGCCACTCTGAAGCATCCAGGTATATTACACCTCCCGTTTTTTCACAATGATTGTCTATAAATAAAACCCTTTGAAATAGCGGAGAGGACTTTGTTAAGGTCATGGCGCCACCATGGATATCAAGACCGTTTCTAATCGTTAGCTGTTTGATATTCATGTGTTGGATTGTATTAAAATTAAAAATTGATGATAGACTGTCTCCATCTAGGATAGTACTTTCAACAGACTCTCCTATTATTGAAACGTGGTCTTTTCCTTCAAGGGGAAAGGTTTCATTTGTAAGAGCGGGGCTATAAATACCATTAGCCAGAAAAATTGAGCGAGGATGTTCGTCGTTGGCAAAAATCAGATCCAGGGCAAGTGAAATCGATTGTAGCGGTTCATCCGGAGACAATCCTGAATTATCATCACTACCGTCTGCTGAAACATAAAGATCATGAGCAGCTTGCGGAATGATACCATTTAGAATATCAAAGGTAAAGGCTTCCAGGGGAGCTGCTATTTCCAGGGTTGGATATTTCTGAGTACAGGTATCCAGGGTGACATTGATGGGGCTATAATTTAAGTAACTGCGAATATCCTGACCGATCCTATCATCAGTTTCATTAAGATAAATACTACAGCGATTAACTGGATCAAAGCTGACTTGAGCTGTGCCTGCTAGATAAAGCCCTCCTCCTGAATTATGTCGAATGGTGACATTTGATAAGTTAGAGTGGGATTCAGCGTTAATTGCTAGAGCAGCGGCTCCACCAGGACCAACATTGTCTTCAATTATCAAGCTAGCAAAATCAATGATTGAATGAGAAACTGAGATGGCAGTACCTGCAGTCTCTCGCGTTCCGTTTTTTAGCCCGAGTTCTTGAATAGCTACTGCTTCATGAGCGTAAGCCACAACCAGACCAGATTTTTGCTCCGCATTTAAAATTGTTGCGGTGGGTGAAACACCTATTATTGTTAAGTAGTCACGAGGATATAGAGGATATTTCTCACCAGAGTTTCCGGGAGAATAGATCCCTGCTTCAAGATAGATGGTTTGAGGCTGATCTGGATCTGTAACAATAGTTTGAAGGGCTTTTGAAATCGTTTGAAGTGGCTCTGCACTGGTTAGACCGGTATTGCTGTCATCTCCTACAGGTGAAACAAAAAGATCAGCGGCATATTGATTCTCCAGACCAGTGTTTATATTCAGTTCAAATGTAGAGGCAGGAAAAGTATGATAATCTGAAGGAGAGCTAACCGTAAATGTATCCAGAGACAGTTGATAACTAGTAAAACTTGGCCAAGAAAAACTATAGAGATCAAATCCAACCTCTCCAGCTGTGTTATGATAAATACTATTAGTGTTTTGCTCGTCAAAGTTAAGAGAGTCAATTACACCTAAATATATTCCACCTCCAATTTGCTCTGCATGATTCTTACTGACAGTCACTCCTGAAAAACTCAACTGACTCATATTTGCCCACAAACCACCTCCACTAATTGCTGAGCAGTCAGAGATTTTCACATTATCGAGAGCCAAGATTGCATCTTGAGCGAAGATACCACCACCTTGAGTAAGCACGTTATTTGCTAAACCATTTCTTATCCAAAGATTATTGAGTTTAATGTTTTCCCCTGTGACTGAAAGGACTCTGCTAGTATTCTCAGCATCTAGGATGGTTCCGACTTCTCCTGTTATTTCTAGGAATCCACCAATATTCAGAGGTAGCTCCTCCCCGTTGTTACTGGGGCTATAGATCCCTTCAGCAAGATGAATTGTGTGTGGATGGAGTTTGCTATGCAATATTCTCTCTAAAGCCAGTGAGATTGTTTTGAGCGGTTCGCTAGCATTGAGTCCGCTGTTTTCATCACTTCCATTTGGGCTGACAAATAAATCTGCATCCACTCGCGGTGTATCCAATAGACGAATGGGTAGTGTTGTGAGAGTGTAGAATTTCCCGCTTTCCAAATTGTTGTTAAGACTGAAGCTAACTAAATAGTACTGGTAATCAGTAGAGTCTAAAACATCTAGATCAATATAAGTATTTTCAATCTGCGGATGATCTGTTCCGACACCACAAGTAAAAACCTCCTGGAATTCTCCTGAAGATAGAAGCTGTTTACGATAGATTTTATAACCACCAAATTCAGGGGATGACTCTGCAGAGTTGTTCCAGGCTAGACTGATTTGGTCATTTGATGCATTCAGATCAAAGACCATTGGAGGAGGAGGTTGAGTGATTTGGTAATTGGCGTCGAAATTTTGTTTGGCGCGGGTGAATGTAAGCATGATAGAATCCATACCGGTATACACCCAGGAGTTTTTGTATAAATCCTTATCATTGGTTTCACTATGATCAGGAAGGATAAAGGGACCAGTATCTCCAGGATTAACATAAGCTGATTTCCAGCGTTCACCAATTAGTTGACACATCTCCTGACTAAGACCATTGATGCCCTCTGCTTCAACAATCGTGATGCTTTCACCGTGAGCTAAGTCAAAGGGTCCGTAGGTGGTCATAATATTCGTGCCACCGCCATCTCCGTGGATGGTATAAGGATCCAGGCGATGAGTGATTGATTCCAAATGGCTGTCCAAACGATCGGTACCTCCAAAACTAGTATTTGGATAGGGGTTACCGGCTAGCATGCTATAAGTAGCAGCATGGTCATCTTGGTCTGGGTAAGTATCTCCCGCATGCCATCCAAGAAAGGTAGGCTGTGAAACATCATCAGTGGGATCACTTGCACTAACATCCACATGTAAAACCACAGACCCCACAAAGTGAGGCGACAATAGACGACCGTTACCCGTTACATCAGGGGCACCAATATTATCATACGAGAGTTGTGATGATTGTCCCATCCATGAGAATCCACTACGCAACCATTCAGCAATTGGATTTTCTGGAGTGATAGGATCAAGGTAATGCTCTGAATAGTCCTCACCCCGACGAGTAACCCAGTCATGTTGTCCCCAGGTATTTCCGGTGGCCTGAGCACCTTGCCGACCACCAGAATATCGGGTCCCCCAACCAACATGCACCCCATGCAAGGAGTCGGTTAACTCAATATCAGGTTCAAAGTCCGTATTCCCTGTATTGGTATAGGTGAATATCTTAATGAAATAGTTCTCATGATTCTTTTGACTGAAAGCTAGTATTTTCCTCGTTTGTGTAAGACCTAATGAGGTGTTCACAATGTTGGTGATAATTCTGTCAGGAGCCTGCGTTGGATCATAGGTATCTATGTAATCTTGATCGAGATAAGATGTTTCTTGTCCGTTTATATGGACGGATGGTTTTGGATATTTTGCAGATTGAGTGAGTTCAACAGGAAATTGGTTATTACCTACATTATTGAGATGAAAATAGATACTGGAAAAATCATGGTAGTTCCCCGATTCATCAGTGAAGTTTCTAGCTGCCAGCCAGGCTCTTTTTATTACGGAATTATCTTGTTCGGGAATATCTGCCGGCCACCGTAGCCCTTCGTAATAAACATTATTCCAGGCTCTTTCAGAGCCGTAAGCGGAAAAATGGCTCTGTAAAGAACTTATGCTGATCCGACGCTGTTCATAACCAGATAATTGTGCCTTAAGAACCGATAAAAAGAGAAATGAAATCCCAAAAATTAGCAAGATTATCTTTTTCATCTTTCCCCCTAATGTTTTTTACTGACAGTGAAAATAATATATGCATAAACCCAAATACTATCAAGTGATTAGAGTGTTAATAATACCACCAAATACTCAAGCATAACATGAATACGTAAAGGGGGTGACCTCTTGTCTAATTAGTCATGGTGAATGAAAGAATTGTACTGAAAAGATTATGAGTTGTAAATAAGTACATCTGATTGCAGGTCATGGTTACCCCGCTTAGATTGTATCATGTCGCAACAACCAGAGAAACAGAAGATATTCATTATTCATGGCCCAAACTTGAACCTATTAGGAAGCAGGGATCCTGAACAATATGGAACCCTGACTTTGAGTAAGGTCAACACGGCAATTCGCAAAAAAGCCCGTGACCTGAATCTGGAAACACGGATTATTCAGACCAATCATGAGGGTCGTATTATTGACCTTTTGCATCGTAGAAGAAAATGGGCAGATGGTTTTATTATAAATCCCGGGGCTTTTACCCATTATTCCTATGCAATTCGAGATGCCATTGAAGGAATTGGAAAACCTGTAGTTGAAGTTCACCTGTCCAATATTTACGAACGCGAGGATTTCCGAAAAATCTCTGTTACCAAGGATGTTTGTGCTGCTCAATTCTACGGAAAAAAAGTAGAGTCCTACCTAGAAGGCCTTGATTTTCTATCCAAACACCAAACACCTAACACCTAGCAAGGAACTTAACATGCTTTCAACCCTGGATTTCAGTATCATCATCCTGTTCCTTGTTGGAATTTCTGCTTACGGAATTTACAACAGTCGTTTTAACAAAACTTCTGAAGATTATTTTTTAGCCGGACGTGACATGCCCTGGTGGGCTGCCATGCTATCTATTGTTGCTACAGAAACATCAGTATTGACTTTTATCAGTATCCCGGGTTTGGCATACCGTGATGACTGGTTTTTTCTACAGTTGGCTCTTGGGTATATCCTGGGTCGCATCCTCGTGAGTATCTTTTTGCTACCCGCCTATTTCAAAGGTGGGATCACCTCAATTTATGAAGTACTGGGTGCGCGATTTGGTAAAAAAATTCAGAAAACTGCCTCAGGTGTCTTTTTAATAACACGAATTTTAGCAGATGGAATCCGCTTCCTGGCCACGGCTGTTATTGTCCAAGTTGTTACCGGCTGGTCCTTACCAGCTGCCGTGTTGGTGATTGGGGTAGTGACCGTAATTTACACTTTAATGGGTGGAATCAGAACCGTTGTCTGGGTGGACAGTTTTCAGTTCGTGCTCTATTTGGGTGGTGGGCTTGTGGCGATTTTCTATATCCTGGCCCATAGCGACATAGGCTTTGGAACCATGATCTCTCAGTTAAATGCCCAAGGAAAACTGGATATTGTGCGCTGGGGTTGGGATCTGTTCTCGGAGCCCTGGCTTTTCTTCTCAGCTGTTATTGGTGGGATGTTACTTTCTTTTGCTTCACACGGAGCGGATTATATGATGGTGCAACGCGTGTTGTCCTGCCGGGACCTTTCATCAGCAAAAAAAGCGATTATCGGTAGCGGATTCTTTGTCTTTTTACAGTTTGCTGTATTCCTCCTAGCTGGTTCAATGATTTATCTTTATCTCGGTGGAATCGAAATTGAAAAAGATCGAGAATTCTCAAGTTTTATCGTCAATGAGCTTCCAACAGGCCTGAAAGGACTCCTGCTCGCAGGTGTTTTATCAGCTGCCATGTCGACCTTAAGTTCATCCATAAACTCTCTAGCCTCCTCAACGAATACAGATTGGCTCGGCGGAAACGTATCCATCAAGAAATCCCGCCTGATCAGTTTGGGTTGGGCCATAGTCTTAATCGGAATTGCACTGGTCTTTGATGAATCGGATAAAGCCATTGTGGTTATGGGATTGCAGATCGCCTCATTCACCTATGGTGGATTGCTAGGGCTTTTTCTCCTCACCAAAATTGATAGAGATTTCTCACAACCAAGCCTGATTGCGGGACTCATAGCATCTATGTTGATCGTCTTCGTTTTAAAGGAGATGGGTTTGGCCTGGACCTGGTTTATCGGGTTCTCTGTCCTGACCAATATGATTGTGGTCTATGCTGTGGATTGGGGCATGAAACTCAGGCCAGGTGCATCTTCTCAGTAACCACCCAACTGAAGTCGGGTGCTATTGAAAGTTGAACTCAAGGACCAGTTTCACAAGGTCGCTGAGTGTCCAGACATTGATGTCGGGATGTATCGAAGCAATTAACCTATCACCCTGAAATAGCGGCAATCACTGCTATGACAATCGTCATCATCCAGGTGTTGATCCAATGTTGAAGATGAAGACCGAACAGCAATAGAATATCCCGTTCTTCTGCCGAAAGGTCTTTTGCGTTGTTCTCAATGATGCCGGATCGATGTAATGGCGTGTCCACCATGAATGTGAACTGCTCCAGCAATGAATCTTCTTTTATCCAACTCCAGACTCCTCGGAAAATATCGGTAGATTTGAAATAAAAGACCTTACCATTGCTTAACTCCAGCTTACTCCGCTGAAAGTCTTTCCATTTGAAATTGAACTCACCAATCGATTTTTCAGTGGAACCATCATAAATGGTCCAAGTCTTGTTGGCTTTGCCGGTTGACCTAAAAAGTAGTTTGCGAGGGCCTATCTCGCCTGACCCCTCAGAGCTCCAAAGGCCTTTGCGGTTAATTTGACCACTGAGTTTTTGACTTAAGTGAAAGGTAAAACTACGGAGGTGAGACTTTGCTTTTGTCCAGGTAATGTTGGTGTTTTCAGACATGATAATTATTTCCTTCTATACAAAATTATGAAAAAACAGGGTTGAATTCATGCAGTCATTACCCCTTGGCCATCCAGCGCATGATGTTCGAAAATTTCAAGGGTACGCCCTGCATCAAAATAGCTGCCCGGAAGATGCGCGCGCCAGCCCAAACAACCAAGAGAGTAAAAAGTATCACGCCTAATAAGCCTGCCCAGGGTTGCCAGGCTGGGATGGTTACCGGCGAGGCGAGCCTCAGTGTCATCACCATGGGCGTAAAGGGTGGAATGAGCGATAAGATAGTAGCAAACGAAGACAGCGGTTCCTTCAAAATTGGAATCATGACAAACATGGGGATCATCATTGGGAACATGGCCGGAAAGGAAAGTGACTGGGCATCTTTTGCATCGTTGGCCACTGATCCCAGGCTGGTCATGAGTGCACCAAGCATAAAGAGCAAAATAACCAGATTGATTACAAACCAGGGTAGTATATCATAAGGGATATAGGCTTCAAAACCACGGTATTGCATAAACAAGATGCCACCGCCCACATAGACCAGCGTACTAGTAAGCGCCACAGCCAGTCCGCCCAAAATTTTCCCCAGCATAAATTGAAATGGGGTAATTGATCCCAAGATCACTTCAACGATTCTCTGCGTTTTTTCCTCCATCACAGCACTTAGTTGAGGCATTGCACCCATCATGGACATCATAAACATGAGCATCATCATTACCAGCGGTACGGCAATGGCCCGAATCTCATTACTAGCGCCAGCATCGATTATATTACCATCATCATCTACAGTAAGCAGGCCTTTGGCGCTAACCCACGACCAATGAAAAAGATCTGGAATTTGGGATTCATCGATCCCAGCGTCTTTGAGTCTTAGATACCGAAGATGATTATTGATGGGATCCCGCAACCAGTTTCTAATATCATCCAGAGCAGCACTTTCAGCATGGTAATTCACAAATGCTTTTGGAGGATTCTCCATAGGGTGAATAATTGATGATCCAATGTGGAGAAAGGCATGGATTTCACCGTTGCGAACTCGATCTGACAGTGCACCCAGTTGGATTGTTGTAGCCGTATCGACATCAAGGAATTCAATATTATAGACAGGTTGAACCTGACTGCTGTCATCAGGATCAAAGATATGTTCAGAATTTCGGATAGCCGCTGCCTGATGAAGAGGATCATTAAATTCACCTGTTTCATCAACAACCACAATATGACGCTCTCTGATATCCACATGATCCTTTAACAGGGCCATGGCTATCATGCTGCCACTCATGAAGACCGGCAACATCACCAGTCCGATGATAAAACCTTTGGTTTTTACGGCGGCCAGATATTCTCTTAGCGCTAGGCGAAATACCTTATACATGAGCTTTCTCCTTCGCGCTGGCAATTCGGACAAAAATGTCATGGAGTGAAGGTTTGGTCAGCTCAAAGCTCAATAGCTTATTGGATTTTATTAAGTCCTTTAGGACCACTTGATGGTCCACACCTTTGCTAATTCGGAGTTCTTGTTGTTGGCCAAAATTATGTACTCGCTCTACCCCGTTGATTGATTCAAGACCGGTGGCCGTATCTTCACAGCGAATCCTCAAGGTGTCGTTCCCATATTTATCCTGAATTTCAGCAAGCGTTCCATCAAGAACCTTTTTCCCTTTATGGATCATAAAGATATAGTCGCATACTTTTTCTGCTGTAGCCATGTCGTGAGTGCTGAATATAATGGTTGCTCCATTTTTTTGAAGCTCTAGCATTGCCTGGAGCAGCGTATCGGTATTAACGGGATCTAATCCGCTAAACGGTTCATCTAAAATGATTAAATCAGGTTTAGAAATTACTGTGGTGATAAATTGGACTTTTTGGCTCATACCCTTACTTAGAGTATCTACCTTTTTATTGGCCCATTCACTTAAGTCCATCCTTTCGAGCCAGTGGTCAATATCTTTTGCTACAGAACGTCCCACTTTTAGCTCACCATAGAATTGGAGAAGTTCCCGAATTTTCATTTTTTTGTATAGTCCACGCTCTTCTGGTAAATACCCAATCCGGTCTGAATGACTGCGGTGGCGATTCTCGCCAAAGACCTGAATGTCACCTGAATCGGGATAAAAGATATTCATGATCATTCGAATGGTTGTTGTCTTACCCGAGCCATTGGGACCAATAAAGCCGTAGATGCTGCCCTTGGGGACGCTAAGCGAAAGCGAGTCAACAGCAGTAAAACCATTAAAGCTTTTGGTAATGTTATCTAGTACAATTGCTGTCATTATGAGAAAACCCTCTCTGATTTAAATAGCCTGGAAGCAAGAAAGAATATAATCCAAGTGATAGAAAGTCTGACATATTTCGCTAAACGGTAGTAAAATCCGTTTATGGGTGGCCGTGAGCTAAAAGGGTCTGGCTTGTCATAAGCGTAGAAGTGTGAGGGATGCGGTATTGGGGCGGTTGAAAAGTTAACACAGGTTTGATTGCATGAATAGTAAATCACAAACTGAGTGTTCAGTTCCGAAGGATATTTGATATTATGTGTCGTACATTGACCTGTAGCGCGGTCTATGTTTGTATACTGGAGAAGCAAACTCAATGCCCGACCAGTCGGTCACACTGGTTATTAAATATGCCTGTGTTCTGATAAAGAAGTAAATAGTGTAAAATCCTCTTCCTCAGCGGACCTTTTTAAGATAACTTCAAAGTTTAATTTGAGGATTGCATGCGTAGCGAAAAATTGATTGTCCACGGTGCCCGAGAGCACAACCTTAAGAACGTAAATCTCGAACTTCCCAGAGATAAATTTATAGTAATTACTGGTCTTTCAGGGTCAGGTAAAACCTCTTTGGCTTTTGATACTATCTACGCTGAGGGACAACGCCGATATGTGGAATCCCTGTCAGCATATGCTCGCCAGTTTCTGGGACTCATGGAGAAACCAGATGTAGACTATATTGATGGTCTCTCTCCGGCAATCTCCATTGAACAAAAATCAGCAGGACGAAACCCAAGATCTACCGTTGGAACAGTAACTGAAATTCATGATTATCTGCGATTACTTTTTGCCAGAATTGGTAAACCTGTCTGTTATAACTGTAGCCGGCCAATTACTCGGCAAACCGTACAACAAATTGTAGATTCAATTTTAAACTTAAAACCTAATGCTAACATTCAAATACTCTCACCAATCGTAAAAAGTCGCAAGGGTGAGTTTAAAGAGACCTTCAAAGAGATTAAGCGTGAAGGATTTGTCCGTGTCCGGGTTGATGGAAAAATACTTCAAGTTTCAAAGACCAGCTCTTTGGAGAAAAATAAACAACATAAGATTGAAATTGTAATCGATCGCCTGGTTATTAATGAAGAGTTTAAAGATCGATTAACTGACTCAGTTGAGCTTGCCATAAAACATGGGTCGGGCATGGTGATTGTAGATGTGGTTGGCGAGTCAGAGCACATTTTTTCAGAACACTACGCCTGTCCGTATTGTGAGATAAGTTATCCAGACCTTGAACCACGACTGTTCTCTTTTAATGGTCCTTATGGCGCTTGTCCTGACTGTGATGGTTTGGGAATGCAAACCAGCATGGACATCAACCTCATCATACCAGACAAACGAAAGTCATTGCTGCAGGGCGCCATTAGTCCACTTGGAGAACAACCCAGGGGCAATTGGTATGCTGCCATTCTGAAGAGTATGGCTAAACACTATAAGTTCAAATTCACAGAGCCATGGTCGAATTTCAGTGAAGAGGCTAGACATGCTATCATTCGCGGTACAGGGGATAAAAAAATTAAGATGGCATATGAGTCAGATCGCTGGAAGGGTGAATACGAAGGCGGCTTTGAAGGCGTCATTCCAAATCTTGAGCGACGCTATAAACAAACAACCTCACCGGGCATACGAAAATGGATTGAAGGTTTTATGAGTTCTCTTCCCTGTGAATCATGCCAGGGATCTAGACTAAGAATTGAAGCAAACCACGTTCTACTAGGTGGTAAAAGTATAACTGAATTAAGTTATCTACCCATCAAGGAACTTCACGCTTTTTATGATAACTTAAAACTTACTGAAACAGAAGAAATCATCGGTAAGCAAATATTGAAAGAAGTTAAGGAACGCTTAAGCTTTCTGATTAATGTGGGCTTAGATTATTTAAACTTATCTCGGAAAGCAGGAACCCTCTCTGGAGGCGAAGCGCAAAGAATTCGATTGGCGACACAAATTGGCTCACAGCTAGTGGGCGTTTTATATATCCTTGATGAACCCTCAATTGGCTTGCATCAAAGGGACAATCGACGTCTCATAGAAACCTTAAAACATCTTCGAGATTTGGGTAATACTGTTCTTGTAATTGAACACGACCAAGAGACAATGGAAGAAGCTGATATTGTAGTCGATATGGGACCTGGAGCTGGTGAGCATGGTGGTGAAATCGTTGCCGTTGGTCCACCTAAAACGTTCCTAAAGAATAAAAACTCACTGACTGCAAAATATCTATCAGGGGAATTGAGTATACCTATTCCACTCTATAGGCGTGAGGGAAAAAACAGCAAGGTGACCCTGGTCGGTGCTCGAGGAAATAACCTGCAGAGAGTAACCGTAGACTTTCCACTGGGCAAATTCATTTGCGTAACAGGTGTCTCGGGATCGGGTAAATCTTCGTTAATCAATCAGACCCTTTACCCCGCTATGGCAAGATCTATTTATAACACCAAGATCACCTGCCTGCCATTTGAACGGGTCGAAGGCCTGGCATACGTAGACAAGGTCATCAATATTGACCAATCTCCTATTGGTCGAACCCCAAGATCAAACCCTGCGACCTATACTGGTTCCTTTACCTTTATCAGAGATCTCTTTTCTCAGCTTCCTGAATCAAAATTGCGGGGCTATAAACCGGGTCGTTTTTCGTTTAATGTGAAAGGCGGTCGATGTGAAAGTTGTCAGGGAGATGGTATTCGAAAGATCGAAATGCATTTCCTGCCTGATGTTTATGTCCAGTGTGAGGACTGTAAGGGAAAGCGCTATAATCGTGAAACCCTGCAAATTCAATATAAGGGTAAAAACATTTCAGGGATTTTAGAAATGTCCGTGGAAGAGGGTTATAGCTTCTTCAAGGCGATTCCGGGCTTGAAAAGAAAATTAAAGACTTTGGTCGATGTGGGTCTGGGCTATATCAAACTTGGCCAGCAAGCAACAACCCTTTCCGGTGGTGAGGCACAACGTGTTAAGTTGGCCAGCGAACTGAGCAAGGTTGGGACGGGAAGGACATTTTATATTTTGGACGAACCCACAACGGGTCTCCACTTTGAAGATGTGCGCATGCTGCTCACTGTTCTTAATCGCCTGGTGGAAAAAGGAAATACGGTTCTGGTAATCGAGCATAATCTGGATGTGATCAAATCAGCAGATCATGTTATTGATCTAGGACCAGAGGGTGGAGATGGAGGAGGTGAGATTCTTGCCGTGGGAACACCTGAACAAATAATAAAAGTAAAACGATCATTTACAGGCCATTACCTGAAGGACATGTTAAATAAATGAGTCACGCCTGCAACGAAGGCTTCACTTGGAATCGGGTACCTGTCCCGACTATATTTGCCGGCATCTTTTTTACCAAGATGACAGAGACTGAATCATAGGAGTATACACGCGTTAATAACAGTTTATGAGTGATCTAACCCAACCCCAAATGCTTACCGAGGAACAAGAGTTTGACCGTGCTCTGCGCCCTCAAACCCTGGTCGATTTTGTTGGTCAGCAACATACGGTCGATCAACTGAAAATATTTATTGAGGCGACAAAGCAAAGAAATGAAGCTTTGGATCATGTGCTCCTGTTTGGTCCTCCCGGACTGGGAAAAACAACTTTAGCCATGCTGGTTGCCAAAGAATTGGGTGTCAATATTAAGATCACTTCTGGTCCGGTCATGGATAAAGCCGCTGATCTTGCCGGCTTGCTGACGAACCTGGACGAGAGAGATGTCTTTTTTATCGATGAAGTCCATCGTCTCAACCATATGGTAGAAGAGTACCTATATTCGGCCATGGAAGACTATCGAATTGACATCATGATCGATAAAGGACCTAGCGCACGGAGTGTTCAATTAAATCTTGAACCATTTACCCTAGTTGGTGCTACCACCAGAGCTGGATTGTTAACGCCACCCATGCGTGCTCGCTTTGGTGTCGTCCTCAGATTGGACTTTTACGAACCGGAACAACTACAGCAAATCATTAAACGTTCTGCAAATATTCTTAATGTTCCCATTGATGAGGAGGGCTCACTTGAATTAGCCCGACGTAGTCGAGGAACCCCAAGAATTGCAAATCGCCTGTTACGAAGAGTTCGTGACTATGCACAGGTAAAAGGGAACGGTTCCATCAACAGAAAAACAGCCGATGAGGCGCTTGACATGTTGAATGTTGATGAATACGGACTTGATGATATGGATAAACGTATCCTGTCTGCTTTGATTGAAAAATTTGATGGGGGACCGGTTGGTTTAAATTCTCTCTCGGTTGCCGTTGGGGAAGAAGCCAACACATTGGAAGAAGTTTATGAACCCTTTCTGATCATGGAAGGATTTCTGATAAGGACTGCACGAGGACGCCAGGCGACCCCTCAGGCTTATCGACATTTAGGGTTTGTGTTGAAAACAGAGATTCCACAAACGAACTTATTTAAAAAAGAGAAAGACTAGAATATGCTGTTTGATCGTGCTAAAGCGTTAACCCTGTCGGATTTTGATTATGAACTTCCCGACGAGAAAATTGCCCAACATCCGACTGCAAAGCGTGATGGTTCAAAATTATTGTTGCTGGATGCTCAGTCCGGTGAGGTAAAGCATAGTAAATTTTCCAGTGTTGTATCAGCGCTGGAAAAGGGAGATGTTCTCGTCCTAAATAACACCATGGTGTTTCCATCAAGACTGTTTGCCCACAAAGATAAAACGGACACTGAGATCGAGTTATTCTTACTACGTGAGCTGGGTAATAACCTTTGGGAAACTTTGGTTAAGCCTGCCCGTAAAGTTCGGGTTGGGAACAAACTAGTTATTGGAGATAAGATTACGTGTGATGTCGTGGATAACACGGTTTCAGGCGGACGGGTCGTTCGATTCGACAAGAATGGTGGCGACTTCTTCTCAATTCTTGACGAGGTCGGGCACTGGCCACTACCTCCCTATATTGATCGTGAAGCGAATGACAAAGACAAGAAACGATATCAAACAGTTTATGCTAAACATCGGGGAGCTGTTGCTGCTCCTACTGCAGGTCTGCACTTTACTGAAGCCTTACTCAAGAAAGCAGAAGCGAAGGGTGTTGAGATCCACAATGTAATTCTCCATGTGGGCCTGGGAACTTTCCGACCTGTCAACGTTGAGGATATTACCAAACACCAAATGGATGCAGAGTATTTTAACGTTCCAGAAGAGACTGTGGCAGCGATCAAAAAGGCCAAGACTGAGGGTCGTCGGGTGATTGGTGTTGGTACCACCGTTGTTAGAGCTCTAGAATCAGCAGTTATGTATCCGCGTGAGTTGGAAGCCGGAGATGGCTGGACCAATAAATTCATTTATCCGCCGTACACATTCAGAGTTGTGGATGGGATTATCACAAACTTTCATCAACCTAAATCAACCCTATTGATGTTGGTCTCAGCCTTTTCATCAAAAGAGAAGATCATGAATGCCTATAAAGAAGCGATTGAAAATGATTATCGCTTTTTTAGTTATGGCGATGCCATGTTTATCCGATAGAATTATTTAATGACTGAAACGCCTAGCATCAAACACCTAACACCTAACATTAGAATAGGCACAGGTTACGATGTCCACCGTTTGGTGGAGGGCCGGAAATTGGTCCTTGGTGGTGTAACCATCCCATTTGAAAAAGGGACCCTGGGACATTCAGACGGTGACGCTCTGACTCATGCCATTGCTGATGCTATTCTGGGAGCACTTGCTCTGGGCGATATTGGTCAACATTTTCCAGACACTGACCCTGATTATGAAGCAGCTTATTCTATTGATTTGTTAAAACATGTTAATGGATTGATAAATGGCAAAAACTATGCAGTCTCAAATGTAGACGCAACTCTGGTACTACAAAAACCTAAGATCATGGGCTATCTCCCAGAGATGAGAAAAATTCTTTCTGACGCATTGAATATATCAGTCGAACAAGTCTCAGTTAAGGCTACGACCACAGAGGGTTTGGGAATGACAGGACAGGGAGATGCAGTCGCTGCACAAGCTGTTTGCCTGCTTACAAAAACTAGCTGAGCCACCGATTGACACCGATAAAACACAGATGGATTTTAAGAATTATTCTATGGCTCTGCGTACTCTGTCTATCTGGTGTAACTCAAGGAGTGCAGGCTGGCATGAGGGTCTTTTTACAAGATCAACTAGATGAGAGATACAAAGACATTAATCCGTGCCTATCCGTGAAGATCTGTGGCTAAGAGTAAACAGATTAGCTTATGCTAGAAACACTTTTTAACTTCATTGAGCAAGCTCCGATCTGGTTGGTCTTTATAACAATCTTCCTGGCTTCCTATATTGAAAATATTTTCCCTCCCATACCGGGAGACACGATTTTGATTTTCGGGGCTTATCTGGTTGGCCGGGGGAATTTGTCTTTCAACATGGCTTTAGTCACAACACTGCTGGGAAGCGTCATGGGCTTTATGACACTCTACGTCGTTGGGCTCAAATATGGTCGTGGTTTTATGTACTCAAAACAACAGACCTGGTTCTCCCCAAAAAGTCTTGCACGTGTTGAGCGATTATTTGCCAGATGGGGATATGGGGTAGTATTCATTAACCGTTTTCTGGCGGGTCTAAGAAGTGTTGTGGGTCTCTTTTCTGGAATTGGTAAACTTAAGGCTTGGAAGGTGGTTTTACTATCTACTGCCTCGAGCTTATTGTGGAATGGAACGCTCATCTGGTTAGGCAGCTCTATTGGTGAGAATTGGGAACAGATCGGGGTATATTTAAAACGCTACAATACTGCAGTAAGTATTTTAATTGTGGTGATCATTGGGGGCTTTTTATTCCATCGCTATGTTATCGTAAAAGATAACTTAGCTGAAAAAGAGGGTGTGTAAAGGAGAGGGTTATGAAAAGCGCATTGACTTGGTTTGAGATACCAGTTAGGGATATTATTAAAGCCAAAGTATTCTATGAAAATGTCTTCCAGATCAAATTAAGTGAATCGACCGTAAATCAGTACAAGTTGGCAATATTTCCAGCGACAGAGGTATCAGGTGCACTTATTGAGGAGGCGGGTTATGTGGGGCCAGAGCGAAGTATCATTCTCTATTTACACATACCTGATAGTATTGAAGCTGTTCTTAAACGAGTAGAGAACAATGCTGGAAAAATAGTTACCCCGAAAACTTTAATTCAAGAAGAGGTTGGCTGGTCAGCATCTTTTCGGGATATAGATGGCAATATGATCGGCTTATATCAAGCTGTATAATTAGATTATAAATCGGAAACTCAGGTTTCTTTAAAGTAAACCTGAATTCTATTTACTCTCACGCCATGATGCTGAATAACAATTAACTAACAAAAATATTACCTGATGAGGAATATGGAAAGACGGCGTTATTTCAATAGAAACTGGTATCGGTTCCTCTTTTTAGCTCCGTTTCTAATCCCCTCTGCGCTAGCAGATGTTTCACCACTTCAACTGTTTGTAGATTTAACCCCTGAAGGGCAGGTTCTGAAACCCATTCCAGGGACCTATACGGGTTCACTGGTTATCCGAAGAGCTATTATTTTTGATGGTGGTGGTGAGGTGACTTTGGATGGTGATAGTACGGGCACTGTCTTAACTGTTCTTGCAGATGGAGCCATTGTCCGCAACTTACATATTATCAATTCTGGCGTTTCACACGATCAAACGTCAGCAGGTATTTTGGTTGAAGCTAATGATGTGATTGTGGAAAATAATCAGCTAGACAATGTCCTGTTTGGAATTCATCTAAAAAGTACCAACAACAGCACAATACGAAATAATACTATTCGATCTATCAATGCGATTCATACTCTGAAGGGTGAAGGAATTCGATTGTGGAACAGCGCGTCTAATCATATTGAGGACAATCATATCATTGATGCGCGAGATGTTTTATTCACGAACTCCCCACATAATTATTTCATCAATAATGAGATCACAAATTGCCGTATAGGCATGGAATTGATCTACTCTCCGGCATGTTTAATAGAAGGGAATCTTTTTCAACAGAATGAACAGGGCTTGGTAGGTATCTACTCTGACTCGTTAATCATTAGGGATAATAGGATTCAGCATCAGAAAGACTTATGGGGAAGTGCTATCGCGGTAAAGGGAAGCTCACAAATTTTAGTACAACACAATGAGATTCTAAATTGCGCAGTTGGTATCACTGCCAACGCTCCCATTTTTCCTGAGAATATCATCATCGTTGAGGGTAACACCTTTGCCTACAATGATGCCGCTATCTACCTATATGGTGATCGAGGGGGGCATATTATTCACGACAATATTTTTAAAGGAAATTTCCAACAAGTGATGGTAACCCGAGCCTCAGCGGCTGTGGACAATGATTGGGTCGGTAATTACTGGGATGACTATACGGGCTTTGACTTTGATCTTGATGGTATAGGCGATCAGCCATATTTGTTATATCTATATTCAGAAAGACTGTGGATGGATTATGATATGGCCCGGTTTTTTCGCGGATCACCTCTACTTGAAATGATTGACCTTGTTGAGCGTATTGTCTCTTTTTCAGATCCACCACTGGTACTAAAAGACGAGAAGCCGCAAGTTGGTCGCGAGGTAAAACCCTTGATCAGTCATGGAGATAAATAGTAGGGTCATTCTGAACAGGGATAACAATGTGAGGAATCTCTGACTCTCAATAACCCCATCCTTTAGGGCGGGGGTTCACCCAACTCTACTCTACCGGTTTTATAAGCAGGGGGCATGTCTTAATAGATGCCCTCTGCTTATAAAATATTTAAAATTTATAATCTCTACCCCGGGTTGAAACCCAGGGCTATTGATATTTCAACACCAAATATCGTAAGAGAATTGGTTTACGAAAGATCTCCCTTTTGAAAGCCCCAGTAACCCATCCAGGCTGCTAATAGCCCCACGGAGAGTGGATAAACCAGCGCCCAAATAAGATATCCCAATCGTCCAAAAAGATCGAGAATAACAAAAGCGGATGGTCCGAGCAATACGAGCTGAGGATCAAATAACAACATAGCTGCTGTTCGAAATGATTGTAAGGGATTCATCAAAGCAATGGTCACGGCGGTTTCGGCTTGAATTCCTTCACGGATCATAGCGCCTAATAGGATTAGGTCCAGGAAGAGTAGCAAAAAGAGCCAGACGATAAACGCAGCGCCCTGGGCGACATCTGTTGACTTGGAAAGGGTAGAGATCAACATCCCTATTCCCAGGAAACTAGTGATCATTGAGGCCAGTAAACCGGTATAAAGCAATACCTGGGACCAGGGAATAGTAACACCCTTAATAATGCCCCAAAACACGGCTATGAACATGGCAAGCATGACGGGTAGGAAAACCACAACAAAACGACCTATCAGTTTTCCCCAGTACCATGCAGATAATTTTACCGGAAGCGAAAGTAAATACTCATAAATACCCGCCTCACGATCTCCAACAACAGAACGAACGGTGGTGATTAACATAAAGATTGGCAAAATGGCCATGGTTATTTGGATATAGGTCACCAAGAGTCTGGATAGACCTGTAAAGCCCATGATACGAGATTCTGTCAGGCCAGAGACAAGCAGACCGACCATTATGGTCCCAAAGACTATGGTATAAACAATAAACCAGCGAGCGCGCAATGATTCACTGATATCAGCTTTCGCCATGCGTATAAGATCATTCATTAGAATTCCTCAATTACATCGTAGGGTGTTTTTGTTTCATTTTTAGCTTTTTTGCATCACGGATCTTATAGATATGCTCAACAGACTGCGTGTAGGTATAAGTACTGTCGGAGGCGTCTGTGGTAGCTCCGAGTCCAAAATCCATAGGTGTTATCAGGCCTTTGTGATGGTCATAAGCTGAAATTTTTGCATCAATCCATTCACCTGAATTGAAATCATTCACCCACATTTCTGTTCGTGGATCATCTTTCCACTCTTGCTTTTCAACCCATAGTACAGCACATCCCAAATCGTCGAAGAAGTAAAGTTTGGTTCTTTTGCCTTCAACAGCACCCCTGATCTGTGCTGAAAAATAATGATCGCTAACTGCCATCTTACAGCGCACACAAACGTCGCTATCCCAGCGAACCTTCCCCGGTCCAGTTTCATCTTTAGGTGTGCAGAATGAAAAGAACTGCATACTTATTATTAACGCGAAAACCCCTAAATAGCCATATTTTCTAGTCATTTTTTGACTCCTTCATTTCTATGCCACTTAATAATCCTGCATATCTCGAAAGTACCCCCAGGAATCTCAGTCTATCTGGACCGGCTACTTTACCCTGCCAACCAGTATCAGTTTTTTTGAAGCCCCACTCCTGAATGGACTTGCTAAAGGCCTCATTGTTTTGTGAAAGTTGCAGTTTACAATTTAAAATACTGCTTAAATCGATATCATCATCCACATGATCATCCAAAACTACTTGTCCACGATCTAACTCAACAACCCGATTAACCAGAGGTGCTACCTCGTCCAGTCGGTGACTGGATATGATCATGGTGACTCGATCTAAGCGCTCAGCCAGAAGATTGAAGAAGACCTGACGTGCCTCAGGATCCAGATTGGCTGCTGGTTCATCTAAAATCAGTAAGTCTGCAGGACGACCCAATGCGATACCAATCAATAATTTCTGTTTTTCCCCTCCAGACATACGTACAAACACCCGGTTTTTTACCTCATGAATGGGTAAGCCCAGCTTTTCTGCGATATCAAACATATCTTGAGGATTCGCATCACAAAGATCGGCTGAAAAATGCACCAATTGATCTACGGTCATCTTTATGGGTGGTGGTAGCTGAGGTACGAAGCCAATGTGCTTTAGCACTTCACGGCGATGTTCTCTTGGTGAGAGTTCATTGATCAATACCTCTCCTTCATAGGTGTATTGGCCCAGTAAACAACGTACCAAAGTCGTTTTGCCGGCACCATTTGAGCCAACCAAAGCGACCCGATCGCCCTGAGCCAAATTAAGATCAAGCCCTCGCAGTACCGGGGTGCGCTTGAACGTCTTTTTTAGGGATTTGAGTTGAATCATTTTTTTTGACCTAATCCTTTGAATTCATATGTTAGCGAGTCATTTGGACAAACTTCAACACAACGACCGCAACGGGTACAATCTGCACCAATATTAAGATGAGCTTCAGTAGCTCGATTTCTTTTTGTCACCTCCAAAACATGTGGAACCAAACAAACTTGTCTACAGGCACCATCGTGGAAACAATCTTCTAAATGGTATTGGACCGTTAACGGAGAGGTGGCGCCAACCAGCCCATAGGTCAAACCTATTGGGCATGCATAGCGACACCAGGCACGCCTGGAAAAGAAGATTTCAAATAGCAGTATCAACGCGACCCAGACCATGGCTAGTCCAGGACCATATATTAATGCTCGGCTTAGAATACCTGTGGGTGAAATTGTCTCAAAGACAGTATAGCTGCTGATAAAAGCCAAGAGAGCGAATATCAACCAGAGCCAGGTCCGGGTAAGCCGCTTAAATTGGATATCCATGGCTAAACCTTTGGCTTTAAGCTTCAGGTGTAACATCTCAGCCCATTCAGCAAGTAAATGGTAGGGACAGACCCAGCTGCAAAAAGTGCGTCCACCAAGGAGCCACCACATGATGGCAACAGTTACAGTACCAATCAGTAGGTTGATCAATACCTGCTTGAAGGCCAGCATGACCTGGAGAGATGAGTTCAAATCGGCAAGGTGGAAACCGACAAAGCGTGAGCCTGTAAGAGCTCCTTCCAGAGCATTGATTTGTAAAGCTGCGGATGCGACAAAGAATAGATTAACTAACGCCAGTACAGTCCAACGTCTCTTAAGCCAATATTTATTTTTTGACTGGGCATGTCGTGCTTCATGAATCCTGGTCATTTCCTCTTTTGATCGTCGGACACCGTGTGCTTCATGAATCTTGGCCGCTGCTTCAGAGATTTCGGACTTTTCTGGTTTGCTTGGGTTAAACCCAAATAGAAGACCCAGTGATTGTTTGAGAGAGTTCAAAATGTCCTCCCTGATCCAGGATAATTTTCCATAACAATAATAGGTGGATCAACGGGGCAGATCATTTCGCAAACACCACAACCAACACAGCCTGCCAAAATCTCAGGCAAAAAGGCTGTTCCATTACTACCCTCTACTTCGGTCATTTGAATTGCACGAACTGGTGGACATTGGCGTTCTTCTCCTGAGGGAGGCGTTCCAGCTTCACACAGATCATAACGAATCTCGATTGGACAAGCGGTGACGCATAGATCACAACTTTCTACGTCATAGGGATGTTCATTAAGAGGAATGGGATTCCAACGATCGATCTCAGCATAACGTAATTTTCCGGAAAAATCTGCACCGCGAGCCAGACCCTTAAATCCTTTACCTTGGCCGGCCAAACAATGATCTGGATTTACCACCACTGCAATCGCCATCTCAGACTCATGAGCGTAATTGATATCATGTGTGAGTGCCCCGGTCGGACAAGCAAGGACGCACTGGAGACCATCACATGAAAAATCACAAGCCTGGTCACGAGCTTCGATATAGGGCGTTCCAACCCCAAACCCATCTGTGAGATCGGAAAGCTTGATGGCTTCCACCGGGCAGACTTGCACGCATTGTCCGCATTTTATACAGGACGCTAGAAATTCATCTTCCACCAGAGCCCCAGGCGGTCGCATTTTTCTGACCCAACCCTTTAGGACAGGTATAATGCCTAATAATGAAGCTCCCACTGCAGTGGCACCAAAGGTCAGGCTTCTTAAAAAATTGCGCCTATTGATGTTGGTTTTCATTTCCATTCACCTCTATTGGTAAATCGGTCAGTCATTTAAAATCTTGGCCGGTTGTCTTCCGGCTTAGCGACTTTATTCTTATTAATAAGGTTCAGGAGGCGATCACGACCTCCATCATCCGCCGATACCTTTTCTTCTATATCAAAAGGAATCAAATTGGGGAGTGAATCCTGGAGAATTAACTGAGGCTCAGTAAAGGGTGCCAGGCGTTCTAAGAAATCAACAACTTCAAGCAAAGGGGAACCCTTAAAAAATTGAGCAAAATCAACATCCTGCCAAATTCGGTTGGAATAGCTATATAGTTCATAAGGGATGTCACCCACATGATCACCGGTTTGATCAAAGCCGACAAAATCACTCCAGTGATTCCCTTCCCAAATATGGTTATTTGCGCTACCGCCACCGCCAACTTCGATCTGAGTTAGATTACCCACAAATTGATTGTCACGAAACTCATTGCCATGCCAGTCATTTAAAAATCTTATTCCGATACCATTGTAGGCTATGAGATTGTGCCTATGGTAATTGATCACATCTGGTTGAAAAGGAGAAATGTCAATGTACATACCACTGGCGCAATACAGAATTTCATTGCCTTCGATGATTACATCGGATGTCTCTTTAAAACCGATTCCAATACCTGTAGGTCCTGCTGCATGTGCGATGTGATTATTACGGATAATAATACCATCACTATACATGAGAAAGATACCTACGGTATTATTGTAATAACTGTTATTCTCTACCAGGTTGTAGCGTGAATACATAAAGTGTAAAGAATAGCGTGAGTGGGATCCCGTATTTCCGGTGATCGTATTGTCAGCTGAATACCAGACGACCACATCCCGGGAATTAGTGATTTCATTATCTTCAATTTTATTGTAGAAACTATACCAAAGTCGGATAGCATCACCTCGTTGTCCCAGGTCTACATCTTTTGACGATATCTTATTTCTTCGAATAATGCAATATTCTGATTGCTGCATGTCAATGCCAAACAGGCAATCATCGATGATGATGTCTTTGACGACGTTAAAATTTCCCCGAATCTGAATTCCAGCATCAATATCATTGTGAGAGCGGCCAGAATTAGTCAAGCGTAACCCTTTAACCGTGGCACCATCAGTATCAATATAGATAACGGTACCTTTTCCACCCCCGTCAATGGTAACGCTATCACGACCATCAATAGTAATTGGAAATTCTAAGACAACAGGCCCGGCATAGATTCCTGGTTCAGGGTTGAGGATCGCATTTTTGCCAGCCTTATCTACCAGGTCTTGAAAGGATGGATACGCCGCATATGTGTTTGAAATCAGAAAAAATATAAGCAGGGGAAGGATCAAAAGATGCTTCCCCTGTATATCAAATATCTGTTTCACCAAAGGCGTATCGTTATAATTCACTGTCCTCTGGAATCTCATTTTGTATATCACGTCTGGCCAATAGCGAGTACACCAGTAACGCTGATACTAGCAACATCAGGAAGAAACCAATGTGGGGATAGGAGTTAGTCGTAAACTGGGCAACCTTCCCCTGTCCAAAGACGGTGGGCATAAATGGCTTGAGCGTGAAGGCGCCCATGTCACTCATTCTGTGTCCGTACCAACCGAGCCATGTTGAATAGATTAGTATAAACAAGCCAGGCAAGGTGGCTGGAATCAGTAAAAGTAATTTGTAGATCCAACCATTTGTCTTCCGAGCTCCAAACACAAAAACTATCATGATGATGATCAATAATCCGAAGACAATATTAAGCGCCATAGTCATTGTTTCAACCTTGGGATTAATAACCTCGGGATTATTGAAATACCGAGCCAAGCTGGCACGATAATGCCAACCCAATAGTTGGGAGCCAGTACCTTCCCACTCCTCATCAATGGCCAATCTCTTCTGGCTTGATTCGAAGGCATCTTTTAGAAAGGCAATATCTTCGCCTTTCTGACCCTGAGGTATCTCATCTTGGTCCTCCTCAACAGGTTCGTCTACTTCGACACCACTCATCGCAAGCGAAGCTTTCAGGCTGGCTATCAGGGCTTCACCGGCTGATAATTGAACTTCATCATCACCGCCCTCTTGCCCCAAGGCTGTAACCCGTCCTGAAAGATATTCAGCACTATGGTATTTAAGCCCATTGGGTAAGTAAAGAGCCAGAACAAGCCATACAGCAATTATAGAAAAACCAGCCGACATGGCGATCATGCGCTTTTTGGGATCATCTATTAAAGAACTAAGTAGCATCAGTCCCAGTAAAATGAGTAGGAAGAAGGAAAGCGAAAGCTCGATGGGTGCACCTGAGGCAATTGGGAACATGCCCACATAGTGATTGATGGTATCCATCTCATGCACACAATCCAGAGCCTCTCCCTCATCGAATCCAGAGTCCTCCATTGGCTGGCAGCCATTAAAGACACCAGTCATATGAAAATGGATCTTCACGCCATCAGGAAATGATTCAACCGGATAATTTGGAGCTGTTAGCGAAACCCACCAAACTGGTAGACTATAAATGGGAATCAATAGCACCGCTGCCAGAATTACCGGCAATTTAATCTTTAGAAAATTTAGCATTTGAACAGTCATCTTAGATCCTAATTAATCAAAGTCCGGATTCATCCAGTCTTTACTTGGAGCCAGCTTTTCTTTGGGAACCTGAATGCGTGAAACGTAGTTGATTACCATCTGCATTTCTTTATCAGTGAAGGCTGCTATTTGCTTAACCATATCAGGGTTAGCATTTCGTCTTTTGCCATCACGAATCCATTCAAATTGACGTAACATATATTTGTAATGTTGTCCCTGGATCAAAGGATAGAATTTATCAGCCATTCCTTCACCGTTTTCACCATGACACTGTATGCAATTGTCCAAATATAGCTTTTTGCCCTGTTTGAACTCAGATGTACCTGCCGCCCATTCGCCTTTGCCATTGTCAGGGTTCATAGGCATTTTTTCAATATAAGCAACAACATCCGCCAAAGCCTGTGCGCCACCGATTGAACGTGGAAGCGCAAAAGGATACATGGTAGGATTATCACGATTCAGCTCACGGATATCATCAAGTTGCTTGATTGATACTGAGCGATGCTGCCCGGCTAGTTGAGGAAAAGTACCCTCTTTAGTACCCCAGCCTTCTGGAAGGTGACAACCGGAGCAAACTTCAAATACATCTAGACCATTTTCAAGATCAGGTGTAAGCGTCATGGCATCCTCACGTTCACCACCTTCATTCATCCAATGCTGTTGAGCATTGATTGACATCATTGGGATAAGCAACACAAGTAATAATAATTTAAATTTAGTCATTTTTATTTCTCTCTATTTATCTTCTACTGTTCTAGTGTAGACATGTAAGTTGCTAAAATTTCCATTTCTTCGTCCGTTACTAGATGCATAATACCCTTCATCGCAGCTGTTTGGGCATTGGCACGTACACCCGATTTAATATCCTTCATTTGCTGCAAAGCATATTCTGCACTTTGACCCTCAATTTTGGGGTAGTTGGGAAGGAGCGGAGTTTTAGCATCGGCTCCATGACAGGTGAAGCAGGTTTTAGTTTTGAATAATTTAGCGCCTTCAGAGTCCTCGGCTGTTGAGATACCACCTGCTCTACGAGGGAAAGTGGAAACGTAATCTGCCAAAACTTTCATCTCTTCAGCAGAGACCAGGTGCATAACACCTTTCATGGCTGCTGACTGTCCATTTGCACGAGCTCCACTGGCTATATCCTGCAGTTGTTGCAGGGCATACTCTGGGGTTTGACCAGCTATGTTTGGATAAATCGGGAGGATAGGTGATTTACCATCAGCCCCATGACAGGTAAAGCAGGTCTTTGTCTTATAGAGTTCAGCTCCTGTTGAATTATCAGCCACAGGTGCAGCCTTTGCTACTTCGGCTACTGGCTCAGCAGCCTCTTTTTCTCCACCGCCACAAGCTGTTAAAAAGACTAAACTTATTAGGCTTGTTACTAGCAGTGCAGACATCACTATTTTCTTCATAATGTTATTCCCATCTATTGCTTACACAAAAAGTTGTTTCTATCAAAAAAATTTGCCGGGCTCCGCTTTTCGTCAGACGGAACCCGGCAAATATATCCACTATCATCCCAAATACAGGGTTAATAGTTATCTTTACTTAGTTTTCTTAGCGCCATTCTGATCAAGGTGAGTTTTGGCACGTAAACCTAAGTCAGCAGTTTTAACCTGATACTGCCACCACTGATTAGCCCAGAGCGTTGCATTCTGATAATCTTTCTTCAGTGCAGCTGCTTCTGATTTCTTTTGAGCTTCAGCAGCAAAACCAAGCTGATCGGTAGCATCTTCTACCATGGCAACTACAACTGGGAAGTCAGCATAATTATGAGAAGTTATGTAACCGACAACCTGGTCAATTACAGCCTGGGTAGCAACATTGGTTGCAACCTGTTTCTCGTAATCAGCTTGGTTGTATTTAGCGCCCTCTTCCATCTTCTTCTTGGTGCCTTTATATCCCTTGGGTTTAACCAACAGATAACCCTGCATCTCCAGGTGAAGTGCAGAACAGAATTCTGTACAATAGTAAGGATATACACCAGCTTTATCAGCTGTAAAGGTTGCAGAAGCAGTTTTTCCCGGTTCAACTGAAAGCTGGACATTCTGACCATACATTGAGAAACCATGGACCTCATCCTGGGCACGCTCAAGGTTGGTCAAATGAAAGGAAACAACGTCACCCTCAGTAACCTCAACAATTTCAGGATTGATATGTGAACGAATCAGAGTACCGTAAATATCAACTTTGTTACCATTCCGTTCAATATGCTCGCGACCAGCACGTGTTCTATACGGTGAGCGGGAGTCGGTACGACTATCCCAACCGGATTTATAACGGACAACTGGCGACAGTTTGTCAGCTTTAATGGCTGCAGCATAATGTGGTTCACCCATAGGTATAGGCATATCATACAGTAACTGCATTTTGGCACCACTGATATCAATAAGCTGATGATTCTGTGGGTGTAATGGACCAACAGGCGCAAAACGATCAATGGAGAGCTTGTTCAGCGCAACAAGATATTTACCATCTGGAGATCTACTATCACCTTCCATGGTCATGAGGTGGCCTACATTATAATGGATTGGAATCATATCCAGAATTTTACCAGTTTTATAATTCCATTTTGTGATCCGTGAATCAACATAGATGGAGGTATAAACAACACCATCTTTAGAATCAAACTGGGTATGCAGTGGACCAAGCCCAACATTTACAGAACGCTCAAGAGCTGTTTCTAATGCAATGATTGGAATACCATAAGCATCTTTGCCCTCAAACTTTTTCTTTTTGATAGCGTTCTGAATCTTTGCCCAGCTATATACCCAGGCATGACTATCAAGTTTTCCGGAAACGATGATATGTTTTCCATCAGGAGTTACATCAATTCCGTGAGGACTTTTTGGTTCGGGGATAAGATAAAGCAGTTTGTGTTTGATAGCTTGCTTCATGGTGATAAGGTACTGACCATTAACTTTTTTGAACTTACCCTTAGCAGCTAATTCAGCAGCTTTTTCCCAGTTCGTAACATGCATGAAGTCAGTGTCTTTAGAAGAACAACCAGCTTCAAAAGGTGGACGACCACTCTCAATACCACCTACATAACGTTCAGTACAGAATGAGTTAGTAAAACCCCAACCATGGCTGGGACCTTTTCCAGCGTCACTAATGTCCTGACTATAAGGAGGCAATTCAAACGTGAAAGACGCACTTGGATCCAGGCGACCCTTTTCTTTGTCAAACTTCCAATAAGTAACACCGCCACGATATTTATCGTTAAATTCTTCAAGTGGAACAAAATCTTTTGAAAAGGGAGCTGCATACTGAGCGGCTTCCATTACATACTCACTATTAGGTGTTACAAAAGCACCACCGTGAGCTGATTTGAAGAAGGGATTGGCAACGATTTGCTTGGTCTCAAAATCATGCAGATCAACCACAGCAATACGAGGATTGGCTTTGTCATTAATAAAGACATAGCGACCATCATATTCGCCGTCAGTCTCAGAGAATGAGGGATGATGACTATCACCAAACGTAATATCTTTTCCATTGACTCGGCCATCAGCTAAAACAGCTTTTGACTCATCATCAAAACCGTAACCTTGCCAAGGTTCTGGAGTAAAAACAGCTATATATTTTAGAATTCTCATAGAAGGAATTCCGTAGACGATTATTTGACCACTCTGGCCACCTGAACTAAAGACGATGTATTCGTCATGTTGACCGGTAGGCATATAAGTTTTAGCTGCGGCTAAAACATCTTTCTCAGTCAAACCTCTTTCTTGCATAACTTTCTGCAAGGCAGCTTGACCAAACACTTCACTTGTCATACCCAATGCTAGCAATAGCGCCAGGCCGAGTACCAGTGTCTTTCGTAGTTTAAAACTCATTCCATTCTCCTCGATTTGCTATTTATGTATAAATCAGCTTGCACGAATATGTGGGGTTCCACATCATAACGTGCACTATTAATTACTTTTTTTAGGCGGATAATGTAAAAAAACATCCTTAAATATGATATAAATTGCCTTCAATTCAACGCATTTTAAGTAGTAATAAAGACGATTGCTAGAGGAAAATTCAGATAGTCGCAATAATTATTACTGTTCGTTAAAAATGGCAAATTATTATAACCTTTTTGAATTACTAGCTGTCAATACGAGACGGGATTATTCTCAAAAAAATAATTGTAACCGCCCTAAAATTGGTTCATTTTCATATCGTGGTTTAGGCAGTTGACCTTTTAGGGAATTTACAACATGTACTGAACAACTACAGGAAAAAAAACGATTATGTCTATGGGCAGGATTATCAATGATTTGGGTGAATGCTAAATGCTAAACCGGAATTCGTTCCTTTCCAAGACTCTCGTCACTCTTGTTGTTGTCATATACTGTACAGGTTTAAGCTCTGTAATTTTGCCTTTGCTCGAATATGCAGTAGATTATGAAAGAATTATCGCAGAAGAATGCGAAAATACTGCCCAGCCCGAATTAGGGTGCGATGGGAAGTGCTACCTCTCTAAACAGATCACGAAACAGACTCAACCGGATACATCCACCACTGACTCAAAGCCAATTGTTTTAAAGGCAGGCATTGACCCCCACTACACGCATTCAATAAGCAGCAGACAAATAGCCACTATTTCCCAATTGTTTGCAAGTCTTGAAGTCTTTTACGACAATATTATTCCAAGTAGAATTGATCCCCCTCCCCAGAGCTAATCGCATCTCACAAAAAGTCGTTTACACTATGCTTTACTAGCTTTTGCAGGAGGTAAAATGAAACTGCGCTATATACTCACGCCAGTGATTGGTTTATTGCTACTAATCACAAGTTGCGAAGAAAAGACTGATGATATTGAAAATATTGACCCAACTGAAAACCTGATATTGGTCGGCTCAAATTCCGATAATGGTTTAGCTGTGAATATGTACACTGATGATTCACTACAAGTTGGTTTAAATAGACTGTACTTCCAGCTCACAGATGAATCCACTGGAGATGCCGTCACAGAGGCACACATCACCCATAAACCAATAATGAATATGGCGACCATGAATCATTCGTGTCCTATCGCTAATCCAGATATGGAGGCAAACACCGATGGGCTTTTTGAAAGCGAACTGGTGTTTGTTATGGCTAGTGGAATGATGGGAACCTGGGATGATACGGTATCTATTCATAATGAAGCTGCCAACACCATGCACAAAGTTGTCTTTGAAAATTTGCCAGTACTGGAAACAAACATGAAAAAGAATCTGGTAGCCTATGATGCGGACTCAGTTCAGGTGATCTACATCGTGACCCTGAATAGGCTGGGTAATCCAGAAGTAGGCTCTAATGAGTTCACACTAACAGTACACAAAAAAGCATCCATGATGAGTTTCCCCGAAGTTGTAGATATGGCAATTTCGGTGAATCCACAAATGCCTGACATGGGACATGGCTCCGATGGAAATGTGAATCCAGTCTACTCAGAAAATGGCAAGTATGAAGGAACAGTTGTTTTCAGTATGACAGGTTATTGGACAATTGATTTTGCCTTCTCCCAGAATGATGAGTCTTTGGGAACTGTTCAGTATGAAGTCAATTTTTAGAGCTATAGTTATTCTCTGTTTGAGCGGCACTCTTGTCGCTCAAACAGGGTTTATTACAGGAATGGTTTTAGATGGATCTACCGGTCTTGGATTGGTTGGTGCTAATGTCACTTTAAGCGGGACAAATTATGGAACCGCAACTGATCTAGAGGGTTCCTTTATCCTCTCAGTTCCCGTGGAAAGCTATACATTAACCGTTACCATGATAGGCTATACTGCTTTCTCCATGCCTGCCCAGGCAGGTCTACTATCATCTGCTGAGATTCACATCAAATTGCCAGCGATGGTGATAGACTCTAAACAGTTTATTACCGTTCAGGGGGAAAGGACTGACAATCCCATCTTTACCCACCATCAAGAGACCAACATGTCAACCACTGAGAGCTTACTTTCTCTCATTGAGGGCGTGAATTTAATTACCCGAGGAAGTTATGCCCAGGAGCCTATTATTCGTGGAATGTCAGGTGGTCGGGTGAATATAACCATAGACGGGATGAAAAGCTTCGGCGCATGTACTGATCACATGGATCCCATTTCCTCTTATGTGGAAGCGGACGCCATGAATTCAGTGGAGGTTAGCAAGGGGGCGCAATCAATCCTACAGGGATCAACTGTGGGTGGCTCTGTAAACATGACATTTGTAAAACCGCAATACAGTTTGACGAGTAAATCTCTCTGGCAGATTAAGAGTGGTTTTGATAGTGGTTCCCAGGAGAGAAAAATATCATTCTCTGGTCAAAGACAGAATCAAAATGCAGCACTTTCAATAAATGGAGCCTATCGGAAAGCAGAAAATTACTCAGATGCACAGGGAGCAGAGATACCTTTTTCAGGTTTTGAGAAGATGAATCTTAATCTAGGATATAAACGACGGCTCAATGAAAAAACACAGCTCTATTTCGAAATGATTACAGACGATGCTTATGACATTGGGTATGCAGCTTTACCCATGGATGTGGGTTATGCTAGGATGCGCATGCTTGGTATATCAATAAACTCTGCTAATGTGACCCCAAATTTGCTAAAGTTAGAATGGAAAATTTACGGGAATGCAGTTGACCACTGGATGGATGACAGCAATCGTGAAATTCTCTTTATGAATATGCACATGGAAATGCCGGGATTTACACGAACCGCGGGTACGTATCTTGATCTGATCCTTGGAAGGAATCAACACTCTCTACTCAAATTTAGAACTGAGTGCTATTGGACATCCAGTTATGCAGATATGATTATGTATCCAGTTAATTCTTCATCCATGAAAATGGTAACCTGGCCTGGAGTAAACCGCATGAACTTTGGGCAATTTGCTGAATATCAATCTATGCTTAATTCTCGAATCAATCTGAATGCATCAGTCAGGTATGATTACCACCAATCCACAGCCACAGACGAAATGGGAATCAAGGAGCTCCACATCTATTATCCCGAAAATGACCTGACCAGACGAGATCATCTGATAAGCGCTAACACCTTTTTGGCATTCGAAGTGAATCGTCGTTTTCGATCAGTAGTTGCGCTGGCTCTTGGAAGTCGGATACCGGACGTCTCGGAAGCTTACGGTTACTATTTATATACGCCTGTAGATGGATATTTGTACCTGGGGAACCCAGAGCTTCCCATAGAGAAGAGTCGTCAAGTTGAATGGCAAAACACGCTTCACTCTGAATCAACCCAGCTAGACCTAACGCTTTACCACTATAAGTTCAACAACTATATCTTTGGACAAATTATGCCTGGAGCGTCACTGGGTTATGCAAATGGCTGGAAAAAATATGTAAATGCAGGACAGGCTACTACGACTGGAGTAGAGTTAAGTCTTCTTCAACAGCTTTCAACTCAACTCATATTTCAAGGTGGACTGAACTATCAGCTTGGTGAACTGGTAGACTTGAATGATGCGTTACCGTTTATTCCTCCTCTTGAAGCGCATGCCTCTATTAAATATGATCGTGGACCTCTTTGGATACAGTTTGGTGCCAAGGGAGCAATGGAGCAGAAAAACATTTCAGAATTAAGTGGTGAAAACATGACCCCGACCTATCTAGTTATGAATCTGAAAGCTGAATACGTACTGAGGGGTGGATTGAAACTTAACGCAAGTGTTACTAATTTAACAAATCAACTCTATCATGACCACCTGGATTGGGGGGATATTTACCGATCGGGCAGAAGTGGCCAACTTTCAATAACAATTGATCAATCCCTGTTAGAGTAGTGAATTGCTCTCTTTGTATATTTCATATGATAACTCACAAAACGATGGTGTTTTTAGAATCTTTAAACATTTTATACGATGATGTTCAAAACCTTTTCAATTCCAGCCCACACCAAAGTGAACCTGCACTTGCAAATATTGAATAAACGACCAGATGGTTACCATGGTCTAGATACAGTTTTCCAAGAGCTGGCCTGGGGCGACGTGCTCCATTTTGAACCTGCGAAGGCTTTCTCCTTTGAGATGACCGGTTTGTCATTTGAGGATGGCGGTAATAACATCTGTCTCCATGCGGCTGAAATATTTAAGAATGCCTCAGGTGAGGAGCTTCATCTTAAAATTAGTTTAGAGAAACATGTTCCACCCGGATCGGGTATCGGTGGTGGCTCCGCTGATGGTGCAGCAGTACTAAAAGGCTTGAACCAGATTGTTAAGAATCCGCTTACTCAGAGCCAGCTGCATAGTCTTGCGCTTGAGCTGGGTGCTGATGTTCCTTTCTTTCTGGAAGGAGGTCTCCAGCGTGGACAAGGGGTAGGTGAACAACTAATACCGCTTGATCTGGGTTTTGACGCCTATTTTCTGCTGGTCATTCCGCCGATTCATGTATCGACAAAACAAGCATTTGAAGCATTAAAAATACCATTGACAGCCCCTAAGGTGCCGATTACTTTTGGCCGCCTTTTAGATAAGGCAATATTGGTACGGTTTTTTGAAAATGAATTTGAATCTGTTGTCTTTCATATACATCCAGAAATTGGCATCTTGAAAAAGGAGCTCCTGAAGCAGGGAGCATATTTTGCTAGTTTGTCGGGTAGTGGCTCGACTGTGTATGGCATCTTTGACAGCTTGGCGGAAGCTGAAGCTGCTCAATCGTTTTTTATAAACCGTTACCATACTCAGATCACCCACCCATTCAACAAATAATATTTCCTCCGGGATCGTTCAATGGTAGGACACCAGCTTTTGGAGCTGGTTATGGGGGTTCGAATCCTCCTCCCGGAACACCTTATTTCAATTCAAACAATGATGCACCTGTGATCTAACTAAAGTTAGATTCAGGGCAGTTTGAATTGGGGGAATAACTAAAACGCCAACCAAAAAACGGGAAAAGAGCTTATGAAGCCAAAGCTGTTTTGTGGACGTGCAAATCCAGAATTTGGACAAGCCGTAGCTGATTATTTGGGTGTAGAACTAGGCAAAAGAACGATCAAGCCATTTAGTGATGGTGAGCTCTGGGTTCGCTTTGATGAAAATGTTCGCGGTGAGGATGTTTTTATTCTTCAGGGCACAGATCCACCAGCTACAAATATGATGGAATTACTGCTCATGCTGGATGCCGCAAAACGTGCATCCGCGCGAAGAGTAACGGCAGTTGTTCCATACTATGGGTATGCTAGGCAGGATCGTAAAGATCAGCCACGAGTTCCTATTAGTGCAAAACTGTTTGCTGACTTGATCCAGGCAGCTGGTGCCGATCGTGTGGTTTCAATGGATCTTCACAGTAGTCAGATCCAGGGATATTTCAACATCCCCTTTGATCATCTCTACTCAAAGAAGGTACTCGTTGGAGCGATTCAGGAATTGGAACTAGAGGATATGGTTGTTTTAGCACCAGATATTGGCTCGGTTCCTATGTCACGGTCCTATGCAAAGCTATTAGATGCCAGTCTGGCAATTATTGATAAGCGACGGCCAGGGCATAACGAAGCTGAAGTGATGCATCTGATTGGTAAGGTGGGTGCTAAAAATGTATTGATCATGGATGATATGATTGATACTGCGGGAACCATTGTTGCTGCTGCGAGAAAAGCGAAAGAGATGAGTGCCATCACTGTAAATGCAGCCGTCACACACGGTGTGCTTTCAGGGCCGGCTATTGAACGCATAAGTAACGCGCCAATAGATCGAATTCTGATTACAGATACCATAAAGATCCCTGCCGAAAAGCAGTTGGATAAACTGGTAACCATAAGTGTTGCTCCAGTGTTCGGTGAAGCAATTAAGCGGATTCATAATGAAGAATCGATCAGTGTTTTATTTGATTTATAGAATAGAGAGATAAAGGGAAAAGAAAATGGCTCAAGCAAAAACAAAACAACGTTTCGAGTTGCAAGTTGAGCAAAGAAGTGAATTTGGTCGTAAAGCCGTAAGAGCTTTGCGTGTAGGTGGATATGTACCTGTTAATTTCTACTCTGGTGGAGAAACTGCATATTCATTTGTAATGACTGAAACACACTTCCGCGATGCAATGCATTCTGGGGAACAGATTTTTAACATTACCATTGATGGCGAACAACGCCGTGCCATGGTAAAGGATGTTCAATACCATCCGGTAACTGACAAAATACTGCATGTGGATTTTCTCGGTGTTCGTTTGCGCGACATCATTGAGATTCCTGTCCCTGTTATTACAGTAGGTACAGCTATTGGAATGCAGGAGGGTGGTCTTCTTCAGCAGCCAATACATGAAGTTATTGTACGCTGTAAAGGTGAGGATGTACCTGATAGTGTCGAAGTAGATGTCTCAGAACTGAACATTGGTGACGCAATTCACGTAGGCGATATTCAATCTGATGAGTATGAGATTCTATTAGCTCATGATATTACCATTGCTTCTGTTGTCTTACCTCAAAAACTGGAAGAAACAGTTGTTGAGACAGATGAAGACGAACTTGAATTTGAAGATGAAGAAGGTGCTGAAGGCGCTGAAGGTGCTGAAGGTTCTGATGAATCTAAAGATTCCAAGGACTCCAAAGACTCCAAAGACTCTAAAGCAAGCAGTGAGAAATAATTAAATTCTCAGTAAGAGACCTAAAATGCTACGAGCAATCATTGGACTTGGGAATCCCGGAGAACGTTATGCCAAAACAAGGCATAATGCAGGCTTCGTGGTTATCGATGAGCTTGCCAAACGTTGGCAAGCCAGTTTTCGCCCTGGCAAAGGCAGCTATGTTTATGCGAAAAGCACAAGCAGGGATGCTATCCTGATGAAGCCAAGCACCTATATGAATAATAGTGGACAGGCTGTACGTCATTTGGTCGATTATTTCAAAATCGAAACAGAAGATACGATGATCGTTTTTGATGATCTGGATATTGAATTCCCAGAGATCAGGCTCCGTAAACAAGGCGGCGCTGGAACTCATAAAGGAATGCAATCAATTCTCAGACATCTGGATACCTTGACATTCCCACGCATGCGCATGGGAATTGGTGGTGAGCAGGGTCGTCGTCTCTCAGAAGATTTTGTATTAGAGAACTATTCAAAAGATGATTTGAATATCCTTCCAGAGCAGGTGGAAAAAGCCGCTGATGCGATTGAGTATTGGCTGGTAGAGAACATTGACAACGCGATGAATCGCTTCAATGTGAATCCACGTAAAAATTCCCCACATGATGATGGGGATTTGGCTCAGGCCGAGGATACAAAGGAGGAAAATTAATTATGAGTGAAATGATGATCTGGGTTCCTGTCATGGGATTTGTTGCCTTGGCGTTCGCGTTCTGGAAAACAGGCTGGGTCAATAAACAGGATGAAGGTTCTGACAAGATGAAACTTATCGGCAAGCACATTGCTGATGGTGCCATGGCTTTCCTGAAAGCTGAATATCGTGTTCTTGCAATCTTCATTGTCGCTGTTGCCATTCTTTTGGGTCTCGCCAATAGCGGAGAGGGAAAAAGTCCGCTGGTAGCAGTGTCCTTCATTGTGGGTGCTCTTGCTTCTGGCTTAGCAGGTTTCCTGGGAATGCGTGTAGCCACCAAAGCCAATTATCGTACATCACAAGCAGCCCGTACAGGTCTGGCTAAAGCTCTGGGAGTTGCCTTCGCCGGTGGTTCTGTTATGGGTTTGAGTGTTGTGGGATTAGGTGTGATCGGTCTGGGTGGTCTATTCTTGATCTATAGAGAGATCTTTTCAGACATGAGCATGGTGATGTCGGTGCTTTCCGGTTTTTCACTGGGAGCCAGTTCCATTGCTTTATTTGCTCGTGTGGGTGGGGGTATTTATACCAAAGCTGCTGATGTTGGTGCTGACCTGGTTGGAAAAGTTGAAGCCGGTATTCCAGAGGATCATCCACTGAACCCCGCAACCATTGCTGATAATGTTGGAGACAACGTTGGTGATGTTGCTGGAATGGGTGCAGATCTTTTTGAATCCTATGTTGGTTCAATTGTGGGATCCATGGTTCTGGGAGCCACCATTATGGTGAGTGGCGCTCTAGCACCTGAATTTGTCTTTCTCCCATTGCTCATTGCTGCCGCAGGTATTCTGGTTTCTATCATAGGTACCTTTATGGTGAGAGTGAAAGAAGGTGGGGATCCACAGAAGGGTCTCAATCTCGGTGAATTTGGTTCATCAGGTATCATGGTTGTGGTGATGTTTTTCATGATCACCATACTGCTGCCGGCCACCTTTACACTGGGTGGCGTTGAATATACCAGTTATGGCGTATTCTGGGCCAGTACCATTGGTCTGGCCGCAGGTCTGGGTATCGGTTTCATCACTGAGCACTATACTGGAACAAATACTGGTCCTGTAAACTCCATCGTGAATCAATCAGCAACGGGTGCAGCCACCAACCTCATCGCAGGTCTGGGTGTAGGAATGCAGTCAACCGCTATTCCTGTGTTGATCATCGCAGCCAGTATTATGGCAGCCTTTGAATTTGCAGGTCTCTATGGTATCGCCATGGCAGCCCTGGGAATGCTCGCCAACACTGGAATGCAATTGGCTATCGATGCCTATGGTCCTATCTCAGATAACGCCGGTGGTATCGCTGAAATGGCCCAAATGCCACCAGAAGTCCGCAAACGTACTGATAAGCTAGATGCCGTTGGTAACACAACAGCAGCTGTTGGTAAGGGTTTCGCCATTGGTTCTGCTGCATTGACAGCACTAGCATTGTTTGCTGCTTTCAGAACAACTATTGAAGTTATTCGTGGTGGTGACCCAATGATTATCAGTATTACTGATCCAACCGTTATGGCTGGTTTATTTGTCGGTGGTATGCTTCCCTTCGTCTTCTCATCTCTCGCTATGGGTGCAGTTGGCCGTGCCGCAATGGCTATGATCGAAGAAGTTCGTCGTCAGTTCAAAACTATTCCTGAGCTCGCTGCAGCACTGGTTGTGATGAACAAGTATGAAGAAGGTCAGGAAATGTCTCCAGAAGACCAGAAGACGTTTGATGCTGCTGATGGCAAAGCCGAATATGGAAAATGTGTTACTATTTCCACTGAAGCTGCTATTAAAGAAATGATGCTGCCGGGTCTGTTAGCCATTCTGACTCCCGTAGTTGTTGGATACATATTTGGTGCTGAAGCTCTAGGCGGTTTATTGGCTGGAGTAACGGTAACAGGTGTTCTCATGGCCATCTTCCAGTCCAATGCTGGTGGTGCCTGGGACAATGCAAAGAAAATGGTAGAGGACGGAGTTGAAATAAACGGAATTAAATATGGTAAAGGTTCCGAAGTACACAAAGCTGCCGTTGTTGGTGATACCGTGGGTGATCCTTTTAAGGATACCTCAGGTCCATCACTGAATATTTTAATTAAACTAATGTCGGTTGTTTCACTGGTGATAGCACCATTGATTGCAACCATAGGAATATAAGGAGGTTCGCTCTTGAAAAAGTATGAGTGCCTTTACATTGTAAACATGAACTATGATAGTGAGGGAGTCTCCGCAGTTACCGCTAGAGTGGAAACTGTCCTCAAAAATGTGGGAGCCGAACTTGCTAATTCACAGCATTGGGGCAAACGCAAATTGGCTTATGCCATCGATAAAGAACGCTATGGAAACTACATCCTGCTACATTTTCAGGGAGAAGATCCTAATGTAACAGAACTTCATCGTGAATTTGAAATTGAATCAGGCGTTTTGCATTATATGACGATTCGTCTGGATGAATTCCCTGATTTTGAAACGCTGTCCGTTCCCCAGGCCTATGAGACAGACCGTAAGCGTCCTTATAGTCAGGGTCCTCGTAAACCATACCGTTCAGATGGTGACAGCAGAACAGAAACCCCAGCACCAGCCGCACCAGTAGCCAGTGTTGAGACGAGCGCTCCAAAGGAAGAAGCTGTGGTTGAAGAGACAGCTGCTCCTGCTGAAGTGGTCGAAGAGACAGCTGCTGCAGTCAAAGAAGAAGTCGTGGAAACGGCTGCTCCTGCTGAAGTGGTTGAAGAGACAGCTGCTGTAGTCGAAGAAGAAGTCGTGGAAACGGTTGCTCCAACTGAAGTGGTCGAAGAAGAGGCTGTTGAGAGTGTTGAAGAATCCGCCGAGACGGCAGATGAAGAAGCCGAAAAACCTGCTGACTCAGAGTAAGCGGACGGATTAGAGAAAGAGAGTATTCACTATGAAAATGTTCACATATAGAAAAAAGATCTGCAAATTCTGTGAAAACAAGAAAATGCAAATTGATTATAAAAACCCAACTATGTTACGTCGTTTTGTGACTGAGCAGGGAAAAATTCTACCTCGTCGCATTACTGGAACATGTGCCCGTCACCAAAGGTCACTTGTAACGGCTATCAAACGAGCAAGGAATATTGCTTTACTGCCATATCACAACGATGTTAAAAACGCCTAACAAAAGGATCCGATCATGAAAGTTATTTTACGTGAAGATGTTGAATCCGTAGGCGAGGCAGGCGCAACTGTTAACGTGAAGGCTGGTTTTGCACGCAATTATCTCATTCCTCAAAAATTAGCCTATCCAGCTACTCGTAGCTATTCTCGTGTCTTTGAAGAAGAAAAGAAACTCAAAGATAATCGTGACGCACGTGCCACAGTTCAAGCTGAACAATTAGCTGCAAAACTGGGAAACCTATCCTTAGAGACTTCAGTAAAAGTGGGTGAAGAGGACAAGGTCTTTGGTGCTGTAACTGCATCTGATATTGCTGCGCTTCTGGCAGACAAAGGCTATAAGATCGACAAGCGGGATATCCTGCTTGAAGAGCCACTCAATGCTCTGGGCATTTACAATGTCCCGGTCAAAGTTGCCTCTGGCATCAAAGCAGAAGTTAAAGTCTGGGTTATTAAAGAGTAAATAAAGCCTGAGACACTATTTGGGATGAAAGTAAGGGCTGTTCAAACACCCCTTATCTTCATCCCTTTTTTATCTTTGGCAAAAACTCTCCTTCCATGAGCAGTAAGTCACTCCATATTTTCACAAAGCATGAAGCCTATTTTCTGGTAGCATCAGGAATGTTCATGGGGCTATTCATCAGCCTACTATTTCAAGGAATTAGTTCAGGACCGTTTGATACGGCATTAGTAGATCGCCTGATTGTATTATTTGGAGAGTTGGCAATTCTGGTTCCACCCCTCATCATCCTAAAGCAACGAAAAGTCAGTGTAAAGGATGTCCTACCACTTCATGAGGTTTCTCCACTGACTTTTATTATGGCTATTGTCTTCGTCGCCGGAGCCATTGGAATGGTCACGGCTTATGAACTAATTATGCTGCCCTATTTTCCTATTCCTGAGTTCTTAAAACAATTAGAAACTGAATTATCCCAAGGTGGCGTATTAGAGATTCTTATTCTCATCATTGCTGGTAGTATTGCCGCTCCAATAGTAGAAGAGTTTCTTTTTAGGGGAGTCCTTCAACAAAGTTTGTTTTACAAGTATGGGTCAATTCTCCCTGCTATGGTGGTTCCAACGGTAATCTTTGCCTTATTCCATGTTGCCTATTTGTTCTATCTCCCCGCTTTTATTGAACTGCTGGCATTAGCATTTATGCTGGCCTGGCTCATGGTTAAAACGGGAAATATTCTTATTCCAATCATCGTCCATGGGCTTTTTAATCTCTCGTCCTTGAGTGATCTCTTTATACCCACGCTAGAAGATGTCAATACCGTTTCCGAACTGGGTTTAGCCTGGGTTATCACCTCTGTACTTTTAATTCTTATTGCCTGGATATATTTTAAAAACATGCCGAATGTAGTACTGGATAGGGTCTATTTGATACCCCCTCTTAGAGAAAAAGAGGGTTAATGTGCCTGAATTAAGTAAAATTATTAGTGTTGGTTTTGGGGGTTTTCTTGGGGCGATAGGTCGCTACTGGCTCAGTGGTGTGATTCAAAAATATAGTGATCGCTTTCCATTTGGCACCTTATCGGTAAACCTGCTAGGGAGCTTCTTGGTGGGTCTACTAGCAACTCTTTTCCTGGAAAAGATGATCGTGAACCAGGAAATACGTTTATTCATTTTAGTCGGAATTCTAGGTGCATTTACAACCTACTCCACGTTTTCGCTTGAGACATTGAATCTCATGCGTGGGGGTGAATGGGTTTTTGCCGGTACGAATATTTTTGTCTCTGTTATTGGGACACTTATTGCCGTGTGGGCAGGGGTAAGTTTGGCTAAATTATGGTGATGCTTTTATTGCCACAAATGCACTAAGACACTAAACTACACAAAAACACTTAATGGTTCTTCGTGTCTTTGCAACTTCGTGGCGAAACATGCGAGGTGATTATGCAGGAAGATTATTCTGGACAAAAACTTTGTATCTTTATTGGTGAAAATGACAAACACGATGGACGAGTGTTGTATGAATTGCTGTTGGAATTAGCTCTTGATAGTGGTTTGTCCGGCGGGACTGTTATTCGCGGTCGAGAAGGGTTTGGAGCACACGGCGAAATTCATTCGCTGAAGATATTACGTTTGGCTGAGAATTTGCCTTTAGTTTTGGAGTTCATTGGCAGAAAGAACAAGATCGATGGATTTGTTAAACGGATTGGACCGACCCTAAAAGAGGGCTTGATGACCAGGACCGATGTGGCAATTAGCAAATTCAGGTCTGATTCTCAAGTTTAAGTAGTGTACGAGATCACAGGCTTTGCTTGTGATTGATAAGAATCACATGTAATGTGTGTTGAAAAATTAGTTTTACAGGTATTTTATAGGATAGAATTATTTTAAGGAGTGAACAACATGAAAAAGATACTACTTTTATTATTAATCATTGTCTTTGCTAGTACGGTCATAGCACAGAGCAGCTATTCCACATCAAAAGGTTCTGGAACGATTATGATCTCTGGAGCTGGAACCTATTCAACCGTTCTTGATCAAGAGCTAAAAAGTTCTGAATGGGATTTAGGTGTTGATGGGGCTCTCTTTCTCTTTCCACAATTAGCAGCCGGTCTGGAATTTGGATATAAAAAAGCCTATCATCAGGAAGAAACAACCAGTGGTGGTGATCCTGATGAAATTGAGAATATCGGAAAGTACTTTGGCCCCAGGGTTTATTTCTTTTTAGGTGGTAAAAATAGCGAGTTGACTCCTTTCGTAAAGGGTGGTGCAAACTATCTCCTTCGCAATGTGCTGGTCAATGAAGAAGAGATCTGGTCAAATCAAAATGAATTAGGTCTCACTGCCAGTGCTGGGCTGCTATTAAATTTGGCAAAAAACGTTGGTCTGTCAGTTGAAGCAGAGTACAATTTTGAGAAGGGTACAGCTGTTGAAGATATTGACACACAGCAACTGCTCATCAAATTTGGTATTCGTTCTTTTCTTAGTGACTAGTATTTAGTCTAAATTGGTTCTATCGTTTAAAATGTGGCTGTTAATCAAATCAATGATTAGCAGCCATTAATTATTGGGGAAAGATATAGATGATTTCAAATTTTGCTGATCTTTTAAGTCTGGTTAAATCGGGTAAACCCAAACGTGTGGCAGTTGTTGCTGCGGAAGACCAGATGATTATTGATGCCGTATCCAAGGCTCAATCCATGGGGCTGGCAAGATTCATTCTGCTAGGGAATGAGGAAATGATTAAGAAGATGAGTGCCTCCACGGATCAATCCTTTGAAATAATCAATAGCCAGACTCCCTCTGAGGACGCTATTGCTCTCATACGGGCAGATAAGGCAGACCTCCTCATGAAGGGACGAGTTTCAACGGGAATGCTCATCAGAGCAGTCCTGAATCGGGAAACCGGGCTCCGGGAGGGCAAGCTATTGAATCATATTGCTGTGGTGGAATCTCCATCCTACCATAAGTTTATTTGTATCAGCGATGGTGGTATCAATCTGAAACTGGACGAGGACGTCTATGAGCAAATGATCCGCAACGATGCATTCTTCTTAAAAAAACTTGGGATCGATAACCCACGTTTTGCCATGGCATCCCTTCTGGAGAAGGTGAACCCCAAAATGCCGGATACGATCATGGCAAAGAATGTAGCAGACAGACTGAAAGATGAATTTGAAATTGAAGGTCCAATCGCCCCTGATGTGGCGGTCTCAGAGAAAGCTGCCCAGCGCAAGGGTTTGACTTCTGCAATCTCTGGCAAAACGGATGTCCTGCTCATGTCCAACACAGCTGCTGCAAATCACCTCATTAAAGGGCTACGGTTTTTGGGTGGATGTAAAATTGGTGGCGTGGTGGTAGGGGCTAAAGTTCCCATCATCTTGCTCAGTCGATCTGATGATGCTGAAACGCGGTTTCGTTCTATCCTCCTGGGTCTTATTTAGAAACAAGAGACTTTGCACCCCAGAGAACGTAAAGCGATGCATTGAGACCGTCGAAATGTGCGTTGAGGTTTCTGTCTTATGGATATCATTAACACCCAACTTCAGTTGGGTGTAGTAAAATATGTGATTAATGGAGAACCGTTTCAACGGTTTTCACTAAAATAGCAATAATAGTAAGTCTCGTCATTATTTTCTTAAGTCGAACCGATGATGCTGAGGCTAGATTCCATTCAGTGTTATCAGGACTGGTTTAAACAGGAGCAAATATGAGTAGTGCATATACAACCTGGGCTTGGCCATGGTGGACGATCATGGTAGTAATTAACGTGTTGAATCTGGGCGTCGCTGCCCTGATTTACAAACGTTCTCTGGAGCCCAAAGACGGAAGTGACTCGGCCTACCGAACCCGCATGCGCATTATGGGATTGATCTTTACGCTGGTAGGGGCTTACCGAGCTGTTTTTGTTTCAAGATATTTTACTCAAATGGCTTGGTTTGATACGGTTCTCAATAGCTCGCTTTTGATTCGGACATTTGCCATGGCAGCGGAGCTTTCGTTTGCTGGCTTGTTTGCCCTGGCCATGTTGCAAGTAAATGCTGACTTTCCTGCAATAGATGATAAACGATCTGGTGGTTTTAAGACCTTCCTGAAAACGCAGACTCCTTATTTCCTCATCGCCTGCATCTTCCTGGCTCAATTCTTTGCATATGGGGGCTTGATCATGAAGAGTAAGACTCTCTTCGCCATTGAGGAATCTCTTTGGTCTTTAGGCTTTGTCTCCATCCTGCCTCTGGCTTTCATGCAATGGCAGCGGCTGAAGGCCGTTGGTGATGAATCACTCAAGATGCTGAAAGGTTCTACCCGGTTGATTCTTGCCTGGTGTGTCATATACTGCTGTTACGGATTATTCTATCACTTGCCCCTGGAGAACTGGCCGAGTGCTTTCCAACAGCTGGAAACGGGGATCCCCGCTATAAAAACTGGCTGGACCGCCATCCGGGATTCATTATTAATTGTACATGAATCCAAAGCTTATAGCGATTGGGGTTTCGGTTTTCTGCTCTGGCACTCCGCCTATTTCTCGATTTGTGTCTGGATTGCTCTCTACCTGATGCGAGCTCCTAGATTGACAATTCAACCAAAATAGAAATCGAAGGTAGCAGGTAAGAAGATGCGTTCGAGATACAAACTGTTTCACTATCCCGTAACTGGCTAACGCCCCTACTCGACATAAGATAAGTTAGCTATGATATAGTTGCTAACACACAGCAATTACACTATCTTCGCTGAAACTCAAATTTATACCACAGGCTGTATCTATTCCTTCTGATTCTCAGGGCTGACTAAAAGTATATAGAAATGTAAGGGGGTCTCATGAAGGGGCAAATATTTTATTTCAATGCTATTTTAGCAATATCATTTTTCTTAATCACTTGCAGCGGTCTTACTGAGCCGCAATTAGATGTTCAACCCACTTCATTCACCTTTACAGAGACTGCAAACTCAAGTGTCTTGAAAATATCAAACAGTGGTGGTGGTGATTTATCCTGGGAAATTATTGATAAACCTGACTGGCTTGCAGTCTCTAAAAGTAGTGGTGAAGTAACAACTAAGACGGATGAGGTTACTATTACAGCAGACGCTGATCGTGAAGAAGGAAAATATTCAGGTACAATTAGCATCGAATCAAATGGCGGAAATGAAGAAATAAGTATTTCTTTGGATATTGGCATATGGAGTACTTTGGAAAATATGCCAACAGCAAGATTTGGGCACTCATCATGTGTGTTGGATGGAAAGATATATGTGATAGGAGGTGCAGCAAATACTGACGATTTATTTAAAACGTTGGAAATTTATGACCCGATTCTGGACACCTGGACGCCTAAAGCCGACATGGCTTCAGATAGAATCAATTTTGCTCTATGTGTGCTGAATGGAAAAATATATGCCGTTGGGGGTGGAGAAAGTTTTTATTTGGACCCCCAAATTACAATTGAAGAATATGATCCAGCAACCGACACTTGGACACATACAACAGATATGCCAAGAGCAAGGATGGGACTTACCGCTACCGTCGTAAATGGCAAAATCTATATTATTGGAGGAGCTGATAGTGGGGAAAGGCCAATAGCGGAAGTCGATGTATACGATCCGGTAACAGATACCTGGACGATAAAGGCTGATCTGCCAACTCCAAGATCTCATTTAGCAGCTGCTGAGCTGAATGGAAAAATATATGCCATCAGCGGTACACTTGGTCCGACGTCGTATATCGGATTATCTCAAGTAGAAGAGTATAATCCAGCAACAGATACCTGGACAAATAAAGCAAAAATTACTAAGCCTCGAAGATACTTTGCTGCCTGTGCGGTGAATGGCAAGATCTATGTCTTTGGGGGGACGACAGGTAGTGGTAACGATGGTTTTTCAAGCGTGGAAGAGTATGACCCAGTAACCGATATCTGGACGGTAAAAACCAGTTTGCCAAGTAAAGTAGCTGGGGCTTTTGCAGTTTCATTTGATGGAAAAGTTTATGTCAGTGGTGGTGCTCCCGCGTATCCACCGGAGGTTGTCAAGACGATGTATGAATATGTGCCAGGAAATGATTTTTTGCATTGATTACAAACATAAGTAGCAACGAACAGCCCGCATTTCAATGGAGTAGTGTCGATCAAGATCATTTAGTCAAATTTTGGAAATAGTATATTTGCGCTGCTCTGAATGCAAAAACGGGGATACAAATCGGGGTACCGTCTGTTTCACTATCTCGTAACTGGCTGACCTATAGCTGCTTACGCAACCCAGTCATTTAACTCTTAATCAATTTACTATATGCTTGTTAAGCCTGTCCCATCTTCTTGAAACTGCTGAATCGCTTCATTACTCAACACATGTTTTGACATCTGAACCAATGTTTCATAAGGCAGGGTGAGGTGCTGGGCGCCAGCGGTGGAGGCTGCAACTGCTTCAGCAGGGGATTTAAGACTAGCCGCTAACAATTCTGTACGTGTTCCTTCGAGGACCTTCGTGATATCCAATGTTAATTGAATTCCATCCCCCAATAGTCGTGTCGCACGGTTGACATAAATAGCGATAAATTGAGCACCAGACTCGCTGGCAATCAATGCTTGTGCAGGTGAATAAATGGCTGTGGGACAACAAGAAATTTTGCTGGAGAGTTGGGCACAAACCTGAAACCCAAGATCATTTGGGGGAAGTTTGACTACCAATTGTTTCTCAAGAATCTCCTGGGCCTGGTAGGCTTCATCGATCATGGTTTCAAAATTCTCTGATACCAGCTGGTAAAATACAGGACCTGAAAATATCTCTTTAATGGAGCTCAATAAATCTGCAGGTTTTAAACTTGACTGAGCCAACAATAAAGGGTTGGTCGTTACACCACGCACCCATCCTAAATCAGAGGCAGCTTGAATATGGTTTAGGTCAGATGAATCAATAAATATAGACATGATAATTTCCTGTTATTTCCTGAAATGTCGCAATTATGCTGGGATATGAAAGATTTTTTATTGTAAGCCGTTAAAACGGTTAATGAAAATATCAAGATCGCTGTCCACCCGGTTGAAACCGGGTGCTACTGATAGTTTGCCCCTAACTTCTAACCCTTTACAGCTGACACAAAGCTCGTAGCGCAATAACTCATAGAACTAATAGAACCAAAAATGCTCTATCCTTCGAGAGCACCTCGACAAGCTCAGTATGACACCTCAGGAAGACGAGCAGACCTGGATGGCAAGCTCAGTAGAACACGGCCCGTTCTACTTTCTACCTTCTACTTTCTACATTTTTACTTAGTTTCTGCCATGGAAGCCTTGACCCCACAGAAGATTCACACGCGCAATACCATTTTCAATTCCTTTGGCGAGGGCATGTGGGGTTTTGCTATGGCCTTTCACAATATGAATTCTGTAATTCCCATGTTTTTAGCTCAAATGGGTGCATCAGCATTTATTATCGGTCTTATACCAGGAGGATTCATCTTACTAGTAGCCCTGCCGCAATTGCTCTCAGCGGCTCTGTTCCATCAGTCTACGAATATCAGGAATCTGAATATTGGTCTCCATTTTGCTTTGACACCCATCGCATTCCTGATTGGGATAGCCTTCTATTACTTTGAGTTTACCGGACAAACTGGTATCTGGGTCTATTTGGCTCTCTGGGTCGTTTGGTCGCTGGGCGTTGGGTTTCTGGTGCCTGTATGGGCTGACTTCCTGGCCTCTGTTACTGTTACCGGTCGACGAGGTCGATTTTTTGGTATTACCTTTACAGTTAATGCGATTATGGGGATGTTGGGTGGCTATGTACTCAAGGAAGTCCTTTCTATGGAGAGCTTGGGATTTCCAAAGAATTTTGGGCTGGCATTTCTGATCATGACGGCAGCCATACTCATTGGTAATGCATTCTTCATCTTTATCAAAGTTATTCATCCGCCCCGGAAAAAAGTAGATCAAGTTGCCCATTGGTGGCATAGACTAAAGGCGATCTATCTGGGTGATCGCAATTTCCGTAATTACATCATCAGCCGGGCATTTGCAGCCGCCACAATGATGCCGCTGGCATTTTATGGGGTTGATCTACAGGCTCGATTTAACTTACCATTGAGTACTGCCGGAACCTTTACTTTCTTCTTGGTTGTAGGGCAGGCCATATTCAACATCCTGTTTGGATATCTGGGTGATCTCTTTGGCCGACGAATTGCCATTGTTGGTTTTTTTGTTGGACATCTCTTGGCAGGTATTACTGCATTATTAGCATCAGAACCATGGATGGCATATCTCACCTTTGTTTTTGTGGGAATGGCTTTCGGAGCAGGACAATCATCTTTCATGGTCTATGTCTATGAGTTCGCAGGGGAGCAGGGAGACCGTAAACTATACTATGCAGCTCTGGATACAGCAGTTGCCCCATTTATTGTTGTATATATTTCCATTGCAGGTTTTCTGGTGGAGTCATTTGGCTATGCCTCGATGTATAGCCTTTCGCTGGTCTTTGTGGTCATAGGATTGATCATATTTCTACTAAAGGTAAAATCTCCTACAGCTACAACAGCTTAATACTTTCGCTGACACTTTGGACAATAATGGGTTCCCCTCTGGGCCAATTTGATCTTTTCAATGGGTGTTCTACAAATTTGACAAGCTTGCGTTTTGCGTCCATAGACTTGGAGGGCTGCCTGATAGGTTCCACTTTGGTTATCGCCATGACTGAAATTTAAAACCGTTGTTCCTTGAGCCTTAATACTCTCAGCTAGAATCTGTCGAATTGCCGTATAGAGAAGTTGTGTTTTCTTTTTTGGGATAGCTTTAGCAATACTCTCAGGGTGAATTCCAGCTTGAAAGAGAGCCTCATCAACATAAATATTTCCCAAGCCCACAACAAAGGTTTGATCCAGCAACAGCGGTTTAATAATGCGCTGTTTTGACATCAACATTTTATGAAAGATGTGTGAAGTAAAACTGTCCTCAAGAGGCTCTGGCCCAAGATGATTCAATAATTCATCAGGGTCATCTGTGTAAAGCATTCTGCCGAACTTTCGCATATCTTGAAAATAGAGCGCATTCCCTGACTCAAAATGTAGAATGACAGTGATCCACTTCTCGGGAAAAACAGGAGTCAGTTTTCCAGTCATCCGCAGGTGTACAACAAGAGCACCAATATCAAAGTTAATCAGGACAAATTTAGCCCGCCGGGTTACACTTTGGATAGTTTTACCCACCAGAGAATCATAGGCCGCATCTGGCTCAAGGGCCTTTTGCCACGGAACTTCCAGATCAACGATTATTTCGCCAACAATGGTTTGTTGAAGACCTCGGACTACGGTTTCGACTTCAGGGAGTTCGGGCATTATGATGTCATTATTGAAAACCGTCTTTGCGAAGGAGGGAAACGACTGAAGCCTGTCCGCCGTACTGCGTACTTGCAGGAAGGTGGGCAATCTCGGATTTGAGATCGCCGCGTTCCTCATCATCACTCGCGAAGACGTAATTCGAATTCTCTATGTGAGGGAATTTGATAAACATTATTTCAGCACAATTGAAATGGGACAATGGTCCGACCCGATAACGTTTGGATGAATCCGTGAGGCTTCAACCTGGTCCGCGATCTTTTCGCTCACCAAAAAGTAGTCAATTCTCCAGCCAACATTATTGACTCTGGCGTTTGCTCGATAGCTCCACCAGGAGTAATATCCTTTTGCATCAGGATGCTCCTTACGAAACGTGTCAACAAATCCAGTATCCAGATAGCGATCCACCCAGACACGTTCTTCGGGTAAGAAGCCAGAAGTCTTGGAGTTGGGTTTAGGTCTAGCGAGATCAATCTCAGTATGGGCTGTGTTGAAGTCACCGGTTACGATCACAGGCTTAATTTTATCCTTCTCCCGCATATGCTCAATGAGGGCTGCATAAAAACGCAATTTATAATCCAATCGATCCTCGTCTTTTTGACCATTGGGGAAATACACATTATAGAGAAAGAATTTTGGATGTTCTGTCAATACGACGCGACCTTCACGGTTAAATTTCTCATCTAGAATTGTAGTTTCTACAGAAAGAGGTTCAGTTTTACACCAGGTGGCAACACCGCTATATCCCTTCTTCTCAGCAGAGTGATAATAGGCTTTGTATCCCAGTGGTTTGATCAGTGTATCATCCAGTTGATCGGGTTGTGCTTTAGTTTCTTGAAAACACATTATATCAGGTGCATCTAGATTGAACCAGTCCCAGAACCCCTTTTTGACAACGGCACGAATGCCGTTAACATTCCATGAAATTATTCGCATGAATTACTCCTTTACTCCCTGGAAATTACTCTGAATTGGAGAGGAGGGTATTGAAATATCCTGTGTCAGCATTTTGAACCTTCAAGCAAGGTAGTTATATTCGAAGTATTAAGGTGAGCATGAAATATCCAATAATTAGAGACAGACCTACACTCACAGTGACTTCACGAAAAGGGTGGCGTCAGTGGTTGGTTGAAAATCATCATAAATTCCATGAGATATGGTTGGTGTATTATAAAAAACATACGGGGAAACCAACGATAACAAAGGCTGAAGCCATTGAAGAGGCCATCTGTTATGGATGGATTGATAGCATCGTGATGACAATCGATGATGAACGATACATGCAGAGGTATACCCCCAGAAAGCCAAATAGTATATGGTCCGAATTAAACAAAAAAACTGTCACTAAACTGGAAGCTGAAATGCTGATTGAACCCCCAGGTCAAGCACTCATTGATCATGCCAGAGCAAGCGGTGAATGGAGCAAGGACAGGAGTACTCCAGATGTAGTTGAGGTGCCGAAAAAATTTTTAAAACGGCTTCAAGAAGACCCAAAAGCTCAACTAGCGTGGAACAATCTACCACCCTCCCAATGTAAACAATTTCTATTATATATAACTATGGCCAAACTAGAAGAAACCAAAGATAGACGAATAAGCAAATGTATAAAAATGCTGTCATCCAATCAGCCACCGAGTATGTTGTAGTCAAAACAAAGGGATTTGAAATGATTCGACACCTCTTGATAGTTACGCTGGGACTAGTGTTATTATTCTCTTGTACCCAGCAGGTACCATCTACACCAGACCCAATAATACCAGCCCAGGGACAAACGCTAGAAATAATTACTCGGGCAGAATGGGGTTGGGTTCCTTTGACAGATAGTATTCCAACACACGAGATTGAGTACATTACCATTCATCACGGTGGTGAGGATTTCGCAGAAGACAAAGATGTGATTAAATATTTAAAAGGGTTACAGTCCTGGAGTCAATCGGATAAAAACTGGATTGATAACCCATATCATTACATGGTCGACCTGAAAGGCAACATTTACGAAGCCAGACCGATCAAGTATCCAGGAGACACCAACACTAGCTATGATGTTCGAGGACATGCTCTGATCTGTGTCATGGGTAATTACGAGAATCAGATTTTAAGTGAATCCCAATTTGAGAAACTTGCTCAGCTGACAGCATCCCTTGCTGATACCTATGATGTCTCTCAAGACAAGATCAAAGGTCACAAAGATTATACTGAAACACTTTGTCCAGGTAAAGACCTCTACCGCTATTTAGAAGATGGTAGTTTGGTGCAGCGGGTGGCTGAGCTCAGACAATAAAATCCGATAAAATTAAGCAATAGCGAAAAAATCACCATGGCCTCTCGATCAAAAGTCAAATATTTTAAACAATCCGGTGTCATCCCTGTCTATAAGGGCAAGGTTGTACTTATTACCGCAAATGGGAGTACGCGCTGGATCATTCCCAAGGGTTCCATTGACTGGGAGTTGTCTGCACAGGAGTCTGCAGCCAAGGAGGCGCTAGAAGAAGCCGGCATTAAAGGTGAAGTCTTTCCCGACGAAATTGGAACTTATACCTACGAAAAGATGGGTGGTAGATACAAAGTACGTCTCTACTATATGGAAGTCAGCAAGCTCAAGGATAAGTGGGATGAGGATGATTTCCGGAAAAGAAAACTAGTTTCACCCAAACAAGCCGTCAAAAAGATTGTCCCAGCTGCTGTCTCTAAGATCATAGCCAAATTTTTTCACGAAAATCGTCATTTGATCAAAAAGAAAAAAAGAAAGTCATCCAAGAAAAAGAAGAGGTCATAATATGTTGACTTCATTGATCGGTACATGGAAGGTTTTGGCTGTGAAGTACATTTCAGGAGCCGAAGTTTCTCGAGTTGATCCAGCCCTACCTGGTATTTTCATCTTTACTGAGACACACTATAGCATGACCTGGATGCCGACGGGAAAAAAGCAGGAAGACTATGACGATCTTTGGCACCCTACAGATGCAGAGAAAATACTTAGCTATAATGCTATCGTCACCAACGCAGGTAGATATGAATTGTCAGAATCAAAACTGACCACATTTGTTGAGGTTGCAAAAACGCCGGCTTTTGTTGGCGGTAAGGCAATTTACAGCTGTGAGATTACAGGAAATGAGATGCACTTGGAAATTTTAGACAATCTGGCTCACGATGGTACTCGTGATGAAGCATATCTTAAATTTAGGACGATTCTTAGCTTGCGAAGGATTTAAGCCTTGGCAAGACACGCGTCATTATATGAGTAAACAAAGTAAATGGGAGAGAATCTATTCTGTGGTCAAACAGATCCCTGAGGGGAGGGTTGCCACTTATGGACAGATCGCAACCTTAGCAGGGTATTATCGCCAAGCGCGACAGGTTGGCTACGCCCTCCATGCAGTTCCTTCAGATGATATACCCTGGCACAGAGTGATCAATGCCCAGGGCAAGATCAGTTTAAATCACGAAATGGGCGGAGCTGTCCAACGCAAAATGTTGGAAAATGAAGGTGTGGTTTTTAGTCCTGCTGGAATTATCGCTTTGAGGTTGTTCCAATGGCAGCCAATTTTGGATCCATTAGATAAATTGTCACAAGATTAGCTTGGCAACAAATATATCATTTAGATAATCTTGTTTTTGGTCAAGTGCCAGCCATTCCCGTGTTCACATTTATAAACAGTTAAACTCACTCCCTGTTCTTTTCGCAGGAGGGTTGCCCGCTGCTCAGCATCATCTTTACTTTGATACGCTTCTTTTTGTTTGCCATCAGCTCCACGACAGACGCTACATGTTTCGCTGGGTGTTTGCCGTTCAGTCGGAGTGAGATGCCAGAAACCACACCGGTCACATTTGTAAGGGACCAGATTATTACCGCTATAATTTTGGTTTGCGTACCGAGCTCCACTTTTGGCTTCAGTCTTTGAATCATACTCTGTGAGAGGATGGCCTGTTTTCCCTGATGTGCAACTTGGACTTTTACGATTCAAATGGATGCTCCTAATCTTGGTCCCTAATATAAAGAAGGATAGAAATAATGCTCAACAAAAAGCCCGGAAAAACTCCCGGGCTTTAAAAATGATCTCGATGCTATTAAAAGGTAATGTTTAAGAGTCTTTTGCTTTCAGTTCCTGAATCATACCCTGCAAAGTCCGTGTTTCTCGCGCCGTTGGGGCAAGGGTGGACAGGCGATTTACCCAGATCTCACCCTCTTCAACATTCTCAGTTTTCACATAAGCCCTGGCTACTTCATACACGATTTGTGCATTCATGGGTGCTTCCATGCTCAAGGGAAGTAAAATTTCCAGGGCGAGCTCAGTTTCATCAAATAGATCATTCCAAACAGAAGCAACCTTCACCTGTTCTAAGACCGGCAGGTCTTCTCGTCCTCGACTGAGAGCATTTTCCATGTATTTGCGTGAGCTTGTTTCGTCTTTAAGTTCGTAATACATTTGGGCTATCTGCAGATATAGATCCATATAAGTAATGGGGATAGTCTCATCAGGGACAAGCTCATCCATCTTGTGCAGAATATGGAGTGACTTCTGTCGACTCTCTTCATCATTAAAGCCGTATTCATATACAAGCTGCAGGAAACCCTTCCTGTAGTTCTGTAGTAAACGCTGGACATTTTGCGGGTAATAAACATCAGGGTTATTAATATTGGTATAACGATAGGTATTGATGATCTTGTCATACATGACATCCTCATCAATATTCAGTCCCACCTTATAAGGCATTAATTGATACGCCTGACCATCCATCCTCAGGTATTCACTTAGACCAATCTGATTGCTTGGTGATACTGTGACAGCAAAATAGATGGGTTTTTTCCACTGATTCATCCGTATGATCTCGTAGATCATGGCATCTTGGACTCTCAAGCCACCAACAAACTTACCGCTTTGGGCATTTTTCTGCCTGGAAACGGTCGGTTCTAAACTCCAATTCAAACCAGACGCACCAGGTTCAAGTGTTCCTGTTTCTGGCCTATCATACGACTCAGCAGGACCCTGAATGCTCATATCTCGTTCTTCCCAGCGCATGAGACCGAGACCATCGATTTGTTCATCAGAAAAACTAATATCGACTTGTGGAGAAATATTCTTTAACTGTTTGATATACCAGGGTGTATTCAGAAGACTCAAATTGACAACACGGACATCCTTTCGGATACCTTCCACTTCCTGTAAGTACCAAAGAGGAAAAGTATCATTGTCGCCGTTAGTAAAGATGATTCCATCGGGATCACACGTGTTTAGCAAGTTGTATGAGTATTCCCAGGCGATATAATTTCCTGACCGATCATGTTCATGATAGTTTGCCCGAAGCATATTCAAGGGAATAACCAATAGCATGATGGCGATAGCGCCACTAAAGAAGAGGGGCGAACCTTTTTTCCACTCCTTCAACTTCTCCAAGGCTGCAGCTGCGCCAATACCGATCCAGATCGCAAAGGCGAAAAAGGATCCCACATAGGAATAGTCACGTTCTCGAGGTTGGGGGTCATCCTGATTTAGATAAAGCAATATGGCCAGTCCGGTTAAGACGAACAATGCCATCACAGCAAAAGCGCGACGGGAATCCTTGGCGAAATGGTGCCCCATTCCCAGCAAGCCCAGGAGGAATGGAATCCCCCACAATTGAGAGAGGTCACTTTCATTACCACTACGACCCCAGAACTGCCATTTAAAATATCGAATATACATATGGTTGACCTGATAAGTCCAAAAGTAATCCATTTGTGATCGATACCCATTTACTATGACACTCAGGTTCGATATTCGCTGATTCACTTCACGACCGTCTACCTTGATAATAACCTGGTCATTCTGGGCGGAGATGACCTCACCGATCTTGCCGTTATTTTTAACTTTAACAACCCTGCCAGGAACGGCTGTCCGATTATTCAGTGGAGTTTCACCCCAGCGATCGCGGTAAAATACGGGGTAACTTCCGTACTGTTCACGCTCCAGGTAGGATACAGCTCTGGCAACAGTTTCAGGGTCATTTTCATCAATGTTTGGATTCTGTGAAGAACGAATAAAAATAGTCTCATAAGAAGTAAACCCAACCAGAACCATTAATAATGCCATGGTAGAGATCTGTACCTCTACAGCCCAGGATTTAAAGATAGAAGGGGCAAAATAAATAAGTGCGATAAGTAGCGCAATACTCACAGTAAATGTGGCCCCAATTGCTGTCACAGCATCAGTCGTGTTCAGTAGGTTGCCCATGAAGTTTGCCATCTTTGGCATCCCTTTAATGATACCTAAATAGATAATCAGATAAGCAGCTCCAGCAGCGGCCATGAGAAAAACTTGTTTCCAGAATCTTTTTCGACGTTCAGCCTTAAAAATTTGAGAGATGCCATATAGTCCACCGCCTGTTATAACTGCGAAAATGACCAACAAAACCATAAGTTGTGAGCTTCGATCAGCGGCTGTGAGACGCAAATATTCTGAGGAGGTTTCCGGGAGCGCCATTTCAATGCCAATCATAATTGCCACAGCCATGACAGCCACAACCTCCAGCATGTTGACCATCATCTCAACGCCATCTTCTTTTGGATTAAGCTTCATGTACATGATGAGAGCAATAAAAGGGATGGTGAGTAGGTTGAGCATGTGAACTGAAATAGCCAGTCCCATCATGTATGAAATAATCAGAATGTATCGAGTGCCGGCTCCTCCTTCGTCTACTTTTTCAGACCATTTAAGAATCAACCAAACTACGATAGCTGTAAAAAAGATACTCATTGAATAGACTTCAGCTTCAACGGCATTGAACCAGTGACTATCAGAGAAGGCAATGGCCAAAGACCCAATTAATCCGCCACCATAGGCGATCCAACGGTCTGCATTGTCTTTAATTTTTCCGCGCCACTCAACCACTAGTCTGACAATAATCAGAAAAAGGAACATGTTGGCAAAAGCAGTTGCAATAGGAGATAGCATGGTGATGCGATAGGCAATGGTGTGGAAATCAGGCTGGTTAAGCAAAGGATCAAGAGCAGCACCACCAGTAAAAGGAATCATTGAGATAACTCGACCCAAAAGTAAATAAAGTGGTGATCCAGGAGGGTGAGGTACACTCAAGGTATGAGAGACGGCAATGAATTCACCACAATCCCAAAAGGAAACGGTGGGTGCCATTGTATTTAGATAAACCAGATAGGTAAAGACCAGCACGAAAGCAGCCATCAAAGTTTTGACCATGTCGCGGGGTTTAAGAAAGTCCATTATAAATCCTTTTTGTCATAGGCTTGTGTTGGTCACACAAAAATAATAGTGTATTTAAAATTTTTCGTTTTTCAATCGGGAAAAAAGCTGAAATAGTCACTCGTCTCATTTCCACTGCTTTCAATGCTTTATCTTGTCTGTTCGATTAAAGCCGCGCAATATATGTTTATTGAAGTCTGTTACCAAGTTGATGTTCCTGAGAAGTAGGGCGTCCCACGCCAGTCTAAAGTAAGTTGTTTTTAGCCACGGATTAACACCCATCTACATTCTTCGAGCTATGCAGGGCAGGCAGATGTTCACTGATGAATGGGCGGCGAAAGCTTATTTCCTGTTCAATTCATACAGGGCAATGCCAGTTGCCATGGCAGCATTAAGTGACTCTCCTTGACCAGGTTTTTCAATGGAAAGACACCGACTAAGTTCTAGGAGCTCTGGATCTACACCATGAGCTTCAGAACCAATGATCAGAATCAATCCCTTCTTGGGCTTAAAGGCGTTAAGGGGCTCGCCTGACATATGGAGAGCGACAATGTTGCCACCGGCTTTTTGCCAATCAGTCACACTTGATATAAGGTCATCGCTGAAATGAAGATTAATTGCAACAATAGCACCCATACTACTTCGGACTACTTTGGGATTGTATGGATCGACACATCCTGGTCCCAGGAGGATATCTGTAACGCCAAACCACAATGCGGTTCGAAAAATGGTTCCCAGATTTCCAGGGTCAGAGATACGGTCAGCTACCAGAACAATTGCTTTGGCTCCTGGTGAGGGGAAAGCTGAGGGCTTTGGGATATTAGCGATACAAATAATGCCTTGGGGATTTCTGCTGTCACTAATCTGTTCAAGTTGGGTTTGGTTTGCTTCGAGTTGCGAAAGTCCAGCCGGAATGGCTACTTTGTCAAAACCTTTTACAGTAATACAGCAGGTGATATCCAGATTTGAGTTGAAGGCTTCCTCGCATAGGCGAACCCCCTCTAGGAGAAATAATCGTTCTTGTTCTCTAAATTTGGATTGCTTTAAATTTCTATATCGGGCAACGTCAGCCTTGGATAATATTGGAGGTTGATTGATCACTAATAATTTGTCCTGCCCTGTAATCGTGAAACGTCTTCGCGAGTGACGAGAAGGAGCGCGGCGATCTCAAGTCCGAGATTGCTTCGTCGGTTTACTCCTCGCAAAGACACAATAGATTCAATCTTTTTTAATAGCTTCAACAACTTTTGCAAAGGTAACGGCCTCTTGTTCACCGGTTTCAAAATTCTTTAACTGAACCATGTCTTGCGCAAACTCTTCATCTCCAAATATGGCTACATATCTGGCGCCCTGTCGATTGGCTTCTCGCATTTGAGCTTTCATGCTTCGTCGTAGAGTATCAAAATCACAGCTAAGCCCTGCAGAGCGCCACTCTTGAATGATTTTGGGTGCTTTCACCCTGAGATCATCATTGGGGACAACTAAGAACAGGTCAAGACTTGCTGCCGAATCAATTGGTTTCATGGCTTCGATTACCAGGAGTAATCGCTCAATTCCGGCAGCCCAGCCAATAGCAGGAACATCACTACCACCTAGCTCTTTTACCAGATCGTTATATCGGCCACCGCCACAGATCGCATCCTGGGCTCCGAGAGCATCACTGGTAAATTCAAAAATAGTGTGGGTATAGTAATCAAGTCCACGGACCAGTAGATCATCCTGGACATAAGGAATTCCCATTTCTTTTAGCATGTTCAGGACTTGCTCATAATGGGTGGCAGAAACATCATTCAGACATTCACGAATCTTTGGCGCATTTTTCACGATCTCTTTGTCGTTAGGCGCCTTACTATCCAAGATTCTTAAAGGGTTTGATTCGAAGCGTTGCTGACTGGTTTCTGAGAGGTCTTTTAGTCGGGGTCTCAGGAAGTCCTGTAAAGCTGTTCGATAATTAGCCCGACTCTCAGAATCACCCACACTGTTGATTTTTAGGGTTACTGAATCCGCAATTCCCAGTTCTTGAAGAATGGCAAAAAACAGGGCGATCATCTCAACATCCTGCTCTGGATTTGGAGAGCCAATGGCTTCGGCGCCAAACTGCCAGAACTGGCGATAGCGACCCTTTTGAGGACGTTCCTGGCGAAACATGGGGCCTTCGTACCAGAGTTTCTGCACAGGGGAAATTTGCTGAAGATTGTTCTGAATATAGCTACGGACCACACCGGCTGTAAGTTCGGGCCGTAAAGTAAGGGCGGAACCACTCATATCGGAGAAGGTGTACATCTCTTTCGAGACAATATCTGTGTCTTCACCCACACCGCGGGCAAAGAGTTCAGTCTTTTCAAAGATAGGTGGTCTGATCTCACCATAGGCGTAGCGCTGCATGACAGTTTGAATAACAGACTCTAAGGCTTGCCACTGCCTTGCTTCACCTGGTAGGATATCGTTGACACCTTTTACGCGTTGAACTTTATTGGGCATGAATTTTATAAACTTTCAATGTTTGGTTATTTATTGACACGCATGCAATATAGAATAGAGAGTTTGCGAAGGATATTTTTTCTATAGTATTGAAAATGCTTGTGATATTTGAGCTATTATTCTTCTCCAGGCTCAAAATCTATGGCTTCCAAAACAGCTTCAGCTTCAGCTAATTTTTCAGGTGGAACCAGGAGAGTGGCCTGATTGCCAGTTAAAGAAACTGAATGAGCCCCAAGACCGGATGCCAGCATGCTCCGCTTGATCTCACAGGGAATATCTGCATTTCTCAATGCCTCGCACAACATCTCAGCTGTAATATCACCCTCAACTTTTCGTAATACGACCCATGGTTTTTCTGTGGATTGCTTCATAACTGCCTCCGGATTTGTTTGATAGCTAAAACTAACTCCAAAACCCAATTAAAACATGTTCTTTTCTGCCACGGATTAACACGGATTTTCACAGATATATTATTTTGGTCTTCATGCATTGAAAGGTACCAAAGGTCGTAAGTCGAGATTTATAGATTGCTTCGGTCGGAACAACCTCACTCGCAAAGACGTGATTGGTATATATTGCAGCTGTAACAGTATAAATATCTCATGCGTCTCTGCGAGAGGAATGATTCTATGGTTTCTGCTAAAAACTCAATTATAATCAGAGGCTTAACGGGGGCGGATGCAATCGCGACGAAGCAAGGGCAATGAACACTAGGCTGTACTGGCTCAACTTGCTTTGCGAAGGCGGATGAAAGGATTATTGGGGTGCAACCCAAAGATATAGAACATATTCTACACACGCGGATACTTCACAAAGTGTCCAAGCCCGGACGATATCTGGGGAATGAACATAATATCATCACCAAAGACTGGGAAGATCTAAATGCCACCATGGCTCTGGCTTTTCCGGATGTCTATGATACAGCCATGCCCTATAACGGGTTTCAAATTCTCTATCATATTCTGAATCGTGAACAGGACATTGCAGCAGAACGAGTGAATGCGCCCTGGCCAGACATGGAAGCGCTCATGCGTGAGAATGATCTACCCATGCATAGCCTGGAATCCAAACGTCAGCTCAGTGATTTTGACATTGTTGGCTTCTCACTTCCCTATGATTTGCTGTATACCAACATCCTCAACATGCTTGATATGTCAGGGATACCGATCTGGACCAAAGATAGATCAGATGATGATCCAATCATTATTGCCGGTGGAACCAATGCTTACAATCCAGAACCCATCGCTGATTTTTTTGATCTGGTGGTGATCGGTGATGCAGAAGAGCTGTTGGTAGATCTGGTAAGACGGATTGGAAAAGGTCGCCGCGAAGGAAAAAGCAGAGCTGAGATCCTGAGAGATGTCGCCACTATGCCGGAAGGTGTTTACGTCCCGGCATACTATGATTTCAATTATGACAAATCAGGCAAACTGGTCTCTATCGATAAGAATTATGATCCTGCCCCTGATCGCGTCAAATCAGCCAAAATTCCCACACTGGAAGCATCTAACTATCCAGTGAAGCCAATCACTCCCATCGTGGAAACAGCTCAAGATAGATTTGCTGTTGAAGTGATGCGCGGCTGTACCCAAGGGTGCCGTTTCTGTCATGCCGGAATGGTGTATCGTCCTGTAAGAGAACGCAAACCGGATGAATTGATCGAGTCGGCAAAAGCAACCCTTGCAGCAACCGGACAGAAAAACATGTCTCTCCTGTCACTCTCTACCAGTGATTATACAGGTCTAGGTGAAGTCGTTAATGGCCTGAAACCCTATTTAAATGAGAATCGGGTCTCAGTGTCATTTCCATCTATGCGTCTGGACAGTTTCACCAAAGAAATTGCAGTTATTGCAGCGGAAGAACGTAAGTCAGGATTGACGTTTGCACCTGAAGCCGGAACCTGGCGTATGCGTCGGGTAATCAATAAGTTGATCAGCGATGAAGATCTCTATTCATCAGTCCAAATTGCTCTGGATGGTGGCTGGAAAACCCTGAAATTCTATTTTATGTTGGGTCTACCTACTGAAACCAGAGCCGATCTACAGGGTATTGTAGATTTGATCAATGATGTTCGCAAAATGGCACAACCATTTGGAAGAATTAAGATCAATGTAACCCTCTCTACCTTTATCCCAAAACCAGAAACCCCCTTTCAGTGGGAAGCTCAGGACAGCAAGGAAGTGATTCGTGAGAAAATTGACTTTCTCATGGAGAACCTGAAGCATAAGAATGTTAGAGCCTCCTATCGAGATCCAAAATACTCCGAGGTTGAAGGTGTTTTATCCCGAGGAGACCGTCGCGTAGGTCAAGCGATCTATCTTGCTTGGAAAGATGGAGCTCGTTTCGATAGTTGGGGCGATTACTTCCGCTACGATCGCTGGATGGAATCATTTGAAAAAGCAGGAATTGACCCAGAGGACTACTTAAGGGCACGAGATGAACAAGAGATACTCCCCTGGGATCTGGTGGATAATGGACTGTTAAAGAAATTCCTCCAGAGAGAAAAACGGAAAGCCTATCAGGAAGCTACTGTTATTGATTGTCGCGATGGTTGTTTGGCCTGTGGTGTCTGTGATTTTGATGAACTGGTCATGCGTATTGTAAAAGACGGGACTGTTGCTGATTCAAAAGTGAAACCAAAAGTGTTTGTGCCGCCTATAAGTGAACCGCTTCCTGAATTGATAAACACCACACCAGTATTTACGGCTCGATTGCGTTATTCAAAATATGGAATGGCCAGTTATTTGGGTAATCTGGATGTACAAAAATCAATTGTCAGAGCAATTCATCTAGCCGATGTTCCGGTGATTTACTCCCAGGGTTTTAACCGACGACCTAAAACCTCCAGTGGTCCAGCACTTCCTTTGGGATATACCTCAGAAACCGAATTTATAGATGTTCTGGTTTTCCATCGGGTAGAGACCATTATTGAAGATCTGAACCAACACCTCCCTGCAGGCATTAAAATGCTGGATGTTGAGTGGCTGGATGGCAGGGTTGATGCAATTACTGTCCAAATAACTGCCGTAAAACAGCACATTATGTTCGAAGATTCTGATGTGGAAACATCCTTAATCAAGTTGAAACAAAACTTTGAACACCAAAAAAATGTGTATATTGAACGCGAGCGGAAACGCCGCATAATATCTCTGGATGTAAAAGAATACATCCAGTCTATTGAAATAAAGGGCAATAGCCTCGAGGTTACAACCCTCGTTAAGGATGGCAAAGGAATACGCTTAAATGAATTCCTGCCCTCGTTTTTTGAATTGCCGATCGAAGGCCTTCCTATTCATACAGTTCACCGCAAAGCGGTATTGTTTAATGGATCAGTATGAGGGATAGAGTGATCGGTTTTGTTAATGCTTTAAAGAGAACCTGAGCAGGTCCACTGAACTCTGCTGAATCGCGGTTTATCCATGTTTACTCCTAGGGAGTAACTCCGGCTATTTGACCGGTGGGATATTCTGACCAACTGTATATTGAAGGATTTCTGATCAGGTCAACACGCACCCTCTTTAATAAAAGAGTTACCCAGGAGCGGCGCGCTTTTTAAAGCATTTAGTACAGGTAGAAACTGAATTTACTACCTGATGCAAATGGTAAGCACTTATGCTACCAGAACCGGAAGTGGTAAAAGAATTGACTCGATTCCACTAGATCATAAGAATTGATGAATCGAGAGTGCGCAAGATCCAATAGGTCGGGTTTGAATTAAACCCTCTCACGCTGAGTAAGCGCAGAAAAAATTTGATAAACTCATTCGAAGAATATGAATGAGACCTCGTTGAGATAATTTATCTCAAACTTCTTCTTTTGCCGGTTTCATATACTATGAGGATTGGATATGAAGAAGGATATCTTTATAAACCAAACGCATAAAGAAACACGGATCGCCATCCATGAGGATGACGTATTGGTCGAGCTTTATGTTGAAAAACCGGAGAATGTCCGGATTGTTGGTAACATCTACAAAGGTGTTGTTGAAAACGTTTTACCTGGAATGCAGGCAGCTTTTGTTGATATTGGTATTGGCGCCAATGCATTTCTTCCCTTCTCAGAAGTAGAAGGTGAATCATTCCTTTTAGATCAAGAAGATGACGATGATACAAAAGGAAAAAATACTGGACAAGGACGCTCTCGAAGTCGTGACCGTCGGGGTCACTCTGGAAGACATTCCTCCCCGAAATTAAAAACTGGACAAGAGATCCTGGTCCAGGTTATCAAAGAACCATATATGGGTAAGGGCGCCAGAGTCACGACGAACATTTCTCTCCCCGGTCGTTTTTTAGTGTTGGTCCCAAATGCTGACTATGTTGGTATTTCTCGCAAGATATATAACAATTATGAACGTCGCCGCCTCCGTCGCAGTTGTCATGAAATGAAGCCCGAAGGCTTTGGACTGATTGCTCGAACAGTGACTGAAGGCAAAGACGATGAGACCTTGGGTGCTGATCTTAACAACCTCATGGATTCCTATAAACGCATGGAGAAGGCGGTTAAGGGAAAACCGGGTCCGACTTTGGTCTACAAAGACATGGAAACGGTTTCCAGTTTGATCCGAGATCTTTTTACCAATGATGTTCAGCGTGTTATCACTGACAACAAGGGGATGCATAAGCAACTGGTAAGCTATCTGAAGGGTGCTGCTCCACAGCTGTATGGTCGTCTTGAATTATACAAGAAAAAGCTTCCGCTCTTTGATGCATATAATGTTCAAAAGGGCATTGATATTTCCATGTCAAGGAATGTACGACTCAAAAGTGGTGCATCCATTGTGGTTGAACAAACAGAAGCCCTGGTTTCTATCGATGTTAACTCAGGCAAGTTTATCGGTCGCAAAGATCATGAGGCCAATGCATTAAAGATCAACCTTGAATCAGCCCGTGCTATTGCTCAACAATTACGCCTACGAGATTTGGGTGGTTTGATCGTTATCGACTTCATTGATATGTCTCGAGAAGAGAATAAGAAGAAAGTGTATTATGAACTCCGACGTGAGCTCCGTAAGGATCGTGCTAAGGTAGCTGTAAGCTATATCTCTGACTTTGGTTTATTGGAAATGACCCGTCAACGTATTCGACTGAGTCTCTTACTCTCTGCTACAGAAGAGTGTCCTGTGTGTAAGGGCAACGGACGAATTATGTCCAAGGCGGCATTAGCCACACAGATTGAAGGCTGGTTCAGACGCTTTCATTCTAAGAAACGAGAGTTTAGACTCCAGTTGATCGTAAATCCTGAATTAGCTAAATTTTTACGCTCTGGACGGAAAAGTGTTGTCCGCTCAATCCAGTGGCAGCATTTTATCAAAGTTGAAATTGTCGAAGATGAGTCCAAGAATATGGATGAATTTCGGGTCGTCAGTAAAAAACAGGGAACTGACATTACTGACGATTATTGAGTTTGTATAAGGAGCTTGTATGAGAAAAGCCGAACGTTTAGCAAAAGAGATTTTTAGCGACCAGGATCTGGAGCAGATTTCTGAAGCCATCAAAACCTTTGAGGGTCAGACCAGTGGTGAGATCGTAATCAGTTTTAATACGACTTCAAATGGTCAGCCCTATAAAACAACTCGAAAAATATTTGAGAAAGCCAAACTGCATCAAACCCAGGAGCGTAATGCAACCCTGATCGCTCTGTTTTTGGTGGAACACAAGTTTGCCATCTTTGGCGATAAGGGCATACACGAAAAAGTACCTGGTGACTTTTGGGAGCAAACAGTATCTGAGATGAAGACCCACTTTGCTGAAGGGCGAATGCAAGAAGGCTTATTGCATGGCATAAGCGAGCTTGGTCAAAATCTGGCAAAATATTTTCCAGTCGCTGCTGATGATAAAAATGAGCTTAGCGATGACATTAAATTTGAAGAGCAAGAAAATGAGTGATGTTTGTTCTCTGACCCACGTTTTTAAAAGGGATGGTACACTGGTACCGTATTCTCGTCAGAGGATATCCAACGCCATTTATCGGGCAGCAGTCGCCATTGGGGGTCGTGACAAGGAAACGGCGGAGAAGTTGGCTCTGAATGTTGAATCCATCCTTTGCGATAATTATTCAAATGACCATCCTCCCATGGTAGAACAAGTCCAAGATATTGTTGAGAAGGTCCTCATTGAAGAGGGGCATGCAGCAGTTGCAAAACACTTTATTCTGTATCGTGCGACGCAAGACGATAAGCGTAAAGCCAAACTCAGTAAAAGCGTGACCCATCAGGGCAATATCCCTTACCAAAAAATATATGAAGTTCTGGTCTGGGCTGCCGATCATAAGTTGAATTCAGTCGAACGGATCAACCAGCGAATTAGTGATGGCGAATTCAAAGATATTTGTCTGGAATCTGATGCAGCCTATGAATCAGACATACAAGCTGCCTCTGAGTTGATCGCTGAACGGGATGGGGAAACCCGAATTGTAGTTGTAGCTGGTCCCTCATCATCTGGCAAGACAACAACAACCAGAAAATTGGCCCATTATCTATCAAAAAAAGGTATGGGACTGGTAGAATTGAATATTGATCATTACTTCTTTGACCTGGAGATGCATCCGGTTGATGAATTTGGTGATCATGATTTTGAAACTCCACAAGCGCTGGATCTTGAACTGATCAATCAGCATGTAAAACAACTACTGGCTGGTGAGAAAGTATTGATTCCAAAATATGATTTTGCATCAGGTACAAGAGCCTTGAATCAGACGCCTTTGCAGATCAAGCCAACAGATGTGATTCTTATTGATAGTCTTCACGGGCTTTATGGGGATATGTTAAAAGGCATTGATGAGAAAAGTGTTTTCAAAGTTTACATAGAGACTTTGCTACAGATGAAGGGCCGTAACGGAAAATTTATCCGCTGGACGGATTTGAGATTGATGCGTCGGATGATCCGCGATGAGCAGCATAGAGCTTATGACCCAAGACAAACACTGACTCATTGGCATTACGTTCGTAATGCTGAGCTGAGAAACATTTTACCTTATATCAATACAGCTGATTATATCATCAATGGGGCTGTTCCGTATGAACTGCCTGTCATGAGAAATCGTCTTTATGATCATTTCAAAGAATGGGAACAGGACTACAAAGATGATCCTCGACGAGTTGATGCGTATATCAGGGCCAAACGGGTTAGAGAAATGCTTGAATCTATTACACCTGTTACTGATGAATCACCCATACCTGAAACATCCCATTTCAGGGAATTTATTGGTGGTAGTATCTATGATGTGCATTAGGAACTGAACCTTTAATATTTCCATGACACGTGCTTGTCTTGATCAGCAACCTTTTTTGATTTCATGCTCTTATTTGCAGAGCTGACAGTTATTCCAGCCCCTGATTTTGATACGAATGATGGTTTGAAAAAATAAATAAGTATATCCTAGAGACAGTTTTTATGCTGATTACATTATGAGTATGAACATTCGAACGATTGCGTTCTTTCTGGTGCCCCTCATGATTTTCCCAAGGGAAAGCTATAAGCTTTATGATGATAGCGAGGTCGCTGTGATCAAGATCGAGGTGGCATCGGAAGATCTGGAATGGATTTATGACAATGTTCAGAGTGATTCGCTACATCCTGCTACAGTGCATTTCAAAAATGCTCTCATTGATGAAACCATTGAACAGGTCGGTTTTCGAATCAGAGGCAATACCTCACGGGTTTCACAAAAAAAGTCCTTTAAGCTTTCTTTCAATACCTTTGTACCAGGACGAGAATTTTATGATGTTGATAAAATGAACTTGAATGGTGAGCACAATGATCCATCTATTATTCGCAGTAAACTTGCCTGGGACCATTATGAAAAGATAGGCATGATTGCACCGAAAGCAGCCCATTGTGCTGTCTATATCAATAATATTTATTATGGCCTCTATATCTCAGTTGAGCATATCGATGATGAGTTTTTGAGAACCTACTTTGATGATGATTCCGGAAATTTATGGAAATGTCTCTGGCCTGCCGATCTCACTTATCGAGGACAAGGAACGCCAGAGGACTATCATCCCTACTCTGGAGATACAAGACCCTACGAGCTTAAAACCAATGAATCTGTATATGATTACAGTGAATTAGCACACTTGATTAAGGTAATAAACCAGACCCCACTGAGTGACTTTCCAGACTCCATCGAGAAGGTATTGCTAGTTCCCGAGGTGCTCAAATATGCTGCAATGAATGTATTAATGGGTAACTGGGATGATTATTGGTTTCTCAAGAATAATTATTACCTCTACCACGATCCGTCAATTGATCGCTTCCATTGGATTCCGTATGACTATGATAATAACTATGGCATTGATTGGTTTGATGTTGACTGGACCAATGTTAATCCATACACATACGAGATCATTGATGGAGGCTCTCGACCCTTGATGGAAAAAATCATGGCTGTAGATCAATATCGAAATCTATATTCACATTTTCTTGAGTTTTATCGGGAGCGAGTCATGATGCTTGCTTTATGGGAATCGCGACTCGACAGCTTAAAAAACATGATCACTCCCTGGGCTGAAACAGATGTCTATCGAACTTTAGACTATGGCTTTAGTGTTTCAGATTTTAACGAATCTTACGGTCTTAATAATTACTCTAATGCACATGTAAAAAACGGACTTAAAGAATTTGTAAATCTTCGTAATGCCTCAATACCAGGTCAGATAGAGTGGAATTCAAGTCCACCCATGATCTATGGGTTGAATTATTGGCCCAAAAACCCTGGTCCGGAAGATAGTATTTATGTGACAGCTTCTGCCTTCAGTCATAGCGGGTTGAAGGATCTGACGATTGCATTTCATCCAGGTGATCTAACGGTTGTTGAATCAATTCCCATGAGATTTGAACCGGCGGAAATCACCCAGATCGCAGAAGAAGCTGATCGTTGGGTGGGTGTCATTCCTCCAATGGGACATGAGGGATATGGTCGATTCCAAATTGTTGCTCAAGATCTGGATGAACAGAGTATGTTTTACCCAAGAAATGATATTATCTCCATTTCAGTATCGGAATCTGGTTCACAGACATTACTCATAAATGAAATTATGTCAAAAAATGATGACGCAAATGTGGATCCTAGCGGGGAAAATGACGATTGGTTGGAAATATTTAATTATGGGGATGAAGCAGTGGATCTAAGTGGTATGTATCTCACTGACAATCCATCTAGTCTTATGAAATGGCAGTTCCCTGCAGGGGGCGTGATGCTGGGAGCGAATGAGTATCTTCTGATCTGGTGCGATGAAGATGCGGGACAGGAAGGTTTTCACACCAACTTCAAGCTAAGTGCAGCCGGAGAATTTGTCGCGTTGACAGGTCAAGATGGTTTCAGCATTTACGATTCCCTAACCTCTATACCTTTGACGGCTGATATTTCTTATGGGAGAAGCCCAGATGGGTCTGAAAACTGGCAAGTATTCGATGAACCCACACCGGGAACCAGCAATACGACCACTGAAATCATATCTGAACTGTTCATCCCAGATAATTTTAGTCTAAACAATTTTCCCAACCCATTTAATTCCGAAACAGTAATTCATTACAATCTCCCCGGAACCGTAAATATCAGCTTGTCCATTTTCGACATACAGGGAAGACATGTGGTAGAACTAGTGTCAGAGTACCAGCAAAAGGGACAACATCGAATATCCTGGAACTCTACCGATAAGTTCCTGCAAGTTGTTCCTGTGGGCGTCTATATTGTCCGCATGCAAGTTGCAAGTACCAGTAGTGTCCATAAAATATTGTTGATTAAATAATGGTAAAAAAGAAGATCTATGAGATCAAGGGCTTACATTGGACAAAGCCCTACTTTGCAAAAGCTAAACAAGTGTCTTTCCCCGGCTTTGATAAAGTACCGATCTTCAATGTAGCCCTTTTTTTTATTAGGGGTGTTCGAGATGGTGCTACTATCACCCGAGCTGAAGCGGTTTCATTCAATTGGATTCTTGCCATATTCCCCACCATTATCGTGATCTTTACTTTGATTCCCCTGATTCCCATTGACAACCTTCAAGAGCAAATTTTAGCATTGATTCAATCCATTGTTCCGGAAAGCACCTACAGTGTTATCCAAAAAACTATTGAAGATATTATCATCATTAAGCATGGTGGATTGTTCTCCTTCGGGTTTGTTTTATCCCTAATATTCTCCACCAATGGAATAGTCTCGCTTATACAATCTTTTAATGCCTCCATTCATGTTGTTGAAACACGTAGTTGGTTAAAGCAAAGAGCTATCGCGTTATTGTTGGTCGCCATACTTTCCCTACTGGTAACCCTGGGCGTTACTATGATCACCTTTACCAAAACCCTCATGGATTTTCTAGTGGCGAAGGACTTGATGCAACAGAATTGGACCTACTATTTAGTAACGGGTGGTAAGTGGATCGTTATTCTAGCCCTATTCTATTTTGCCTATTCCTTTGTGTTTTATCTGGGACCTGCAAAGAAAAGTAAATATAGATTTATTTCTGTGGGTGCAAGCATGGCGACCATACTGACAATATTGGTTACACTGGGGTTTGGCTATTTTATTGATCATTTTGGGAGATACAATGCTCTCTATGGCTCGATTGGAACATTGCCAGTGATGATGTTGATGATTTTCTTTAATAGCTTATCTATGATCTTGGGGTTTGAGTTGAACATTGGAATTGTTGCCGCGCGTAAATTGCATTCTCTAAATGATCCCCAGGAGTAAATCAATTCTATCTTGATTGACTTGGGACAATATTTCAACATCAATATGACACTCTATGCAGGAAAGTAACAGCATGATGAATTGGTTAAAAAAATGGTTTTTTCGCTGGTCATTTATTGACATTCCGACCTTAGTAGTTGGCCTGACCCTCTCTTTCTGGTATCTCAAGAACAACAGTTCAGCCGGGTTTGATACTGTCTTTATTGAATCAATCGTTCCCAATTTAGCAACCGAGCTATTTGGTGTCTGGTTGAGCGTTAGAATCATCGAAACCGTGTTAAGGATGAGACAAAAGCGAAGTCAATTACGATCTCAACTCATCGACAACATGAAATACCTGATTACCATCGTAAGGGGAATTGCACCTCATTTCGAGGTTCAGACCATCGACCATCTTAAGTCTGAGCTTGTCTGGTTTGAAGAGATGAAGGATTATCGCATTAGTGGAACAAGTAATGAAACTATTGACAAAATAAATACCGTGACCAAGCTCTATGAAAAAGCAACCGCTGAAGCATTGAAGATCAATCCGTTACGTAACACCATTAATGATCTTTTCCTTAATTATCCAGAGATGCTGGATGATATACATATGAAAAAACTCCATGATATTTACCGTAGACAAAATTATACACGCATCAGTGTTGAACGAATTGATGTAAATATTGAATTCTATAAAGATCAATTGGATCAAAGTGTATCCGCCGAACTATTTAAAATGGAGCAGGAGACCATTCAGAAACTTGAAGAATATTCGGAAACATTAAAGGTGTATATCGCCATTACCCTGGATGCCGAATCAGCCGTTCTGGATGCGCGTTCTTCAGTTCTGGATAGAGAGTACAACTATTAATTGAAAGTAGGCCTTCGCAATGAATACCCCGAATTTTTCTAAACTATTTGCTGAGCCAAAATCCTTGATCGGCATGATCCATGTCCAAGCCTTGCCTGGAACACCAAATAATCAGCTCACGGTAAAAGAAATAGCTGACCAGGCTTGTCAAGAAGCCAAAATACTGAGCGAATCAGGCATCCAGGCAATCATGTTGGAGAACATGCACGATGTTCCATATCTGAACCGGGATGTGGGGCCGGAAATCGTATCTGCCCTGACACGAATAGCCTCAGACGTGCAGTCGGTCACCAATTTACCCATGGGTTTACAAATCCTGGCAGGAGCGAACCAAGCCGCTTTATCTGTGGCATTAGCGGCTGAGCTAGATTTCATCCGGGCTGAGGGGTTTGTGTTTGGCCATTTGGCTGATGAAGGATTTATGCAATCTGATGCTGGAGAGTTGTTGAGGTTTAGAAAAAATGTTGGAGCTGAGCATATACAAATATTCACAGACATCAAGAAGAAGCATAGTAGTCATGCTATGACCCAGGATATTCCTCTGACAGATACCGTGGAAGCAGCGGAGTTTTTTCTCAGTGACGGTGCAATTATTACCGGGACACATACGGGTAAACCCGTTGATTCACAGCAATTGGCTGAAGTCTATAAAGCTTCCAAACTCCCTGTCTTAGTGGGAAGTGGCGTTACTCCAAGCGGGCTCTCTGAAATCTGGGATTATAGTGATGCATTTATTGTAGGCAGCTATTTTAAGAGGGATGGAAATTGGCAAAACGACCCCGACCCAGAGAGGATTTCCCAGTTAATAGAGGCAAGAACCCAATTACTCAAATAAACATGAAATCTGCAGATAGTCTTTTCATAAATGCTCAGATCCTGACCCAGGATCAAGAAAAACCCAAAGCTTCACAGATGGCAATATCAGGGAAACATATTCTCGCCATTGGTGATGACCTTTCAGCTTTTAAAGGAGAGACCACCAAGACGATCGATCTTGAGGGATCTGTAGTCGCCCCAGGTTTTATTGATGCCCATATCCATTTTCTATGGGGTGGTGAAGGTCTGCTAACTATTCCTGGTCACAAAGCCAGATCAAAACAGGAATTTATCAATATTATTTCAAAATATGCCCAAAAACAAGCGCCTGGTTCCTGGCTAAAAGGGGGCGGTTGGAATGAGCACTTGTTTACGGATAAGGGTCTCCCTCATAAGAGTTGGCTAGACGAAGCGGCTCCGGGTCACCCAATGGTTCTGCATCGTCATGATGGACATTCTGCTATTGCTAGCAGTACAGCCCTTGAATTAGCAGGAATCACTGCCAATATGCCCGATCCCGTGGGGGGTCTTATTGACAAGGATGAAAACGGAGAGCCAACTGGTATTTTAAGAGAGTCAGCCATTTTGCTGGTTGATTCGTTGATCCCAGAAGAAACTGAGGAAGTTCTGGAAAAGAACTTTAAGGCGGCACAAGAATATCTCCTGGAAAGGGGAGTTACCTGTGTTGGCGATATGATCTATGATATGAAGCACTTTAGCTTTCTTCAGAAAATGGCTCGTCAGGGAAAATTAAAAATTCGAATCACAGCTTATGTACCCCTCTTAAAATGGGAAGAAATTAAGCAGCACATAAATAAAGGGATTTATGAAGATGAATGGTTTCAGTTCAAAGGTCTCAAGGGTTTTTGTGACGGAAGTCTCGGATCACATACTGCTCTTATGCTTGAGCCTTATGACGATAACCCTGATTCAGTTGGGATCTATGATACCGACTGGGAAGATATAAATCGTGTAAAAGAGATTATACTCGAGTCTGACCGGAACAACCTTCAATCCGTCATTCATGCTATTGGTGATCGAGCCAATCGTGAAGTCCTGGATATGTTTGAATCAGTCATTAAGCAAAATGGTGCAAGAGATCGCCGTTTCCGGATAGAACATGCACAACACATTCACCCTGAAGACCAGAAAAGGTTTGCTGAGTTATACGTGATCCCCTCTGTGCAACCAGCCCACTGTTTAGATGATTCCCTCTATGCGGATAAACTATTGGGAGAGAGATGTGGATACGTCTATCCCTTTAACTCGCTTAACCTGAATAGGGCAAAACTCGCGTTTGGTTCAGATTGGCCAGTATCCCCGGCAAATCCTGTGGCGACGATCCATGCTGCCATTCATCGGGCTGGCTGGAGAAAAGAGGAGGCTGTTAGCATGGAGACAGCATTGGAAGCTCATACTACAGGTGCTGCATACGCTGGATTCAGAGAAAATGATCTTGGTATGTTAAAAGAAGACTATTTGGCGGATTTTGTGGTTCTAGACCCCAAATTTCTTGAGTTGGATTTCATGGAAAGGATCACAGAGAATATCGTTAGTAGTGTCTATGTCAACGGAAACAGAGAGAGGTAAAGCTTGAGCTTAAAACCACTCATCGGATTGACACCGTCTTACTATGAGCACAAGGAAATGGATCGTAGTATTCTGGGAAAATCTTACACCGATAGCATTCAAGAGGCTGGTGGTCTTCCAGTATTAATACCACCTATTATTGATGGTAACGATTTGGAGCAACTTCTTCATCGGCTTGATGGAATTGTTCTCACTGGGGGAGATGATCTCCCTCCTGAGGTCTATGGAGAACCATCTGAACCACTAACCCCCAAGTCTTTGTATGCTCGTAGGCTGGAACATGATAGGGGGATCTTTGAGTTTGTTTGGGAGCATAGAAAACCAACCCTGGCAATTTGTTTGGGGCTGCAGGAAGTAAATGTTTTCCTGGGTGGATCACTATACCAGGATATTCCCACGCAGCTTGAAAATCTTCAGACGCATAAGATAGGTGATTGGTTTGAAGCACGTCATGTTGTCAATTTAGATGAAGACTCGTTGCTGAGTCAGCTAACAAATACAACTCATGTTGAAACCAATAGCGCTCACCATCAAGCAGTAAAAACTGTTTCAGATCAACTAAGAGTAGTTGGACAGACTGACGATGGAATCATTGAGGTCCTAGAACCCAAAGATAAGTCAATACGCCTTCTGGCAGTCCAATGGCATCCAGAATCCGAGACCAATGACCTGGTGGGGATTGATTTGTTCAAGTGGTTGGTTTCGGTAGCGTCCCCGTAGTCACCCTATCACAGAACGAAGGGTATAATTCCAAATTGTGTCATTCTGAATGAAGTGAAACGAAATGAAGAATCTCACTTCTAGGGCAACAAATGACAGTCAATTGGAGATTCTTCGCTGCACTTTGTATCACTCAGAAAGACTAATCCCCCTTTCCTTTCTGAGGATAAGTATGCATACCATCCAAGTACAGTGTTAATTATACTGCTAAGCTATTTATAGAACAACTATGAGGAAATTTAAATGTACCGCTCACGCTTAACCTTGATTATTGTCAGTCTCTTTGTACTCATTCTATCGGCTTGCGTCTTTACCGGACAGGATACCGATAAAAAGATTGATTTAAATGCACCACTTCCAGTTGATCCAAGTCTAATCCAGGGACAGCTGGACAATGGTCTCAAATATTTTATTAAAGAAAATCATAAGCCTGAAAACCGTGCTGAACTGCGACTGGTGATTAATGCAGGTTCAATTCTGGAGGATGAAGACCAGCGAGGACTTGCTCATTTACTAGAACATATGTGCTTCAACGGGACTGAGGATTTCCCCAAAATGGATCTGGTCAACTATCTTGAATCCATTGGAATGCGCTTTGGACCAGACCTGAATGCATACACCGGTTTTGATGAAACAGTCTACATGCTTCAGGTTCCTACAGATAGCTCCAGCCAGCTGAATCAAGCTTTTCATATTTTAGAGAACTGGGCTCATAAGGTCAGTCTTGAGGACGAAGAAATTGATAAAGAACGAGGCGTTGTTCTTGAGGAATGGCGTTTAGGTCAAGGTGCTGATCGAAGAATATTTGACGAGCAGTTGCCTGTCATCTTTGAAGGCTCTCAATACGCTGAACGTCTCCCTATCGGTTCTATGGAGGTCATTCAGAATGCAAGCTATGAAACAATCCGCCGGTTTTATAAAGAGTGGTACCGTCCAGATCTAATGGCTGTCATTGCCGTGGGTGATTTCAAAGCGGATGAAATTGAAGCCAAAATAAAAACTCTGTTCAGTGGCATAACACCTCCTACTGAAGTACGTGAGCGAAAAGAATTCAAGGTTCCTGGGCATGAAGAAACCCTCTTCGCCATAGCTTCTGATCCAGAAGCCACTCGCTCTAGTGTCAATGTCATTTTCAAACATCCTTCAAAGATTGATCGTACAGCTGGTGAATACAGACAGAATATTGTTTCAGGACTATACCACGAAATGTTGAACGCGCGCTTCAATGAGATATCTCAGCAGGCAGACGCTCCCTTTTTGTATGCCTATTCAGCCAACTCAGCCTGGGCGCGAACATCAGAAATGATACTACTCGGGGCAGGAGTTGTGGATGGCGGTATTCCCCAGGGGCTTGAAGCAGTTCTGGTCGAAGGAGAACGTGTTCGTCGCCATGGGTTTACTCTGACAGAACTAGATCGGGCTAAAAAAGAGATAATGAGAGGGATGGAGAAACTCTACCAGGAAAGAGATAAGCGAGAATCACGAGGTTTTGCATCTGAATTGATTCGACATTTTCTAAAAGAGGAAGCTGTCCCCGGGATTGACTATGAATTTCTCCTCTATCAGGAAACTGTCCCAGGTATCCAACTTGATGAGGTAAATATTTTAGCCCAAACTCTTATTACAGATGAAAATAGGGTTGTTATGGTTTCCACGCCTGAAAAGGAAGGTCTTGTAAATGCCACTGAAACTGATTTAACAAAGGTCTTTGAGAAGATATCTACGCTCACTATTGACTCTTATGTGGACAAAGTGATTACGGAACCACTTCTGCCCAATATTCCAACACCGGGAACGGTTGCTTCAGAAAAGCATTATGCCGATATCGATACAGATGAAATGGTGCTGAGTAATGGGGTTCGTGTCGTGTTAAAATCCACTGACTTTAAGAATGATGAAATTATTTTCAAGGCATTCAGTCCTGGTGGTTTCTCAGTATTCTCTGACGAAGATCTGATGACAGGTAAAATGGCAGCCAATATCATGGACTATAGTGGCTTGGGCAATTTTAGTGTGATCGATTTGCAGAAACTGTTAGCAGGGAAGCAAGCCTCAACTACTCCCTACATTAATTCTTTATACGAGGGGCTGAGAGGGTCAGCTTCTCCCAACGACCTGGAACTTCTTTTCCAGATGATCCACCTGCAGTTTACCGCTAGCCGTCAAGATGCGGAAGCTTTTGCTTCACTCATGACACAGTTTAGATCGCAATTGGAAAACAAAAGTTTGAGTCCGGAATCTGCTTATAGTGATACGTTACGCGTGACTCTTAATGGATATCATCCTCGCCGAACACCCATGAATGTTGGCATGCTGGAACAGATCAGCCTGGCGAAAGCCCAGGAATTGTATGATGATCGTTTTGGCAACGCAGGGGATTTTACCTTTCTCTTTGTTGGTAATTTTACGGAGACCCAAATAAAGCCTCTGATTCTACAATACCTGGGTTCACTCCCCATAATAGATAGGAATGATGCCTGGGTGGATGAAAATATTAACACACCCAAAGGTAAGATTGATAAAGCAGTTAAGCGGGGTGTCGAACCTAAGAGTACAACTCGGATTGTATTCTCGGGGGAGTTTGATTATTCCCGTCAAAACCGCTACGACATGTATTCTATGATGAAGATTCTGAATATTCGTCTCCGTGAAGTACTCCGCGAAGATATGGGCGGTGTTTATGGTGTAGGTGTATGGGCGAATATGTCTAAAGAACCCACTCCTGAATATTCTTTAAATGTGACTTTTGGTTGCTCCCCTGATAGAGTTCAAGAGCTGACAGATGCTGTCATGCTTGAGATTAAAACGATAATGAGTGAGAAGCCTGACCAGGTCAATGTGGATAAGGTGAAAGAATCTCAACGTCGAGAGCGTGAGATCAATATGCAGAAAAATTCATACTGGTTGAATTCCTTGGCCGTTTATTATCAAGAAGATCGGGAGCTGGGTGACTTTATGAAATTTGAGGAGTTGATTGACGACTTCTCCGCAAAAGCTGCTCAGAAAGCTGCCAATACCTATTTTGATCTGGACAATATGATTCAAGTGACCCTGTATCCTGAAAATTGATTTCATGAGATCACTGGATGTTGAAAGTTTAGCTGAGGGAGTAAAATCCCTTTGCAAGACTGATCCAGAACTGAGGATAGTGGTTGAAAGACTGGGTATTCCACCATTATGGTCGAGAGAGCCAGGTTTCCCGACTCTTGTACATATCATTCTTGAGCAGCAGGTCTCCCTGGCCTCTGCAAAAGCTTGTTTTGATAAATTACATGTCATATTGCCCAATTTGGAACCCGCCAACTTCTTAAAACTGACCGATGATGAATTACTCCGTCTTGGTTTTAGTCGACAAAAATCCAGATACACTAGAATTCTGGCTCAGGCGATTATAGATGGTTCTCTTGATATGGAGGGACTCAATCAGCTTCAGGATGATGAAGTCTTTTCAAAATTAACAGGTCTGACGGGAATTGGTCCCTGGACCGCTAATATCTATTTACTCATGGCCCTTGGACGTCAAGACATTTGGCCAGCAGGTGACTTGGCTCTGGAAGTTGCCATTAAAAACTTATATAAGCTGGACAAGCGACCATCTCGTGAAGAATTTCTGGATTATGGAAAACGCTGGCAACCTCATCGAGCTATTGCTGCAAGAATATTATGGCACTATTATCTTTCAAGGTGATACACGCCAGTATTAATTCACATGCTTAGCTGAACAAAAAGGAACTCCAATGTCATTAAAAAATATACATTCATTACCTGTTGAGCCAATTGAGGCTGGTGAAAAAACCTCAAAACAGATTCTCATCTCGTCAGAAGAAGGTCCTAATTTCGCCATGCGCCGATTCATTATTGAAGTAGGTGGATTCATGCCACTGCATACAAATACAGTTGAACATGAGCAGTTTTGTATCGCTGGCGAAGCAGAGGTGATTATTGGCGGCGAAACCCTGATTGTTAAAAAAGATGATGTGGTCTTCATCCCCGCTGGTGTTCCTCATTCATATAAAACACTTAGTGAGGAGTCATTTGAGTTTCTATGCTTGGTTCCCAACCAGGAGGATATCATTGAGATTAAAGAATAAGTTTAGATTGGGTCTTCAGGGAAAAACAACCACAACTTTCTATATAATCCTGTTTATTTTCCTGGCAATTATGACATCATGTAATATCAATACAGACCAAGATACAGAAAATAGACGTTTGTTAAATACAGACAAACAATTTGCCAAGATGTCCCTTGAAAAGGGGGCAGCAGAAGCATTCAATTATTTTCTTACTGAAGATGCCATGGGTATGTCTCACGGACAACATCCTGTGATTGGGCGTGATAAGCTTTATGCAGAGATGAAAGAAGGCCAGGAGGACTATACCCTTGCCTGGGATCCTCAACGTGCAGAGGTATCCGCCTCTGAAGATATGGGTTGGACCTGGGGAACATACACTCTGACATTCAGAGATGATGAAGCTCAGGAACAAAAGCGATATGGTAAATATTTGAACATCTGGGAGCGTCAGGATGATGGTCAATGGAGAGTTATCGTTGACATGGGTAATTCCAGCCCAGCCCCAAGTGAGTAATTATTTTAGACAAAAGGGAATAAGACCGTGGATATCAATGCAATCATAGAACAAGCAACAGGATTTATTAGCAATTATGCCTGGAATGTTTTGGGCAGCTTACTCATTTTTATCGTTGGTAAATGGCTTGCCAGGAAATCGGCCTCCCTGCTGGGTAAACTTTTATCGAAGCAGAATGTTGATGAAACCCTCATTCGCTTTCTTGAGAATATCGCCTATTACGCTCTCATGGTTGTAGTCCTTATGGCTGCTGCAGATGAGCTGGGAATAGATACTACTTCATTCCTGGCGATATTTGGTGCCGCTGGGCTAGCCGTAGGATTGGCCCTCAAGGATTCCATGGGGAATATTGCCAGTGGGGTCATGCTGGTCTTCTTTCGCCCCTTCAAAATTGGTGATTATGTGACTGCTGGCGGTGTCTCAGGTACCGTTGAAACCATCAATGTTTTTAACACGATCTTTCTTACGCCAGATAACCAGCGTATCATTGTGCCCAATGGACAAATCACCAATGATTCAATCACCAACGTCAGTGCCCATCCCACACGTCGTCTTGATCTGGTTTTTGGCATTGGTTATGAAGACAATATTTTGACGACCAAGGCGGTATTTAAGAATGTTCTAGATTCAGAACCTCGAATTCTGGAAGACCCTACACCCCGAATATCGGTTATGGAATTGGCTGACAGCAGTGTCAATATTTGCGTGAGACCCTGGGTCAAGACAGAAGACTATTGGGATCTGAAATTTGACCTCACAGAGAAGATGAAACTCGCACTTGATGAAGCCGGAATCAGTATTCCATATCCTCAGACGGATGTACATCTTCATCAGAAGGGGGAATAATTTTGCTGAGGGTTTTCGATCGGGAGACTTCTATTCGTACCTTTTGGATCCTGTTTGTACTTACCCTGTTGACCATCATCGGTATGCAAATTACAGGCGCTCCATTAATAACTGATGCTGCACCTGCTGGTATCGTAACTTTTGAACTGATTGGGACATTTTCGGGTAGCCAAAATATTATTCAGTCTTGGGAGGGTGAGCCCATGACATGGGCAGGCATCAATATGGGCTTAGACTTCTTGTTTCTAGCTCTCTATGCTGTCACCATCGCCCTTGCTTGTCGATTGATAGCTGACAAATATTCAAATCAAATATTAAAGGATGTTGGAACTTGGTTGGCACTGGGTATTGTCTTCGCAGCTCTCTTAGATATCATTGAAAATATAGCATTGATAAAGTTATTGTTAGGGTCACAGAATGAATTCCTGCCAGTTTTAGCTAAATGGGCAGCTATTCCAAAATTTATCTTGGTACTTTTATCGCTACTCTATGTGATAGGTGGTTTGTATCCGGCTTTGAGAAAACCATCATCGTAAATATTCCCTAGGATTGTCTTTCTGAGTCATAGATAAAGAATCTCACTCTGCGGGCAGTCAATTTCAACCAGTTGGCGATCCTTCGTTGAGCCTGTACTGGGTAATTTATAACAGTTTGCATATCCCTCGACTCCACTTCGACGAGCTCAGTACAGCGCGCTCGGGATGACGAACCTGGAATTTTTGTGATGTATCAATTTTATCGAATTGCTCAGGAAGACGAGTAGGAAAGTCTAACTATTAATAGCCTGTTTGAGCTCTGTTCTAAGTTCCAGAACAACTTTTACATAGTTCTTGGAAGGGTTGTATTTGTATACTGCTCTCCAGTTTCTAGAGTTTTCAGAAAAATCAGAACTCCCGATTTGATATTTTCCTCGCTTGAGCAGATAATTGGCGATACTGGCTAAAACATCTGGCCATTCAAAAGCCTCACGCAATCCATCCCCATCCCCGTCCACTGCGTAGCTTTTAAAGCTGGTGGGCATAAATTGACCATATCCAAAGGCACCGGCGTAGGAGCCTTTGACGTCGTGTGGTCCCATTCCATCGACCCTGCAGATCATGAACCAGGCCACCATCTCATCCTCTGCCCATTTGGCTCGTCTCGGCATAGTGTGAATAATGGTGTGGAGTGAGTTGAAAACCGGATAAGAAGAAGCATATATACCATACTGGGTTTCCACGCCAACAAAACTGAGGATTAGATAAGGGTCAACACCATACTTTTTGGCTACCTGATGGAGCAAGTCCTTATGTTCTGCATAGAATTTTAAACCGCCATCAATTCTTTCAGTATTAACAAAAATGCGTCGGTAGTCGGTATAATCCATTCTTTCTGCCGGTTTTGCAAATCGCTCAGAGATCTTTTCGTCAATTTTAATCCCTGGATTGGTAAAAACCTGCCAGGCGTAGGTGGCAGGAACACCACTCCGACGCAGTCGCTTGACCACGTTTGAATATACTTTACGACCAGCTTCATTTTTGGCAATCAGGGTGACCATCTCTTTTTCTACCCGGTCCGACCAGATAGTTGGAGCAGAACCCTGTTTTGTGTCTCGGTCCGCCAGCAAGATTGAGCTGGATATCGCGAACAGAAAAAGAAGTCTAGACAACATCGAAGAATTGACCCCGTCTCTACTTGAGAACCGTGATCTTTTGGGTGATCACAGTATTATTTGACTTCAGAGCTACTAAATACACACCAGAAGCTACCTGAGATGCATTCCAGCGCGTGATATGTTTCCCAGCTTCCAGCTGTCCGGTAAAAATCTGTTTCACAAGCTGGCCCTTCAAATTGTATATACTGATCTTCACATCAGAGTATTCAGGGATACTGAAAGGAATATTGGTTATCGGATTAAAGGGGTTTGGGTAATTTTGATACAATATATATGCTTGTGGCCGTGACAGTTCTTCAGCAACACTAACCGTTGAGGGATTAAAGAAATCGAACACTTCTCTCATTATCTCAATCCGACTAGCCTCAGGGTAGATTGTTTCATACGGTAAAGCTAGATATATGAGTTTGCCAGGAGTGCTTCCACCAGGGAACAGCCCCTCAAACGAAACACCTGCAATGTTTGCCGTGGAGGCATTTATATATTTCAGGATATTATTAGCACCGTTGATGCCATTTATCGCATCTGGCCAAGTCACATTAATCGTACCATGAGTACCATTATCAAAAGTAAAATCTGAGACTTCAGCGAAAACAGAACCCACCAACGACTCACAGGAATAATAGGTACTTGATGACCCACTTGGTGCATCATCAATGTATTGAGCCTTTAGAAAATTATTATAAAAAGCTTTATCTGCCGCATCACCCTTATAATCCAAATCCCAACCTATTTCAGAGCCGGAAACAAATAGATTGCCACCCTGTTTTAAAAAGGCTTCAACACTATCCTGCTCAATTGGGTTGAAAGTCTGGTCTGCTGTACTTTCATCTCCTAAAATCCAGATGATAGTCTCATAATCTCTCAGAGATATTTTATCGTTATAAACAGATTCATTTAAGGCAAATGAAAAAGCATAACCGCGTTTTTTGATTGGGTAAGCTACTTTCTTCACATAATCAAATGTAGTATTTGTGCCTCGGTCGAAACCATCAACAACTAATACTTTATGCACATTAGAAGAGGGGATTCCGGCATGCAAATCTCTGGTTAAGTTAGAAAAACCGTCTTCGTTTGCGGCCTTTACTTTAAAATAATAAACTGTATTTTTTGTTAATCCAGTTACAGTAATACTATTTGTTGGTGAAGAGATAGAGTCGGTAAAAGTTGTTCCATCAGAACTTATGTACGCAATGTATTCTTGAGCGCCAGAAACCGAATCACATTGTACGATCAGAGTTGAGTCATTACTATTTAGAATTCTAACGTGACTGGGCGAATCTGGTGGAGGTATGTAAGTTGTATCAAATTGTGCATGGGTTAGCTCTCTAATTGATTGCATTCTGTTGATGATTTGAGTGCCTGGGCAAGCTGTACCGCCTCCACTTTGACCATGGCCGGTTATATTATCGTTAACTCGTCCTATTCCACCATGATAGCTTTGTTCGAGAGGGGCAATTCCATATTTATCACAGAGAAAAGCAGATATACCGGCAAGTTTATTCAATCCAGGCTCACTTGGGATAGTGGTCACATAATTTCCGATGAAACAGATTCCGGACGTGTTACTATTTTGCCCTGAATTATGTGCTCCGAGAACATTTTCTTGGGTTGAACTTTTCCAGGCGCGTCCTCTGTACAAGACCCCATTTGGATCGACCAGCCAATTGTAACCAATATCAGACCAGCCATGACCATTCACATGATAATCCCAGTAAGCAAGAACAACAGCGGCATAATCACTAGATACCGTATTCCCTGCGCTATGGTGTACAATAAGGTGAGTCACATTGGTTAACTCTCTTGAAATTACATACTCATCCTGAGGACACCCCCATTCTTTCCTTGTAATAAATGCCGGTCTCTCAACTCCGCCAAGAGTGATGCTTGAATTAGATTGGCTAATACGTTTTTCAATATTGGATTGTGAAGTTTTACCAGGACTTATAAAGCTGAATGAAATCTCTTCGATATTTGAAGCATTATCTGTTTTGAACTGAATGAACTTATTCTTTTTATCAAAAAAGGATAAAGTAGCCAAATATCTTAACTCTTCGCTTCCAGAGTGTTGTTCTTCACTGACCAGCTGCCAGTCACTCCATTTCAGCTTGTCTTCAGAAGCACGAAGGTAAAATTCTATTTTACTACGATGATTATCTACTGTTGCGTTAAATCCGACGGCAATAAATGGTTCAGGATTGTCAAAGGGTATGTTGATAACAGATGATAGATATTGGGAGTTGGTAACCTGAGAGAGATGTTCTGTGAGAACGTACTTTACACTTTTGTAAGTCACTTCTTTTCCTATCAAAACACTCGAAAATAGCAAAGAAAGACCAATAGTACCGGTCAGTATTTTTTGTATGGCAGTAAAATATTTCATTTTCCCCTTACAATAATTTTAGTCACAGCTCTTATCTGAAAATAGACCATCGAGTTTTTTAACAACGATGAACTTTCTTTTACCTTCACCCTCAACTCTATCCTTTTCAATAATTTCACCTTCAAAGGTAATGAAGACTTTTTTACCACCATCGCTAACTATTTTCAGATATTCTGTTTCAAGCTTCAGGTAATCACCCTGTTGGACTACAGGATACCTTTTATTGTCTTCACAATCAGTAAAAAGAGCTGCATCTGCCAGATAAATAAAATAGCCTTTAAATAAATTATTATCTTCACTTTTTGAGGAGCTGCAAGAGCTTACTACAAGTATGGAGAGCAATAATATTACTTTTTTCATGATGGACCCAGCTACTTCAGTACAGTGATCTTTCTGGTGATCACATTACCGTAGGTTTCCATTGTAACTAAATACATGCCCGAGGCTGCACCTGAGGCGTTCCAGCGAGTGACATGTTTCCCGGCCTCAACCTGTCCTCTGAAGACAGACTCAACCAGCTCACCCTTCAAATTATAGATATTGATACTCACATCTGCCCGTTGAGGGACGGTGAATGGAATATTGGTCATTGGATTGAAGGGGTTGGGATAATTTGGCAACAATGAAAACTTGGTTGGCGTTGCGAGTGATTCTCCCTCCACAGCAAGATAATTTAGATTAGCTAGACGTAACTCATCTATATAATATGTTCCAGTGATCGGTTTTCCCTGGGTGTAAGTCAGTTGAATACTATCAAACCTAAGTGTGCCATCGAGGGCGCCATCACCTAGCCAGGACCCCGTTCCATCAATGTTCATGTCCCAGCTAACTAGGCGCCAACCGAACCAATCAACTGTGTACCAGGGACTGACCTCATGATTTGCCGCGGCTTCAACAGGATACTTATCATCTACGCAAAAACGAAACTTATGACCATTCCCATCGCCAAAGACATAGGCCTGCATTGTTCGACTCGAATTGAAAGTAGCATTACGAGGTGCTCCAGTACTTAGATATTCTCTGATGAGCCAAGAGCTGGCGTTTGTATCCCAGCCATAATCGAGACGCATGGATGTATTGCTGTTTTGGTTTGTGACCGTTACATCTGTGGCTACAGTCATCGCAGTTTCACCGGGAAGGCTACCAGTTGTGCTGCCACTTGTTCCAGGTTGCCACCAATTGGTCGCCAGGCTGTTTTCAAAATTATCAATTGAAGTGGTACTGTACTCATAATTTGCTGTTTCAAAAGTAAATACGCGACCACTACTTAGGGCGTTACCGAAAAGGTCCTTAATGCCAGGAAGTACGCGCACCCGGTAGGCTTCAGAACTCAGAAAAGTCTCAGTGGCATAAAGGATAAAAATGCTCTGGTCATTAACAACACGATGCTCCAAGTGTGATGCCGGAATGCTTGAATCTAGGATTCGTTCAAACCTAACCAGGTCTGGAGAAATGCTAGCAGGATTCAATTCTTCATCCCAAACAATATTGAAAATGGGTCTTAGATCAACCATGGTGGCTCCAATGGCAGGAAACGTCTTAACAATACTTGGAGCAGTAATATCAGCTGGACTCGTTTTAAATGTTATGGTCCAATCATCACCTCCAACCCCATTTGCATCACCATCTAAAGGGTGCCCATAGGAATCTACAGCAGTTCCTGCAATCGTAATAGTATAGTTAGTTAGATACTCTAGAGTATCTGTTGGTAAATATGCCATTCGTCTTTGATCTGGAGTAAAGTAGAAAGTACCCTCAAAATGTGGTGTTACCGAAAAGGCTGTCTCTACAGAGAGCTTATCCATACTTCTGGAGAAGTCAAAATAGGGCACATCCCAGGCGGGATACACACTGTCCCCATTTGCTGGATATGATGTTATTACATAAGGCGGTGTGTTAGAGTTTAATTTAATATCCAAGAAGGTCGCAAAATTATCTACCATATCGGTGATCTGCAATGTGTCAGAATAGTAACCTGGTGCAGAGACGACTATCTCATGAGCCTGGTCTGGTAGATCTTCAAAATAATAAAACCCATTGTTCAATTTGTCAGGATCTGAAGTGTATTTATTAAAAAGAGATTCAAAGGTGTCAGTTGTGTATGATTCGGTACCGACTTGAATCGTTGCGCCATTGATTGCCACCATGCTTTCAGAGTCACGAATGATCCCCGTCAGGATACCGGGATAGGGTCTTGCAATACCATGCAGGTCAAGAACCGACCAATAAATACTGTGCGCCACTAGCCGTGCGTATTCATAGTTCATTTGCAGGTTGTTTTGCCAGGGAACAGTGTGATGTCCTGATTCACTTAATTCACTCGGCATAACCGTATTTCGGTTTACCGAAAGATAGGGACCACTGGTAATACCGTAGAATACACAATCTCCACGAGCGCCCTGACCGCCTGCCTCAGGTATTCTCATGGTAGCAGACATAACATCTGTCATGATATAGCTCATAGCCTTTCCCCCATTTGGGGTCTTTTCAACACCAGGGCTGCTTTCACCATAAAGTAAGAGTACCGTTGAACTTGTTGACGAGGGCGCATTGCTATGAATAGAGTGAAACCAGGCAGCATCCAAATTGTTGGCCATTACCGAGCGATCATAAAGACCTACAAGCTCAGTATCATTCGTACGCGATGTCCAAACTGATCCGATGTCTGTCTTTGTTGACAATAGATTTTTTAAATGAAGAGCTATTTTTAGATTTGATTCGGCCTCAGAATACCCATTTACTCCCATGTTAGCAGTTTTGCTATGACCTGGATCGATAAAAAGACTCCAATTGGATAAACCGGTTACCTGTGCATTTGCAGCGATGGCAAAAAGAAGAAGGAGAATATAGTTTTTCACTTCTAGTTCTCCTCGACCTGGATGACCCAGATACGACCATCATGCTCATTATCATAAGCCAGCCATTTTCCGTCAGGTGACCAGGTGGGATGCATTTCATAAATATCCGGAGTGGCTGTCAATTTAGAGACTGTTCCATTGGAAGCCCGATATATTAGAATGTCTGAACCTGTAAAAACATGACCATCATCCTCAGTTATCATAGAGGCGATCCACTTGCCATCAGGAGACCAAGTAGGTGCTGTGCCACGCCCTAATTGCTGGCGATTAGATCCGTCCATGTCTGCTATCCAAAGATATTCACCAACAGTAGAGTATACAAAGTGAGTCCCTAAGGGCGAAAGCGCCAGATGGAGAACGCGTTGGCCTGGAGCTGAAACCAATTGGTCTGTGCCAGTATCAAAATCTCTTTTATATATTCCCAGGTTGTGAAGAAAAAGGAGACTACCGGCTTCAACATCATCTACTTGCTTACCCAAAGAGTAAGTTTGAAAGGACTTTTGGGATTTTAAGTGAATACTTGCCCCTGAACGTGACCAAATAGGTAAACCGGTCATTAGGGATTGTTTTTGAGAGAGCGCTTCACTTGAGCCGTCAAGCGCAAACACTTTGATCTGACTCAGTTTGATGTGGTCTTCATATGTGGCGGTCCGGGCAGTAATATGAGCTCCATCAGGTGACCAGGAGAAACCATATCCTGCACCCAATTCAGCAGTTAATTGACTCATTTCACCTGAAGGAAAGTTAATCAGGTAAATCCCGCTGTACTTTACCCCAGCAACGGCCAACTGTGATCCAAGGGGTGACCACTTGGGTGATATATATATCTGACCTGACTTTGAGAGGGCAATCGGTTCTCCAACTTGGGTGATTTCCCCAGCCCAAAGAACTCCCGTTAGGAGCAATAAAAGTAGTGTAGTATTCCTCATCTGTTGAAACATTGTTATCTCCGTAAAAATTGACTCAACCAATGAGTCACAGTTTGTAAAAATTCTGTCCAAACTTAGTTGGGGAAGGACATGCCTCAAAGGCTAAAAGCCTCTGGAGAAATTTATGTGATCTAGCTTAAAGTGATCACGTGAGTGGTGAGGGTGACGGTTTACTTACTGAAAAAAGCGTCGCCCTTGAGGTAGTAAGCTGGCGGCAAGGGTGATCTTAATGATAGCTCCGGGAAGAAAAGGGTAAACACCTAGCTGAAAAACCTGATCCCAGCCAACGAAACGCACAAGACCAATACTTCCGAAAAGAAAGATCACTAGTGTTCCAAGTGTCATGGATAAAGTAGCAGTCATAAATTTCCTGTCCAATCCAAACTCACTAAGGTAGCCAACTAAATAGGCAGCAGCGATGAATCCAATCAAGTATCCCGCAGTAGGTCCCGCGAAGGCAGTTAGACCCGTAGCTCCACCAGCAAAAACAGGTAACCCAACGGCTCCCAAACTCAGATAACTGATGACTGTGATGGCGCCTCGATTTGCTCCTAATAGAGCTGCAATGAACAACACGCCAAATGTTTGGCCTGTTATGGGCACTGGTTGTAAGGGTATTTCAATTTGTGCGCAGAGAGTGATTAGGAATGTACCTAATCCAATAAGTATAGCATCTTGACGAATTCCTTCGCCAGGTAGAATACTGTCTGCTGTTGTTAAGGGCTGCTTATTCAATAACTGCATTGAATTATCTCCAAAATCGTATGGTTGTTTGAATTACGTAATTGTCAGGCTAGCTGGTTAATGACCTCATCATCACTATGAGGGAAACGACCTTCGTTTGTTTTTGAAAAGACGAGCTCGTCATTCTTCCAGATATTATAGGCACCACCGCCGGAGGGCAGGATGGTTAGTGTTTCAACATCGTTACCGAATCTATCTAATATTCCTACAACCAAACTGGTTGCTCTTGGTAGGTAGTTTCAGGTTACACAATATTCAAGTTTGATATCCATAGGTAAATTCCTTCCGATAATAAAGTAAATTGGAAACTGCTATTGGCAACCATTGAAAAAATGAATTAAACTGAGAGGTGAAGATCCCACCTAAATATAATGCTGACTATCCGCTGATTTTGTTTGATGGGGTATGTAATTTATGTAACTGGAGTGTACAGCAGGTGATTCGTCGTGATTCCAGCAAACGTTTCCGCTTTGCCAGTCTACAGTCCAATATCGGGCAGGATATTCTTAGTAGAGATGAAGGCAAGTTGCAGGGCGTTGATTCTATTATCCTCTTCTACCAAGATACTCTCCTGGTGAAAAGCGAAGCCATCTTACAGATTTTTAAACTACTTGGTGGTCCGGGCTATTTTCTTTATGGCTTAAAGATAATACCAAAGCCCTTCCGTGACACTCTCTATGATTGGATTGCCAGGAATCGATACCGCTGGTTTGGAAAACAGGATGTCTGTATGATTCCAACTCCTGAGTTGGAGGATCGGTTTTTAGCTTAGTCAGCCCTAGCGCTTTGTCTTAGTTCAGCTTTTTGGATATTGCTGGCGATAAACTGAACTGCAATGAGAGAGATAAGACTCATGACCGCACCGGCAACAAAGGGAATTCGATAGTCTACCACCCAAGCCAAGCCACCCATTACCGGGATAACAACAGCAGCAATATGATTGATAGTAAAGCCCACTGCCATGGTCGGTGCCATATGGTCATCATCTCCAATCTTTTGGAAAAAGGTTCTAATACCTATTGAGAAGTTAAAAAAGATATGGTCTAGAATATAGAGGACGGCCATAACAGCCTTGGTTTCTACTGTAGCATAGGCAATAAAGACAAAGATCAAACTCAGGTATTCTATGGATAATACCTTCTGCTCCCCAAACCGTATAATGGCTTTTCCAATCAGAGGACTTAAAAAGTAGCTGACTGCATTGTTGAGCATAAAGAGCATGGTGATCTCTTTTACACTAAATTGAAATTTCTCTACCAGGAGAAAAACAGCAAAAGCCACAAAGATCTGGCGCCGGGCGCCTGCCATAAAGGTGAGGAAATAGTAGAGGCTATAACGCTTTCTTAGGATCATTTTCTTTTGCTGGGGCACCAGATCCTGGCGAGTTGGATTCTGGAACATACCCCATAGACCGGCAATGACGATCAATCCTCCCAGAATACCAAACATCAATTCATAACTCAGGACGGAACTTGCCCCCAGAAGTACAAAGCCAATTATAATTGCAGAAGCTGAAGAATAGCTACGTAATTTTCCCATAACCCAGGGTGAGGTGTTTTTCGCAAAGTATTGCAGAGTTAAGGACTGGTTGGTTGTTTCAAAATAATGGAAGCCGAAACTCATGAGTAGTGTAGTGAAGATCAGTCCGGTAAATGAAGGAAAGACTCCAGTAAAACTGATGCCAAGGCCCAGGACAGCAACTGACAAGGCGGAAAGTCGGTGCTCCTTGAGAAAGAGGGTTACATAGACTACCAGTAGTGCCAAAAATCCAGGGATTTCTCTCACGGATTGGATTACTCCAATATGGTTACCACCTAAACCCACCACATCAACAGCAAAATTATTGAAAAGGGTTCGCCAAACCTGAAAGCCCATGGTTGTCACAATAGACATGACAGCCAGGAAAATGAACATGCGATCTTTTTTTAAGTGCTGCATTAGATTTTATGTGCCGATATTATTGTGCTTAGGATGGTGTTGAAACGACCAGCTCGCCCTGAGAACAAGATTGAGTTTGACCTGAAGCTACGACAATTTCCCCACGTCGAATAACCGTCTCAGGAAATATCGCAGGAAGTCCAGCATAGGCATTCCAGTCAAGGATGGTATCAAGATTAAGTTCCCAGTCCTGCATAGAAGCTTTTGGGTCAATAATCAGCAAATCTGCATGAGCACCTACGGAAAGAGATCCCTTGATTGCATCTAGATCGAATATTTTTGCAGCATTACGACTGCTTAATTGGGTCAATAGACTCAGGTCTATATTGCGCTTAATAAATTGTGCAAGCAGACCAGGAAAGAGGGTCTCTACGCCGCCCATCCCGTTTGGAATATCCTGAAATGGAATATCTGCAGTTTTATCTGCCAGGCAAAACGGACAATGATCTGACCCAATAGTATGAATTTGTCCATTTTGGATACCCTGCCACAATGCGTCTTGATCATTTTGTTTTCTCAGAGGTGGACTAGCCACAAACATGGTTCCATCATCCTGTTCATATACGTCCTCTGTGAGCATGAGGTAGTGAGGGCAGGTCTCTACCTTCAAAAGGGGAAACTCAGCTGCTACGGCCAAGCCCTGGGCCGTATTCAAGTGAACAATGTAGATAGTGCAGTTTGTGCGCGTTGAAATTTCACCCAATGTCTGAATAGCAACTGCTTCTGCCTCTGCAGGCCGAGCATAAGCATGATATTTCGGATGAGTTTCGCTTCGGTCAGAAAATGGCTCTGAGGCAGCCATAATCGTTTCATTGTCCTCTGAATGAACCATGAGGATTCCATCATTTTCACCGATGATCTTTGCCACAGCTTCGATCTGCCCATAAGAGAGCATCATACCTGCTTCTTCGTATGTGGTAAAAACTTTAAAGCTGTTATATCCTTTTTTAATCAAGAGAGGTATCTCATCCAGGATTTCTGGCTCGAATCGAGTGATATTGATATGCAAACCAACATCGCAGAGTGATTCTGCTGCCAGTTTCTGACGGGTTTCCAGACTTTCACATAATGTTTGCCCAGGCCCTAGAACAGTGAAGTCAAGAATAGTGGTAACACCACCATGCAGCGCAGACCGACTTCCAGTCGCAAAAGTATCTGCAGAGCTCCCATCTTTGATGGGGATACCCATATGCGTATGTGGGTCTATCACACCTGGAAAAATCAATTTCCCTGAAGCATCTATGATAGTGGTGTCTGGTGAGACGGTCAGATTTTGTCCCAGCTCTTGAATCGTTTCACCCCTGATGAGGATATCTTCATTTATCTGTTTGTCAGCATGGATGAGCAGACCGTTCTTAATCAACAAGTTGTTCAAATTTGGACGCCACGATAGGTTGCAATCATTTCAGAGAGGATGCTAATGGCGATTTCGGGAACCGTTTGTGCATCAATATTCAATCCCACTGGGGCATGAACCTTCGCAACAGACTTGGGGTCGACACCTTCCGCTAAAAGACTATCAGACAATATCTTCCACTTTCTTGAGCTACTTACTAAACCGACATATCCTGGTTGCGATTTTAAAATACCTGTTAACAGTTCGTGATCATGTCTGTGTTCACGACTGGCAATGAGTACAAAATCACTTGAATTAATGGGTGGAATGTCTTCCCATTTTATTGGGAACTGTGTTGAGGCTAGTTGTGCATAGGGAAATCGATCAGGTGTGAGTAGTTGTGTGCGATCATCATAGACAATAACACTTAAGTTATTGAATTGGGCAATATCCGCCACTGCTTGTCCCACATGGCCGGCCCCGAAAATATGAATTTTTGGTGGGCTAAATGGTTGCCACATCAAAAAGTAGTGATCACCTGAGGTAAACGACTGGCTCTTTTGATTCTCAAATATATTTTGCAGCTTAGTTTGAACTTCATTATCAGAGTTATGTATTTCTTTTCGCTGGGAGATGAGCTGTCGATTTACCAAATAGTTTTGGGCAGAATCGACAGAAAGCATTACCATGGTATTTTGGCTCGGTGACATTTGGTTTATCATACTTAAGTAGAAATCCTGAAGGGATTTGCTGAAAGGTTCCACTAAAACTTTTAGAGTCCCACCGCAGAGACCAATATCGGCTTGCACATCTGTACCAGTCATGTCAAAATTAAGAAGTTGAGTTTTGGATTGACCCATTAATGCTCTGGCTGCTGCTGTTACCTTGAGCTCCATGGAACCCCCACCAATGGTTCCCAGAATACTGCCATCGGTTAAAACCAGCATAAGAGGATAGTCTTTCCGCGGAACAGATCCATTCCACTCTATTACAGAACAGAGCACTGCCTGCTGACCCTCAGCTCTATCAAACCATTGTTTAAGAAGGGGCTTGATCATTTTCCAACCTGATTCATGTGTACAAAAATGGCCTCTAGAACACCACAGGCCACTGCACGTGCTTTTTCGGAAATCTGCAGATATTTTATAGTACCACCACGGGGATCCACATCACCAATTTTCATGCCTGTGCTTACATCCACTTTGGGTGAGATCAATCCTCTGATCATCCCCTGAAGAGGAGATCGGATTGGTTGACCATTGTCCATGGTTCCCAGAATCTGCTGTTTGGGCACGATATCGCCAAAATTCACATTCCAGTTAATGCGACCGGATTCCGGAGCACGTATGATCCGTCGTGAAGTTTCTCCGCCAACAACGCCGGGAATACCTGTGTCGCGCATTGATTCACCACTATAAATAATTCTTGCCAATTCATGTCCACGCATGGTTTCAATGATTTGATGACAATGCTGATCGGTATTGAATCCCGGACCCAATCCGATAACGAGTTGTGCCCAGGTACGGTAATCTTGTTCATAATATTTGAGGATGCGTGCATCGATCAATATGGTGGGCTTAAGTTTCCATATCGCCTCAGGATTGTCAGTAAATACGGGAATGTATGACCAGGGTTTATTAACAGGCAATACATAATCTGCGGTATATTTGCCAGTAATACCCTCAACCTCACTTGAACCTTCAAGTATAGCATCACTAAAGGTAACGGGTCTTCGGATAGCTAGAGGAGGCGAAATTTCACTGAGAAAAACTGAAAGTCCAACGCGGTGTAACAGATGTGCCACAGCACTCCCAAGCTCACCAGCCCCTCTAACCCATACAACTGTATCATTAAACATGTTTTGACTCCAGGTATCGATCCATATCAAGGGTAACACCCTCGTCTTTGACATTAACCGTCAATGTTTCTTTAGGAAAAGCCTTAATAATCTGACGACCGCCTGAGTCGCCGGTAATATTGATAAACTTAGGGGCTAATTCTCTCGAGAAGAAGGTTGGATGTCCAGGTAGTTTATTGAATTGGGGTGCAAGGATCAATGGTTTCTCATCATATAGTTTCTGAATTAACAAATCAACTGTTTGATGCTGAATAAAGGGTTTGTCTCCAGGGCAAAACCCCCAGTAATCGTAGGTTGCACCAGCCGCCTTTACACCAGTAATTACGGAGCTTGCTAAGCCGGTTTCATACTGAGAATTATGAGCAAAGATCAACTGATCTCCATAGCGGTCTTCCAAAACTTTCCGGATTTGGTCATCTTGATATCCCAGCACGACATAAACATCCAGATTAAAGTCTGTAAATGTGCTCACCGTGTGTTCAATACAGGATTTATTTTCCACGATTTCTAAAAGTTTGTTTGGTGGGAATCTGGATGAGAGTCCAGCTGCAGTTACAATCATGGCAAGTTCTAACATTAGGTTACTTGCTCCAGTTGATTTGCTTTCAAGCTACCATAAAAGACAGAGGCCTTACTCACACGCGAGATCGCCTGGGCTAGTTTTAAAGCCACTTCGGGATGAAGATCTGCTTTATTTACAAAATAACACACTTTGGAGGTAGCGGGCACCTTTTGCATATAGCCGTATTGGCTAGTTAAAACTTTGGCGATGAATGAGGGGTCTAAGATGAAATTGGCATTTACATCCCATATTTCTCGGAACAATTCGGGTCGATGTACCAATTTAGCATCTACCTTAGCCCCAACGGCATCTGCGCCAACAACTATGATAGTATGTGTTGCATAATGGGGAATTACCGGGTCGTATGGCTGGTGTGCTTTGATCGGTCTTTTTCTGGCACCATCACATTCAAAGATGGTGACGTCTGATGCCTCATACAATTGTTCTAATTGCTCAGCTTCCAGCCCTGAGAGTTTTTCCTCATGGATATAATCACCCATTACATAAAGGGGGTTCTGCTTGAGTAAAGCCTCCCTGTTTTCTTCTTGTTCAAATTCGGCATAAAGGTGCACAAGGTGGTCAGCAGACGTACCGGATTTAGTTAATGAGGATAAAATGACTGATGAGTGTGTTTGAGCAAGCTCATCTCCCAAGCGGTATAATAAGGCAGTTTTTCCTCCACCGCCCAGTATTCCGACACAAGACTTGTAGGCATCAACAGGTGATTTGAATAATAGTTTAGAGAAATTCATCAATGAATATAAACAGAATATGCTAAGCGAGGATTCAAATCCTCACCTAAATATGGACTACTATCTTCCCCGTGCTTTGCCGTGATTCCATGAGCGCATGGGCTTGTGGAATTTCATTAAATTTATATTCATGTCCAACAACTGGCCTTAACTCATGTTCAAGAATATACTGACTCAGGTCTCGCCAGATATTGTTCATCTTTTCTGTGTTTTTCATCAAATATCCTAGATGACTCGCCCCTACAACGTGTGAAGCAGTAGCCATGTCATTGATCTTTACTCTGCGAATATCCCTCCAAGTTTTCCACCACGAAAGGGGATTAAGTTTATTCAGGTTCAGACTAGCGAAACCAATGACAACCAGCCTGCCGAATGGGTTAAGCAGAGCAAGGCTTTTGCGAAATACCTCGCCACCTACCACTTCCAGGACTACATCTACACCTTTCCCAGAAGTTGTTTTCTTGATAAAATCACTAAAGTCATCTTTGGAATAGTTAATGGCGTGGTCAGCACCCAGAGAACGAATAAGTTCTAATTTGCTGTCCTTGCTGGCAGTTCCAAAGACTTCACAACCCTGAGCCTTGGCAATCTGAATAGCTGCCGTTCCCACACCACCAGCGGCGGCTTGAATCAGTACTCGATCAGACGAGCGTAAACGGCAAACTTCCATTAACGCCACCCAGGCGGTCATAAACTGGATTGCAAAGGCAGCATTTTCTGCTGGGCTGAATTGTTCAAAAGCGGGCAAAATTTGTGTAGCAGGTACTACTATTTGTTCAGCATAGCAGCCGTATTGGCCGACGACAATAACCGATGCGCCGGTTTTAAGACCAGATACATCACTACCTACGGCTTCAATGGTACCAAAGGCTTCCATGCCTGGGATGTAAGGTCGTTTTGGAGCCCACCCGTATAGGCCCTTGCGGCTTTGAATCTCTGCATAATTCAAACCGATACTCTGGATCTTTACACGAACCTCTCCAGGCTTTACATCTGGCTGTTCTACTTCAGAGATCTTGAGTACTCCAGAATCGCCCACTTTATTTAAAACATATGCTCTCATTCATATTTCCTTCAAAACGACATGAACCATCAAATATCGAGATTACGGGTCAGTTTTATTGATGTTGTGACAAAAGTCACAACCGTGGTTTTTACCTCTAATAATAGATCACTTTGTACTTGTTGACCCATATTGCGCCGTCTATAATAGCGCGCCAAAAAACAATAACCCTATGAAAAAATCTAACTTACATAAAATTATTCAAAAACTTACTCCACATAAAGGACAGATGAAAAACAAACACATAATTGCTTACATACTGATGCTGGTCATATTCGGCACATTTCAATTTCAGCGTGAAGCGAGTCATACAACTGAGATAAATAATATTCTAAGCCATGAGATGAAGGTTAAAGATTCTTTAGCCACGTATATTGAGGAAATGGCAACAGCCCTTGATCTTTTCACTGAAGGACACCCCTTGGTATTTACGGCATACAATGCCCTGGTAGGACAGACAGATGACACGCCTAACATCACTGCCAGTAACAAACAGATCTTCCCTGGCGTTCTGGCCTTAAGTAGAGAACTAATTACACGTTATGGATATGGTGGAAATATTCAATATGGTGATAAAGTCTGGGTCGTAGTACCCATGCAGGTTGAAGATACTATGAATAAACGTTGGCGTGGACGTGGTGATGTCTACATGCTTAATTATGATGAAGCCAGGCAGTTTGGCCGTCGATCAGGTATTCTATATCATGAGGGCAACGAAGTAGAGTTTGCCAGCGCAATTGATAATGATGACAATCTCCTTGGTGTCATGAATTAGATCTTAGTAGATAAAGATTGTAAAAGGCTCCTTTTAGGGGTCTTTTTTATTTGCAGCAGACTAACGCAGCGGTAAACAAATCTATGGAATCTTATATTCAATACCTTTGAATGCCATTAACCCTGGCCTATATTTGCTTCGAAATGAATTGGCAAAGCACATATTATTTTTTTATGAGATCAGGGTGATGGTTTAAGTCGTGTTATTTGGACTCAATCACCCTCGTCAATTGGCGGGGGTTTTTTTATTCTATAAACACAGTGGTGTTTATAGAATAACCGCGGCATAGCTCATAGAGCGACGCCGGGTAAGGGGTGCTTAGTTGGCAGTAAATATGGTACTAGAGATAAAGTAGGTTGAATGAGATGAAACAAACAATTGGCATTATCGGGTTTGGAAGATTTGGCACGCTGCTGGCGAAATTATTGGCAAAGGATTTCAATCTCATTATTTATGATGAAAAAGATTTAGCTAAAGAAGTAAACTCAAGTGCTTATCAATGGGCTGATCTTGTTTCAGTTATGGAGCAGGAAACGGTTTTTCTGGCGATTCCAATTAGCCACACACGTGAGCTCCTAAAGCAGATCGCCCCTCTCGCCAAAGAAGGACAACTTCTCATCGATGTGGCTTCTGTCAAGACTAAGATACGCGATTGGATGATGGATGAATTGTCTGAATCGATACAAATTCTTAACACACATCCCATGTTCGGACCGGATTCCTATGAAAAGGACAGTGATCTCCGCATGGTGTATTGTCCTACCAGGCTTAGCGAGAAGAATGAAAATAAATGGCGAGAGATCTTCGAATCCTGGGGTTGTCGCATTATCTATCTCACCGTTGAGGATCATGATCTTCAAGCAGCCCGCTCTCAGGGTGTCACTCACTTTATGGGTCGCGTGATGAAGGGGATGGATATCAAACCTACACAGGTTGATACTCATGGATTTCGTCAAGTACGTCATGTGGTGGAACAAACTTGTCAAGATACAGATGAATTGTTTCACGATCTTCAATACTACAATCCCTATACCGCTGATATGCTCACAGATTTCTCCCGCTCGGTTCATAAAGTTAAAGCTCAGGTTTTTAATCCGGAATCATTACCTGACAATATCGGATATCAGGGTATTCCCGGTAGTTTTTCAGAAGAAGCGGCTCTCACCTATATCAAAGAAGACGGTTTGGGTAAAATCGAGACGATTCCTTGTCTGAGCAGTAAAGGTGTAATGGAAGCATTGGCCACATTCAAAATTGATCGCGGTGTCATTGCCATGGAGAATGCCCGAGGTGGTGTGGTTCACGAAAGTATTCATGCTCTTGCAAAAGCACGCTGTAACGTTCGCTCCATGTTTCATATTTTGGTCAATCAGTGCCTCATCACAAAACCAGGCTTAAAAATTGAAGATATATCTGAAGTTAGATCTCACCCTCAGGCTCTTAAACAATGTTCCAGATTCTTAAGAGAAAATTTTGAAAGCATTCCCCAGGTAGAAGCTGAGGATACAGCTGAGGCTGCCCGTAAACTTCATGCTGGTGAATATTCCGATACAACAGCCGTCATTGCACCTGCCAGGGCAGCTGAAATCTATGGTCTTGAGTTAGCTCAATTTGGTATTCAAGACCTGAAAGACAACAAGACATTGTTTCTGGTGGTAGAGCGAACAGGAACACCGTTTTAGGTTGCAATCTTACCATGAACACAAAACCTTATAAGCTGATGAAAAAGGATATTCAAAAATGCTTGTTATAATGAAATTAAACGCCTCTCAAGAGGCTATCGATAGAGTTCAAGAAGAAATTGAAAAATTAAATTACGCAACTCATTTGATTGAGGGTGCCACCCGTACAGTTATCGGTGTCTTAGGCGTGAAACCTTTGAGCGGGAGACAACATCTCCAATCTCTACCAGAAGTTGCAGATGTTCTCGAGATAAGTTCACCTTACAAATTGGCTTCACGTGAATGGAAGCCCAATGACACCATTGTTACCGTTGGCGCAGCAAAAATAGGTGGAAATAACGTATCCATTATGGCTGGTCCCTGCTCAATAGAATCTTATGAACAGATCAAAACAGTTGGGGAAGCAGTCAAAGCTTCAGGAGCACATTTACTACGAGGTGGAGCATTCAAACCGCGAACCTCACCCTATGCATTTCAGGGCTTAGGTGTTGAAGGTCTCAAAATGATCCATCAGGTTGGAAAAGAAGTTGATTTACCAACTGTGGTCGAAGTAATAGATACGGATGTATTAGAAGTCACCGCTAAGTATAGTGATATGCTTCAGATTGGTACCCGCAATATGCAGAATTTCACGCTGCTAAAAGAAGCAGCTCGCACAAAAATGCCCATCTTGTTAAAACGGGGCATGTCCGCTACTGTGAAAGAAACTATTTTAGCTGCTGAATACATCCTCAATGAAGGCAATGATCAAGTTGTGCTCTGTGAGCGCGGTATTCGTACCTTTGTGGATCACACCCGCAATACCTTGGATGTGAGCGCTATTCCAGCTTTTCAGCGTCTCTCTCATCTCCCTGTGATCGTAGATCCAAGTCATGCAGCCGGAAAACGACATAAAGTGCTTCCACTGGCATTAGCTGGAGTTGCAGCAGGAGCTCAAGGTATCATGGTAGAAGTCCACCCCAATCCTGAAGTTGCCTTAAGTGATGGACCACAACAGTTAGTACCTGAAGATTTTAAAGATCTGGTTGATCGTGTACGCATCGTCGCAAAAGCAGTTGGTAAAGAGCTGAACTGACAAATAAAAGGGTAGCCAAATGGCAATACAGGGAGAGATCACATTACCTGGCGATAAATCCATAAGTCATCGTACCCTCATGTTTACTGCTTTGGGAGACGACTTAAGTAGGATTGAAAACCTGAATCCCGGTGCTGATGTGAGAACTACAAAAGAAGCCTTGATCAATTGTGGTATACAGATTGAAGAAAAGCAGGATGTGATTTTTGTTAGGGGTGGAGGCATAAGGCCCTTTCGTCAACCTGAACATGCCCTTAATTGCGGAAATTCAGGGACAACAGCCAGACTAATGATGGGTCTCTTAGCTGCGCATCCAATTCATGTACAGTTTACAGGAGATCATTCTCTGAGCAAGCGACCCATGGATAGAGTTTTTAGACCTTTACAGCAAATGGGGGCCAATGTCTCAGCTAAAGATCGTAAATTTCTGCCGGTGATGTTGAGTGGACGTGATTTGTGGGCCCTGGACTATGATCTGCCCTACGCCAGCGCTCAGGTTAAGTCAGCCATTCTTTTGGCTGGATTACATGCACGTGGTAAAACCTCAGTAAAATCCCCTGCCCATAGTCGAGACCATACTGAACAAATGCTAAAAGCCATGGGCGCTAAAATAGCCGTAGAGGGAAAAACGGTCACCGTTGAACCTTTGACAAAACCTTTGAAGTCGATGGACTTTACTGTCCCAGGTGATTTTTCAGCAGCAGCATTTTTTATCGCAGCGGCCTTGCTGGTTCCAGAGTCAGATCTGATCATTCGTAAGGTTGGGGTGAATCCAACTCGAACAGCCCTGTTGAAAACAGTTCAGGAGATGGGTGGTAAAATAGATATTGCCAACCAGGAGTCCCATTATGGTGAAGATACTGCTGATCTTAGAATACGATCGTCAGAATTGAAGGGGATAACTATCCAACCTGAAGAAGTTCCAAATCTTATAGATGAATTGCCGCTTATCGCCCTGCTGGCCAGTCAAGCAGATGGAGAAACGGTGGTAAGGGGAGCTGAGGAGTTGCGGGTGAAAGAGTCCGACAGAATTAATTCCATCGTGAGTAATATGAGTGCCTGGGGTGCCAAGATCTTTGAGCGACCTGATGGCTTCAGTATAGAGGGCCCCACTGTTCTTTCAGGAGGTGACGCAAAATCTTTTGATGATCATCGGATTGCCATGACCATGGTTGTTGCCGGGCTCATAAGTAAAACACCTGTAAAATTGGATAATCCTGCTTGTATGGATATCTCCCATCCAGGTTTCGTGCAAGAGCTAATTGCTCTGTGCAACTAGAACGTTTTATCCTTGCAAAGGTTTAAAACCTTCGCAAGGTTTTAAAAGGAGAATATTGTGAAATTTGCAGTCATTGGTGATCCTACAAGGCAGAGCAAAAGCGATTTTATGCACGAATGGATCTACGAACAATTGGGTTTAGAGGGGGAATATAAGAAAATCAAAGTCGCTGCTGATGGGTTGGAGCGTTGGGTGGGTTTACCCTCTGCCAAGAAATTGGATGGATTCAATGTGACTATCCCCCACAAATCAACTATCATCCCGTTCTTAGATGAGGTCAACGACCGTACGGCTCCTATTGGTGCGGTCAACTGTGTACGCCGTGATGGTGATAAACTGACAGGCTACAATACAGACTGGTATGGCTTTGTTAAATCTCTGGAAGCAGCTAATGTGGACATTACCGGGAAAAAGGTTGTCGTACTTGGAAGTGGTGGAGCAGCCAGAGCAATTACTTTTGGATTGGCCCGAGCAGGAGCTGGTCAAACGACTGTCATTGGCCGCGACCCGGAAAAAGCGCAGCAACTGATCAAAGACATGCAGGGTTCAAGCGAAGGAATGAAACTGGCTGGTTGTGCATGGGATGAAACTGCCGTGGAACCCATTGAAGATGCCTATTGTTTGGTAAATTGTACTCCCATTGGAATGAAACCAAAGCAGAATGAGAGTCCATTGGATGGTGACCTTCTAGAGTCAATTGATGTGGTTGTAGATACCATTTTTAACCCATTAAATACCAGGCTGCTCTCAGAAGCAATTTTCTCAGATTGTCAAACAGTTTCAGGACTTGATATGTACCTATACCAAGCTATGGCTTCTGTGGATATCTGGTTTGGTCCTCAGGATTGGAGCCGGATAAAAATGAATGAAATGCGAGAAGCCGTCCATAATAAGATCACCGGCTTTAAACGTAAATTTGAATAATGATTAAACCTTTTTATAGTCTTTGCGAGGACACTGAGCTTGTCAACCTGAGGTCGTCGAAGGACGAAATGGACGAAGCAATCTTGGGTTTGAGATCGCCGCGCTCATTATATTCGCTCGCGAAGACCTAAGTTGAGGCACGAGGTGTAAGGGATAATGTATGCTACAAAAACTTAAATTTTTAACGGCAGGGGAATCACACGGCAAAGGACTTTCTGGAATTCTGGAAGGTTTTCCAGCCGGAGTTCCTCTCTCAGAAGAGGTGATCGATCAGGACCTATTCCGCCGGCAACAAGGTCACGGACGTGGTGGACGAATGAAGATCGAGACAGATCATGCTGAGATAACAAGCGGTCTGCGCCATGGAAAAACTTTAGGCTCTCCTATCGCTCTTTGGATAGAGAATAGTGATTGGAAAAACTGGAAAGACGATAGGATGTCGCACACAAATCCAAACGTGCCAGTTCCAGAGGTAACCTTACCTCGTCCTGGTCATGCGGATCTTGCTGGCGTACAAAAGTTTGGATTTACGGATATCCGTAATGTTTTGGAACGCTCATCGGCCCGTGAAACAGCTATGAGAGTGGCTTTGGGAGCTATTTGTCGCATCTTTCTTAAAGAATTAGGAATCGAAATTGCCAGTCATGTCACCCAGATCGGTCCTGAAAAGGCTTCTTCAGAGATAAGCTCAAACCTTTCCACATTGAATAAGCAAGCAGATGAATCTCCAGTTCGTTGTCTGGACAAGACCGCCGAACAAAAGATGATTTCACACATTGATGCCCTACGAAAAGAAGGAGATTCCATCGGCGGTGTATTTGAAGTTCTCGCTACGGGTGTCCCAGCAGGTATAGGATCTTACACACATTGGGATCGTAAATTAAGTACGCGGATCTCGGCTGCCATGATGTCCATTAATGCCATGAAATCAGTAAGCATTGGTGATGGTCTTGATGTTGCTGAAACTCGAGGTTCGCAAGTTCATGATGAGATTATTAAAGATGGTGATACCATTCGAAGAGCGACCAATCATGCCGGTGGTATTGAGGGCGGTATGTCCAACGGCGAAATGATTCAGGTCCAGGTGAGTATGAAACCAATTCCTACCCTGGCTCGACCTTTGCGCTCTGTTGACATTAAGACGGGTGAACCTGGTACTGCTCATAAGGAAAGAACTGATGCCTGTGCCGTTCCCGCCGCTTCTACAATTGGAGAAGCCATGCTAGCTCTGGTATTGACAGATGCAATTTTAGAAAAATTTGGGGGCGATTCCCTGGAACAGGTAAAAGCACATATTGCAGCTACGGGAGTGACACTTTAAACCGGTGGCTGAGCCTGCCGAAGCCTAAGGGTCGAAGGACGAAGTGCGAGAGTCGAAGGGTCTAAACATGAACAGTAAAAAGATTTATTTAATTGGATTGATGGGTGCTGGAAAAAGCACTATTGGTAAACTGCTTGCCAAAAGTTTAAGCTGGCAGTTTTTGGATTTAGATCATGAAATCGAATCTTTGGCTGAAAAAACCATTCCTACGATTTTTAAGGAAGAATGCGAAAGCGGGTTTCGCGACTATGAGACTCAAGCCCTGAAAAACACAGCTGAACTACAGAGAGCCGTTATTGCCTGTGGTGGGGGTGTGGTCACTAGAGCTGAAAATGTAGATTTTCTAAAAAATGAAACTACCGTTTGGTTGGAAATATCAGCCGAAGAAGCGGCAACCCGGCTAGAGTATTCTGAAGATCGACCTTTGCTGAGTGAATGTAAAGATACCCTGCATGAATTGAATGAAATACTAGCTGCGCGGCAAGAGGCTTACACTGAAACGGCGAAACTTCGCATTTCCAGTGGCGAATATCCTCCTGAAATAATTACCTGTAATATTGTAAAAGAATTAGAGAAGATGAATGACTGACACGATCAAAGTCCACATATCACATCAAATTGGACAATATGATATTCTGGTCGGGTCTGGACTCTTGGCAAAGCTTGCTGATCAATTAAAAGCAATTGATGCATCCGGCCCTATTGGAATTATCACCAATAATAAAGTTAATGATCTCTATGGAACGGGCGTTAGGAACAGTCTTCAGGCTGCCGGTTTTGTAACCCGAACCATTCTCATTCCTGATGGCGAGGAGTATAAGACGCTGGCTACTACGGAGCAGGTCATGTCAGCTCTGATTGCCCAGGGAATGGAACGTAGTGGAACCATTGTCACGCTTGGTGGAGGAGTAACCACAGATCTGGGCGGATTCGTCGCCAGTATTTTATACCGAGGGGTCAAGCTGGTTCATTTACCAACAACTCTACTTGCCATGGTCGATGCCTCTGTAGGTGGCAAGACGGGAGTAAACCATAGTAGCGGAAAAAATCTGATTGGGGCATTTTACCAACCAGATCTGGTTCTTATGGATATCGATACCCTAACAAGTCTTGACCAACGTGACCGTATTTCTGGATATGCGGAGATGTTCAAAACGGGAGCCATCCGTGATATCGCGTATCTGAAATTCATTTCAGAAAATATGGATGAGCTAATAACCGGCAAGCCGGGCAAAAAACTAGTTAAAGGTATTTCTCGTAGTTGCGCCTTGAAGGCGCAAGTTGTTGAAGCCGATGAAAAAGAATCAGATTTGCGACGTATCCTGAATTTTGGCCACACGCTTGGACATGCTTTTGAGACCACACTGGGTTATGGAAAAATTCGCCATGGTGAAGCTGTTATTCTGGGCATGTATGGGGCGGGGTGGTTGTCAAATCAAGTGGGAGAACTTTCAGAGGAAGCCTGGGGACAATTCTCAGACATGTTGCTTAGGATTCCAGTTAGGTTCTCAATTGAAGATGTAGATTCAGCAGTGATTGAGCAGGCAACCCATCTGGATAAAAAGGTTGTCAACTCCCAGCTCAATTTTGTGCTCATAGATAAATTAGGTCATGCTTATATGCAGACAGGGATTTCTGCTTTCATGATCAAACTGGCAGTTGATGCCATCAAAAATGCTTGGGAAACAAAATGAATCTAGACTTAAACGCCTTACTCTCAGCATTTATCACTTTACTTGTCATTATGGATCCTTTTGGTGGGCTGCCGGTTTTTATGGCATTGACAAGGGAGTACACACCCGAACGGGCCAAACGGAGCGCTCATCGAGCAATTCGCGTTTCATTTATCCTCCTCCTGGTTTTTGTCCTAGTTGGTGAGAGTGTTCTGGCTTTCTTTGGAATTTCACTTTTCTCATTTCAGGTTGGTGGCGGTCTCATTTTATTGATCATTGGATTGTTATATGTTCTAAATATTAATTTGACGGATGATAACAATAATTATGAGAAAGATATTGTCATCCCAATGGCAACGCCTCTAATTGCTGGTCCGGGGGCCATAACAGCAATTATCCTGCTGGTCGCTCAACATGGAATGGTGATACCTTTTATTGCCATGTCTATAAATTTGTTATTGTATTGGATCGCCATGTACAATGCCCGCCACATCAGTAGGGCGATTGGTGAGCAAGGCTTGGAGATCATGAGTCGTATCATGGGTCTATTGCTGGTTGCTCTGGCGATAGAGATGATTCGTTCTGCCTGGATGGAGTTGCTATAATTCCTTAATCTCATTTCGTCATCCCGAGTCCGTCACACTGAGCGCGGTGTACTGAGCTCGTCGAAGTGGAGTCGAAGTGCGAGGGATATGGACAACAGTAAGATTTAATTAATAAGGTCGATTGGCTCAGTTGGTTAGAGCGCTCGGTTCACATCCGGGAGGTCGTAGGTTCGATTCCTACATCGACCACCAATAAGACAGCCTCCATTTCTGGAGGCTGTTTGTTTATAAGCTTAAGTCCGAGATTGCCACATCGCTAACGCTCTTCGCAAAGACACTTAAACCTCTGCGTCTCAGCGTACTCTGCGAGAGGGCTTCGAGAGCCTCAGCCTCCGTGATGCCTTACAGAGACTTAGTTAGAACCTCATTCAGACGTTTGACAAAATCAGCCGGATTTTCCAACTTCATGCCCTCTAATAACATAGCCTGTTCATAAAGCAACTCAGTGGCATTGTCAAAATCCTTGGACTTGCGCATATCCTTCATCTTTTTCAGAATGGGATGTTTCAGATTGATCTCAAGGATAGGCTTGGCATCTGGCATGTCCATCTGACCCATGGCTCGCATCATCTCCTGCATCTGGAACGTAGGATCCTCAGCATCTGCTACAAGAACAGAAGGGGAGTCGGTTAAGCGTGAAGAGACTTTCACGTCTTTAACACGGTCACCCAACACTTTTTTGACTTTCTTGAGAAATGGTTCAGACTCTTTATTCTTGGAGTCATCCTCTTTCTCATCATCCTTCTTCAGCTCGTCACCGGCATTACTGCGGTTGACTGATTTGAAGTCATGTTCACCAAATTTGGCAACACCTGGGATGATGATCTCATCGATCTCATCATCGGCGATGAGGACTTCAATGTCCTTCTGAGCATACATCTCGATCAGGGGTGAACGGCGCAATGTGCCTTCATTATCACCGGTAACATAATAGATACCTTTCTGATCCTCTTGCATGCGACTGACATATTCTTCTAAAGTAGTGTAACCATCAACCTTGCTTGATTTGAACCGGACCAGTTTTTCCAAGAGTTCGCGATTCTCACGGTCCTGGTAATAACCTTCTTTGATTGGACGACCAAATTGTTCGTAAAATGCTAGGTACTCTTTTTCTTTCTTGGCCAGGGTCTGGAACGATTTCAAGAGTTTCTTAACAGAAGCTTTACGGATATTGTCTAATACCCGGTTTTGCTGAAGAATCTCGCGACTGACATTCAGAGGTAAATCTTCGGAGTCGATGATTCCTTTTACAAAGCGTAAATAGGTAGGTAGAAGTTCTTTTTCATCATCTGTGATGAAAACACGCTTCACATAAAGTTTGACACCTGGTTTGTAATCGGCATAAAAAAGATCTTGAGGTGCTTTCTCTGGTACGAAGAAGAGAGTGGTGTAATCCAAAGCTCCTTCGGCTTGGGTGTGAACATGAAGGGCAGGATCCTGGAAGTCGTTACTAAAGGTCTTATAAAATTCGTTGTAATCTTTCTTCTTCAGGCTGCTTTTCGGCTTTTTCCAGAAGGCAGAGGCATCATTGACCTGTTCGGTCTTTTGCTCCTTGATTTCTTTTTTGTCATCACCTTCGCCATCAAACGTACTCTCTTCGTAGCTGAGATAAATTGGGAATGCAATGTGGTTGGAGTACTTCTTCAAGGTCTCGGTGATGGTCCAACGATTGGCATATTCTTTACCTTCATCGTTGAGGTGTAAGGTGATCTCTGTTCCAGTCTCTTTTTTCTCTGCTGGCTCAAGTTCAAATCCACTTTTGCCATCACTAACCCATCGATGAGCTTGCTTTTCGCCAGCCTTACGCGTGAGAACCTCAACTTCATCAGCAACCATGAAGCAGGAATAGAAACCCACACCAAATTGACCAATGAGATTAGAATCTTTTTTGGCGTCTCCAGTGAGCTTACCCAGGAAGTTTTTGGTTCCTGAACGGGCGATGGTTCCCAGGTGTTCGATCAAATCTTCTTCACTCATTCCAATACCGTGATCCTTAATGGTAATGGAACGCCCCTCTTCAGAATCATTGAATTCGATCTCAATTTTTGGGTCAAAGTTGATCTTTTTGAATTTGTCTTCAGTGAGGGTCAGGTACTTTAGTTTATCCAGCGCATCAGAGGCGTTTGAAACGAGTTCCCGCAGAAAGATCTCTTTATGGGAATAAAGAGAGTGAATAATTAAGTGAAGCAGTTCGTTTACTTCAGTTTGGAATACATGTTTGGTCATTTTATTTGTTTCTCCATAATAGTTTTACTAAAAGCGGCGCCAATATAAAGCATATCAAAAGGGCTTCAAGTGCTAATACATATATGGCAATAGGTGTTCATGAACTTCAACTTGGAGAAAAAAGTGGGCAAAAAGTTACAAAACTAATTAAGCCCACTTTTCCCATTAACATTTGGTGTTTTATAAATAGCTTATATTTGGAAGCTTACTCCGGTCATTTCTTCCGAGACACGCCATAGCTGTTCGGCAATCTCAGCATCTTGTGCCAAATCATTGGGGGTGGATTTGTCTGGATAGCCACGAGTCCCGGCAAAACCGGCAGGGCCAAAATACTCACCACTTTTAGCGGTAGGCTCAGTAGCCGCCATAAGCGTTGGCAGCGCGCCCATAGGCGTCTTTTGGGCAAAAAGCATAACAAAAATCTTGACACCTACTCCCTTCGCAAGCCCACTAGTCGTCAGTCCCGGATGAGCAGCTGTCACCATGACAGTATTCCCAGAGGCCTTGATTTGTCGGGATAATTCATAGGTAAAATAGAGGTTAGCAACTTTACTATCTCCGTATGCTTTCCATGGGGAGTAGCGACGATTTTCCCACGCCAGGTCATCAAAATTGAGCTTACCCATTCTGTGGGCGTTGCTACTTACATTTACAATACGACTCTTTGGGGTCTTTTTAAGAAGATCAATAAGCTGAGCTGTAAGGGCAAAATGACCGAGGTGGTTGGTGCCGAATTGTGATTCAAAACCATCAACGGTTTTACTATGGGGTGGAGCCATGATACCAGCATTATTGATCAGCAGATCCAACTGTTTGTAATCGCGATTGAATTGATCTGCAAACATTTTGACCGAAGCCAAATTGGCTATGTCCAATAATCGTACAGATAATTTGGCATTGGGATAGTCAGTTTGGATCTGAGCCAGTGCTGCATCACCTTTAGCCTGATTTCTTACAGCCAGAATAACTTCTGCATTTTTGGCTGCCAGCTCTTTGGCTGCCTCAAAACCGATACCACTATTTGCTCCTGTAATTATGGCAATGCGACCACTTTGGTCGGGAATGTTGTTGCTTGTCCATTTTGAATTTGACATGAAATATATCCTTATGACGTTTGTTTGTTAGCTAGAGAAACGATATCATGAACTTCGATGATTTCCTTGTCATAGCCGTTGATTGTGGCTTCAATCATGGCTAGTCCAATCTCTTGAAGAGTAGTGATGTATTTTGGAAATATTTTTCGAAGTAGGGGAATGATTGGGTTAATTACTTTATAGGCTGTGTAGGTATTCTTCAAACCCTTAGTTGGCTGGATCAGAGCTGCCCGAAACATAAAGGCTTGTTTGGTGGGAAGCTTGAGAAGCGCATTCTCGGTCCGACCTTTTACCCGGGTCCACATATTGCGACCACTCTCTGAGGAGTCAGTTCCTGCCCCGGAGACATAACACACCGTTATCTCAGGATTTAATCTGGCTAAAGGTTCCGCTAGTGCCAGGGTCATATCATAGGTGATACGCCTATACTTTTCTTCATTGAGTCCTAAAGAAGTAACCCCCATACAGAGATAGGCTGCATCATACCCGGTTAACTCTTGTTCCAGACCACTGAAATCAGAGAAGTCCTCGTGGAGGATTTCTTTCAACTTGGGATGAGTAAGCCCACAACTTTTGCGATTGATAACGAGAATAGATTCAACTTCTGAATGGAGTAAGCATTCATGAAGAACTCCTTCACCCACCATACCTGTCGACCCCGTGATAATTACGTTAAGCGCCATGTTCTATTCCTTGAAATATGTCCATCAGGACTGTTTTGAAAAAGCTAGTTGATCTGAGCCAAGGTTTGTCGCATTCTGGGGGGATGTCTCAGGAACATAAGATCTCCACCAATCAGCTGTATCAAGTTTGCCTGGGTATTCCACAATACGACCAAATATTGGGGTTAGTAAACGAATTCCTTGAACTTTTGCCGCTGCGCTGACCCGTTCCATGGGATCAAACCAATCGTGCAATGCCAGGTTGAAGGTTCCCCAGTGAATAGGCCAAGTATAACTGGCTTTAAGATCTATGGCAGCCTGGACGGTTTCCTCAGGAAACATATGAACAAAGGACCACGCTTGGTTGTAGGCACCACATTCAAGGAAGGCAATGTCAAAGGGGCCATATTTTTCACCAATGGTTTTAAAGCCATCGAAATATCCAGAATCTCCACTGAAATAAATCCGATGGTCTGAGCTGGAGATCACATAAGATGTCCACAAAGTTTTATTCCTATCGGTTAGTCCCCGTCCTGAAAAATGCTGGCTGGGAGTAGAGGTAATGGTCAGGTTTTCATCAACAGAAAATTCTTCCCACCAGTCTAATTCTGCAATCTTCTCTCTAGCGACACCCCACGCTTCCAGTTGGGCACCAACACCAAGGGGGACAATGAATTGTTTCACCTCTTCATGGATGGTCTGGATTGAATATTTATTTAGGTGATCGTAGTGGTTGTGTGAAATGACAACTACATCGATGTTCTTCAATGTGATTGGATCCAGTGGGATATCTTTGTTAAAACGACTGGGACCCACAGGACTGATCTTGGCTTCATAAACGGGATCGGTTAGAATACGATAGCCATCCATATAGATGAGTAAGGATGAGTGACCAACATTGGTGACTTTCAGATAGGAACTGTCAGGGGATTCCAAAAGATCGAGATCGATATCCGCTTGGGGAAGGTCTTGGTTTGGTTTTCGAATCTCATTACCAAAAATCATTTTACGTATCGTACTAAAGGAAGGTGTCTCATTCCAGGGTAAAGGATTGGTAAACTTTCCATTTTTATATTGGGGTGAAGCTTGAATTTTATTCAAAGGATTCTCTCCTTGGTCATATTGAGCCGCTGATAAAACGGTATTAATGGTAAAAACAGAGCCGGAGAGAATCAAAATCAATACGATGATGATCTTCCCCGGTCTTAGAATTGATTTATTTAAACGAATGTTCATTCAGTTATCTTTCGAAATTTTTTTAGAGTTTGATGGCATCCCAAGCCATGGTCATAGCGGAGTCAATGTTTTCCTGACTGGCTTTAAAATTTGGGTTTAGGCGAGGGTTGGCCAGATTAAAGATGGGGTAATAGAGATGAGAATGCAGGAGTTCAAGAGGCACATCTTTAATCAGTTTCTCATCTATTCCACGCTGCAGTAACATGCTCAAGGGCTGAAAAGCTGCGTCAATCTGTGATCGGTCTACAATATCATTATATGGAGAATTGGCAAATTGCTCTGTGAAATAGAACATCTGTCTGTGTTTCGAAATATACTTAAAGAGATTGACACCAATATTCATTAGAGCATCGCTTACAGGGAGTGAGGTATCAAAGTCAGCCATCAAAGCTTCCCCGAGAGAGGTTTTGATATTCACATAAGTTGAGACTAATAAATCGTCTTTATTCTTGTAGTAGATATAGATGGTTGCAGGAGAAACGTTAGCACGTTTAGCAATTTTGGATACTGAGCTGGATGCAAAACCGATCTCATTCACCAGATCTATTGTAGCACTGATGATAGCTTGTTTCTTTATTTCGTCTTTTACTCTCACAAGCCTAAAATAAATGAACATTCATTTATTACAAGGTTTTTATGAAGGGCCCCTTTTAATAGTCGCTCTCATCGATGTGCATTTTAAATGAAAGTTTTTTACAAACCATCGAAACGGTCATACGAAATAGGTCACACTGGGTACTTTATCAACTTCTACGGGCAAAGAATTAATGCTAATTTTGGATTTCAAACTTCTCGAGTTTGTTATACAGGGATCTTAGACTTATTCCTAAAACTTTTGCTGCTTGTGTCTTATTCCCATCTAATTCTTGATGGATCTTCAGGATATAGTCGCGTTCAATTTGCGCCAACGTGGGTGTCTCTGAAGTATCTATCGATTTACCTTTATACTGAGAGTTGATGTTTTGGATTAATGGCGGAAGATGATCAATTCCAGGTGGTTGCCTACCTGCCAGGAGAAACACTCTTTCCAGAACATTCTGAAGCTCCAATATATTCCCAGGCCAGTTATAACTCTGTAAGGCTTGAATGAACTCAGAGTCTTTATTACTCTTTGGGTCTTGGCGGCCTTTTCTCACACTGAAATAATCTACTAGAAGTGGGATATCGGATTTCCGCCTTCGTAAGGCTGGCACTTCAATTATGAAGAGGTTTAACTGATAAAACAGATCTTTTCGGAACTTTCCTTCCTTTACCAACGTCAATGGGTTTTGATTGGTAGTAGTGATCACTCGAAAATCAGAACTGGTTTCCTTTTGTATACCCAGTCTTTGGAATTGTTTTGATTCGATAGCCCTTAATATCTTTGATTGAATTCCTGAAGACATTGCATCAATTTCACCCAACAAAAGAGTCCCTTTATTGGCAAGCTCAAACAGACCATGTTGGTGGACCGCAGCCCCTGTAAAGACGCTTCTCTCTGGTCCAAAGAGCTCGCTTTCCAACAGATTGGGAGGCATTGATGCACAATCTATGGTCACAAAGGGTTGGTTTCTCCAGGGACTCTGATCATGTATGGAATGAGCTATAAGCTCCTTCCCTGTACCTGTTTCTCCGGTAATGAGCATGGGAATATCAGATTTAGATACTTGCTTGATCACTTTTTTAACCTTCCGAATACCCTGTGAATTTCCGATGATCTGCTCAGGTTTACGGCTCAGCCTCTCATTCTTTATTTTGAGCTCATGACGCTCATATACAAGAGCGACCCTCTTGAGAACGTCATTGGTATTGATTGGTTTTAGGAAATACTCTTCGGCACCACTTTTTATTGCCTCAACCTCATTCTCAATGGCAGAATATCCCGTGAACAACATTATGATGGTATCTGAATTTAATAATTTTATCTGTTTTGCTAAATCGATCCCTGTCATTTTAGGCATATTGATATCAGATAGAACCAAAGAGTGTTGATGTTTCTTAAAGAGAATTAATCCTTCCTGACCATCTCTAGCAGTCTCTACATCATAACCCTCAGACTCTAGTAGGGCCTTCAGACCAGACCTGATCATTTTCTCATCATCTACGATAAGAGTTGAAAATTTATTCATATCCTTACCATTGTTATACTCATCTATAAATTGTTGATCAGTTTAAGTTCGCAACATGTTGTTAATCAGGTCAAAATCTATACCATTAGTGAAAAGTGAAATCAGCCCCTATCCAAACTAGGTTCTTTCCATTTCATTCGGGGATGAGCGGCAATCGTTTTGAAAATATTGTATACTGACTTTGTAATGATTGCATAGTAATGGTAACCCCCAGTCTTTAGAAATGGGCACGCTCATTTTCAGAGTAAGCTCTGTTCCTTTATTTCAGATGTCCGAGAATATGTATAATTTCATGTAAACGGTTATCGTAGGAATTGGATTTATAAATAGAAAAGGGGGAAGACGATGACCAAAAAAGATGAACTACTCAATGTATTTTATGTCATACCCCGCCGGAATATTTTCAATTTAAGTTAGAGAGATTTCATAAGCACATAAGGAGTTTTTCCCTGATGAGATATATGTGGTCAGACGGGATACAGATTTCTTCGCGAAGACCCTTGATTTAATCATTTTCACAAACTGTAAGCTATGTGACAGCCCAAAGTGGGTGATCATTTACATTGGCAACAATATGAAGATGAATTCTTACTTGGGTGGAAACAATGGAAACTTATAAGGACGCAACACTAACGGGTACCACAGCGGCGACTGATTCAGGTGATTTTGGTCCTGTTGTGTTAGTACAGGGACGCTCCTTCACTTTTGTTAGCTTCGGGTTTCTGGTAGGACTAGGAGCTCTATTCAGTTCCCTACATACCTGGTTATACTTGGGCACATATCAAATCATGCCTCAATCTTCCCATGCTTATAAACTCGCACTGGCTCTAGCCTTTGGAGCACCCCTATCAGCCTACATTCTTACGCGAATATTAGATCTAAAAACCTGGCTCTCAGGTGAAAAACCTTTTTTTGAATATATCCGAACCGTAAGCTTTGGATTATGGGGTGGACTGGTTGGTGGACTTGCCATCCTTATTGGGTTTGCTGCATTGACTCAAACACCACTTTTAGCACTGCTAGACTCATTCGCTGTTGGTGTTCCATTAGCCCAGGTGTTTGGACGTTTGGGATGCTTGAACTATGGCTGTTGTCATGGAAAAGAATGCTCATCTAGCCACCCGTTTGGAATACGTTATTTCAACAAACAGACAAAAGTCTTACGCTATGATCCGGAACTCAAAGGTAAACGCTTACACCCAACGCAAATCTATGCCGCATTGGGAAATTTAGCTATTTATTCGATTATTTTGATGATCTGGTTACGATGGGACACCAGACCGGAAGGCTTATTGGCAGCTGTCTACATGAGCTTGTATGGTTTAAAACGCTTTAGTGTTGAATTTATACGCGGTGAATTTCCACGAATATTCTTTTACGGACTCACTGTTTGGCAGTGGTTTAGTCTTTCATTTATTGTTGTTGGATTAGCAGTGATGAGCTTTGCTCTCAAGTTGAGCGATTCAGCAGGTGTAGCGAATTTCGATGCAGGTATTCAGAGTATGCAGTCTGGGTTCGGTCTCCTGCTTCTTGTGTCTGTGATCCTGGGTTTGGCATATGGAACCCATGGCAGAAAGATTGGGAGCTGGTAATGGGAATGACTCAAGTTTTGATCGTTGGAGCAGGACCATATGGTCTTTCTCTGGCAAATTATCTTTCTGCTCAGGGACAGGATTTCCGGATCATTGGAAAACCCATGGAGCTCTGGAAAAACCATATCTTTAGCAAGGCATCATTGAGATCGGATATGGCCACTTCTGAAATTGCTCATCCAGAACAAGCCTATACGATACAGGCATTTCGAGCGGCGACTGATACCCATGATGCGACCAATTCTGAGCGGGTCAGCGTTCGAGAATACCGACAGTACATTGATTGGGTGCTAGCAGACCTTCCTTATAAAATTGAATCGCATTACCTGGTTCATCTAAGCAAAGAAAAAGATCATTATCTCGCTGAACTTAGTTCGGGCGATGTCATCGTGGCCAAGCGTGTAATTATTGCTACAGGGGTCGCTCATCATTTGAATATCCCGGAAGAATTCAAAGCGTCCCAAAACACCATCCATAGTTATCAAGTTCCAGAGATTGAGGTACTGAAAGATAAAAAAGTATTGGTTGTTGGGGCAGGGCAGTCAGCTGCCGAAGCTATTGAAGTTTGCCAACAGAATAACAATCAGGTAGAGTGGTATTGTCGTACTGAACCTCGGTTTTATTCAGAGCCACTGGATCTCCCCAAGTGGATCTTTGATCTGGTAGTTAAAAGTGCCGGTTTTTTTCGGCGACTGCCTTCGGGTCTCATCAAGTCTGTATTTTCCATATTTTCAGCTACCACCATGACACCGGACTACAAGGTGAAACTGGCAGACATTAAGCGATATTCTGAAACGCCAACACTTACAGATTATGATCATATTATTGTAGCAACTGGCTACCGTTATAGTCTAAAACATATGGCCTTTTTGGGTGCAGAAGTATCCGCCATGCTGAAAATGAAGCAAGACATGCCTCAGATCGATAAAAATTTCATGAGCTCTCTGAAAAATTTGTATTTCATAGGTCCAACCACTGAGCAATTCTTTGGTCCACCCATGAAATTCATGATCGGCTCGCAGTATGTCGCCCCCAGACTTTCAAAAATCCTGGCTGGATGACCACTCTAGCTACTCATATTGAATTAAATGACTCTCTGGCAAGCTGGTTGGGAGTGGAGTCTGTTGCACTGGTTAGAGAAGACCTGTTACCGGATGGTGGAGGCAAAAAACGACGTGCATTGGCTTCCTTTGCTAACAATCTGAATGGAACCAAGCACATTCACCTCCTTTCTTATGCAGGTTCTCACACTGCTTTTACCCTTTCACAATTATTGCCAGATGTGACAATTCATCTCTATGGGACGAATTATGGCGGCGGTGCCTACGAAAGAACCATGGTGGAAACTTTAAACAAACAGCAAAATATCGACCAGAGGGTAGGGTCATCATTGTCAATGTTATGGCATTTCAATCGCCGAAAAATGAGCTCTGATTCTAGCCACCATTTTATGAAAATCGGGGGTAGTCGAGGATCTGACCCTGTTACGGAGACTGCCGTTGGAGAGGTCATCTCCGAAATCGGAAATGATTATCAGCACATTGTAGCCGTTGCCTCTGGAGATCTCTTGAAGAGTATTCGATCTCAGACTAAGAGAGTTACAGGTGTGCTAACCCAACCTCTGGGAATCAAGTTGATTAAATCTCTTGGTTTGAACCGGGCCTATGGTTTTAAGAAGGTCTCATTAGGAAAACGGGTAAGAGCAGTCAAAGAGGTTCGAGAACTCACTGGAAACCTCTGGGATCCGATCTTTATGGGAACCGTCTTCAATGCACTTAAGAATCAAACGGATTTACCGCCGAAGCTGTGTATCTGGGTGACTTGTCCAAGTGGGATTAGCTGGCTTAAAAGCAAAAATTAGCACAAAAAAAGCCACTCCAATTGGAGTGGCTTTTTAATTTAAAGGTTTGGCTAGCTATCTAAGCAAGCCAGAAGATTAAAGCTTATCCTTCTGGAGTTTCAGCAGGAGCTTCTTCTTCCATTGCTTCTTCTGCTGGAGGTGGAGGAGGATTCATCAAGAGATCCATTTCAATGTCGATCAAGGTGATCATTTTAGTGATATCAGCAGCAGAGAGTTGACCATCAATACTTAGAATCACGTTACCACTTGGGTTAAAGACACAAATATTATTGGAATCATCTGCCAGACCCCAAACTTTTCCAACTTTATTGTCAAAGTCGCGCACATAGACTGTGCTGGGGTAATCTTCTTGTTTCCCCTTGAGAATCAAATTAATAGCAAAATTTGGTTTCCAGGTAGCTGCCATGTTAATGATTGCAGTTGATCCATAATAATCCAAATCATAATCTTTGGCTTTCAATGCTTCAGTAGCTGCGTTGTTTAATTCACTTTCATCGGGGTCAGCGTGAACTACAACCCAGACTTTACCAACCAACTCATTACTACTCCATGCGCTGTCATCGACTCTACCGCCATCGTCACCGGAAAGGTCAAGCTGGGGTGCCATTTGTCCAGTTGGAAGTGCGGCGAATAAGCTGGCACTTAACAATAGTAAAAAGATACCAAGTGATACGTTTTTCATCAGTGTTTCCTCTTATTTATGATTACTTGAAAAAAGTTTTTTCACAGTTACAGTCAAGTGAGCTTTATTATAGAGATATTTAAAAGCTTAGCAAGTTATATCCTCATAAAATTGTCCTGGGAAACACTTGGATTGCTTAGGAAACGACTTGGACACCTTTCCAGAATGCAATATGATCCTTAATGGGTTGAGCAGCATCTGACGGTGTTGGGTAGTACCAAGCAGCATCAGCATTTTCAACTCCATCAACCTCAAGATGATAATAACTTGCAGTACCTTTCCAGGGACAAACGCTGTGTGTGCCGCTCTCTTTGAGTAATTCTTGATTTACAGAAGATACAGGGAAGTAGTGATTCCCCTCGATGAAGACCGTTTCATCACTTTCAGCGATGACTTTATCGTTCCATATAGCTTTCATATCTAGATCCTTTATAGCTATTGCAGTTTTACCTGCATATTTGGTTTAAATAAATTAAGACTGAACCAATGATTCTCATCGAACCATTGGTTTTCCAATCGAAAGCCTGATAATTCTGCCAAGCTTTCGATTTCAGTTTGGGAATATTTATAGGAGTACTCTGTTAACACCTTCTCATCCTTAACAAAGGTGATGGCCTGGCTTAGTCTCTCAATCCAGACCTCCTGGTCTTCCAGGCTGATCAAATACATTTCGATACGACCTTCAGTATCATTATATACTGCCGTATGTTGGAATTTATCGAGCTTAAACTCTCCACCTAATTCTCGGTTGATCCGGGTCAATAAATTCAGATTAAATGCGGCAGTTACCCCCTTTGCATCATCATAGGCAGGTTCAAGAATAGCGGCACGTTTACGTAAGTCAACTCCCAGGAGGAAACTATCCTCATGACCCAATTCTTGTCTGACTTTGTACATAAATAGTGTGGCCTCTTGTCGGGTCAAATTACCGATGCTGGAACCTAGCCACATGATACAATCAGGAGACTGGTCGTTCTGTAAAAGTTTCTCTAATCCGACCTCATAAAGATCTGCCACCGTTTCAATCTTCAAGTCTGGGTAGAGTTTGAGCAACTTATTAGCAGATTCCTCCAATATCTCAGCTGAGACATCAATGGGAGAATAGCGGGTCTCCGTAAACTGTGCAAGTGCTGCTTCCAGTAAGATTCTAGTTTTTCTAGAACTCCCACTTCCCAATTCAACCAGGTGTGTATTCATAGACATGGCATCGATTATTTCATGCGAGGACCTTTCCAATATCTCAGTTTCTTTACGGGTGAGGTAGTATTCATCAAGATCACAAATCTCCTCAAAGATTTGTGATCCCTTCTCATCATAAAAATAGACAGAAGACAATCGTTTTGGGCTAGCTGTAAGTCCACTTAGGATATCATTTTCAAAACTGCCGTTGAGTTCGATCGAAGCATTAGATTTAGTTTTAGCTTGGGCTTCCATTATGAGACTGACTCCTGTGTTGATTTTAATCCGGGTGAAAGGAAAAAGCGTTCGAATAGGTCAAAAGTTGATTGTACTAAAAGGGCTAACAGGGCAGCTGGAACAGCACCTTCCAGAATAAGGGCTGTATCATCAAGTCGAATTCCGGTGAGAATAGCCTGGCCATAACCACCGGCACCAATGAGAGCTCCTAAAGTGGCTGTCCCAACGTTGATCACAGCAGATGTTTTGATGCCTGCCAGAATAGATCGTGTGGCAAGGGGTAATTCGATGAGTTTAAGACGAGACAAAGAGGGTAGTCCAAGCGCCAAGGCAGATTCCCTAATATCTTGAGGAATATCTGCCATACCGCTCAAGGTGTTACGAACAATGGGGAGCAGACTATAGAGAAAGAGAGCGACTAGAGCAGGTGGTCCACCAATTCCCAACAGAGGTATCATAAATACAAGCAAAGCTAGTGAAGGAATGGTTTGGATGATCCCAACAATTCCCAAAATGATTTGTCCACTGGCAGGATTTCGTGCACCCAAAACTCCCAATGGAACAGCAACCAGGATGGCGGCACTTAAAGAGATCAAAACCAGGAATAGATGTTCTCGGGTAGATTGTAAAAGTCTGGAGCTCAAACCTGGGGTTTCAATCTTGCTATTTGTATTGAATTGGGTACTCAGAAATTCCTGGGCAATCAGAGCTTCCGTTTCCCCTCCAATTTTTACCGCTGAATTCATGGTTGTCATGAGTGAATCAGAAAAGATATGGGTTAATTTGTTGATGAGAGATTCAAATGAAGGATGTTGAATCAAGAGATCTTGTCGATATAGAATGACAGCATGGTAGTCAGGGAAATGGTGAAGATCGTCTTTCAACACATGTAGTTGATAATAGTCTATCTCTGCATCAGTAGAATACAGATCGATAAGATCAATGGACCCTGCTTCCAAACCTTTGTAAGCAAGGTCATGATCAAGACCTCGAACTTTTGACTGTGGTAATCCATAGTGATCTCGGAGACTTGGCCAGCCATCTTCACGATCCATAAATTCGTTAGTGAAGCCAAAACTCAATTCAGGATATTGGAATAGGTCGCTGATCTTGTTCAGGGAGTATTTCTCAGCTGTTGCCTGAGTTACTCCCAAAGCATAGGTGTTATTAAAGCCCAATGGATCGGCCAGAATGATTCCCTGCTTTGCAAGAGCATCTTTCAGATCAGGAATTGATTGATTAGCCTCGGCCCTGAGAATTTCATGAATGATGGTACCGGTATAGTCTGGGTAGAGATCAATTTCTCCCTGGAGTAAAGCCTTCCATAGTAGGCGTGTTCCGCCCAACTGATCCTGATGCACAGCATCCAGACCATTACTCTGTAGATGTTGAGTAATGACTTCTCCCAAAATTACAGATTCAGTGAATTTCTTTGACCCCACCTTGATCGTCTTATCCGTCTCTGCTGACAAAAAAAGTGGAAACAAGCTTAAGCCTATAACCAGGGCGAGTTTGCTGAAACGGATCATTTTATCTGATCCTCAAGGTGTTGCCAGGGTTTCCGTTGGGCATTGATAAAGGTTGTCACAAAAGGGTCAGCAGGTGTTGTACTCAGATTGGTGAGCGTATCGAATTGAACAATTCTGCCTTCTCGCATGAGTACGATTTTATCAGCCAGTGATGCTGCTTCACCCATATCATGGGTGACCATGACCACGGTTTTTTTAAGCTGAGTAAAAATGGTCTTCATGTCCTCTTGAAGCCCAACCCGATGTAATGGATCCAGCGCTCCCAGAGGTTCATCTAGAAATAAAATGTCAGGATCAAGCATGAGCGCCCGCATGAGAGCAACCCGTTGGATTTGACCACCGGAAAGTTGATTTGGATAGCGATCCATCACGGCATCAGATAAATGGGTCAGGTCACGAAGCTCTGAGAGTCTAGAGTTTATCCAGTTTGTCTCATGACCCAGAAATTGAGCCATTAGACAAGTATTCTGCTTAGCGGTCAAATGAGGAAATAGACCACCATCCTGAAGTACAAAACCTACTTTTTGACGCACCGATTCGATATTCTCAGAAGTCAATTCCTGCTGGAAGAGGGAAACCTTGCCTTCCTCCGGCACAAGTAGACCGATCATCAATCTGAGTAGCGTTGATTTTCCGCATCCGCTGGGACCAATGAGAACGATAGTTTCATTTTGAGGAATCTTGAGCGAGAGATCATGGATGACCTCTTGATCGCCGAAACGTTTACTTACATGGCTCAGTTGAATCATTTCTTAAGCATTGCCCCTAATAAGTCTTTGCGAGGAGATATACGACGAAAGCCTGTCCGCCGTACTTCGTACTTGAAGGCAGGCGGGCAATCTCGGACGTGAGATCGCCACGCTCTTTACAATCGCTCGCGAAGACAGCATTTGTGACTCCTGGTATCATAATTAATGATTAATTGTCACCAGTTAATGATCTCGCAACAGTAAGAGCCTCAAGCAGGAATTCCCGAACTATCATCTCTTGTTCAGATGCATTTGAACTTGAGTTTATTTGATCTAAAGGTAAAACCATACCAACCCATCCTTCAGTATGCCATTTCCCGGCACTTTTCAGCTCGCCTGGGATTTGATCAACGCTGGGTGCTGGCCAGGCAGTAACATAATAATAGGGTGCTGTATAGCTCCCATCTCCAGGCGATATGCCCACCCCAACTGATTTGCTGAGATTCCCTTGTTCATCTTGAGCTCTGGTGATGAGATAAGCCAGATCAAAATGATGAGGCCAAATGAGTAGATCGCTAGCCTGGGAATCTGTACTAGCCATCTCCTGTAATGAGGAATAAGCGTTTATGTAGCTACTGGCTATGACCTGGAAAGCGTCTATATCAGAAGTGTCAAAGGCTGTTTCCCAATTATCTGGGTAGTCAGGTAGATCGTAATGTTTTTCCATGGTGAAAACATTCTCAGGTAATCCAAGACTCTCCAAAGTAGATTGAAGTTTCTCTGAGACTTGTTTAAGACTACTGCCATTCAGGTCGAGCTTTTGAATACTGACGCCCGATTCAATGATACTGAGAGACAAATTCGTTGGATTCAATGTTATCTGAAAGGACAGATCTTCTCCAAAAGCTTGACTCATAAACTGATTGGTCTCAGGAGACCAGAGCATGGCTGTGTGGCTGTCATCAGGACGAGCTTCTAAGTAAGAGATTCCAGCCGCTGCAAGTAATTGAGCAGCCTGATGTAATTGTGCTCGAGCTTCATAGAGTCGAGTGTCAGAAGTTTGGGTAAGTATATTCCATGGTTTAGTCATTTAATGTTCCTTTTACCAGCCTTTGCGAGCCCTTCGGTGGAGTTTATGCTGAGCGTAGTCGAAGTGCTCAGCATAAACTCCACCGAAGGGCTCAGGGACCAGAATGCTGAGATCACCGCGTTTATCCAACCAAAGGTTGGAATCACTCGCGAAGACGAATAATAATTTATTGAAAAAATAATTCACGTTATTTATCTATATCTTTTGCTAAGCGTAAGCCCATAAACTGCCAGCGGGAATGGGGATAAAAGAAGTTCCGATAACTAGCGCGTAGGTGATTTTTGCTGCTTACACAAGAACCGCCCTTTAAAATCATTTGGCTGGACATAAATTTTCCGTTGTACTCTCCAACGGCTCCTGTTGCAGCTTTAAATCCTGGAAAAGGGACATAGGGACTCCGTGTCCACTCCCATACGTCACCATACATTTGATGAGGACCTTTTTCTGAGCTAGCAGAGGCTGGTACAGGGTGCAAACGTCCGGTCTCAACAAAATTACCCTCAATTTCCACACCTTGAGCAGCTATTTCCCATTCAAACTCTGAGGGTAAACGAGCTCCTGACCAATTAGCATATGCATCAGCTTCATAATAACTGATATGTGATACAGGGGCATCACGATCCAAAGGCTGTAAACCATTTAGCGTGAACTCAAACCAGCGTCCCTCTTGCTTGACCCAATAAAGCGGAGCCTGCCAGTTTTCTTTATTAATGAGTGCCCACCCATCAGATAACCAGAGCTGAGACTGAGTGTATCCATTGTCTTCAATAAAGGCTAGATATTCTCCATTGGTCACGAGACGATCAGCCAATTCGAAGGCTTGCGTCAGAACTTCGTGTTCAGGTGTCTCATTGTCAAATGAGAATCCAGACCCAGCAAAACCAGCTTTCGATTTACCTCCGGGATAGGAGATCCAATTTAGAGTCTGAACATTTTGATTTTGCCCTTGAGAGGGTAAGGACGAATAAGCAGGATAGAGAGGATTCTGGAATAATACATGTTTAAGATCAGTCAACATCAACTCCTGATGCTGCTGTTCATGGTTTAAACCCAGCTCAATGAAGGGCCCTAATTCAGCCAGCTTGGTTTCATTTAAACTCTCTAGTAAACGATGCATCTCCTGATCCACATGCTGGCGGTATTCAAATACCTGGGCAACGGTAGGTCGACTAAGCAACCCTCGCTGCGGTCTTGGAAACTGACCACCAATGGCATTATAGTATGAGTTAAACAGGTAGTTGTACAGCTCATTGGGAGTCTGATAACCTGATAACTCAGGTTTTAGCAGAAATGTTTCAAAAAACCAGCTGGTATGTGCAAGGTGCCATTTTGTCGGGCTAACATCCGGCATAGACTGGACCACAAAATCTTCTATTTCCAATGGTTTACACAATTGTTGGGTAAACGCCCTTATTGTCTGGTAACGTCTAATAATGTCAGATCGAGATACTCTTTTCATATCCTTATTTGTCTCCAGTTGATAAGACTTGAATCCGCTTTTAATATTCTGTAAGAGCAAATTAACAAAAGCACCCTGAAATGATAGCCATATTCAGGATGCTTTTAGTTTATCAGGAAAAATAAACAGCTAAAAAATAGCCTTAGAAGCGGACGTTCAAGTCAAGATCGACCTTATCCAGTAGCTTCATCGGACCCATACCTACAAGCGGTAAACCAAAGTCTGAGGGTATGATCTGGAAAGTACCTGTAGCAAACCACTGTGAGTTATCCTGTTTTAAATTCAGGTCAAGATTATATGGTTTTGAGACGCCATTCACCTGTAAACTCCCAGGAAGTGAGAAGATTCCTGCTGCCAGTTCTCCCAATTCAACGTCTGCCTTGAAAGTAATCAAGGGATGTTTTTTACGGTCTAGAATGGACATCCGCATGTGTGTATCACGCATACCGTTACCAGTATGTAAGTCATTTACAGAGACTTCAACGTAGACGGAACGCATACCACTTGTATCAGCATCGCTAACTTTGACGGTAAATATCTGGGCTTCTACGGGAAAATCATGCGATCTGGCATGTCCCAAACCAGCAAAAGTACCATTGGCTTCAGTAATAGTTATATCCGACCAGGCCATCATTGGCAAGATTAAGATCATGGTTAAAATTATGTTCTTTAGTTTCATCAGTAACCCCTTTCAACGAGTTTTAAATTCTGCTAACAGGATAATTGGGTCGATGGAACTATTTTGTCATGAAAATGACAAAAGGGGTAGTATGTGTACCAGAGGGTTGTTGTTATCGACTACTTGGATTCAACTTCTGTTTCGGCCAGGGTCGTTGACTTTCTGCAGCTATCCAGGCGGTTACCCAGTCAGGTAACTCTCCAGTCAATGTTGTATCAGGAAACTCTTTCATCACTTCCGTAGCAGGAACCAACCCGTTTTTAGAGATCACTCCAGCTTTAATAAGCGCTGATGAGCAGATGGTATCACCGGTGCACATTTTCTGCAGAAAATAGAACCAGCGTCCATCGTGTCCGATCACTTCACTATGTAATTGGAATTTCTTCCACAGAGTAATTCTACGACGATAGCGAACACTGGAGCCGCCCACCGCAAGGCCCCATTTCTTCTCTGCGATAAGCTTCATCAATCCAGTCCGAACTCCTAAATCATAACGCCCCAGATCCATGAGTGTGAGATGTCGACCATTATTGATTTCACCATAATGATCAATGTCAGTAAGGCCAGCCCTTAAATTTAGGATACTTGTTCCATCAAGATTTAGTGCAGGTCGAAATCGAGCGGAGAGTACGGTACGCAGGGTCTTAATATAGGGATACATTCTTTAGGAGTCCTTCAGGTAAATCAAATCAAACATTATTGGCTACGCTAGATGTAGAATAATACAATCCAGAAAGCAATCCCAATTTGAAGAGTAGCGTTTACTTAGGTAGATTTCTGAGATGTGTTTAGCTTGCGACTGACAGGGGCGTTAAATAATTCAGCAGAAATCGAATCACATCAGTGTATTCAATATTACTCAGAGGAAAAGAAAAATAAAGGAGGTCAACCTGGTTTATTAAAGTCAAAAATGTACCTACGACTAGAGAGACAGGTAAGCTCTTTCTAATTGCAGGTAGAATCTGCATAAATGATAGCTTAAAGAGCACAGAAGTTCCTAAACCAGGGTCACATCACTTGCTATTTCAAGTAATGCTGGTCCAGTCGCATTGAATAACTTCTCGAGGGCAGACAAAAGCTCTGATTTTTGAGATACTGAGAACCCTTTAGCTCCAATGGATGTTGCCAGTTGCGCAAAATCGGGATTAACTAAATCAGTTCCCCATACAGGAAACTCCCCAGCACGCTGCTCTTTGGAAATCTTACCCAATTCATTATTATTCAAAACTACGATCTTGATGGGCATCTTATATTTAACAAGAGTGGTAAATTCGGCCAGATATTGGCATAGCCCTCCATCGCCACTGACTACTACAACAGGTCGCTCATTCCCGACGGCAGCCCAGGCTCCCAGCGCCGCAGGTAAGGCAAAACCAATGGATCCTAGATAACCTGACATCAAGAACGCCTGATTTTTGGACTCAAAATACCGTCCTAGTGAATAGGCATTGTTTCCAACATCGACACAGACCACAGCATCATCTGGAATCACTTTGGTTAATTCATGGAAAATTGCGCTGGAGCTAATTCCCATCCCGCGATCTTCCTGCAGGCGTTTCGACTTTTCAGCCCTCCAGATATTCCAACGTTCACTGATCTCCTCACGATGGTCCACACTAAGAAACTTAGTTCCTCTTTGATCCTGAATGAGTTCAAGAGTTGCGGAAATCTCACCCCAAACAGGATAGTCGATCTCATCGAACTTGCTGAGGGCAAGGGCATCAAAATCAATCTGAATGGTTGGTTTCTTGGGTGTAATACCGGTATGTTTTGAAAAAGAAGCTCCAATGACCAGCAACAAGTCGCTTTCATTCATGAAATAAGAGGCGATAGGTGTCCCGCTTCGACCGAGAACACCGCCAGCCAGTTCATGCTGGTCTGAAATAAGACCCTTACCTTTAAATGTTGTGACTACAGGACACCTGAGTGTTTCAGCCAGGTTTTTTACCTGCTCCATATGAAATCTGGCTCCGTGGCCCACAATGATCACAGGGCGCTTGGCTTTACGCAAAGAGCGTAGTGCCATCTCCAACTGTTCCGGGGGTGGAGAAATATTTTGTTGTGTTATTCTGAGTCGAGGATCAAGAATTTGAGTATCTGGAGCCGGAGTGACTTGAACTTCATCAGGAAAGGTCAGGTGGGTAGGTTCACGATTTAGAAAGGCGTGCTTGATAGCTTGAGTCATTAACTCTGAATGTTTGGAGTCCTTGTGAACACGATGGTTAAAATTGGCAACACTTTGAAAGGCTTGGAGAAGATCTACTTCCTGAAAAGTACCTGTCCCGATCACCTGGGTTTCGATTTGTCCCGTCAATGCGATCAGGGGAGCACGATCAACCCGGGCATCCCACAGACCGGTGAACATGTTGGTTGAACCGGGACCTGCGATAGCAAAACAAGCGGCTGGTCGCCCCGTCAGTTTCCCATAGGCAGATGCTGCAAATGAAGCAGCTCCCTCATGTCTGATTCCAATGTATTGAAGTTTGCCTTTTTTTTCCTGCCGTCGCATGGCATCAGCTAAACCCAAATTTGAATGGCCCACCATTCCAAACACAGTGTTTACACCTGCTTTGACCATGGTCTCGATCATGACATCAGCTACTGTGGCTGCATGTGGCTCTGCCATGGGCAGTCCAATAAAGACCTGCTGCCCCTCGATCTTCACAGCATAGCTTTCAACACCATCATCAAAACCTGGCGCCTTTCCGCTACACGGATGGTAATCCCAACCATGCCAGGGACATCTTAGCAGCCCCTTTTCAATGCTTCCCTCGCCTAGTGGTCCCCCCTGGTGAGGACAATGGTTATCCAGGGCACAAATTTCACCTTCAAAATGAGTAAGACAGACCTGTTTGGTGTCTGCTGTTACTGTCATGACGCGTCCTTCAACTAGGAAATCTTTATCCTCTAGGACTAGCCACCATTTTAGATTTTTTTTATTCATCTTTATGCTCCACCAAAAAATTGAAGTAGTTAATTGTATTACAAGGTCGCCCCTGATCTATCACTCCGTAATAGATATCCATTAGAATAGTTAACGATAGCATGGTTTGTTGTCTTGTCAACGACAAAAGAAGAGGAACAGATTCCAAGTTATTTACTTTCGGATGAAACCCATATGGTCTTTAGTGAAAGATAATGGGCTAAAACAGATGCTGAACTAGATCATGGCCAGCAATTTTCTCTTCTGTTTCGTGTATTCTTTATTAGATAAAAGCTCGGTGGATTGCAGTTCATACAATGTTTCTATCTGGCTTATCACTTCTGCGGTGGATATGACTCCGGCATCTGGATTAACAGACATCCCGATCCTGTTAAGCAAAGTTCCTTTTGCTCGACTAAATTCCTTCTCAGTAATCAATCCTTTATTCATAATTGTGTTGAGTGCTACAATATCTTCTGCAGCATCTTCAGCTGTGATAAGCACCAGATTTGAAGGATATGTTGTAGTGGTTTTGCTGGTGACAATGACCGGCGTATAATAGCGATATGAACGATAGGATGAATAATACGGAGTATATCTTGAGTAATACGCGGGTGTGTAATGTCCTCTGTAATAAGGACGCGTATGATGTCGTCGGTGGTTAGGATTGGCCTGTACAAAAAGAACAGCCATTAAGAGTAAAATTGTAATTTTGGAAATATTCATATGGACACCTCAGTTAATTGTTATGTCTTTAGACATCCAATGTTCCTGATAGGTTAAGTAAATTCAGGGATTAATGAAGAAAATTGTTTTGGAAAAACTCAGGGTTTGATATAAATGAATTTCCCAATGTAGTGCTGGGTACCCGAATTAACCGAAATAAGATAGAGCTGATCTGCCAATGTCTTATTCTTCGGCAAGGATCCCTCCAACACAAAAGCGGAGCTGGCCTCAAGTGATAAATCAGCCACATGACGTCCGAGGATATCGAATAAATGAACTTCTTCAGTGAGTTCGGCTACTGGATCAGGAAGAAGGATACTGATATTCTTTCCTGCTGTTGGATTTGGGTAGATCAAACATTGGTTTGAGGATAAGGTTTCTACATTATTAAAATAGCTGAGCAGCTTGGGAACTCCCCAACCATAGGTGTTGTTCGGACTGTCGCTGTTGTCACCACTTTGTCGAAAAATAGAGATGACGGAATCAGGTGCTAAATCTGAGTGAGATTGTAACAGGAGAGCAGCCAGTCCTGCGATCAGAGGTGTTGCATACGAAGTTCCAGCACCTCCCATAAAACTACCTGTACCAGTTGCTAGGACGACGGAAGATCCCATGGCCACCACATCTGGTTTGATTCGTCCATCATATGTTGGACCCCGGCTGGAGAAATTTGTGATGTCACCACTGGCATAAGTTGCCCCTACACTTAGTACATGCGGGCTATCAGCCGGCGGTCGAACGGTCATGGCACTAGGGCCATCATTACCCATGGCGTTTACCACCAGGATTCCCCGCTCAGCAGCGATGTTGGCGGCTTTCGAAACAATAGTTGTTTCTCCATCAAGTGCCCGTACAGAGTAATCTTTATCGGGCGGAGTAAAGTCATCAAAGTAGGCTAGAGAAGATGAAATAATATCAACACCCAGGGAATCTGCCCATTCAACAGCAGCCAGCCAGTTTTGTTCTTCTATGTGGGTCTCAGTTGGCCTGTACTCAGTACGAGCCAAAAGAAAAGAAGCACCAAAAGCCGGTCCGATTAACTCTCCTGTATAGTATCCACCCAAGATGCTTAACACATGGGTCCCATGCTCGTTGAGCGGGTCTACTCCATCAACATTAAGCTCGTGGTCAACAAAATCATATTGATCAACAATATCCATTTGGTCAAAGACTGGATGATCAGTGTCAAATCCCGTATCAAATACAGCAACCAGAACGCCAGAACCATCAAAACCATAGTCATGGATTGTAGGCACATCCAGCATTTGGTTTTGGGTGTAAGAATCACCGTAATAAGGAGTTGATACTTTTGCGGCTTCTTTATGCAAGGTTTCAATGGGCTTATTCACAATCCGAGATGCCACGGGCAAGACAGAGGTGACGAATGAAAGACTTGATATTTCATTAAGTTGGTCTTGACCTTCAATTTCAATACTGGCCGCATTCAGAAACCGGGAAACCGTACTAATTCTATAACCAGCCACCCTGATCTTGGCCAAATGATCAGGAGAGACAGTTCTATCACCTTGAACATTTGGCGCGCCACGTTTTACCAGCCGCTCATAGGCCTTTTCCGTCAATTGAACTTTTGGTCTGGAAGCATCATCCTCAAAGAATACCCAATACAGTCTGGCAGAGACAGACCCGGCAAGCAAACTAAAGAGTAATATGATGCGTAATAACAGCATGAACTAAAAGTAGGAACGATTAGCAAGATGGAAATAGATCATTTTCTAATTCAGAACTCAGGACAATGGCTTTAACCGTGCCGTAAAATGTCTTAGAACTGGAGCTTCATATTCTATTTCATATCCACCAATACTATCTCTACCCTGGAATAACTCTATGATGTTCTCAGCCACATATTGCATCTGGCTATTGGTGTACACGCGCCTGGGAATGGCCAGTCTCACCAATTCCAAATCAGGATAGCTAACCTGACCTGTTGCAGTGTCCTCTTTGGCAAACATAAGGCTCCCAATTTCAACAGCACGAATCCCCGCATGTGTGTAGAGTGCTACTGTTAAAGCGATACCGGGAAATTGTGACTGAGAAACATGGGGTAGAAAATTCTTTGCATCTAAATAGATGGCATGACCACCTGCGGGTCTAAGAATGGGCACACCGGCATCAATTAGGCGATCGCCCAATTCTTCTACCTGGGATATGCGATAGGCTAGGTAATCCTCGTGGAGGACCTCTTCCAGTCCACGGGCAATAGCTTCCATGTCACGGCCGGCCAAGCCACCATAGGTGGGAAATCCTTCGATGAGGATCAAGCGATTGGTGATCTGCTGGGCCAGTTCCCCATTATTCGTGGCAAAAAAACCACCCATATTGACCAGGCCATCCTTCTTGGCACTCATGGTGCATCCATCTGCGTAGGAAAACATCTCATTGGCGATTTCAAGGATACTTTTTTCCTGGTAACCGTCTTCACGAATTTTGATAAAATAGGCATTTTCAGCGAATCGACAGGCATCTATGAAGAAAGGAATGCCATGTTTATGCAGTAATTCGGATGTAGCTCTGATATTCGCCATGGAAACCGGCTGTCCACCACCTGAGTTATTGGTGATGGTTAACATACCAATTGGAATTCGGTCTGCGCCAACCTCCTCAATCAATTTTGCTAATTTATTCAGATCGATATTACCTTTAAAATCAGCCAATGCCTGAGTGTCTTTGGCAATATCGACCACCAGATCAACTGCAATACCACCGTTATACTCAACATTGGCTCTGGTTGTATCAAAATGATTGTTGTTTGGTATAACCAGATCTTTTCGGTCTTTCAGAATCGTTGAGAACAAGAGATTCTCAGCGACTCGACCCTGATGGGTAGGGATCACATGTTCGAAACCAAAGATCTTGTGGACCGCTTTTTCAAAATGGAAGTAATTCTTACTGCCAGCGTAGGATTCATCTCCTCGCATCATGCCGGCCCATTGGTTGTCACTCATGGCACTGGTGCCACTATCTGTGAGCAGGTCGATATAAATTTTCTCAGCGGGGATATTGAAAACATTGAATCCGGCATCTTGAATGATGGCCAAACGCTCCCAGTCAGTGGTGCGGGTGATAGGCTCAATAGTTTTGATCCGAAATGGTTCTGGTGGATATTTCATTCCATTTTTCCTTATTAAGAATTTTCAGCTGAAGTTGTGGCTAGCTTTTCTTGAAAGAATGTATGTAGACGATCCCAAAACTCAGGATGATGGTGACAGTTTGAATGAGCAAAGCCTGGGATACTCCAACATTGACTTTGTCCTGCCCTGGCGGCCTTGCACAGCTTCTCACCCTGAGAGGGTAGAACGACCTGATCCTCATCCCCATGAATGATAAAAAATGAAGCCCTGGCTTTGGCAATGCAATTTTCAGGAGCGAAGGAGTCAAAGGTGACCCCAATAATTGACTCAATCTGTTTCAGAGCATACCAGATCACAGGTTTTGGCATGTAATATTCCTTAAACCGTCTGGTCATGACATCCACAGGATGTGCCGGAGCACCAACCGTAGCCACAGCTTTGATCATGGGCTCAAGGGAAGCAGCATAGACCGCGCCTGCACCACCAAGAGAAAGACCAACGACACCGATCTTGTCTGAATCAATATTTAGGGTTTGAGCATACTTGACAGCCGCCAGAATATCTTGTCCAAATTTGTAGAGGGATGCATGATCATCCTTATCGCTTGAGCCATGATGACGAGAATCAAAAGCCATCAGGTTATAACCCAGAGGATGTAGGTGCTGTATATAGCGGAGCATGCGCCCTAAATTTCGGTATAGACCATGGACCAGAATTAAAGTTGGGGCAGACTCAGAATTTTGAGCTGCCGGCATCCACCAGCCATAAAGTGATTTATCATTTACAGTGGGGAAGTGTACTTCCTCGTAAGCGAGATCAAATTTATCTGGTGTTTCTTTGTGTGAAACAGGCTTTACATCATAGACTTTACGGATAAAGATGTGTATGAAAATAAATGCCGCGAGAAGTCCAAATAGTATCCAGAGGAAAATTGTCATAAGGCCAGTAAGCTACTTCTATTAGTGGTGAAAATCCAGCCTAGCCTTTGATAAACACGATCTGTGCGGAGTTTGCCTTAGTTGTCTGCTTTCTAAAGTTGTAAAAGACTTCATAAGCATCGATTGGGATATATGGTTGATTGTCTTCAAATACCCAGCTCGACTTTAAGACACCCTCCATATGCGAATAGATGGCGCTATATGACCCATAATCTGTCTCAAGTAAAAAATCCTTTGGGGTTGACTCAACTGAAAGACCATCAGCATAAGTAAGCTCTATTTGTGCAGAATACCGAGATGGAGAACCAGCATTGTAAGGTTTAGTTCTTCGCTTTGGATGCTCTCCATACCATCCAATCTTGCCAGGCATGGCTAAATTAACAAAAAGTCGCTTTCCGGTTTTTGATCCTAAATGAGGGATATGGCTCTTTAGGTGAATAGTTAAGGATTTATTCTTATCATCAAGGTTTGTTATCTGGAAATCTTCAAGCTCTAGACCGGGAGCAGACTCTTTGAAGCTGGAAATAATTAATTCGCGTTGTTCTTTTAGCGTACTTCGCTTAATGCTACTGCGCCACCTTCGAGCGGCTGTTCCAATTAATTCCAATTCACCCTCCAATGTTGCTGAACCACTCAATTGAAGATGTATTGAACCGGTGAATGATGTTTGATTTGCGCTTGAAGATAGAATGGGTGTTTTAGCTAAGACCGGACCCTCACCACCAACAACTAGGACGAAGCGGCCTTGATCCTCGGGTGGCAAAAAATCTACGGCTCCCTCATCATAAGTGCAGTCAATCCAGAGTGAATCTTTTTCTAAAGGAACACAGGCAATAACGTGATTGAATCGATTGTTTGGGAATTCAGGATAGACTTCTCCGGCAGACTTTGTTAAGATCAACACGGGGTGAGCTATGATATTGTGGTGAGATAGCAATGAGATAAAAAAGGTAGATAGATCCTTGCAGTCTCCGTAGCTATTATCGCAAACCCACTGACTTGTATGTGGTTTCCATCCATGTATGCCTAAAGACATGGCGACATAACGGGTCTTCTCTTGCACATAATTGTATATCTGTCGAATGGTATCAGCTTTACTATCAGAGGGTTCTATAATCAGGTCATTTACAGAATTTGTGTCTAAATCAAATTGACTTTTTGTAAGCTCCCAATAGAAATTAGCTATTCCCTCCCATGAAGACTCTGATCCTGTATATCCTTCAAGCGTAAATTGCCCCGTGGAGAAGAAGACCCTATATGTATCATATACATCAGCTGGCATGTATTTTTCATCAGGATAAGGAGGTAGATTAGATTGTTTCCACTGATATTCATCTGTTGAAATTTGGGTCATTTTTATATCAGAGGGGCTAAAACTCTTGAATTCATAATTAGCAGGTGTTTCAAGGGTATAACTTGCCTCTTCTACAACAATATCCTCCTGTGGACTCCAAGCTGGCCAAAAGAAGAGACTCTTGATTGAAACGGTATATTCAATTTCAATAGTGTAAGGAACTTGAATGAGATCAGAGACATTCAGATAGTAATAGGTGTCACCCGAGACTAGAATTCCAGGTGGTGCTCCCTGAATTTTATCAAAATGTTTTTTCTTGAAACTTTTCTTCTTCTTTCCCTTTGCATCAAAAATCTGCACCTTGACATTCGCTAGCTTTTTATATTTGTCCTCACTGATAACCACCTCACCATGGCTCTTCCCATACTTGTCAGCGATGAGAATCTTCTCATGAACAGAAAGCGTTGCCTTCTCATCGCTATGAATAAGCATTTTTGTGGTCGATGCCAGCACCTTGCTTTTTTCTGCCCCTATAGTCTCAGGTGGGCTGAAGCAGAGGAACAGGAGGGCTATAAGAAATACTTTATTCATCTATTTTTCTTATGATGAGTTTTGATTGGTCAGCTGTAACCGCTTCAGTAAAGAAGGTTTTGATCAAATTATAATTACGGGGTGGTTGAATAACCTGAGACAATTGATAGGACCTGGAAAATTGGACGATATCATTGTTTGGTTGAATTAATTTCCGAAACAAAAGCCCTGGGGCTTGTATGGTTATGTTATGCGGTGCCTCGACGACCTCATAACCTGATGGCAGGCTAAGGTTGATTGTCTCCTGTGCTGTAAATTTATTATCAAATTCTATATTATGGGTACGTTGATCTCTAACGAGTGAGTTCTTCTTGAAAGCGGAATAAAAAGTAGTGGGTATATACACCTGATCACCTGAGAAGTCAGCAAAATCCGGAATTTCAAATGACACTTTTGTTATTACTGGCTCATTAAGATCATCCATGGGAATCTCGTATGAGAAATCCTCTACAATGATGCCAGGGAATTGTGAAACAATATCCTCATAAGCGAATTTCTCATCATTCTCGGCCTTGTCGTAAGCCCTCCTGAGTGAAGTGGCATAGTATGCCGTAGAGCGAATTGAAAACGAGCCAGATAAGGTTCCGGTTTCATCCAGCTCACAAATGGATAGTACGACCTGCTTACTTCTCCCAAGTGAAGTAGGAAAGTCGATAAGTTTTTCATCCCCTTCTGATATGGGAAGACCTGTGCCACTGAGACTATTTGCCGGCATTAGATCAAAACCAAAGTAATCATAAGCAACATCATGATATGAAGTTTTTGAGCCGTGCTTCAATTTCACAATAACATGGTTGAAGTCTCGCAAGTTTGGATGAATGGTGTTTACCCGTCCTCTTGGCCGTCTACTTATAAGTATGGGTTTTGCATCATATCCAGCCTCTCGGAGCAAGGCGACAAAGAGCAAATTTTTCTCTGAACGCGAAGCCTGCATGTCACTAAGAACTTCATTGGCATAACGAGCCCAAATTCCGCCTTTAGTCCTGTGAGTGAAATTATTCTGAATGTAGGAGTATATCACCTGGGGAGAGGGGACAATCTCAGTGCTATCTACAGGTATCTTTTTATACAACTTTGTTAGATTCCGAGTGGGTTTTAGATAAGATTCATATTGTGTGATCATTTTCTTTTTGAGATCTTGCCAATTGCCAATGAATGTATAGTGATTGTAAGGGTCTTTATAACTAACGAGCTGCATGTGAATTGACATGAGATGATCTTCTCTGTTATACATAAATGCTTCATCTCTTACTGGGGGAATATTTTTAATTTCCCATAAATACCGATTCCCTTCGTCATTGGGCAGGTGGTATTTTTCTATCAAAGGTTCTGAATAAACCGGTAATTGATTGCGAACTGAACCACTATATGAAAATCCCATGGGTAGGGTTAAAGTGAGCTGGGTGTACTCTCTCTGTAAGTATCCCTGAAGATATTTTGGTTGAATTACAGCCAATCGATCTGTCCTGAATTGGTATTGATACTCTATGATACAATTATCCTGTACACCGGGGAGGGCAAAGACTTTATAGCGCCAACCCTCAGCTTCTCCTTCTTCAAAAATATCAGAGGACTTGAGTTTAATTCTTTCTCCATTTGGTAAAATTGTTTGGGCTTTTATTTGAAGAATACTTTCATCGTGCCAAAAGGGAATTTTGATATTTGAATATTCCTTACCTGCTTCCGTAAAGATCTGAATGCGCCTATGATGAGATTTAACCATTTCCCAATTTGTTTTTTCTACTGACAGCTTCTCTAGATCAAAAACGATTACCGCATCAGGACTATCCTCATAGGGCGATTTAAGACGATCGAATGGAGCTGACTTATCTTTATTCCAATATTCTGGAAATAGCGTAGTCGATGCACATGAATTGAATAGCAGAACCGTACATAAAACCAACACACCTAACTGAATGGATTTCAACGTTCCCCTCCTTGTAATGGATATATTCCTAATTGCGGGTATTTTAAGTGTTTTAAAGGAGACTACAAACACATTAAGTGATCCCCGGGATATCTCGTCATTAAGATATATGCGTTTATTGAAATAAAAAAATCCTGTTATATATTGAAACAAAATCCATTTTAAGGCATGTATATAAAGGTCATGGATAATCAGAGAATCAAATTTACCCTGCTGCTACTTCTAATGGTTTCAGCCGTCTATGCCGAGACACCTTCCTATCAACTTTTGAACTATCCATTTAGCAACCGCTCCGCAGCAATGGGTGGTGGGCGAGCAGTTGATCCATCAGGGAATATGGATATTCAAGGGAATCCGGCCAACGCCAGTTTTGTCAAAAACATTCAAATTCAAACGGGCTATATCAATCATGTGGTTGGAATAAAAGGATATTCCATGGGAGGTGTCATGCCATTAGAGCGACATCGTCTTAGTGTGGAAACCATCTATTTCAATTATGGTGATTTTAATAAAACCAGTATTACAGGAGTCAATGAAGGTGTTTTTAGTGTCCAGGAATTGTCCACAAGCCTGGGATATGTCTTTCAATTTTCCGAATCTGTACGTCTGGGAACTCGGGTGGGGGTTTTTCAACAGACTGCAGATGCCCGTTCATTATCTGATTCTTATTATGACCTGGGTGCTATTTACCACAAAGAACTTGATTCGCTCACCATCGGTGTTTTTCTAGTGTCAGCCCCATTGGGCGCCAGTGCAGAGCAATTTCCAACCCAGTTGCGCGTGGGATCATCCAAAATCTTGTCTCACTTGCCTTTACGTTTGAATCTGGAAGGGATCTACGATTTTGAGAACCAATTTCGCTTCGCTGTGGGTGCAGAAATTCTCATACATCCAAGTTTCAAAGTTCGGCTGGGAATAAATTCAAATCGTTTTGATCTGCAGACTGGCATTAGTGAGTCAGACTTTACTGCTGGCATGTCTGCTGGCTTTGCCTTTGATTGGCATGGAATTATGATTGAATCAGCCACTCAGAGTTTTGGTGCTCTGGGCTGGGTCAGCCAGATGGGTGTTTCGTACCATCTCTAGCTTGCTGCAATTATTTCAAATACACCATCTTAACGACGCTCGAAACCTCACCTGCTGTTAGTCGAGCAAAGTAGACACCTGTACTGACCTGCTTACCGGATGCATCTGTTCCATTCCACTTGACTTCGAATTGCCCAATTGGTTTTATCTCTGAAACTAGGTCCCTGACATTTCGTCCCATGACGTCATATATAGTTAGCGTAACAGATGATAACTCAGGTGTGTCATATCTGATGGTTGTTGTTGGGTTGAATGGATTTGGGTATGCGGGATGAAGAATATACTCTTGGGGAGTAAACGAACGATTCTCTTCAATTGCAACTGGCTTTGGATTACCAAGTTCACCATCACCATTGATGTGTTGCGCGAAGCTTCCAAATGGCCAGCCACTTGTCCATGCGACAATTGCACCATCAGTACCATCGCTTGTTGCGACTGGAAAAAACTGCTTTCCTATTCGCCTAATGATTGGTATCCCATTCTCCTGCCACTGAACCTCACCATGTTGACCAAGCTTCTGGCCATAAACATCATACTCTAAAGAGTCCCAATCTCTGGTATCAGACCAAAGGATAAAGACACTGGTATCCGGTAAAGTGATCATATCGGGGCTTAATATCTGACCTTCAATAACATGATCAACAATTGGGATAGGTGTTTCCCATAAGAGCTCCCCTGTTGGTGAGATTCTTTGTGCGTATATGTCCTTATAGAAGAGACTATCATCATTCCAAAACTCATAAGCGAATACCACTGAATTATCTTGAAGGCGTGTCCATGAAGCAAGGCCGCTGTAATTGTCAGCAGTATTACCTTTAAGTTCAACTCCCTGGTCACCCCATAATAGATCACCACTAGAAGAGATACGATTGATAAAATAGTTGAATGGCTCTGTTACACTCCAGTGATAGAAGTAGGCTCCCCCCTCGCCATCAGGGAGCATCTGGTTTTCATAGTTATAATAACCCCAAATTGGATATGATTCTGATACCCAGTCAACGAACCCAAAATCAGTAACATGATGAAAACGAATAAAGTCATTATAATCAGCATCAGTCCAGTACATGCTTATAATCACTCCATCAGTATCATCTAGCACCATATCCATAAAATAGCGACTGAATCCCTTGCTAGTATCTATAGCAACCCCATTGGTCCAGAGTAATTCACCCTCGGAGCTAATATGCTGAAGGTAGATTTCATCTTCCTTATTATTGGATGTATAAGGATCGAGGTAATAGTAGACAAAAGCACCACCCTCCCCATCTGAGATTACCTCAGCCCCTTCCATGTCTATACGGCCATGGATTGGTTCTCGCAGGTTAATACCATCTGGTCCCCAGAGGAGACTACCATCAGGGGCAACTCTTTGCAGATAAACATCTGAGCTATCATAAATATTCATCCATGTTGTATCATGCCTCTGATGGTCCTCCCAAGCTAGGATTAATCCGTGTGCGCCATCTGATACTGCGCTTTTTAGGACCTGGGGCCACAGGTTCACGGATACCCATACTTCTGCTCCACCCCATCCTAGTATACCATCATGATTTATTTTTTTAACGATTACCTCATCCCAGTGATAGTTTAAATTTGGTTCTTCGACAACACAATAGGCTCCTCCATACCCATCAGACACAATCGCATTTGGGTCGCGTCTAAGGGAGACTTCTACACTTTCTTCATAACTTTGGGTCCATTGAGCAAATAACGAATCACTAACAACAAGTAGGATTATTACATATAATAGTGGAATCAAAAATGTAGAACTTCGCCGCATTCAAGGTGCCTTATTATGAATATTGCTTAATATTAGTTAAAGATACCCACAAGAAATAAAAAACCCACCGAAATACGGTGGGTTTTTTGTCCTGTTTGGATGTAGGATCAATACAGGAATTTTATAGCGAACATGGCGCCAACACCAGCCAAGGTGATAAGGAAAGCGCCCATCTGACGAATAGGTGTCTTGGGATCCTGAAAGACGTTCACCTCAAACTCATGTAAATTTGATGAACCACGCGAATCAATCATTTCAATGATAAATTTATTTGAGCCCTCATTGGATTTATCCGGTGTCCAGGTGATGAGGCCTAAGGCTTCATCCATTTCAGCGCCATTGGGTAGCAGAACTTTCGCATAATCAATGCCATCTTCATTCAAATCGCGAGAAGACAATTGATAGCGATATTCACGATCGGTAAGAACCACTGCTGATGGCGTAGAAGTAACTTCCGGTAAAGCATTCACAAATAGTGCAACATTCTGGACGTTTGTGGCATAACCATCAGTTACGCTCACTTTAAACTGAGCCTGATTGATTTGATCAATCCCAGGTGTCCAGCTCACGATTGAGCCATCCTTAATGTGTACACCTTCTGGAGCTTCAAAAACTTTATAAATAAGATTTTGGTCTGTGTTCAGATCCAAGGCCTTGATCTCATAGATGTATTCCTGCCCGGCAATTGCCATGGTGTCAGGCTTGGAAACGATGAGAGGTGGGGCATTTGCATACACCGTGAATTTATGAGTATCTGAGCTGTATTTATCCGAAACCTTGACAAAGACTTCGTTCCAGCCCTTTTGGTCTTTAGAAGGAGTCCAGGTGATCTGACCAGTCGGGGAAATGGTCATCCCTTTAGGCGCCGTGAGGAAAGCGTAATTGAGCTTCTGTCCTTTATTCAGGTCTGTCACGGGCATGTTTGTGGTATAAGGTCGTGCAACCATAGCAAGGGTGTCAGCAACACCACCTAGAACAGGTGTGCTATTGACATAAAGTGTCACCTTCTGTAAATCATCACCTAAGCCGTCAGAGACTGAAATGGTGAATGTCTGTCTACCTAAATCAGATTCTGTTGGGGTCCAGGTAATCCGGCCTCTGCGACTGATGGTCAAACTGGGGATACTACTTTCAGAAACCAGGAAGCTTATATCTTGGTTGTTGTTTGGATCTTCAACCTCAACATTGTAATTCCATGGTTTTCCAACCGGGACATGCTCCTGATAGTTGGAGGAAATAATAGGTGGTGTGTTGGCAAATAGGGTAAAGGAATCTAACACGGTTGACATATCATCCGTGAGCTCAAAGAGAATATCATAGAACCCTGTTTGCCTGGACTCTGGTGTCCAGGTGATCCGGCCGGATGATTCCATCACTAGATTTTGGGGTGCTCTCAAGGAAATCACACGGGCAGTATTTGGTGTGTTCTTATCCTGGATTTTAACTTGTCCAATATATGGTTCATTGATGAAAGCAACGGGAGCAGGTTTCTCCAGGATCAGTGGTAAAATATTGACATAGATTGGAAATTTCTGAAGCGTTCTCTCAAAGCCATCACTCACACTCAGAGTCACATACTGGCTATCCAGTTGTGTATCACTGGGGAGCCAGCGGATGAGACCATCGTTATCTACCTGCATTCCCGATGGGGATGCAATGAGCTCATATTCAAAATATTGCTCTTCGTTTAAGTCTTCCAACTGAACCTGATATAGATATTGTTGTCCGGTTTGGGCCAGCTCTGGCGGTGTTGAGAAAATTTCTGGTAAATGATTGACGTATAAGGTGAGGCTCGTATCCAGCTGTTGGCCAAAGGAATAGGAAATCTGATGATATCCCAGTTGGTCTTCTGCCGGGTTCCATCTCAGGACAAAATCTTTTCCAAGGCGCATGCCTTCAGGGTAGGTTTTGAATTTCACATAAGCTTGACCTGGGTCCATTTCGTCTTGGCGTGGAATATTATGGGTAAAACTTTCCCCGACGTGTAAGATCAAATCTGGTGATTTAGGTTTTCTGCGAATTTCAGGGGCAGGAGTTTCTTCCTCCACCAAGTCTGCTGTTTTTTCCATGACATCTACTGGCTCGGCTGGGTTAGCCGTTTCATCAACCATTACTTCTTCAGGTGCGTCCTCGGCTTCTTGACTTTCTGCCATGACGTCATCTTCCTCTGAACCAACGGCATAAAATTTATAGCGACCACTTTTGTTTACCAGCAGTCCATCACGAAATACAAAGACGTCCTGGGCTACGATTTCCTCATCAAGCAGGGAGCTAAACTGATCAAAGCCGTTTTCTTTACCGTGTTGTTCCATGAAAAGGACTTGATTTCCAGTTTGGATGAGGGCTTCGACGAGACCATCGCCATCCAGGTCACTAAAATTTAGGTTTCTAATTGCCTGGGAAAAATTCTTCCATACGGAACCACCTTGCTTTGCATCATACTGGTAAATATTGCCTTTCGAACTACCCAAAAACAGATCCTGTGAACCTGACTCGTTTAGATCAGCAGCAATGACACCGCCAGAGCGAACGAGTTCACTTCCGCCAGACATGAGCTTCATAGGAGCTAATGTTTTATGTGTATATGTATCTTCAGCAGTGGAGATGATACCGGCAGTGATGAGTTGGCCACCTTGTTTCTGTAGGAGCAGAACATCACTATTATCGTCATTGTCCACATCATAAACGGCTAGAATGATTGATGCTGGGACCTGACTCATGCTGGCAGGTAAACCGGCATATTCGATCTTTATATCTGCCGTACTGAGATCACCTTCAAATTCAACGATGAGTAAATTGGCCTGTGGAGCACTGAGAGAAATGATAAGCTCACTCAGCCCATCACGGTCAACATCACCAACTTCGATTTGTCCAGGTCTGGCATAGAGACCGTTATCGGGGGCCCAACCCCATTGAAAGCTAGGAATAAATTCGAATTCACGACCGGTCCATTCAAAGCCATACATCCATGGAGCGCTATTGCCCGATGTGGCTGAGATAAGTTTAGAAATGGCGATCAGTTCAGGTCTACCGTTAAGATTTAGGTCAGCCAGGGTAAAGTCAACCCACTCTCCGATTAAATTCTCAGGAAGGGAAAAATGCCAGGTGAGTTCGAATTCACCTGCAGGTGAAACACTGAATGTGATGAGCTCGGAGTTGGAGCCGGCTACTTTTCGAATCGCTCCAAAATCGTTATCCCCATCGTGGTCAAGATCACCCAGATCCATAATAGAATGGATGTCTTGAATGTCACTTGCACCCCAAAGTGGGACTGCTGAAACACCTATGAAGAGTGAGGCCAGCAAGATGTGACGTAGTATTACATGGCTAAAAAAATGTTTGCTCATCATGAAAACCCATTTCTTTACGGTTAAAACTATTGAATCCTACTCCAAACTTTAAACCAATTTATGGGGCTAAGCTCCTGTATGCAATATAAATTTAAGCTGACACTTAAAGTAAATTCTTAAAAGACTTGTGTAAAAAATTGAGAGAACATATATTGTGTCAACAACTTGCTTTAAAATGTAAAGAAGTACAAGTTACCAGAGAATTAATATTAGATCTCAAGAATCGAGGGGTCTGGTTCTGGCGATTCGCCGTAATAAGGAGGTAAGGGAATAATGAAGCAATGGACAAAAACACTGGTTGCGATAACACTGCTCATAGGGTCAATCCAGGCTCAGTTTGCTGAGGGTCAACCTGCGCTTAGGGGTGCCATAGGACCGGCATTTTCATTTATGCTCGCATTTGAACTTGATGATGCAGCCTTTGCAGACCTGGGTTCCTTTACTCTAGATTTTGATATTACAAATACAGCCAATGGAAATGATATCAACAAAAATGGCATGCTTGTTACTGGTTTTGAGGGTTTTGGGGAAGTGACTCCACACTGGACCATAGGAATGTATGCAGGCCAGGGTGAGTATTCAGGCACGGGTCAAGACGCAGCTGATGTTGACTACTACATAGACTTTATAGTAAGCCAGGTTGGTGTGACTGCAGAATTTAATACCCATTCCAGAGCACGACTAAAATTGCTGGGTGGTTCCCTCTTTGGGATTGGACAGGTTTCACTGAGCGCAAGCTCTTCACCGGGAAACGAGGATTGGAGTAGTGTGGTTTCAGGGACAACACCACGTTCTGCTTTTGAATTGTCGGCATTTACACCGGTCATTCAACCCTATTTGGGCTTCCGGTTTGATATTTCGCGCTCCATGGGCTTTAAAGCGATTGCCGGCTGGAATGAACAGGTTGCTGCCGCAGGTAGTTGGAAACTATATCACCAGAAGGCGATTGCTGATTCACCGGAAGTTGCTTTACGAGCATTATTTTTTCGCTCACAGCTCTATGTAATCCTTTAAAAGAAGCCATAGGGGTGTTTAGCTAAACATATTCCACGTTACAGAATCTTGTAACCATAAGCGTCTATATCGTTCTAATATTATAAGGTATCTTCAAAATGGATGCTTTCATCAATTCATTCTGACCACTATTTTAAAGGTCGAGAAAATTGAGGGGAACCATAGAAGGAATTTGGATTAATAGAATAGTTATGAAAACATTAAAATATATCAGCGTTGTCGCCCTTGTTCTTATTGGAGTTTTTGCCCTTAGTCCCTCCGGGCAGGTCATTTTTGCCCAAGGAAGTGATTTCTACAATAAGTGGCGAGATTTTCAGGATATGGTCAAGATCATCAACACCAACTATGTCGAAGATGTTGATTGGGACAAAACCATGATCGGTGCCCAGAATGGTCTCATGGAGGCGCTTGATCCCCACTCGGTCTTCATCACTGCAGACCGAACCGAGCAGATCAATGAAAGCTTCAGAGGTAATTTTGAAGGTATCGGGATCGAATTTGACATTATTGACGACTACATTACCGTCATTACACCCATTGTTGGATCACCATCAGATGGCCTGCTCCACCCTGGCGATCAGATCGTAAAGATTGACCAGGAATCTGCCTATAAGATCACTCGTGATGGGGTTTTTGATAAATTGCGAGGACCTAAAGGGTCTCGAGTTGACCTGGAAATTGCTCGGATTGGCGAAAGTGAGCTTATTCCAGTCACCATTTATCGTGATAAGATTCCTATTTACAGCGTACTGGCAAAATTCGTCATGGATGACAGCACCGGCTATATTCTCCTCAATAGATTTTCGTCCACGACCTCGGAAGAGGTTATTACGGCTATCTCTGAGCTTCAGGCCCAGGGCATGCAGCGTCTGATCCTGGATCTCCGGAATAATAGCGGTGGTTATATGGATGAAGTCATTAAAATGGTCGATTACATTCTGCCAGGCGGGGAAAAAATTCTTTCCACCAAGGGTCGCCTGAAAAATGCAAATGAGGAAATGTACTCAAAGCACAAGGCAACTTTTTATCAGCAACCCATTATTGCCCTGATCAATCGTGGCTCTGCGTCAGCCAGTGAGATTTTTGCCGGTGCAATACAGGACTTGGACCGTGGTATTGTTGCCGGTGAGACCAGTTTTGGGAAAGGCTTGGTACAAAGACAGTATCCCCTACGTGATGGGTCAGCTGTTCGTGTTACCGTGGCTCGCTACTACACACCAAGTGGTCGCTTAATTCAACGTGAGTATGAAAATGGGGAAGCCCAGGACTATTATACCGATCTCATGGATAGGGACAATGGCGAGGACACAACAAGCATTGAGGATAGACCTGAATTTAAAACGAAGATGGGTAGAACTGTCTATGGTGGCGGCGGTATTGCACCCGATGTGTATCTTCAGGATCCCGCGGTCATGACCAGAGACCTGGCAAAAGTCAGAAGGCATGATGTCCGCTTCTTCTTCAAAATAGCCTCTGACTATGCTGCGGAACATCCGGAATTAGCAGATGATTGGCTAGACTTTAGACACAATTTTAGGGTCAGCGATGAGTTGCTGGCTGAAACTTACACGAAAATATTTGCTCTTGAAGAATTGGAATTGAACGAAGATAAGATTCGTGAAGACGAAGAAACAATTCGATATTATATTAAGAGTGAGTTGGCTGGTAAGCTGTGGGGACGCAATGAGCAATATCATATCCGCGTTAACATGGATAATCAGGTTCAGGAAGCGCGTGAACATTTTGAAGAAGCGCGTGAAATAGCAGCAGCAGCAGATTATTTTTAAAAGGACTGAGAGAGACTACAGAAACTCAAGGTCAGAACTGGAAATTTGATTGACTTTAGATACGTATCAAACTATGATTGTGCGCTTGGTTAAATCGAGTTAAAATCTATATAGGATTAGGAGGAATTCCCCAATGGTAGCATGGTTTTTTAAGGGTGGAGATTTTATGTGGCCCATTCTTTTTGTATTTATGGGTGGACTGGTATTTGTTGTAGAGCGCTTTTTTAGCCTCGTAAAGACAACAATTCAAACAAAATCTTTTTTGAAACAAGTTGATGTTACACTAAGAGAACAGGGCGTAGATGCTGCATTAGAAGTATGTCGCAACACACCTGGTTCAGTGGCTCAGATATATGTTGCAGGTTTATCTCGCGTAGATCGTGGTCCCATTGCAGTTGAGAAGGCTATTGAAAGTGCTGGATCAATCGAAATGTCATTTCTTGAGAATAATATGATCTGGTTATCTACTGCAGTATCCCTGGCTCCTATGCTTGGATTTACCGGTACGGTTTCCGGTATGGTTTCAGCATTTGATTCTATCGCTGCTGCCAATGATATTCAGCCAGCATTGGTTGCTGTTGGTATCTCACAGGCATTGTTAACGACACTATTTGGTTTGATCGTAGCTATGATCATTCAGTTTTTCCAAAATGTTTTCACATTTATGATTGACAAATTGATCATAAAGATGGAAGAGTCATCTATCGATTTGATTGATACTCTCGAGACAATGGAGAAAAAATAATTCTATAACCGGGGTTAGCTGAAACTATGCTGGTAAAGAAAAAAAGAAATAAAAGCGGTGGAGAAATCCCAACAGCATCCCTACCGGATATTGTGTTTATGCTTTTGCTCTTCTTCCTGGTTACCACGACCATTGATATGGACAAGGGACTTGGAATGGTTCTCCCAGATAAGGGAGAGTCAGTTGAGGTGCACAAGAAGAACATTACCAATATTTTGGTAAGTGCTTCAGGAAAGGTAGCTATTGGTAGCGGTGGCGAAATTCGCATTGTTGATGTTCGCGAACTAAAACAAATCGCTAAACAACTGTTGGCTTCTAATGATAAGATGATCTTCTCCGTAAAAACAGCCTCCCAGACTACGTATAAAGTCTATGTAGATGTTATCGATCAACTTAAACAAGCCAATGCAAAACGTATCTCCATTGCTGATCCGGAGAATTAGATCATGCGACTAAAACGAAAACTGAAAACTGAAGCAGGGATTCCAACATCCTCGCTTCCTGATATCATCTTTATGTTGCTGATCTTTTTCATGGTAGTAACGGTATTACGTGAATTTCAGGGTCTGAAGTTGATTCTCCCTGAAGCAAAAAAGATAGCAAAGCTGGAGGGAAACAAGCATGTTTCCCATATTTGGGCGACAGCTGAAGGAACCATCTCTATCGACGATGTGATCGTAGATATGGGTAAGATTCGAACCATTATGTATGATAAGGTGGTAGCGGATCCACAATTGACGGTTTCTTTGAAAGCTGACAGGCAAACTGAAATGGCGATAATTAGTGATATTCACCAGGAATTACGGGAAGCCTCAGCCTTAAAACTCAATTATTCTGCAAAACCGAGGGAGTAGGACTATGCTAGAACAACAGTATCCTCATGTCTCGGTTAAACTGCAACATCGCAAATTCTTGGAAATTGGCGCCATGGCCGTCTTGATTGTATTCATAGCAATACTCTATGCCAAGCCAAAATTTACTGTGGCTAAACTAGAGCAGGAAGAGTATGTCGCACCCATTGAGAATATTGAGATTCCGCCAGAGACACAACAATTTGATAAACCACCACCACCTGCAAGACCTTCTATTCCCATTGAGTCTGAGGATGAGGAGATCGATGAAGATTTCACCATTGAAGAAACAGATTTAGAAGATTTTGACATGTTGGATGAAGCACCACCACCACCAGAAAGTAATGTGATCTTCATTGCTTATGATGAACCACCAGAGCCAATAGGTGGATATGCAGCCATTCAAAAAGCCGTCATCTATCCTGAAATCGCTAGGGAAGCTGGAATTGAAGGAACGGTTATCGTTCAGGCTACGATTGGTAAAGATGGTCGTGTGAAAGAAACGGTTATTCTTAAAGGTATTCCAAAAACTGGTCTAGATGAAGCTGCCATGGATGCTATTAAACTCATCAAGTGGAAACCAGCATATCAACGTGATAAGGCGGTAACGGTGAGAATATCAGTTCCTGTAGTCTTCCGACTTAAGAACAACTAGTACTTACAGTCTTATATAGATCTAAAAAGGCCGGGAATATCCCGGCCTTTTTTTTGTGGATTAATAAAAAACCCAGAAAATATATGCCAAAGTGAATGTTCTACCAGGGTGGAACTTATGGCTTGTTATGACTATAAATTGATGCGTATATTTAACTTAGATATAAGTTGAGTTAAACTGAAGAAGATAACTAGCAAGTACAAGGAGGCGTTCGGTCAGTCATAAATAAACAATAAAAATCTGGAGGTAAGTCATGATAGCACAATATCCCTGGGCATCTGTTAAGGTACAAGAGCGCAAATATATTGAGATAGGTATTATGGTAACACTACTACTAGGTATTTGTTCGTTTTATTTTGTACCAACTTTTGGGAGTGAAGTCGTCTTAGAAGAAGTACTCGTTCCTCCACCTTTAGATGTAGTTACTATTCCAGCTACAATCCAGCCACCTGAAATCACCAAACCCACTGCGCCATCAATCCCTGTCTCTGTTGAAGATGACCCGGAGATGGATGACGAAATGCTTTGGGCAGACACATACACTGAAGGTGCGATTGGTCTTCTCGTGCCTCCTGAACCTCCCTCTATCACAATACCTCTTTGGGCTGTGGAAACCATGCCAGCACCCATTGGAGGTTACGCAGCTATTCAAAGAGCAGCTATTTATCCGACGATTGCTAGAGAAGCTGGAATTGAAGGAACGGTGACTATTCAAGCCACCATTGGCAAGGATGGACTTGTCAAAGAAATGATTGTCTTGAAAGGGGTCCCCAATACTGGCTTGGATGAAGCAGCTATGGCAGCGATCAAAGCAACGTTGTGGACACCTGCTTATCAAAGAGACAAGGCGGTGACCGTCCAGATATCAGTACCTGTAGTTTTCCGACTTAAGAAAATCTAATATCTACAATCTTATATAGATCTAAAAAGGCCGGGAATATCCCGGCCTTTTTTTCCCGCATCCAACGCTTAACTTGGCTTTTTACCCCACTCATAGTGAAGCAATCCATAAAAGACCGTATCAGTAATTTCCCCTTCAACGATCCAGCGCTCTCGAAGATAGCCTTCCCGGGTAAAGCCAAGTCTTTGTATGGTTTTCTCGGAGGCTTGATTTCGTGGATCAATGTCCGCTTCAATACGATGTAGCTTGACCTCATTAAAGCCATAATCTACCAGGGCATGTAAAGCCTCATTCATATAGCCTTCACCCCAAACGGTAGACCTCAGGACGTACCCGATCTCAGCCCGTCGACATTGCTCATTGATCTCAAATAGGGAACAGGTCCCAATAAGCCCATCGTCTATATTGCGTTCAACTCCTAGAATGATAGATTCGCCTGCCTTCAAAGCTGCTTGGTCCAAAGAAATCTTCTCATAGGCTTGATCAATGGATGTCCAGGGTTTTGAACTCCAGTAACGCATGACCTTAGGGTCCGAAAAGATTGTGTGCAAGTCCTGTGCATCTGTCATCTTCAGCGGGCGTAGCAATAAGCGTTTTGTTTTCAAAGATATTTTATCGAAAGCCGGCATTCATTCACTCCTTATCAGAATCCCGGTATATCAGCTTTTTCATGATGGAGTGGGATCCCATTATCATAATCGATGCGCTGAGGTTCATCCTGCATGAGGGCGGGGAACTGATTATAGAGACTTGTGGCAAATAAATAGTCGAGGTGCTCATTGTCATCGGGGCTCCATCCCATAACACGATTCCAGATCTCTTCTGATTCCATACAGAAGTAGACAAAAAGATTATCCCCGCCATATTGACGCAAAGCATTATACACCGTGCGGTACATATCGAGACGTAGTGGCTTGGGGTAACGCATTTTTCCATCCATACCGCGGATCAGTTCAGCAAACATAATCTTGGATTTTGGGAATTTCTCTAAAACTTTATCCTTCATTTCTGGAGGGAAGCGTAATGAGCCAATAGAGATCCAGGCTACATTCTTAGGGTCTACTACCTCAAAGAGCTGTCTGATCAAGTCAGGATAAGTGATCTCCCAGTCCTCATGATATAAAAGCGGGTCAAAATGGAATCCGATCTTATAGCCAGCATCTTGAACCTGTTTCATAGCTTTGAGACGTTCTTTCAATGAGGCCGCCTTATGCTCTTCAGCATCGATGATCACCTGGGGATTAACTGACCAGGACACGACGGTGTGTCCCTTATGATCCAAATCGAGTAAGTTTTCGACGCGATTAGATTTGGTCTTTAATTCGAGCAGGACATTATCCAGATGAGCAAAATAGTCCACAATATCTTTTGAAAATTCTGAAGATGAATCAAAAGCCAGGCTATCAGATAATTCCCCGGTCCCGATCCGGAAAAAGCGTTTGGGCTGAGTTGCAATCTTATCCTTCACCTCGGTCAATAATTTGTCTGAGTTGGCATAGACCGTTGTCACTGGATTGTTTAAATAGAATTGGAGGATACAATACGTGCAGTCAATAGGACAATTGCTGGTCTGGTTAATGACATGGTAATTACAACAGCGATAGGTCCGGTCTGTCCCAGGGCACTGTTTGACGGTGTGTCCCTGTTTCTCTGTCAGCAGAATATCCCGTTTTGCCGGGGTTGCTTCCTGACGGAACATTGCTTCTTTCTTTTCCTCCGTGAGTTCAAGCTGGATAACTTCTGCAGTAGGATTGTTATTTTGATATCGCTGCACCAATTCTTGGTCAGCGACCTTCTGATCAACAATGATCCTGGTGATCTTAGGTTCTTTCATGAATACCTATATATGCTTGAAAAGTTTTTTGAATGATGCTTGTGAAAGACTATCCAGTACCGCTTCCAGGTCAGATTCATCCTTGGCATGAAAGCGAATATCCAATCCTTGTTGCTCAAATTGTGGGTCCCATTTTACCTTGACTGATTCTGGCAAACCTGATGATTCCAGCGTGCTTTGGAGGTCTTCTCCTGCTTGGGTCAGTAGTGGGAAACGAGCAGCATTCAATGCATTCCGGATCTGAATAACAGCTAGACGATTGTCCTCATAAACTGTATCAGCCATATCCCATAGACCCATTTCTTCAGCTTTGGTTTTGAATTCAACATCATCACGGTGGGCCATTTCCCACACATTTTGGATGATCTCAGCCGTCATATTGATGCCAATCTTAAGGTTAGTCATGAGGCGACTCACCCAGCCCAGATGATCTTCTGCGCGTTTAAAGATAAGAGCTCTTTTTAAACTGAGATCTTTGTCCACGATAAATGTTTGTAGTTCTAGAGGGAGAGCTAAAAGGAACAGAACTTGATCGATAAGTTTCTCGCGTGGTGCAATTCCCATGGCGGGAAAGACTTGTTCCGCCAACATAGGCCTAGGCACCCCCAGCTCAAGGGCTGCCTTGGTGAGCAGTGCTTTATCTATAAGCGTCATGGGATCATAATACTGGATGATTATTTGTATCAGCTCCAAAGTGCTATCAGATTCTTCAATCAGATAAACGGGGACGGTATATTTACCATGATCCTGTGCTGCAGTGAATTGATGGATATTACCAACAATCTTGATACATGATGGGGATTGATAGGCCAAAATTGGTTTTGAAAGCAGGGAGCCTGTTTCGCTCTCGCGTATAAATGGTAATGGACTAAAGGTAGAGTGTATAGTTGGGCCGACTGTAGTCAGTTCTTTTACAGTAATTTTCATATTACAATATGTTTTAGAAAAAATGGATTCAAATAGAAATTATCTTTTGTTTTAATTACAACGAAGTAGACGAAGGTTACGAACGAAATATTGATGTATTTATTATTCTCAATACCATCAGCTTTCGAATCAAATATTTTCGTGGCATTCGTTCAATTCGTTGTGAAAGACGACTATTTGTCCTTGTTTTTACGAGCCAGGGATAAACCACCAAAGCCACTGATCACGGCCATATAGAATCCGAAATCATACCACCAACCTGTGTTATAAGGGTCGTAAACTCGAGTAGAATCATTGAAGAAACCAACAATTAGAGAGAGAGGTGCGATCCAGCCGTGCCATACACCCTTAAAGAAACCGGCTGGTTTATGTCCCATTGCCTGAGTGGGATTTGGCATACAGGAAGTCAAGAGACCAATACTTATGATAATGACGAGAAAAATAGTTATTAGTCGATATTTATTCATGATTCAGCTCCTTAATTAATGGTTTCAAAGAGACCCTTGTTCTTATTCTTGCGAACATTGTCGTAGGAAAAATATTGACCATTCATGGCAATATAGATACCAGACTCCAGTGTTTGCACATATGCCAGGGCGGCACCCATGTTAAATAGTCCATCAGAACTTCCAAAAACGATGGGAATCATGGCGCCGGTCAGGACAACGGTTTTACCTTGAAGATTATCTGCCAGATATCTGGCTGTTTCAACCATGGTGTCAGTCCCATGGGTTATGACAATTTTATCTGTTGAACTTTTCTGGCAATGGGTGAGGATGATCTCCCGGTCTGCATCGGTCATTTCAAGGCTGTCGATCATCATTAGGCTCCGGATATTGACGTCCAACTGTGATCGTCCTTGAGCTAGCATTTTCTTTAAATGGGTATCTCTGAAAAAGAGTTCTCCGTTGAGTTCATTGTATTCTTTATCGAATGTCCCACCGGTGATCAAGATTTGAATTTGCATGTGTTGTCTACTCCTTTAAGTCACCGTTAAATCTGCTATTTTTGAGAAAGGTTAGCAATATCAAAACGATAAAAAAAGATGCAGAAAGTTTGCCAAAAAAATATTACACTTAAGGCTGTGTGAATAAAGGAGCCAAAGAATGAATGTAGATAAACGCGTTATCAGAAAATTTGAAAAGAAAACCTGGAGTGAGGTTAAATCTAAGAATTCCTGGCAGGTATTTCGGATTATGGCAGAATTTGTTGAAGGCTTTGATGTGTTAACCGAGATGGGGCCATCAGTAACTGTTTTTGGGTCAGCCAGAACAAAAGAAGATGATCCCTATTATAAAATAGCGTATAACCTTGGTGTCTTGCTCGCCAAGGAGGGCTTAGCCGTTATTACAGGCGGTGGCCCTGGTATTATGGAAGCGACCAACAAAGGTGCCAAGGAGGTTGGTGGTGCATCGGCGGGGGTAGGTGTTGAATTACCCTTTGAAGCTTCCAATAACGCCTATATAGATTCGGATAAGAATATCACTTTCAGGTATTTCTTTGTGCGTAAACTCATGTTTCTAAAATATTCTCAAGCCTTTGTGGCGTTTCCTGGTGGACTGGGTACTCTGGATGAATTGTTCGAATCATTGACCCTGTCTCAAACTGGGAAAACCCCGAAATTTCCAATCTTACTAGTGGGGACAGATTACTGGGCTGGCCTGGTTGAATGGCTCAAAGAACAGGCTTTAGCAAGGGGTTATGTCAACGAGGATGATTTCGAATTATTTCGCGTGGTAGATACAGCCGAGGAAGCGATGGAAGCCATCACGGGATTCTTTGCCAAGTATAGAAAAGAGATGGTTCCGAATTTTTAGTTAACCAGGGTAAACAGTATAGTCTTTCTGAGGAAGAGAAACGACCGAAGAATCTCAGATTATGGTCGAGTGGTTGTACTTCTTGATGATTAACTCAACTTCTGCTTCAGCTTGGCCACATAGCGGCGACTCATAACGTAGGGTTCCTCAATTCCCCTGAGGTACACCCGATATGAATTATTAAACCACTCTTCCAAGCGATCTACATATTCCATATTAACGATGGTTGTTCGATGAATACGATTAAAGAATGTGCCAGGTAGGCGCGTCTCCCACTCAGCCATAGATTTGTGTACCAAAACTTTCTTCCGGTTTGACACTAGAACTTCAGAATAATCGCCCGCAGATGTGATACAAAGAATGGTACTGATCTTCAGAAAGCCCAGACTGGTGTCTAACTTTAACAACAGGCGGTCATGATATTCTAATTCCCGCTGGTCAGCGGTGTTTTCTTCAGGAGCTTGTTCCAGACGTTCAATAGATTGTTTGAGTCGCTCGGGATTGACTGGTTTCAGGAGATAATCCAGCGCATTCACCTCAAAAGCGCGTAGGGCGTATTCATCAAAGGCTGTTACAAAGATGACTTTTATCTCAGGGTTAATATGTTCAAGAACGTCAAAACCATTCATTCCGGGCATCTGAATATCTAAAAAGACAAGATCCGGCTTAAGCTCTTTGATCTTGTCCAAGGCCTCCTCTCCGTTGATTGCTTCTCCCACCACCGTGATGTTCTTATGCTGTTCAAGTAAAAGGTTGAGATCATTTCTCGATAAGCGTTCATCATCAACGAGCAGTGCCTTGTAATGTTTGGTCATTTTATTCACCGACATTCCTGAATATTGTTAGATTGACAATCACGCAATGATCTTCCTCATAATTATTAAGGGTATAATTTCCAGGGAAGCGATTTTCTAAACGATCTTTTACGTTCTTCATACCTGTTCCCGTTCCTGCAGGTTTGGAACGTGATGGATCTGATTCAGGAAGCCACTCACCACTATTTCTCACAGTAACTGTAAGTTCGTTACCCTTAACCTTGGCGGTGATTCGAATCTTCAAAGGCATGTCAGATGTTTTCATACCGTATTTTACTGCATTTTCCACCAGTGGGTGGACAAGGAAACTTGGAATAGGATACTCTTCAGCCTGAGTCTCAACATCAAACTCGATTTGGAGATTTTCCTCGAAACGCTTCTTCTCAATGGCAAAATAATGTTTGATCGCAGTGATCTCTTCGCTGAGTGGAACGTCACCATTATTCTTACTCACCAGCGAGTAGCGGAGTAATTCAGCAAGTTCTGAAACCATCTCGCGAGCTTTATTTTGATCTTCCAGAATGAGTGCCCTGATGGAGTTAAGGGAGTTGAATAAAAAATGTGGATTGAGTTGATACCGTAACATCTGAAGTTGTGCGCTATGAGCTAGCAGCTCAGCTTTCTCGACGCGCATACGTTGTTCATCAGATTGTCGCCAAAAGTTGATGAGGAAATAGAGACTGGACCAGGTAAATAGGATAAATGACTTCCAGTATAAATCTCCCAGATTATTGCGAAAGGTTAGCTTGTCTAGTGATTCCTGGAATTTTGCTACGCCATAAATTGGATAGGAAACAAGACGATCCACATACATCCATATGAGCGAAAATACGATTGAAAAAATCACGACTGCCACAGACACATTTAGAAGGGATCGGTTTTGATAATCCATCGTTTGATAGATTTTCCGCATTATGAGTGTGACAAGGAATGCCACTACATAGGTGACCGAAAAACCGATGATATTTGCAGTGTCCAGATCTCGATGTGAATAATAGATCAGATAATAAATAACACCATAGAGCATCCAGCCTGATATTTGTAATACCCAGAAGAGTGAGAGTTTGTTTTGTAGAGAGTTAGGGATCGTCAATGTTAATTACCTTCTGATGAGTTTCTAGACTTGATATCGGAGGTAGAACAGTTATTAAATTTATATTCTACAATTTCGCAGCGGGAATCGTAGCCCACTAGTCTTTTTTCAATATTTTGTTGTCTATTCATGCTCCGTCTTTCCTGCTTTCAGTGGCAAAAATACTTATAAATCGAATGTCGCTTTAGTGAATTAGCCAAACGGCTTATTGGAGCGACAAACGGTTAAATCCAGGCGATCTAGATATTTGCAGGCTTGATATAGACTAATTCTTACCATCTATAACTCATATTATACCCCTTACAGAAACAATGCACCCCATGCCGATATTGAAGTCAAACTAATGCAGTATGACTTAAACTAGTCACCTAGCGAATAGCTTAGCCCACTATAGAAGGGTAATACACCAAAGGACTTTCAAGTGAAATACACAGTAATCCTCATATTTGCAATACTCTTACTCTCTTCATGTGTTATGGAGAAAGAAATACCTCGGTCGTTAACAGGTCCTTATCTGGGTCAACAGACCCCACCGGATAGCGCAGAGCTGTTTGCGCCGGGTATCATTTCAACTCAGATGTACACGCGGGATATCACCTTTACGCCAGATGGGAAGGAAATATATTTTTGTGTATCGGCATTAGGCTATAATCTGATCTATACAACGAGAGAAGTGGATGGTGTCTGGACAGAGCCAGAGGTAGCCACTTTCATTACTGATGAGAAATACATGTTTTATGAACCTCACATCTCTGCTGATGGCATGACCCTATTCTTTTTATCCGATATGCCTGCCCAAGAAGGGGAGCCAGCAACCCAAGACATTTGGGCAGTTGATCGTTCGGGAGATGGCTGGGGAAAGCCATACAATTTGGGGTTGCCAATAAATACGGAAGCCGCTGAATTTTATCCATCGACCACAGTTGATGGAACACTCTATTTTACGAGAGCTGCAAAAGGATCTCGCATTCATCATATCTATCGGTCACGGAAAATAGAAGGAAAGTATCAAGAACCTGAAAAGCTTGGTGCTGAGGTCAATTGTGGCACGAATAGATATAATGCATTTATTGACCCACATGAGCGCTTCATTATTGTTCCAGCAGTGGGGATGGAGGACAGTAGAGGGGGAACGGACTACTACATTTCTTTCAGAAGCGAAAACGATGAATGGAGTGACCCTGTGAATATGGGTGATAGGGTCACTTCTAGGGATGCCCGTGAATATTCAACAAGTCTTTCTCCAGACGGCAAATATCTTTTCTTTATGTCAGCAAAGGTCGAAGGGGAGACATCGTCAGATTATAAAAAATTATTAGAAGCATTTCAAAGTCCATTGAATGGAAATTCAAATATCTGGTGGATCAAATCAGATTTCATTTGGACGTTGAAAAAGTAGGTCCGCTTATCAAATAAGCCTCCCAGGACCCCAAAAAAGGCGATGAGTATCATCGCCTTTTTTAATAAGTAGTGAAATTGGTGTAAATATTTCTTGCAAATAGTATGTTCCTGTTGTACCATTACGCCAAGTGGTACAAGAAAGGACGCTTACACTATGAATATTTTAATAGACATCGATGGTTCAACCCCATTATTTACCCAGCTGATGGAGCAGATAAAAGCAGCTGTTCAGGCTGATGCTCTATTACCAGGAGCCGCTTTACCATCAATTCGTCAGCTAGCAAATGACCTGGACCTTAACAATAAAACAGTAGCCAAAGCCTACCGTTTACTTGAGCGTGATTCAATCATACAGGCCAAAGGGTATCGAGGTACATTTATTCATCCTGAAGCCAAGGCTAATTGTACAGTTGATATAAATGAATGGGTGACCATAAAACTAAGTGAAACAATAGATGCATTGCGAGAGTCGGAAGTAACTGATTCTGAGATTCGAATCGCTTTTGCAAATGTAATGACTAATCGTAAAAATTAAGGAAAAAGAAATGCCCGACAATATCATATTTTACTTCATATTCTTAAGTCAGATAATACTGATATCTTATTATTATCCTAATCAAGTAATGAATCGGATGAAGCGTGTAATAGCTAAATATCCACCTGCTGAATATCCTAAACTTTATCCAGAGTCAACCGCAACTGTGGTCAAAGGGCGACGTATTTTCCTGACCATGAATTATGTGATTCTAGTAATTGGGATTATTTTAATGTTCGGCTACGGACTTTTATCAAGGGAGTATGAATCAACTCAAAAACATGCTGAAGGATTGCCTCTCTTTTATGGCATGTTGCAGGTTATGCCATTTATGCTCATCGAGTTCTCAGGGTTCAAGCAATTCAAACTCATGCGTAATGCGAATATACGTACAACCCGATTAGCAAGTTTGCAGCGCCGCAACCTTTTCGATTTTGTATCACCAATATTATTTGGGGTGGCAGTACTGATGTTTTCAGGATATGTTATTTTTGAATTTCTAATGGGTCAATTTGAATCAGCAGCCGACAATGATGGTATCATCAGAGTAGTTACCTTGATAATCTGTAATTTGCTTTTTGCAGTTATTATCCGCTTCAATCTGCATGGGAAAAAGTTGAATCCGCATCAGGCTCACGATGACAGGATCAGGCAGATATCCTTTACTATCAAATCATTAATAGTAACAAGTATATTTGCCAGTTTATTTTTCATTGTCACCGTCACATTACGGGAATTCAATCTAGAATACCTCGAAATTTATGCAAACGGCCTCTATTTTCAGTTTATAGCTCTGATCTCTATTGGATCTCTATTGAAGATAATGAAAATTGAGGATATTAATTTTGATGTCTACAAGGCAGATCTATCAGCCACAGATCCTGCTAATTAGAGGATAGAAAAAATGGAATCAATGGGAATATTGGGGTTTGTTTTTGGAATGTCTGCATTGTCATTTGCGATAAAGGCGCAAGGAGAAATAGCGACAATAAAGGAAGATCTTGAAGCTTTGAAGAAGCAGCTGAAAAACCCTGGTACTCTGAAAGAGTAAATAAATTCGGTTAGTGAACAATACTGTATAAAAACATGCCACACCTCAAAGAGGCTATCTCAAAACATGAGATAGCCTCTTTGAGCTAATAAAAAAGTGCTTTTCTGACAAAGCTAGCCATGCAAAATATTATGCTTCCACTATCAACCCAAATTAGCTAGACTAAGAAGCATGAATTTAATTCTCATAGATCATGATGATTTCATCACAGAGAACCAGGTCCGTCTGAGTGGACGCAGACTGGAACACATCCGCATAGTCCACAGAGCAAAAGTCGATACTCAATTAAGGGTTGGACTGCTTAATGGCAATACTGGCAATGGATTGATCACCCACATCGATGCTGATTCCGTTGAGTTAACCATTGTACTCACACAGCCACCCCCGGATTCGCTACCTGTCACGCTACTGTTGGCACTTCCTCGTCCAAAAATGCTTAAGCGTGTATTGCAAAGTATCACTTCTCTAGGTGTCAAACAGATTTATCTGATTAATAGTCACCGGGTGGAAAAGAGCTTCTGGAGCAGTCCACTTCTCAAGAGTGAGCAGCTCCATGAACAGCTCCTGCTGGGTTTAGAGCAGGCTCGGGATACAATGCTGCCGGAAATCCACCTGCGTAAGCTTTTTAAACCTTTTGTTGAAGATGAATTACCAGCAATATGCAAGGGAAGCAGGGCATTGATTGCCCATCCGGCAAGCGAGCAGATCGCATCACTAGAACCTAACCAGCCAACCACGCTGGCCATCGGTCCAGAAGGGGGATTCATTCCCTACGAAGTCCAGAAGCTGGAAGCCTGTGGCTTTACCCCTTTCAGTCTTGGAGAAAGAATTCTACGGGTCGAAACTGCAGTACCAGTACTGCTCTCAAAACTCTTGCCAATTTGACTCAAGTCTCATTTTTCAAGCCGTGCAGCTCATTGTGATATTTTTGTGATGAACTAAAAGTTTCGTCCAACAAAAACCTCATCACTTATATGTCGATTGTTCAGGTACCTTCTTCAGAAAGACAATGGAGGCGAATTATTCTGAGTTCTTCATAACTCACTTCTGCTTGAAGTGCATCAAAAACTGGTCGAAGTGATATGGTCCCGTGTTTATTAAATGCTTTACGAGCAGCCAATTGTTTTGCTGAGGACAACTGAGATAGTTCCAGGAAATCCTTACTGGGACGTAGAGCATTCCCCTCGGAACTAAATTTGTATAAATGGTTTAACAGGGTGTTGCTTTTAACTTCATATTCCGTTATCAACTGAGACAAAGTCGAGCCGGCATTATATTTCTCACCCACTACCTGGTGGCGAGGTTTACCGATTCTTTTAGCCATAGATGGGCGTTTCCTACCAGTCCCATGTTTGGACTTTTCTGATAACTTATTACTCCGACAATATTCAGTAATTTTCTGCATAAAGGTCATGCCATATTTTGCATATTTCACTGAACCAACACCGTGTAATTCCAGCATAATATCTTCTGATTGAGGGAAATAAATGGCCATTTCAATTAAGGTCTTGTCAGGGAAGATCACATAAGGTGGCACATTGGATTGATCTGCTATATTTTTACGCAACTGTCTCAATAATTCAAATAATTCGGAATCATATTCCTGCTCTGCTTTTGTTCGGGGACGTATTTCCTGTGGTTCTTCCAAAGTAGCGGAAATACTTTGATTGCCTCTTAAAACATCCCAGGCTTTTGTGGTCAATTTGAGGCTGCCGTGCTGGATGTCCTGGGTTAATAGCCCTTTTTGCACAAATTTTCGCGAAAGATAAAACCACTGTGTTTTTGAATAATCCTTGCCAATACCGTAGGTGGAAAGACTATGATGAGCAAACTTCTTCACTTTTTGGGCTTTGGATCCACGCAGAACGTCAATGATGTGACCCGCTCCAAAAATTTCACCGGTGTGTTTGATGCAGGATAAAAACTGCTGAGCAGGAATCGTGACATCGACGGTAGTTTGGTTCTCACTCAAACAATTATCACACATGCTGCAACTTGTATCGCTGTGCGCTTCTCCAAAATAATTGAGCAGGGGGATGCGACGGCAATCATCAGTTTCAGCGAAACCAAGCAGAGCATTTAGCTGGCTTGTGGCAATACGTTGTTCGCTGTCATCTTTTTGCTCAATAAAAAATTTGATCTTGCGAATATCACCATATCCGAAGAGAAACAAACAGTCCGCCCTAAGACCATCCCGGCCAGCACGACCAATTTGCTGGTAATAACTTTCAATATTTCCAGGCAGATCGAAGTGTAGGATGAAGCGGACATTGGGTTTATTAATACCCATTCCGAAGGCGATGGTGGCGACCATGATCTGGATATCATCACGAATAAAATCAGCCTGATTCTTTTGACGTATTTCAGTTGAGAGCCCGGCGTGGTAAGGCTTTACAGAATAGCCTTCACCCTCAAGAAATTCAGCCATTTCATCCACTTGTTTGCGAGAAAGACAGTAAATAATACCTGATTGATCCGGAAATTTGTCAAGAAAATCGAGGGTCTGTTGAGCAGATTGTGATTTTTGCTTTATCTCTAGAAAGAGGTTCTCACGATTAAAGCTGGCCACAAAACTGGCGGATGCCTCAAACTGGAGGGACTTTCGAATATCTTCTTGAACCCGCTGGGTTGCAGTGGCGGTTAAGGCCAAGCAGACTGCGGTTGGAAAGCGCTTTCTAAGATCCATGAGTTGGCGGTATTCCGGGCGGAAATCATGTCCCCATTCACTAATACAGTGAGCCTCGTCAATGGTAAAGCAAACCACTTTTTGAGTTGCCAACAGGTTCAGGGTTTTCTCCATGAGCAGGGTTTCAGGGGCTAAATAGAGTAAGCGAATCTTGTTTTGTCGAATACGCTGAACATTCTCCTGATACTCATTTGTGGACAAAGAACTGTTTAGCATGAGTGCTTCAACACCAAGAGCTTCAAGTTGTTTAACTTGATCCTCCATCAAGGATATCAGGGGGGAGACAACAATGGTCAAGCCCTCAAAAAGCAGGGCCGGAATTTGGTAGCACAGTGATTTCCCGCCACCTGTAGGCATGATGCATAGGGTGTCTTTTTTATCGAGTACATTGGTAATCACCTCTTTTTGTAGAGGACGAAATTCATCGTAACCGAATGTATCTTTAAGAATAGTTTTAGCTCTTTTGATCATATCTGATCCTGAATTAGGTGAAAGACGACCGTTGTACAAGTACAATAATTAATTCGATTCATTTTTTGTCCAATTGTTTTAGGGTTAGACCAGAAGATATTGCATGATCCTAGCTGTTCACAGAGAAAAAAATCTGGACATTGAGCCGTCACCCCGAGCGGAGTCGAGGGACGAAATGTCAACATCTTGGCCAGGAGACTTCTCAGCCCTTTCGTCTTTGCGAAGAGTAAAACGACAAAGCAATCTCGGAGTTTCGACTGTTGGCAAATTGAATTAATGCTACAAAGTGATAGAGTGGTTCCATCCAGACTCTGAGATCACTGTACTCATTTCATTCGTTCACGAAGATCAGCAATAAGAGTTATTGCAAGCCCTCTGTATCCTTGGCGTCTGTAAGAGAGGAATGGTGGATTAATACTCAAAATGCAACCTCAGAAAAGGTTTTTGCGACCTACATGGTGGTCGTGTGTCCGTACTATTCGCTACCTTCAGGCAAACAACACAAAAATTTCAGGAGGATGTGAAATGATGACTAGAAAAAACCTTGTGAAAGTGAAGTTACTCATACTGGTATTAATCGGCCAAAATTATGGTCAAGTCCAGTTTCAGGTGCACACGCTCTTTAGCGGCTGGGGCAGTCCAAGGGGAGTTTGGGATAGCGATGTCTATACAGCCGATATAGATGGCGATGGGGATATGGATGTAATCTCAGCAGGTGGTTGGTATGTGATAAATTCTAGTTCTGGCGCGGAGTTAGTCTGGTACGAGAATGATGGGCAGGCAAATTTTACCAAACATGTGATCACCAGTCATGGAGGCTCTCTTTCAACACCTGTTCATGCTACTGATATAGATAGTGATGGGGATATGGATGTGCTGTCTGGGAATTGGGAAGGTGTAATCTTGTATAAGAATGATGGGCAGGCAAATTTTACCAAACATGTGATCACCAGTCTTAGAGCCTGCTCGATTCATACGGATGATGTGGATGGCGATGGAGATATGGATGTGCTATGCGCCGAATCCGGTGGAGGGATCAAAGGTGGATATGTGGGAAGTTTAACCTGGTACGAGAATGATGGGTTGGCAAATTTTACCGCACATATGATCAACAGTGATGCATTAGGAGCCAGATCAGTATATGCAAGGGATTTAGATGGTGATGGGGATACAGATGTGCTTCTAGCATCGGATCTGTATAACGAAATAGCCTGGTATGAGAATGATGGGCAGGCAAATTTTACCAACCATGTGATCACCACTGATGCATTAGGTGCCGAATCGGTTTATGCGACTGATGTGGATGGTGATGGAGATATGGATGTGCTTTCAGCCTCAGCTTGGGATAACAAAATAGCCTGGTATGAAAACGTGGGACATGGTGGTTTTACCATTCACATGATCACTACCGATGCATTAGGTGCCGAATCGGTTTATGCGACTGATGTGGATGGCGATGGAGATATGGATGTGCTTTCAGCGTCAGGCGGTGACGGAAAAATAATCTGGTATGAGAATGATGGGCAGGCAAATTTTACCACACATATGATCACCACTGATGCTTTAGGAGCCTGCTCGATTCATACGGCTGATGTGGATGGCGATGGGGATATGGATGTGCTTTCCGCCTCAAGTAAGGATGGCAAAATAGTCTGGTATGAACAACTCACGCTTACTCCAGTTGAGAGTCAGGAAAAAGTTTTGCTAGAGCATCAACTCTACGATAACTTCCCCAACCCTTTCAACCCCAGCACAACCATCAGTTATGACCTGCGCCACCCATCTGAGGTGAATATCCTGGTATATGATATCTGGGGTCAAAAAGTGGCTACTCTTGTCTCAGAAAACCAAGCAGCTGGTTGTCACGCTGTTGAATGGAATGGTTTGAATGCTCAGGGGAAAGCAGTTGGTGCAGGTATGTACCTGTATGTCATTCGAGCCAGAGATTTTGCAGAAACCAGAAGAATGCTGCTACTCAAATAATCCCAGGGGAAAGCGAAACCTGCAAGAGGTAAATGATGAAAAGAATTTTAGCGCTTCTGATTATTGTAGGATCCTGTCAATCTTCCCAGATGTATACGCCGACTCAAGGGAGGATGCCAGAACCTACACCTGTACGGGGAGATGTGTCTATTATTGAAGGTGTGACAGTTGTGAGGGTTTGGGGGAGTCATCAAGAAAGGGGTTATGCTCTCGGAGCGTTGATCCCTGAGAAAGTGATAACAGCCATAACGGGTTTTGTTATAAACAACTTTCTTAAAAATTATGGTCTTGACTATTCAAGTGTTCGGCAATTTTATTTGGATAATATCAATACTATAGAGGAAAAATTTGTAGATGAGGCAAAGGGAATTATCTCTGGAATGAGGTCAAGAGATTTTCCCCTGTATATCAAACATCTTGGCCGTGATCTGGACTATCTGGATTTGCTCATAGGTTCATTCTGTAGTGAATTTCCATATATGCCTGATGCCCCAAGTACAGAAGGCACTAGCAATAACCATTGTTCTACCCTGAGTAGTTGGGGTCTCAGTACTCAGGACGAACCACAATTGAACGGTAATATGGTGGTGACTAGAAACCTGGATTGGCCAGTGGTGAATTATCCAGCCGATCAAAATATTTTGATCGTTCACTTCCCATCTGAACCAGATGAACTAAAATGGGTGCAGGCAAGCTTTACTCCTGGGGGACTGGGTACGATCTCAGCCTTCAATGAATTAGGGTTTGCCATTTTTCAAACGGATGCTAACTACTTCAGCGGTAGCGAAATCAACCTTACTGACCTTTATTCTATCCAGCTCACTCAAAGGAACTGTGTTGAGGTGTCTGATGGAAATGGGGATGGCACCCATGACCTGGCAGACTTTATCTGGCAGCGGGATCAACATAATTATTTGTCACCCACGGTACTGACCTGTGTTTCACCAGATTCGGCCATCGCCCTGGAAACAGATAATTACGGTCGTACCCAGCGAGGAGTGTCTGATAATTTTACGATCAGAGGAGATAATCTTGTTGCGACAAACCACTTCCGCAGGCTTTACGAACCAACAGCTTGCTATCGATACAAAAATATCGCCGACTCACTAAAAGTGAGCACAGCAATTGATATTGAGCGCAGCTGGAATCTTATGGGAGGGGCTGCAGGTGTCAGGACAAACATACAAAAGATGGAATATATTCCCGCCCTGAAAATCTTCAAGTTTGCCACTGTCGGTGTTGAGAGTAGGCCAGCTTATATGAGAGAGCCCGCGACTCTGAATACTGATTATCTATTTTCAGGGACTCAAGTGGTAACAAAAGTATCAAGCGTACTTGCTGAAGGAGGTCTGTTAGCGACTGCATATGTCAATAGCCCAACCGGAGCCCCCGTCAATGTTGTTGAAGTCATTGGGTATTTATCAAGTACCGATACAGGCGTTGTGGATTCAGTAGAACTGAATCCTGATTGGGTGGCCAGTATTGTTTATGGTACACGGTTTAGTAACACCCTCATCCATCCAACTGCCGAAGGAATTTATACGGTCGCGGTAAGAGTGGTCAATCAGGTCTCTGGCTATGCCCACACCGCATATTCCAAGCCCTTTGCAACTGCTGGCCCCATAGTGATTGATGGCTTGGTTTTTCCGGGTGATTCTACATTCTTACCTGGGGACACAAAGGGTTTTTGGGTTGAATTGGAAAACCTGGGAGATTCCGCTACCGTTCGTGATGTGACCGCTGAGATCTGGCTGGATGAGGGTGTGCCTGCACATTTTCTTGGTTCAACTAAGAGAGGGTTTGGCGATATTGATGTAGGTACTACCAACCAGAGTCTCTCAGTATTTCTGATGAATGTGCACTCCGAATGTCCAGGGGATACAACCCTTACGGTTCATATGGCCATTTTCTCTGAGGGTCATGAGCTCTGGCGGGACAGTTTTGAGGTCGGTGTGAATGCGGTCGTAGGTGTAGAAAGCTTACCATCACTTCCAGCAACATTCTCCATTCAACAAAACTTTCCCAACCCATTTAATCCATCCACTACCATATCTTATGCCCTGCCTGAAGCATCGAATATTCAGCTTAAGGTTTATGATATTCTAGGTCAAGAAGTGGTTACCCTGGTTTGCGAAAATCAAACAGCTGGTTATAAATTTGTACAATGGAATGGCTTGAATGCTACAGGTAATCTGGTGAGTTCGGGTGTGTATTTTGCACGAATTGAAGCAGGAACGTTCAGCCAGACAATCCGAATGGTTTATCTGCGATAAGAATCAACCAGTTTCCGGAGGAGATTAACGACGACTAAACTGATTTCAATTTATCCCCAAAGCCTGAAACCTGTTTGGCGCGCTATGCTCACTGAAAACAGGTTTAGCTGGAACTACAGATTAATCACGAGGGGCTCAGGATGACGGCTCAATGTCCGAGAGAGTTAAGACCCAGGACTGTATTTTGAGGGCGAAACTCCGTACTGCTTTTTAAAATTAGTGGCAAAATTGGCAGGATTCTGATAACCCACCATGTAGGCGATCTGAGTGACATTGCCGGAATGTTGCTCCAGAAGACTCGCTGCCCGCTTCAAGCGCTGGATCCGGATAAAATCTGTGGGACTCAAGTTTGTGAGGGCGCTGAGCTTACGGAATAGTTGTGAACGACTCATAAAAACCTGCTCGCTGAGCTGCTTAACCCCAAACTCTTCGTCAGCCATATTGGTTTCAATGGTATTCATGATTGTGCTCAGGAATTTTGCATCCATTGAGGTAACCGTAACCTCTTTCAGGTTCTGAGCCTGATCCAGTGTAAACCTTTCCCTCAACCGTTCTCGCTGTCGAATCAGGTTGGCTATTCTGATACATAACTCTCGGGTATTGAAGGGCTTTAATAAATAATCATCAGCACCTGTCTCCAAGCCTTTGAACTTGGCCTCATCAGTGGAAAGAGCTGTCAACATGATGATAGGGATGTGACACAATAAGGGGTCTTGTCGAGATTGCTCCAGAAAAGTAAACCCGTCCATCTCGGGCATCATCACATCGGTAATTATCAGGTCAGGGATTGCCTCCCGGGCAGCATCCAGACCCATACGACCATTTACAGCCGTACTGATAGCATAAGTGTCTTCCAGTTCCTCAGAAATAAACTGACGCATGTCAGCATTGTCATCAACAACAAGGATTTGGGGCTGTTCTTTGTCTTGAGTAGTTTCGACGACTTCCCCAGGTGAAGATTCTGCGATTTGAACAGGCTTATCCGATTCAATTACCAGGGATTCACCTCCCATCACAAGATCTTCGGGTTTGAAATGATTATTGCTCATTTGGAAGGTGGCTGTGAAGTAGATATTCTCACCGGGTTCACTCCTGACTCCAATCTCACCATGATGGAGACCAATTAGGTCTTTCACCAGAGCTAGGCCGACACCAGATCCCTCTACTTGTCCATCTGCAGTTTCGATACGTTGGAAGTGTTCAAAGATTCGGATTTGATCCTCAGGCGAAATGGTTTCTCCACTATTCTCAATCTTTAATTCGATCCTATCGTCATTTTGAATTACAGAAAGGATCACATCTCCACCTGCTGTACAATATTTGAAAGCATTGGACAGTAGATTATTGACAATCCTGTTCATCATTTCACGATTGTAGTATAGAGGTAATTCTTCTTCAGGAATGCGGGTTGCAAACCGAAGATCTTTGCTCTCTGCCAGAGACTCATGGGCGGCAGAGATAGTTCTGATATGCTTGGAAAAATCATGTTCTGATACTTCTAGCTGGATTTTATTACTCTGGATCTTTGCCAGATCCAGAAGTTGGGAAATCAGATTCTGCATACGCCTGGCATTCCGCAGTATCATCTGCAAACGGTCCCTGGCCTTCGTCGATTTTGTCTCATCATAGAGTTTTTCGAGAGGACTCATAATCAGGGTCAAAGGGGTACGGAATTCATGTGAGATGGAGGTAAAGAAGGACGTCTTCATCGCATCCAGCTTATTGGCAGCCTTCAAATCAGCATCAATTTTCAGCACTTCAGTTTCCATGGAGCGCATACGAAGGGCCAATGCGATTGAAAAGGTCATAAGCATGATAGCAGTGCCCCATTGATCCGTACCTCGAAATAGAGCAAAACTGGTAAAATTCATTGATAAGCTATGCAGTATTAATCCCAAGGTGTTAAATAGGTTACCAAACAGAAAAATACCTGCCAGAGGAACCTTCTTTATGCTCAGATGAACTCCAATAATTAAAAAGAGTAATCCAGTTAGAGCTATGCCAATATTATTTAATTGCCAGCCCAAAACATGAATTTTAAAAGCATGGGGTAGGATTAAAAAACGTAGGAATGCATCTACAAAAAGAATGCCCGTTAAACCAATAGCTGCCCACCATATTATTCGTTTCCAATAAGGAGCATATCGCTTTAAATCGAGGAAGACTGAAACATAAAAATAGAATATAAAAACGCTAATTGGAACCAGGATATAATCACCAAGATCGTATGCTCCTGCCTTGGAGGAGCTGGACGCTAACAGCGTGGTGAATAAAAAACCTTTTTGGTATAGAAACATCCCCAACCTGGAAAGGGTCATAAGGGCTAGAGCAAAAAATGCCAGGTCCCTGTAGATGATATAATAAATAAACAGGAAAATGGTGAGGGCTGTAATAATGCCAATCAAAAAGGCAAAACTATAGTTTTCAGACATGACGCGTTTTTGCAATCGATGGATGTATTCATTTGTGACCAAATATCCATAAAGTGTTCGATTTTGGTAGCGTTTCCAATAATCTGGCATATCAGATAGCAAATAGATTGTGATTTCCTCATGAGCATCCAGATGAATAGGGATGAGCCTCCGAGGAGGGTAGCTATTCTGTGGCAGATGTTGCATATCATGCTCGTAGGGTGTGTTTCTACCACCAAGATGAACGATAATGGCTCCCGAAGTATCTTCGTCAAAAAATTGAGTGCGTGTTGCACCGGAATACCACCAAAAATCAACAGATCCATCGTGAGTATTTTTGATGGTTGCCCGGATCCAGTATTTTGTTATTCCAGGTGTATCCCATTCAATATCATCATAATAGGGCACAAATTGAGATTGACGACTAGGAGATTTTGCTTCATAATAATCAAGAGTAGCATGTATGTCAGGCAAAACAGAGACAAGGTATTTAAGGGGGTAAGCCATATAATTAGTGGAATCAACCTGGATGAATGTCTGAGCCTTGTGGGAGCCCACTGTAAGTGTGTCTGGAACTTCAGCAGTTAACCCAGTGGAAAAAAACAGGCTTAAGCAGATAATGGATATAAAACTATTAACTTTTTGAGAGATGCGTAAAATGGATTGATACCCCTCTGTTATTCATGATAAGCTGAATCAGCTAGGTGCGATGTTCCATAGAGCTGATATTCATTCTTTGATGATTCCAATTGTCGACAAGTTAAGATACTTATCCATGACATAATAGACTGTTTTTGGGGAGAAAAATAGCAACCCACGGTTTTGAGCCGTGGGTTGCTTTAGCGTAAAAAGTGTTAAACCAGGACATTCCCCAGGCAACTATTAAAAACGTCTATGAACCAGCCTTCGGAATTAGTCTAGCAAAGACCTCATCACATACTGCAAAATCCCACCATGACGGTAGTATTCCAGTTCGTTAGGCGTATCAATTCGGGTTGTAGCCGTAAATGTAAAACCACTACCATCAGTTCGTTTCCCACTGACAATTAGATCTTTGCCAGGAGCCAGACCGTCAGCAATACCTGTGATTGAAAACGTTTCTTCCCCTGTAAGACCGAGACTCTCTCTGCCTTCATCGTCTTTAAACTGTAGAGGTAAAACGCCCATACCTATGAGATTACTACGATGGATACGCTCAAAACTTTCAGCAATCACAGCTTTGACACCTAGCAGGTTGGTCCCTTTTGCAGCCCAGTCACGACTAGAACCAGTACCGTATTCTTTGCCGGCAATGACCATTAATGGTGTCCCCTCGGCTTTGTAGGCCATGGCGCCATCGAAAATGGTTGTGACATCACCTTCAGGTAATTTCCGGGTGAAGCCGCCCTCCGTTCCGGGAGCAAGAAGGTTACGAAGGCGGATATTAGCAAACGTTCCGCGCATCATAACTTCGTGATTACCTCTGCGACTACCATAGGAGTTAAAATTCTTCACATCAGTGCCGTTAGCGACAAGATATTTACCCGCAGGAGTATCTGCGGCAAATGAACCAGCAGGAGAGATATGGTCAGTTGTAACTGAATCACCTAACAAGGCTAGAAGGCGGGCATCTTTAATATCACTCATCTCACCAAACTCACGACTCATTCCCTCAAAGAAGGAAGGCTTTCGGATATAGGTCGAATCTGCATCCCAATCAAAAGTGTTACCGTCAGGAATATACAGGTTCTGCCAGGCTGAATCACCTTTAAAAACATCGGCATATTTGGCCTTAAACTGCTCTGGTTTTACTGATTGAGCAACAGCGTCAGCAATTTCTTGTGAGCTAGGCCAGATATCCTTCAGAAAGATATCGTTACCTTCTTTGTCCTGTCCTAAAGCTTCATTATAAAGATCAAAATCCATGGTCCCGGCAAGGGCGTATGCTACCACCAATGGTGGAGAAGCTAGATAGTTGGCCTTGACGTGCGGGCTGATGCGTCCTTCAAAATTACGATTTCCTGATAGAACGGAAGTAGCAACCAGATCTCCAGTCTCAATAGCATTGGCAATAGGAGTAGGTAGGGGACCACTGTTTCCTATACAGGTTGTACAGCCGTACCCAACCAGGTTAAAACTCAGTTTATCCAGATAGGGAGTTAAACCGGCAGCGTTCAGGTACTCGGTCACAACTTTTGATCCCGGAGCCAGACTTGGTTTGACCCAAGGCTTAATATTTAGACCGAGCTCAACTGCTTTTTTCGCGACTAATCCAGCAGCAATCAAAACATTGGGATTTGAAGTATTCGTACAAGATGTGATAGCGGCAATCACTACTGATCCATCTTTAAGTTCGTAGTCAGACCCTTCCACAGCGATTGCACCCTTGCTATCTCCTTTTAGAGTCTCAATATCTCTGACCCATGTGGATTTTGACGCACTTAAGGAGATGCGACTCTGAGGATGTTTTGGTCCTGAAATAGAGGGAACTACTGTACTCATATCCAGAGAAAGGGTGGCTGAGTAAACAGCGTCATCAACACCAGCTTCATAGTACATGCCTTGAGCTTTGGTGTATGCTTCAACGAGCTCAACCTGTTCCTCATCACGACCACTAAAACGAAGATATTTAAGAGTAGCTGCATTGACCGGGAAGTAACCCATGGTTGCTCCGTATTCGGGGGCCATGTTGGCAATGGTTGCCTGGTCTTCGAGACTTAGGTTTGCAATACCCTCGCCATAGAATTCAACAAATTTTCCAACCACACCTTGGGCACGAAGCATTTCTACCACAGTTAAAACAAGGTCAGTAGCCGTCGTTCCTTCAGCCATCTTACCCGTGAGTTTGAAACCAACCACTTGAGGGATGAGCATTGAAATAGGTTGACCCAGCATAGCTGCTTCAGCTTCAATCCCACCGACACCCCAACCCATAACGCCCAATCCGTTAATCATGGTGGTGTGTGAGTCAGTACCTACGAGTGAATCAGGATAAATTTGTATACCATCTTTAGTCTCTTTTTTAAATACGACTTGGGCTAGATACTCTAGATTGATCTGATGAATGATTCCTGTATCTGGCGGAACGACATTGAAATTGTTAAATGCATCCTGTCCCCAACGTAGAAAACCATAACGTTCACGATTTCGATCCATTTCGATGCTAGCATTATCAGCAAATGCTGAGTTAGAGCCAAACTTATCAACCTGAACGGAGTGATCAATGACCAGATCAGCCGGTTGTAGAGGGTTGATCTTCTCAGGGTTGCCTCCAAGGTCAGCCATGGTATCACGCATAACTGCTAGATCGACAACAGCAGGTACACCAGTAAAGTCCTGAAGCAGTACGCGACTGGGGCGTAATTGTATTTCATGCGCTGGAGTAGCTTTGGCATCCCAATTCAACAGAGCTTCAACATCATCCCGTGTAACCGTAATGTTATCTTCAAACCGGAGCATGTTTTCTAGTAAAATTTTGTGAGCAATAGGAAGTTTATCCAACTTCTCGTCTGCATTTAGTTTCGAAAGGGCAAAGTATTCATGATCAACACCATTCAGATTAAGGACCGAACGTGTATTGAAGCTGTTTAAAGATTGGGTTTTATTCGCCATGGGAACTCCTGGGATTTGTATCATTAAAGATGGTAAAGTGTTGGGCTTGAGTAGTATAAAAAGAAGTGTGTATCACCTCGGAAACTAATCTTTTGAAGATCAAAATCAATCGCCATAAATGTCCGTCAGATGACGTATTTCATAATAGCAAATATTTTTCCATTGAAAGTTGGAAAAGCGTAAATTTAATGACTATATTTATCACAATGAAAATGAGATCTTATCATATCAAAATACGACAGATACAGATTCAGGAACGGGTCATATGTATATGGCGACCAGTTTTTGGAATTAAAGGAAATAACCATGAGTGAATCAAAAACAAAGCGATTGGCAATCATTGCTTCAAAAGGTACCCTTGATTGGGCATATCCACCATTTCTTCTAGCTTCAACTGCGGCAGCTATGGATATGGAGGTGGGTGTGTTTTTTACCTTCTATGGATTGACATTACTGAACAAAAAGATCGAAGCGAAGGTTGCGCCTCAGACTAATCCGGCGATGCCCATGAAAATGCCTTTCGGATCCAATGAATTTCAAAATATGGAATGGCCTATCCCAAATATTTTAGCAAATAATATCCCTGGTTATGAGACCATGGCCACTTCATTTATGAAGAAAACCTTCGCGAATAAAGGCGTGGCTACCATCGAGGAGCTGCGTGACATTTGTGTAGAATCAGGAGTAAAATTAATCGGGTGTCAGATGACCATGGATGTTTTCGGATTTGATACGGACCAATTTATAGATGGTGTAGAGGTGGGTGGAGCGGCGACCTTTTTGGAATTTGCTGCAGATTCTGACATCTCTTTATTCATTTAGGAAAATTATTTAAAAGGAAATATCATGAATGATATTCAATTTGATCAAGTGTTGGATTGCAGAGGAATGAGCTGCCCCCTACCGGTAGTAAAGACAAAGAAGCAAATTGATACAATGGCGGCAGGGCAAGTCTTGAAAATGATTGCATCAGATCCTGGATCAATCAATGACATGAATGCCTGGGCTAAGCGAACAGGCAATGAAATGCTCTCTCACAGAGAGGAAGAAGACAGTTACATTTTCTATATAAAGAAATCCTGAGACTATGCATAAAAAGTGTTTCCGTTAAGGAAAAAACGACCGCCCATAACAATTCTAAGAAACTGCTAGAAGTTGTTTTATTATAGCTACTAACAATTCATATTCCCACCACATGAGAAATTTCCGAAAGAAATAGAGGCGGGTATTGAATTTCTACATTGATATTCTGTTTTGGATGCGCCAGAAAAGATGGCTGCTCATCGCCCTTATTTATGGTATGGTCATGCACAACTGGGTTACTCCCCCAGCAGATCTCAATCCAGCAGCTTTTGATGCGTTGATCATCATTTCCATGGCCCTGATTCTGATTATTACAGAGCCATTACCTTTACCGGCCATTGCCATGTTCATGCTCTTTATGCAAGTGGTCCTGGGAATTGATACAGCCAATAATGTCGCCTCATCGTTTATGAATGATGCCGTCTTTTTTATCATGGGTTCTCTCATGCTGGCTGTTGCCATTGTGAGTCAGGGTCTTGATAAACGCCTAGCCCTGGGCATCATAAAACTCACGGGCCATAAAACCTGGCGCATTATTGCCGGCTTTACCGCCATCTCAGCTATCCTATCTTCATTTATTGGTGAACATACGGTTGCAGCCATGATGATGCCTGTGGGCTTAACCCTGGTCCGTTATGCTCATAAGGATCCCAAGAAGGTTACAGGACTGACAGCAGCTCTACTATTCTCCATCGCCTACGGAGCCACCATTGGTTCTATTGGTACGCCTTCAGGAGGTGGACGCAATGTGATCATGATGAATTACTGGGCAGAATTTGGTGCAGGGTCAGTTTCATATCTCGAATGGATGAAATATGTTTATCCCATGGTTCTGGTACAAATACCGTTCACCGTCTTGATTCTGCTATGGACGTTTAAACCGGAGCAGAGTAATCTCGATAGCGCCGTTCGAAAACTAGTCATTGATGTGGCTCGTGCTGGAAAAATGAAGGCCCGAGAGTGGTTAGCTATCTTTCTATTTATCCTGGTTTTTCTTGGCTGGGTATTTCTCAGTGAAAGTTTTGGCTTAGGTATTATTGCTCTTTTAGGTGTTTTCCTTTATCTGGCCTTTGGACTGGTGGAATGGAGTGAATTAAACCGTAAAACCAATTGGGGAGTCATCCTGCTTTTTGGTTCGGCTATCTCTATTGGTATTCAGATGAATGAAACAGGGGCTGCAGAATGGGTGGCTCAGGTTATTATTACAAATTTAGGTGCAGTGATCGATAGCCCTGAGATTCTTCAGGGAAGTGTGTCCGTTCTCTTAACTGGAATTATGTCAAATATTCTTAGTAGTTCTGCAACCGTAGCTGTCGTTGGACCCATTGTTTTAGATCTAGGTGGGGATCAAATCCTGATCGGTTTTATGACTGCCATAGCTTCGGCTTTTGGCTATTTTACCGCTGTTGCCGCACCAGCCTGTACCATTATCTATTCCAGTGGGTTGGTTAAATCCAAAGATTTCTTACGAGCGGGTTGGAAAATGGGCGTTTTATCTGTTCTAAGCCTACTCGCATTATCATTATTATGGTGGCCAATATTATGAAAAAAAAACACGCTCAAAACGAACCCAGGGCTCTAAAGTTTCTCACTGCAGTCAGTAGTGCCGAATATTCGAAACTGACCTTGCAGCTAGGTTCATTAATAGCATCTGTTTTTGACGCACATCTTGGGGTTGTCTATGTTGGTGAAAAAGCCAATGAATTCCATGGGACCTCTGTAAACCTTACCCGCCAGAATCTGGACACCTGGAATATTATTCATCCTGGAATGGAAGTCCTGGAATGGGCACTTGGAGAATTGAAAAAATTAAATTCTGAGAATAAAGATCTGGCAAAAATCACATTTAATCCTGACCATGTCTATGAAGAAGATGGACGTGTTCGGGTCATATTACCCAATGAAAAGGGGAGTCGAGTAGAACTTATTCTTCGTGAAGGTGAATTGGTAAATGAGCTCCGTAAAGAAATCCAATTGGAAGCATATGATCTTGCCATTATTGGCGGATCGCAGAACAAACGTCATTTGGCCCATTCCCTGATTCAATATTTACCATCGTCGATTCTTGTACTGCAAAAATTCAAACCACGTAAAAAGTATAAACTTCTACTTTTGGTTGATGATTCAAAAGCTACCGCAAAATCAGTAGAGTGGGGTGCCATGATCGCTAAAAAGCTTAATTGGCCAGTGCGCACCTTAACTGTATCGAAAACCAAGCGATTTGGTTCCGGTTATCAAGGTGCAGCAGACATGGCAAAAGAGTATTTTGATTCCAGGGGTATTGAGATAGAGCAATTCTTCCTTACCGGTGACCCAGTACGTACTTTCGTTGATTTTGCTGGCGATGATCATTTTGTCATCATGGGAGCATCTACCTTGAATCCTGTTAAACAGTTATTCTTTGGTAGCAAACCTATTCAGACTCTTAAACAGAGTGACGTTCCCATTTTAATCGTACGATAGAGACGTAACACCCGTGCATATATCCGCCGATATGATTTACTGGGTTCAGCGGAAACGCTGGCTACTCATTGCTTTTGCTCTGGGTGCTGTATTTTATCTTTTTGTTCCCAGCCCTGCTGGACTAAGCATCGAAGCTTATCATATTTTGATCATCATCATGATGACCCTCATCCTTATCCTAAAGGAGCCAATTCCCTTACCGGCTATCGCCCTTCAATTGATCTTCTGGCAGGTGATCATTGGAGGCAGCACTCCCAATGAAGTAGGTAGTTACTTTATGAGTGATGCGGTATTTTTTATCATGGGTTCACTCATGCTGGCAGTGGCTATTGTTAGTCAAGGTTTGGATAAACGTCTCGCTCTAGGAATCATCCGTATCACAGGTAACAAAACTTGGCGAATCGTAGCAGGTTTTACAGCGATATCAGCTATTCTCTCAAGTTTTGTGGGTCCTCATATGATTACTGCTATGATGCTTCCGGTAGCTTTGACCCTCATTCGCTTTACGCCCAAATCAGCTAAATCGACGGTGGGCTTGACCTCAGCCTTGCTATTCTCTATTGCCTATGGTGCTACGATTGGCTCCATTGGAACTCCCAGTGGTGGTGGACGCAATGTGATCATGATGAATTACTGGGTTGAATTTGGATCAGGGAGTTTGAGCTATCTGGAATGGATCAAGATGGTATACCCCATGGTTCTAATCGAGATTCCATTGACAATTCTGATTATCATAAAAACGTTCCCTCCTGAAATGCAGATTCTTGATACGGCAGTAAGGCGCTTATCCGTCGAAGTGGCCCATGCTGGTAAAATATCAGCCCGTGAAATCTTTTCTATTATTCTCTTTGCCGCGGTACTCCTTGGTTGGATAAGTTTGAGTGAGAAATACGGCATTGGCAGCATTGCCCTCATTGGCGTCTTCTTATTCATGGCATTTGGCCTGGTAAACTGGAAAGATATCAGCACCAATGTTAATTGGGGTGTTATTCTTCTCTTTGGGGCAACCATATCAATTGGTGTTCAAATGAAGAACACAGGCGGTGCCGCTTGGCTGGCTGGTCTCAGCGTTGAACTTTTACAGGGTATAATTCCTGATATCGATACTTTAAGAGCCGTTGTTTCAGTTGCTTTAAGTGGTATCATGTCAAATTTTTTAAGTAGTTCAGCTACGGTTGCTGTAGCAGGTCCTATTGTTCTTAACCTGGGAGGGGATCCAATATTATTGGGCTTATCTTCAGTTATAGCCTCGGCATTTGGCTATTTCACGGCAGTAGCGGCACCAGCTTGCACCATCATTTATGCCAGTGGCCTAGTGAAAGCACCTGACTTTCTTCGAGCTGGTTGGAAAATGGCTATTATGTCTATTGCTTCCCTCACATTGCTGTCACTTCTCTGGTGGCCCTTGTTCCGATAAAACCTCTAGTTTAGTCTTCCTGACGCGAAGCTTGTCGAAGGGGAAGGATCTCAGAATAGCCCCGTTGGCAAAAATATTGTAGCAACCATCGATCCGAGATTCTTCTCTACACTCCGTTTCGATCAGAAAGACACTATAAAATTTCACCCCTAAGTGTTATCTTTAGCCATGCAAAATTATGATGTCATTGTTCTCGGTGCCGGTATCAATGGTTGTGGTGTCGCTGAAAATTTAGCACGTCAGGGTAAGCAAGTCCTACTAATGGACAAGGGTGGTGTTGGTCGAGGTACCTCCTCAAAATCATCCAGATTGATTCATGGCGGGCTTCGCTATCTGGAAACCGGACAACTTCATCTCGTATATGAATCGCTCCATGATCGACAACGACTCGTCAATAAATACCCAGATCTTGTAGAATACAAACGGTTCATCTTACCCATCTATAAAAGTAGTCCTCGTCCGGGATGGATGATTCGATTGGGACTCTGGATGTATGATTTTCTATCTGGTTCCAAGTCTGCAGGCAAATCCCAAAAAGAGGATATGGAGGTTTTTAAAATACGCTTCCCTGCCTTTAGTGAGGACAATTTAAGATCAGTACTTTCCTATGTAGATGGTAAGACCCATGATCGGGAGCTGACTCGTCGAGTCGCAGATGATTTTCAACGACTGGGAGGTACGGTGATCGTTCATAGTGAGGTTGAGGACATCGTATGGACTGAATCAGGTTTCCATGTCTATTCCACTGCAGGTGAATTTCAGGCACCGGTCATGGTGAATGCTACAGGTCCGTGGATCGATGAAACAAACAAGAAATATGACTTTCCCTCCAATTTCCATGTCCGTAAAGTGAGTGGTATCCATTTGATCTTCGACGGCTTGGTTGTGCCGGATTTAATGTTTATGCAAACAAGCGAGAAACGGATCTTCTTTATTATCCCGGAGCCTGAGAATGATCAGACCCTGATTGGGACAACTGAACGCGATGAAAATGGGTATATAGATGAAATTCAGGCAGGTGAAACTGATATACAATATCTATTAGATCAAGTGAATGCTTATCTCAAACCAGAGTTTCAGCTGAGACGTAAGGATGTGAGAGATATCTATATCGGGGTTCGACCTCTCGTGAGGAAAAAGGGTGAACTCTCAGATGTTAGTCGTGAGTATAAGCTAGACCTGCATACTAAGGGTGATACAAAACTATTACATATTTTCGGGGGAAAGCTGACCACATATCTGTCATTGGCTGAGAAAGTGGCGAAGGTGTTGGGTAATTAATAGTCTGAATTGAGACATAACACCTTACATCGCATTGCATACCACAATAATTAACTTACATAAAATGTCGTTAACCACCAACTTCAGTTGGTGGGTGTGAAAGGATTGTTTTGACGTGCCAACCGTTTCAACGGTTTCTCACTTTTCAATATTTGTAAACTATTTGAAACTGTTAAAACAGTTGTAATGATTTTAATCAACTGGGAATCACCTGACTGAAGTCAGGTGTTAACGTGATATCCCTGAAAAACTATTTTTATCATCAACCTTCATAACTAATCTATCACACTAATAAATGAATATATCATAGGGGTGAATATGACCAAGAAAATCATAGTCGGTATCATCGTTATCGTAGTATTGGGTGGATTATACATTAACCATTATCTAAAGATTGGCATTCCTGAACATACGGGAGTAATTCAGGCTAAAGGACTAAATGCTGAGGTTTCCATTCAACGCGATGAAGCTGGTATTCCACATATTTTTGCAGAATCGGAGACAGATGCCTATTTCGCCCTGGGATATGCTATGGCCCAAGATCGCCTTTTCCAAATGGAGTTTCTAAGAGCTGCAGGTAACGGTAGCCTTAGTGAGATTCTTGGTGAGAGCATGCTCAAATCAGATCGTTTTCTTAGAAAGATCATGTTACGCCCCAGAGATCCAGAAGGTTTGTTCCAGGAAAATCCACCACAAGTACAGGCAATGCTTACCTATTTTGTCGGCGGGATCAACAGCTTTATCAAAGCTGATCCGGATCTACCCATTGAATTTAGACTGTTGGGGCATAGCCCGGAATTGTGGACCATGGGGGATATGCTGGCCATCATTAAACTCCAAAGCTGGCAGCTATCCTACAACTATGATATAGAATTGATCTATCGCCAACTGAATCAAAAATTGGGTATTGAGAAGACAGCTGAACTGTTCCCATATTACGCAGCAGAACACATAAAAATTATAGATGAATTCGGAGCTGCCACATCAGGAGATGCTGAACTGATTTCACAGGCGGTCCAACTCAAGGAATTGCTGGGGACAAATGGAGGTAGTAATAATTGGGTGGTTTCCGGTGCTCGTTCTGCTTCCGGGAAACCTATTCTCAGTAGTGATCCGCACCTACACGGGTCCAGACTTCCAGGGCCTTGGTACTTTGCTCATCTCAGTGCTCCAGGATTAGATGTCGCTGGTGGATTCTTCCCTGGGCTGCCTACTGTACTTATCGGGCATAACAGAAACATTGCCTGGGGCTTGACTAATATGGGACCAGATGTACAAGACCTGTTCATCGAAGAAGTGAATCCCGACAATCCTCAGCAGTATTTATACAAAGGTGAGTGGAAGGATTTCGAGATCATTCCCCAAACAATTCGTATCAAAGATGATAGTCAGGAGGATGGATTTCGTTATGAGGATTTTGAGCTCAAAAAATCTGTACACGGTCCAGTGATTAAAGAAGACGAGGAAGTATTAGCATTGTCATGGACAGGGCATTATTTCAATGGTGAACTCGAGGCCTTCTATCGTTTAAACCATGCCAGTGATTGGGGTGAATTCACAGCAGCAGTTTCACATTTCTCTACAGCACCACAGAATTATGTCTATGCTGACATTGATGGAAATATTGGATACTACGGTGCGGGGAAAGTGCCTTTGAGAAAGAAGGGTTCAGGTATATTTCCAGTTCCCGGGCACACAGGTGAATACGACTGGGATGGCTATATTCCCTTTGAGGATATGCCCCACATATACAATCCCGAAGGTGGTATGATCGTCACGGCTAACGCAGAGCCCCATGGAAAGGATTATGCCTATCCAATGCCGGGAGTTTATGCTCCTGAATATCGAACCAAACGGATACGTGACCTGATCAACGAGAAGGAGAAATTGACTCCAGGTGACATGGCAAATATTCAGTTTGACCAAGAGTCCTATCTCGCTCCTGTATTTTTGGAGCACTTAATACCGATCATTCCCGATGAATATTCTATTATTAGGGAATCTCTGACAAGTTGGGATCATGTCCTGGATAAAGCAGGATATGAAGGATCCATTTATCATGAGACCATGGAAACGTTTTTAAGACTGATCTGGGCTGATGATATGGGAATGGACTTAGCTGAGCAGTATTTGGATACCTGGTACATCTCACTGAATCGCTGGGTTATGATGCTGGAGGATAATACCCATTTCTGGTATGATAAAATCGATACAGATGAAGTTGAGAATCGTGATGACCTACTCAAGGAAGCCTTTGATAAAGCTTTGGTAAGTTTGGAAGAAAAATACGGTACCAGTGATACCGAAAAATGGATATGGGGCACAATCCACAACATTGCTTTTCACCATCCCTTTGAAGCCAAGGGTGGCTTGATAAAGAAATTCTTCAATTATGGTCCCTTCCCCTTTGGTGGTGATGGAGAAACCGTGAACCGGGCAACTCACGTATTTACCAAACCCTATATGGCCGAAATGACCGCCTCGATGCGGTTGATTATAGATATGGCAGATGCTTCAAAAAGCCAAATGGCAAACGCATCAGGTCAGGTAGGAATGCCATTACAAGATCATTATACCGACTTGGTTGATAAATGGTTAGCCGGTGAATACATAGACATGCATCTGGATCGTGAGAACCTGGGTGACGTGCAAGAGTTGCAGCTAATGCCCTTGGAATAGTCATCCTGAGCAACGCGAAGGATCTCCGCTTGAATGCCGAATATCATCGTCAAAGTGAGATTCTTCGTTATCACTCAGAATGACACAATTCTTAGCATTTAGGAAAAATATTTTTCGGTGGTAGCAATTCCACCAAATAATACCTACCTTTCAATATGTCGTCGATGAAAGGTCATATCCTGATTGCAATGCCTCACCTAAGTGATCCCTATTTCAGGCGTTCGTTGGTTTTTATCTGCGAGCATGATGAGCAAGGAGCCATGGGGCTGATTATTAATAAATCATTCGAGGATGATTCCATCAAAAAGATTTTTCCCTCGCTCATTGTCAATGATGATGCGATTAATGAGGTCATTTCTCCCATGCATTTTGGTGGACCAGTGGATCTTGAAAGAGGCTTTCTCTTACACAGTACAGATTTTGTAAGTGAAGATACGCTTAAGATCAACGAAGATTTTTCTCTAACCAGCAATTCCGAAATTATTGATGCAATTCAGATTGGAACTGGACCTCAATCCTTTAAGATGATGTTGGGTTATGCTGGCTGGGGCAAAGGACAGCTTGAAAGCGAGATTGAGAATGGTGATTGGTTGTTCCAAGAGGTAAAGCCAGATTTCATTTTCAATGGAGTTGAGATTGAAAAATGGATATCAGCTACTCAAAGTTTTGGTATCAATATCGCACCTGGATCAGGTGGATTAGCTTAATGCTTATTCCGGCTTGATTGTTAAGTCGTAGTTTTCGTCTTCCTGAGCTCGTCGAAGGACGAAAAAGAAAGCTGGAATTCCTCGAAGGGTATACAGAATATACGCCGTACTTTGAGTATTCGACTACGTCGAACCTCAGCATGACGTCTATTTGAGTTAAACGACTGCAGACTCTAGTAGCGTAATCTTCCCATTGTCTGCATCAATCTCTGCTTCAACTCCAAGAGGCATGGTAAATTTATCCTCAATATGTCCAATCATAGACCCATACCAGGCTGGAATACCCAGCGATTTTATGTGATCATCTAATATCTCCTCCAGAGTAAGCGAACCATAGCTTTCCTCTGGACCACAATCACTGCATTTCCCAAATACAAAACCAGACAGCTGACCAAGAATACCAGCCAGCTTAAGCTGTGTAAGCATGCGATCTATACGATAAATATTCTCACCCACATCTTCCAGAAACAGAACCTTTCCTTTGAAATCAGGCAAGTAATCTGAGCCAACCATAGCCGTCAGAACTGTCAGGTTACCACCTACGAGCCGACCCTTAGCCTGTCCGCTGTTAATGGTTAAAATACGATCCTTGACCTGAGTCAGATTGTCGCCCATCTCTTTCGGGTTTTCCATACTAAAAGCCTGGGCATCAAAAAGCAGTCGTTTGACAAAATCGGTTGAATATTCATTCCAGGTGGAAATGCCAACTGGTCCATGGAATGTTACCAGTCCGGTTTTAGCGTTTAGAGCGAGGAGTAAAGAGGTAATATCACTATAGCCCATGAGAATCTTGGGGTGCTTGGCTACTATTTTGTAATCTATCAGATCCAGTAAACGGTTACAGCCCCATCCACCTCTCAGTGTCAAAATAGCATCAACCTTAGGATCGGCAAACATGGTATTAATATCTGCTGCTCGAGCTTGATCTGTTCCAGCTAAATATCCGTATCGATCCAAAAGGTGCTTACCTGATTTCATCTTCAAACCCAAAGCAGCCAACGTCTCCTCGGCTATGACGACATCCTCCGGGTGGAAGGTTGCGCCAGCAGGATTGATCAGGCCAACCGTGTTTCCTGGCTTTAATCGAGGTGGCTTAAGTGTGGATTTTGAAAATAGTCCTGATGCCGCTACCGAGGGTACTTGAGTTGCCACGATACCCGTTCCCACCATCTGTAATATCTGTCTACGTGTAATGCTCATCGGTACTCCATGTAATGAAAGTTGCTTTAAGCTAGTTTATTTCTTAGAGTAGGGCAAATAGAAGCTCTGATCTCTCCTCAGCATATGAGGAATTTTAGTCGAATAATTCTTGTTTTCTATTCTAAAATAAGCTTCTATTAAGAATAACTGGAAAGAGTGTATGGAAGCTTCAAAAGGGGATCCCAGATGAACTACGAAAACATTGGACAAATGATCAAGATCAAGATTGATGAATACGGCGAAAACAGGGCTCTACGCTATAAAGAAAATGATTTATGGAAATCCTTGAGCTACAAGGAGTTTGGTGAAAAAATTACCAAGCTTGGTTGTGCTTTGATCAAAGCGGGCATAGAAAAGGGTGACACCGTAGGGATATATTCTGCTAATCGATACGAATGGGCAGTGAGTGATTTTGCCTGCATCTTGGTTGGAGCAATATCAGTCCCCATTTATGCTACGAATACTAAGGATCAAGCAAAATTCATCGTTCAAGATGCGAAAATCAAGCTCGTATTTGCCGGAAGTGAGGTCCAATACAAGAATCTTGCCTCAATTCACTTGGAAGGTATTCCCTTAAAGATTGTGACCTATGAAGCAGGTCTCTCAATTGACCCCTCCTTTGCTTCCACTTTTCAGGAGTTCATGAATGCCAGTGATCTGGATGAATATATCACAGAGCTGAATCAGCGTTCGGGGCAGATCAAAAGAGATGACGTATCGACCGTAATTTATACTTCAGGAACGACTGGAAACCCAAAAGGTGTCATGCTTTCCCACGGGAATCTATTTCATCAATTTGAAGCAGTGGACGTCAACTTCAATGTCACCAGTGCTGATACATCCCTCTGCTTTTTACCTTTGAGCCATGTCTATGAAAGGATGTGGTCTTACTATGTTTACCTGAAAGGTGCCGTACATACCTACTTAGAAGATCCAAAACAAGTAATAGAAGCTATGCAGGAAATTAAACCTACGGCTATGGTTTCTGTCCCCAGACTTTATGAAAAAATTTATGCTAGTGTACTGAATAGCCAGGAAAATGCATCCAGCATCAAGAAAACGCTATTTAACACAGCGATCAAAGTGGGAGCAGAATACAACAATCTATATTTTAGAGACCAGCCTATCTCTTCAGGTTTGAAGATCAAGTACAAACTATTCGATATACTCGTCCTTTCAAAAGTGAGGGCTGCGGTAGGAGGTAAGAAAAACTTCTTCTCAGCTGGTGGTGCTCCACTGGAAAAAACCATCGAAGAGTTTTTCTTGGCCTGTGGACTACTTATCTGTCAGGGCTACGGATTAACAGAAACATCGCCTATGGTCTCTTATAATACTCCCAATAATTTCAAGTTTGGTACGGTTGGGAAATTGGTACCAAATTGTGAAGTCAGAATTGCAGAAAGTGGTGAAATTCAGGTCAAAGGTCCTCAGGTTATGAAGGGCTATTTTAATAATTCAGAGGCAACAGCAAAAGCCATAAACGATGGATGGTTTAGTACGGGTGATATTGGCGAATTTGATGAAGATGGATATCTAAAGATCACTGACCGGATTAAAGATCTCATCATCACATCGGGAGGAAAAAATATTGCACCCCTAAATATCGAAACGCTAGTGGGAAAGGATTTCTATATCGAGCAAATCATTGCGATTGGTGATAAACGAAATTTCATCAGTGCCTTGATTGTCCCTGCCTTTGAAAGCCTGGAATCCTGGGCTCATAAAAAGAAAATCCAATTTCAAAATCAAGAGGAATTGATCAACCACCCCAGTGTTATTGATTTTTTTAGAGAGCGCATTGATCATCACTCCAAGAAATTGGCTCAGTATGAGACCATTAAAAAATTTAGACTTCTAAATAAGCCGTTTACCATGGAGGGAGGGGAAATTACGCCCACCCTAAAACTCAAGCGTAAGCAGATCAATGATAAATTTAGGGCTTTAATTGATTCGATGTATCGGAAATAGCAATAAATTCAATTCATGAGGGGAGAAGCATTACCCCGTCGAGCTGGTTATGGAGAGGGAAGACAGGACTATATTTTTTTAAATCCAAATATGAGTTTAAGGATGCCTTTGAGTTTTAGCGGCCACCGACCCCCAATAATCATGGCTAATCCGACCCAACGTCGATACACAAAACCAGAAACCGGTGTCCAATAGAATTGTTTGTTAAAAGGGAAATAGTCAGTAACTATAGCTCGGGTTTCTGTCATTGCTTGAAGTCCTGACTCTCCATGAGTTCTACCTAAGCTGCTATTTTTAAATCCCCCCCAGGGCAGATTGGGAATGCCATGGGTAATCAAATGATTATTTATGGTAATAACACCAGCCTGCAGTTGATCAGCTATCTTGCGTCCTAGCCGGATATTTTTAGTCCATATGGAGGCAGTTAACCCCAGGTCAGAGTCATTTGCCAGTTGAATAGCCTCGTCAATAGTATTGAAGGGCATGACACCTAACACAGGACCAAAAGTTTCCTCACACATGACGTCCATCTCATGATTAACATCTGTTAAAACTATTGCGGGTAAAGCCTGGCCAACTTTAGCATCAACCTTTGATTTGGCAGAGACTTTAGCCCCTTGATTCATGGCTTGATCGATTACGCTCTGGACACTCTCTTGCTGACTAGATGTAGTCATTGTGCCAAAATGATTCTCATTAGTTGAAGAATCTCCAGCTCGTAATTTTTCCACCTTTCGCTTAAGGATTTTCAAAAAGGGTTCATAGACATCTGTATGTACGTAGATGCGTTCAATTCCACCACAACTTTGTCCTGAATTAGAAAGCCCTGCAAAGATAGCCCCATTGACTGCTTTCTTAAGATTTGCTTCAGAGCAAACGATCATGGGGTCGTTCCCGCCTAGCTCTAAAGAAACAGGAGTAAGGGTTTCAGCTGCCTTTTTCATTAGTTTTTTACCCACAGGAACGCTACCTGTAAAGAAAAGTTTGTCAACTCCGGCTTCTAGAAATGCATCTCCGGCAATACGGCCAGGAACATTGACCTGAACGAATAGATCCTGTGGTAATTCACCCGCATCAATGATCTTCTGGATTACCTGTCCCACCATTTGGGTTTCAGAGGCTGCCTTGTAAAGCATACCATTTCCAGCCATAAGACCCATTAAAATTTCATGCATGGGAATGGCCAGCGGGTAATTCCATGGAGAAATGACCCCAATAACGCCCCTAGGGACATACTGAAGTTTATTGCGATTAAAGATGGCGATTATATGGGTGCCTTTTATGCGCCGGGGTCTGAGAACCCGAGCAGTGTGTTTAATGTAATAATCAAACGCAATTATTGTTGCTGTCACATCGGCTATGTAGGCATCTGCCAGTGTTTTACCGTTATCCCGTGAAATAACACGAGCATATTCCTCACCATGTTCAGTTAGATGCCTTTGCATCTTTCTCAAATGTGCTCCTCTTTCCGAAAAAGAAAATTGAGCCCACGTTGCCTGAGCTATACGAATTCTAGCAACAGCCTCTTTTACATCTTTGCGGCTGTTTTGGGGCACTTGCCCCAGGGATTCTCCTGTAGCTGGATTATATGCTTCTGTGTGAATTTTTGTTGCCATAGCCGTCCTTATATTTGCACAGAAATGTATCCCTGACGAGTCTGATTAGTAGGTTTTTTTCTATGAGAAGGCTTTGGTTTAAATCTTTATAGAAATGTATGTTTTGAGTCATTTCATGATGATTATTGGCTTATCTTATTTACGAATCATACAGAGTTATGTCCAGTATTTGACCTTATAAAATTGTGAGTTAATCAGGATTGTATTAATACAAACTAGGGAAGCGATAATGAGAGAATTAAGTAAGTCAGATTTGTGTAAAACAACAAATGGCGATGCCCTATCATTTAAATCAACTGCAGAGCTTACTAGCCTGAAACAAGTGATTGGTCAAGAGCGTGCTGTAAGAGCCCTGAAATTTGGTCTTGAGATGCTCGCGCCTGGATATAATGTTTTTGTGGGAGGATTACCCGGAACGGGAAAAAGAACTATTGTTAAAAGTTTGGTTGAAAAGTTTGCCACCACAAAACCGGCTCCACCTGATTGGATTGTGGTTTTCAACTTCAGAGATGAATACAATCCCAAAGCATTCAGCCTTCCGCCAGGCGAAGGCACCAAATTCGCAAAACAAATGAAACGGCTTATCAGCAGCCTAAGTGCGGACCTACCCAAGGTTTTTAAGGGTGAGCAGTACGCGAAACGCAAAAAGGAGATCACTGCTGAGTTTGATACGGGACGAGAAGAGATCATTGCTGGTGTGAATGAGGATGCCGCTGAGCAAAATATTCAACTGGTTGTATCTCAGGAGGGCTTTCAGACCATTCCTCTCAAGGATGGCGAACCTATGAATGAGGAGGCTTTAGCCAGCCTTTCTGAAGAAGAGCAAAACGCATTAAATAGCAAAATCGCAGTACTTCAAGAACACCTACGTAAGAGCCTGAGGGATATGGCAGAGCTTGAAGAAGAAAGAGAAAATGTGGTTGAAACGCTTCAAGAAAAAGTAGCTCTTGATTCGGTAGAACATCGCATTGGTCGATTACTGGAAAATTATTCAGCTTATCCAGGTATTGTTGATTACCTCCAAAAAGTGAGAGATGATATTGCTGAACATGTCCAAGAATTTATCGGCTTGGAATCCACCCAGGTGCATGAAGAAGAAGCCAGCCCTTACCAGATTCAGCAAGCACTTTTAAAGCGATATAAGGTGAACCTGTTGGTGGACAACTGTCGCCAGAAGGGAGCACCCCTGATCATAGATAATAACCCATCCTACTATAACCTCTTTGGTCGAATTGAGAAAAAACCAGTCATGGGTGGGTACTATAGTGACTTCACTATGATTACTGCAGGAGCTTTGTTAAGAGCGAATGGTGGTTTCTTAATTCTGGATGTCCAAACTATTCTCCAAAACAATCATGTATGGGAATCATTGAAGCGCACCCTTAAGAATAAGTTTCTGCAGATTGAAGATGTAAATGAACAATTTGGTTTCTCATCTACCACTTCCCTGAAACCAGAACCAATCCCTCTCGATCTTAATGTCATCCTTTTAGGAAGATCAGATTACTTCCATTATCTGCAAGAAGTAGATGAGGCATTTAATAAAACCTTCAAAGTCCGCGCTGATTTTGACTATGAAGTAAACAGAAGTGCTCAAAATGAACATTTACTGTGTCAGTTTATCGCTCGGGTTTGCCGGCAAAGCAAGTTGCCACATCTAACCTCTGAGGCCGCGACCCAGGTTATAGTTTATAGTTCTAGACTGGCAGGGGACAAAGAAAAACTATCGCTCCAGTTTGGAACATTGGTGGGACTTATTACTGAATCTGCCTACTGGGCTAAAAGACAGAAGCATCGCCAGGTTCAAAGAGAAGATGTGCGTAAGGCTATCGCAGAAAAACGATTTCGTGGAAGCCTGTATGAGGAAAAAGTATGGGAAAATATTGAGAGCGAAACCTTGATGATCGATGTTAAGGGTGAACGCGTTGGCCAGATCAATGGCCTGGCGGTATACTCAACGGGAGACAACTCATTTGGGAAGCCGTCACGAATAACTGCTACCGCCTATATGGGAAAACCCGGTATTACAGCAGTTGAACGGGAAGCAAAACTCTCAGGGAAAACTTATGACAAGGGCAATTTGATCGTCAATGGCTATTTGGGTCAAACTTTTGCTCAAAATTTCCCACTATCTGTAGCTATTACACTCACCTTTGAACAATCGTATGGCGGTATTGATGGCGACAGCGCCAGCTCTACCGAGATTTATGCAATCCTCTCAGCCCTTTCAGGTTTTCCAATAAAGCAAGGAATCGCAGTAACCGGGTCAGTGAACCAGTGGGGTGAGATCCAAGCTATTGGTGGTGTAAATGAAAAAATTGAAGGCTTTTTCCATCTGTGTGAATTAAGAGGCTTAACCGGTGATCAGGGCGTGATCATTCCGGAGGCTAATGTTGTTCATCTCATGAGTATGCCTGATGTTCAGAATGCTGTTGAGGAGGGCAAATTTCATATTTGGGCTGTCAATTCCATCGCGGAAGGAATAGAGCAGTTGACAGGTGTTAAAGCAGGAACTGTGAACAAACATGGCAATTTTCCGGCGAAAACTGTATTTGGCCAAGCACAGAACCAACTCAAGCAGTATTTTTTAAAGGGTCAAACCTTAAAAAATCAACCAGAATGATTAAAAACGACTGTTACGGCTCAATAGTTGCTTAATCAAATACTTGTGAAAAATAATTGGTTTCAAATATCATTCCGCTTTGTTTTCGCTCCACATGAAGGTTAATTTCGATTATGAATAAACCGGAGTATTCAAGATTTGATCAGATGGTAAAAACAGACAGCAAACTACCAAGAAATCAGGTCTTCCGGAGATCCCCACCAAAAAAGAATCACGACCTTTTTCTATTAAAAATAAATCATAAAAACACAGATCTGTTTATCAGGAGTTCGTCTTAATGTCAAAAAAAATAATCCGTATCAATGAAGCAACTATTCGCTTTGCCGGAGATTCCGGTGATGGTATGCAGCTAACGGGAACACGTTTCACTGAAGCTACTGCTATTGTAGGAAATGACCTAAAAACTATACCAAATTATCCCTCAGAAATCCGAGCTCCGCTTGGAACTTTGGCCGGTGTTAGCGCCTTCCAGCTCATGTTCGGATCTCAACGGGTTTTCACCCCCGGTGATTTACCAGACACATTGGTTGCAATGAACCCAGCTGCACTAAAGGTGCATCTGAAGGATTTGAAAAAAGGTGGAACCATTTTGGCCAACGCCAACGCTTTTTCTGCAAAAAATTTAAAAATGGCCGGCTGGGAGTCTAATCCTCTTGAAGACGATACGCTTTCCGGGTATACAGTCTATAGTATTGAGATGTCCAAGATGGTTGGTAAGGCTCTGGAGAATTCAGACCTGACCTCAAAAGGGATTGAGCGAACCAAAAATATGTTCGCCCTTGGTGTGCTTTTCTGGATGTATAATCGTCCCATAGAGCCAACCGAAGAATGGCTAAGAAAGAAATTCGCGAAAAATCCCTCCACCGCTGAGGCAAATATCACCGCGATGAAAACAGGTTTCAATTATGGTGAGACCACAGAAATATTTACCACCTCCTATGCTGTGGAGAAAGCTGACTTACCAAAGGGGAAATATCGAAATATCACTGGTAATGTTGCTGTTTCATATGGTTTGGTCGCCGCAGCCAAGAAAGCAGGTAAAGAGCTATTCTTGGGCTCATATCCAATCACACCAGCCAGTGAAATTCTCCATACCTTGTCGACGCTAAGGAATCATGGAGTCAAAACCTTTCAGGCAGAAGATGAAATTGCTGGAATCTCCTCTGCAATCGGGGCTTCCTATGCAGGAGATTTAGCCGTTACGACGACTTCCGGACCTGGTATGGCCCTGAAGACAGAAGCAATTGGACTGGCAATTATCACAGAACTTCCACTGGTTATCGTAAACGTTCAGCGCGGTGGACCCAGTACTGGTATGCCAACAAAGATGGAGCAATCAGATCTGCTACAAGCGGTGCATGGACGAAATAGTGATGCACGTATTCCAGTCATTGCTGCCCAGGATCCTGCTGATTGTTTCGAATGTGCCTTTGAAGCCGCCAGAATTGCCATGAAATATATGACCCCTGTTATTTTATTGACCGATGGATACCTGGGTCAGGGCTCTGGACCATGGAAAATTCCAGATCCTAAAAACCTGCCAGAAATTGAAGTCAGTCATCCCGGACCAGAAGATCGTGGTGAAGATAAGTTCTTGCCCTATACAAGAGATGAAAACGAAACTCGTCCCTGGGCACTTCCTGGTACTGCAGGTCTGGAGCATCGTATCGGTGGTCTTGAAAAAGAAAATATTACTGGCATGGTGAGTCAAGATCCAGCCAATCATCAACTTATGACTGATATTCGTGCTCGTAAAGTTGACAATATCAAACAGGAAATCCCTCCATCAGAACTCCATGGTGAACCCAAAGGCAAGTTGCTTGTGTTGGGATGGGGTAGCACCCATGGTGCCATCCATGTTGCAATAGCCCGGGCTCTTGCGAAGGATCAGTCTGTAAGTCAGCTGCATTTGCGTTGGGTCAGTCCATTCCCATCAGATCTTAAGGCTATTTGTGATGATTTTGATGAAATCCTCATTCCAGAGGTGAATTCAGGTCAATTGGCTCTGCTTCTCAAAGGTGAGCTGGCCAGACCCATTCATCAGCTGAATATTGTGCGAGGAGAACCTTTCCGAGCTTCTGAGATTGAAGATAAAATTAACGAGATCCTCGGTTAATCCCCGAGTAATTGAATAGATAAGGTATAGAAAGATGAGTGAAACTACTATAGACATTCAAGACTTGAATCTAACAAGGAAAGATTTCGTGCCTGGTAACGAGGTACGATGGTGTCCTGGTTGTGGGGATTATTCGGTCCTGGCAAATATGCAAAAAACGCTACCTGTTATGGGCGTAAAAAAAGAGAATTACGCCTTCATCTCTGGTATTGGTTGCTCCAGTCGATTTCCGTATTACATGGATACTTACGGTTTCCATTCGATTCATGGCCGTGCGCCAGCCATTGCCTCAGGCGTTAAGCTGGCAAATCCAGAATTGGCTGTTTGGATCATTACTGGCGATGGAGATGGATTTTCCATTGGTGGAAACCATATGATCCATGCTCTGAGACGCAATATTGATATGAACATCATGTTGTTTAATAATCGCATATATGGTCTAACCAAAGGTCAGTATTCTCCCACATCATTATTGGGTGCAAAAACCAAATCTTCACCTTTTGGATCAATTGATCGACCTTTCAACCCCAGTGCTGTCGCCCTGGGAGCCAATGCCACCTTCATTTCCCGGGCATTAGATGTTGATGCCAAGGGACTACAGGAAAGCATCAAACGGGCACAACGCCACAAGGGCACAGCTTTTATCGAAGTCTACCAGAATTGCATTATTTTTAATGATGGTGAATTTGGAGATGTTGAGAACAAGGTGACCCGTCCTGATAATGCACTGTTTGTGGTCCATGGTGAGCCCATGATTTTTGGAAAAGAACATGATAAGGGTATCATTGTGGAAAATCATCATCCTAAGGTGGTTCAACTCGGTGATAAATGGTCTGAAAAGGATCTTCTTGTCCATGATGAAACCAGTCAAATTATCACCAACTTGTTACTTGAGATGACTTTTGATACATCGACTCCGACACCATTTGGCGTGCTGAGGGCGGTGGAGGCTCCTACCTATGACGATATGATGGTTGAGCAGATCGAAGAGGTCACAAAGATCAAAGGTGAAGGTACGCTTGAGGATCTTTTCTATAGCGGTGATGTTTGGGAGGTTAAATAGTTTAGGGGTTGCCTATGTTTCAATACGATGAAAAAGCTCTGAAAGATCAACTACTCGAATTGATTCGCCTGGCGTCGACGGATCTTCCCAAGGATGTTGTGGAAAGTATCCAGGCAGCCCAACAGAATGAAGATGAAGGTTCAGCTGCCCGTAATGTATTTGGAATGATTCTAAAAAATATCGAATTGGCCCGTACTGAATCGACGCCCATTTGTCAGGATACTGGCACCAATATCTACCTCGTTTACATCCCAGAGGGTGTTTCCATGCGTAAGCTGACCGCCTTAATACATGAAGCTACTTCTGAAGCTGTTGAAAGAAGCTATCTCAGACCAAATGCCGTGGACAGTATTACAGGTAAAAACTCTGGCAACAATATTGGTGAGGGACAGCCCTTTATTCATTTTGAAGAATGGGATAATGATTATATCGAGTTCAAGCTCATGCTCAAAGGGGGTGGATGTGAAAATGTATCTACCCAATACAAGCTTCCTGATGTAGGTTTAGGAGCTGGGCGTGACATGGATGGTGTATATAAGGTGATTGTGGATGCAGTCAATGCTGCTGAGGGTCTGGGATGCGCTCCTGGTATTCTTGGCATTGGGATTGGTGGCGACCGTACCACTTCACATCTTACTGCAAAAACTCAGCTATTCCGGAAAATGACGGATACAAACCCCAACTCCGATTTGTCTGAAATGGAATTGAAACTATTGGCAGATCTGAATAAACTAGGTGTTGGTCCAATGGGTTTTGGTGGAAATACGACCATATTGGGTGTGAAAATGGGCGCCATGCACCGATTACCAGCCTCTTTCTTTGTCTCCATTTCCTACATGTGTTGGGCATACCGGAGACATAGCATGATTCTGAAAAGCAGTGGAGAGGTAAATTATGATTAAATTGCAATTACCTATTTCAGAATCAGCTATCCGAGAATTAAAAATGGGTGATGAAGTCGCCATTTCAGGTCTGATGGTTACAGCTCGAGACGCCGCTCACAAATACATCCATGAGAATTGGCCAGACTGGCTGGATCCAATTATGGAAAACAGTATGATCTACCATTGTGGACCAGTTGTTAAGAAGCATGAAGATGGTTCTTGGTCCTTCGTTGCTGCAGGCCCGACCACCAGCATCAGAGAAGAACCTTATGAAGCTGCTGTGATGGAACGCTATAAAGTGAGAGCTGTGATCGGAAAAGGCGGGATGGGAGAGACAACTCTGGCTGGTTTAAGTAAATCGGGTGGTGTTTATCTACATGCTATTGGCGGACTGGCGGCCTCTTTGGCGAAATCAGTTATCAAGGTCCATGATGTATATATGCTTGAAGAATTAGGAGTTCCTGAAGCTTTTTGGCACATTGAAGTAAAGGACTTCCCCGCTGTTGTCACCATGGATAGTCACGGTGGTTCACTCCATAAATCAATTAAGGCTAAATCTGATGAGGTAGCCAAGAAATTGATCTTTGGCTGAGAAAAGTTATAGCCACAGATAAAACACAGATGGTAAGCAAGTCCACCAAGATATTTAACTCGAATACTTCCTGTGGGAATCACCATGTCGAGGATGCAAGTCTCGGAATGTGATAAACTGCAGTTCTTGAACTTAAGTAGAGTTCTGTAGATGAGCGAGTTTCTTTGACCCGGCCTTAGAAGACCTACCATAAAAATATATCCGTGTAAATCCGTGAATATCTGTGGCTTAAAAGAATTTATTCTTCAAATTTGGAAAAACGTATGAACATGAAGAGCTTAAAAGTTTATAATTGTAAGACATGATGAAACAATTTCAAGCAAAAGGTGGCAAACAGAAGTTCAAGCAGCGAATCTATATCGCTCTGACGATATCCACTACCTTTGTCGTTGCTCTCTTTTCATGGTTGTACATGCTTGCTCAGGACCTTCCCTCACTTGATGAATTAGAACGTTATGACCCGGATCTCATCACACGAATAGTATCTGCAGATGACCAGGTCATTCAAGAACTTTTCACCACACAGCGCACATTAGTGAAGTCAAATGAGATTCCACCACATGTTAAAAAAGCCCTGATTTTAACCGAAGATCAGCAGTTCTATAGCCATTGGGGCATGAACTTTTTCCGCACTGTCTATAATATATCGGTTAATGTCTTAACAGGTGAAATTCATGGTGGTGCCTCCTCATTGACCCAACAACTAGCGCGTAGCTTGTATGCACGAATTGGCTTCAAGCAGACTTACACCCGGAAGATCAGGGAGTTGATCACTGCTGTTCAGATTGAGCATACCTTCACAAAAGAAGAAGTTCTGACCATGTATCTGAATACGGTTTATTTCGGACACGGAACCTATGGTATCCAGGCGGCTGCTACGAAATATTTTAATAAGCGGGTTGAAAATCTGACTTTAGATGAAGGCGCTATCTTGGTAGGGATGTTGCGAGCACCAGCCTATTATTCACCTATTACACATCCTGAGCGCTCGAAACATATTCGTAACGTAGTTATTAACAATATGTTCAGGGAAAAAGCTATCAACGCGGTGGAACGTAATTATTTCAAATCACTACCCATCGAAACGTTTGTTCCTGATAGTGTGGAGAGCGGGAATGTTGCTCCCTATTTTGGCGAGTATGTTCGTCGTCAGCTTGAAAAACAGGACGATGAATTGGGTGTGGATCTTTATAGAGATGGCCTGACGATCTATACTAGTTTGGATACACGTATGCAAACCATTGCTAACCGAGTGGTTGCCAAGGAATTGGATCGGATACAGGAAATATTCAATACGCGCATGCTGGACACAACCTTGAATGCGCTGGCAGATATTCTGGAAAAGCATCACATTGAATTTTCTGCTGATACTGTAAGATTAATGATCAGGGACTCTATTCCCATGACTACCCAGATTGAACAGCTCTTAACTGTTCAGGGACAGTTGATCACGCTCGATGTAGAAACGGGTGAGATAAAAGCTATGGTTGGCGGGAAGAATTTCAGCAAATCAAGCTGGAATCGCTCAACCCAAATGAAGAGACAGCCTGGCTCTTCATTTAAAGCTTTTCTCTATACTGCTGCCATTGACAATGGGTATCCTGTAACAACAACACTTTTGAATCAACCCGTTGTGATAAAGCAGGGGACCAACGACTCCACAGATTGGCGACCTAAAAATTATGATCTCAGCATGGGCGGTGAAACAACTATCAGAGAGGGTATTCGCCGATCTCTAAATCTGATTGCAGTGAGAGTGATTCAGGAATTGATCGCTCCTTCTGCCGTGGTGGAGAAAGCCAGGGATATGGGAATAACAACTAGACTTTATCCAGGTGATGCATTGGCTCTGGGTGCGTCCGGCGTCTATCCACTTGAAATGGCTGCGGCCTATGCTGTTTATCCTCGATTGGGAATCTGGATCAAGCCTAAAGGAATCCTCTCCTTGGAAGACCGTTATGGTGGTGTACTACGCAACTATGCATCGGAGCAAAAAGAAGTTTTGGGACGAGGTACCTCATACGTGATGTTGTCTTTATTGGAGACCGTTGCTAATAGAGGAACAGGTGTAGGAGCCAGAACCCGGTTTGGTTTCCATGAGCCAGCCGGTGGAAAAACCGGTACCACCTCAGGATTTACAGATGCCTGGTACGTAGGCTTTACCACGCGCTTATCAACGGCGGTTTGGGTTGGAATGGACTCTCCTAGCATCAGTCTTGGTCCAAAAATGGCAGGTTCCGCACTTGGTGTACCGATTTGGGCTCAGTATATGAGAGCTGTGTATGATAGTTTGGATTGGGATCGTCAGGAGTTTGAAATTCCGGAGGAATCCGTGGTCTTTACCAATGTATGCTCAGAGACTCACAAATTGGCAACTCAATACTGTACACCTTTGCGAGAGGTCTTCTTGCCAGGGACAGTTCCCACTGAATCTTGCGATGTTCATGGGAGTCAGAAGAAACTTGATGTCATTGATTTTTAGTTTTTATCCTTTTTAAGACTCATCCACTATAAATCTAAATTGGTGAGCAAAGTCACATATAGCTTGATTTCTTTGTGATTAAGTTCACAATTTCTCCGAAAACTTGATAAATCGAAGCTGCCGTCGGGAAGCAACCTCCTGATAAACCAATAATTTTGATTAAAATTTAGCACTTTGTCATAAGGATATGACGAAAAATCGCAAAAGTGTCATGTATTTGCGACATATCCTGACAAATATTATCACACATTAGCACATATAATATTATTAACGTATAATAATCAATATGTTATAGAGCTTTTGTTCTATGGTATATTTTTTGTATTGGATTTGGTAGTGGGTTGAAATGAAATGCATAGAGAATTAAACATAGTACTGACACAGAACACAAACGCTGACTTAGCGAAGCACGGAATAACGCTTGCCCCAGCTATTGATAATAATTACTATCAAGGAGCAAGGGGAAGCTACTTGAGGGATAGACTAAAGCGTAAAAATAAAGTACTCAGAACAATGACCAATAAGGTCATGGGTTTTGTCATTCTTTTTAGTTTATTGACCAATCTCCTTCACGCAGCCGCCGCTACCATAAATGTTTCTGGAGCCACCCTAAACCCAACTAATACTGTACAAGGTGCTACGGATCAAGGCATGGTCTATTTTCAACTTCAGACGACTAAAAACGCTGCGGACTGGAGTGCTGTGACAGTTACGCTTACGGGAACTGCCGCAGACGCAGACATAGCTTCAGTTCATATCCACAAAGATAATGGTAACAACACTTGGGATGGGACAGCAACAGATGCTTCCCTAGGTTCGTCTACTTTCTCAGGTGGTAGTGCCACCGTTACGCTAGGTGCCGCAGAGGCCCTTTCAGCCACTATTTCTGTCAGGTACTATGTTGTTTATAATATCTCCGGAACTGCAACAACAACTAATACTGCAGGCGCAACAGTGGCTAGTGGTGCATTTACAGCTAGCAAAATAGTCAATGCTTTCACCAATATCATTTCTGGAGACGTTAGTCTTCCTGTTGAACTTGGTTTATGGGAAGCTACCTCATCAAATGCTACAGTTGACCTGAAATGGGTCACTGAATCTGAGATCGAGAACCAAGGTTTTATGATTGAACGGGCTTCGGCAAGCTCAGCCACCGATTGGAAAGAGATCGCTTCCTTTATCACAGATGAAGCTTTACTGGGACAAGGTTCTACTACCAGACAAACTACTTATAGTTTTGTTGATGAAGATGTTGAAGTGGGCGAGACCTACTCCTATCGCTTAGCTGATGTAGATTATGTCAGCAACATCACCTATCATGACATCATCAGTGTTACTGTGAGAGACGACAATGACTTACAGATCCCAAGGAGTCTCAGTTTATCGCCAGCCTTCCCTAATCCTTTCAACCCACTGGTTAACCTTAGCTTTAACCTGAAAGAAGCCGCAGTCATTGAATTGAGCATCTATGATATGCAGGGAAGGCTGGTTAGAACCATCACAGAGGGTTATCATGGTTCTGGTGATCATCCTTTTCAGTGGGATGGAACAGACTATAGCGGTAACGCTCAGAGCTCAGGTGTCTATCTCGTTCGTTTAACTTCAGGTGCTGATAGTCAGATGCAACGCATCACCCTATTAAGATAGACGTTTCAATAACCCAGTTGTTTACGACTGGGATGTCATAAAACCGTATAATCAGAAAAGGCCGTTAACGGCCTTTATAATTTGAATAAATGATGTAAAGCCTAGATAGATTACTTATATCTATAAATATCAGTTTGTGGCAAGGGCAGTAAAGACGCGATGCATCGCGTCTCTCCACAAGCTCTACCCGGATTGGATAATTGATTATTTAAAACGAAAAGTGTTTGATCTGCTCGCCCTGGTCGGCGATATGGGACATGGTTTCAATACCAATATCCAGATGAAGATCCACATACTTCTTAGTAACGCTCTGATCTAAGGCTTCCGTCTTAACACCTTCAGCTACCATTGGTAAATCACTAACCAGTAACAATGCTCCACGAGGAATATCATTGGCCAGACCGGTTATGAAGATGGTCGCCGTTTCCATATCAATACCAATGGCCCGAATCTCTTTTAGATATTCTTTAAAAGCCATATCGTGTTCCCAAACTCTACGGTTCGTGGTATAAACAACACCGGTACGATAATCCAGTCCGTGATCCACAAGCACCTGCGAGGTGTATTTATGAATCTTGAAACTGGGCATTGCCGGAACCTCAGGTCTCAAGTAATCATTACTTGTACCTTCACCACGGATTGCAGCTATTGGAAGAATGAAATGTCCAAGGTCGGTTGACTCCTTAAGACCACCACATTTTCCTAAGAAAAGTACTCCGTAGGGATTTACAGCTGAAAGCAGATCCATCACTGTGGCTGCATTTGCGCTACCCATTCCAAAATTTATGATGCTCAAACCTTCTGTATTTGTGGCAACAGTCATTGAGCGATCTTTACCACAAACCGGTACATTGAAACGATGAGCAAATTTATCTACATAATTTTTAAAGTTAGTGAGGAGTATTCGTTCCCCAAAGGCTTCAGGCTCTACTCCAGTATATCGGTAGATCCAATCTTTTACTATTTCTTGTTTAGTATCCATGCGATAATCTAAACTCAGGGGCTAGTGTCCAAAATGATTTATATAGAGGCCTTACATGAAACATCACTACATAAACAAAATCCTTGTCATCTTAACTCATCAGTAGGAAATTAAATGACATGTTAAAATCGATATCATACTCTTTACTGCTCGTGCTGATTTTTATCTCATGCACATCTCACCCAGTCATTTCTCCTGAACCCCTCAAACCAGATGAAACCTATCGTGGAGTGCTTTTTTCTGTCGAGAACGTAGCTCCGCAATTTGTTTTTAGGAAGGGTTTGAGCGAGAAGGTTGATGCTGGAGTGCGACTTGGCTTGCTGCCAATACTGGGAAGTGGACTAGATATGACCTTCCTTCTAAGAGATACTGGCAAGCAGCTTCATACGCTAAATTTTGCAGGAACCTATGCTGAGCAAAGCTCAGTTGAAGCAACCTACTACAACGTCTCTCGGAAAGAACGAATTGTCAAATTCATGAAGGATGGGAAGAAGTACAAAAGGACTGAAAAGGATATTTTTAACTACGGTTACCTGGGTTTGAGATACGCCTATTTGCTCACCAGTCTTTGGGGAGATAAAACACATCAGTTTGGTTTCCTTTATGGTGTCAATTACAAACGGGATTGGGGGGTTGAAGTGGGATATTTCCATAACTTCTCTGGTGGAACCCCTGAGTCAGAATATGGATTCAATCCAAAATATGCGCCTCTAGCCGGGCTATCTATGAGGGTCTGGTTTGGAAAGATCACCAAAAAATAGAGTGGAAGTCTTGAATTATCAAAAAAACAGGACCTGCAGGCGTCTTGACCCAGATCAAGTGCTGGCGAATATTATCAAAAAGGCATTGGTTTGGTCCAATGGCTTAACTATTTTCAACCCGTGAAATTATTTAAATCTATAGTTATAATGATTTTACTCATGTCCACTATTTGGGCGGGAGTTGAGATCACTAATTTTGAAGGCTATGCTGAAAATGCTCGTATCGTAATCCAATGGAGTACGAGTTCAGAAGATGATATTGTTGGGTTTGAAATTCAACGTAGCACCGATGGCGATACCTTTTTCGAGATCGGCTACTTACATGCACAGGGTCAGGGAAGTGGTTACACCTTTGTTGATGATAGTATTATTGCAAAAGTTTCAGGAAGAGACTACTACTATCGTCTAAAGATCAAAGATATCATGGGTAACGTAGAGCTGAGCAAAATGATTACAATACCATCCAATATTTCCAGCGTAAATCACACCTGGGGCTCTCTCAAAGCACTTTTTAAATAGAATTAAAATGGAAAAACTGGGTATATGGAATCCGCTATTGGCGGATTTTTTTGTTTGGTGTAGTTATATGTTTGTTGACATCTCAATAGCCCCGGGTTTTAACCCGGGGGTAGAGAATATAAAATTAAGTTATTTTGTAAGCAGTGGCATTTATTAAGACATGCCACTGCTTACAAAACCAGTAGAGTGGTTATTTGAATCCCCGCCCTAAAGGACGGGCTATTGAGAATCTGAGATTCTTCCGGTCACTTAGCGACCAGTTGAGGATGATATTCTGAGAAATAATTAATGGCACTCCAGAACAGTGCGGGTTGGCTCAACAAGGTATTTATAGCCATTGTAAAGCGTAAAGAGACCATAGGCAATGACCGCAAATGAAGCTAGTTTTGTCATAATATGTCGTAACCTTAGCTTTTTGAAGAGCCCCACAAAAAAACCAAGACTAAACAAAGCTGGAATTGTACTCAAACCAAAGATAAACATAACAAAGGCGCCATATAGAGGGCTGGCTGTACTGGCTGCGGTAATGGCAAAAAAGTAAACAAAACCGCAAGGTAAGAGTCCATTCAACATACCTAAAAGATAAAACCCAAAGAGGGAATCGCTTTTTAGCAGGCTTCTAAATTTATTCTGATACCAAGTGGAGCTTGAAAAAGAAGTTTCTAAAAGTGAGAGAAAACGAATTTTGCCTAGAAGTGACATTCCCGCTAGAATCATTGCGATGCCCGCAACAATCCACAAAATCCCGTTGGTCGTATTGTTGAAGACAACAACACCACCCAAAGCACCGAATATGGCTCCAAGAAGACTATAGGTTGTAACTCTACCAAATGAGTATAGTAAGTGGCTGAATACCTGAGAAGATTTGCTTCTATCACGTTCCAGACCAACGCTGGAATAGGCAATAACAATCCCTCCACACATACCAATACAATGACCAAATGATCCTAAAAAGGCGATGGTGATCACAGATAGAATGTCAACGGTTTCCATTATTCGCCTAAGATCTGCTCACGGTATTTGGGGTTGGCTATGGTTTCTCCTCTTGCCATAAATAATTGCATGGTTTCAAAATCAATAAATCCATCCTGCTTTAGGGAGTATGCTCCAAAGCCATATAACATAGGCGTATGATCCGTACGACTATACCATGCTTTACGAGCATCAATCCAGTCACCACTGTCCAGGTCATGCACCCAGATCACGGCATTATCTCTAAAGGATTTGGTCTTGAGCCAGGCTGCCATGCCGCCATGGTCATGAAAGAACCAGGTTTTTCCATCTGGCGCAATTACTTGGGAAGCAAAAGCTAGATCGTCAATGATCATACCGCATTCACTATCCTGGAATTGGTTTAACACCATCTCTATTGGGCTTTTGGTAAGATTTCCTTCATACACCACTGTCATTTGCTGAGTGCTGCCAATAGAGAAGAACAAGGCGGTAACCATACTTACAAAAATTATTACTATGACTATAGGGGTGGTATACTTCATTTAGATGATAATTAAGAAAATAACATGCTGGATAGCACTATAATTTATTCGGTACTGTAGTCCAACTCTGTTGAAAGGCGATATCGCATAACCCGATTATTCTCCGTATCAGCAATATATACAACACCTGTTTCATCAACAGCTACACTTCGTGGCGAAGTTAAATTGTCAGCTACTTCTACTTGAATACTTGTGTCTCTTAGCACGGTTTCATAAACAGAATTTACCAGGATGGAATCAGTGATGGTCGAATCGACAAAAATCTTACTTGTTCCAATATTAAATGCAAAAACGCCAGTGGACGTAAATTGTTGGATAAGATCGTGACCCGTATCCGCGACATAAATATTTCCAATGGGATCTAGGCTGATATCAGAGGCATGATCATAACGACCAATTTCCATAATCTCATCCTCGCCATATTCGAAACCTGAACTGCCACCGACTTTGTGGACACTGAAATTCTCACCCCACTGAGTGTAATAAATGGCATTATCGGGACCATGCACTAAACCTCGAGGGTCATTTGCTGTCCCATTTCCTGTTCCAGTTGAGATGGTACGTTCAGTCATAGATCCACGATAAACCAGTATCTCATCACCAGTTCCTGTCATGAGTAAAGCCGTTGGTATATATGCAAGCGTCAGAATAGCATTTGAATGTGCATCGGCTACTCGACAAAGATCACCGATAGCACCAACACCTGTGACTTGAATTGAATCAGCGTCAATATAATATCGGTTCACTTGAGTTGCTTCATGGCTGTCACCAGCATCCCAGAATAAGCGTGGAGCCAACCATTGGTCAAGATTCTCAGTACTCCAATTAAGGGTCTGAACATCCCAATCCTCAGATTGGAGCATTGCAATGGAGTCAAAGTTACTAACCTGGAGTAAAACGCCATCAGGCGACTGTAGCAGAACTGAGCTAACCATGGAATCCACACCAACGTTATTCAGGTATTGATTCCAGACGAGTAATCGATTACTGCTATCGGCAATAAATAGATTCAAACGCGAATCTTGGGCGATGGCCATTGGCAAAACAGGATCACCTGCCGGATCTACCAGGTTGGTGAGATCTGTAAAATCATTTCCAAAAGCATCGGTGATCACTTCTGAACCAGCACCACTTATGGTATGAATTTTAGCCTGATCACGATCTGCGATAAAAACATATCCATCGGTACCAACCACGATATCCCAGGGACGTGCAAAGTCGTATCCATTATCGCTATCCCAGTCGGGACTGATCCTGATGTAGGAAGTATCTCCGGCTCCAAAACCTGGATCCTCAATAAAATTTTCAGTTGGGAGCTCAATCTTAACTCCACAGCTTACTATAAGGAGTGAAAGTATGATACTGATATACTTCAGAAATTTCATTAGAATGTCCATCCCAAAGTAAAGTGTTCGGAACTACTCAGGTCAGTCATATCTGCGTAGGAATAGTCAAAGGTAAAACCGGCCCATTTAACGCCAAGACCAAAGGCCCAAGGACTTACTTCATCACCAGGAGTGATTCCACCTCGTGCGAAAAGTAAATTTGCCAGCCCGTATTCCAGCGCGACGGTGATACTTTCCACATTATCAACTGGATGATTTAGCTGGATAGTGGAAGTCAATTCATGAAAATCACTCTGTAGCCATTCATTGGCAACACCCAGGCGGAAAGTCGTCGGTGGTGCAAATGCTTCATAATGAGTTTCCACACTATCCTGATTCAGGTAAACACCTGAAGGTTTAGCAGGCATGCCAAAATTTAAGAAGGCGACTGCAAAGCGTAGATCATTGTACCCGGTACGGTAATATGTCCCCAGATCTAAAAGAACACTTCGCATGTGTAGATCAGCAAGTTGCTCGTCTACGAGTTTAGTGGTCAAACCAAACGAGAATCTATCAGTCATGCGTAAAGCATAAGTAAGTCCTAGAAGCATATCCCCATAGTTAAAATACTCACCTGTTCCGTCGGGACGATATTCTGTGGTGACTTCCATTGGCGGAGCATACAAAGCTAGGGCACTGATTCCGAAATGATGGATGCCCCCAACTTGCCATACACCAGCGAAACTGGAGATCTGAAAATCAGCTACCCACTGACTTTGATCGATTGAAATGCTCCTTTGGGTAGACATTTGAGCAGCTCCTGCTGGATTCCAAAACAGACTGCTGGCATCAGTACCGATAGCGGTATAAGCGCCACCCATACCATGGGCCCTGGCATTAATGCCAATCTTTAAAAATGAGAAAGAGGACGTCCCTGCTCGTTGACCACCCAGCTGTGGAAACAGATTGCTCTGCGCAAAAGACACTTGGCTAAAAACGAGGAGGACCATGATGCTGATAATTCGCTTCATTAGAACCTCAGACTCATTCCAAGCTCAACTGTGCGGGGTGTGTAATAACGACCGGGATTGAGGTTAGGATCTGGACTGTTTATATATCCATATGAAAAGATCTCGCCTGGATCAAAGGGTTCACCCGTAAATACATTGATACTGCGAGGTCTTTGAGCGTTGAAGACATTCTCAATTGTTCCATAGGCTTTCCAGTCCAGGGACATGAGCTTGAAGAACTTGTTAATTTTTATGTCGACTGTTGTAATTGGATCAGCCAGCTCTGTGTAAGGTGTATCGCTATTGGAGGTTCCCTCGTAATAGAGTTTGCCATCCACTTCACGAAGAGACACATTTTCCATGGCAGTATACCTGCGTCCGGTTTCGTACTCAATACGAGCTGAGACTCCCCAGTTGCGTGGTAGATTAATCCCCATGAATTGAAATTTGTCTTTCTCTCCAACATTAAAATGCAGGTTGGTGAAAAGACTCAGTGGTTGATCCCAACGGAGGAAATTTTCGCCTAATGGTTTTTCATCCAGACGGCCTGCTTCCACCAGAAGATTATCTAAAGGCGTTGAACTTTTCCCCGTGGTAATACTGTAGCTCAAATTAGCATCTGCAGAGAAAAACGTGGCAAAGCGACGCTTAAACTTCATTTCTATACCCCTAGAACGGGCGTAGTCGGCATTGATGTAGATCAGGTATGATAGGTGACCATAGCGTGGGTTAAATAGCGTCACACGCTGACTGGTTTCATAATCAAACATATCCTTATAAAAGGCTTTGATCTCCAGAACCTGATTTGCATCAAACTTATGTTTGATACCGATCTCATAGGCCACTGTCGTCTTTGGGTTCAGGTTAGGGTTTCCAAAAAGTTGATAGGTTGCTTCAGCAGATGACCTCAGTTTGGCATAGACATAATTAAAGGTTGGCAATTGTGAGAAATGGCCATAATTGAAATAGAGCACGTCGGAATCAGTTACGGGATGGGAGATTCCAAGGCGGGGACTAATATGACCTTTACCACGTTTCCCAAATAATTTAAACGTTTCATTATCGAACTTCTCGCGTGCTGCATCTGTAATGGTTAAAACATTTTGATCTGCAACTGCATCCTCTAAATATTGTCCAGGGAACCAGTAGTCATAACGGATTCCAAGGTTAGCGATCATTCCATCAAATGTGATACGATCTTGAAAATAGATAGAACCATAGTCTGTCGTGACATTGAAATAATCATAATTACGACCCAGGCCGGATTCTCCCAGCCATGGCGAATCGATATCGATCACCTGGAGCTCGGACTGTTTATGATCAAATCCGGTTTTAAAGCTGTGACGTTGTGATGGTTTATAATTCAAGTCAAAATCTACAGAAAGATTGTCTGAGTAATAGTCATACCAATCTGGAGCATCTCCGTGATCCCAGAATTCGTCACCATAGGCAATATCGATCACACCATCGATACCAGGCTGTAAATATTTAATAGGTTCGATATCAGCTGTTTGTTCATATTCAGTCCAGTGTTTTCCCTGAACGGCTGAATGAAGAGTGGTAAAGAAACGTCCGGCTGTGATCTCATAAAAAAGTTTGGATGAGATAGTATGTGTATAAAGGAATGTTGTGAGAATAGACTCTTTGGTCAGTGTATTATAGTTGTTCAGCATTTCCTGGTAATCATAAGGAAAACCACTGCTACCCTGAAAACGGGACATGAAATAACCTTGATTAATATTGAGTGACCGATCATAAGAAACACTGAGTTTTTGCTGACTATTCATACGCCAGGTTAGTTTATAAAGGGCATGCCAATCGTTCTCTTCTCTAATAGTCAGTTGTTTCATCCAATCCTGGGCTGGTACAATTTCATCAGCCTGAGGTAGATAAGTATCATTTATGTGCATATAGGCATTGGCAAAAAAGCTAAAATCACCGGGTAATTTTAAGCCAAGTGCCGCTATAGCGGAGGTAATTGGTTCGGGTCCACTGAGAGTAAATTCGAGTCGGTCTTTATTAAAACTATCCCAGGGGAGATCGGACAATCCAATATTATCACTGGAATAAGCCAGTGTCCCGTGGTAATCTTTTGATCCCTCTTTGATACGAATGTTGATAATTCCGGACATGGCCTGGCCGTATTCAGCATTGAATCCACCCGTAATCACTTCCAATTCCTCAATAGCATCAACATTGACATACAGGTTGTTGGAATATCCGGAGAGAGGATCTTTAACTGACATGCCATCTACAATAAACATGGATTCATCAACTCTTCCACCACGAACATGGATCTCGTTATCTTGTGAAGTGATTCCAACCTGCTCTGAGAGGATATCCGTGAGATTTTCAACAATATTTAGCTTGAGCTCATCAGAGGTTAGACGAACACTGGAGGAAGTTTGGTCTACTTCCAACAGGGGACGCTTACCCTCAACAACAATTTCTTGACCAAGTGCCAGGGTTGTCTCTTCAAGTTCAATGAATACTTGTGCCGGTACGCCGGTAATGGCAGTAACATCGGTTTTCAGGACAACCTTATACCCGATCATGGTGAATTCAATATCATAAGTACCGGGTGACATCCCGGTGAGTCTGAATCGACCGTCTAAATCAGTTGCGCTTCCGTAGTAAGTACCCTTGATGATGACATTTACGCCAGGCAAAGGAATTCCAGCGACAGGATCAGTGACTTGACCCTCAATGACGCAGGTTCCCTGAGCCGGTAGAGACAGAGCGATAAGGAGTAGAAGACTGGTGAAGATACTGAACTTCACTATTCAAATACCTTAGTAAGAATATTATCCATCACAGGAATGATATTATCATTTGCCGTAAATAAATGAAGAGGAAGTGAAAAATATACACACTGTCCAGATGTAGGTGTTGGTTTATATAGTTGTCCAACCGGTGGATTCCCTGTCCAAATTTCAGAGATATCCCGAGGGTCAGTTAATCGAAATAAATCTTTACTGGATTCTCCGGTTTCTAAGTTCTCCGGGGGAGAGAACGAGTATAGTGCGTATGGGATAGTCTCTTCAACTCCTGTGGCTAGTGTATCCCCAGTTCCAGCATCAGGATCAGCAGAAAAAGAGTCCATTACTCTAATTTGTAAATCTCCCGCAATTGCGTCATATGGTGTATACTTAAAGGTTGAACCCATTTGAATAAAGGTGTAGTCCAAGTTTACGGATAGAGATGAGACAAAGATATTCCCGCCTGTCTCAAGGTAATTCCTAAGGGCTAAATCAGCCTGGGGAAGTCTGGTAGCTTTGGTGAAATGATACCAGATTACAGTTTCGAAATAGCTAAACATTGCGACTTGATCCACCTGAGAGGAGGGAAAGGCCTTCTCATTTGTTCCTATTTCAAATACAGAGTAGTTATTTTCACCATATAGAGAATCGATCAAGTCCCCATAGAATTGCTCGGCACTCCCATTATCGCGTTCATAATCATCTATAATTAATACTTTACCTTGGGGTTGGATCACTTTCCATTTATTTGGTCTGGTTACATCGCTTGAATCTGGGAAATGAATGATCTGACTACCGGCTCCAGCAGTATCAATAGCTTGCACATAAAAAGTATGGAAACCAGGTTCGATCCCTTCAAGTGTTATCGTATTAATATCACCCTCAAGGATGTGCCAGTTCATCGTATCGTCTAACGCATATCTCACCCGGCTAATAGTCTCTAAGCCATCAAGATCTGAGACTGACCAAGCGAAAGTTCGGGTGGGGAAAGTCACATGGGTAACATTTGGATTTGATCCCACCACTGGATTTGAATCTATTGTAAATTCAATTTCCGGCAAAGAATTGGCAACGGGAATACGTAAGTAGGCTGGTGTGGGATCAAGGGTTCCATCATTGTCTTCGGATTTCACTTGAAATACGAATTCATCATAGGTGGTTTTCAAAGGGAGGAAAAAAATGGAATCTTCTGCCAGGGTCCTACTCCAGGTATCTTCAAAACTCCAGCGTACGTGATAGGCAACAACTTCACCGTCTGGGTCTTCTCCCCACCAGTAAAGCATTTGCTGACTAGTTGTGGTATCAGGCAGCACTGAGTCAGCTGGAAAATTGAGAAAGAGATGTGTCTCAGGAGCTCGATTTTGAAGGCTATCAGTAGGTAGTTCCTGCAAAAAAGGATTTTTTAGTGGGTCACAGCTAATAATTAGCAGAAATAATAGCCCTATCACGAGGCTACCCTTCCCAAATATTATTGCTGCATATTTTCTCAAATCAATCTCCATTACTTTTATGAACATGGAACTAGCATTAATTGTCTTTGCGAGGACCCTTCGGCAGGCTCAGGGACCGGATTATTGACTTGAGTGTCAAGACCAGTCTCAAATCTGCGATCGCCGAGTGATTCCGACCTTAGGTCGGAATCACTCGCGAAGACACTAAAACTGATTATTTCAAATAGGTCATCTTTCCGACCATTTGTTCAGTACCTGCAATCAGGCGATAGAAATACAAACCCGAAGAAACCGGTCTGCCCTTGGCATCAAGCCCCTTCCAGGGTACTTCATATTCACCAGCACTGACGGACTGATCCATCAATGTGACCACATGTTGTCCCAGCTGGTTGTAAATCACCAATTGGACTTGTTGTGCTTCCGGAATCCTGAATGCGATATTTGTTGTAGGGTTAAATGGGTTAGGGTAGTTACCTAAAGCATATCCCTGTGGAACCTGCATATTGTCAATAGCTGTTCCCTCTAGAACCAGATCACTCCAATAGAGAGGTACCAGTTTATAGGTTGTTGAATCATCATAAGATCCATAGTGATGGTAAACCCAGCCACGAACCGATTCATAAACAGATCCAGCTGGAGGTTGGATATATTCTGTTGGTCCAAAAGCAGAAAGGCTATCGGAGTCATCATCAACCAGAACTGAACCGCTACCATCATCGATGGACAGGATGTCAAAATCGGTTGGATTATTGGCAACAATGGTGGCATTGGCTACTTTAACAGTCACATTGCCCCACTGTTCAGCAGTGGTTGGCCAACGTAGATCTCCAGTTGCGATAACAGGTTCTTCAGGCATGGGTTGAGGGATAAAACTTACCACACTAATATCCTGAGTAATGAAAAACTCTGTCATTGCTGAAGAGCCAGCTTCACCAGGAGTGGTAAACTCAAATATATAGCCAGTGGCTCTAATTTTGAAACCCTCCCTTAAAGTAGGAAAGGATAGACTGTCTGGATCATAACATAGAATTGATGACCAGGGTCCACCACTCACATCCTGAAAGATGAATTTTACTCCGTTCCCGGCATATGAAAGACCGGTAGGCATGGTTACAATACCTTCAACTGTTAATATGGTAGTATCTGTCCAACCAGCAAAGTAATAGCTAGTATCCTGGAAATAGAGGCTGCTGTCAAGACCAGAGTAATGAGGCATGAGATCAGAGTATCTCACTTGTTGAATAGCCTGGATACGAGTTAATCCATCATCGGTTTGAATATCGCGGGCAAGACGAGGTTGCAGCTTATATGCTCCAAATGAATAATCCAGAACACCTACAACTAGTTTAAGAGCTTCATCTTGAATAGGGGTATAGTAGTAATCTGCAGCATCATCTACTACCAGCGTATTCGTTCCATCCGTGACACTCCATTCACCATACCCTAGATCAGGATTAGAAACACTGACGGTAGACACTTCAATCAAGCAGCCCTCATACATTTCCATGTCAGCATCAAGGGTGATCACCATCGGTTGCATAATGTTTCTGCGGCTCAAGACCTCGAATGCAGTAATATCTAACAGTTCAGTCATACCACTAAATTCAGCAACGGATCCAGTAATTCGAATTTCATCCCCTTCAACGGTTCCACGACCTGGATCATAGATTTTGATACCTGACAGTGCAGCCGGGGCATCCTGGATAAAATAATATTTCAGATCATCTGCAGGATAAAAGGCATAGGCTTCAGCAGTTACGATACCTTGGACAGTCACAATGGAATCAACAGCAGCTGTTCCATCCTGGATTGAAGCGATTTTGGTTACAACGCCATCATAAACAATGTAGGAGAATTCGCTGGATGTTCCTTCAGTGCCAAAGTTATCAGTAGCTGTAACTGTATATCTTACAAGAGCAGTCCCTGGCTGCGGTGGAATCATGCCGCTATACATATCGTTTCCTTCAGAAACCATGACTACTGTGGTATCAGCACCACCATCTACATTGTATTTAATTGCAGCTCCCACAACAGTCTCATTATCTACAATCATTGCCTCCACCAAAACACTGTCAGTTGGTGTTGGACTGGCTGGATAACGCTGAACGTTTGAGACTTGAGGTGCCGGGTCACCAATTTGTTCAAAGTCAGTGTAATAGCGAGGAAAGACCTGGTAACCGCTATCGTATGGGTCAGAACTATCATACTGACTTACCACACATGTCAGATCGAAATATCCCAGCACTGGATCGGTCCCATAAATGTCAGTATCAATATCGATACGCATGGTTAGGAGAGCTCCCGATGGGTCCGTGATAGTCATATTCACACCACTACTAGGTCCGGGATCTGGTGGCCATGTTCCATCAACAATAGTTGCACTATCTATGCGTACAAATTCTGATTCGTAATTTTCTGGATCCGCCAGGATATCAGCAATTGTTAACACCTGAATCTCAGGAAGGGCATTTCCAGTGCTTTCCACGGTGATATCAGCTTCTCCGGAAGGAATGATTTCAAATTTTCCATTATACTCATCTAGTTCACCCGTGACTGACACGGCATCACCAACATTTAATAATTTATCAAAGCTGAAGGCGAATATGTTGATCGCTCCTGTAGCATCTTGAAGTGTATGGTCTGTACGTGTTCCGTATGATGCGCTGAAGTTAGGGCTGGTTACAATCCCTTGTAGGGTGACAATAGCACCTATGGTATCCAGCTTAGCTTCAGCTATGGTAATAGGTGCCGCAGCACTTAACTCTGAGATCCAGGTTGCTATTTTTGTGATCTGGTCAACTGTCAACGGATCGCCACTTGGTGGCATTGGTCCACCATGGGTGCCATTACCCATGACTTTGTTATATAATACCGAAAGCGAAGTATCACCACTGGCTACCCTCAAAAATGGGAAATAGCCTTGTGAACTTACATTAACCAGGTTGTTGAAACTTTGACCGGTAGCTAGACTTAGACCACCATTTACACCATGGCAACCAACACAGCTTGCGTCAAAAATGGGTTGTATCTCTGTATCAAAATCTACAGTCTGTGCCATAACAGCAGACATCATCAATACAAATACGAGTAATAAACGTCTCATGGATCTCTCCTTTGTTTGTACACCATCTTATTTATCTGTATGGTGCTATACTATTATTTCAATATATCTGTCAATGACCCTTCATACCTTGTCCTTCGACGGGCTCAGGATGACGGGCTGAGGATCACGGGCTCAATGAGACAGACTTAGTTCTCTTCATTATTTTATTACCAAAAATTTTCCAACTTGAACATCACCATTGTTCTCATTCTCAACCGTAAATACATACATTCCGGTGGCAATAGGCTCATCATGTTTTGTGATCAGATCCCAGGCATGTTCGCCTCCGGCATAAACGGTATTTTCTACAGGAAGTCTTGAAATATCTCCCCCCTGATAAGAGTTACTATCATGATCGATCTCATCGATCAAATCTCCTCCCAGGGTGTAGATCCGAATCGTGGATTGCTCTGGGAGATTTCTAAACCAGATCAGACGGTTTCGCTGTCCGTTACCATCCCAGCCTGCTTTTGTTCTGTATGGATTTGGGTAGACGGAAGCAGGTTTACCAGCCATATCATCTGTAGCTATGGTTCCGGGAATAACGTTGGTACGGTTTTCGTTTCTAGAACTTTCTAAACTTGCTAATCCGGTATTCTCATCTCCACTATCATAGGCGGTAATGGCGTAGTTTGTATTATTGGGCCATCCATTTTGGACGCCTTCATTCACCCAGGCATAGTGGTAATAGTGATTATTGATCAGAACAGAATCTTGGATACCAGCTTCATTTTTTATCTGAACCAGATCAAAGCCAGTGTCGTAACCAAATTCATCACCAAGAAGGTCGAATTCAGCAAGCAGGGAATACTGTTCCTCATTGCCGCTGGTTTTAGCACTTCCGTAGATCCGATAACCGGCAAAATCATGTTTACGTGATACAGGGTCTAAAACTGATTCAGGCGCATTATCCCAATAAAGGGTCACTTTTTGATCCGCTGCAATTACAGCCAAAGAGGGAGACGGTGGTGGTTCAGGAACGATATACCGATCAAGAACTCCATTCTCATTGAGATCCTCGCCAGAGTCCAAAACGGAGTTGCCATTCACATCCTCACCATTGAATGCTTTCTGAGCCCAGTCGGCATTTTTAACCAGGTCTTCACGTCTGGCGACATCATTTGCAGAGCCCTGATGTGACCAAGGGGCGCCAAGGACTGCAAAAACGACATTAATAGATTCACCTACGGGCAAAATAAAATCACTATTATCGGGCTGAGTGCCAAAGGGTCCTGCAGAAACCAACATCATCCATGAGTTTGGTGACCTTAATGTGAGTTCTTCGTAGGTCTGAACAAAATTTTGATCATTATAAGGGGATGATGCAAGCTTCTGATATCTCTCTACGTCAGATATAGGCATATTTAGGTCTGGGAAATCCATATTCTCAGGACTGTTCCAGCGCCACTGGTTGTAGTAAATGTGCCAATTGCCTGCTGCATCAGCATGAGAGGTGGATCGGCGGTTGGGTCCGTGGAGAGCCATGATGCCGAAGTATACTTGTGACCAACCATCATCACCATCATAGTCATATTGATACCCAATATTACGAGGATAGCCATTATTGTTATAGGAACGTTCAAAACTATTTATATTGTCATACCAGCTAAACCCACTTCCAGGCTCCCAACGACTCTTGTAATTCATATTGTTAACGGAAGCATCTGCCCAGATACCTGCATAGATATTTTTAATATCCCAACCTTCACCAGTCGTATCAACCTGATTACTTTTGTTGGTGATAGTATAATCCAAGATGACAAAAGACTCCATAAAGGAATGACTCCAGGCGTAGGATTCAAGGTGGACTTCTATCCCAAGAGGTAAATGATTGGGGGCAATTTCTGCATCAAGATCGCTAAAAGTAGTAATCAGATCCTGGTGGCTAACTGCATCCAGGGAAAAGTAACTTGCCAGAGGAGAGGTGCTGGCAGATGAAATGCTGGAACGGGTATGAATCGTATCACTAGCTGCACTAGAGGTGGCGAATTCGAAGCCTTCATCTCCTGAATCAAAAGCTCCATCCACAATGGCGGTTGAAACCCTGGCAGGTTGGTCTAGTCCATTGACAACGGGTATACCACCAAGCCACAATCCCGCATAGCTCATGAGCTCTACCATCTCGCGCTCTGTCCCATATTGTTTATAGCGGGCAGAGGGTTGATCAGGATTATTCCAACCTTCTCCAAGGATACCAAAATTTGTGACTGTGAGCCCCATTTCACCCACAATGGTGTAGTTGTCAAAGTCGTCTACTGCTGTCTTATTTAGCTGGGCTTGGACCGGGTTTTGTGAGGCCGAAAGAAGGAAAATAAATGCTGCAAATACAGTTAGTCGCATTTGGCCAAGATAATACTTTGACTAGTCAATGAAAGTAGAATCAACTGCCTATTATGCATAAAAGTTCTAATTATTTACAACAGAGCAAACGAAAATTACGAACTCTTGTTAAATACAGTCTCATAAACAATTTTTGTATAATAGGTCAATCCCAAGAGGGACTTTAAAAAGACAGGAATCCATCAATTAATTTGTTATACCGTTTACATCTCAAATTACTCGGATACAAGGAGCACGAGATTGCCACGTCACTACGTTCCTCGCAAAGACTAGTCGGGGTTCAATAAGGAAAACCCTTATTCGTCTTCGCGAAGGAGGAACGACTGCGGCGATCTCAGATTCTTGGGTTGGTGAAGTCCGAGATTACTTCCCTTGACGGAGTTTATACTGAGCGCTTCGATTTTACTCAGCATAAACTCCGCCGAAGTGCTCAGGGCAGGCTATACATTCCTCGTAAAGACGAGTCTATGTGTGATATGTATGAGGCACAAAGTAGACTAGCCTTGGGAGAAGTAACTTATTTTAAGTTCAGGTCCACGAGTTTGTTCTGCTTGTTCCAGAATAGGCGGTAAGGGAGATGTGGTTTTCTCTGAACCGTCTCCGTTTCCAGCGTGGCAACGAGAGCATCGGTGGTTTCTTTTTCCAGATTAAATGCTTCAGCAGTAAGGGATGCTCGACCTGCTTTTTTTACCCGCCCGGCTTCGGCTATCCAGCGTTGCTCCAGGGGATCAAATTCTTTCCGTACGAGCTCTAGTCTATGTTGGAAATCACGTAGGATCTGACGGTGAAGTTCTTCGTGATGCCACCAAAAAATATCATCATCAAATTTACTTAGCTCCTCACCAATAAATGAGGTCGGCAGCGGTTTATCTCCGAACCAGATTGGTTTAAAAACGGATGTACATGGACTTGATGAAGCAGTCGCCCAAAAAGTATTTTGGGAGGACGTCAAATGAGCAACAAAAGATGCTGTGGTTTGAGATGCCTGTCTAGCCGGGCTAGATGATGCATGAGCACAGACATGATTCATGAGAACATGACCATCTGGATGATAGGTTTCGCTTCCATGATCCCGTAGGTGTGCGAAAGCATCGGTCAAGGAATAGGACTTTTGCCTCAACATTTCATGGGATCGCCCTTGTCTGATTTTGCATGCAGAGAAGCGAGTATAGAATTTGTCCGAATAACAGTTTGCAAAATGGAACTCAGATTTCTTTTTAATCCAACCCTTCTCAAGTGCATTATAGATCAAATCCTCATGCATTAGGTCGAAATCAGATCCAATGGTAAGGCCATTACTAATGGCGTAATAATCCTCCACCTTTTTGGCGACCCACAGGTGACCTGCAGTTTCCAAAACCCAAGCTTCGTTAGGGTCTGCGATCAGAAAACTATTATGATAATAGAATGACTTATTGTGATAAGCACCATTTCCACCCTGTCCGTATTTTTCCAGAAGTTCAGTAATGGTTTCCAATGCTCCTCGTGCAGTACTGCGACGTTCTAGTCCCAAGCGCAAAAGATCCATTCCGGTAAGACCACCTTCTTTTTGAAAAGGCATTTTAGTCCAGACAGCTTCATTTCCAATGACTACGCCTTTAGAGTTGGAGCCAATCTCAGCTCCCCACATCCAACTGGGACGGCTTATGAGTACTGCTAAAGTCTCTTCAACTTGAGGAATGCTTATATAGGTGCAATCCACCAGCTCATCGGGATCATGACGACATTCAGGATGGTGCTCAAGGAGTTGAACTTCTGCTGCCTCACGATCACTATTCTTACCAAAGATCATACTTCCATCCTCAGTTACAGAGGGAAGCGCTACAAAGGTATCACACATAAAAGTTATCTCCTGCTATAAAACGCCGCGTACTTAATCACCACTAAGGCACGAGGACACGAATCTACACGAATTAGAAATGATGTCTCTCGGTGTTTCATCTGCTTGCCCGGCGTAGCTCAAATTATCTCGGTGTAGCTGAGCGAAGACGGGTGTTAATCCGTAGCTAAAATATTTATTCAACCTTGCATCATTAGCGTTTGATCTTGCCGGGTAAAATAAAATCATATCTCTGTCGCATGAGTTTTGTCTTGAAAAATCGATCTATTCGCCTGAGGAATAGAAACAATCTCCAGATCAATTTATCTTCTTTATAATACGATTGAATCTGTTTCTTTTTCAAGGGTTTCATCAATTCACTAGTCTCAGAGTTGATTAGTGCAATCCATAGCTCCACAAGATCTGCTCTTTGTTCTTTGAAAAGATTGGCAATAAGATCTGTATACACCAATCGTCTATCATAGTAACGGGTCATAACATCATCCAAAAACTGCCAGCGTATAAGCCATTTGAGGAGCGATGGAGCAGATTGGATCAATAATTCAGGATTAAGGGTTTCCAATGCGAGCTCGTGCATAAGAGGCGTGCTGGTATCTACAAAGAAAAGTTCACCGGATTCAAGCAGCACCCAATTAGATAATTGACCATCAATCGCTAACTTCGTTTCTGGTTTGTACGCCTCATTAAAAGCCCAGACCTTTTCGATATCAGCAATGATGGCTTTTCCCATCTCCTCAATAAAAGCTGGAGATTCTGTGTGGATCAGCTTATGACAAAATCTTTCAGGAGGGAGGTGCTTTTGGAGAATGTAAAGCACAATGAGATTCCCGCGACCATTCACAATGGCAGTATCATCCATAGGAACATTTAAGCCAGCCTTCCGAAGTCGACGACAATAGTTGTGATGATTATGGGCATAGATTTCAGCGGCTTTTTCATAGGTAAACAGAGGCATGCGTTTGGCCACAACATCTTTTTCACTCTCAAGTTGAAGTACAGCGGAAATTTCACCATATCCAATGATTTTTACGGGTATTGATGAAGCTAGTGGAGCTGCTGGGTTCAGTCCATTTTCAAATATCTGAAACTTGGTTTTAAAACTCATTCTAATGGTTTCCTCGGAGTTTATTAACGATTTTTCCAGCTGATCTTTTAGCAATCAGAGCAGTTCTCAGTTTCCTGGCAGAATTAAGTGCTTTATCCAGTTGAGATAACACCCAATTGATATCTTCATCTGAAATTGTGAGCGGAGGTAGAAACTGGCAAATAGACGTATTATTATTGGCATAGATCATGAGGAGATCATGATCATAAGCCGCTTTTGTTAAAGCGGGACCTGCATACTCATCACGAAGTTCCAGACCTATCATTAAACCACTTTGACGAATTCCGGTAAAGAATTTTGAATACCTCTCCTGCAACTGGTCCAAACCAATTCTAATTTTTGTGCCAGCATCTTGAACCCCTTTAAGAAAGTTTTCGTCAGAAGAAAGCCCAACTACCTTTTGCCCCACACGGCAGCCCAATTCTGATCCACCAAAAGTGGATATGTGAATAAAGGGCTCTTTTTTGAAAATCGCATCCAGAGGTTCACGAATAATTGTGGCCGAGATGGGATAAATGCCACCGGAAAGCCCTTTCCCAATAATCACCATATCCGGAATAATATCTGCATGTTCAAATGCCCAGAGTTTTCCTGTCCGAGCCAATCCTGATTGAACTTCATCCATGATGAGAAGCGTATTGTTTCGATCACACAAGGTGCGTACCTGCTTGAGGTAATCAGGTTCCGGCATGAGCATCCCTAAGGTAGCTGGAATAGTCTCAAGTATAACTGCCGCAACATCCTCGTTTAGCTCAGCCTCCAGAGCTGGGATATCATTAAAAGGGATTTGGACCATATCGCCTGATCCCACACCAAAAGGTTGTCTGTATTGGGCATCACCAACTGCCAGCGCCAGACCCGTGTGACCGTGATAGCCTCCGTTGGCTGAGATAATCTTTGTACGGCCAGTATGACCCAGAGATAGTTTTAAAGCCAGGTCTACAGCTTCACCACCACCAACCCCAAAGATGCAAACATTCAAATCACCAGGCATGCTGTCAGTCAATTGTTTTGCCAGAGCTGCACGTTCCTTGCTCATGAGATGATGATTACCAATGTCCAATTCATCCAGGGCTTCTTTTAAGGTATCAACTATTTCGCTATGGCGATGACCCAAGTTGAAAACACCACCATTGGAATGACAATTAAAAAGTCTTTTTTGGCCATCAATATCGTACAGCCAGGGTCCTTCACGACGACCCATGACGAAATCCATTCCATACTTCTTGTAGAAATCTGTTTTCCCTTGAGAAACATGCTTAGAATAATCATTAATGATGGATTGTTTGGTCATGATTGTTGGCTCAGTAGTTCCAGTAAAGTGTAATGAAATGTCGAGGTCCTAGATTGTGGTCTATTTGATAAATTGAATATCCCAGAGTAAAACTGGACCAATCAGCAGTGAATCCGGCAGAGGGATGAACTATTGTTGATGGTTCTGAAAAAGCCTCAACTTGAAGTCCGGCCATGATCTCAAACCCATCTAGAATGGGGTAAATCATGCCAATGGCAAGCGGGAATGATCCAGTATTGACCTCCAACATCGTGGAGGCTTTACTACTTATATCCATGTCAAGCGATAGCCAGGCCTCAGAAGGGAGGGTTGTGTTTTCAGTGTCCAGTTTTCCAGTTACACCCCAATGACGCAATCCACCGCCCAAGAGTAAGTTATTACTCAAAGCGTAGGAACTGGCAAGGTTCAAGGACAGACCGGTGGCAGATGAATTGAGAGTTCTCTCGTAAATAATCTCGGCTCCGAGTCCCAATGACACTTTATCCCACTGGTGGGCATGAGCGGCGCCTAGATTAAATAAGGTATATTCGAAGGTGCTGATCGGCTCTTCGGAGGGTAGCTCGTTTCGATATTCAAGTTCTCCACTGTGTAGCGCTTGAACACTAAAGTGGTTGTTTTCCCGACTAATGCCAATGTAGGCTCCCTGAATATCAGCCACCCAATTCCAGACACTCAAAGTTACACTCTTTTCAGGATTACTTATTAAACGAGCAGGCTTTACTGTTGGATTTAAACTGATACCAAGAGCAGCATCGCGAGCATCAGTAGGTGCGTTTAAAATGTCAAAACTACTTTGCCCAAGACTTAAACCCACCAGGGTTAGAAGAATGATTAGTCTGTTGATCATCAGAAGTTTACTCCCCATCCCAAATAATTCCGGAGACCTTCACCCGTCACTCCAGATTGAAACCCTAGATCTATGTGCATCATGGGTCCCTTTTTCAAGCTCAACTTATAGCGAGCACTCATTCCAGGTATTATAATATTATCTTCATAACTCATACCAGCATTAAGCTGAAGGCTTCTAATTCCATTCCACATCAATGCAGCCCTGAAAATATCTTCTCCAACAAAATAATGATCATGTTCTAGTGCTAAACTGATTGCTTGAAATTCCTGCAGCCATCCCCAGGCTAGACTCATTGGGAATTCGTCCAAATAGCTACTTCCTTGGTCGAATATATCCTGAGTTTTCCATTTATAGCTACTATTCCAGTCTTTTATTGCCAGACCCAAAGTGCTCCCATCCAATGGTTTGAATAGAATACCCAGTCCGGCTCCAAAGCCACTTCCCTTGAGTTCAAACCATTCTTCCTCTGAAGCGAGCTTTTTTGACAGCAGCTTTAGGGTAAGCCCAATCGCCAGCTTGTCTGAGAAACGATTTGAGAACGATACCAGGTAGGTCATCTCCGTGTCGCTTAAATCTCCAGCATAATAACCGCGCGAATCTCTGCCCTCAATCTTTCGGGTTCCTGCTGCGATTACGCCTACCCCAAGGTGAGCCGTGGGAGGCATGGGAACACTTCCATTGACCGTATAAATGAATCGATCCAGAGATAGCTGCACCAAGCCGGCATCAAATCGACGTTGCTCTAAGAATCCAAGTGAGGCTGGGTTCTGTGAATAACTATTGGTACTACTATTATGAAAGAGAGTAATGCCACCTGTACCAGCAGCCAGCGGGTCTGAAGTGAAACGAGTAGATGTGCCACTGAAGCCAGCGATGTTTGATGCCAGCACATTTTGACTAAAGAGAAGAAGTAATAAAATTATTATCTGACCACTATTAATCCTGCTTCTTAATCCTCTGTCCTGCTTGTCTTCGCGAGCAATTGGAAAGAAGCGCGGCGATCTCAAGTCCGAGATTGCTTCAGTCACCGGTTCCTGAGCCTGTCGAAGGGTTCCTTCGCAAAGACGAATCATTTTAAGTGCTACGGGTAGAATTATAGACCTCAATTTATCACCATCACTTTCGTCCATGAGATTTCTGAGCCATTCTCCATTCGAATAAAATACGTTCCATTGGAAACGAGATAGCCCAATTCGTTGCGACCATTCCAGGTCAGCTCCTGTGGACCGCTAAAAGGTGCTGCATAGTCCTCTCTCACCTGTTTCACTCGGTGCATGGCAAAATCGAAAACAGAAATAGATAACTCGTCACCTGCTTCAGCTAAAAATCGGATAATCAGGTTTCCCTGGCCATTGAGGACTTTATCATAACGAGGTGTAAATGGATTGGGATAGGCATAGAACTCATCACCGTCAGCTGTGCTTCGCGCTTTATGGATATTCCAGGTGAGACCGTCGTTATAACTAACAGCTAAGCCATCCCCAGTTCCTACCCATACAGCACCATCATTATTGATTAAGACAGCATAGACCTCTTCGGAATACACAGTTTCTGAACGGTCTGAGTTCTGGAAGTTTGGTAATAAAATAAAATGGAGTCCGTCTTTGGATTTCCATAAGCCATCATCAGTGGCGGCGTAGATTGTATTTTTATCTGAATCAAAGTTCCATGATTTCTGACCCCTCAACGGTACACGCCAATAATTCAGATCACTTTCAAAAAAACTGATACCGGTAACATCGCCGTCACCCGTGGTGATGGAAGATGCCCAAATTCGTTCAGATCCATCCTCCAGAACTTGCCGATTCAGGGCAATCACCCAGTTACCGGAAAGATTGGAGTTTTGAAACGAATAGTGTGTCCAACTTTTTCCGCCATCAACAGAACGGTTAGCACCTGCTGCCGTACCTACCCAGACTGTGTCACCCCAAGCTTTCACAGAGAATGCCACATGATTGAGATGTTGGACTCCATCCTGAGCATAGTACTCAGGATTGTCAATAATGTCTGATTCAATATTTTTGAGAGCTGTGGAGTCCAAAATATTTAGTTCATCCCAGGGCAACATAACTCTTTCCCAGGTATCTCCGTAATCATGAGACACTCTTACGCCTCCTCCAAACGAAGTAGCCCAAAGTCGTTTCCCATCAAATGCAAGATCGTAAGTGATGTTTTGAATGGGTGTAACAACATCCACGGCCAAGATTGAGACTCCCCAGAGATCAATCTCTGAATAGGTAGCTGCAAGGCCTGATGAATCTCGCCTTAAGCTGTCCATTGGTTGACCCAGGAGGGTCCATGAGTTTCCACCATCAAGAGAGCGGCTGATTCCCCCTCCAACTTTTAAGTTTTCTCCGGCTATTGTTGTATCATATCCAGTAGCAATCCAGATCGTATCACCACGGACCGTGAGAGCAGAAACCCCACCTTGCCCCAGATCCGAAAAGCGACGACTATAGCCAACATATGAATCACCATTATCAAAACTGGCGCTCAGTCCATGCCCTGATCCCAACCAGATTGTGTCCCCAACACCGGCGAGATCTGAGATACTGCTACCAATCAGGCCACTATAGACACTATCTGTTGCTGCTAGTGTAAATTGGCTTGGTCTCATCAGTTGAGCCTGGAGTGTGAAAGTCATCAGAAATGCAAAAAGGATGGTGATCTTTTTCATTGAAAGACCCCCTTTAAAAATGCATTGCCCAGCCTGGCTTTCGGAAGACTGGATGGTGGAAGTACAACTAGGGAGTCTAAAACAGGTTCAGCTTCAAGCCCTAGCCATGTGCGTGCGTTGAAGGTCCAATGATATTTACCAATCATATCATCTGAATTAAAGGCAAAAACTAAGGTGTAAATCCCATCACCAGCTACTTGGTCTCCACTGGTAAACTCAATTCCATCATAAATGAAAAATACAACACGACTACCATCATCATAGAGTTGGATAGGCTGACCACCATTTGAATAACTGCTATCCGGCTTAAGTGACATTATGCTAACATCACGCATAGTATCCCGACCCTTAGGGTGGTTGATCGTAACCGTCAGAGTATCCAAGATTAAATTATCCGGAAGTAAAGTGAGAGTATCTTGATGGTTAATTGATTCGATAATTGGAGCAATTGGTCGCTCAGGTTGTAAAGCTGCGATATCCTCTTTGACTTCACCTCTAGAAATTGCCTGAACCGATAATGTCCATAAACTATCAATGTAGGCAGACATAGAATCAGGGAGGGTCCAGTTTTGGTCGTAAGAGCCATCGTTGATCTGGATATCACTTATCATTCCAGAATCATTTAGAGAAAAGGTTGCGATAGTATCTCCTGAGACCAGAAGTTCAGCATTCACATTCAGACTATCATAGGGGGTAGTAGCATTCACAGAAAAAAAGAATTCCCATGAAAGTATATCAAATTCAAAGCTAGCGATTTTGGCTGAGAAGGACGTAATCTCTGACTCTTCAATGAAAGGTTCTTCATCCAGTGTTGTAGGTGTTTGCTCACAGGACATGAGGAATAGGAGCCCTATGATTAATATTATTTTACTTCGCATAGATAGGCGATCCATTCATTTTTCGTGAAAGTTTTTTTGATTGTCCAGGGAGAGTTTGCCAACAATGCTCTCGTATCAGAGTCTTCTTCCACCAACAAACCGGAAACGATGGCTTTTCCACCGGAGATGACGGAATCAAAATAGTTTGGCAGTATGGGAAAGAGTCGCGCCCGGATAATGTTTATCACCATGAGGTCATAGGGATTATTTAAAATAGGACTCTCGGTGATCTGCAGATCAAACCCATTACTGATCTCATTTAAGAGAAGATTGTCGCTAATATTCTCTTCAGTCAGAGAGTCATTTTCAATAGCATCAACTTGTGAAGCACCCAGATGTAAAGCTGTGATACCCAGGATACCGCTCCCTGTTCCTACATCCAAAACTTTCTCATTCCCCTGAATGTACTCCTCAAGTATTTGAAGACAGAGTTGTGTGGTTTCGTGCGTCCCAGTGCCAAAGGCCATGGCCGGTTTGATTCGTGTTTTGATCTTATGGGAAAAGTCATTAGGGTTCTCCCATTCAGGAAGAACAACTAGATCAGGACTTATTTCTGTGGGTTTAAAATAGTTTTGCCATTCTTTATTCCAGTTTTCCCGGAAGACAGATTTTTCCTTGACTGAAACAGAAGGATCTAAGTCCATGAGAAATGTTTTTAATTCCTTCAGGGAGGTCTGAATTTCATCATCAAAAGGATAACTGACCTGAAAATGATCATCATTTTCAACAATGGCGAGTCCACCATTAGCCATAGCAAAATCCATGGCGATCTCTTTATACTTGTCTGCAATCATGATGTCAACAGAGACCCACTCTGAGATTTCCTGTTTCAAGAGATTCCATTCCTGCGCTGTATCCAATGCAGAAATAGTGGATCATAAATGAAATAGCCATCATCGTTGCTGATGAGCCATCCATCACGGAGCAGTTTTAAGACTGTGTTGTGTACCGTGCTGGTGGCTGATAGACCAAACCTACTGATAAATCCCAACTCCGTGGGACGGGAATATCCATGAGCCAAACCCAAGATTAGTTTCTTCTCGTTTAAGCCAAAACTATCCCACTGAGAGGTAAAGAGACTATCGTGTTCCTGTAGCATTTTACTCAAGGAACGAGCGAATAGGCGAGTACTTGTACCCTCGATCCACAATTGCGCCACTGAGTGTGCGAATATTTGACTTAGTTGAGCATTACATTGGGTAAAATTCAAAATGGTGTCTGCCAGATCGAAGTCATTTAAACCCATCCGGCGAAACCGCTTGGTCAAATAGAGATTGAATGACTTTTCCTCCAGAGCCCCAACATCTATGTGGGCTATTTTCTTAAATAGCTGGTTTTTTGCACCCATAAGTACAGCACGAAGTACATCCTCTCTAGGGCTGATGAATACATGCTTCAATCCACTTTTAGTGCTTAGACTATTTTTTAACTCGCTGATACTGTCACTTTTAAGCTTGGCAATTGCCTGGAATTCATCCCAGACGATAATGATGGTTTGGTCTTTTTGTCTGGCAAGATCATCCACAAAGTGAAGAACTGACTCCAGCGTGCTATCCTCCTGGAGCGATAGCAAAGTCTCTGATTGTTTCAATTTAGGAAAAGCGTTCATGACTGAGCTTATGATCAATCCATTTAGGTCTGAAAGGGTAACTACAAAACTGAGATCCAGGAGAATAAAGTTCGATCCATGTCGATCAAGGACTTGTTTTATCATGCTGGATTTGCCGGCACCTCTTTTCCCTGTGATGATGAGGGAGTCCTGGTCTTCAATCGCTGAGATTACTTGGCTCTGTAACGCTGAGCGAGAGACATAGTGCTGACCGCTTACCGGTTTACCCCAAGAGAAGGGGTTGGCATAAATTTTACTCATTTAGTGAATCCTTCAATAGGTTTTCCACTCATTTTTGATAGAGCCAGGTTAGTACCGTATTCCCCACAGCTTCCAGGCTTTCAGGGCTGCATTTGTCCGCAGTGTCATCATGGGTATGCCAGTATTGGTGGTCCGGTCCGGGATATTCAAAGTCGATTATATCAATAGCGGGTATCCCTTTTTCAATAAAGGGAACATGGTCATCATACATAGATGCTCCCATTTCCATTTTGAACTGATCATAGCCGATTTCTTTTGCCAATGACCAGATCTCCTCGATAACCCGAGGTGAAGAGCGGTATGAAACAGGGTCGATCTTAATGGATAAATCTGCATCACCCACCATGTCCAGTAGGATTACCTGTTGCGCCTCTGGAGTATAGGGATGTTCCACATAATATCGACTACCCAGGAGGTAATGCTGTAGATCTCCCGGCTTGCCATAATCTTCACCATCGAATAGAATAATATCGATCCCTGGATTGGTAGGGTTTTGGTTGAGGTTTCGGGCGATTTCCAGTAAAATAGCTACACCGCTAGCTCCATCATTTGCCCCAATAATAGCTCTTTCAGGGAAATATTGATCGTACTCTGCTCTGGGTCTGGTATCCCAATGGGCACAAAGAATGATGCGTTCGGTTTTTTGCGGTTGAAAACGGGCAATGATATTGGTCATTTTCAGTTGTCTATCGGCATAAGGGTCATCCATCTCAAAAGGCTGTAGATAGAATTCGTCAGCCAGAGGCTCTAAGATTTCCTGATAAAAGAGAATGGCTTTTTGTGCTCCGGGTGAATTCGGTTCTCGAGTGCCCAAATCACATTGTGCCATGAGATCATCATAGGCACGGTCAGCATCAAATCCAGATTGAGCCCAAAGAGGGTTGAAAGTCCCCACAACAAAGAGGATCGAAATCATGAAATAATTAAATCGGTGTCTCATGAACCCTCGCTATCCCTTGATCTGAATGTTGACGCCAAACTGAAAATCACTTACAGCTTGTTTGCCTGTTAGACGAGTATCGCTTACACGATACTCGTAAGTGACATTACCAGAGACCTTATCCGTAAAACTATACTGAATACTGGGACGAGCCGAGAGGGACTTGTTGAACTTGCCTTCTCCGAATTCAATAGAGTTAACACCCTCAGTACCAATGTAGTCTTTTTCATGGGTGTAGGAGACTTCCAATCGAAAATCGATATTATTCTCCATGTATTTATCTTCCATCATGGGGAGAGGAATGTTTAAGCCACCCTTGTGGGCATAGGAAAGGCTGGCATTCACAGATTGACTAAAATTTTGAGTGGAGGTTGTGAGATCTGCCACACTGATAGAGTTGCTAATATTTTTTGTCAGGCGATAATTTAGGGATCCATTAATATTTTTCTTTCCCTGAATGGATAAGCCAATCAGGGGAGAAAATGCTATGGAGTAAGTTTCCCGTGTAATGATTCCCTTTTCTTGAGTCGTATTCCGCTTACCGGCATAGTTCATGTCCAGACTGGCCCCGTTAATATACTTCTTGATCCACTTGATATCTTTAAGCCCAGAATACCGCAAGTTGAAAGAAGGAAAGGGGATACCCAGTGTACCAAAAGAGGATTCTTCATCCGCAGGTACACCAAATAATGTTCCACTGGGAAGGAAGTCCAGATTGGTGGTAACAATTTCACCTTGGCTCAAATTTGCGAGAGAATTTTTCCGCCCGAATGAAAAGTTCATCTTTGACGAAATAGCTTTACTCAGTTTAAGTCCTGAACGAAAATCCATCTTGAAGTTTTCCGAATTTGCAATGGGGTTGGTGGCATCCGGATGATTCAGGACGTCATCACCCAAACGCAGACCCATTCGATAGTCATATCCAATATCACGAATATTTAACTCTCGGGCAATAGTGGTGTCACCTACAGTTTCAAGAGCTGCAATTTGGCGAGCACTGGAGGTTTGCCTGCCCTGAGAAATACTCATAGAGATAGGATCCACCCGGTCTAAAGTTTTATGGGTAAAATCTAGGATCTTTGTCAGGTTGAGTGGCTCTGATACAGTCTCTTCCTTTTCTTCTGCCTCTTCCTCCCCTGGATCCGGTTTGGCTCTACCGCGACCACGTCCCCGTTGAACTTGGGTGTTTGATTTTGAGGAAGATTTCTTTTTACCATCAGGTTTGTGGAGTAAGCCAAATACTTCTGATAGCTTCAGAGACATATTTGCTGAAGTATTTGCGCTGACATTGAGATTTAAACCTGGTTGGGAGGCGGTGATCTTATCAATAGCAGAAAAATTTGACGAATAGGAAAAGGTTGGTGAGAACAGTTTGATCCCCTTGGGATTCCAATTAAACCCGTAGGTTTCGCTAAAATTCCCTAGATGGCCTAAGTCTAGTTGGGTGACAATATCTTCTTTACGATCCTTTAGGCTGTCTAAATTATTAGCCATGTTTGCAGAGTATCTTGCGCTAAGGGTACTCAACAAACTCCAATCTATATTATAAGATCGATTCATTGAAAGTGTATGAACCGGTTTCTTAGGTGTAGAGTTAAGATTCCGGTAAACGCTTGAAGAGCGATTTTCAATCATGGAACTGTTGAAACCCACATTGTTTGGGAGATAGCCTATCTGGGTCGTAGACATGGTCTCACCAACCCAAGGAATCGATTCTAAAAAGCCAAGTGGTTCCACCGTAAAGTCTTTACCCAGATTAAGTTTATAGGAAAATTTCCCATCTATTTTTTCACTTTTCTCTTCACTTTTTGTAGCATTAGAACTGGTGCTCTTGGCACGCCCGAGACTAAAATTCATTGCATCGATAGTATATTTAGGAAGCCAATGCTCAGATTTTTCCTTTCTAGACAGGGACATATTCCAGTTATAGGACTCATTTCTTACAGTCATGGTTTCCAGGGTGTCTTGCAGGGCAGGATCCAGATCCGCGATTCGGATATCACTACCGGTAATATACTTGGGTTCTCGTTTGTTATTCCGATAGGATGCAGATACAGGTAAGGATATACCCCAGGAATCTGGCAAGAGCTTATGAGCCGAGAGACTTCCACTAATATTTAGGGCAATGGAATTGTCCCCAGACCCAAACTGGCTCTGGACATTATGAAAATCGGCATCGTCTTTCTGGATATCCATGTTGAGCTTGGCAATATCGGCAAATTGCATGCTGAGGTTTGCACGATATGCTGTTGCCGTATTTTTTTCCACATCACTGAGCCGTAATTCATCCAGCCATATCTCTCCAGTCATACTTCCATCTGAAAGATTCTTGAAGCCTGTCTTTAGCAGCCTCACACGAGAGAGAGAAGGCCTTCCACTGACGGCAATAGTACTACCATCAGCTAGCTTTTTTGTTGCATATTTATAATCAGCAGGCAGATCTATCCAATACAGAGAGGTATCATATACGACGCTATCCATACCCATTACCGGGATTGAAGCAAAGATAGAATCTTCCAGAGCCAATTTAAAGTTGGCCAGATCTGACATGTTAACTTCCAGGTGATTACGCTCATCCCACCCCGGATAAATGGGTCGTCTGAGCTCATAATAATCATCATCCGTCTCGCCAAAACGGAAAAAGAATTCTAACTGGGATTCTTCCTGTATGACGTAATCTGAGAAGGTGGCCTCATAGCTGCCTCCACGAGATTTATCCCAACCATGGAGAAACAACTTAAGCGTTTTATAGTGGATAAAATCTTTGGCTTTTGCCCCATGAAATTGTTTGTCGGCAACAACTGAGTAACCTGGTGCCAGATCGTCAGCACGGATCACCAGTGATTGCTCCTTGGAACGGAGTTGTGTCAGTGGATCCAGAATTCCTTCTACACCTGCTGGCGGTGCAGAATATGATCCCTCAGTGGCATCAGCATTATAGCGACTTGGATTATCCTCAGTGTTGATCACCATAACATTTAGGGTTCCATTCAGGGAATCAGTGACATTGGTTTCAAATCCATCGTATCTGGAGAAGACACCACGTTCCTGCCAGTCATTTCCCACAATGTCAATAGCAGCAATTTGCAGAGCAGACCCTTGTGCAGGAATCTCATCCATCCACAAACGGGCAAACTTGATCTGGGTCCACTTTGGAGTTCCACCATCGCCAGCTTCGACAAAATCAGCCAGGGGTATACTAATCAGTTTCCAGCCGGTTTCAGATCCATCGCTAAATTTGGTACGCCCCGCGATGTATTCATCGGTGGTTAAATCTATATTCATGGTGAAGTAAGCATTGCGACTATCCAGTGCCCCATCATTGTTTAGATCTTCCGTATTGGGGTAGGTACCTCCTTCAATCTGTAGGTTCCCCTCTGAACCATTGATATGCCGATAATCAATTGGGCTGGCGTTTGGATCGAATGCATAGCGATCCCAGGCAGGGTGATGCCATCCATAGAGATTCGTATTTACTGGGGTTGTATAGGGAAGACCATCCAGACCTAAATCTTCTTCTTCAACGATAAATCCATCTCCCGTTGGAAATACCAGTGAGGGAACATCTTCTGTGTCAGGTGTATTTCCATACCCCTTGGTAATAGAAATTGAGTCACCGGGTGAATTTTCATCAGGGAGTGTTGTTGTCCATGTTACACCTTCTTCCTGCAGATCCTCACTAATATAACCCAGGTCTACATGTAGCCGACCTCGATCACCCTTCACCCAAAGCTCCAAAAATTTTGATTCACTTTGATCATAATAGCCTGAAGATAAAGAACGCATGATTCCGCCCCAGGCATCACCGGCGGCTTCTCCAGCCTGGACTGAAAATGATGAATCAGGAATCGTATTAAGGACTAGAATGTCAGTTACGTCATTCTGCGCTTGAGCACTGGTTTCCTTATTGGGCCATATCTGTTTGGTTAAAATGCGATTATATGGATTGTACCAATAGGTAAAGGCTCGTTCTCGGTTCCCGCGAAGTGTTCCGTCAAGGGGGATTGAGGCTAAACCCCAGGAGCCTCGAATAATACTAATCTGGGCTTCACGGCGACTGCCCTCAAAATCATCAATATAGGCAACTCCTATGTCGCCCAGCTTTTCGTTGACTGAGGTATTGGGGTTGGGAATAACTTGTGCAATTTCCCCACTCAGAGTGACATGGGAGTTTGCATCTGTTTTGATGAGAGGCATCCAATCCAATCCGCGGGTCAACCAGGGCAGATCCTGAGTGATCCTGGCGTTAAGATCCCAGATAAAATTCTCCATAGGCTCTTTGCCTACCCGAACTTTTTCATCGATACTGCTCTTGGAAAAGTAGATGGCACTTAAGCCGATAAATGAATTTTTCTTTTCACCGAATTTGATCTCGGCGCGGGTACCCATAATCACTTTTTTATCTAACTGGAAGAACTCATTTAACTCATACTTAATATCAAGATTGGCCCCAGGAGCCAGGGCTGCCTCATTTAGGATCAACAGCTGACCACTAAAGTAATCAATGGTATAATCCTTGGAGGCTCCTCTCTGCAGGAGGACCCCATTCAGGGTGACTTCTTCAGAGCCTTCAATGACATTAAATCCCAGGTTAAAGGTGGAGCTTTGATTGGCATAGCTCACATCCATCCGAAATTTACTGTCTTTTCGATAATCAGCGACACCAATATCGTAGGTGTAAAAAGATGAACTCTGGTATTCCGGATAGGGTATTAAATTTGGATTTCCTCCATTACCAAGAGCCTGGCCCATTGAATTCACCATCCAATCGGGTTGGCTGGTAACAACAGAATCTGCCATAAAGGGATTCAAATACGGAAAGATGAGCTCACCACGATTGAGATTAAGGATATTGCCATAATCAAGATCGATAGTGCCATCAGGTTCTTCTTCAACACCCACACCTTTACGGTCCAGGCCAAAAAGTTCAAGGAAAGGAGTTCCGTCATCCGCTATCTCAGACTCGTCTCCTCCCAGACTCCGTCGCATCTTCAGCTCAAATCCATCGCTATTGATCCCAGTCGATTTTAAATAGAAGACATTCTTCCACTCCAAATCCCAGGTTGGATGATCTGGAAGGGCGTCATCCGGTTTGATCATTTTTAACTCCAGAGTATCAGCGATTCCAGGAGTTCCCAGAGCAATATCACTTCCTTCTTGATATCGAAATACAGGATTGAAGAGTGAATCATATTCAGGAACAGCTAGGTTATCTCCCTGGTCAAAGGTATCAACATAAGCGATGGCGAGAATCTCGTTGGTTTGGACCGGAGTATGCATGCGAATGAATCCCAGATTCTCATTTAGGGTAAAATCTTCTTCCTGGACCAATTGAACCACTCGACGACTCTCCTGGAAATCTGAATTTGAGTCGGGATTGTTAGGGTCGATATGAATTTTTGCAAAATAAAAGATATCGTCGCTCTGGGCAAAATCAGTGTATTTATAGACACGGATGTTTTTGATCCTTCGTCCACTAAGGAGGTACTCCCCATTATCAGTCAGGGGGTAAGATTTCCGTCGATAAAAATCGTTTACATAAAAGTAGGTATTACGTCGTCGTCCATAGTCCTCTATACTTACTACAGATGCTTCAGAATCTCCACTTAGGGAGAGTTTCTCTTTTCGACCCCGTTCCAGGGATGCAATGGCTGTAATATCTACAGGGCCGACTTTGGCAAGTGCTTTGAGACCAAAGAGACCATTATTCTGCCCGGAAAACATAGCTAGCTTGGTTCCTGGTAGATTGAGAGAAATATTTCCGGCTTCTACCCGCTGGATGATCTCATCTTCAGTTCCGTTGTAGTAAATCTCCATGTTATTTTCAAAATCAAAATCACGTTCACTATCCTGATCCACTTGAATGCTGATTCGATCCCCAATTTTCCCTTCGATCTTAAACGCCTGCTTCTGTTCGATCTGGAAGGTGTTGGATTGAGTCTGAGTATTGACGTTAGTAGTCTGGGTTCGATCCTCGTTTCTCAATTTACCCGTGATATTGACATTACCGCGGACACGCAATGAAACCCGTTGACCGGCAATGTCTGCTCCGATGAGCTCGATAGATTGAGAGGTTTCTTTATCCTCAGATTGTAAATGAGCAGAGACCACCTTTTTAAACTGAGCCTTGGTATGATTGGCCTGGCTTAACTTGACATACTCATCGATAGAAACCACGGTGGGGATGCCAATGATATTGCCATCTATTGTTTGAGTTATGGTGAAATAGCTAGCTGTACTATCCATTTCGATAGAGGATCTTCTGGCGCTGGGAATAAATGCACCTGGAGTAGCCAGCACAAGGGAACTATCCCTAAAGAATAAACCCTGGTCGGATTGGCCGAATAGCGGGGAAGTCGCAGGTTGATGAAAACGAGCATTTATTGAAAATGACTCACTTGCTAAATATACGGGTTCCTCCTGGCCATATGAGGGTGCCCAGAGCATTATTAAGGATAATATGATTGCTGCAATCGTCTTCACGTTGGTTATTTCAAGTCCCGATTTGTATCCATTTAGGATGAGAGGAAAGATTAGCCTAGATTCTTATCGCAACCCCGCTCTAAAAGCTTGGTGTGTTTGATTTAATTTATTGAAAAGATTCTCAAAAGCTCGTTTACGATGACTCAATTTATTTTTCTCTGATAAGCCCATCTGAGCGTAGGTTTTTTTCATATGGGGTACGTAAAAGATAGGGTCATATCCAAATCCTGAATCACCCTGTCTTTCACTGGTAATTAAACCTTCAACTTCACCGAGAGCGGAAACCACATTTTCGCCATCATAGAAAACAGCAACAGTCTGAAATTGTGCCTGGCGTTTGTCAGTGGGAATGCTTTGCATTTCATCAAGCATTTTTTGAACATTTTGATCATAAGTGACATGCTCACCAGCGTACCGAGCAGCATAGACCCCAGGGGCGCCATTGAGAGCATCTACGGCCAGGCCTGTGTCATCGGCTATAGTGGGTAAGCCACAGTGTTGATAACCAGCCTTGGCCTTGATCAAGGCATTTGCGTCTAAGGTGTCTCCATCTTCAATAATTTCACCAATCTCAGGAAAATCAAGCAGGGACACAATTTCTAGCTCATAGCTATGGAGTAGACGAGTAATCTCATCAACTTTATGTTCGTTCTGTGTGGCCAATAGCAATTTCATGTTTTTAACCTACCACTTTACCCTAGAATTGTTCCTTATCTCGTACGCTATTTTCAGAGAAATGATTCCCATGATTTCGGGAATCATTTTAAGAGCGGCCAAAAATATACTTTGGGTCTTTCGCAGTCAATGATTAAGAGTAGTAGAGATGCAAGATCTTGCATCTCTACTACTCTCTCCAATAGCCTAAAAAAAAGGAAGGCAAAGAACCAAGTCTTTGCCTTCCTTTTTAACACTACTGTAAGAACGGTATCTTACATATCACACGGTGTTATTTCATCAACACCATCTTCTTTGTAACAGTGATATCAGCAGACTTCAGGCGATAGATATAGGTACCACTACCGAGAAGTGTGCCATTTTGGTCTAAACCATCCCAAGTAACACTGAGATAACCAGCAGATGTATAACCGTTTACCAGCGTCCGTACCTTCTGACCACGAATATTGAAAACTTCCAATGAAATATCTGAAGCTGCGGGAAGCGCAAATTCAATGGTAGTCGTTGGGTTGAACGGATTAGGATAGTTCTGGGCTAAGCTGTATTGAGATGGCAATTGATCGCCACCATCAACTGAAACAACTGCCACGAGAACCGTGGACCCTTCACTCACATTACCATTTGCATCAACTGACTTAAGCATATAGAAATATTCCTGACCGGTAACAACGCCATCATCTCTATAGCCCAACTCAGCTATCTGAGCGACAGGGGCGAGTCCAGAGAAGTCACTGGTTTCTGAACGGTAGAGCTCGAAGTACTGGAAGTCATCATCAGCACTTGCTTGCCATTGAAGTTCATTAAAGTTGTCACCAGTTCCTGCAAGGGTTAGACCTCCAGGTACGCCGGGATGAATATTATCGATAGACCAGCCCCACATAGGACCACCATCAACAAAATTCCAGTTATCATAATGTCCGGTAACTACAAACATGGTTTCATATTTCCAAGGCTCGTTTGTATTGAAAGCATTGGAATCAATGAGCGTTGGAGCTACCAGATTATAAAATGGCTCAAATCTGTTGGGAACGTAGGCGATAAAGTCATACATAGGGCCCATGGGTGTTTCGCTCAATCGCCAAACACTATAAGCCATATACTCGCCGAAGTCATCATCAGGTCCAAACTCCATGCGAACCCAGCGTCCCTGATCATTGGGTTGATCCATGATATGATGGATCTGTGGTCCCATATATTGTCTCTTCATCAATGGGAAATCAAGGGTAACAACGCCGCCATTAACCTCCACGCCAGACTGGAATCCATGTTCATAACCCATGGCATCAACATGTACTTCATAGGTACCATTGCTCAGAGGAATATAAAAATAACCATATTCATCAACATTTGACCAGAATCCAATAGAATCCATGCCGATTGTATTCATTACCCAAACACCTGCATCCATGAGTGGCATCATATTGTCACCATCATAAACATTACCTTCAATGGCTCCATCGGCAACTGCCATAGATACATCGTAGTACAGTGTATCATTTGATACCCACAATCCGTTATCCCAATAGGGCAGAAAGTTTGGATGCTCCACATAAATCTCATAAATACCGTTTGGCAGGTCAAACCAATACTCTCCACCAGGTCCGGTCATTGTTCCAAATCCAAAATCAGTTGCAGGATTCCAAACATTAACCATGGCATTTTCCACAGGACTGACACCATCAGAAACAATACCAGCTATGGCACCGTTAATGACCAGCTGGGTAAGTCTAACCTCGATGTATTTGTAATCATTATTGATATCTACATCACCATAAAAGTCTAGATAGCCAGGGACAAAAACCTGGAAACCATAGTAGCCGTTAGGTAAGTCAAAATGAAAATACCCATCCGGATCGGTCATGGCTGAGTTGCCCCAGTATTCGTTTCCAATATTAACTTGAGCATCTGCTATTGGTGCGTTTGTGATCTCATCCAGAACGCGACCTTCAAAGATACCTTCAAAGCTCACAGCATCCAGATAGAAGTCGTATGCATCCATGGTCCCATTGATCAGAACCGTGTCTGGTGCAGGACCATACCAGTCCATACCGCCGGCCATTACCTCGTACTCACCATCAGGTAGCCAGAGTTGGTAGGTTCCATCCATTGGATTCACACCGGTACCAAACCACTCACCCGTGTTAATGTCCATTGCTTGCATACCCAAGTCGAAAGTATTCATAATGGGCATGTTGTCTGCATTGTTATAGAAAGTACCGTAAAGACCACCGTTGATAGTTATTAACTCAATCAGCTCTCCACTAGCAGGTAGGTCAACACCGTCAACCCAATTATGCGAGACTTGGGTAATGGGGTTTGACATTCCAAGATTCTTAAGGTCTGCCTCGAGTTCGTATCCGTTATCTGCAAAATTGGTATCACTTGTACTAAAAACAGGTACTTCATAATTACCTGCCGCGTCAGTCATGACCATATTCCAGCCAAAGTTCCAACTCCAGGCGATTACATCAGCATCAGGATAGGGTACACCATCGAGTGTCACCGTTCCAGAAATAGTGCTGTTAGGTGTGAGGAGAACGAAATCAGCAGAATTAGCACCGGTTTCAGTTGCTTCTATCACATGACCTAAGGATACCATGTAGTCAGGAGTTAGATCCCAACCATTGACTTGAACATAGAAAAACCCAGGATCAACACCGATCTCGTAATAACCAGTTTCGTCTGTGTATCCGTAGAAGCCGTCTTCGCCACCATCATCACCATCGGGTCCATCCATATATTCCGAGTAAGCCATAACCTCTATATCAACTAATGGCACACCAGAATCGTTGGTTACAAATCCTCTTATGGAAGTCAGAGGTTCACGGTAATAGAAATTAACAACCTCTGATGAAACCAGATCAATATCAACAACTTGAGGATCAGGAATCAGCCCATCTGTCATCATTAAATGATCCCAAGTACCAATTCTCGCAAATCCAGCGCTTGGGAAATACAATGTGTATTGACCATCAGCATCAGTAATTGCGATCATTGAGGGTCCATTATCTTCAGGGGGCATGGGTCCCATAGTCATGTCCATCAGGTCACCCCAAACGATGACACCCTCCAGAGAATCGTTACTTACGATATTCCGTACGGTTCCTGTTACCATGAAATCAGTTGGATCAGCATAATAGGTTACGGCAACATCAGCCATACCCGAAGCAGTATATACTGTATAGACAAAGTCATTAGCGATGTAATTGAGACCATCAGCCATTTGACTGTCATACAAGAATTCAAAAACTCCCATATCAGGATTAAGATCATGCATGTCGTTATCCATGAAGTAATACTCTTCAATAGGAACATCCATTGAGTCAGTGATACCATTATGATTTTGATCCCAAGAAATGACAAATGAGCCATCCATGTCGGATCCCAGATCTATTGTGATGTAGGGCTCGGATCCAATAACCATTGTGTCAGCATCTAAACCATTCACAAAAATATCAACGGTGTCAGAACCATCGGTAAAGTTGGTGGTCCCATCTGTCTGAATCATGTAATCAAAAGTGAAACCGACAGGAAAACCTGCTGCTGAGTCAATGGCTGTAATTTCCATGACAACATACATATTGGATGTACGAGCATAAACTGCCCAGAGTTCACCAGGATGCATGTATGAGCCATTATTGCCGGCGCCGTTAGTGAAATCCCAGGAAACGGTAGCCCATGGCTGAATCGGGTCATCGATGGCAGCAACACTGCTTACATCATCCAGGACACCTGCAGGGCTATGCCAGTACAACAGGCTAGGATCACCCCAGCTGGCATATTCGTTTCCAAAATTATTCAATTCGTTCGTGGTGTGGCGTACATCCATTCCGATGGAATCAATACTATTCATTCCACTCAGAAAGTTGAAATACTCCAAACCAGGAACATTTTGAAGTGTCCCAGATCCATATTGAAGGGGCACTGGCACACTAGCAATAACAGGATGAGCGTTTGTTGCCTCAAGCTTTGGCGTTATCCTGTGAATGCCTTTGGAAAAGTCACTGACTTTCCGTTTGACACTCTCTTGTTTTATGCGTGTATATGCCTCGCCTGGTGTCCCGGTACTTTTCTTGACCTCAACACTATTGGCTTTCATATTCGCGATTTTTACTTGCTCATTTTGTGATGCGCGCATTTTCTGAAGTTTTGCCACAGCATCACTACCGTCGGTTGATGCACTAAGCCACATGGGGCTAATCAATACACCAAAAATCAAAAGCATTGAAAGAAACGCAGCTTTTGGTTGCAGTAGTTTCGTCATCCTACCCTCCCTTGTTAGTTCACAATATTCTATGGTTGAACCATAGTTTCCACATTAGTTCATATTAACAATTAAAAGTAACCTATCTGATGCAATAAGTTGTGATTTGGCTCACAGCCAGGCTCGACTAGAAGCGGTCTGTTTCTCTCTGGTTTTGTATAGTTCCAAAACAAGCATATTCCTCCCCTGTTTCCTCACAATAAAAAGTGTTTCAGCAGGGTAGGCGTGGAAATTCAGTGGAGACAAAAACCAAACAGATGCAATCCTAATGAATTCCAGCATACAATTAATACTACATGATCACTTTTTGTGAGTAAGTTAAGTAATTGCAATTCCTATGCCATAGAAATGCTAGCGGGATGACATGCATTAACATATTGTTAATATGAGAGATAAAGTATTTTAGTGTCATTTTTAAAAGCAAGATATTGTAATTATTGCACGCTGGAAACGCAAAATATTCATTGCCACATGGAATGACCTACGGCTATTTCATCCTAATTTTGTGTTCATTGAATATGAGGAACGACCTTTCAAAGTTGGACCAAGAATACGCAGGCTAAGTATTTGTAATTACCGCTCTAACTATATTGGCATCACCATAGGTCGACGCCTATATTGCGCGCTTAAAATAGGTTGAAAGAACCGCTGAGATTGAAAATGGGAAATTAAAACAGGACACACCACCCCATGATGAAAGAAGTTTCCAGTAAAATAAATTTTATAGATCTTGAACACGAAATGCTCGAGTTCTGGGACAAAGAAGACATCTTTAATAAGCTTAGGGCTCAAAATGTAGGCAATGAACACTGGTCCTTTTTAGATGGTCCTATTACTGCAAATAACCCCATGGGCGTTCATCATGCCTGGGGTAGAACATATAAAGACCTTTTCCAACGGTATCATGCAATGCTTGGAAAAGAGTTACGCTATCAAAATGGTTTTGATTGCCAGGGACTCTGGGTTGAAGTTGAAGTTGAAAAAGAACTGGGTTTCAAATCCAAGACCGATATTGAAGAATATGGTATTGAAGCATTTGTCAATAAGTGTAAAGAACGCGTTCGCAAGTTTTCAGCAGTCCAGACCGAGCAATCAAAACGCATGGGCTACTGGATGGATTGGGACAATTCCTACTTCACCATGTCAGACGAGAACAATTACACGATCTGGGGTTTCCTGAAAAAATGTTTCGATCGTGATCTTATTTACAAGGGTTATGATGTCATGCCCTGGTGTACACGCTGCGGTTCGGCACTTTCTGAGCATGAGATCGCCACTGAAGGCTACAAAGATTTAACTCATACATCCATTTACTTAAAATTTCCTCTAAAAGATCGTGAAAACGAATCTCTTTTGGTCTGGACCACCACTGCCTGGACATTGTCTTCCAATGTAAAGGCTGCAGTCCATCCTGACCTGGATTATGTAAAGGTCAAACAGGGTGACAATATTTATTATCTCGCCAATGGACGCCTTTCAATTCTACAAGGCGATTATGAAATTCTTGAAACCCTCAAAGGGAAAGCAATGCACGGCTGGGAATATCACGGTCCTTTTGATGAATTACCCATTCAGCAAGATATTCAGCATTCCGTGATCTTCTGGGATGAGATCTCAGAAAATGATGGTACCGGCATTGTTCATATCGCACCAGGTTGTGGTAAAGAAGATAATGCCTTAGCCAAAGAGATGGACTTTCAGGTGATCAAGCCCATTGATGAATTTGGCAACTATCTGGACGGTTTTGGAGCCTGGACGGGCACCAATGTCATGGGAAATTCTGATAAAGTCATCGACGATCTGTCGAATAAAGGCTTACGCTATAAACGTGAACCGATTACACACCGCTATCCAACCTGTTGGCGTCACGGGACAGAACTGGTTTTTCGTCCCGTCGATGAATGGTTTATCGCCATGGATAAGCTGCGTCCTGAAATTGCCGAAGTTACCAAGCAGGTGAATTGGATTCCTTCCTACGGAAAAGAACGTGAGTTGGACTGGCTTAAGAACATGAGCGACTGGATGATTTCCAAGAAACGTTATTGGGGATTGGCACTACCAATTTGGATTTTTGAAGATGGTTCATTTTACGTGGTAGGCTCAGAAACTGAGCTAAAAGAGTTAGCTGTTGAGGGCTGGGATGATTTTGATGGAAAAACCCCGCATAGACCCTGGATTGATCATGTAAAAATTAAACATCCCGAAACCGGATTAATCGGAGCAAGAGTTCCTGATGTTGGAAGCCCCTGGCTGGATGCTGGAATCGTCCCATACTCAACCATGGATTATCGGCATGATAAAGAATATTGGGAGAAATGGTTCCCAGCTGATTTCATCGTAGAATCACTACCGGGACAGTTTAGGAACTGGTTCTATGCCATCCTCGCCATGAGTACGGTGATGGAGAATCGTCCTCCTATCAAAACTATTATGGGCCACGCTTTGGTCAAGGATGATCAGGGTGATGACATGCATAAATCAGCCGGAAATGCAATCTGGTTCGAGGATGCAGCGGAAAAGATGGGTGTGGATGTCATGCGCTGGATGTATGCTTCCCAAGTTCCGGTCAATAACCTGAACTTTGGCTACGGCGCTGCCGATGAAGTCAGACGCAAGCTGTTAACCCTATGGAATACGTACTCCTTCTTTGTGACCTATGCACGTTTAGATAAATTCGATCCGCTTTCTCCGCTCGATGAATCCACCTTAACAGAGTTGGACAAGTGGGTTATGGCGCGTCTAAATCGTCTCATTGGTGAGAGCCGACGGGATTATGATTCTTTTCAGACTGATAAATTGATGCACAAAATAAATCGGTTTATTGATGATCTCTCAAATTGGTATGTCCGTCGTTCCAGACGTCGTTTCTGGAAGAGTGAGAATGATACGGATAAATGGGCTGCCTATCATACTCTTTATCAGGCACTTCTGTCTCTCTCGAAGCTTATCGCACCCGTTACGCCATTTTTTACTGAAGCGATCTATCAGAACCTGGTGGTTGCTTTGGATCCTGAGGCTCCACAGAGTATTCACCTCTGCCGTTTTCCCGAAGTGGAAGAACGCTGGTTAGATGAGGATCTGTTGAGACGTGTTGATGTAGTGATCAAGACAGTTGAGTTGGGACGTGCAGCGAGAAATAAAGCTAATTTGAAGGTACGTCAGCCATTGGCTAATGTTTCAGTCTTCTTTCCTGGTGAAAAGGATCGATCATATGCCAAGGATCTGCAGGAACAAGTCCTGGAAGAGCTGAATATCAAAACATTAACTGTGGTTGAAACTGCAGATGATCTGGTCCAGTTTGACGTCAAACCAAACCTGGGCTTACTGGGTCCAAAATATGGTAAAGATATGGGGCAGATCACCCAGCTGATTAGAGCCGCAGACCCACAGGACTTGTTGAAGCAGTCCAAGGCTAAGACAAATATTCAGCTTGGCACATTTGAGTTACTTCCTGAAGAATTGCTGATTTCAACAATTGAGCCTGAAGGTCAGGCTGTGGTCGAGGAAGCTGGAGTTGTCGTTGCAGTGGATACTGAACTGAGCGAGGCACTGATCAGTGAGGGAATGGCTCGAGATTTTATCCGGAATGTCCAAAATATGCGTAAAGATGCTGAATTTGATGTCTCAGACCGTATCAACATTTATGTAGATGCAGATGAAGAACTTCAATCGGTGATCAGTGAACATCAACAATATATTGCTAATGAGACCTTAGCTGAAAATATCAACTTTAAAGCAAAGAGTGATGTGTTCCAGGCTGAATTCAAACTCGGCAGTAGTGTCTGTAAAGTGGGGGTTGAACGCCATTAAACAGATGCTGAAATATCTTGGTCTTACAGCACTCATCGTGGCGCTGGATCATGGAACCAAGTACTGGGCCATTGTGGCACTTAAGGGCAAAGCCGCCTGGCCCCATGGATGGACCTTGTTTCGGTTTGACTATGCTGAGAATTACAATATGGCTTTTAGCATGTCATTTATACCCATGCCTCTGGTGAATACACTTGCTATAGGTGCCATGGGCTTATTGTTTTACCTGCTCTGGGATTACAAAGATAAACACGTCATGCCTAGCATTGGCTTAGCCTTAATTCTCGGCGGTGCATTTGGCAATATCCCAGAACGTTTGATCCGGGGTTATGTTGTCGATTTTTTAAGTGCGGACTGGCCGGACTGGTTATTCTTTACCCGTTGGCCCACCTTCAATATTGCTGATTCAGCCGTGAATATTGGAATGGTACTCTATTTGGGGTATGTGTTCTTTGTTGAAGGTAAACAGAGTAAAACAGATTTGCCAAGTGAGTCAGTGAGCCCAAACAACTAACTCCTAACTTTCTAACTCATATATCTTTTCATTTCGTGCCCTAAATGCTATATTTAGGATAGTTGATTTAAAGTGCCCTTATTGAAATATTCTGTCTTCATACTACCCTTACAAAACAACAAATAGTCAGGAATTACGAACGCTGATAACTAAAGCTGAACCATACAGCTCCACAATTGAGACATTCGAGATCGTTGTTGATCCTCAACAGAAACCCATTCGTCTGGATAAATTTGTGGCTTCTCGTTTACCATCAAATATTACGCGGAACCAGATTCAAAGATTACTAAAAGCTGGTAAGGTCAGAGTTGATGATAAAGTTGTGAAGGCCAGTCACCAAATTCTACCTGCTCAGAAAATCGTGGTCGAATATGAATTGCCACAGTCACCAACCCTATATGGTGAGAACATCGCTCTGGATATTGTTTTTGAGGATGACTATCTCATAGTTGTTAATAAGCCCGCCGGTCTCATAGTCCATCCCGGTGCCGGAAATGCTACGGGTACCTTGGTCAACGCTTTGATCTATCATTGTGAACACCTTTCCAATGATAATGGTCTCCTGAGACCTGGAATTGTCCATCGTTTAGACAAGGATACTTCTGGATTGCTTATCTCTGCGAAAGACAATCGAGTTCATTCAAACTTGAGGTCACAATTCTCAAAACGCACAATTGAGAAATACTATTATGCTTTGGTCTGGGGGCGTTTCTCAGATGATACAGGAGAAATTGATGCACCTATTGGGCGTAGTCCAAAGAATCGTAAAAAATTTACTGTGATCGAAACGGGCAAACCTTCTCTGACACGTTATGAAGTTCTAGAGCGATTTGAATTTCTGACCTTGGTGAGAGTCAAACTTGAAACTGGTCGAACTCATCAGATCCGGGTACATATGACCCATACCAATCATCCGCTTTTTGGTGATCCATATTATGGTGGGCGTAATTCTAATATTATTAGTTTGAACATGCGCAATAGACAACTGGCAGCCCGCTTACTGGGAATGCTGAATCGTCAAGCGCTTCATGCACGTCGCTTGATCTTTAACCATCCTTTAACAGGGGAAACTCTGGATTTACGGGCGCCCATGCATGATGACTTTGAACAGGTGTTAGAAGTCCTGAGAGCAGAGAGCCAATTCTAATGCTATTTAAGAGCAGCCACAGATTAACACAGATTAACGCGGATGTGAAAAAGGTGAAGAGCGGTATTACTGTCGGCTTCCTAGGATTACAAAATTCATTAATACGGTCCTTCTCTGATAATGTACATAGAAAAAAAGTATCCCTGAATATCTGCTTGCCCGGCGTAGCTCATAGGGCGCAGACGAGTGAATATCCGTGGCTAAATATCAATGCTATCTCAGGCAGTAATTCCTATGGCTAAGAATTTTTCTAATCATATTGAGGATTTTTTAGTCTGGATTGAGGTGGAGAAACGCTATTCGCCAGAAACAATCCGTGGTTACCAAATTGACTTGGCTCAGTTTCACGCTTTTTTGGAAGAGTATGACAAGGAGTGTATCCTAGACCCAGAGCAAATTAACCGAGGAGTGGTACGCAGTTTCTTGGGCTACCTCTCAGGGGACTTGAAACAACAACCGCGTTCTGTGGCTCGGAAGCTGGCAGCTTTAAAATCGCTGTTTAAATATTTACATCGGGAAGGTCTTGTGACATTGAACATTGCATCTTATGTCCATACACCCAAACTTCCAGGTGTTATTCCAAGTTATTTGTCAGAAAAGCAGATTGTGGCTGTACTTCATGAGTTGGGAGAATCGGACAGTTGGATGGGTAAGCGTGATTTGGCTATTGTTGAGTTGTTCTATTCCACCGGAATGCGTGTATCTGAACTCTCAGGTTTGACATCTGCTGATTTGGATAGGAGCAAAGGAACCGTGACAGTCTTAGGAAAAGGATCAAAGCAGAGGGTGATCCCAGTTGGACAGTATGCCTGGGAGGCGATTGAGAATTATCAGTATGCCGTTAAACACAAATTTGGCACCAGAGAGCACGATCAAGCTTTGTTTTTGGGTAAAAATGGTCAAACTCTTGGACCAAATGGGATTCGATTGAGGGTCAAGAAGGCGATCAGTGCCATTGCAGAGATGAAAAAAATGAGCCCTCATGTTCTCAGACATACTTTTGCAACACACCTGCTAAATGCAGGGGCAGACCTTATGGCGCTCAAAGATCTACTGGGACATGCGAACCTTTCCACAACTCAAGTGTATACTCACGTGCAAGTGGATAAAATGAAAAAAGTATTTCAAAAAGCTCATCCAAGAGCTGGAAAAAAATAAAATGATCGTTAATCACTATAAAACTGGAGGCGCAAATGAACGTAAGCATCGTCGCTCGGCACTTTAACATCTCTGATAAGACTCGAGAATATATTCAGAATGAGGTGGATCATCGACTCGGACTAGTCTTTGACAGAATAGTTGATTGTAAGGTTGTCGTGGAAAAGACGAAGAAGGACTATATTGCTGAGGTTGTTGTAAATGTCCCTGGCGAAACTATAACAGCAAAACAAACGAGTGATGATCTCTCCAAGTCTGTCGATTTAGTGGTTAAAAAAACAGTCAAACAACTATCAAAACATAAAAATAAATGGAAACGCCCAATTGCTCCGGATAAACAGTTTGTAACATCGTCTGAAACGGAGTAAATGGAACAAAGAGGTATTGTAATATGAGACCAGAGGAAAAAAGACAAGAAATCATTGTCGGTGTTGTCGTACTGACCATCCTGACTGCTATGATCTTAGGAATTATGTGGGGAAAAAAGTATGACATATTTTCCTCTAGAGGGTATTATGTAGTCCGAGTTGCTCGAGCCAGTGGACTGCAAGAGGGCGACCCAGTAACGGTCTCGGGTGTTCCCAAGGGAATAGTGGACGATTTTATCGTCAGGAAAGATTCAGTCGATATAATTATTGGAGTAGATAAGGACATTATCCTATATAGTGATGCTTATGCGATTATCTCGAACCAGGAATTATTGGGATCGAAAAAGGTAGAAGTTAATCCGGGAAATTCAGGTAACCCACTCGGTGAGCATGGTATCTTTCGTGGCACATTTGCCGGCGGTTTAGAGGATATTTTTGAAACAACAGGTGCTATTTCAACTGACTTCCAGACGCTCATAGGGAATTTTAATAAAACCTTACTGCTATTGAATAAGGCCATGGAAGAGGATGTTCAGGCAAGCTTGCATAGTATTCACATGACTGCCCGACTCATAGATTCTCTCATGGTTGCTGATATTCAACCAGGTCTATTAGCTATGAAAGGAACATTGCTTAAAGCTGAAAACATGGTGGATACCAAACAGGGTGATATTGAAGCCATTGTTACCAATTTAAAAAATGTATCTGTTACCTTGAATGCTCTAGTGGATGATAATAAGGGCAAGCTGGGTCGATCACTGTCTAATTTGGACAAAGTAGGGCAGGACTTGAGTGGATTAAGTAAGCGTTTGAATGATCCCAAGACCAGTCTTGGCAAATTGACCCAATCCGACTCCCTCTATCAGAAATTGGATAGTATTACGGTTAATATCAATGCCATTGTAAAAGATCTTAAAGAGAACCCCAAAAGGTACCTCGAGCATGTGAACGTGAATGTCGATATGTTTGGCGGAGGAGATAAAAAGTAGTGCGAGTCGTTATTCCTGCTGCTGGGGTTGGGGAACGTCTCCGGCCTTATACTCTAACTGTGCCTAAAGTGATGATCAGTCTGGCTGGCAAGCCGTTGATCGGTCATATTTTGGATGCTGTCACTTTTCCCGGTGTCACCTCAATTTCTCTTATTGTAGGTTATAAAAACGAGCAGGTTGAGGAATATGTAAGTCGAAATTATTCTCACTTGCGATTGGACTACCCTTTCCAGGCCGAACGGAAAGGTTTGGGGCATGCTGTTCTTCAAGGATTAGAGGATAAAGAGGAAGAAGTTCTCATCCTGCTTGGTGATACAGTTTTCGATGTGGATTACGAACATTTCACCAGTATTGGTCAAAATGCGATTGCCGTCGTAAAGGTTGATGATCCTCATCGATTTGGGATCGCAGAAATCGATACGGAAAACCAGGTAACTCGCTTAGTAGAGAAACCGGATGAACCAAAATCTGATCTGGCATTAGCTGGCATGTATTACATCAAGGATCAGCGGATTTTGAAGGCTGCAATTGAAAAATTAATCACTGATAATATCACTACTCGGGGCGAGTATCAACTGACCGATGCTCTCCAATACATGCTAGAAACTGGAGAGGTCATTCAGGCTGTTGAGATCAATGGCTGGTATGATTGTGGTACCATTGATTCGCTCCTGGAATCACATCGGTTTTTACTTAAACACAATGTGTCCGAGGAAATTGAAAGATCCTGTACCATTCACCCGCCAGTATTTATTCATCCCGATGCGAAAGTGACTAATTCTACAATTGGGCCGTATGTAACTATTGATGCAGGGAGTCGTGTAAGTGGATCTACTATTGAAGAAACTATTATTGGTCGTGAAACAAGCATAAATAATGTGAAGCTTGGCCATAGGCTGATCAGTAACCATTCTGTCGAAGGAAATGTTGAATCTGGCCTGAGCGAAAGAATACAATCAGAACTTAAATTAAGTTGATTTATCTATGAATATGGCTAAAATGAAAACTTGGAATTGTTAATTTAACTGGAGTAAAGAATGTCGTATTTATTTTCATCTGAATCTGTAACAGAAGGGCACCCGGATAAGATCGCTGATCAGATATCTGATGCTGTTTTGGATGCAATATTAGAGAAAGACCCGCAAGGTCGGGTTGCTTGTGAAACCTTTGTTACCACAGGTCTGGTCATGATCGCTGGAGAAATCACAACATCGGCTTATGTTGATATTCAACGTATTGCCCGTGGAACCATAAAAAGAATCGGTTATACAGATTCACTTATGGGATTTGATTATAAAACTTGTGCAGTACTCATTAGCATCGATAAGCAGTCCGCTGACATCTCGCAAGGTGTTGATGATGATGACCATGAACAGGGTGCTGGAGATCAAGGGATGATGTTTGGCTATGCCTCAGATGAGACAGATGCGCTTATGCCCATGCCAATTTATTTGGCACATGCCTTGACAAAACGCCTGGATGATGTTCGTAGGGAAGGAACTCTACCTTATTTACGACCCGATGGAAAATCCCAGGTCACTGTTCAGTACAACTCAGAGACCCACAAACCAGAAGCTGTAACAGCTGTGGTTATCTCCAATCAACACGAAGATGGTGTTGATGTTGAGAGCGAAATGCACAATGATATTGTTGAGCACGTTATTAAACCCGTACTGCCCGAAAATATGGTCGACTATAATGACTTAAAGATTTTTGTAAACCCAACCGGTCGATTTGTGGTTGGTGGCCCACAGGGCGATGCTGGATTAACAGGACGGAAGATCATTGTGGATACCTATGGTGGTTATGCGCCTCATGGTGGAGGAGCCTTCTCCGGGAAGGATCCAAGTAAAGTTGACCGATCTGCAGCCTACATGGCTCGCTATATTGCTAAGAATATTGTTGCTGGAAAAGCTGCCCAACGCTGCACCGTTCAGTTAGCTTATGCCATTGGAGTTGCTGAACCTATTTCCATCCTGGTTGATTCCCACGGTACCTCAGAACACTCAAACAGTGAGCTGGAAGCTATGGTTCGGAAGGTTTTTCCGCTGAAACCGGCAGAAATTATCAAGCATTTGGATCTGAAGCGTCCCATTTATGCTAAAACAGCTTCATACGGACATTTTGGTCGAGATGAATTCCCATGGGAAGCTATCGACAAGACCAAAGAAGTAAACGAAAACTTAAAGTAAGGTGTAGGTCGAACAGAGATCTACTTAGAGAACATATGGAAACAAATACAATAGATTATAAAGTCGCAGATCTCAATTTAGCTGCATTCGGACGTGAGGAAATTCTTCTGGCAGAAAAAGAAATGCCAGGTTTGATGGAACTCAGAAATAGATATGGTGACTCAAAACCGTTGACCGGTGCCCGCATCGCAGGGTGTATTCATATGACCATTCAGACTGCTGTGCTCATCGAGACCTTGATCGAGCTTGGAGCTGAGGTTAGATGGTCCAGCTGCAACATTTTTTCGACACAGGACCATGCTGCTGCAGCCATTGCAGATTCCGGTATCCCAGTTTTTGCCTGGAAGGGTGAAACTGAGGAAGAATACTGGTGGTGTATTGACCAAACCTTGGATTTTAATGGACAGGGACCAAATCTACTTTTAGATGATGGTGGCGATCTGACTCAAATTATACTTGAGAATCATCCAGAGATGCATGCTGAGATCAAGGGTGTTTCAGAAGAAACAACCACAGGTGTTCACCGTCTATATCAACTTATGGAAGAAAATGCCCTTCCATTCCCAGCTATCAATGTGAATGACGCTGTGACCAAGTCTAAATTTGACAATAAATATGGCTGCCGTGAATCCCTGGCAGATGGTATCAAACGCGGTACTGATATTATGCTGGCAGGTAAGAAAATTGTGATCGCTGGCTATGGAGATGTTGGCAAAGGTTCTGCTCAATCAATGGCAGGCTATGGAGCCAAAGTTTTTGTAACTGAGATTGACCCAATTTGCGCACTGCAAGCTAGCATGGAAGGTTTTGAAGTAGTCACCATGGAAGAAGCTGCATCATTTGGTGATATTTTTGTCACAACCACAGGTTGTAAAGATGTCATTCGTGGCGAGCATATGGAGAAAATGAAAGACAATGCCATCATGGCCAACATTGGCCATTTCGATCATGAGATTGATGTGGCTTGGCTAGAAAATCAACCTGGGATCAACGAGCATAATATCAAACCTCAAGTAGATCGATTTGAATTCCCCGACGGAAAATCTTTGATCTTACTTTCCAGAGGTCGTTTGGTGAATCTCGGTAATGCCACGGGACATTCATCTTTTGTCATGTCAACATCATTCACCAATCAGGTATTGGCCCAGATAGCACTGTTTGAAGGTAATGTAGAAGCTGGAGTTCAGGTTTTACCAAAAGAACTGGATGAGGAAGTTGCCAGATTACATTTGGCACACTTAGACATTCATTTAACTGAGTTAAGTGATGACCAAGCTGACTATTTAGGTATTTCTCGAAAAGGACCATTCAAACCGGATCATTATCGGTATTAAAAAAGAGGTGTAAATCATCTTTAGTAAACTCAGAGGACGTATTGCCGGACTTATCCTTGCGCTGACATGGGGTGTTTTGGTGATCCAGTGCGACTTTGGTTTACCTACCAAGGTGGTCATGCCCACATGGCATATCACATTGACGATTCCGCTAGTCTCTGAAAACTATCCTCTTGATGGTCTGCTTGGATCTGATACAGCTGGATCCATTCTAGTTTATGGTGATTCAGTAGATACCAACAGCGATGGATTTATGGATATTCTTTTGCCGGATACTTTGTCTGATTATCCTGGTGGTCTCTATATCACTCTTGAAAATGATCTTCCACCCATTACGCTACCGGAGGACATGTTTGTCATACCTGGGCAGGACCCCATGGCCTTGGGTGTGGGGCCCATTAGTCTAGGTGCTATCATGCCGAGTGAATTGGATTCCGGAATTACCCAGTCTGTGGACACCACAATGACCATGTCGGCTATGGGTCTCAATATGGCAGATATTATTATTGAAGATATCCCAGACGCAAGGTGTGATAGTTTATCTCAAACTAAGAGTGATACGATCGTCTTCTCATTTGGGAATGATCCTTCGGATCTGAATTTTGCTGGGGATGTGAGTTTTCCCGGATACACAAAGACAATCAATGGAAGTATCCCATCCACGAGTCAGCAAGGTGGATGTACTGATTGCGGAACAACTCCCGAGACATTTGTATGTGATACTTCATACGCATACACATCAGATGCAACCGTTGATGTTGCTGAAGTAATCCTACCTACAGTACATGAAGGATTTGCCATACTTCCCAGCCCATCAGACTTGCCGGCTGGAACGCCTATCGAAAGTTTTGAGTCCGCCACCATATCAACGGGATCCATTAGTTCTACGATTAACAATCAATTGCCGCTGTCAGCCTCAAACCTTGGATTGACTGTTTATACAAAAAAAGCAAATGGTGACACAACCACTTTGCATGACCATACATTCTCAACTCTGGCACCTTATATGGATGGTGCAGGAGCGAGTGACAAGACATCGAGTTTGAATGGTGTCGCCTTATTCGATAGTCTGATCTTTGAGTTTACAGGTACTATTGATTCAACAGAAGATGGCGACACTCTGAATTTCCCTCAAGGTGTAGATCCATTTTTTCAATATAGTTTTCTTATAGATATCGATGGCTTCCAAAGTATGCAGATCAACATGAAGGACACCACCATCACCTTCAAACAGGTTATGAATACAAGCTCTAGTGATGATGGGGGACAGGGCTTTAGTGTAGAGATCGTTTCTGCTTCATTCAAAGACAATGTTGCCGCAGCCGATACGAATAGATTGAGCATCTCCATCGATAATCGAATGGGTTTGGATATATCTGCCCTGAGTATCAATCTTAAAAATTTCTATGAAACTCAAGCAGATTTAGATGCAGGTGTTTCTGAGACCATTCTTTTCCAGGTTCCTGATAGTACAACGGCAGATACCATTGTTGTTCTGAATGGTCACATTCTGAGTAACACCACTGGCGGAGATGAACCGATTGACTCGCTGCTTATTGAAACCTTGGTTCAGTTTAGCTCAGGCAACGGGCCAACAACCATACTCTATCCATTCCCGGATGAGATGGTTATGGATGTCAATGTTCAAATGACCGCATTGAGAATTGAAGATCTGGTTGGACTTTTTGACATCAGCTTTGAGATCAGTGAGCAAGAACAGCCCTTGAGTTTGCCCGGTCTGGTGGGTGGTATTACTTTTGGGGAAGCTATCCTTGGAATCACTTTGACAAATGAGTTTGCAGTAAACCCAGGACTGGGTCTCCAAGTCAAAGGGTATAAGGGAGATGATAGTGTTGTGGTTGTAGTAAACCCAGATTCTGTCACCTTTGATGCTGGTAGTCTAGCCGAACCGGTTGAAACAGATATCAAGATCAGCCGCGACTATGTTCGAAAAACAGTGGACAGTACAGAAGTTATTGTGCAGCATTATGACACTGGAGATAATATTGTCAATCTAATGGCCATGTTACCTGATCGTGTATCAGTAGGTGGTGATGCTCAGATATCTCCCGATAGTCTTAGCTCAATCACAGCCGGTGCTACCATCTCAGGAAAATGGCGTTTCGAGGTTCCATTCCTACTGAGCGTAGCCGCAGGCGGAGTAGAATTTATGCCGCCGAACTTTTCAACGATGGCAGCATTGGATTCTAGCACTATTGAGCAATTGGCAGGTAGTAATGGCATCCCTGATGAGTCGGATATGCTACTGAGTTCCACCATTAATACTATAATCTTTAATGAGATAGGCCTGGGCTTTGGTTTGGAGATACTGGTCTCTGATCTTCCCTATTTTCCATTCTACAGTAGTTTACAGAACAAGATGTTGGTTTCAGCCGATCTTGATCAAGATGGCACAGCTGACACCTTAGATCTCAATTTAGATTCACTTATTCGTCATCCCATGATCAAAACTTTAGAGTTACAAATCCCGGGAGGGGGTACAGACCCTGCAACCGGTTTGGTCATTGATGGAATGGAAGGTTCTGGGGAATATAGCTACTCCGCAGATTTTAATTTGGATGAGGAGGATGCAGATTCCACTTATGGCACGCTAAAGCATCTAAAATACGCCTTCCTTGATACATTCATGTTGACCAGATCAGACACAATTTTTGCCGATGTGGCAGATGCCTTAACTCGTTCAGGTCTTGCAGCTCCTACCGTAGCAGATAGTCTTTACAATTTGACCTTGAATGAAAATGGAAAAGAATTACTCCTGATGATGGATGTCAGTCGCTATGGTGAACTGGGTTGGTTAATTGAAGCAAAAGATCACTATATCGCTACGAAATTCATTTTAAATGAGACACCCAATCCAGCCTTGCTATCCTTTTCTGCTGGGATAGATGTGACTGCCTACATGCAATTCATTCTGAATTCTGCTCCAATATTTAGTAGCGCAGAGGAGGATACGACCCAATGATGAGACTTGCTCTCATAGCTAGTCTTCTGGTCATATCCATTGGATCTGTGATAGGCCAAGCACATATCGATGCTCGGGGACTGGGTCTATGTAATGCCTATACGGTGACATCAAGAGGAATCGCCTCCGTGGGGATCAATCCTGCTAATTTGGGCTTCACTGACGAAGTAAAGTTCAGTGCAGACATTTTTGATTTCCAGATAGGAGCATTTAACAACTATATGTCTCTGGCTCTCTTCAATCGTTTTTTTACAGGGGATATAAATGGGGACGGACTTAACCTAGAGGAAATGATGCCAGATAGAGATATGACCCGTAAAGAATATCTTTTATCTCAACTCCCTGATGATGGTTATACAATCGGACTGGGAGTTTCTTTGCCAATCCCGCTACTCAACATATCTTGGGGAAACTATGCTTTTAGCACTGGACTAGAATATTTCCAGCGCTTTACTCTTCCTAGCGGAATACTTGAGATGGCTCTCGAGGGAAATCCCGTGGGGAAGGCTTATGATATGGCTGTATCGCAAGACATTATAGTTGTATCCAACATGGGATTCTCCTTTGCAATTCCCTTCGAGAGTTACAACGTAGGAGCTACGGTCAAATATTTAGCAGGTTTGGGATTTGCCAGTGTTGATTCTTCTGGAGGGACTTTTACTACGCTTCCAACGGGCTTAGAATCAGATGCGTTTTATCGATTAACAAGTGCTATTGGTGGTAATGGTCTGGCTGTTGATGTTGGCCTTACTTCTCAAAAAATGGGCAACTGGCAATATGCAGTGGCGATCAATAATATTATCGGCTTTATTAATTGGGGTAATGATGACAATATTATCGGCAGAAACATTAATTTTATTGAAGGAGTAATGCCCTTACGTAGCTGGCTGCAAATACCTGACGATGGCAACGCATTATCCTCCAGTACTGTTCGTACGCTTGAAATGGAGAACGTGGGTGTTACTGGCGCCCTTGCCAACTCAGATAGTCTGTTTGAGATTAAGGATCAAACGGTAGCAGTCCCAGATAGCATTCGCATGAATTATCCGGCCATTTTTAGGCTTGGAGCCAGTTATCAATATGAAAATGATTTTATTGTCGTGGCAGATCTCTCTGCAGGTCTGGATGATTACTATTTTGCTGATCGCACCTGGCGAATCGCCCTAGCCGCTGAATGGCTCCGGTTCAAAATGGTTCCGCTAAGGTCTGGATTTGCCTTTGGTGGTCCCTATGGCCGTGAAGCATCACTTGGTATTGGCGCCCACCTTCTATGGTTCGATGCTGATTTTGCCCTCAAATTTCTGGGAGGCATGTCACTAACTTCTGCCGAAGGAATAGAGTTTGGAATCAATTTCCGATTTAAACGTTAAACAACCAATCTAAAGACAAACTTATATAGCCTGTAGGGGCCAATCTGAGTGCAGAGCACCTAAGATTAACTATTTCTTCGATGTTTGAATAAATAACCAGACCCCAACGAGAAGCATGATCACATTTCCAAACCAAACTGCAATGGATGGGTGCATGGAGCTATTGTAGGCAATTTTTTGACCACCAATCAATAAGATATAGTAGACAAATAAAGCGACTACACTTTTACCCACTCCCAGCGCCAGGTTTTCCCGTGTACCTTGTAAGGCAAAACTGATCCCCAAGAAAATGACAATGAAGCCTGTCATTACAAAAGCCATCTTAAAATGAAAATCTACCACCCATCTATGAGGATTGAGACCCAGCAGTTTTTTCTTTTCAATGAACTTATTTAATTGAAATATATTCATCTCATTCGGACGAATTTGCTCCTTTTGAATATCGAGGGGGGTCAGTGTGAGGGGTAAATCATCTGATTCGCTTATCCTTGAAAACAGGAGGTGTCCATCTGAATCAAAACTCCGCCTAAGTCCCTTACTCTTATTCCAACTGCTTAAAGAATCGCTCCACTGCATCTGAGCATAATCCCATCGTTCAGTGATACCTGAATCCCGATAAGCTAACACCGAAATGTCTTTACCTTTATTCTTGGTCACATCATATGATTTGATCACGATGATGTTTCCATTAAGATCCTGGCGGACCACTTCTTTTAATTTCTTGGGGCTCCTGGCAGGTTTTAAAACATTCCTTGTTATCTCCTTATGCTTGTGGTTGAATGGCATGACCACAAGATTTTGGAAGACAAATTGGAAAAGTGTAAAGAAGATTCCCAGCATAAGCAAAGGGCGTGCAATCCTTAACATGCTGATCCCCGATGCACGCATGGCGGCGATCTCGTAATGCTTATTTAAAGTTCCCAAGGAGAAGACGGTGGCTAAAAGCATACTCATAGGTAGCGCAGTATCAATAAAGTAGGGTAAACTATAGCCATAAAAAACCAGCATAAGACTGGCATCAACCCCGGCGTCGACAAAGTTATCAATCTTCTCAACGAAATCAGCGATGGTAAAGACACCAACTAGACCTAGAAGAACTGAACCCATGGTAGAAAAAAAAGATCGCATGAGATAACGATCTATGAGCGAAAGAAAACCCAAATCAATACCTCGGCTTAACGTTCCTGGATGAAGACAGTTTCCACTCGGGTTGCAGTGGATGAGGAAATCACAAAACGATGAGATTTAGTTAAATATTGCTCATTCTTTTGAGGAATATGGCCTAGACTTTCGATGAGGAAGCCTGCCAGAGTTTCGTATTCACCCAGTGGAATTTCAAAGTCAAATTGTTCATTTAATAGATCGATTTCGGCATTCCCCTTGACCAATAAACCCTTATCAAGCTCCTGAACAGGGGAGTCTTCTTCATCAAATGCGTCAGTAAATTCACCAAATAACTCCTCGGAGATATCTTCCATGGTGATGAGCCCTGCAGTTCCACCATACTCGTCGATGACAATGGCAATAGATAAGCTTTTGATCTTCATCTCCTGTAGAAGTTCAGCAGCAGCTTTTGTCTCAGGGACAAAGTAAGCTTCACGCAGCACATCGCGTAATTCAGTCGCACCTCTGAAAATATCATGGAGAAAGACAATCCCTTTGATATCGTCAATGGTCTCTTCATAAACAGGTAATTTTGAAAATCCAGATTCCATGAAGGCTGACTCAACCTCCTGAATGGAACTATTGATGTCAATAGAGGTCATATCCGGTCGGGGTGTCATGACTTCACTAATGGAGGTGTCTTTGAAGGTGAAAATACGGGCAATGGTCTGACGCTCATGCACGTCTACACCGCTTTCTTCTCTCGGGTCATTGAAAAGTAAATGGAGTTCTTCAGTATCCAGATTTGTTTGACTCTCGATCTCATCACTTCTGAGGATTTTCCTCCGGTAAATATTTAAGATGAAAGTCAGTGGATAGAGCAATATCTCAGCAACGCGTACAAATCGCCCAAAGAATAACATGGAGGCATTTGGAAATTCACGAAACAGGGTTTTTGGAATTATTTCTCCGAAAATCAGGACGCTGGAAGAGATGATCAACAGGATCAAGGCTTCGCTGGATATCACTCGTATCAACATGATCGTTGCAAAGGAGGTGGTCATGATATTGGCAATATTATTACCGACCAATGTGGCAGTTAAGAATTTCTCAGGTTCTTGACTGGCTTTCATTGCAGAAGCAGAACCTTTGACAGCACGGCGTTGCCAAACTTCCAGTTGAAGTCGGTTGGAAGAGAGTAAGGCTATCTCAGCGCCAGCAAAAAGGAAGCTTAGAATAAGTCCGATAATGGCAAGAATAATCTCTATCATGCTGCAATACGAATAAAATAATGGGTTTGGTTCATCTTCACGTCCAACATACTCATAATATAATTGGTATCAAGGGGGAAGGGTAGCGGGGTCTTTAATCAAGGTATAAGTTACCAGGCAGAAAAATACTCATTTCATTCCCTTGCTGGGCGATTATTCTATATACCTATGGTAGCCCTAGAACAATCTCACAATGAGTTCTTATTCAATGTCTGGTCAAATGAACAATCCCAGGAGCGGAAACGTTTTTTTGCTCTAGGTATATTGGGGTCAGCAGTAACGCTATACGATAAGATCGGACTTGGGGAATGGCTACCTCGATTCGAAGCTGTCCTTGATAAGGAGATAATTGAAGAGGCTGTACTCCAAACACATCTTTTCGCTGGTTATCCTAAGACTATTGAAGCCTTAAAACAGGTTCGGAAATATTATCCACAGCCCAACTCTGAAAAACAAGTAGATGATCATTGGGAATCAGGTCTGGCTACGAGTAAACTTGTATACGGGAAACATCATTCAAAATTAATTGATGCTATGGATAAACTACATCCTGACCTGACTCGTTGGATGATTGAGGATGGTTATGGGCGTGTTTTATCTAGACCGGGCATGAGTCTACAAGAAAGGGAGATTGCAGCATTAGCATCTCTCATGGCTTCTGGAATGGTGAACCAGTTTAGGGCTCATTTACGTGGAGCTGTATTTGCTGAAATAAACATAGATGATATCATTTGGTTTACAAACACCTTTCAAGTTATTATTGCCCCCGATATGAAAGAGGCTTTTCAAAAAGTGATAAACCAGGTATTAGCCAATGTTCAAAGCGCGCTTAACCGCGAAGAACGCCCTTCGACTTCGCTCAGGACAGGCTCCGGATGCTGAGATCAATGGCAATAAAAAAACATACACGACTAGTCGTATTGGCAACAAATCGGTTGTCTTTGTAAGAGTATAGACGCAAGATATTGCGTCTTAATATATTATTTTTGGGGAGTGAGATAGAGAATACAATGACATCGAAACTAGGGAAATTATTGACTGAACAGCGGAATCCCAACAGCATGAATCTGGATTCAGACTCAATTCGAGACGTCCTGGAAATAATCAATCGGGAAGACCAGATAATTGCTGAGCGAGTAGCCGAACAAATGGATGACATTGAAAAAGCTACTAAACTGGTAGATGCGGCCTTTCATAAAGAAGGTCGGTTAATTTATACTGGTGCTGGAACGAGTGGACGTTTAGGAGTCCTGGATGCTTCAGAGATACCACCCACATACAATGCGTCTCCGGAACGGGTCCAGGGATTTATTGCAGGTGGTGATACGGCATTAAGAAATGCTGTTGAAGGAGCCGAAGATTTTCCGGAAGACGGAAAAAAACTCATGGATAATATTGGACTCACTGACAAAGATGTCGTCATGGGTATTGCCACCAGTGGAGTCACCCCTTTTGTTCTTGGGTCTTTGAAGAGGGCCAGAGAGGTTGGAGCTGCCACCATTTTTTTCACCTGTGCTGATCGTAATCACATTGAAATTGATGTAGATGTTTTAATCTCTGTTCCCGTCGGTCCTGAAGTGGTTACAGGTTCAACTCGAATGAAATCTGGCACAGCTACCAAGATGGTCCTCAATATGATAACAACCACAGCCATGGTGCAACGGGGAAAGGTTTTTGAAAACCTCATGGTAGATCTCAAGGCTACAAATATCAAACTTGAAGATCGTGCTCGTCGCATTATTTCAACCATTACTGGCTGTAGCTATGATGTAGCCACTGATTTATTAGCCAAGACGGACAATTACGTCAAGGTTGCCCTGGTTATGTATAATAGCAATGCCTCAGCAGAGGAAAGTCGCCTATATTTAGATCGCTTTGATGGCAATATCCGCCAAGCAGTGGAAGAGCTTGAGAAAAATAATCAATAGCCACAGAGAGCATTCTTAACTTTGCGACTCTACGACCTCTGCGAGAGGACATGATAAGCCTCAAACTATACGACAAACATCTGGGTTTGATTATTAACTTTAACGTCAAATTATTGAAAAACGGAATTAAGAGAGTTTTACACAATATATAACTCTGTGTGCTCTGTAAACTCTATGGTGAAAAAAATAGAATTGGAGAAATTATAAATGAACATCAATGAATTTATCTTTAGAGAATATGACATCCGCGGTGAAGTAGCTGTCGATTTTCCGGAAGAAGTCGTAGTTGCCTTAGGGAAAGCATTTGCAACCCTGGTTAAACGTCGTGGGGGAAAGAAGATCACTCTGTCTGGTGATATCAGATTGACCACACCTCAATTAAAAGAATATTTTAAAGCAGGCGCCTTATCCACTGGAATCAATGTCATGGATATTGGAATTTTGCCGACCCCTGGAAACTATTTCAGTGTTTTTCATTTTGATGATGTTGATGGTGCCTGTCAGATCACCGGCTCCCACAACCCACCGGAATTCAATGGTTTCAAACTGACTTTTGAACAACTGGCATTTTTCGGGCCAGATATTCAGGATATGTTGGCTTTGATCCGGAATGATGACTATGAGACTGGGGAAGGAATCGCAACTGAATATGATTTATTACAGGAATATGTTGACAATATTGTCGCAGGAATTGACCTGAAACGACCCATGCGCATTGCAGTGGATTCTGGAAATGCAACAGCAGCACTGTGCGCAGTTGAAGTATATGAACGACTGGGTTGCGAAGTGACACCCCTTTACTGTGATGTTGATGGAACTTTCCCAAACCATCATCCTGATCCAACGGTTGCCGCAAATCTGAAGGATCTTCAGGATGTGGTAATGAATGGCAACTATGATGTAGGATTGGCCTTTGATGGTGATGCTGATCGTTTGGGTGTCATCGATGAAAAAGGAAATGTCGTTTGGGCTGACTATCAGATGATTCTTTTTGCTCAGGATGTGATCAAATCCAAGGATGATCATATCATCTTCGATGTAAAATGTTCACAAGCACTTGAGGAGAAAATTCTTGAGTTTGGCGGAACACCCGTTATGTATAAAACGGGACACTCTCACATAAAAACCCATATGAAAAAACTGAATTCACCCTTTTCTGGAGAGATGAGTGGTCACCTTTTCTTTGCAGATAGATATTATGGTTTTGATGATGCCATCTACAATGGTGGTCGTATGCTTGAATTGCTTTCAAAAACAGATCGTCCGCTTTCAGAATTGGTTGATGAATTGCCAAAATATCACTCAACACCTGAAATTCGCTTAACCTGTAAGTCGGATGCTGAAAAATTTGAGATCGCTGAAAAGGCAGCAAATTATTTCAAGGCCAATTATGACTGTATTGATGTAGATGGTGTACGCATTCGTTTTGGTGATGGCTGGGGTCTCGTTCGCGCATCAAATACACAGCCGGTTCTAGTTGTACGCTTCGAAGCCAAAACTAAAGAACGAATGGAAGAAATTCAGAAATTGGTCATGGATAAGATTGGCGAATTTGGTGAGGTCGCTCTGGACGAAGGTCATTGATTAAGATCATTACCGCTGAACCTGAACATAGCTGGAAATAGGGCAATGGATAATACTACGAAGCAAACACTTGAAGCATGGCGAGCGGCGGTTAGACAGCACCTAGTCAACCCAAAATTTCCCGCAGAGCCAAGCTATATATTTGAGCCCATGCGTTATTCACTTTCCGGTGAAGGAAAAATGTTACGACCTGCGCTTTGTCTGGCTGCTGCTGAAGCGGTTGGAGGTAAATGGCAGGACGCAGTAATCGTTGGCGCAGTTCTCGAAATATTTCACACATTTACGCTTATCCATGACGATATCATGGATGGGGATGAACTACGACGAGGAATACCGACTGTTCATAAAGCTTATGATAGTGATCGGGCTCTGTTGGCCGGTGATACTCTGCTGGTTTATGTCTATCAGCTACTTTCAGAAGTGGATGAGACAAAATTTCCAAAGCTTTTCCAGGTTTTCAATGCTGGCGCCATGGATGTATGTGTTGGGCAAGGTTGGGATATGCAGTTTGAGCAGAGCGCCCACATAGAACCAGAACAATACGAAATGATGATTGATCTAAAAACAGGCGCGCTTATCAGACTAGCTTGTGAATTAGGCGGTATTATCGGAGATGGCCAGAAGGAACAAGTAGAGGCATTATCTCGATTTGGTCTTCTCTTGGGTCGTGCTTTTCAGATGCAGGATGATCTTTTAGAGGTAACCTCATCGGCTGATAAAATGGGAAAGAGTTTAGGGAGTGATGTCCTAAATGAGAAGAAGACCTGGATCTGGTTGGATTTGAAAAAAAATCTCAGCAGTGCAGAGGTAGATCAGTGGAAAGAGATTCAAACATCTGGTCAGATGAATAGTAATGACCGAGAGATAGTTCATACATGGATGATAAAATATGGTACCATTGCACGCGCCAAAGCCCTTGTCCAAGGATGGATATTGGAGGCTGATGGTATATTGAATGGCTCCTCCTTTACCAATACAAAGATGCTTAAAAGCCTAGCTGATATAATTCTAAAAAGACAAAACTAACCTTTATTCTTTTCTGAGAAGTAATTGACATTGGCCCTTGAGTAGACGTATGTTTACCAAGGAGTTAATATGATCGATGTCACTGTAAAGAATATCCTTTTCTATGCCCAGGCAGCTGTCCCTGGTTATACCTTACTTCTACAGGATTCAAATGATGAAAGTCGAAGCTTGCCCCTTGTGGTAGGACAATTTGAAGCCCAGGCAATCGCGCTCGCTTTGGAGCAGATCAGTTTGGATCGTCCCATGACTCACGATCTTCTCTCCACGATTATCAACTCGCTAACTGGTGGATTAGAGAGTGTTTCCATCTATGATTTAAAAGAGGGGACATTTTACGCAAAACTAAACATCCGTAATGGATCCAGTATCGAGAGTATTGACGCTAGACCTAGTGATGCAATTGCATTGGCGCTACGACTAAGAGCGCCTATTAAAGTAGCCAAGGATGTTTTTCAGGAAGCTGCTGTAGCTATGCCTATAGAAGGTGATGGGACAGAAGCTGATTCACAAAGCGTCACCGAGAATGTTCATGAGATCACAAAAGAGGCAGAAATTCGTTTCGATCTTGAAAAAGATTTACGTGAAGCAGTCTCTAGAGAAGATTATGAAAAAGCAGCTCTGATTCGAGATCGATTGCATTCCATTTCCGAGTCATAACCCCGTAATAAAGTGGAGTCGACCGTCATACCGAACACTTCGATTATACTCAGTATAAACTTTGTCGAGGGATAGGGTTCTCTGATGTATTTATTATCCCTGGGCTCTGCTCGGGATGACGAAGGGAGGGTCTTTGTCCAATTACCTAAAAGTCAGTCTAAGTCAGAGAGCTCTGATTCAATCTTAGTAAGCGTTTCCTCAGGAATACCTGACTTTGGGCTGGGTTTACTCTTTTGCGCGCTGAGTTTTTTTAAGGCCAACGTTAATAAGCCTAGACCGATTATAAAAAATACTACGACCATCCAGTAAGAAACTTTTCCAACGGTCTCACTCGCCTTAGGGGATGCCAAAATGCGATTTCCGTATGGTTCGCCTGTTCTTGAATCAATGCTATTTCGGAAATGATCTAGGACCTGATCTCTCGTTTTTCCCTCAATAAGTAAACGACGAATGGTAACCTTGGCATCTTCAGTTTTCTGGTTTTTTCCGTGCATATAAAGAGGGCCACCAAAACAGCAGGTTGCCATCAGGTTTTTTTCAAGGTAGATGGCGTCTTCTTTTTGTCCATCGGTGAGCTTTTGGTTGTAGAATTCATAGTTTTGAGCGAAGACAAACCCGGTCAGGGTCAACAGGATAATAAGTGTGATAGTTTTCATGATAGAAATCTAGTCGGGAAATCAGAGTTCTCAATGAAATTCATTGGAGCTAATACAATTACTAATCATTTTACCGGCTGTAAAATCACGAAAGATGAAGAAGGAGATTACATGTCGTTGCTCATTGTTGGATCCCTGGCCCTGGATACGATTGAAACACCCACAGGCTCTGTTGCTGATGTTCCCGGTGGATCAACCACCTACTGCTCCCTTTCAGCTAGTTATTTTACAACACCCCATATTGTTGGTGTTGTCGGCGAGGACTTCCCTGAAACAGTTCAAACCCTTTTCAAAGATCATCACATAAATCTTGAAGGGATGAGCATAGAGCCTGGTAAAACATTTCGATGGGGGGGGCGATACGCAGAGAATTTTGATGATCGGATCACCTTATTTACTGAATTAAATGTGTTTGAACACTTTAATCCCATCCTACCGGATGTTTATAAAGATGCTTCTCATGTCCTTCTGGCAAATATCCATCCTGGTTTGCAGCATCAGGTGCTGGATCAGTTGGAGTCTGAAGCTTTTGTAGTCCTGGATACAATGAATTTGTGGATAGATATTGCCCGTGAAGAGCTAATATCGCTCATAGGTCGGGTCAATATGTTGGTCATCAACGATGAGGAGTCCAGGCTATTAACGGGGGAGCAAAATTATAAGAAAGCAGCAAAGAAACTCAAAGCAATGGGTCCGGAATTGATCGTTATTAAAAAGGGTCAGCATGGAGCTCTCCTTTTCCATGAAGAGAAGGTATTTACTGTCCCAGGTTTGGTGTTAGATCAGGTCACTGATCCCACAGGAGCCGGTGATAGTTTTGTTGGAGCATTGATCGGATATCTGGATCAATCCAAAGACCATTCATTTGACAATATTAAGCTAGCCGTGGTTTTCGGCTCCGTATTGGCATCCTATTGTGTTGAAGACTTCTCTGTGAATGGGATTACTTATTTAGAGGAACACGAACTGGAAGAACGTTATGATGAGTTTGTCGTAATGAGTCAATTCTAAGCTTCTTAAGGGCACTTAATATTATGATTAAAGCTAGCAAATATATTCCCCTCGTAATTTTGTCTTTTGTCTTACTCTTCGGAGTATCATCCTGTGAAACAGATGAAGAACAAGTAGACCTATGCAATTCAGATGGGGCTCCAGGAGAGTTGATCTCCGCAAACTATTTTGCCTCATTCACACCTGAACAGGTGACAACCTATCTTCGTCTCTATGGTGCACCGCTAGGGTTAGTGCCAGACTATTCAGTAGATGTTTATCAGGTAGCTTATAAGACATTAGATAAGGATAACGAATTAACTGATGCTTCCGGGGTGCTGTTTATCCCCCAGGGTATTGATACTCTGGATTTGCTTAGTATTCAGCATGGTACCGTTTTTAAAAGAGATGAAGTAGGCTCTGTAAATCCACTATTTTATGCTTTTGATGGGATGATCGCGGCCATGAGTGGATATGTGGTCATTGAACCGGATTATCTTGGACTTGGAAGTTCTCCAGGACTGCATCCTTATCTTCATGCAGAGCTAAGCGCAAATGCAGTCATTGACGGGATTAGAGCTGCCCGTATCTACTCTTGTCAGAATGAAGTTCTACTCAGTGGTGATCTATATTTAGCCGGCTATTCTGAGGGTGGGTTCGTAACTTTGGCTACACATAAGATCATTGAAAGCGAATACCCTGTCGAATTTCAACTGATGGCTGTAGCGCCAATGGCAGGTCCTCATGATCTTCTTCAAACGACTCGGAGTATCATAGACCGGAAAGAGTATGCTATTCCGGCTTATCTTGCCTATCTCGTTCAAGCCTATGATAGTATCTATGAATGGGGTAGACTTGATGAGATATTCATGGAACCCTATGCTACACGGATACCAGAAGTGGTTAATGGCTCCTTTGGAGGATCAGAAATCAATGATACGTTAACCTCCATTATTGACTCCTTGTTTGTTAGTGAGTTTAAAACCTCTTTTCTTTCAGGCGAAGAAACACAGATTACCAATGCTTTGGTAGAAAACTCTCCATTGGATTGGGGCCCGGTTGCTCCGGTCAGGTTATTCCATGGCACAAACGATAGTACGGTCTATTATGAAAACTCAGTCACTGCTTATGAGTCAATGCGAGCCAATGGTGGATTAAGCGTAGAGTTGGTACCATTGTCTGGTGCTGATCATGGATCAGCGGCATTCCCAGCATACTATCTAGCGTTACAATGGTTTGATAGCCTAAGAACTGCGAATTAGCACTACGGTCTGAATGTGGAATCGAGCAAAAATAAATTTATAGTTTCGCCAATACCCCGGCGTTGACTTCAGCAACCTTCTCAGCCCCATAAAGAGTTTCCACTAACTGGAACGCAAACTCCATGGCGCTACCGGCAGCTTGTCCGGTCACCAGTTGATCTGCAACCTGGACACGACTACCAGTATGAATTGCAGTGGTCATGCGTTCAGCCCAGGCTGGATGAGATGTGACCTTTTTATCCTTTGTGAGTCCGGCCTTCTCCAGGACTGCAGGAGCGGCGCAGATAGCAGCATTTGTTTTATTGGCAGTGGCCTGATCTTTAAGTAATTGAATGATTCTTGCATCATCCATGAGGGTCGGGGCCCCGGGAACTCCACCTGGAAGTACCACCATATCCCAGGATGTTTCCAAGGCTTCATCCAGAACTGTGTCGGCGATAATTTTTAAGCCGTGGGATCCTTCAACATTGCGTTTGTCCAAGGCGGCAATAGTTACCTTAGCGCCTGCCCGACGTAAAATATCAACAATTGTAATCGCTTCTATTTCTTCGAATCCATTGGCAAATGGAACAAGAACTTGCTTCATCTTTGACCTCCTAGATTCCAGGGGTTCGAAATGGCTGTAGATATATTGGTTTTTTGTATTTAGATGTCTTGAATAAGGTATTGCTGGAATCATAATAACGAATAGACTGGGGCTTATTTTTATCACTGTACTCATAAACCTTGCGGCTTTTTAATACCATTTCACCATCCATTTCCTCTTCGGATTGAAGCAGTCCATAGATGTCAAATTTACGAACAACAAATATGTTGCGATCCACATCCAGAATCTCTTCCTGCTCCCTATAATCTTTAACCGGATGATAGGTATAGCGGTAGAATGTGATCATGGAATTATTGGGTAAGTAGTGTTCCTCAGTCGATATTTGGTTTTCATTGGTATAGACGGTTAGCCAGAAATCGATCAGTTCGCCTTCCAAGCCGAAGAAATTGCGTCTGGATTTGTCCAGGCGGTGTTTGTAGTCATAGTAATACTCAGTTGAACTCTCAAACTTATCACCCAAGCCCCAGGTTTGTTCCAGATACGGCTGTTGATGTTTATCGTAAAAAATAGTTAGTTTCTTTTCCATGGATCGTGCCCTTGAATACCACTGTTCTTCTTGCTGGACAATGCGGCCATCTTCATAGATCCACTCTTTTGAGATGCGGGGCAGTCCTTTATGGAAATATTCTGTATACTGCTGCCTGGTGAGATTACCATTCCTGGCGTAGGTATAATAACTCTTTTCAATAAGGTGTTTGTCGCCGCTAAAGTGCTTGGCCGAAGTTACCTGTTTTTTGCTGTTTCGCCTTACTTCGTAATATTCTCCTGATATCGCATTCTGATGAGGTAGGAATTCTCGGAAATTACGTTTGAATAAATCACCCTCTTTATAAAGTGATAATTTACCTGTACTACACCCACTAAGGATGAGTGCAAAAACGATAATTGGAAGAAGTCTGGTCATTATTTAGTAAAAAGATAAAGATAGATGGCGGAACGACGGGCATTGATCATTTCACCGCCCTCATCTTTGAGGATATCATCCGCAATATCATAGAGTTTATAGCGAGAATTCTTATCCAGCCCACGATAAAAGCCTAAAACCTGATCATCAGTAAGCTGGTCAATAGTCAAAAGGCGTGCTTGATCCAAAGATTTCCCCTTACGCACAAGCTTTACTGCAGCGAGATCAATATTACGAGCAGAAACCGTATCCAGGGTCTTCGTTGAATCCTGTTTCTCTGATTGTCTTTGGATCTTAGCTGCTTTTTTGGGCTTTGGTTGTTTCATCTTCTTGGCAAGGGCATAGCGTTTTTTAGGGTCTTGCAACTGCTTGCTCAATCGAATGATATCCATAGTCAAGGCATCAATCCTTGTCCGGGATTCAGCCTGTTTTCTACGTAAGGAAAGAAGCTGTAAACTGTCACGACGGGAATGGTCTTTTGGTGTGGTTGAGAATGCTTCAGCAGCGTTCATAGCATGATGTTTTTCTGCCTTTAATTGATCGAGCATTTCACTTAATTTGTCGATCTTTGCATGTAGTTGATCTACTTCTGCTTGCCTAGATTGGCTAAATACAGTGATAGGTAATACTAGCACAAGTAGTATTAAAATAAAACGGATTCGAGATGTCATTAGCTGACTATTCATAAAGTAGATCTCCTAATTGCTGAGCCATCAAGTTAACCTCTCAGTCAAACTTGGGAAAGGGGGAATTGAATTGTTTCTCATACCAATACTTCTGTTCATCACCGCATTGCTCTGACTTGACTAAGTGGTAGCCATTCCTTTTTCCCAGCTCGATCATAGCAGGGAATCGATTATAGGTTCTGAATGAAATTAGCTTTATCCCAGACTTCCGCATGATGTCCTCTTGCATGGTGAGCAGATCTTGGGCGATTCCCTGCCGGCGATACTCGGGATGTACTCCTCCAAGCCATGAATAGAAGGTGGATTCACTTTCAGCATATCCCAATTTGAACCCAACAGGTTGTTTCCCGTCATAAGCGACGAGTAGTAAGGGGTGCCGTTGCATTACCCAATCAAACTTTTCTTCAGTTACACGATGTTCTTCAAAGATCATCAATTCCAGCTCTTTTAATAGGTCTAGATTTAACTCTAATGACTTGATGGTGATTGTTGGGTGAATAGCCATATCCTCTCAATTATATATTGCCATGGTGAAAAAAGACTTACCCCGTCGATTTTTCCATCTAAATTTAGACTTCTAATATGAGTAAACAAAAGCGAAGAATTATAGCCAATCCTAATTGTCTGAATTGCGGAACGCATCTCGACAGCCAATTTTGTCCTGAGTGCGGCCAAAAGAATAAGGACTATCGTCTCTCTTTCAGGGATCTTTTTTCAGATTTTCTTGAAGAACTGCTAGATTTTGATTCTCGGGTTATTCGCTCTTTGCGAACCCTGTTTACCAAACCGGGGCTTTTGACTACAGAGTATATAAAGGGCCGTCGGATAAGTTATTTGCCGCCAGTTAGAATTTATTTAGTAGCCAGTGTCCTGTTTTTCCTCATTCTTTCATTAAAAAGTCTCATCCCCAGCATTCAAAACAATAAATTCATCAATGAACTCACTGAATCTGGTGATCTTGACGTGGCTTTGAACCAAGCCATCGACAGCCAAATAGACTCTACCAGTGATAAAACTGAACTTCTAGAAGGTAGTGGTCTAGTAGTTATTGATTCGGATAGTTCACAATCAAACATGTCCATTTCAATAGGGGAGAGTGCATTTGATGTAGAGCAGGGAGATTTCTTAAATAATTTTACCGACAATTTTGCTAAGATGATGTTCCTTCTTTTGCCGGTTGCCGCTCTTCAACTGAAGCTCCTCTATTGGAGACGAAAAAAACTATATATTGAGCATCTTATCTTCAGTTTGCACGTCCATGCATTCATTTTTAGCCTACTTATTCTGACAGTTATCTTGGATTATAAACTGATTATGTGGTTAGTGATATTGGCCAGCCTTGTCTATTTATATCTGGCGATGAAAAATTACTACAGCCAGTCTCACTTAAAAACGTTCTCTAAGATGATACTACTCCTTATGAGTTATGGCTTTACCACCATGATGGTCATGGTTCTAACCCTTGTTGCAACTGCAGTTGGTCTACTGGTTGGAAGCAGTGGATAGTCTGGATTGTTTCTGTGCTTGAGCTGCTTACACAGACTTTTAACGCCTCGGTCATAGCGGTTACCCAACTATTCCTTTCCACCGTTGTAAGCTCTAATCCCTGGTTTGAGAATCTTGACCTTCAGTATATTGGTCTTCAAAAAGAGATCATCTGTAATACGAAGCTTGCTGAATCTTTTACTGAGACTCTAGATGATGTTCTGGTGTCGGGTAAGAATATCACGCTACATTTTAAATTTGATCTTATGGCAGCTGGTGAGGCCGAACCGATTCAGAGTAAAGAAGTCATCAACGGGTTTCGATATGATGAAGAGACCGACGTCTATTTATTGGTGAATTCTGAGGATCGTAAGGTTGAACGGTATTTTACCATTGATGAAGCGAAAACTAACTATGTAAGTATTCAAAATCTCAGTGTTGTCTCTACGGGCGATCTTTCGGCAGACCAGGATTACTTCATCAGGGTGACGGCCTTCCTCGATCCAATCAAGATGGATAATATGAGTGAGTCAGTAAATTTGATGTTACGCTGGGCAAGTGTAAAGCCAACGATTGTATCTGACAAATTTAGGATTGCTGCGAAGGCTACTTAGGGATATTCACAAAGTATAGGTTGGTTTTACTCCGGGATTGCATGTTGAATGTGGTCAAATTAGCCGGTACGATGAATGAAGCTCCACGGCGGAAGATATAACTACATGACTCTTCTTCAGTACACCAATTGACGCTCACCTCACCTTCTAAGACCAGAAAGAGAACAAGAGAAGTATTCTCAGTAAAGATCTTGGATTCTTCATCTTCAAGATTGAGGGATTGGACAGAAAATTCCTGAGTTGGTGTGAGGTATTTCTTGATGCCATCAGACTGTTGAGTATTGACACTATAATCAATAGTGTCTCCGAAGTTTAAGATATTGGACAAGGCTTTGGCATCACAAAACTTCTTTGTTAACCCCAATCGCACAACATTGTCGGAATTAGCCATACACTCAATGATGTTTCCATGGAGATAGGCGTGGGGGACACCAGGTGGTAGAAAGATGGCTTCACCAGGACCTAGATGTACTCGGTTGAGGAGTAAGAGGAAAAGTAAACCAATATCATCTTGGCCATGGATGTCACTTTGTGCTAAAAAGAGCGTTTCCTGCTCTGAAGAGTGCTCTTTGGAACTAAACTGTTTATGAATTAATGCTAAGCAAATTTTGATAGCTTCTGGCTTTGCATCCCACAAACGAAGCAAGATCATAACATCCTGTTTCAAATTCGGAGTGGCTGTTCTGCTATTGTTAAGTAGCTCATTTAATGGGGGTAAGGTATCTAATAGTGCGGTGTAATCAGTTTGAGAGATGAATCCAACCAGGGCATCCAACGAGTCGATGGCGATGGCGATCTCAGGCTTGTGGTTATCATCAGGATAATGATAGGGATCATCCTCGTGTAGTTGTTTTGCCTGCTGTTTGTTGGGATGAGCCTGGATACTTAGGCTTTCAGCAGCAGATAACACTTTAAAGAGATAAGGCAAGCCAGGAGGCGTTTGGGCTGTTTCTAGATAACCGAGTCGTACTTCCTGATTCTCTGAAATCCACTCCACCAGTTCGATGATACCTTCGTCTGGATCAATAAGTTGAGAGGGGCCTTTGGGATGGGTGCCTATCCAGAGTTCTGCATAGGGTTTATCATGTTCTGGTTTCAGCCCAAGTAGATTTGCGATGAGTGCCTGATCATTTCTTTTTCCCCACTCATAGTGTTGGATAGTATTCTTCAGCTGATAAGGTCGCGCTTGAAGTTTATCAATGTTAATAGGATTTCTCACGATAAAAGCTATTCCATATCATCCATCTCTCCAATTAGAAATAAGAAGCAAATCGTGTAAGATATAGCAAGCTCTATAGGGACTTATATTAAAAAATATCACTATAAAATTAATATTATATTATATATTTCGTATTTATATCTTGCTTTTATTGATCTGATACTTATTTTTCAAATAACCAAGGCATTAAAAATGGATGAAAACAGAATATTCCCCGGAGGGTGAATTCAATTATTGGAAGGTTCTATGATTTGTTCAGAAAACACGAAAGCACGGCTATTTCTCACCTATCTAAAGGATAAGACTGAATTGTTTCTTTATGTAAAACCACATGGTACTGTAGGAAGTCACTGTATTTATCGAAGATCACCGGGTGACGCCGCAATGAGCCTTAGAATCCAAGCCTTGTTGGACACCGCTGGTGTTTTGAGATCTGAACTGGAGATTTGGATATTACTTTATCCACCGGAGATTCGAACGACTACCATCTATACTCCTTCCAACTTATCAGATGCTGAGATCGGTCAGCATATTCGGGAAAGAGTGCTATCAAACCTTCCATATTTTATAAACTATGATTGGAAAAGATTCATGTTAAGAAGAAGGGAGAATGGGCACGGTAAGGATATGGTAACGGTGACATTCTTGGGGAAGAATGTTTTACCTAGGATACGATCACTCCTGAATAAAGACTACCCGAAAGTGAATTTTATCGGGGATGGTCTCCAGTTTTTAAGTGTCGATGAGACAATGATTCCACAGGTTAGAGGGAAAACTTACGAACTGGTTTTGCCTTATGATGAGGTTTATTACAAAGCTGTTTTTCGATCCGGGATTCATTTTGAAAGTGTAGGTCTCCCACATGGATGTTGTTCAGAGTTTGGAAGCTATAAACTTGAACCCGAGCAGGTCTATCTGAAATTTATCAGGGAAACAACCAAGCTTGATCTACCGCTATTCCAGCCTTTAGTGCCAAAAGCTGAATGGAAAGAGACATTTTTAACTCCCTCAGCATTTCCTACCTGGTATATAGCACATCGGAGTATGGAACAGAGCGAGACTATTAATTTTTCGGAATTATTTCACAGCAGGAAGTATGAAGAAAAACAAAAAACCAAACAGGATGGTGATAGCCCCTACTTTTATCTGTAGTTGACCAGCAATGTTTAAAAGGTCAAAATGAAGAATTGTCAATAATGACATTAAGGCGCTTTTTGATCAATACATGGTGATCTAAACCAATCGGAATAAATCCTGAGCTCGACATCAAGATGCTAACGTCTTCTTGACAGCAGCTTTCCATCCAGACAGATTATTTTGCCGAATATTCTCAGGCATCTCTGGCTGAAAGACCGTTTTATTTCTCCCAATTTGAGTAAGCATTTGCCGTGTCCAAACTCCATAGCGTAATCCTGCCAGATAGGCGGCTCCAAGAGCTGTTGTCTCCACATTTTCAGCACGGTAGATTGGTAAATCAAGGATGTCTGACTGGAATTGCATTAGAAATTCATTCTTTGTAGCACCGCCATCGACAGCCAGTGAATTAATCTTCATGCCTGTGTCTTCTTCCATGGCATGAATCACATCGAAGGTTTGGTAGGCCATGGCTTCTAATCCAGCTCGTATAAGGTGATTTTTATTTGAACCTCGCGTTAGACCCGTGATGGTTCCTCTAGCCTCCATATCCCAGTGAGGAGCACCGAGCCCAACAAAGGCAGGGACCAAATAAACCCCTCCATTGTCAATCACCGAGTTAGCGGCAACTTCACTCTCTTTGGCTGAATCAAGTAAGTCTAATTCATCTCGTAGCCATTGAATGGCTGCTCCTGCAATAAAGATCGAGCCCTCGAGAGCAAAACAGGGTTTTCCATCTGGATCAATAGCCAAGGTCGTAATCAATCCCTGTTCCGAATCTATGGCCTCATTACCGGTATTCATCATGATGAAACAACCTGTGCCATAGGTGTTCTTAATCTCTCCCTTTTTAAAACATTGTTGCCCGAAGAGGGACGCTTGTTGATCTCCTGCAACTCCTTGTATTGGAACGCCATCGATTTCAGAAATGGTGGATACGATCCCAAAATCATCCGCCGAATTTTTTACTTCAGGTAATAGGTCCATTGGGATATTGAGTAAATCACAAAGGTCTTTATCCCAGGTCTTTTCATGAATGTTGAATAGCATGGTCCTCGAGGCATTGGAGTAGTCCGTGGCATGTACTTGTCCATCGGTAAGTTTCCAGATCAGCCAGGTATCAATGGTTCCAAATTTCAAATTCTCTTGAGGAGCAATCGAAGCATTATTTAGAATCCATTGCGCTTTGGTTCCGCTAAAATAGGCATCCAGAGGTAAACCCGTTTTTTGTTTAATTAAGTCTCGCTGTGGCTCAAGTGATTCACAGATTGAGGAAGTGCGCCGGCACTGCCAGACAATAGCATTGTAAATGGGTTTACCTGTTTCAGCATCCCAAATGATGGTTGTCTCTCTTTGATTTGTGATGCCAATAGCCTCAATCGTGCCAGGATAGGCAGAGCAGACCTCACCTACGGTCTCGACAACTGTATCCCAAATCTCTTCGGGGTCGTGCTCGACCCAACCCGGTTGAGGATAGATCTGTTCAAACTCACTATAAGCTTTACCAATAATATTCCCGCTATGATCTACTAATAGTACAGTTGTTCCAGTGGTTCCCTGATCAATTGAAAGTATGGCCATTATATATGTGAATCCAGCCAACTAATCATATCAGCCTTTACCTGACCTTGCTCCGGTTCATTGAAAATCTCATGATAGAGGCCGTCGTATAGTTTCAGCGTTTTATCTGCTGAAGAAACTTTCTCATATAACATTTCGCTACCACTCATGTCAGCAAGCTTATCTGCAGTTCCGTGCATGACCAGAATCGGCAAAGAAATAGCTGAGGCCTGAGCTGTGATTGTCCGAGTGGATTTAAGTAATTCGGCACCCGTTCTGGCTAAGATTCCACCACGATAATTTAAAGGATCACTATCATAGGCATCCACAACCGCCGGGTCTTTGGAAATATCGTTACTCTCGAGTTTAACCGCTGGTAGTTTTGGTGCTATGACACTGAGAATTCCGGAGATCTTTTGAAGAAATGGTGAAATATCATCACTTACCTTCACGGAAGGAGCACTTAAAAGAATTCCTTTAATATCAGGCTGGCGTTCAATACTAAACAAGGTCGTGATGCCACCACCCATACTGTGTCCAAAGAGGAAGATCGGTAAGTCAGAGAAATGGGTTTTTGTGCGAGTAAGGACCTCATCAAGGTCATTTAGATAGTCCTGGAATGAATCGATATAATTCCGTTTTCCTGAAGATTTTCCATGTCCTCGAAGGTCAAAGGCAACTACTGAGAACCCCGCATCAACCAACGAGTTTGCCACATGCTCATATCGACCAGAATGTTCAGCAATACCATGAGTGATTAAAACCACCCCTTTTGCATTTTCACAGGTCCAGGTTCTTTCAAAAAGTGTGAAATTGTCAGCAGTCGTAAATGTTGATTCCTTTGGAGCAGTCGAAGCAGTCATGCAACCTCCTAAATACCTTTATAAGTAGCATTATTTAAACTTGAGTCAGTTAAAGATAAAAACTCCCAGACAAAAATTAAGCAGTAAAACTGAAATCAGTGATCAGAAACTAACTAAAAATATCTTGAAGACTTGTAACCGGTAGATCATCCTTGGCGAGGCGACGGATGCCGCGAACAGCCGTTTTTGCGCCAGATAAGGTGGTAATAGCAGGAATTTTATGACGAATAGCTGATCGTCCTATGGCGTATTCATCTTCGCGTGAACGAGCACCCATAGGAGTATTAATAACAAGGTGAATTTCACCATTTTTTATGTAATCCACCACATGAGGACGACCCTCATTTACTTTATTGATCGCTTGTACGATCATTCCATTTTCCTGCAATACTTCTGCTGTTCCATGGGATGCCATGATATTGAATCCTAGTTCCTGAAAATCCCGGCAAACATCAATGATATTCTGTTTATCGTGATCATTTACCGAAAGATAGATAGTTCCTTTGGTGGGTAATATATTTCCTGCACCTATTTCAGCTTTGGCGAAGGCTGCTCCCAGCCGACTATCAAGACCAATAACCTCTCCTGTTGATTTCATTTCAGGAGATAGGAAAACGTTCTGCTTAGGAAATTTATTAAACGGAAAAACAGGTTTTTTTACAGCAATTAGCGCATGTTTAGGGCGTGTAAGATCCAAATCTTTCAACTTCTTCCCTGTGGCTAACTGAGCAGCATATTTTGCTAGAGGAACATCAGTCACTTTGCTAACAAAAGGTACTGTTCGACTGGCTCTTGGATTCACCTCAAGGACATAGACTGTTCCATCTTTAAGGGCAAATTGGATGTTGATTAAGCCAATTGTTTTTAAAGTTAGAGCCAGATCTCTTGTGTACTGTTCAATCCTCTTCCGATGTCTCGGCAATAGTTGATAAGGTGGGATCACACAAGCTGAATCGCCAGAATGTATTCCCGCTTCTTCTATGTGCTGCAGGATACCACCGATAAAGACATCATCACCATCACATAGAGCATCCACATCAAATTCAAAAGCATCCTCAAGAAAGGCATCAATGAGTACAGGATGGTCTCCGCTGACTAAAGTGGCCTGGGCCATATACATTTTTAATGAATCTTCGTTGTAAACAATTTCCATACCGCGACCACCGAGTACATAGGAAGGTCTTACAAGAACAGGATACCCAATTTTATCAGCAACTTTAGAAGCGTCTTCAAGTGAGAGTGCGGTTCCGTACGATGGTGCTGGAATCTTCAGGTCATCGAGAATGGTGCCGAATTTTTTACGGTTTTCAGCCAGATCGATTGCTTCAGGATCTGTCCCGATAATATTCACACCAGCCGCTTTGAGTCGATTGGCAATATTTAGAGGAGTTTGACCGCCAAACTGCACCAAAACTCCATCTGGCTTTTCAAGGTCCACAATATTCATCACATTTTCAAAGGTGAGAGGCTCAAAATAGAGACGATCTGAAATGTCAAAATCAGTGGAGACCGTTTCCGGGTTACAATTGACCATAATGGTTTTGAAGCCCAATTCATCCAGCCCAAAAACAGCCTGCACACAGCAATAGTCAAACTCGATACCCTGCCCAATCCGATTTGGACCTCCACCGAGGATCATCACTTTTTTGCCCTCTAATGGGACAACCTCATTCTCTGTTTCATAGGTGGAGTAGACATAAGAGGTCCTGGCTGGAAATTCAGCGGCACAGGTATCAACTTCTTTGAAAGTTGGTAATATTTTATGACTTTTTCTGAACTCCCGAATCTCAGCTTCACTTTTGTCTAGACGTCTCGCCAGTTGAATATCAGAATATCCCCGACGTTTAAACTCGCGGATTCCAACTTCCTTCAATTCCGGTTTTTTGTCTAAAGCGAGTTCCTGAATTTGATATAAGAACCAGGGATCAATATCTGTTATCTCATGGAGTGTCTCAAGATCAACTCCACTTTCAAATGCCTTCCAGATCTTGATCAGTCTAAAGGCAGTTGCAAAGCGCATTTTCTTAAGATCAAGATCACGCCCACTGGACACTTTGGGTTCCAAACCATCCAGCCCAACTTCTAACGAACGGAATGCCTTCTGGAGACTTTCCTTGAACGTTCGGCCAATGGACATGACTTCACCTACAGATTGCATTTGGACACCAAGCGTTCCATCAGCAGAAGGAAATTTTTCAAAATCAAAACGAGGAATCTTGGTCACGATATAGTCGATACTGGGTTCAAATGCTGCTAATGTTTCACCAGTGATCTCATTGGGTAGTTCATCCAAGTGATAACCGACAGCCAGCTTTGCGGCAATCTTTGCAATTGGGAATCCCGTAGCCTTAGATGCAAGTGCAGATGAACGACTTACTCTGGGATTCATTTCGATAACGATCATACGGCCTGTTATTGGATCGACTGCAAATTGTACGTTAGAGCCACCAGTTTCTACCCCAATAACACGGAGACACTGAATGGACCAATTCCGCATTTTCTGATACTCTTTATCAGTGAGAGTCAGTGCGGGCGCTACAGTAATTGAATCACCTGTATGAACACCCATAGGATCAATATTTTCGATGGAGCAAACGATGATAGCATTGTCTTTTTTATCTCGGACAACCTCCATCTCAAATTCTTTCCAACCCAGAAGTGATTCTTCAATGAGAACTTCACCAATTGGACTGGCTGAGATGCCTTTTTCAACAAGATCTCTAAATTCTTCAAGATTATAAGCTGTTGCCCCACCTGTTCCGCCCATGGTGAATGAAGGTCTGATGATTGCCGGAAATCCGGTAGACTCAACAATATTGAGTGCTGAGGTGACACTTTGTGCAAAACCGCCTTTAGCAGTATCGATCCCAACACTATCCATGATGGATTTGAATTTCTCTCGATCCTCGGCCTTGTTGATGGCATCCACATCTGCACCGATCAACTCCACCCCAAATTTTTTCAATACACCCTGTTCATCAAGTTTGATAGCCAGGTCAAGTGCCGTTTGTCCACCAACGGTAGGCAGGATCACATCGGGACGTTCTTTTTCAATAATAGCTGAAATGATGGAAGGGGTAAGTGGCTCAAGATAAGTTGCATCTGCCAGTTCTCTGTCTGTCATGATGGTTGCAGGATTTGAATTTACTAAAATGATCCGGTAACCTTCTTCACGTAATGCACGGCAGGCTTGAGTACCGGAGTAGTCAAATTCACAGGCCTGACCAATAACTATGGGACCTGCTCCAAGGATCAAAATAGATTTAATATCAGTTCTTTTTGGCATGTGCATCCATGAGATCAGTAAAATTTTTAAATAAGTAGCGAGAATCATGAGGACCTGGACTTGCCTCAGGATGGTACTGGACGGAAAAAGCTGGAATTTGAGTGCTTCTAACCCCTTCAAGCGTTTCGTCGTTAAGATTAGTGTGAGTAACCTCAAGTGTGGCAGGCAAAGTCTCGGGATCAACAGCAAAACCATGATTCTGACTGGTAATCTCAACAGTTCCATTGATTATATTTTTTACGGGATGATTCGCTCCCCGATGGCCAAATTTCAGCTTATAGGTTTTTGCACCTAAGGCAATAGATAAGATCTGATGTCCCAGACAGATTCCAAATAGTGGCTTTTGACCTGCCAGCTCTTTGACTGTTTCTATGGCATATTGTACAGGTTCAGGATCACCTGGCCCATTGGAAAGAAAAATTCCATCTGGTTTGAGAGCAAGAATCTCCTCTGTAGAGGTTGTTGCAGGGACAATGGTAATGTCACAATCGTGTTCAGCTAATTGTCTTAGAATATTGTGTTTTACACCGAAATCTAGAGCCACTACATGATAGGAAGCGTCTTTTAACTTTGACCAGGTCCATTGGTTTTTACAGGTGACCTCTTTGACCAGATCTTGTCCGGCCATGGAGGGAACACTAGCAAGTTTTTGCTTCAGGACCTCAGGATCAAGGACTTCAGAACTAATAATCCCATTCATGGCGCCTTCATCCCTGATGAGTCGTGTCAGTGCTCTGGTATCAATGCTCTGTATTCCTGCAATTCCAGCTTCAGATAAGTATGAATCTAAACTTTGAGTCGCTCTATAATTTGAATGAATTGGGCTGGCTTCTCTGACAATAAAGCCCTGTACTTGAATCTTATCACTCTCAATATCTTCTGGATTAACCCCATAATTCCCGATTTGGGGGGAAGTCATAGTAACGATCTGTCCCTTATACGAAGGATCAGTGAGAATCTCCTGGTAGCCAGTCATGCTTGTATTAAAACACACTTCACCACCGGAAGTACCGATAGCACCAAAAGATATTCCTTTGAAGTGGATTCCGTTTTCCAGGAGCAGGATGGCGGGCGTTTTCATTAAAGCCTAATGTCACTTTTATTTTACAATGTGCAATGGAAAATGTCAGAAAATCGCTGTAAGTTGGAAAAATATTGCATTAGCAAGAGCGAGTTTGTTTTTCAGAAATTATTATTGTTATATTCTGGTATGAAGTCAGGTTGAGAAAAAATAGTGTATGACAGAGTTGAGGATATGGAATGAGTATTTACTTAAAAACTGAGCGGATGATTTTAAGAGAGTTTGTTGAGACTGATGTGGAGCATTTATTCGAATTGGACTCAGACCCTGAAGTCACTAAATATATCAACGGTGGGAAACCAACACCCAGGAAGCACATCGAAGAAAAGGTCATGCCTCATATTCTTAATTATTATGAAAACGATGATGGATTAGGTATTTGGGCTGCGATGAATCAAACATCAGGCAGTTTCATGGGCTGGTTTCTTTTGAGACCCAATCGAGCAGATGAATCAGAAATAGAATTGGGCTACCGGTTGAAGCGTGAGTTCTGGGGGCATGGCTATGCCACAGAAGGGTCAGAAGCTCTAGTAACAAAAGGATTTAACGAACTCAAGGTGAGTACAATCATAGCTATCGCTGATCCAGAAAATGGTGCATCCCAGAGGGTGATGCAAAAAGTTGGCCTGAAATATGAGAAACAATACGCGGAACCAGACGGCTTTATTGTAGTAAAATATCGACTTGACCGTGAAACCTACACAGAGTGACCGTGTTGGTAACAAGGAGCTGTATTTAATAATACTGGACTAACACCATATACTGTCCTTTATTGTCACGAAACGTAAAGGAGCTGGATGTCCATATTTACTAACAGAATGCAGCGAGAAGCCAAAACCATCAAAGTGATGATTGGCATCTATTGTCGGCATAATCATCAACTGAATGTCAGTGATTGCCCTGAGTGCAATGAAATCCAAAACTACGCTCTTGAACGCCTCAAATACTGTCCTTATCAGGAAGGTAAGACATCATGTAAAAACTGTCCAATACACTGTTACAAGCCAGGAATAAAGGATGATGTTAAAAGGGTGATGCGCTATTCAGGTCCACGTATGGTGCTGAGACATCCCATATTGACACTTTTTCACTTTATTGATGACCGAAGGCGTGAGCCAACTCACACCCCGCAGCTCGAAGTTGTCATGGAAAAAAGTGAAGAGATTAAGGTTCAAAACGCTCAATCTGAGCCCTGTGAACATTTACATACCAAGCAATACATAGAAACCTGAGTCAATTAGCATCCTGTACATTTGCCAACAGGTTGTTAGAACTTGCTATTTATGACAAAACGGGTTACTTTTTTCTGCTAAATTGATTTAATTGTAGTTTAATTATATACTTACAGAATTAATACTGTTGTCGTTTTAAAGATGTCCGAGTAGTATAGGTCAGGCAAAATTTTACAGCATGTATTGTTTGCATTGAGGGGTGGAAACAAGATCAACAATATTCAAACCAAACAAGACTATCACATATTTGATACCCTGCCAGGCGCGCTTATAGAAGTCAGTTTAGCGACTCAATCGGTTATCTATATGAATATCATAGCTCGAGTCATTTTCGAATATTCCCAAGCTAATATTGATGAGGGCATCCCGATTAATACCATCTTTTCGGACAATGCTGAGTATCAGAGAGCTTTAGAAATAACCAAAGCCTTTGGTCTTGAAAGCTATGAAACAGGCACGCCGTATACACGATTGCAACAGCAGGATCTTTATGATTTCATGCTCAAGAAAAAGGGCGGGGAATTGTTTCAAGGTGAGTGTCAGAGTTCATTTGTATTGGATGAGAACAGTATTCCAACAGGTATTCGTGTATATATTCGTGATCTTACAGAACAGAGGCTAATGGAAGCCTCGCTACATGAGAGTGAAAAAAAATATCGTCTACTGATTGAAAATTCTATCGATTGTATCTGGACTCTGGATACAAGCATGAGATTTACTTTCATTAGCCCTACCCTCGAAAATATTTTGGGATTTAAACCGGAACAATGGATAGGTACTAGACTGAGTTCTCATTTCCGGAAGAGAGAGTTTCTGAAGATTGGTTCTATTGCCGCAGCTGCTCTAAAAAACTACAAGACATTCAAGCCCATTGCCATGGAAACAATCATGCTCAACAATGAGAACGAAGAAGTGAGGTTAGAAATTACCGGCAATGTACTATTGGATGATGAGGGTAAATTGTTAGGTCTGCAAGGAACGACCAGAGACATTACCAACCGGAAGCTCATGGAAGAAGCGCTGGTTGAAAGTGAATCTAAATATCATAATATCTTTACTAATTCTCATGATGCTATTTATATCTCAACAGAGGAAGGGTCACTTACTGAGTTTAACCAAACACTGGTAAAGATGTTGGGCTATAGTGCTGAAGAACTGTATAAAATGGATTTAAGTGAACTCTATGATGATGAATCTGAGCGTCTTCAGTTTCAGGAAAGAATGAATACTCATGGATATATTAAGGAATTTGAATTAAAGATCCCTAAAAAGGATGGAACCGTCATTGATTGTCTTGATACAGCGACACTGTATAAGAGATCAAATGGAAAAATTGAATATCATGGAATTTTAAGGGACATTACAGAGGAAAAAATAGCCAAACGGCGAATTGAGGAAGCATTGGTTGAAGCCGAAAGTGCCAACATGGTTAAAGATCAGTTTATTTCGAATGTGACCCATGAAGTCCGCACACCGCTAACGAGTATCATTGGTTTCACCGATTATTTAAGGAAGAATCTTGCCCATAAGCTTGAGGAAACTGATAAAGAATCCTTTGAATTTATTTCTCAAAACAGTAACAGATTGTTGAGAATGGTCAATGCGATATTAAATCTCTCCAAACTGCAATCAGGGAAGCTTCACCAGAACCCTTCGATTGTTTATCTTGAATCTCTGTGTGAAAATATATGTGATGAACTTCGACCTTCCGCCGATAGAAAGGGTCTAAGATTAAACTTCACTTCCACGACGGAAGATGACAGGGTTTGGCTTGATGAATCCACGACACGACAGTCTTTGGAAAATATTATTAGAAATGGAATTAAATACACCGATAAAGGTCGAATAGATGTAAGCCTGGAGCAAGCTGGGAAACATCAGGTCATTAGGGTCTCTGATACAGGGATTGGTATGACTGAAGATTATATAGATCAGGCATTTCAACCCTTTAATCAGGAGAGTGAGGGCATGACAAGAGATTATCAAGGGATTGGACTTGGTTTAGCTTTATCAAAAAGATATCTGGAGTGGAACAAGATCAAAATTGCATTGAAAAGCAAGAGAGGTATCGGAACTACCTTTACCCTGACGTTTCCTGTTTGGGAGAAAAACGATCTAGCATAGAAAGATGACACTTTCCCAAGTCTCATCATTAAATCACAACTCTTTAAATGGATATGGGCCATCTATCTGCGCCAGGGCTTCGACAGACAAGCCCAGGAGAGACGCATGTCTCCAAATATTAAATATTCAGTTTTCCAGTTTTATATAGATATGGGCCACCCAGGAGAGTCGAACTCCTGACCTACGCATTACGAATGCGTTGCTCTACCAACTGAGCTAGGGTGGCAATAAAAAGCGGCTGAATATATATTTGATGATATCCCTTAGCAAGGACGTGCATTACGAAAAATCTTTACTAGCCCATATACAGTCATTGAATTAAACACGCAGTGCCTAGCGTCTCTCCCAGATATAAACCTAAAAACCTATCCACATCAAAGACCAAACCCATTACCTTAATTAGCTATGGAAATTCTTATCATATTGTTGGTCACGATCGTCACCGTGATCTCGTCCCTGATTATATGGATGAGCCTACCGGGAACCTTTCTCATGCTTGGATTTATCTTTATCTGGACTTGGATTGGTGATTTTGCATTGATCACCTTATTTGAGACTACCATCATTCTTGGGATATTGTTAATTGTAGAGGCGATGGAATTCGCATTAAGTGGGCTGGCGGCCAAATATAGCGGAGCTGAGACTCGTTCAGCATTCTTAGCCATAATTGGTGGTCTCGTTGGAACAATTGTCCTGGGAAGTATGTTCTTCATAGTGGGTGCCATTGTTGGTCTTTTTCTTGGCTCATACCTGGGTGCCTATTGGGGAGAGCTAAAGGCTGGCAAGGAAAAGGCTGAGGCAAGAAAAGTCGCACTAGGAGCATTAATGGGTAGTCTTACTGCCAAAGTAATCAAGAGTGCCGTTGTTATCGTCATGGGAGTATGGATGATCAGGGAGCTTATTTGAGACATCATTTTAAACTTGCTATAATATTAGCCTTTTTCGGAATTACAATTTTGTCTGGGCAGGGTCTGCGTATTACTCGATTGCACTATGATGGAGGAGGAGATTGGTACGCCAATCCTAGCTCGATCCCTAATCTCATCAACTTTATCGCAAAAAATACAAATATCCCCATGGACCCACAAGAGTACCGAGTAAAGATCAGTGATACAGATTTATATAATCATCCCTACTTGTATATGACAGGTCATGGAAATGTGAAACTAAGCAAGGAAGAGACTTTTAAATTACGCCATTACCTGAATTCAGGGGGTTTCCTACATGCGGATGATAACTATGGGATGGATAAATCATTTCGACGGGAAATGAAGAAAGTCTTTCCAAATAAAGAATGGGTTGAGCTTCCACACGATCACCCCATCTTCAGTAATTATTTTTCTTTTGATACAGGTCTACCAAAAATCCACAAGCACGACGAGAGACCTGCGCAAGCTCTGGCCTTATTCCATAATGGACGCATGATCGTTCTCTATACCTATGAAAGCGATCTTGGGGACGGTTGGGAGGATCTTGAGGTTCATAGTGATGGTAAGCTTAAACATGAATCAGCCCTGAAAATGGGCGCGAATATTTTAATCTACGCCTTCAGTAATTGATCAGGTGACTCAGACCTAATGAACGCTATTCACAAAGAATTAAAGACTCATGCTAGAAGTGAAGCTCGCGGGCTGGGAGCTCAGCTGGGTATTGTAGGCTTCATTTTAATTACAAGCTTAAGTGTTATTTTTGTCTGGTTGGAGAGTTTTCGCTATTTTGAGCCTAATACAAAGTTCTCACTTCTTCTGTTTATAGGAGTATCTACCGTAGTCATCTTGACTGGCATTCTTACCTATTATTGGCTTCTTAAAAATCAGAAACTTGGAGTGACTCATTCGGAGAAACTGGCCTCGCTGATTGGCAATAAATTACCAAGCATTGGAGATCGTGTACTCAATGCGGTACAGTTGGATAAGTCGCTACCGGCAGAAGGTATTTCAGAGGAGTTACACCAGGCGGCTATTCAAGCCGGTCTTGAGGCGGTTGAACAAGTTCCCTCAAAGCTGCTATTCCCTTTGCACAAGATTAAAACCTATTTATGGCGGGTCTCTGTAGGTTTGGGTATGCTTGTACTGCTATATTTTATTAATTTCCAGAAGACCAATGCTGCTATCTCCAGATTGAGTCAACCTCAGGCACATTTTGAATATCCACTGCCCCTCAGTCTTACTTTATCCACTACCACTGATCTTGTTTTAGCTGGCGATACTCTACAACTCACAGGTCATGTGAGCGGGCGTGAGATCTCTAAACTTGAGTTACTTATTCAAACCCGGAAGGATACCAGCATTTATAGTTTACCTGTAATTGACCAGCAGTATTCTCTTCCTCTTGAGCATGTCATGACCAGTTTTTCTGCAAGGGCTCGAGTTGTCAACGAGCGTTCCTGGGAACCCTGGGAAATTATTGAATCTGAACCACTCTCAATTCAAGTTACAAATAGACCTCTGGTTCAGGATCTAAATCTCAGGATTAGACCACCTAGCTATACCAAGCTTCCCCTAGCCGTCCATACCAGAGATATCCTGGATATTAGTGGCTTTCGTGGGTCTACGGTGAGCATTAACGGACTTACATCTAAAGAAGTAGAGTCGGTCAATCTTCATTTTGAAAGTGGGCGTGTCCTCTCTGCAGAAATATCAGATGCTCGATTCAAAACAAGCTTCACCCTAAAGGAATCCGATCAGATATGGTTTGAACTGGTAGATGATGAAGGAGTGAAAAATCTGGATCCACTAAAATATCCCGTGTATGTAGCAGATGATCTGGCGCCTATGATTCGGGTCATGGTTCCCGGGCAGGATGTGGTAATGGGAGAGAATATGCAAATTCCGATTCGTCTCAAGCTGGATGACGATTTTGGATTCTCAAAACTGGAGTTGAATTATCAGCTACAGCATCCTGATTATTTGATGGCTGATACAAACACGTATACAGAAGTAATTGAGTTACCAGATGCAGGTCTGGCATCTCAGGAGTTCAATACTATTTGGGACATCCAGAACATCAGTATCATGCCGGAAGATGCTATTCAATACTGGTTTACCGTTTGGGACAACAACACAGTTGATGGTCCCAGACACGCTAAAAGTAAGAAGTGGTTAGCCAGGTTACCTTCATTGGATGAAATATTTGAAGAAATTGCCCAGGGGAATGAAAATGTTAAGGAAGAGCAAGAAGAAATCCTGGATATTGTAAAAGAGATTCGCCAAAAGGTTGATGAGCTTGCTATGGAAGTTCAAAAAGACCCAAATCTTTCCTGGGAACAGCAACAGGAAGCCAGTGAGGCTATGGAGCAGGTGGAGAACCTGAAGGATCAGTTAGAAAATATTAGCCAACAGTTGGATGAAATGGTTTCAGCCGCAGAGGAGCAAAATCTCTTCAGCAATGAAACCTTGGATAAATATTCTGAATTGCAGCAACTTATGGAAGAGCTGATCACACCAGAACTTCAGGAAGCCATGAAGCGTCTCCAGGAAGCCATGGAGCAGGATGATCCAAAGGAAATGGAAGCAGCTCTAGAGGATTTTCAAGCATCCATGGAGAATTTCCAAAAGAATCTGGAACGAACCCTGGAAATATTCCAGCAGGTAGAGCTGGAACAAAAAATTGATGAGCTGACCACTCGACTGAATGAGTTAGCCGATCGGCAGGAAGCACTTAGCGAGGAAATGGATGAACTCAATCCCGATGATGCTTCACAAATAGAAGAACAGATCAAGGATGATTTTGACAAGGCTGAACAAGCAGCTCAGGATCTGGAAGAACTCCTGGATCAAAATGATGACCTTTCATCACAGGCAGTCCAGGATCTTCAAGCGCAGATGAATGAAGCACAAATTGAGGCAAATTTATCGGAAGCTGCATCTCAGATGCAACAGGGGCAGATGGGAGAAGCCAAACCTCCAGCTGAAGCTGCAGCCAAGTCTCTACGTGAAATGGCTTTTCAGTCAAATCAAATGCGCAACAGCATGCAGCAGCAAATGATGGATCAAGTCTTGTCAGAGTTTCGCTCGATCCTGCTTAAGACACTCGGTCTATCACAAAAACAGGAAGCGCTGGAACAACCTACTGCCAAAATTTCACCACAGAGTTCCTTACTCAGAGACTATGCCGATTCTCAAATGAACTTGTTGCAAGGGCTCCAACAAATTTCAGGTGATCTAAAAGAACTTGGAGACAAAACCTTTGCTGTTTCACAATCTATGGGGCGCACCCTGGGAGCAGTTCAGGCGCAGATGCAAAACTCTATTAGTCAAATGGAAGCCCGTAACCCGGGGAAATCTTCTCAATCTCAAGCCGCTGCTCGCACAAGCTTGAATCGGATGGCACAACAGATTGCCAGCTCTATGGAATCTCTGGAGCAGTCTGGTGAATCAAGCGGATTCAGTGATTATATGAAGCAACTGGGACAAATGGCGGGCCAGCAACAGGGCTTGAATCAACAGACCATGATGCAGTTGGGTGCAGGAAGTCAATCCATGATGCAGAAATTGGCTCAGCAGCAACTACAACTTCGAGAAGCGCTTTCCCAGATCGAAAAAGGGATGGGATCTGATTCCCGAATGTTGGGAGATTTAGGTAAAATTGGTGATGAGATGGAAGCTGTGGCTAAAAAATTACAGGGTAAACGGCCTACGCAAAAGATTCATGAGCAACAGGAACGCATTTTGAGTCGTCTGCTTGATGCGCAAAGGTCAGCAACCCAGCGTGACTTTAGCAAGAAGCGGAAATCAGAGACAGCCGGAGAGAATCAATTTAGTTTGGGTAATAAATCTTTACCAGATGACCTGGGAGAGGCGCGGAACGTGCTTTATGAGGAGTTGATCTTTAGTTTGAAGCAAGACTATGATCGAGAAGAGCAGGCCCTGATACGAGAATATTTGAACCTTTTAGAAGCTGAGTTAAATGAGTAGATATTCCAACATCCTGCGCATCACATTCATATTGTGTATTTACTTGATGCCAAGCCATGAAATATTGAATGCACAAACTGCTCGACGGGCAACGGTTTCTCAGGATAGAGTTTTGGAGCAACGGGCAGCAACCCTGGCTCGTCTTGGTCGTACTAAGGAAGCTGTGGAGCTGTATATGCAAGCATTGCAGAAAAACCCGAGAAATTCTAATCTCTACTACCGTCTCGCAGAACTACTACCGGGAAAAGAAAATGCACCCACTCTAATTGAAATCGTCGACGCTTTGCTGGAACGTCAAACTAACAATCAAAATTTACAGGCTGAAAAAGGTAGGTTGCTTTATGTGCTTGGTAAAAAAGCAGAAGCCAAGGTTACCTGGGAAGCAATCGTTAAAGCGAAGAAAGCTGAACATTATACCTACACAACGGTCACCAATGCCATGTTGAAAGCAGGTGCTACTGATGAGGCTATTGCATTACTGACAAATGGGAGAGCCGTTTTTGGGAATCAGACTGTCTTTGCCTATGATCTAGCTCGTATCTACGCTGTAAAACACGATTATGCTCTGGCGTCTAAGGAATACCTCCTCCATCTACAGCGGAATCCAAGGATGTTGGATCATATCACTACTCAATTAATTCGTTTGCTTGAGAATGATGGGGCCTTGGTTTTAATTGAGAGCAGCTTTGATGAGATATTGGCTCGTCAGGGTGATCACAACCCGATCTTACTTTCCCGAGCCAAGCTCCTTTTACACGAAAAAAGCTACGATGCTTGTGTCCAATCAGTCTTAAATTTGGATAAAAGTAAATCAATGAAGGATGTCTTCTCTATTGCCGGTGATTTAGAAGGGGACAAAGCCTGGCGTCATGCTGCCGAATTGTATCTATTTGTATCCGCTGAGAGTCATGATGCGAGACAGAAGGGTGAAGCCTTATTGAAGTTGGCAAATACCTATGAACAGCGTATCAAGAAAGAAGCGGATTATCCAAGCCTTGCCGGGTATTTCCCGGGGAACATATTTTTTGAGCTGGATCTCAATTTCATGCCGGAGGAGGATCAGCATTTGGAGCGCACTCTGAGACTTTATGATAGTCTGGAGACAATCTTGCCAAAAACCAGATCAGCCTTTCAAGCCTCATTTCAGATTGCTGAGATCAATTTAACAACTCGAGGGGACGTTGATCGCGCGATTCAGGGTTTCCGAACCATTTTTGAGAAGGCACCTCACCAGGATTTGAAATTGGCCGCTGGAAAACGATTGGTAGATGCCTGGTTAGCGAAAGGAGACACGACTGAAGCTATCCAGAATTTAGATAAGGTGCTTCGTGTTTTGAGTATGGATCGTGATGATCCCACAATAATAGCATCAAGGGTTAAAATTTTGATACACAAAGGGGATGTCTCTAAACTCATTCAAGAATTGCGAAACCTGAGTGGTGCTGCCTTGCCGTCCAACCCGCTTTTTAATGATGGATTGGAACTGCAAACCCTTCTAGAGGGCAATGGAGGTGAGAGTGATGTTCAGCTTTTAGAATATCTCAAGGCTGAGCAATTGATCGGGCAACATAAACTCACTCAGGCTATTGATCTGTTACAGCAAATTGAGGGTGCATCGACCTCCATCGCTGATGAATCGGCTGTGAGAGCGATTCAACTACTCCTAGTATTGGATGAGCAGGAAAGAGCTAGTTCTGCCATGGATATGTTTTTGAGAACGCAGCTTGAATCAGATTTGAGAGCCACAGTTCTCATCTGGAAAGGCGAGCAACTTCAGTATGTAGACAAGGATCCACTGGCAGCGATTCCTTTCTACGAAGAGCTGATTATAAGCCATCCCGATTATTTGGGAATCCAGGCGGTCCGCTTACGACTACGCGAAATTTTAGGAGTAGGTTCATGACGAGGAATAAACAGTCTTTGTCTCTCGCAGAGTTCGCAGAGGCGCAGAGAAATGGTATTTTTGCTTCTGTGAAGACAAAATTCGTAGTTTTCGTCAAATTCGTTGTAAATAAGATAGATATTTTTTCTCAATCCACAGTAATCAGATATAGTCTTTGCGAGGAATCCCGACAAGTTTGTCGGGATGACGAAGCAATCTCGGATCTGAAATCGCCGCAGTCACTGGTCCCTGAGCTTGTCGAAGGGTTCCCTCGCGAAGACGAACACAATATTTTTTTGCCATATTCTAGAATAACATGGGCTAGACCATCATGAAAAAGTTTATCATTTTATTATTTCTGTTCACCTCTCTTTTTTCACAAAAGATCCTGATTCCCATGGATGAGACCCAGACAGATCATCTCAAAGCTTATGGGATCGCTTTTTGGGTACTGGAAAGAGATATTGATATTGAATGGTTGCTCAATTATCGAGGAGGGAGCTTTCTCATAGACAATTATCCTGAGATCATTCGGGAATTGCGCTTAAGAGATGTAAGATTTGAAACTGCTGCGCCCGGCTCCGAGTTATCCATCTATGCCACCATTGAATCCAATAATATGGATATCGTTTTATTGGAAAAGGCACCTAAGGTAGCTGTGTATTCCCCTCCTGGGAAACAACCCTGGGATGATGCTGTCACCTTGGCGCTGACCTATGCAGAAGTTGAATATGAAACAATTTGGGATAGTGAAGTTTTGGATGGAAAACTGGGTGACTATGATTGGCTACACCTTCATCATGAGGATTTTACGGGTCAGTATGGCAAATTCTATCGTAATTATTCAACAGCAGCCTGGTATCGTAAACAACAGAGTGATTATGAGGCCTTTGCCAAGCAAAGGGGATTCTCCAGCGTTTCTGATGAGAAGAAAGCGGTAGCACGACGGATCAGAGATTATGTTGTTAATGGGGGTTTCCTCTTTGCCATGTGTAGTGCCACTGACGCATTGGACATTGCCTTATCTGCCCAGGGAGTAGATATCGTGGACACGCCTTATGATCATGACCCTGTGGATCCAAATGCTCAGGAAAAATTGAATTATGATGGAACCCTGGCTTTTGAGAATTTTAAGCTCATCACCAATCCCATGATTTACGAGTACAGTGATATTGATGTCCCACCCAGTGATCGACCACGAGCCAGGGGAGCAGAAGCAGATTACTTCACCCTTTTTGAATTCTCCGCCAAGTGGGATCCTGTTCCCACCATGTTAACCCAGAATCATGTGGGTGTCATCAAAGGATTTATGGGTCAGACAACGGGTTTTAAGCGCTCGTTGATCAAGAAGCATGTAGTGGTCATGGGAGATGTCCCCGGCCAGTCACAGGTCAAGTACATTCATGGAAATGCAGGCAAGGGGACATACACATTCCTGGGTGGTCATGATCCGGAGGATTATCAGCATTTTGTTGGCGATCCACCGACCCAGCTTTCATTGCACCGGAACTCGCCAGGCTATCGTTTAATTCTGAATAACGTTTTATTTCCTGCTGCAAAAAAGAAGGAACGGAAGACTTAATTGAGATGAGTGTTTCAAGTTAAAAGTCCGTCCAGGTCGCAAAAACTCCTACAGGACAAGGCACTTAACCCTTTTTATTCTTAACATGGGGTGTAATATTTAAGCCAAACATGAAACAGACTATCAGTATTATCATAATCGCGTGTTGTATCACGGCTCAGGCTCAGGATTCAACTTTTTATTTCACAGGTTGGGGAAAACCCAATAAAGCAGTATTCGTAGCAAAAAAGGTCCTGGTAGATTCTAATTACACACAGGTTAAAATGTCTGATGAGAACCCCATTCTACTCAAACATTTTGACGCTGAGAATAAGCTCAAAGAATATATCGAAAATGAATATGACCAGCATGGAAACCATATCAGTCAACGACATTTTGATGGTAATGGTCAAAAGCTAGCAGAGACCCTTTTTCAAAATAATCCGGAAGAATTAGCTCTTTTTAGAACTGTCTTTGGACCCACCTTTATTCCGGCTAATTCTAATTTCACGATTCGTAGGGAATACAATGAAAATGGGCGTGAAACTGGGTATTTTATTGTCGGTGTACATGGGCGAAATATCTATTCACGAATTACGCTCTACCGTGATGATAAGCGCAAAGATAAAGAGATTCTCAGAGATGATTTAAACGGGACTCTGCTTGCCGAACGCCGCTACAAATACATCGACAAAGAGAAGCGTACCATTTTAGAAGAGTTCAACGGCGCTGGTAAAATGGTCCAACGTGTGGTCTTGTTTGATAATCACGATATTATCGAAGAATAACTAAGGAAAGGTAGGCTATGAAGAAAGTAATCTTGTTTGCACTATTATTAAGTGTAGCGCTTTTTTGTTTTGGACAAGAGGCAATGGCAACAGCTGAGATCATTGAAAGTGATCCCGTGTCAGACCTGCTCATGCAAGCAGATGCAAGACATGAAGCCAAAGATTATGATGCCACCATGGATCTGCTGAAAAAAGCCTACGAGCTAGACAAAAATAACGTTGAAGTACTTTGGAAGATCAGTCGGGGTTATTTTGATTTCGCCGATCGGAAACCCACTGACCTGGAATTTAAAAAACCTTTTCTATACAAAGGTCGTGACGCCGCTGAGCAAGCCCTCGCTCTTGATGACAAGAGTGCTGCGGCTCATAAATGGTATGCCATTCATCATGGGCAAGTAGGTGAAGCTGAAGGTACTGAGCAAAAGATCAAGAATTCATACGGAATGCGTGATCATACCCTTTTGGCAATTAAGTATGATCCAGACGATGACGCAAATTACCATGTCATGGGTCGCTGGCATTACGCTCTGTCAGACCTTTCCTGGATTGAACGCCAGGTAGCCAGCCTGATCTATGCTACACCACCGAAAGCGTCTTTTGAAGAAGCTTTAGAGTTTTTCCAAAAAGCAAATGAATTGGACGATGAAGATATCCGAAACATGCTTTACATTGGCTACTGCTACGATGAGTTAGACAATGAAACTTTGGCTGAAACATGGTTTAAAAAAGCGATTGCTGCAAAAGCAGAGACGGATAGCGACCGAGGGCTTCAAAAAGAAGCCAAGGACGCTTTAGACGATTTATAAAAACAGATTTCCTTAAAAGGGCACTTCAATTGAAGTGCCCTTTTAAATAGAGCTAGAGGACAATTCTATGATCATACCAGAGCCAATTAAACCTGGAGCAACAATCGCTGTAATATCACCAGCTTCTGCTGCTAAGCCAGAAAAATTGAAAAGAGGGATTGCTTATCTCAAGGCGAGAGGATTCAAAGTAAAAGAAGGACCGAATCTATATGCCAAACATAAATATCTCGCAGGAACGGGCGCTGAACAACTGTCAGACATTCATTGGGCCTTTGCTGACGATGAAGTTGACATGATCATTTGTAGTCGGGGTGGTTATGGTACACCAAGATTCCTGGATGATCTGGATTATGAACTCATTGCCCAGCATCCAAAATTCTTTGTGGGCTATTCTGATATTACTGCCCTACAAAATGCTTTGGGTATTGAAACTGGATTGGTGACGATCTCTGGTCCAATGGTCTCAGTAGAGATGTCAGCCGAAGATGGAATAGAACCTTACACGGAAGCTAGTTTTTGGAAAATGGTCAGTGAGCCCTTCTCAGGGCAAGTCCTGAAAAACCCAGATGATATTCCTGTAAAAATACATTCTCCAGGTAAAGGGGAAGGCCAGATTGTCGGTGGGTGTTTGTCACTCTTTAATAACCTTATGGGGACGCCTTATTTTCCAGATGTAGCAGGCGGTATAATGGTCATGGAGGACACTGGAGAGAATGTTCAACACATAGATCGTATGTTGAGCCAATTCAAGATGGCTGGATTTTTTCATGGTGAGGACAGAATTCATGGACTCATGCTCGGACAATTTATTGATGCCTGGGAAAAGGCTGATGAGGATGATTTCCAATTGCAAGAATTGGTTCGGGATATTATTGGTGATGTGGATTTCCCCATTCTTTCCAATGTAGCCTATGGTCATGAAACGCGTAAGATGAGTCTTCCTCTGGGAGCAAATGCTATTTTAGATGCAGGCACAGAAAGTTTGACTCTTTCATGATCCTTGACTGGACAGAATGGCTAGGGTATATCGCATCAGTGGTGGTCGCTGTATCATTGACCATGAGCAATATTCGACGTCTACGATGGATCAATCTGGTAGGTGCTGTGGCGTTTACTGTTTACGGAGCAATCCTTAGTCTGTATCCGGTGATGGTCGTCAATGGATTCATTGTTGGAATAAACATTTACTATCTGGTACGAATGTCATTAACGCGAGATCGCTTCCATTTGATACCCATTTCCTGGGAATCCAGCGTTTTCCTCCCGCGATTTTTCGAATTTTATATGAAAGATATTCAGGAGCACTTTCCCGATGTTAGTCTTGAGGCGCTTCGGCGTTATAAAGTTGTCTTTATTAGCCGTAACGTGGTTCCGGTCGGACTGTTTATCTACGAAGAACAGGATGCCGGTATTATCAGGATCCACTTGGACTATGAGATTCCCATGTACAGGGACTATGAAAGTGCCAGGTATTTCTTTAGAGAGTTTCGAAGTATGATGCAGGAAAAGGGGTTTCACACCTATATAAGCTATTGCAATGTGCCTATTCATCAGCGTTATTTGCGCCGGATGAAATTCACCGAAGATTCTGAAGAGCAGGGTCGCTTTGTTCGGAAAGTATAGCATAAAGGATATTCAAATGTTTAATAAAATAATAATCAGCCTCTTAATTATCGCTTCACTTGGCATGGCCCAAAATCTACAACTTCACTACGAAGCCTCTGGTGACAGAGAGTATGTTGTTTCTACTCTGGAGATGTTTAAACCAGATCAACATGGCTCAACTTTCTGGTTTGTTGATATGGAATATAATGCACCAGGCATTAAGGGCGTTTCCCTGGCCTATTGGGAAATAGCTAGAAACTTCACATTACCTGTTGAAAATGTATCAGCCACTCTACAGTACAATGATGGTGTGATAGCAGATTTCGGTAACTTGGGGCAAGTCTGGTTAGTTGGATTGAACTATTATCTGGATCTAGGGTTTGTAGCTTTGCCCATAGATGTTCTTTATCGATCCCTGCAGGGAAGTGATTCACATGACTTTCAGGTGACAACAAGCTGGTTCATGCCTCTCATGGATGGTAAACTTGAGTTTGCTGGGTTTATTGACTTTTGGTCAGAAGATCTAGGCGGAGATAGTGAGAAAATGGTTCTTTTGACAGAGCCTCAGCTTTGGTACAATCTCAATGAGACCATTTCAATCGGGTCAGAAGTTGAGATCAGTAATAACTTTATCTTTGGTAAGGATGGAATCCAAGCCCTGCCAACCCTTGGACTTCGCTGGAATTTCTAGTATAGTTTCTTCTGTTGGAAGCTGTCATAAAAGTTTTAAGTAATAATTTGTAGTTCCTAAGGACTCTCAATAGCCCCGTCCTTTAGGGCGGGGATTCATATAAGCCAAGAGGTCTGATTTTGTGAGTGTGAGCATGTCTTAATAAATGCTCACACTCACAAAATGTTAAAATGTGTGTTTCTATACCCCGGGTTAAAACCCGGGGCTATTGAGAGCCAGAAATTATTTGCGAAATTCGTATCGAGCGAAGTCGAAAGAAAGAATCCCCTGTTAATTGCATTTCATTGTCATAGAGTGCGATTCTTCGATCGCCTTTGGCTCCTCAGAAAGACACCTGAGATAGTCATCCTGAGAGTAGCGAAGGATCTCCAGTTAGTTGTTACAAATCAGTCTTAGATGGAGATTCTTCACTCCGTTGCTCTCGTTCAGAAAGACTAAAAGTAGAAATATTAATTTAGACTATGAAATTTGCCGTAATCGTTCGTTGGTGAACAGAATGATCTCATACGGATCTGAAATGCTATTTTCGGATCGAATGGAGTAGATTCTAGCTTCCTTGCCTGGCTCAATACTCCCAATTTTATCGGCTAAACCTAAAGCTTTAGCGCCATTCAAAGTTGCCATGCGCATGATCTCTGCTGGTTTGAATCCATATTCGGCTGATGCAGAGCGCATTTCAGCGCGAATGTCCATATGTTCGGCAAAAGTTCCTAAACAGATATTAAAGCCTTTGTCACGAATCAATTGTCCCGGCGCAGTTCCTAACTCCCACTGCCGATCAAATCGGGGGTGCAGACAGAAATGAAATGTTTCAGGTCTATCTTTGAGAAGATCAAGCTCTTCTTCATCAAGATTGATGGCTTGACTGAGAATAGTCTCAGGAGCCGCGAAAGCACTATTTAAGAAATACCTTAGGGGAGATGTCTTTGGTGGTTGCCAGCGATAATCCATATCTCCTCGGCCCAAAAGATATTGATAAAGCCTTCCCTGGCCCTTCATAAAAAACATGTCTTCTTCTTTCATAAATGAAATGGGGATGGCGGTCCTCTGGCTCGAGCGGGCAATATTTCTGAACACACTTGGAGTCAGGTTAAAAGCAAATTCACCAGAGTGGTAAAAGTGCGTTAACTCAGTATTCGGACGCTGGTCACGGTTCCTCCATATCTCAGCGGCATTCCCTTCACGAAACCCATTTAACATGTGAAAAACGACTGAATAGAGACCTGAGTGCTCCAGGTGCTCACTAATGTCAGGGTGTCTTGTTCGAATGCCAATGGCTGCAGTTCCATAATCATAGCAGCGCTTAATAGCACTGAGTAAATCACTCTCCATCTCAAGTTTTGAGCTATGATGACTATGACTCCTACCAGAATAAAACCAACTAAAAAAGTTACCTCTGGGAGTCATCTGTGGGTCGGCTGCAGGATAATCAGGGTGGAACAGCGCATTTACCAGGGCCGGCGTCAACACAGCGTGACCAAGATTGTTGACCATTTTCAAGTCTCCGGAAAAGTCACTCTGTTTCCCAATCGCTGAAATTTTTCCGTTATCAATTGAGATAAACCCATCACGAATTGGATCATGGACAATGGGGAGAACCCATTCTGCGAAATATGTGCGTGTTGACATGCCACAATCTAATTACGAATCGTGAATTACGAATTACAATTGATCGCTTGGAAATTTCTCACAGGAGGTCTTCTTTTCGTCTATATTGACCAACATGACAAATCAAATATCAAAGCACCGAAAAAAAATAGATAGTCTGGATGAAGAAATTTTAGAACTGATTCAGGAACGTGTCCAGGAATCCATTAATATTCGGCGTCTTAAAATCGAGCATAACATTCCCTTGAATACTCCTGAGCGTGAACGTGAGCTGATCCAGCACCTGATTGAAAGATCAAAGGGACGTATTCCTGCTGAAGTGATCAAAGAAATTTGGGAAACTATCATCAGGGGTGGAAAACTGACTAAAGACAATTAATGATTTAGATAGTGCTTGCAAGAGTTCACTATTGTGGCATAAGAATTGAAGTAAATCTATAAGCATCTTTGAACAATTAATCCTCTACAAGGAGATATAAAAATGGGTAGAAAAAAAATAAGTTTAATTGGTGGTGGTCAAATAGGTCAAGTCCTGGCTTTACTATCAGTACAAAAGGAATTAGGTGATGTCGTTATCCTTGATATTCCTCAATTCGAAGGACCTGTAAAAGGAAAAGCCCTGGATCTTATGGAATTACGTCCTCTAGAGGGCTATGATGTGAATATTACTGGAACCAGTGACTATGCAGATATTGCTGACTCCGACGTTGTCATCATCACAGCAGGAGTTCCTCGTAAACCAGGTATGTCTCGCGATGACCTACTGGATATCAATCTCAAAATTATCTCTGATGTAGCTGAGAATGTCAAAAAATTTGCTCCCAATGCATTTGTGATCGTAGTATCTAATCCCCTGGATGCCATTGTTTATGCTTTTTACAAGGTCTCTGGATTCCCAAAGAACAAGATTATTGGTATGGCAGGAGCACTTGACTCCTCACGATTCAAAGCCTTTATAGCCATGGAAACCGGTTATTCAACACAGGATGTATCTTGCCTCGTTCTTGGAGGACATGGTGATACCATGGTGCCATTAACCCGCCTTGCAACAGTTGGCGGCGTGCCTGTTACCGAATTGCTGGATCAAGAAACCATAAGTGCTATTGAAAAAAGAACCCGCATGGCCGGTGGAGAGATTGTTAAGCTGTTAGGAAACGGATCAGCATTCTTCAGTCCTGCCCAGTCAGCTATTGAGATGGCTGAATCATATCTACTGGATAAAAAACGAATTATCCCAAGTGCAGCTCTCTGTGAAGGTGAATACGACATCGATGGTTTATTTATTGGCGTTCCTTGTGTGATTGGCTCAGGTGGTATTGAGAAGGTTATTGAAGTTGAACTGAACGAGGATGAAAAAGCAGCCCTAAAAGTGACTGCTGAACATGTATCTGCAGTAGTAGCTGAGACTAAGCTCTAAGTTAGATATTAAGAGTTAAACAAAAAAGCGGGGACATGAATCCCCGCTTTTTTGTAAATTAATTTTTATCTCCCAGAAACTTGATAAAGATTTTTCGCTGTCGGGGACCATCAAATTCACAAAAGTAAATTCCCTGCCAAATTCCCATTTGCAGTTGTCCATTCTCAATAATTACCTGAGTTGAATTCCCCATCATGGAAGCTTTCATGTGCGCAGCAGTATTTCCTTCAGTGTGTCTATAGTCAGGGTGGTTCCATGGAACCATGCGCTCGAGAATGTTAATCATATCTCGGGTGACATCAGGATCTGCATTTTCGTTGATCGTAATTCCTGCTGTGGTGTGTTGGATAAATATGGTGGCAATGCCAGAAAATATCCCACTTTCCGCAAGTGCTTCCTCGACAAGTCGGGTTATGTTAACAAATTGACTATGTTTATTTGTTGAGACAGACTTGACAATCATTGTCAGGCATTTTCTTTGAATTCAAAGATCATGATACCATCGAAGAATGTACCGCTCTCTGGAAAATAGTAATTAAGAAAATCTAACTTTACCGTCTCTCCAGCAGACTGAGAAGCATGGACCAGATATTTCCCATCAATGATCATACCTTCATGGCCCATGACAATCCCCATCTTGAAGTATGAAGATTTAACAAAGGTTACACCAACGATGGGGGATAGTTTGGCCAAAAGCTCTTTCGTAATTTGACTATTCGGAATGTAATTGGCAGTTAGCTCTCGATTCCAATTAAGGTCAAGATACTCTTCACCATTATCTTTTTTGTTTAGTATGATCTTGACTGAATCAAGAAGGTCTTGTGACAAGAGCGTCTCGGTAATATCAACAGTATTCGGGTTGGCAGTAATACGATCCAAGGTATAGTGCCAGCGAGTTTGATAGCTGGGAGATTTCATCCCAGAGTCATCTGCCTTATAATGAATAGCTATCATATTCTCCAGCGTTTCATCCCAGGAATTACTTTTGACTGCTGCTAACGAAGTAAGGTTATGTCCCGTGCAATCCGAAACATCATAGCGAATAATGGGGTCAGGATCAGGCTCGACACCTTCGCCCAGTTTAAATATTTCATAAGGGGTGCCTACGCGCCATAATGCGAAATATTTTAAGCGGGTTTGGAAGTCAGGGAATCGTTTCTGGAACTGAGGAAGTATTTCATCCATGTTTTCTTGTGATAAAGTCCAGGGCTGGGGCAGCTGAGCTATCCAATCCTCGTCGTTCACCGCCTCTTTGCACGACAAAAGAGAGATGGCCAGACTAAGTCCTAATATCAATTGAATCATTTTCATGGAGCTCATCCTTTATGGAAAAATGTATATAGTTGAAAATAGTAAATAATACGAGTATTTACCACTCTGCCAGGATTTCATCATAATAATCACGATGATCCTCATCAATTCGCCTGAGTTGCTGGAGGTATGAAAGGTCTCCAACCTCCCAAAGGAAATCACCCAATTCCCGATATTTAGCCTTTAGAAAGTTTTGCGTAAAGATTCTGGAGTCCTGGCGTTTAATGCTGGTCTCCAGATTTCGAAGAAAACTCTTTAAAGGTTTATGAGTCTCTTTCTTTTGGCCGGAATCCCACAGGTCAATGGCTTCATAGTAGGCAAATTTCATTTTCCTGTAATTTTGATTTCTACTCAGTTTTTCAATATCATCCAGGCGTTCCTGCCAACCCAGCGAGAAGGGGTCTGTTGTACCAGAACGAGCAACTTGCCTGGCATCGGTATACAATTGGCTCCCACCAAACTCATTCCACGTATCCAGATCGCCACCGAGTATGGTCAGGGTCCAATAATCAAGGAATGATGTGAGTGAATTAAAAGAACGGGATCGAGTAAGTGCATCTCCCTCATTAAATGTGAATTGCCAGCTGTCATCGAAGTATTTCTGATCGTCACTGTTTCCCCAAAAGGCTTTACCGGTATAAATCTTTTGATATCCTGACTCAGTATAAGTATCAAGATAGATAGTGGCCTGGATAGTGAAGTCCGTGGGGAGATCCTCAAACGTCCATTGTGTGTTTTCAATGTAGTACCGAATATCTTCAGCGAGTTGTGAAACTGCCTGCCGGGGTGTCTCATCTAAATTTTTTGCATCAAGTTTGATCTCTGCCGTGATTCCTTGAGCATTTAGTAAGCTTGTCAGAAATAAAAGAAGGTAAATTATAATTTTCATATGTTCTCGAATATATTCATCAAGTATATGTTTCCAAATTAATTGAAAGTTACACTTTCCGATATAAAAAACTCAAGTATAGCTATCATTTGACACCACGAACAAATTGGACTAGATTGTGGCAACCTTATGAAGGAAAAACGAGCACGAACGAATCTATTGTCAAGGCAAATTAATTCAGACAAACTGGGACTTAAATGAAACTGACCAAATTAATCTATGTGTTACTATTTACCCTTTTAGTCTCCGGCCTTTTTGCACAACAGGATGCTGAGGTCGATAGTTTAAAGCAGGTGTTGCGCAGTACCTCTGAAGGCGAAACAATTGATATCCTAAATCAATTGGCGGAAGCACATGCCGTTGACGAATGGGAGAAGAGTAAGCGTTATGCAAACCTTGCTTTGGATCTTGCTACTTCGTTAGATGATAAATATGGTCTTGCTGTCGCACATTCAAACCTCGCCCGATACTATAATGCCTCCATGGAATATCGGAATGCTTTAGATCATGCTGCAATGGCGCTTACCCAGTTTGAACAACTTTCCGATGACTGGCAGATTGCTCGAACTCTTAGAACGGTAGGAAAGACCTATGCTCTCTTGAATCAGAGTGATCAGAGTCTTGATTATTTTTTACGTTCCTTGATGATATTTGAAGACATTAGTAATGAGACGGAAATTGCTATCACTGTCATGTCTATTGGAGAAGTTTACACACATTGGGGTCAAGCAGAAAAGGCCCAACGATTTTTCGAACGGGCATTCACTTTATATGGAATGAATGGAGATATTGCAGGTGTCTTAACCAGTGGTAATAGTCTTGGGCAAACCCTGATGACCCTGATACAATATGAACAAGCTCAATCACACCTTGAGCGCATGCTGGTTACAGCTGGTACCTACGGCGACCCACAATTACAGGCAAATATTTACGGAAGTCTTGGCGATCTTTATTACAAGCAAAACAATTTAAACACGGCACTGAAATACTTCCTGGATGCGTTAGCTTTGAAACAGGGGAGTAGCCAGAAGGGAGAGATTGCCTTATCTCTTAGTGATGTAGCGAGAGTTTATTTGGAGTCTGGAGATACTAAGAAAGCGCTTTCCTATTATACTGAAGCCCTGAACCTTGCTACGGTTGCAGGTGAGTTGACGATCTCCGCTGAGATATGGCTTCAGATTGGAGAGCTTTATTTACACCAGAAAAATTTGAAGAAAACAACGAATGCTATGATCTCGGGTTTGAATATTGCTAAAGAAGTTCAAGACCTGCCGACTATCCAAAGGGCTTATCGTCTCCTCACTGGAGCATACGGTTCATTTGGGAAAATGGAAGAGGCGCTTAACTACCAGAGAGCACTCCAGTCAGCCATTGATGACCTGAATACGCAGCAAAGTAATCGTAGAGTTTCTGAACTTGAAATTCGCTATGAATTAGATAAAATGGACAGGGAATTGGTTGACCTAAAAGGTGCAGCGATGATCGATGAGATCAAGTATAAAAGACGCTATGCTCAAATGGTTGTGATTATCGCCTTCTCCATTGCCATTATGATTTTACTGGTAGTGTTCGTTTTTTATCGTAGCAATCTTATTCGTAAGTCTGAAAAAGAGAAGATGGAGCAAAGCCTTCGTCTAAAAGCAGATTTTACAGCTATGTTGGTTCATGATTTGAGAAGTCCACTCACAGCAGTCTTTGGTTTTGCAGAGTTATTGAAGATGGGTGAAAAGCCCTATGAACAGATTCAGCAAATCGCCAAAACTATTCGTGTCGCCAGTAAAAAGATGCTACAACTGGTAAATGAAATGTTGGACCTTTCAAAATTCGAAGCTGGCAAAATGGCCTTGTCAAAAACGGATGTAACCCTAAAACCAATCATCTCCACCTCCATTCAGATGTTGGACCCTGTAGCAAATAAAAGAGACATGAAAGTTTCTTTCGAAGCCATTGACGGTCTACCAACCTGTTACTGTGACGTTTTGAAAATTGAACAGGTCATCACCAACTTTATTGGCAATGCTATCAACCATATACCAAAAGGTTCAGAGATCGTTGTTCGTCTGAAAGAGGTAAAAGAAAACGAAAATTCTTTTCTGCATTTTAGTGTCGCTGACAACGGCCCAGGCATTCCTGAAGATCAGCGAAGTAAACTTTTCGATAAGTATGCTCAATTAGAATCCCGGGCTTCTGGTCAAAGCACTGGAACTGGGCTAGGTCTTGCTGTTTCTCGTATAATTGTAGAGGAACATGGGGGCCAGATCGGTTACGCTGAGAATGAGCCTAAGGGAAGTATCTTTTTCTTTCAAATTCCTAAAGAGGACATGGAATCCGTCCTCGTCCTGGAAGACGTCAATAGATAACTCCCTGCCGCATATCTAATTAAGTCTTAATAAAATGGCTGTTTCTGCTGATGAACTAGGCCCACTGAAGTACAAGAGCCGTATTTATGGCTACAGCTCAAAAAATATTCCGCTAGAAATTTACGAACCACTAACTGCACATGCTCATATATTGATCATTGGCTCTATCCATGGTGACGAAAGTATGGGCACCGTTCTTTTATCCGAATGTCTTCGAGCATTCACACAGAACGAACTCACTGCATCCGTTATTTTATCTGCCAATCCAGATGGTATCCTCGCTGGTACCCGCTGTAACGCTCGTGGTGTGGATCTTAATCGCAATTTTCCAGCTAAGAACTGGAGCGCAGATCCAGTTTATTATCGCAATCGACCTGGTGATACACAAAATATTGCCCTGAGTCCAGGTGAGACAGGTGGATCAGAACCTGAGACGGGGAGCCTAATAAGCTTAATCGAGGCGCAAAATCCTAAATTAATTGTGTCTCTTCATGGATTCCTGGCGTGCATTGATGACCCTGATGCGTCACCTATAGCTAAAGATTTAGCCATGCGTACAAATATGGAAGTGGTTCCAGATGTGGGATATTCAACTCCGGGGTCTTTTGGGTCTTGGTGTGCAGAGAAGCGTATTCCTATCATAACCTACGAATTTCCCGCAATTAATATTACTGAACTGAAGCGAAACCATAATCCGGTTTTAAAAGATCTCATGACCGGATACTACGACTCCATGCTTTAAAGAGGATTGTATGCGCTGGATGATTACTGATTCAGGTATGGGTGGTCTGTCTGTTTGTGCAGGCCTAGAAAAGGGACTTACGGAAGAAGGACTTGGTCAAGGCCTGGAAATAATCTATGTAAACGCTACTCCAGAAGAGCATTTGGGCTATAATTCTCTAAAGACTCAATCAGAGAGAATTGCCATGTTCGATAGATTCATTAGCGCATCCTATCAGCGTTTTAATCCAGATGAGATCGCTATTGCCTGCAATACCTTGAGCGTGATCTATGATGAGACGTTATTCTCAAAATGGAGTCCGGTTGTTGTGAAGGGAATTGTCGACGCCGGTGTGAAAATGAGTAATTATAATTTAGCTCAACACACAGATCAGGATTTGATTGTTTTTGCCACAGAAACTACTACAGAAGCCGATACCTACCCCCAATCGATCATCTCTAATACTGGCAATGTTGTCGGACAAGCTTGCCCGGATCTGGCAAGTGCTATTAGCAAAGATGCCAGTGGAGTAGCCAGTAAAAAATTAATCGAAATCTATGTCAAAGAAGCCCTATCTCATATTGGTGAGGACAAGAAAAAGATTTCGGCACTGCTGGCCTGTACCCATTATGGATATCAAGCGGAATTATTCAGAGAAATTCTTGAGCAATATGGAATCACGCCAACAATATTGGACCCAAACCAGTTAATGGTAAAGCAACTATTAGATGAATTATCAGAGCCCACATCTGGGTCCGAATTAAAGGTTCGCTTTGTGAGCCGATTCCCCATCCCGAGCCGTGAGGTAGAAGCGATGGGAAGCTATTTGGATCAAGCCCCATTGACCCTGAATGCTTTGCATCACCAGGAAGTCATCCCCGATCTCTTTGAGCTAGAATAGGCACAGAATACCCTAATAATCTTATTGTGAATATATCATGATGATATGTCGACATATCAATATGATGAGATTCACCGCGAATTGTATCTATTTAGCTAACAAATTAAAACAATATAACTGGCGTAATATTAAATAGTTACGGCGATAGCTCTAGCATATGGCACAGCCCTTGTGTATATCTTAGTCATGGAACGGAAGACAAACATATATAGGAACAGGGAGTTTGACCTTATGAAACATTCAGTTTTAGCTATGTTAGCATTTATTCTGATGACTTGTGGTGTCTCCTCAGACACTGGGATCAATAAAAATTTATTTGTTGCTGATGGCGAGCACAAATCTTCAGGTTTAAGATCTGTGAATGGTTCGATTACCGTAGGAAACGAAGCCCGAGTAGATGGTGATTGTACAACTGTGAACGGTGAAATCATAATTGGAGAAAACTCCGTCGTGGGCGAACTCTCGTGTGTTAATGGAAGCATAAGCCTGGATCGTAGTGCCAAAGCCAAAGAGGTCTCCTGTATCAATGGATCAATTCACTTAAATGGTGAAGTCGTGATCCAGGGTGATATTTCTACAGTGAATGGCTCAATCACCGGCAAGCGAGATGTTGAGGTCCTGGGTGATATGGCAACAGTTAATGGAGACATGTCAATCCTACAGACGCTTGTCGCAGGTAATATTTCAACAGTTAACGGAGATATCGAACTATTGGAAAGTAGTTTGGTCAAAGGAGATATCATCGTTAACCGAGACCGGAAATCGAACAAAAAGAGACCTTTCAAAGAATTGATCATTACCGTGGAAGCTGGTTCCAAGGTAAAAGGTAACATAGAGGTTAAAGGTGAAAACCCGAACGTGACGGTTGTTCTCGCAGATGGCGGCGAAGTACTGGGGAACATCATCAACGCCGAGGTTATTCGCAAATAACGAACCCCAAAGTGGGTGTCATACGACGAAGGGCCTTCGGGCCCTTTGTTGTTTCTAGTCGTTTCTCAGTAACCCCGGGTTTTAACCCGGGGATTACCCGACGATTATTGAATGTTTTGTGAGGTGAGTATGTCTTAATAGATACTTCCCTCACAAAACAAGTAAGATAGCAATATGTGAATCCCCGGCCTGAAGGACGGGGCTACTTATTGGGAATGAAATTTCACATACCCATTCAGATTATCCCTATCATTCCATTTTGTCACAGCCTGGATTCATGCTATCCTACAGGCATGAAGGGTGATTCATAATGCTGATCTATGTAAATGGTTCCTGGGTGCAAGAAGCCGAGGCTGTAATTCCATTTAAAGATCAGGGATTTCTGTACGGTGATAGCCTGTTTGAGACCATTCGAATCAACAGAGGCAATCCTTTTCGGCTTCAGAAACACCTGGATCGTATGCTTAATGGTATGCGAACCATTTATATGGATGGCCATCTACTTCTGGAGTCTATTCCAGATCTACTCATTGAAATTATTCAGAAAAACACCTTGAATAATGCCCTGGTTAGAGTGATGATTACACGGGGAGTTACTCAAGATAGCTCACAAGAGACTGACTCAAGTCTAGCTATTTACATATCAGCCAGAAAACTGAGTACATTCACTGAGTGGCCCGTTAAAGTTATCTTTGTAGAGGAAAAAAACTATCCTCTGCTGCGTTTTTACCCGGCGATCAAATCTGGAAATTATCTTGGGAATATGCTGGCTAAAAAAGATGCAGAAAAAGCAGGGGCATTTGAACCTGTTTTTGTAAATAACGATGGCTATGTAACTGAATGTGCCATTCGGAACATTTTCTTCATCAAAGGTAACACGCTACTAACTCCCCATGTGGAGCTGGGTGTTTTACCAGGAGTAATTCGAGATACCATTATGGAACTGGCACGGAAACGAGGTTTACAGGTCGAAGAATCATTCACCCTGGTAAAGGACGTGAATGATATGGATGAAGCCTTTATTTCAAGCACTGGAGTAGGTGTTTTACCAGTGACCTGGGACGGTTTTCAATCGACCTACGAGCAGAGCCAGATTTTGAGAACAGATTTACAAACACTTTTTAATTCAGGAGCACAGGATGTCACATAAATTTAATCCTGAGCGGGCAGAGAGATTAATTTCTCCTGAGCGTTATCAGGAAATTAAACCAGAAATATTATTACAACGCCTAGGTGTACCGCCAGGCAGCACCATTCTAGATCTAGGATGTGGGAACGGATTTTTCACATTTCCGGCAGCCATGGGAATGGGTGAAGAGGGTATGGTTATCGCAGCTGACACTTCAGAACAGATGCTGACTATGCTAAATCGGAGGATGCCACCGGACAATGTCCAGGTCCTGCAGGTTGAGGAAGTTAAGATCGATGTCGAAGACCAATCTGTAGATGGTATCGTCGCTATCGCACTGTATCATGAATTCAAAACCCCCTTAGAAAATTTAGCTGAAATGAGTCGAGTCCTTAAAGCAGAGGGCAAGATCATGCTCATGGATTGGGACCCGGAAACAGAAAAAGAACGTGGACCTTCAAAAGATCACAGAATTTCAATGTCCAGGGCGGGTAAGGATCTGGAAACAGCCGGATTCACTATTATTACTCAAGAGAATTATCTCGACGATATCTGGCTGATCATAGCTCAAAAGACCTAATCTAGCTAGCTCCCTTCGTATGCGAAAATTGAATGTATATTATGTTGTCAGTATCATAAGCCTGGCCTTCATGATGCTTATTCTGCTTAGAACGCTGGAGATGCGGGGTTGGTTTGATAAGTACCAAGGGAGAACTCCTGCAGAGCATTTCAAAGTGAATGTTGTGGGAATTTATGATCTGGAACCTATTGAATATCCAAACGAAAGTCATACAATCATAATCGCAGCCCTTGAAGAACCGGATAGTGGGTGGATTACCCTCAAGGCGGACTCACTTGTCAATCTGCGGTTTAAAATGAGTGACTTTGAAGATGAACAGGTGCTGGTAGAATTATTTAGACCAGATACAGTGGGGAGTGATCAGCGAATTGAAGGCTGCGAATTGCTACTCTCTGCAGACGACTCTGGGGCATGGTCAGGATCTACAATAGGTGAATCTTGTGGTTATAGCACAAACTTAAGGTCATATTATTCCATAAAACTACATGTTGCTACAGGTACAATCAGAGTTGAGATTGAAAGCCTGAAATATGACGATCAAACTATATTGAATCGCAAAGAATATTTACTGAAGAGGTCAGAGAAGAATGAGTAAAAAGGATATCAAATTCAAGCTATTACGGACGGATCCATCTGGAGCACGTCGGGGACAATTCTTTACTGACCACGGAAAGGTGGAAACACCGACATTTATGCCAGTTGGAACGGCTGGTTTTGTACGATCAACACCTATGCGTGATGTGGCAGAGTCCGGTGCCCAAGTTGTTCTAGGTAACGCCTATCACCTGTCATTAGGTGAGCGTTTAAAAACAGTAAAGCGTGCTGGAGGACTCCATCGCTTTATGGGATGGGAAGGCACTATTCTGACAGACTCAGGAGGCTTTCAGATCTTTTCCTTAGAGGGTCGTGAGGTCACAGAAAAGGGAGTTTCTTTTCAGTTTGAAGAAGATGGTGAAAAGGTGTTTCTGGGACCGGAAGAGTCCATGGCTATTCAGAGAGACCTAGGTTCAGATATTGTCATGGCTTTTGATGAGTGTGTTGATTATAAAGCACCTCAAGAGTATGTGCAAAAGGCTGTAGAACGTACCACACGCTGGGCTGAACGCAGCCGTGAGTATCCACTTCAGGATCACCAATTTATGTTCGGGATTGTTCAAGGTGGTATTTACCAATCACTTCGTAGACAATCCGCCCAGGAAATAACCAATATCCCATTTGATGGTTTTGCCATCGGTGGTGTGAGCGTTGGTGAGGGTTTGGATCTTCTCAAAGAGGTGGTTGGCTACACAGCTCCACTCCTACCTCCAATGAAACCCCGCTATCTTATGGGTGTGGGATTACCAGAGGATATTTTTGCCGCAGTAAATCGTGGTATGGATATGATGGACTGTGTTATCCCGACCCGATATGCTAGACAGGGGACATTATTCACTCGGATGGGTAAACTGCGGATTATGGACAAAAACTTCCGCAAAGATAAATATCCATTGGACACTGCTTGTCGTTGTTATACCTGTCAAACCTACTCTCGTATGGTATTACGCTATTTATTCTTTATCAAGGATCCTTTGGCTGAGACACTGGCAACGATCCACAACCTGACCTTTTATCAAGATATGATGGCAGATATTCGACGCGCAATAGAGAAAGGTAATTTCGAGAATTTTCAACGTGATTGGTTGAATCGCTATTTTAAGAAGGGCAGCCCAAGGAAATAAGGTGTTGTCTTATACTCTTGCACTTCCTTATAAGTCATTGCGAGGAGTGTTCACGACGAAGCAATCTCCAATTGAAGAGAGATAATTGAATCTGAGATCGCCGCGGTCACTGGTTCCTGAGCCGAGCCTGTCCTGAGCTTGCCGAAGGGAAGGGTTCCCTCGCGAAGACGATGAGCTTCCATATCTGAACAAAATAAGTCTTTTTGAAAGCGTCTTGCTTTGTTATAGAGTACCTTTTAAATTCTCAATCGTATATATCTAACATTTCGGAGGAAAAATGGCTGACATTGATTTCGCAAATTCTGACAGTAGAATGAAATTCCTACAGGAAAATCTCGGGCATCTAATGAATGGAATTGATCAGAATTACGGTCATGTCCTCATGGATGAACTAATGCGGCGCCTGGAGATGACCGTCAGTGAGTTTAATGATGAAGTGAAGGTCATGCTCGACCGACTCCAGGAGAAAGAGGCTAAAGCTGAAGACAGCCCCCTTGAAACCAGCCCATTCGCCAGTAATGACTCACCCCAGCCTGCAAAAGATATAAATCTAAAGGTTGAGGGTTTATCTGAATTTGAAAAACGACTTGAATCTTTGGATAGCTAATCTCCTGATAAATCCCTGATATTTTTACAAATAAGTAAGCATATCTGCTGAACACACAATGAGATCACAAATATTTGAACCATCCTTTAAGTGGAGTTTATAATGAAGAAGCTGGGGGCATTCATATTGATTTTAACATCTTTATTTGGCCAGAGCCCTGATATGGTCCAGGAAGCCGTAGAAAATTTTAACCTCGATCAATATCTGGGTACCTGGTATGAAATTGCCCGAATGGATCATTCATTTGAGCGGGGAATGAGCAATGTGACGGCTAATTACAAACTCCGTGATGATGGCAAAGTAGCTGTACTCAACAAGGGCTACTATGCTGATAAATCAAAATGGAAGAGTGCCACAGGTGTAGCAAAATTTACTGGAGAAGCAAATCGAGGTGCATTGAGAGTCTCATTCTTCAGACCTTTTTATGGTGGATATAACGTGATCCTTTTAGCTGAAGACTACTCGTATGCTTTGGTCGCTGGTGATTCAGAAAAATACTTATGGATCTTGAGCAGAACTCCTGAATTGGCTGAAGAAGTTCTCACTGTAATTATTGAGAAAGCACGCTCTCTGGGCTATCCTATTGAAGCAATGATCTTTATCGATCAGAGTAAAAATCTATAAACTCTATAAATAATACTTATTTGAATTGGAATCTTAGCATCTGTGGTCGATGATCTGAAGCTGTAGTAATCTCGTTTAGAGTCAGAGCTGGTATTCCCCTTGGTCGGATATTCGATCCAATAAATATATAGTCAATTCTTCGTACTGGTTGGTCTGCCGGAAAGGTATTCTCCGCCTGCCTGTTAATCTGAAGTATTCCATCACTCAAAGACTTAGTTATCATTTGGTGTGTATCTGAATTTGGTTCAAAGTTAAAGTCGCCGGTCAGGATCAGATCAGCAGAAGGGGGCAAAAGTTGAATGATACGTTTTACCTGCTCCTCGCGTTCATCAGGCTTAAGACCCAGGTGAGTACCCATGACAAACAGCGTGTCATGCTCCAGCAGTATTGAGGCTAGAAAGACACTCCTACCTTCCAGGAGACTATCAGTTGAGAGGTCAAATATCTGGAAACTTAAAACGGGAAATTTGCTCAACAAAGCGTTTCCATATTGTCCACTATCAAAATCAATTGAACGACCAAAGGTAGCATCCATTTCAAGCAGTTTGCCTAGACTGTCAGCCTGAAGAATGCCAAATGCTCTGACAGTCCCATGATCAACCTCATTTAGAATAAGAATATCAGGTTTGGCAGCATCGACCACTTTTGCTACACGTTGGAGATCCAGAACACGATCCATACCCACACCGTGACGGATATTGTAGGTCATGACTGTATAAGAGTTGCCACTGCAGGCAAGCAATGCCCCAATGAATAGGGCTGCGAGGAGGAAGAGTAAGCTGGATTTGTGCTTAATCAAAAAATCTCTTTGCAAAGATGAAGCGTTTATGGAGACGTTCGGCATAATCGGGATCGTCGGGGTTGATGCTCTGAATCTGTACACCTGATCCCAGACTGTGGATGACCTTACCCTCTCCCAGATATATCGCTGTATGGGTTACCATACGTCTGCTGCCTGCAAAAAACAGGAGATCGCCGGGGAGCATGGCATCGGTCCAGCCGGGGAAACCTATCATTCTGCCTACATTGGCCATCTCGTCTGTATCGCGGGGAAGATATAGATTATTCATTCCATAACTCTGCATAACAAAACCGGAGCAATCCAGACCTTCGGCAGAGCGTCCACCCCAAACGTAGGGCAGTCCCAGAAACTGTTCGCCAGATGTGACGATGGCCTGACGCAGAGGATTTAGCTCAGCATTCACCAGTTTGTAATTGTCCGGAGAGAGACTGATCTCAGAGCCGTCAGCCAGAAGGAAGCGATCATCACCAAGGTAGGGAAGTCGGGTGCCTATTTGTAACTCAAACCCATTCTCAAGAGTGATGTTCTCGTTAATAATGGCAAATTCATTGGAATGATATGCTTTCCAATCATTTAAGCTAAGCATGCGAAGATCTGACTTGGGGATATATCCAAGGTAACCAACTGATGATTGTACCTGAACGTAGGGATCAGCATCTTTGATCAGACGCACAGGCTCGCCGTAGAGCATTTCGGTACCTTCCTGCTTTTCGGCTACAGGTTCATATCGTCCCATTGTATAGGGCACGGTGATGATGCCGTAATTCAGATCATTCTCGAATGATTCAGGTAGATAGGTGACCTGATCGATAAGCTGTTGTTCATATCCGGCCTTTTGAAGTTTTTTGGCGATTCCTTTAACTGGCAATTCAAAGAAGGCTTCTCCTTTGAGTATTATCTTGTCGCCAGAGACTTCGGCATACACATCCTGATACCAGATTCGATGGTCAAGATAGAAGTCGGTGTTCGCCTTGGCGACTATATCATGGATATTGTGCCTTGGAGTGCGAACTTTTATATGCACGCAATTAGCTAAATTTATTACCAGGAGTATGGTAAGTATGTGTTGTAATATTCTTGATTTACGATAAGGCATTTATTGACCCTTTCTTCGCTGACGACACGGTCAAAATAACAGGTAATTCGCCACAAATAAGCTAAATAATATTAGAGATAGAGATATTGTGGGTGTAACAAAGACTATTAACTTGTGGTTTTAACATGAGCGTAAAATTATAGCCCAGTCATTTCTGTTAAGGTAGAGAGCCCCGATAAAATGATCATTCACATTATACCAATCCTGGCAATCATATCAGCGATTTTACATATAAGAGCTGATTTGAAACAATTAACTCACCAAACTTACCTTTTTAAACCTCTGACACTTATTCTGATCATCCTTTTTAGCATTTTTCAGGTCCCCGAGGTCTCGATATTTTACAAAATGATGATTATTTATGGTTTAGCATTCTCTATGCTAGGTGATATCATGTTAATGCTACCGACTGATAAGTTTATGCATGGCTTAGCGAGCTTTCTAATCGCTCACATTTTCTATATAATTGCGTTTGTGAGTGACTCTATATTTCCCGCAAATATTTTGTATTTGATTCCTGGCTTAATCATCGGAGCGATTATTCTAAGGATTCTGCTTCCTCGAGTTGAAGGGAAGACTATCCCTATTGTTATATATTCCCTGGTTTTAATATTGTTACTTTGGCAAGCAACGAGCCGTCTTGGACTATCATACAGCCACAGTAGTATTGTCGCCCTTGTGGGTAGCATATTTTTTATCAGCTCAGATGTAACTCTCGTGTTTAACCGATTTGTTAGAAAACTCAAAGATGGTCAACTCTTTATCCTGAGTACTTACTATATAGCACAATTATTGATTGCATATTCAATTTGAGGATTTATTAATGACGATAGCAAAATATCGATTGGAACCAGTTCGTGCTATTTTTCCCCACCGCTAATGGTGCCATCGCTTTTCATTTTGAGGTCTTTTTCGAAAAATGTCGTTTTCTTATCGACAATAAGTTCCCATTTATCACCGTCCTTGGATTTGTAAAGATAGGATGAATCAGAAAAATTGACACCCCTCAATTCCCCCGGTTTTATATCATTCCAGAATGCACCAATGACGTAATCTTTCTTGTCTACGATTGGGTACCAGCCATACTCCCCATAGTACATGTTAATTTGACCTTTAATACTACCCATAGTTGCAATTGCCTCAGCCTTTTTCGCATCGTAGACACTATTATAATATATGGGTACAGCAACTGCAGCTAACAAGCCGACAATTACGATAACAATCATTAATTCGACCAACGAAAATCCGCTGTACTGCGTTTGCTTATTTGGATCCAAATATAACCTTCCTCTGTGAGCTACTTGGCTAGTCGTTTATAAACAACAATCATTCCATTCACCAGCATAAGTGTATAAATGCATATAAAACAGATAGTTATATAATATTATAGTATAATCTAATTGCTTGCTTATGTCTGATATAAACGACACTATATGCTTCTTCGCTTAATAAGGTGACAGTCATAAAATATGATTTTGCGTAGGCTTAACAATCGAACCTGCACCTGGATGACGCGGCTAAAGTCTATAATAAAAGCAGGGAGAGTTCATGATGTGAAAATCTAAGCTTCGCGATTACTATCCTCGCCATTATCGTTCGATGCTGCTGAAATCTTTGATGATAAGTTCTTCTTGTAAGCAGCATGATTTCTATAAAATGATATGCTCAGAGCCACACCAACCAGTGTAGCTACCCAGAAGGGAACTGGAAGCGGGATGGTAATGATTCCAAAAAGATCTTTAAAAAAGCCAACGATACCTGAATATTCACCCCACAATTTTACCCCTACAGCTAGGATGAAAAACGTAATTAGAATAGAAATTATCCAATCTGAAATTTGGCTTATCTTGCCTGGAATATTCATGACAATCATCACTCCTGCGTTTTAAGCAGAAATTAATCGAGCTATTACAATCAACAAGTTATAATCTGATCTAAGGTCTAAGCGTGTATGTAACAAGTCCTCCCAAAATATGAGTCGTTTTTATTATCAGAGGGCTAGTCTCATGTCCGGAATGCAGGTAAGAGTATAGGTCGCTCCCCAAACTGGATAAATTTCATGAAAAATGGATAGGGCGTGCAAAAAATATCACGCCTGTAACCCTCTGAAATACAGGAAGATACAGAATACATCTTGCAGAATGATGGCCGCGAAATTATAATGCGCGCGCTCAAATACCCGACTTCGTCCATAGGACTTAGTCGTGGCTATCGGCTCCGGTAGCTTCCCCCTACGCTTTCAGCTTCGGCGGGACAGGCAGCTGGATAGATTCATTGACATGCTCCGGTAGCTCAGCTGGATAGAGCAACGGATTTCTAATCCGTAGGTCACAGGTTCGAGCCCTGTCCGGAGTACATAATTGAGACCAGTTTATCTGGTCTCAATTTATTTTATCCCTCACTAAGTGTAATTGCTTTCAGGTAGTTTATTGTCTAGATATCTCGACATAAAGCAGATTATCTGAGCCCTTATATACAAGGCTCCATGAATCCTTGGACAATATGACACCGGCAGACATGTACGCTGGACAAAAGGAGAAAATCTTAACACAGAGACAGATTATTAAATAAAATTCGCTTCTCATGAGAAAGCGAATCAACTTGAAACAGCGACACGTGGAGTTGTCCATAACATGATTAGGAATCCAAGATAACCGCTCCTATTTTCTTCTCAAAGTTATGTCAAACACTCAAAAATCTTAATATTGTAATGAATTGGAGGGGAATCTTTCATGAGACAATTTTTAGCATTTTCGATAAGCGTACTATGGATATGTCAAATGCTGGTTGCACAAGACGCAAAGGGGTCAGAGAAGTTATTGAATTACATCAAGGAAGGTGATGAAATAGCCGCCATCGTATTAATGACAAACGAAAGTAATTTGAATTTTGATATTGTTGACGCTGAATCTGGAAAAACGGCTTTATACATCGCTTTCCAAAAAAACTTGCTTCAGGCGGCTCAAGCACTTCTCTCTGGTGGTGCCACTGTGAACAAAAAAAATCTACATGATGGGAATACACCACTGCACTATGCAGTTAGAAATAATATAAAACGTGGGATTTCGCTTTTACTGAAACATAATGCAGACATTAATAGCAAAAACCACAAAGGTCTAACACCGGTCTATTATTCCTGCTGGCAAGATAGTACTGAGTTATTCGAGCTACTTTATAATGAAAGTGCAGAATTAGACATTAAAGATACCCTTAAATGGTCATTTCCACATATTGCTGTTTACAGGAACAATCCAGCATTACTGAAAATACTGAATGATTATGGAACAGACTTAGAAACATTCTCAATCTATTCAGAATCACCTTTAATGTTGGCTACTCTGGCAGGGAATATTGAACTAATAAAAGACTTAGTTGAATACGGGGTTGATATAGATAGCCAAAATTCTATCGGAGTGTCGTGTCTGCATATTGCTACTTATTTAGAATATGTTGAGGTAGTTGATCTCATAATATCCTTGGGGGCAAATAAGAATATCACAGATAATGTCGGCTTGACTGCACTCGATTATGCTTTGAAAAACGACGCTAAAGAGTTGATTAGAAATCTCAATAAATAATATTTGAGAATGGAGTTAATGTAATGAAATGTATCAAATATGGCTTATTGGCCAGTTTATTTCTTATTATATCATGTACTGCCACGAAATCATCATTCAATGAAATCTCGAAAGAGCAATTTGAGAAAAAAATCAATTCAATTTTGGTAACCCCAACGCAAGTAAATATAGCAATAGGGAGCAAAGCTTCAATTAGCGAGCTATTCTCAAAAACTATTGAAAGCAATATAGAGATTGCTGGGTACGATGTTATTGGCTTAAAAGAACATAATAATATTGCCACTAAATATAATGAACTATTAATGATTAATTCAGACTCACTGGCTACCTACACTCAATTATTATGGCATGATCGAGTCCAAAATTTAGTTACTGACGGGTTAAAAATTAAATATTCTTCATCAATTGATGCTGTTTGTTCAAGCTACATAGTAAAAGTGGTCGCCAATCATTCAGGTGGTAATGCTTATTGGCATGGAGCTAGCGAGAGCCTAATATCTGATGGGAACATTGCTGGCAAAGCCCTTAGTACATTAGGAAATATGAATACTTCTGGAACTGTTTCAGCAGTGTCGTTAGGTCTCTATATTAGTGATAAAGAAACTAACCTTTTATACAAAAAATATGGTGGTATCCAGGTAATGTTCAAAAGGGGGCTTTTAAAACCGTGGATAAATGTTCCAAAAGATGAACTTTTTCGCTACCATTATGCAAATACCAAGGCAGTACAGTATGCCCTTGGAGAATTACTACCTGAGATTAAGGGTGAATAAGGTCACCTGAAAACAAAGCTAGTATGCTCATGCCAAAGCGGGAATGCAGGTTGTTTCACTATACTACAACAGGCGGAGTCATAGTAATTATGAGATTGGGTCAATTGATTTAATATCAGTTGACACTACTCGACTTAAAGCAGATTAACTGATCTGTTGGGTTCAATATTCTATCCCTGTTTAGTTGCCTTTCTACAAGCATATGGTGATATTTACAGTTGTTCCATATATACTGCAAAGTTGTGGCAATTTGAATATTGAATATCTGCTCGATTTTAATGCATGAGGGGACCAAATGATTATCAATAAAAACCTAAATCCCAGTACCGAAATGAAAGCCCTGGAACATTCTCATGAATTGATGCAGTATATAATCGAACATGCTCGAAGTGCCATCGCTGTGCATGACAGGGATTTAAATTATATATATGTGAGCCAACGCTACCTGCAAGATTATAAAGTAGAAGAACCAGATGTAATCGGTAAACATCATTATGATGTATTTCCTGATCTCCCACAGAAATGGAGAGATGTGCATCAGAGAGCCCTGGCAGGAGAGGTTTTGAGCGCAGAGGATGATCCTTATGAGCGTGAAGATGGTAGCGTGGATTGGACCCGTTGGGAATGTCGCCCTTGGTATGAGGCAGATGGGTCAATCGGTGGAATTATCGTTTATACAGAAGTAATCACGGAGCGCAAGCAAGTAGCGGAGTCCTTGAGTAAAAGTGAGGAACGATTCAAGCTGGCAATGAGGGCAACCAATGAAGGACTATATGATTGGAATATGACGAATAATGAAGTGTATTATTCACCAGCCTGGAAAAGCATGCTTGGTTATGAATATGATGAACTTCCCAACGAATTATCGATATGGACGGAATTGACTAAACCGGAGGATGTTAACAGGGTATCGTTACTGAATCAGAAAATAATTGATCAACGACTTGACAAAGTAGCTGTTGAATTTCAAATGAAACATAAAGATGGTCATTGGGTGGATATTCAATCTCGAGCTTTCACAATATATGACGAAAAGGGTAATCCGCTTAGAATGGTAGGAACCCATTCTGATATCACCAGACGCAAGCATACTGAGTTAAAAATAAAAAATGCTGAATTACTATTAAGATCCAGTTTGGAGAGCCAGAAGGATACGATAATATTTTCCATTGACAAAAATTACCACTACTTGTATTTCAATAAGGCTCATAAGGATGTCATGAAGACTGCTTATAAGAAGGACATTGTAACAGGTATGGATATTTTGGAGTGTATTACTTCCGATGATGATAGGCAAGTAGCTAAAGAAAATTATGATCGCGCGCTGGCAGGCGAGACCCATTCAAATATTCGGGAATATGGGAATGAGAAGCGTGGCTATTTTGAAAGTTTCTTTAATCCTATCCTCAATGATAAAAATGAAATTGTCGGTGCCACAGCTTTAGCTATGGACATCACCGGGCGCAAGCAAGCTGAGGAAGAACTAACAGTGAGTCGCCAACAGCTTATTGATGCGCAACAACTTTCCAATGTGGGTAGCTGGAGTTATGATCCAGTGACTCAGAAACCAATTTGGTCAGGAACGATGTTTAGCATTTGGGGTCTGGATCCTCAAATGGGCGCGCCGGAATATTCCGAGCACCAGAAATATATTCATCCAGATGATTTCCCCCGTTTTGATGCTGCTGTAGCTGAGGCGGTAGAATTGGGTAAACCTTACAAGATGGAGTTAAGGATTTGCCGTCCGGATGGCACAGAAAGCACTATTATAACAATCTGCGAACCAAGGTTGGACACATCAGGAAAAGTCATAAGTTTAGTAGGTACGAACCAGGACATCACCGAGCGCAAGCAAGCAGAACAAGAGCGTATAGCCCTGGAAGCTCAACTCCTCCAATCGCAGAAACTGGAAGCCGTAGGAACGATGGTGAATGGTATTGCCCATGAGTTTAATAATGTCCTCCAGGGCATATTTCTTTATGGTGGCATTTTAGAAGGCCAGCTCCAAGATGATAGAAGCAAGGCCAGCTTAAAGGCGATGATGGTTGGGAGTGAGCGTGCAAAAAAGATTGTAAACCAGATCATGGCTTTCAGCCGGCAATCTGAGGAAAACATCGCCAATCACAATCTTTGGCTAATCTTGAGAGAAGCAATTGATCTTGAGAAAGCTATGGTCTCATCTCAAATTGAGATTGTAGAAGAAATCGCAGATGATTGTAGTCAGATTCGCTGCGATTCAACCCAAATGCAGCAGATCATCATTAACTTATGCAATAATGCTCAACAAGCCATGCCTGATGGGGGTACGTTAACAGTCGGCCTTAAAGAGATTCAATTTTCTAACAAACCTGAAAATGGTGATGAGAAAAAGGTTCCTGCCTATTTGGAGCTAAGCATATCAGATACAGGTACGGGCATGGATAATGAAACCCTGGAGAAGGTGTTTGATCCATTCTTCACCACCAAAGAGGTTGGGGAAGGAACAGGACTAGGTTTATCTGTTGTCCATGGCCTTATTGAGCAGATGGGTGGAATGATTACAGCGACCAGTAAGTTGGGAGAAGGAAGTACTTTCACGATTCTACTTCCTACAGTTAATGATTAAGATCAAATATCTACCTTAATATTAAGCTAAAACGATACTCACAAACCCCTGACCTCAAAAATCAGGGGCTTTTTTACACAAGTTCAAAATGGTGACTTTTTAGTCACTGGCACCCTCTAAACCCTTATATAGCTCCAATGGCCATGTATTTCTAATCCGTAGGTTACTTCATAGCTGAGCAAAGTCAGCTATTCAGCACAGGCTCCGGGTCGAGTCCTGCTAGCCGGGTCGTAGCTCTGAGAGCATAGACTGGTCCGGAATACATCTTAAACCCCATGTAATTCATAGAGTTATAAGGGTTATTCTTTTGGCCAGTTTGCATACTTTTCTATCCTGTCCCGGCCTTTGTACACCGCCCAGAACTCGAACCTGGTAAGAGTCAATGCCCTTTTTCGAATTTCCGGCTAATGCATCGATGTTGATTAGCAGTAGCAGCATGAGGTGTTTGCTTAATATGTTAGATACCGGAAAGTACCTCTTTTTTTCAAGCGATCTTGTCCGAATTACTTTGGGGGCTTACATACGGCAGTGCTTTCCCAAAAGGGATGGACTTCTCAAATATCGATAAGTCTTATGAATAGGTTAAACAATAGGCCGAGGAAACGTCTTGGATTTAGAACTCCCAATGATGTATTTTACGGGAAATAGTAAATTGCATTTACTAGTTGAATTCAGCGAACATAACAGGGGGCATATAATGAAAATATTTGCAAATCTCGAAAAATTACGACAGAAAAGCGATTGGTTAATGATCAGTAAAACCTTTTGGGTGATGGCATTTTATCTAGGAGTAGTCGCTAATCTTAGCGCCCAGGTACCTACGGTTGTTTCTACATTACCAGCAAAAAACGCTTTGGCTGTGGCACTTACGGATCCAATTACCGTTACATTTAGTTCTGATATGGACGCTGCCACGATTGATAAGACCAGCATGGTGATTATTGGCAATTACCAAGGAATAATTGCAGGCACGTATAGCACAGTTGGTGCCATTACTACCTTCACCCCAACCTCCCCGTACCTGGTTGGGGAAAAGATCAACGTAACATTGACGACAGCGGTGCAAGCAAGTGGTGGAGCAGCACAAGCCAGTGCATTTAGCTGGGAGTTTATGGCAAAAGTCAAGGGTGGATATGGTACGTTTGGTTCCCGAGCTACCTATGAAATTGGGGGTGGATATCAGGCCCAAGCTTTATATACTAGCGACCTTGATAATGATGGCGATATTGATTTGGCTGCGGTAAATGGAGGCTACGACAACGTTTCTATACTGCTTAATAATGGAGATGGCACATATGCTGCCAGCACCGAATATGAAGTTGGAGACGACCCCAGATCTGTCTTCATTTCTGATCTTGACGGTGACGGAAATAACGATCTGGCAGTTGCGAACTATTATGGCGATAGCGTCTCTGTACTTCTGAATACCGGTGATGGTACATTTACTCCTAAAGTCAGCTATTTTATTGACGGCTTGCCCAGTTCCGTCATTGCCTCCGATATTGATGGTGATGGCGACAACGATATACTGGTTGCGAATGCCACTGGTGGTGATATCTCAGTGTTGCTGAATAACGGAGATGGTACCTTTGCATCCAAAATCGACTACGACGGTGGTAGTTTTCCGCGTTCTGTCGTTGCTTCAGATATTGATAATGACGGTGATATCGATCTCGCTGTGGCGGACTATTATTTTGCCATAGTGTTACTGAATAATGGCGACGGCACTTTTGCAGATACAACTAGATATGAGGCTGGAGCCGGCACTATCGCTCTGACTGCATATGACGCGGATGGTGATGGTTACCAGGATCTTGCTGTAGTAAATAGTGCAGATCATAACGTTTCGGTGCTTATAAATAATGGTGATGGCACATATGGTACCAGTACAAATTATTCGACTGGAGATGATCCTCGAGCTATTTTTGCAGCTGATCTGGATGGCGACGGCGATTTCGATCTGGCTGTGTCAAGTGATGATGATTCTGGTATTTCAGTGCTGCTGAATAATGGTGACGCCACCTATGCTACACAAAGCACCTATTATATTGGGTATAGGTCCCATTCCGTTTTTGCCTGTGATGTTAACGGTAATGGATTCAATGATTTGGTTTCAGTGAATTATGGTGATCGTAACATTTCGGTGCTATTAAATGTAAAGCCCGGACCTGAGTTGGTCACTTCAGCGAATTCCGTTGAGTTTGATGCAGCTGTTATAAATAGCTACAATATTAAAAATCTAAAAGTATACAATCTTGGGGGCGTGAATACTCTTAAAGTGGATAGTATTACGTGTACAAATGCCGTTTTTAGTGCCTATGCAAACTCTTTTGAAATATATGCTGGGGATAGCCTGGAAATAGAGATTATTTTTAGACCAGTTACAATGGATTCAAGCGGTGGAACTCTCATTTTACACAGCAACGATACAGTGAATCCAGAATATTTAGTTGAAGTCTCTGGGAAGTGGCTGAACAGTGAGCCCCTTGCTTATCAGGATAATTTCACTATATCGGAAGATGAAGAAGCCGTATTTAACCTCGTTTTAAATGATACTGATATTGACGATCAGGACTTATTTATCAGCGAAATTATTGAATCTGGTCATGCAAATATTACAATCCATACTGATACAACAGTTATGTATGTCCCAGAAGAAAATTGGTCCGGAATGACAATATTTAAATATGCTGTAGCCGATGGTGGCGGTGGTTTCGACACATCATCAGTTATCGTCACTATCACGGCAGTTAACGATCCACCAATGATTACATCATCCGCGACTGACACAGCCACCGAGGGAGAAAGCTTTTCCTATACTATAACGGCTGTGGATGTTGAAGGGGACAATATAACTTTGGGTGCGAAAAATATACCAGACTGGTTGAGTGCTGATGGTTCTAGCCTCGTTGGTACCCCACAAAAGAATGACAGTACTTCTCTTGTGCGCGTATGGGCAGCAGATGCATCATTGGATACTTCATTTTTAGATGTGACCATTACTGTTAAATGGTTGAATACTGCTCCCATAATCACATCCCTAGATTCAGTAAATGCTACTGAAGATATTTATTTTAAATATCTGGCCACAGCAACAGATTCTGAAGATTCTACTTTAACATTTGTTTTTGATCAAATGCCATCCTGGCTGTCTGCCGCGAACGACACTGCATTTGGAACACCACTTGAAGCGGCTACTGATACCAGCTTCAGGGTCATTACATCCGATGGAAAACTTACCGATACATTAACGGTAGTTTTAACCGTCATTCCAGTGAATGACCCACCAGAATCTTTTGCACTGCTCTTCCCAGAATCGGAAACTACGGTGTTAGATCCAGATAGTATTTTACTTACATTCAGCTGGGAACCGGCTATTGATATAGATGGAGACGAAATCATCTATAGTTTGTTTTTTGAGACGGATGATTGGGATTCATCAATTAGTGATATTGACACAACTTCATATCGTTTCAATATTGAAGAATTCCCCAGGGGTGTTGATATTCTCTGGTCAACTGTAGCTTTTGATTTTGACACCAGTACAGCTTCATTGGATACAAATTTTATTAATATTCATGAAACTGTTGAGGTAGATGAATTTGTGAATCTACCAACGGAATACACACTTGAGCAAAATTATCCCAATCCCTTCAATCCAACGACGACCATCAGTTACAGCATTCCAGAGGAGACAGAGGTTGTCCTCCAAGTCTATGATATAGGGGGAAGTTTGGTTGCCAGTCTGGAATCTGGAACGAAGCCAGCAGGTTGGCACAAAAATGTTTGGAACGGGGTAGATGACCGGGGGCGCCCTGTATCTACCGGGATATACCTTGCGACCCTCCAGACAGGTTCATACACCAGGACGATAAAGATGTTGTACTTGAAGTAGGCAATATAAAACCGTTCTATGAAAAGCCCCTGATCTCAAAATCGGGGGCTTTTTACATCAAATTTTAGAATAGTCACTTTTTAGTCACTGGCTCCCCGCTAGGCCTTATATAGCTTAAAAGGCAACGGATTTCTAATCCGTAGGTCACAGGTTCGAGCCCTGTCCGGAGTACATAAAACGCCTCCTCTTCTGAGGGGGCGTTTTGTGTTTGGCAGAGGTGAGAATCTCCTTGTTCGAGTTCATCAATCGTAACTCTGAAAGAGCGTAGATTGACCCTGCTCATCCCGTTGCAACTATTGGCGAAGACGGACCTGCCAGGCAGTAGCTCATTGAGTGAAGGCTGGTCCCAATACAGAAAATCACCTCTACCATCGTGATATCTAATTCTCAATTTCATACTCACTGATCTTCGAATAAAGTAATCGCCTATTAATCCCCAACAATCTGGCAGCCTGAGCTTTATTGTTCCCGCTTTTTTGGAGCGCAGCAATAACGAGCCCTTTCTCCAAATTGGAAATCCGTTCTTTAAAATTCAAGTTGTTGGTATTTCCATCAATACTATTCGATTTTTCGGCAGCTTCAATTTTTTCAAATGATAATACATTGTCTTGTCCGAGAACTAAACGACTCCGGATGGTATTCTCCAATTCTCTGATATTTCCAGGCCAGGAATACTGTTGTGATCTTTCTAGTGTCTTAGGTGAAATCACAATCTTTTTATCAGGAGAGTATTTGGTGATGAAATGTTCCACCAAGGGGGGTAAATCTTCCATTCGGTCACGTAATGGTGGCACAGTAATTTTTACGACGTTAAGTCGATAAAATAGATCCTCTCGCAAACGACCATCGGCAACCTCAGATTCGGAGTCACGATTGGTAATAGCTATCACTCGTACGTTTGAATAAACTGACTTCTCTCCACCAAGTCGTTCAAAGGTGCCAGTCTCTAATACACGTAATAATTTCACCTGTAGAGGAAGAGGCATGCTATTGATTTCATCCAGCAGTAGGGTTCCACCATTAGCTAGTTCATAACGTCCTAAGACCAGAGAATGAGCTCCCGTATAGGCGCCTTTTTCATGTCCGAATATTTCGCTTTCCAGCAATGTTTCCGGTAAGGCTCCACAATTGACCTTTATATAAGGTTTATCCTTACGATCAGAATGACGCTGAATTGCATTAGCAATCAATTCTTTGCCGGTGCCACTTTCACCCTCAATCAAAACGGGTGCATCTGATATTGAAACTTTGCCAATGAGTTTGAATATTTCCTGCATGACTTCACTGCGGCCTACAATTTCATCTCCGGTAAGTTGGGCCTTATGATCTTTCTCAGATCGCAGTTGCTGAACCTCGTTTACCAGGTCACTATAATTCAGAGCTCGTTCAACAATGAGCAGAAATTCATCCAGTTCAAATGGTTTTTCAAGATAATCAAAGGCCCCGTTT